>Ga0070689_100000003_pt1 | contig 579260 bp, 484 predicted proteins | sample KBSS23HmetaG_FD_64669 | JGI IMG/M metagenome (GOLD analysis project Ga0070689, IMG submission 64669) | Switchgrass rhizosphere microbial communities from Kellogg Biological Station, Michigan, USA - KBS S2-3H metaG | ecosystem: Host-associated > Plants > Roots > Rhizosphere ...
CCCGCAGATCTGCGCCAGCCCGTCGATGGGACCACCCGGCTCCCGCAGCAAGGCGCCGTCCGCGCACAACCAGCCGCCGCCCTGCTTGCCGAAGTTCACGCAGGTGCTGCCAGGCCGGGTGCCGCAGGTCTTCCCCTCGTCGCACGGCATCAGGCAGCGATTCGACATCGCGTCGCACGCGAAACCTTTCAGATCAGTGCGGCTCGGAGGCGGACAGTTCGTCACGGGGTCGCACATCCCGGTGATCGGCAACTCGGACTTCTTCGGGGCCACGACCACCGTGGACTCGGGCTGAGACTTGTCGATCGCTTGCGTCGTCGGAAGGATCTCATAACGCCGGAAGCTGCTCAGCAGGGCCCCGCAGCGGTTCATGATCAGCTCGGTGTTGGCGGCGTCGCTGGCGCGAAAGCAGAGGCCGGTGATGGGATACCCATTGGACGTCGAGACAGTGTCCTGGCTGCGCACGCAAACCCGCCCGGGCCCGCAGTTGTCGTCCGACGTGCAGCCGGTCAGCGTCAGCGTGTCGCCCGGGAAGATTCCCGACCGGCAGAACGCGGCGCCCTGGTCGGTGATCGCCATGGTCAGCCCCAGCGGATCGTCGACGGGCGTGCGCGTGGGATCGATGTCGCCGTTCAGGCGGTTGCCCATGAGGTCGGGCTCCCAGGCGATGGTCCACGTCTGCGGCAAGACCGTCACCGGATTCGGGAAATACACGTACGTCTGAACCGGCACGGTGGGCGCGGTCCAGGTCCCGTTCTGCAAGTACGGCACGATCACCGCGTTCTCGCGGGTCGTGCTGGCGTCGAACATTCGCAGGATCGGTCCGTTGGAAGTGGTGACCGGCAACGCCGAGTCGACGCGCGCAGGGCCGGCCGTCGGGAGCAGGTTCGCAGCGTACGTGATGACGTTCGCGTCCCGCGGGGTGTTCGGTAACGGTGCCGGATACTCGGGTTCGAGGCTGCCCTTCAGCTTGCCGGGCTCCATCGGGTCGGGGCCGACCCGGGCGGTCTGCCGGAGCGCGGGATCGATGTTGATGATGAACACGCCGCCGCCCCCGGTCAGCACGAAGGCGAACGCGCCGTTCAGGGTCTGTTCGCTCACCGCCTGCGTCGACAGATCGGTCGAGAGCGGCGTCCAGTACGAAGCGAAGGCCACATCCTGAGGCGGGCTGGGGAACCGCAAGCCGTCGTACGACAACACCTGTGGCAGATGCGGCGGGTTGGGCGCGTCCTCGGGCGGGTCGACCGGGAAGCACTTGCGCTTCGCTTCCTGCGCGGGCGTGATCTGCGTCGGATCGATCCCGACGTCGCACTGAACCGGCCCGGACGTCTCATTCGAAACGTCGACAATGCGGAGGCTGGCGTCGCGCGCGATGACGTACAGATACTGCAGCGGGTTCGCGGGATCCTGTTCATTCAACGAGACGAAGCGTCCGAACTCGGGTTTGGTCGGATCGTTGGGATCGACGCCGTCGGCCCCTTTCGGAAGATGCCCGCTGGCGTAGGCAAACGGATCGACCGACAACCTCAGGCGCATCACACCGCGCGCGCCCCGTAGACGCGTGCTGCCGCCGACCGCCGGCACCGCCAGTTGAGCCCCGACGATGTCCAGCGCGCCGATGGCCTCCGCATTCGTCGCGCCGAGGTAAACGCGAGTCCCTTCGGGACGAATGGTAAGCGGACCCAAGCCCAGGGAACCGATCGGCGTGTCAATGATGCCCGCGGCGGCTCCGCCCATGCCACCGACGCCGCCCCCGCCACCCGCCCCAGCGTTGCCCGTGGGCTCCGGGATGCCAGCGTCGATGGACGTTCCGGCACCGGGACCACAGTCAATCCGCGGACAGATCGGATCGGCACCCATCTTCTCGAAGATGAAGTTGCCGTTATCTGTCACTTTCGCCCGGTACGAATCCAGGATGGTCTCCGACTGGACATCCACCAGCGCGACCAGATCACACGAAGGAAAGGTGACGATCGCGCGCCAGTGGGCCGGACTTTCCGGTGACGCCGCGGGGTCCCCCACCGGTGCCGCCAGGGTGCCGGCGGGCTGGCAAATGTTGCTTTCCTCGCCTTCTTTGCGGCTCAAGCCGGCGGTCTGCTGAGGAACGAACTGGACCTCGCCCGGTGCCACGGCCAGCGGGCCGCGCGAACCCGTGAGCACTCTGAAGGTATGGGAATACTCGCCGAGCGGCGTCTGGGTCAGATGCGGCGCCAGCAACGCGGCGGGATCAATCAACGTCAGATCGCACGAGCCGTGATTGGCGGTCAGCAGCCGGCAACCATCCTGGCTGGCGACGATGGTCTCGGGAAGCTCGCCCACCGGCGCCGCGGCGTACCCGATCGTCGCCGGATCCAGATCGACGATCTCGGCACCGGGTTGAATGGCCTTCTGCCGGCAGGTGCTGTCGTTGGAGCGACAAAAACTCATGTCCACGACCGATACGTCGCCGCGTTCCGAGTTGGTCACGAACGCAAACGTCTTGTTGCTGAACGTCGTTGTCCCCGTGATCCCGATCGGTGGATCCTGGTCGCCCGGAGGGTGACACGCGTCCATGGGCAGGCCCACCACGCGGGCACTGCCGGCTCCGCTGGGATCTGGAATCACGCGCAGGCACGAGAACGCCATGTCGGTCGGGCGCTCGAAGTCGTGCGAGGGCAGGAAGATCGGTTGCTGGCTACACGCCGCCACCAGCAACGCCTGACCGATCGAGAGGACAAGCAGGCGCGACATCGAGGCTTTCATCGCTCTTCCGTCTCTCGGAGCTCGCATGGCTTTCATTGCGGCCCCACCGGGCGAGGCACCGCGCTCGGGTACCCGATGCGCTGAATCACCCGATCGCGCGTCGGACTGAACGGATCCAGGTCCACCACCGACACGTTGTTTCCGCCGAAGCCGACAACGTAGGCGCGCGTCGGGTCGGTGGGATCGAAGACGGTGGTGATCGGCTCGCGGCCGAGCGGAACGACCGAGCGAATTCGGGGCCCCGACGGATCGACCACGTACAACTCGCCCGAGTCGTAACAGGTGATGAACAGCAGCGGGATCCCGAACAGCGGCTTGCCCTCCCGATTTCGAGGCTGCGTCATGTTGGTTGGACCCTGGCAAATCTCCATGGTCGATAGCGGCAACTGCGTCGCAGCGTCGATCCCCACCAGCGTGGGTGGGAAGCGCTGAATCAGGAACACCCGATCGTATTGCGTGGGATCGCTCGGGTCCAGATGCGCGAAGTCGCCGTTCACGAACTCGATGCCCCGGGTATCGCTCCCGGTCAATCCGGTCGCGTAGGTGGCCCCGGTAGGAATGATCACCAGGCCCTCGTCGGCGTCCGCGCCGACTGAAGCGGCGTCGCAACGAGCGCCGCGCAAGCCATAGGTCACGAACGAACGCGACAACGGAGCGTAGCGGGACGTGGCGAAAACCTCCTTGCCACACGTATCAGACGGGCGAATGGTCAAGCTGGTGACGCCCGTGGCGCCGCGGCTGTCCCCCGGCAGCACCCCGCCCTCGACATCGATCAAGTTCGGCACCTGAGGCTTGCCGGTGTCGCTGGCATTCTCGGGGCTCGCGCTGTCCGGCAAGCCCAGATCGATCAGCGATACCGCCCCTTGTAGGTGTCCGACGAACAACAGGTGCGACGGATCGTCAATCGCCAGCGCGTACGGCTCGGGCGGCAGGCGCAACACCTGATCATCGGGGATGTCCTTGAAGACGGGATTTACCAGCGGATCATCCTTCCGCGTGATGCGCCAGGCATCCTCGCAGCGTGCGAACTTCTCCTGGGCCGCGCGCCCCACCGGGACCATCAAGGGGTTTGCGTCCACCCGGTCGCCGGTGCAGGTGAACTTCGCACCGTCGGCCGGCACGCCGTTCGCGAGGTTCATCATGGTGATCGAGCCGTCACCCCGGACGGGAATGAACATGCGCCGATTCGATCCGACCGGCTCGTAGAAGTCGGTGGCGTCCGAATCGCGCCTGACGATCTTCTGAATCGCGGGCGTCCCCGCAAAGCTGCCAATCCGCACCGACCATTCGCGCTTGATGTGCGCCTGGTCGTCACAGTTCAGGATTGTCGGATCGACGTGATCCCAGCAGCAGACATGGGCGGCGTCGGCGGGAGGAACATAGCGGGGATCGTTCGAGCAGGGCCCCCAGGGGCCTCGTGCCGGATCGAAGGCCGCCGACCGTGGATCGTCGGCCTTCACGTTATCCAGATCCACCGCGACGACGGTCCCGGCGTTGTAGCGCAGGTCGGAGTTGGAGTTGACCACGTACAGCCAATGGCCGTCGGGATCGACGATGCCACCGCTCGGGAAGAAGAGGCGGTTGTCGGGCGGTTCGACGCCCGCCTGGTGCAGGCTGCAGCCGCCGGCGACCACGGCAGCAACCAGCCCGGCGAGTCCCACGACCCGCCGGGAACGGACAACCGATCCCATGATCTCGACTTCGACCCCGCCTGCGCGGATCAGGATGCCTTCAGCGCGGCCTGGGCAGCCGCCAAGCGAGCAATGGGGAGTCGATACGGGGAGCACGACACGTAGTCGAGGCCGATCTCGTGGCAGAACTCGACCGACGCGGGATCGCCGCCGTGCTCGCCGCAAATGCCGAGCTTCAACTTGGGCTTCTTGGCGCGACCGGCCGCCACGGCCAGCTTCATCAAGGCGCCAACGCCCGCGCGGTCGATGCTGACGAACGGGTCACCGGGGTACACCTCGTGCTGCAGGTAGGCCGCCAGAACCCTCGGGACATCGTCCCGCGACAGCCCGTAGGTGGTCTGCGTGAGGTCGTTGGTGCCGAACGAGAAGAAGTCCGCCGATTCGACGATCTCGCCCGCGGTCATGGCCGCGCGCGGGACCTCGATCATCGTCCCGATGGTGTAAGAGACCTTGCGGCCCTTCTCGGCGAACACCGCCGCCGCGGTCTTGCGAACCAGCGCGGCCTGAAGGTCGAGCTCCTTCTTGACGCCGACCAGCGGGATCATGATCTCCGGGAAGACCTGAATTCCCTCCTCGGCGACCTCGACCGCCGCCTCGAGGATGGCGCGGGCCTGCATCTCGGTGATCTCGGGGTAGGTGATCCCCAGACGACAGCCGCGGTGGCCGAGCATCGGGTTCGATTCCTTCAGCTCTTCGATACGCGCGTGGACCTGCTCGACCGTGCGCCCGGTGGACCTGGCCAACTCCTTCACGCCCGCCTCGTCGTGCGGCAGGAACTCGTGCAGCGGGGGATCCAGCGTGCGGATGGTGACGGCTTTGCCCTTCATCGCGCGGAAGATTCCCGCGAAGTCCTCACGCTGCAGCGGCAGCAACCCAGCCAGCGCGGCGCGGCGTTCCTCCTCGGTCTCGGCGACGATCATCTGGCGCATCAGGCCGATCTTGTCCTCGCCGAAGAACATGTGCTCGGTGCGGCACAGGCCGATGCCCTCCGCCCCGAACGCCACCGACGCCTCGGCCTGATCGGGCTGATCGGCGTTGGCGCGCACGCGCAGCCTGCGGGCCGAGTCTGCCCAGCTCATCAGCTTGGCGTAGGTCTGGTAGATGGGCGCGTCCTTGGCATCCAGGTTCTTCTCGATCAGGACCCGGATGACTTCCGACGGAGTGGTTTCCACGCGGCCGTTGATGACCTCGCCGGCGAAGCCGTCGATCGAGATCCAGTCACCTTCCTTGACGGTGATGGTGCCCTTAGCAGTGGTCACATGCATGGCGCGCGCATGGTAATCGAACGACAACGCGTCGCAGCCGACGATGCAGACCTTGCCCATCTGACGGGCCACCAACGCCGCGTGGCTGGTCATACCGCCGAAGGCGGTCATGAAGCCCAGCGACGCGTTCATGCCGCGGATGTCCTCGGGGCTGGTCTCGTGGCGGCACAAGATCAGGTTGGTCTCGCCCTTGGCGGCCAGCGCCTCCGCCTCGTCGGCGAAGAACACGACCTTACCGGTGGCGGCCCCCGGGCCGGCCGGCAGGCCCTTGGCCAGCAGACGACCCTCGTCGATGGCCTTCTTCTTCGCCGACGGCAGGAACACCGGGCGCAGCAGCTGATTCAACGCCTCCGGCTCCACGCGACGAAGCGCCTCTTCCTTGGGGATCAGCTTCTCGTCGACCATCTCGACCGCGATGCGGACGCCCGCGAAGCCGGTCCGCTTCCCGTTGCGGCACTGAAGCATGTACAGCTTCTTGTTCTCGACGGTGAACTCGATGTCCTGCATGTCCTTGTAGTGCTTCTCGAGCTTCTTGCGAATCTCGAGGAGCTGCTTGTACGCGTCAGGCAGGATCTTGCCGAGCTCGACGATCTTCTGCGGCGTCCGGATGCCGGCGACCACGTCCTCGCCCTGCGCGTTCACCAGGAACTCGCCGTAGAACATGTTCTCGCCGCTGGCGGGATCGCGGGTGAAGCAGACGCCGGTCGCGGAATCCATGCCCTTGTTGCCGAACACCATGGCCTGGATGTTGACGGCCGTGCCCCACTCCGCCGGGATGTTGTTCAGACGGCGGTACAGGTTCGCGCGATCGTTCTGCCACGACTGAAAGACCGCCTTGATGGCGCCTTCCAGCTGCACGTACGGATCCTCCGGGAACTCGAGGCCCAATCGAGCCTTGATCTCGGCCTTGAACTCCTTGACCAGCTCCTTGAGCGCGTCAGCCGGCAAGTCGGAGTCGAGCTTCACGCCCCGGGCCTTCTTCTTCTTGTCGAGGATCTCGTCGAACGGATCGTGATCCTCTTTCTTCTCGGGCTTGAGCCCCAGCACCACGTCCCCGTACATCGCGATGAAGCGACGGTAGCTGTCGTAGGCGAAGCGTTCGTTGCCCGACTTCACGGCCAGACCGGCGGCGGTGGCATCGTTCAGGCCCAGGTTCAAGATGGTGTCCATCATGCCTGGCATCGACGCGCGCGCGCCCGAGCGGACCGAAACCAGCAACGGATTCGAGACGTCACCGAACTTCGCGCCGACAGCCTTCTCCATGCGCGCGATCGAGGTGCGCAGATCGGCGTCCAGACCCTTGGGCAGCTTCTTGCCGACGGCGTAGAACTCGGTGCAGACCTCGGTGGTGATGGTGAATCCCGGGGGGACCGGCAGACCGATGTTCGCCATCTCGGCCAGGTTCGCGCCCTTGCCACCGAGGAGATTCTTCATCTCCTTCGTGCCGTCGGCCTTGCCGTCGCCGAAGAAGTAGGTGCGCTTGACGCCCTTGGCTGCGGTTTTGGGCGTTGCTTTCTTCAAGACGGCGGTCTTCGCGCTGACACGAATGGCTTTCGAGTGACCGTTCGTAAGCGCCTTGGTCGGCTTCGATGACTTGGACTTCGCTGCGGATCGGCTCTTGGTCGGACTTGGCATGGGCGGCTTTTTACCCTGAGTCTCTTCAACTAGAAAGAGCCTCTTTCAGGGATATTGCGAGCGGTCCGATTCACAGTCGAAACCTGGACACGGGACCGCACCCCGCCCGCTTCCCCTTCCCTATTTGGTCTTGGCGCGCAGCAGGCTGCCCAGTTCCTTCACCGGCACCCGATCCTGGGCCATGGTGTCGCGGTCGCGGACCGTCACCGTGCCGTCCTCCAGACTCTGGAAATCGACCGTCAGGCAGAACGGGGTCCCGATCTCGTCCTGGCGCCGGTAGAGCTTGCCGATGGCGCCGGTGTCGTCATAGACGCTGCGCAGACCGTCGGTCTGAAGGTCGCGCTTGATGCCGCGGGCCAGCTCGACCAGGCGTGGTTCATTCTTCTTCAGCGGGAACACCGCCACCGTGATGGGCGCCAGGCGCGGGTGCAGGCGCAGCACGGTGCGCGTGAATTCCTCGCCCAGCTTGTCCGAGACGCCCCGCACCTTCTTGAAGACCTCGATGCGATTGGCGTCCGCGTCGTCCGAAAGCCCCAGCAGGCGCGGCAGCGAGCCCGGCAGACCGTCGGCGATCTCGGCCGCCGCCTGGCCGAGCCGGGCCTTGGTCGTCACGTCCAGATTGTCGCGCTTCTCGACCGACTTACCGAAGCTCAGCACCAGGTCACGCAGCTTGGCCACCTCTTCGGCCGGCGGCTCCTTGACCAGCGAGTCCTCGTAGGCGTCGCACAGGAAAGCCAAGGTCGCGCGGTCGGCGCCCGCCGAAGGCTCGATGACGTACGGGACGATGTGCTTCTTCTGTTCCTGATCGAAGTAGCGCAGCTCGGCCACCGAGTCGGGGTTGTTGGGACCGCGGCTGTGCGCCAGCAGATCGTAGTCGGTGCGGTTGGCGATGCCTTCCAGCTCGCTCCAGCCCATCGGGAACCGGTATTCCAGGTCGACGCAGCGTTTGGCATAGTGGGCCAGCTCGTGCTTCTCCTGCTCGCGTTGCCGCAGGTTCTCCGGCCGCAGGCCCAGGCTCAAGTACCAGCTGACCCGCGCGTCGATCCAAGCCTGGTGGGCGGCTTCGTCCTCGCCCGGCTTCACGAAGTACTCGATCTCCATCTGCTCGAATTCGCGCGTCCGGAAGGTGAAATTCCCGGGCGTGATCTCGTTGCGGAACGCCTTGCCGATCTGGGCCATCCCGAACGGCAGCTTGCGGCGCATGGTGTCCAGGACGTTGCCGAAGTTCACGAACATGCCCTGCGCGGTCTCGGGCCTCAGGTAGGCCAGACCCGCGTCGTCCCCGGTGTCGACCGCGCCGACGGTGGTCTTGAACATCAGGTTGAACGGCCGCGCCTCGGTGAGATCGGTCGACCCGCACTTGGGACACTTCAGTTCCTTGGCGGCGATGGCGGCGTTGATCTCGGACAGCCCGATGGGGTCCCGCCCCTTCTGCGCCACGAACACGTGGTCGGCGCGCGGCCGCGACTTGCACGCGCGGCAATCCGTCATCGGATCGGAGAAGGTCGCCTCGTGGCCGGAGTACTTCCACACCAGGCGATTCATCAGGATCGCGGCGTCCAGGCCCTCCATGTCGTCGCGCTCGTGCACGACTGAACGCCACCAGGCGCGCTTGACGTTGTTCTTCAGCTCGACGCCCAGGGGACCGTAGTCCCAGGTGCTGCCGAGCCCACCGTAGACGGCCGACGACGGAAAGATGATGCCTCGGCGTTTGCAGAGGCTGACGATGGATTCCAGGCTGGAAGCGGGCATGGGGTGGAACACTTACTGCGAAAGTGGCCGGTGGTAAATGATTTGCACCAGCGGCCCCTGGGCCGAGCCGTCGGGAGCCCGAAAATAGAGCGATCGCGAGCCGTCCCGGTGGGTGCGCGGCGCGGCAGTGGGCGTCACCCCGGCCTCCTGCAACCGCGCGGCCCAGGCGTCCACGTCGTCGGGGTTCTGGACCGCCAGGCCGATGTGATCCAACCGGCCGTCCATGGAGGCGCCCGCCCGGCGATGCAGCGCCAGGTTGTCCGTTCCCGCCGTCAGATAGACGTTGTCCGCGTCGGGACGCCATTCAATGAGATACCCCATGGTCTCGGTCCAGAACTTTTCGGCCAGCTCCAGCTCGGGGACGAACAGAGCCACATGTCGGATCCCAAGCAGGGGCGGTCGCGCGGTCATCATGGTCCCTTCTCCGTTACCTGCATCTTGGCCAAGAATTCAAGCGAACGCAGCGGCGCCGACAGATGCCCCGCGATCAACTCGTGGAGCGCATCGCGACAGCCGCGCCCGACATCGGCCGGCACGGGGTCCCCGGCGGGGGCGCCCAGAGACGTCCGGGCGTGTTTGAGCAAGGCCAGCCGCACCACGGGACGCATCGGTCGCCCGCGCGTCCCGCAGGCCCGGCACACGACGCCGCCCTGGTCGGGAACCCAGCGCACGTCGATCACCGCCGCGGTCGTCGACAGATCCCGCCGGCCACACACCGCACAGGCATCCAGGGCTGGCGCGAACCCCAGGCGATCCAGCAACCCGATCTCGAAGATCCGCAAGCGCTCGTCGCGACCGCCGGCGGCGTCCAGACCCTCCAGGAAGGTCACCATGAAATCGAAGATGCCAGGTTCGGCCTGGCGGGGCGCGCACAGCTTCGTCGCCAGTTCGGCCACGTAGGCGGCGTGCCCCATGCGCTCGACGTCCCCTCCCTCCGACAAAAAGCTGCGGGTCAGGTCGAAGCGTTCCAGCGTCATCAGTTCAGCGCCGCCGCGCTCGCGCAAGACAGCCTCGCCCAGGTTGCACAGTCCCAATGCCCCGCCGAAGCGGCGCTGGCTCTTGCGGGCGCCGCGCGCAATCGCGGACACACAACCGGTCGTCCGACCCAGCAGTGTGGTCACCCGATCGGATTCGCCGTAGTCGACGGCGCGTAACAAGATCGCGGTGGTGTTCAGAACGGCCACGGAGGTGCGCAGTCTAGCGCACCCCCGATCGGGCAGCCCGCGCGGGACTACTTGAAGTAGTAGGTGAACCCGGCACCGAAGAGCGTCTGGGTGCCAAGGGCGATTCCAGCGTTGTTCCCCGGAGCGTTACCGCCCGCAGCATTGTCGCCGATAACCACGGAAAGACCCAGCATCGCGTGCACGGCGACATTCGAAGTGATGAAGGCGCGCGCGCGGACTCCGGGCTCGATCAGCGTGGACGTCGACGATGGCCCAGCTCCGGACAGGTGCTGCATACCGATGCCGCCGCCGACCGAGAAGTCGCTGTTGGAACCCCGGTGGAGGTGGTACCAACCCCGCGCGCCGAAGTCGATCCGGGTCTGGTTGGGCGAGTTGTCCCCGCCGGTGCGCCGATCGCCAAATCCCAGGATGGCCTCGATGTCCCAGATGGCCTCGTCGTAGTTCACCAACACCCCGCCAATCCCCGACAGAAAAGCCGCCGCGCCCACCCCGATCCCATTTCCGCCCGATCGGGTGGCCGGTGGGGGTGTGGTGGTTGTCGTGGACGAGTCCTGTGCGGACGCAAGCCCGCCGCTGGCGACAACCAACAGACCCAAACAGGTTGCCAGGAACATCGGACGGATCACGAGCGGTGAAGAGATCGCTTTCATGCGCGGACTCCTTTCGAGGATGCGGAGGCGAACGGACTCAAGTCAGGGTCGCGCGGCCGCCCTGCACCGAAGCAGGTAGCGACGGCGCAAGACTCAGTCCTTCGCCCGACGGGGGTGGACGACGTAACAGCAACGACAGCGTGATGGTCGCGATCAACAGCAAGATAATCACGAAGACCGCCAGTCCCAATCCCCGACGCGGCACCATGCCCTCGTCAGCGAACTCGGGGGCCGCACCCAACTCGGGCGACACCTCGGCGACGGGGGTGATCTCGCGCTTCTTTTCAGCGCGGCTCTTGGCCTCGACCGCGCGCTCGTACATCAGCAAGGGTTCGGTCTCGTCCACGCCGACGGCCCGCGCGAAGGAACGGATGAACCCGCGGACGTAGACTCCCGCCGGAAGTTCGCCAAGGTCACCGCGTTCCAGCAACTCCAGCGTCGATCGCCCGACCTTGGTCTTCAACGCAACATCGGAGAGCACCAGGTCCCGGCCCTCTCGGGCGCGACGCAGGTAGGTGCCGAAGTGCTCTTTTTCCATGGCTGTGGTTGTCGATGGGGCTGCCAGCGACGGAACGGCCGTCACGCCCGCAGGCGTGTCTACTCCCGAAGCCGCGTCGCGGTCAACGGGTCTTTTCGTCAGCCGGGTCGGCTTTTCGTCACGACCATTTTCATCACAAAATTTTTCAACCAATCGGCTCGGAGCCGTGGCCGAAGCAGCGACCGCCGCCGCGGCGGCTTCGACCGATGCCACCGGCGCTGAGCTGCGCGCCCGCGCTGACGTGCCCGATCGCCTCCGCGTGCTCACTGAATCATCTCTCTGTAGCGTTTGCACTCGCCGGCCACGCACGCGCGCGCCGAGATCGCCACGCACCGCTCGAACAGCTTGGCGGCGCCGGCGCCGTCTCCGCGGTGCTGGTGCACCAGACCGGCCAGCAAGAACGCTTCCTGGATCGGACAGGCAGGATTCGCGACGACGGCATCGATCTCTTCGGCTGCCTCGTCATATTGCCCGCGGTCGACGTAAACCTTGGCCAGCCGGTAGCGCCCTACGCAGAACCCCGGCGCACGCGCGACCGATTCGTGCAACGCCTTCCACGCATCGCTCAGATTCTTTTTGTGGAACTGGGCCCAGCCCAGATTGGCGCGCGCGAGCTCAGGGGAACCGTACGTCGCGTTCTTCAGCGCATTCTCCGACGCCGTGACGGCTTCGTCGTAGTTCTCGAGCTGAAGCGCAACGACCGCGAGGTTGTTCCACGCTTCCGAGAAGTCGCCCTTCAGCGCGGTCGCCTTCCGCAACTGCTCCTCGGCGCGCTTGAACTTCGTCACGGCCTCGCCGCGGAGCGATTCGGCGTCGGGGCCGCGCAGACACGCGACCGTCTCGACCTGGCGGACATAGTCCGCACCCTGCGAAAGCGACACCAGGCCCAGCAAGTTGTAGGCGTCGGCGTTCTCGGGGTCGAGAGCCAGCGCCTTCCGAAGCTCCTCGATGGCCGCCTCGGTCCGCTGGGCCCGAAAATCATCAGCCGCCAACTGGTAGCGCAAATGAGATTGCTCCGAGTCCCTGGCCTTGGTGTGACCGGCGCACGCTGCCTGTCCAAACAGGCCTGCCAATGCTCCGACGGTGGTCACGAGTCTTCTCACGCCTCTGTTTTGTCACGCCTCGGGGTTGACGATTTCTCCTGCATTCGCAAGTACTTGTAAGGGGATTTTAGCAGGGCGCGTTGACAGGTGTCAATAATCAGCCCCTTTCCGAATGGCCGAAATAGGCCACCGAGGGTGGAAATCAGACGCCGCGGGCTTCCGGGTTCCACACGTACTTGTGAAGCTGCAGGTTCAACCGCGCCGCCACCTGATCCCTCAACATCCAGGCGACCAGGTCCCGCGGGTCCAGCTGACCGTGTGACGGCGAGAACAGCACCTCGACCCGTCCCTCCAGCCCATGGCGATGAACGACCTCCACCGCCCAGCGATAGTCAGCCTCGTCGCAAAGCACGAACTTCACGGCGTCCCGCGCCTTCAGCCCCTCCAGGATGGACCAGCGCATCTTTCCGGATTCGCCGGACCCCGGGGTCTTCAGATCGACGATGCGGACCACTTCGGCCGGCAGCGCCTCCAGCGGTTGCGAACCGGAGGTCTCGATCATCACGCTGAACCCGGCCGCCAGGAGCTCCGCCGCCAGCGTACCAATCTCCCGCTGGAGCATCGGCTCGCCACCGGTCAGCAAGACCAGCCGCGCCCCCAGGCGCTTCACCTCGGCGGTTATCTCGGCGACGGACATTTCCTTTCCGCCGTAGAACGAGAAGGCGCTGTCACAATAGCCGCAACGCAGGTCACACCCCGTGGTGCGAACCAAGGTGCAAGGCAGACCGGCGTACTGGGTTTCTCCCTGAATGCTGCGATAGATTTCGGTGATGCGCATGGATGGAATTCTTGGCGAGCCCGTACCTTAGCCCGAAAATAGGCGTCCACGCATGGTCAACTCCGATCCCACAGAGGCAACCCTCACCACGGCCGACGGGCTGCGTCTCCACCTGGAGCAGCACGCCGCGGTGGGCCCGGCCCAAGGCGCCGTGGTGTTCGTGCACGGCTTCACGATGCATGCCGGCATGTTTCGCCACCTGTCGGCCGCGCTGGCGAGCGCGGGATTGCACGTGATGGCGTTCGACTGTCGCGGACACGGCCGCTCGGACGGTCGGCGCGGTTACGTCAGGGACTTCGGCGACTATCAAGCCGATCTACGCGCCGTGATCGCGCGGGCGCGGGCGACCTGGCCCGATCTGCCCATTGCGGCCATCGGGCACAGTCAAGGGGGGCTGATCGTCCTGGCCACCGCGCTGGCAGAGCCGCCGCTGCCGGTGCAGGCACTGGTCTTGGCAGCCCCCTGGCTGGGTCTGGCGATGAAGGTGCCGGTGGTGAAGCGCGCGCTGGCCCCGGTGCTCCGCGTCCTGTGGCCTACCCTGGCTTTGGCGAACGGAATCCGCGCCGACGCCGTCACGCGCGACGCAATGATGCAAGAACGGCTGTCCCGCGACCCGCTGATTCATCACGTCGCGACCGCGGGCTGGTTCCACCAGGCCCAGCTGGCCCAGGCCCGGGTCGTGGCTCACGCGGCGATGCTGCGGACTCCCACCTTCATCTTGATTCCGGGCGACGACCGCATCGCCAGCGCGGCCACGACGGCCGCGTTCGCTCGAGCGGCGGGAACGCTGGTGGAGACTCACGCTTATCCCCAAGCGTTTCATGAGCTGTTCCTGGAACCGGAGCGCGAACAGATCATCGCAGACATCGTCTCTTGGCTGGTCCCGCGCTTGAACGCTCGTATACTTTAGATACCCATGAGCCATTTGATCGCCTACCTCGGAAACGAACCGGAGAATCTCAGCTGCGCGCTGTTCTCGGCCCGGGGCGCGCTGGTCGATCAGGATGAACGAGGCGTCGGCGGCTGGGCCTTGGGCTTCATTCAGGGTGGCGACGTGCTGCTGCAAAAGCGCATCCGCGCCGAGGCCACGCAGGTGGACCTCTACACGCAGGTCAGCGGGCTGAAGGCCGAGGCGATCATCGCGCGGGTCGGATTCGGTCGCGACGGAAGCGTCGCCGCCGAGAACGCCGATCCCTTCCGCTTTCGGTCGTGGCTGTTCGGGTCGGTGGCGACCATTCCGACGTTCGAAAGCATCCGCGAGCCGCTGCTGGCAGCGGTCCCCGATTTCCTGCGCCGCAACATTCGCGGGACGTCGGCGGGCGAGCATCTGTTTCATCTGTTCCTGGCCAACCTGCACCTGGCCGGGTTGCTGGATGTCGCCGCTCCCGATCCCGAGCGCGTCAAGGTGGCGCTGGAGACGACGCTGTCCTTCGCCCGCAAGCTGGTGGAGGCAGAGGCGTCCTCCCCGGCGCTGGCCCTGACACTGGCGGCGACCAACGGCCGGTGCCTGGTGGCCACGGCGATGTCGCGGAGCTTGCAGTTTCTGACCATCAACGGAATCTCGGATTGTCCCGTCTGTCGAAATCGCTCCGAGCCCGAGGGCGATGGGCGCCGCGTCTCGCACGACGGGCTGCGGGCCGTCATCGTCGAGGGACGCGACGGCGGGACGGGACAACCGGGCTGGCGCACCATCGCCGATCACGACGCGCTGCTGGTCGGCGCCGACCGCATTCCGCGGACCTCGCCGCTGGCATTGGCCTGACCAAAGCTGCGCAGGTCGTTGATCAGGGAACCGTGGGTGTCTGCGTGGCGATCCAATCGTCGACGGCGGCGTCCAGCACGGGAAGGCTGACCGCTCCGCTGCCCAGCACCCGATCGTGAAAGCCGCGCAGATCGAACGCCGCACCCAGGCGGCGTTGCGCGTCCTCGCGCAAGCGTAGGATCTCAAGCTCCCCCACCTTGTACGCCAGGGCCTGTCCCGGCCAACCGATGTAGCGATCCACCTCGGTCTCGATGTTGTTCTGCGCGATCAGGGTGTTGTCGTGCAGGAAGGCCACCGCCTGCGCCCGGCTCCAGCCCAAGGCGTGGATGCCCGTGTCGACGACCAACCGCGCCGCCCGCCAGGATTCCAGGCTGAGCCGCCCCAGCTGGGTCAGCGGCCCGCTGTACAGGCCCAGCTCGTCCGCCAGGCGCTCGGCATACAGCCCCCATCCCTCGACGAACGCGGTCACCCCCAGGTGCTTTCGAAATTCCGGGACGTCGCCCAGCTCCTGCGCCAGCGCGATCTGCACGTGATGGCCGGGGATGGCCTCGTGGAAAGCCAGCGCCTCGGCTTCGAAGCGCGGACGGGACGTGGGATCGTAGGTGTTGACTTCGTAGGTGCCGGGGCGTGAGCCATCAATGGCCGGCTGGCGATAATAGGCAATCGGGCTGTCCTTCTCCTCATGCGCTTCGATGCGCTTGACGACGCAGGGGGTGCGCGGGATGCGCTTCAAGAAGCGCGGCATCGCCGCGGTGGCGCGGGCCAGCGTGTCGCGCGCGCTGGCCTCGACGTCCTCGCGCGTGCGGAAGAAGCGCGCGGGCGCCGGATCGCGCAGCTTGCGCTGGATCTCGGGGAACGTGGCGGCGCCCACCGCGGCCGGCCCCAGCGCCTCCATTTCGGCGCGGATGCGCGCAAGCTCGCGCAGACCGGTGGCGTGGACCGCCCCGGGCTCCAGGGCCAGCGACGTGTGCACCATCGCCAGCGCCGTGTAGCAAGCGGCGCCCCCCGGCAGATGCCCGATGCCCACGTCGGCATCGCCGCGCGCGCGAGGCAAGATCCCGTCGCGGACCAGCGCGCGATAGCGCGTGAACGCGGGTCGGATTCCGTCGGACACCGCGCGCACCAGCTCGTCGTGAAAGCGCTGGCGTTCGGCGGGATCTGCGATGTTCGCCCGCTGGGCCGGCGCGACCAGCGGCCAGGCTGGGTCGGGGGTGGCCAGCAGCTCGTCGAGCTGGCGCGCCACCCGTTCCACCTCGCTGCGCGCCGCGGTCTTTCCGGCGGCCAGGCCCCGTCGCAAGTTCTCGATGCGCTGATCGATGGCGCGTGACATGGCTCGCCAGCGGGTCAGCAGCGCGGCGCGGTCTTCAGGGGTGTTCACCCCTTGCAGGCCAGCCAGATCGAGATAGGCCACCTGGGGACCCTCGCGCGGGTCCACGGCCCATTCCTCGAGACGACAATCGGCGATGGCCAGCGCGCGATCCAGCTCGCCGGCGAGCAGATCGCGGGTCAGCCGGTCCGCGGGCCGCAACGACGCAGCGGGCGTCTCGGCGTCCAGCCGCGCCCGGAGCGCGCGCAGACGCAAGCGGTGGGTCTCGCGTCCAGCCGCGGATTCGTCGGGCATCAGCGCGCCGTAGCGGGGATAGCCCAGCAGCGTAGCCTCGATGGGATCGGCCGCCAGATGCTGCAGCCAGAACTCCTCCGCCAGCCGCGCGAGGCCCGCGGAACTGGCGGACTGGGTAGCCGCACCGGTCGGTGGGCGCTGGGGAGGAGCGCACGCGACGGCGACCGCGAGCCAGGGAGCCAACACGGTTCGCAGGCACCACGACGACGAAGGGCGGTGATGACGAAGGGAGGCCACGTGCCTCGCATACCACGCTGCCCTGCCGAATCGGGTCCTGCCCGAAAGCTCCTTCAGTCGGTAGACTGCGTCCGTGTCCCCGCTGCCCCGCCTCCTGGAGATCAAACGAACCGTGTCGGGAGGCGAAAAACGATTCGCGTGTCGCGTCCTCTCGTCGCACGACGGGTATTTGGTCGTGCTCTTCGTCGCGCCAGAGGCGATGCAGGTGCATGGCGTGCATTTGCCGGCCGGGACCGTGACGTTCGGACACTTCTGGCGCAATCGCCCTTACAACGTCTATCACTGGCTGGACGCGGCGACCGGCAGGACGCTGGGCCACTACCTGAACCTGGCCGCCGACACGGTGGTCGGTGAGGATCGACTGGAGTGGCTGGATCTGGTGATCGACGTGCTGGCGCTGCCCGGTGCGCCGCCGCGCGTGCTGGACGAAGACGAAGTTCCCGCCGATGCCAGTCCAGAAATGCGGCAAGCCATGGCGCGCGCGCTGGCCACGGTGCTGGCTGACCTGCCACGTCTGGTGGAGCAACTGGAAGCCGCCCGGGCCCGCCTGTGGCCCCTGGCCACGAAGGAACTCGAGCGCGCATGAAGACGGTGGTTCAGCGGGTAGCCCAGGCGGAGGTGCGGGTGGCCGGCCAATCCGTCGGTCGGGTTGGACCGGGCATCGTTGCGCTGGTCGGCGTCGAAAAGGGCGACGCGGAAGCCGACGCCGATGTCACCGCGCGCAAGATTGCCGCACTGAGAATCTTCGAAGGACGAACGCCGATGGACCGTACGCTGGCCGACGTGGGGGGCGGCTGCCTCGTCATCAGCCAGTTCACGCTGTGCGCGGCGCTGGGCAAAGGCAACCGTCCCAGCTTCGAGCCGGCGGAGGAACCCGCCCGTGCGGAGGCCCTTTACGGCCGGGTGGTTGCCAACCTGCGCCAGGCGGGGCTCCCCGTCGAGACGGGCCGCTTTGGCGCCGACATGCAGGTTTCGCTGGTCAACGACGGACCGGTCACCTTCCTGATCTTCACGCGCGGGGGCACGCTGGTGAAAGCGCCCTGAAAGATCAGGCGTCCGCGGCGGCGGCCCAGACAGCCGGCTGCCGCGCGATGCGGGCCCACGACCAGCCGTCCGCCAGCGACGTCAGCAACGCGCTGGCGGTGACGGGTCGATCGGTCGCGGTCAGGCCCGCCGACGCCGCCAGCCGGCCGACCACCGCCGCGGGCGAGGCGCCGGCTTCGCGCAGGGACGCCAGGGCCACCGGGCGGGTTCGCTTGGCCAACCGCTCCCCGTGGGGATCCAGCAGCAAGGGAACGTGAGCGAAGCGCGGCGGGGCCAAGCCGAGCGCGTGGTACAAGGCCATCTGTCGCGGCGTCGACGACAGCAGATCGTCGCCCCGCACCACCTCGCCGATTTGCATGGCAGCGTCGTCGACCACCACCGCCAGCTGATAGGCGGCCACGCCGTCGGCCCTGCGCAAGACGAAGTCGTCGACGCCCCCCTCCCCCATCGGCTCGACGGCGCCGTGAACGCCGTCGACGAACGCGATGCGCTCACCGCGTCCCGCGAATCGAATCACCGGTTGGCGGCCGACCGCGCGCGCGCGATCCTCCACCGCGCGGGGATCCTGGGCGCGACAGGTTCCCGGATACCGCGGTCCCTCGTCGTCGGTGCCGTGGGGCGCGCTGGCGGCGCGGGCCACCTCGGCGCGCGAGCAGGCGCATGGAAACGCGCGACCGACGGACAGCAGGCGCTCGATGGCAGCGTCATAGTCAGCACGGCGCTGACTCTGACGATAGGGTTTGAAGGGACCTCCTACGTCAGGACCTTCGTCCCAATCCAGGCCCAGCCAGCGCAGATCGGCCAACAAAGCCGCCTCGGCGTCGGGCACGACGCGGGCCCCGTCGAGATCCTCGAGCCGCATCACAAAGCCCCCTCCCCGTGCGCGCGCCGCCAGCCACGCCATCAGCGCCGTCCTGGCGTTCCCGACGTGCAAGCGTCCGGTGGGGCTGGGTGCGTAGCGTCCTCGCAGTGCGCGCCCGGCGGCCTCACCGGCGTCGGCGTCACTGGTCACTCCCGCTGACGACCGGTGGGTCTGCCCTGCCATCGCGCGCGTCTCAATACTGGATCAGGGCCTCGATCGCGCCATCGGTCAGGCGCGCCCGGCCCCCCAGGGCCGTCAATTCGACGACGAACGCGACCGCGACGATCTGCGCCTGCTGTGCGCGCACCAGCTGCGCGGTGGCCGCCGCCGTGCCCCCGGTGGCCAGCAGATCGTCGACGATGGCGATCCGCGTCCCCGCCGGAATCGCGTCGGCGTGCATCTCCAGGGCGTCGGTGCCGTATTCCAGCGCGTAACTCTGGCGGTGGGTGCGCCAGGGCAGCTTGCCCGGCTTTCGCACGGGCGCGAATCCCAGCCCCAACGCCGCCGCGACCGGAGCGCCGAAGATGAACCCCCGCGATTCGATGGCCACGATCAGATCCGGCCGATGCGGAGAGATCCGCTCGGCCAGCCACGACACGCAGGTCCGCAGCGAAGGCCCATGGCCCAAGAGCGGCGTGAGATCGCGAAACAGGATGCCGGGCTTCGGAAAATTGGGGACGTCGCGGATGCGGGCCCGCAGCTCCCGCGCGCGCTCGTCCATGGCTCCGTCGGAACGTGAAATCATGGTTTGGTGGTTCTCCCGGGCAGGAACTTTAGCGGATCGCGCGGGACATCGGACCGGCGCACCTCGAAGTGCACGTGGGGGCCCGTGGCGTGTCCACTCTGCCCGGCCAGGGCGATCCGCTGGCCGACCTGCACCTGTTCCCCGACCTTCACCATCAAGACCGAGTTGTGCGCGTACACGGTCATCAGGCCGTCGGCGTGCTTCAACACCACCATGTTGCCGTAGCCCCGCACGGTGTTGCTGGAATACACGACCTGGCCGGCGTCGACGGCGTACACGGGCGTCCCCACCACCGCCTGCAAGTCGATTCCTTCGTGGGGCCGCCCCCAGCGCGAACCGAACAAAGACGTCACGCGGGGGTTCTCGACCGGCCAGCGGAAACGCGCCGGACTGGATTTAGTCGGGGACCCGTTATCGGTCGCCGGCTGCGGCTCGACAGGCATGGGACCGGCGCATCCCCTTGGGGCGCCTTCGGGCGAGACGCTGGGTCCGTTCAACACGAAGATCAGGCGGCCCGCCCGCGCTTCGGTGGCGCTGCGAAACCCGTTGACCTCCAGCAAGTCCTCCTCGGGCACGCCCGCGCGACAGGCGATGTCAGCCAGCGTCTCGTCTGCGGACACCGTGTACCAGTGCCCGCGCGGCGCCTCCGGATGCATCGGGCGCATGCCTTGACACCCCAGCGCCAGCCCGATCAGGCAGGATGCGGCGACCGCGATGCGGGCGACGGAAGGGGGGCCGAGCCCTGGCTTCACGCGCGCATCTTACGCGAGGGGCGGCGTTCGACCGAAGCCGTATCGGCCCAGCAGATTGACGTACCGGCACTTGGTGTCGAGCGTGGTGGTGTAGGAATCACCCACGCGTCGCACCAGCGTCAGCTGCTGATCATCGGGCGGCCCCACCGGAATCACCAGCCGACCCCCGTCGGCAAGCTGCGCCACCAGCATGGTGGGCACGCGGGGCGCCCCCGCCGACACCACGATGACGTCGAACGGCGCGTGCTCGGGCCAGCCGCCGCTGCCGTCGAAGCTGCCGACCACGACGTTCTCGATGGCCAACGCCCGCAACGTCTCCCGTGCGCGCGTGGCCAGCTCATCCAGCAACTCCACGCCGAAGGCTCGTTCGCACAAGCGGGCCAGCACAGCCAGCTGGTAACCACATCCCGTTCCGATCTCCAGGGCCCGATCACCCGCCGCCGGCGCTGCCAACTCGGTGACCCGCGCGACCATGAAAGGTTGCGAGATCGTCTGACCGCCCCCGATGGCCAGCGGGCGGTCCTCGTAAGCCGCGTCGACCAGAGACGATTCCACGAAGCGATGGCGCGGCACCGACGCCATCGCCGCCAGCACGCGCTCGTCTTTGATGCCCCGTGCTTCCAGCTGCCGCGCGACCATCTCTTCACGTCGGGCGGCATACCGCAGTTCTTCGTTTCGCGTGACGGGCAAGCTGCACCTCCCGGGCAAGGGTGGAGCATATGCCACGCACCCAGCGCCGCCGCCGAAATAACGCCCTGTCGGTCGCCGCCGTTCGCCGCCGATGGCACTGGAGCTACGGAATCTTCGCTAGCGGGCGTGTTCGAACGCCGCGCGTACGAAGCTTCCGACCTGCCAGTTGGCGAGGTCGCGCAGGAGACCGGCATGGGTCAAATCCAGACCCAGCGGGGTCACCGAAGCCAGCCCCGCCTGCACGACGCTGCAGTCAGACCCCGGCGCGTCGGTGGCGTTCTCTTCCGGGCCACCAATCCAGTAGTACGATCGGCCCCGCAGATCCTGCCGTACGTCCACCTGGTCGCGGTACACCCGCCGTCCCAGGAACGTGATCTGATAGTCGGTGACCGCCCCGCGCGGTAGGTTCACGTTCAGCAGGGATGACGGCGGAATCGCGCCGTCGCCTCGCGCCAGCGCCTCGGCGACCAGCGCCCGCACGAAGCTTGCGGCGGGTTGAAAATCCGCCGGCACGTGCCGCTCCATCGAGATCGCGATGGAGGGCACGCCCCGCAACGCGGCCTCGACAGCGCCCGCCACGGTCCCCGAATAGAAAACGTCCGAGCCCAGGTTGTAGCCGTAATTGATCCCCGATACACACATCGCGGGCCGACGCGGTACCAGGTGCAACAGCGCCAGGTACGTGCAATCCGCGGGCGTTCCATCGACGGCGAACACTCCCGGCTCGACTTCGTCCACCCGCAACGGACGGTCCAGTGTCAGCGCGTGCGACGAAGCGCTGCGCTCGCGATCGGGCGCGCAGACAATCACGTTGGCGATCTCGCGCAGGGCCGCCGCGGCCGCGCGAATTCCCGGCGCGGTCACGCCGTCGTCGTTGGTCACCAGAATCAGCGGTTTCATGACGATTCCCCGCGAGCGGAAACAACAAAACGGAGAGGGCCGACTTCGATCTCGGCCCTCTCCGCTTTTTCAGTCGGGGCGACTGGATTTGAACCAGCGACCCCCTGTCCCCCAGACAGGTGCGCTAACCAGGCTGCGCCACGCCCCGATTGAATCCCCGTCGCCAACGCCGTCAGTCTTCTACCATGCGGGCTAAATCGACCAAGCCCTGCTTCAACTTTTTCAAAATTTCTATGTCAACCGCCGGCGGCGGTACCGAGGGCGCCGGGCCCTCGTCATGACCCAGCTCGCGCAACCGAGCGCGTGCGCCCTCGATCGTGAACCGTTCGTCGTAAAGCAGCGCACGAATCTTCAGCAGCAACTCGACGTCCTTGCGGCGATAAAGGCGCTGGTTCGACGCCGTCTTCTGCAAGCGCAGCGACCGAAACTCGGTCTGCCAGTAGCGCAGGACGTAGGGCTTCACGGCGCACAGGCGTGCCACCTCGCCGATCTTGAAGTACGGCTTGTCCGGAATCACCGACGGGTCGGCGGTCTCCAGACGACGTCGTCGGGGTGCGGCCACGGTCAGCCGTTGAGCGCGTTTTTGAGCACCTGGCTCGGTTTGAAGGTCAGCACCCGCCGCGCGCTGATGGTGATCTCCTGGCCGGTCTGGGGATTGCGCCCCGCGCGCGAATTCTTGTCGCGCACCACGAAATTTCCGAAGCCGGAGATCTTGATCTTCTCGCCGCGTTCCAGGGTCGCTTTGATCGTGTCGAACACAACCTCGACGAACTCCGCCGCCTCCTTCTTCGAGAACCCCCCCACTTTCTCGTAGACGTTTTCCACGATGTCCGCCTTGGTCATGGCCGGATCTATAACTCCGTCCCCCGACGACGGTCAAAGGGCCGGGGCCCCTTACCGTAGCTCGACGGACAACGCCTGGCGGAGCGCGGCGACGACGTGCCCATGGGCGGTGTCGACCTCGACGTCGGTCAGCGTCCGATCGGCCGCCCGGTACACCATCGTCCACAGCATGCCCTTCTTCCCGCCGGGAACGAAGCGCGCGTCGCGGAAGTCCTCCAACACCGCCAGTTCCTGCAGCAACTCGACGCCCGAACCGCGCATCGCAGCCTCCTGGGTGGCGGCGCTGACACCGGCGTCGATCCAGAACGAAACGTCACGCGTCACCGTCGGAAAGCGCGGTGGAGGCACGATGCGAACCTGCGCGCCGCCCGCGGTCAGATCGTCCACGCCCAGTTCGAAATAAAGGGCCGTGCCGTCCAGGCCCAGTCGCCCGGCCACCACGGGGTGAAGCTCGCCCGCCAGGCCGATGCGTTGCCAGCCGTCGCCGTTCGGGATGTCGAGCCCCGCCACGATTCCGGGGTGCAGGTACGCGGGGACCGTGCCGGCTGCCGGCACCACGAAGCGCGGCGACCGCTGCCCGAGCGACGCCAGCAACTCGGTCACCAGTTGCTTCAAGTCGAAGAAATCCAGCGGCGCGCCGGGTTTCAACCAGCCCGGCCGTCGCCCCAGCAACAGGCCCGCCGCTTGGGTCGTCTGTCGGTGGTGCTGATCGCCGGCGACCGGCACGACCACCGGGCCCACCTCGAACAGGCGCACGTCGGCCACCCCCCGCGCCAGATTGCGGCGCGCGGCTTCGGCCAGCCCCGGCAGCAAGGAGGTCCGCATGACCTCGTAGTCGGCGGAGATCGGATTCGAAACGGTGATGCCCGAGGCCAACGTCGGCTCGCCCAGCGCGGCCAGCGCCACGCGCGGCACGAAGGCCCAGCCGGCAATCTCGTGGAGGCCCAGCGCAGCCAACGTGTCGCGGGCGCGATCGGCCAGGCGCTCGGGGCTGGTCTCAGGCGCCTTTCCCCCTTGGGGCAAGCGCGCGGGGACCCGATCCAGCCCCACCAGCCGCATGATCTCCTCGATCAGGTCTTCGGGGATGGTGACGTCGGGACGAAAGCTGGGGACGGTCACCGAAAGCGCATCGCCCTGGACGGTGGCGTCGAACTCGATGCCGCGCAGCACGGCCCGCGCCTCTTCGACGGCGATATCGAAGCCGGCCACGCGCCGCAACGTCGCGCGGGGCAACGTGATGGTGCGCGATGCCGGGGCGGGCGCCGCGCGCTCGACCGGCGCCGCCACGACGAGTCCGCCACCCAGCCCGGCGATCATGGCCGCCGCGCGGGCCGCCGCCACCGGTACGCCCTGGGCGTCGACGCCGCGTTCGAAGCGATGCGACGCCTCGGAGTGCAAGCCGAACCGCTTCGCCGTCTTGCGAACGCTGCGCGGATCGAAAGTCGCCGCTTCGAGCAACACGTTCACCGTCGCGTCGGAAACCTCCGTGCGCGCGCCGCCCATCACGCCCGCCAGCGCCACCGGCCCGCGCGCATCGGCGATGACGATGTCGTCGGCGACCAGCGTCCGCTTGACCCCGTCCAGGGTTTCGATGGTCTCCCCGGCCCGCGCCCGCCGAACCACGATGCCGCCTTCCAGCTTGTCCAGATCGAACGCGTGCAGGGGGTGACCGGTTTCCAGCATCACGTAGTTGGTGACGTCGACCAGGTTCGAGATCGCGCGCACCCCGCAGGCCGTCAAGCGCAGGCGAAGGTTCGCGGGGCTGGGACCGACCCGCAATCCTCGGATCACCGTGGCGCGATAGCGCGGGCACGCGATCGGATCCTGGACCTCGACCGATGCTTCGGCGGACGTCGCGGTTGCGGCGACCGGCGCATCGCCCGGGAACCCCGTCGGGGGCAAACGCCACGCAACCTGGAATGCCGCCGCCACCTCGCGCGCGACGCCCGCGTGCGAGAGCGCGTCCGGCCGGTTCGGGGTCACGTTCACCTCCAGCACGTCGTCCGCGATGCCCAGCGCCACCGCCAGATCAGCGCCGATCGCGCAGGTGTCGGGAAGGATGATGATGCCGGCGGCAGCCTCGCTCAGCCCCAGTTCCTTCTCGCTGCAGATCATGCCCGGCGAATCGAAGCCGCGGATCTCTTTGCGCCCGATCTTGAATCCCCCGGGCAACACCGCGCCCGGCGCGGCCCAGGCCACCCTGCCGCCCGGCGGCGGGACGTTGGGGGCTCCGCAGACCACCTCTGACTCCTGCTCGGGGGACGCCGCCGGATCGACCCGCAGCCGAACAATCCGCAGCTTGTCGGCGCCTGGATGGGGACGCACCGCGCGCACCTCGGCCACCCGCACGCCGGAGAACTGTCGGCCCAAGGCTTCGATCGATTCGACCTCCAGCCCGCCCAGCGTCAGACGACGCGCCACCTCGGTCACCGTGGTGCCCGCGGGCAGCGCGACCAGATCACTCAACCAGTTGAACGAGATCTTCATGATGCGCCGTCAAATCACCGGAACTGCGTCAGGAAACGCACGTCGTTCTCGTAGAACGCGCGCAGATCGTCGACGCCGTATTTCAACATCGCCATGCGCGACAGCCCCATACCGAACGCGAAGCCGCGCACGTCGTCGGGATCGTAGCCAACCGCGCGAAACACGTTCGGGTGCACCATGCCCGAGCCGCCGATCTCGATCCATCCCGACCCCTTGCACAACCGGCAGCTGTTGCTCTCGCGCCGTCCGGTCCCGCCGCACAGGAAGCAACTGGCATCCACCTCTGCGGATGGCTCGGTAAAAGGGAAGAAGCTGGGCCGTAAGCGGATACTCACTTGCGGCCCGAAGAAGCGACGAACGAAGTGCAGCAGCGTGCCTTTCAGATCGGCGAACGACACGTCGCGATCGACGTACAGCCCCTCGACCTGCGGGAACATCGGCGTGTGGGTCGCGTCGTCGTCACGGCGGAATACGTTGCCGGGCGCGATGATCTTGATCGGCGGTGGCGACGACATCATCGTGCGAACCTGCACGGGCGACGTGTGGGACCGCAGGATGCGGCCACCGTCCACGAAGAACGTGTCCTGCATGTCGCGCGCGGGGTGGTCGGCCGGCGTGTTCAACGCGTCGAAGTTGTGCCACTCGGTTTCGATCCACGGCCCGGTGCGCACCTCGAAGCCCAGGCCCAGGAAGATCTCCTCGACCTCGCGGCGCACCAGGGTCAGCGGGTGCAGGGTCCCCAGCCTGGGGCCTGCTCCGGGCAACGTGACGTCGACCGATCGGGCAAGCTCAGCAGCCAACGCGGCTCGCCCCAGTCCATCCAGACGCTCCGCGACCAAGGCCTCGATGGCGGCCTTGGCGCGGTTGGCAGCCTCACCCACGAACGGGCGATCCTCGGACGGCAGGCGCCCCAACCCCTTCATCAGGTTGGAGAGCGACCCCTTCTTTCCGAGGTAAGCGGCCTGCGCGGCGCGAATGGCGGGCTCCAGCGCGGCTGGATCGCTCAGGGTCGCGTCGGCCTTGAACGCGTCGACCAGTTGCTCGAGATCGGCAACCAGCTTGGCGGCATCAGCGCCGGGCATGTGCGCGGCCAAAAACTAGGACGCTCGCGCGGCCTCGACGACCTTCTGGAACGCATTCGGATCGGTGATGGCCAGGTCGGAAAGAATCTTGCGATCCAGCTTCACGTTGGCCTTGGCCAGCCCGGCGATCAGACGCGAGTACGACAGGCCCAGGGCCCGCGCGGCGGCGTTGATGCGGATGATCCACAGGCCGCGGAAATCGCCTTTCTTCTTGCGCCGATGGAACAGAGCGAAGCGCCACTTGCGGTGGACCGCTTCGACCATGGCTTTCCAGAGCTTGGACCGTCCGCCACGAAAGCCCTTGGCGTGCTTTCGGATGCGGTTCCGGCGATGACGAGACTTGAATCCACCTTTTGCGCGAGGCATGTCCGGCTATCCTTCGTGACGTGTTGCTGGGTGACGTGAGGGTGAGCTTCAGGCGTACGGAAGCATCGCTTTGATCTGATGCTCCTGGGTCTTGCTCACGTAGGCGCCGCGGCGAAGCGAGCGCTTGGCGCCCGTGCTCTTCGTGCCCAGATTATGGCGAAGGTACGCCCGCTTCCGCTTGACGCGCCCATTGGCCGTCAGCTTGAAACGCTTCTTCGCGCTGCTGTTCGACTTCATCTTGATCTTGGCCATGTTGAGCGGCGCAGTATAACGATCCGCGGCCGGGAGGCAAGCAATTCAGTGCGATTGCGTCGCCTCCCTTTTTGTAGGGCGTTCCGCCCGTGCCGGAACCACCCCCTGCCCGGCAGATCCGGCGCGTTTCTCAGGCCTTGGGTGCCGCGGGAGCGGCAGGAGCTGCCGGAGCGGCGGCAGGGACCGCGGGGGCAGCAGGGACCGCCGCAGGTGCTGCCGGGGGGGCAGCACCTTGCGTCTCGGCCGGCGGGCCGACGCGCGGAGGAGCGGCCGAGGTCGCACCGGGCGCTGCGGCGGTGGCCGACGGCGGCGGCGCGGGCGGCTTGAACACGCCTGCCTTCGGCCCGATGACCATCACCATCCGGCGGCCTTCCATCATGGCCCGCTGTTCGACCGTGGCGATGTCGGCCACCATCTTCATGACGGAGTCCAGCATCGCCTGGCCGGTCTCCGGGTGGACGATCTCGCGCCCGCGGAAAACCGTCACCAGCTTGCACTTGTTGCCTTCCGACAGGAAGCGGCGGATGTGCTTGACCTTGAAGTCCAGATCGTGGTCGTCCGTCTTGGGACGCAGCTTGATCTCCTTCAAGAGGATCGTGGACTGGTGCTTGCGCGAGGCCTTTTCCTTCTTCGAGGTCTCGTACTTGAACTTGCCGAAGTCCATGATCTTGCAGACCGGCGGCGCTGCGCGGGGATTGACCTCGACCAGCTCCAGGCCCTGCTCTTCCGCAAGACGCATCGCTTCGTGGGTGGCAAGAATTCCCACCTGACTTCCGTCGGCGCCGATCACGCGAACTTCGGGAACGCGGATCCGGCGGCCTACGCGGTAGGTGTCTGCGGCACTAGGGGGTTGAAATCCTGGTCTTGCGATGGCGAATTCTCCTGGTTCGGGTTGGCTATTTAGCGTCTTGGGGCGAAACGTTCAAGCTCATGCTCCGGCCGTGGCCGGCGCAGGGGCTGGTGAGGTTTCGCCCGGGATGGGTGTTTTGGCTTCTTCGGCGAGTCGTCGGACGAAGTCTTCGATGGGCGCGGGCGGGTGCTGCTGCCCTTCGCGGGTGCGGGGGGAGACGACGCGCGCCGCCATGTCCTTCTCACCCACCACCAACATGTAGGGGATCTTGTCGACCTGGGCGCGCCGGATCTTCGCGCCCAGCTTCTCGGCGCCGATGTCGGATTCGGCGCGCAGGCCACTTCCGCGCAGCAGCGCCGTGACCTCGTCCGCGTAGGCGGCCGCCTTCTCGCTGACCGACAGGACGCGGGCCTGGATGGGCGCCAGCCATAGCGGGAACGCGCCGGCATAGTGCTCGATGAGCACCGCGATGAATCGCTCGATCGATCCGAGCAAGGCGCGGTGGATCATGACCGGTGTCTGACGCGAGCCATCCGGAGCGACATACTCAAGCCCGAAGCGGAGCGGCATCTGGAAGTCCAGCTGAACCGTCGAGCACTGCCACTCGCGTCCCAAGGCGTCCTTGATCTTGAGATCGATCTTGGGCCCGTAGAAGGCACCGCCGCCCTCGTCCATCTCGTATGCGTGACCCAGGCTGTCCATCACCCCGCGTAGCGCATCCTCGGCGCGGTCCCAGTAGGCCGCTTCGCCCATGAAGTCAGGAGGTCGCGTGGCGAGAAAGAGCTTGAAGGACTCGAATCCGAACACCTTCAGCATGTCCAGCACGAAGCGCAGGCAGCGCCCGACCTCCCCGGCGATCTGATCCTCGCGCACGAACAAGTGGCCGTCGTCCTGCGTGAAGCCGCGTACCCGCAGCAGCCCGTGCAGCGCGCCCGAGCGCTCATAGCGGTAAACGGTGCCCAGCTCTGAATAGAGCAAGGGCAGGTCCCGGTAGGACCGAAGCTGCGATCGATAGATGGCCACGTGGAACGGACAGTTCATCGGCTTCACCAGATAGCGCTGTCCATCCAGCTCCATCCCGCCGAACAAGTTGTCCTTGTAGTGCGCCAGATGTCCGGAGGTCTCGAGAAGCTCCTCCCGCGCCACGTGCGGCGTGGCCACCAGGTCGTAGCCGCGGCGCAGGTTCTCGCGGCGGATCAGCTCCTCGATCTGATAGCGAATGAACGCGCCCTTGGGGTGCCACAGCACGAACCCCGAGCCCACCAGCTCGTCGGTCGAATACAGATCCAGCTGCTTGCCCAGCGTGCGGTGGTCGCGCCGCTTGGCTTCCTCGATGCGCGCCAGGTATTCCTTCAGTTCGTCTTCCGACGGGAAGGCGGTGCCGTAGATGCGCTGAAGCTGCGCGTTCTTTTCGTCGCCGCGCCAGTAGGCGCCCGCAAACGACAGGACCTTGAACGCCTTGATGTCGCCGGTGCGCTCGACGTGCGGGCCGCGGCACAGGTCGATGAAGTCACCGTGCTGGAAGTACGAGATATCCTCGCCCTCCGGGATCGAGTCGATGATCTCGACCTTGTATTTCTCGCCGCGCGATTCGAACAACGCCCGCGCCTCGCTGCGCGGGACCACGCGCTGCACGAACGGCACGTTCTCGGCAACGATCTTCCGCATCTCGGCTTCGATGCGTTCGATATCGCCCGGCTCGAACGGCGCCGTGTCGAAGTCATAGAAGAACCCGGTCTCGATGGCCGGGCCAATGGCCACCTTGGCATCGGGACGCAAGCGCCGAACGGCGTCTGCCATGACGTGAGACGCCGAGTGCCGCATGCGGGACAACGGATCGTCGGGGACATCCCCCTTGTCGCGGGGACGGATGGGCTGATCTTTATCGTTGGTTTTCAAGCGGGCCTCAGCCTACCCCATCCCCACGCCAGCGAGAACCCGCTCCAAGCAACAACGAGCGTGCATAGGGTGGCTTGGACACGCGACCGTCGGGCTGCTGCGTCCACCACGCCCCTGTCCATGGGGCGCGGAGCGTGGCCTTGCCACGCGACCAACCCACCAACCGACGTCTTCCATCCGCAAGGCTCTTCCGTGGGGGCGCGGAGCGTGGCTTCGCCACGCGACCAACCCACCGCAACCGACGTCTTCCATCCGCAAGGCTCTTCCGTGGGGGCGCGGAGCGTGGCTTCGCCACGCGGAGCCGCCGGGGGCTTGGGGGGCCGAAAGCGGCAGCGAAGGCCCCCCAAATAGATCGTAGGCACGGGCGGGATTGAACCGCCGACCCCTACCGTGTCAAGGTAGTGCTCTACCACTGAGCTACGTGCCTGGGTCCGCAGGGGGCGTACCTTACGATCCACGACGCGGCTGTCAAGCATCTAAGGCCGCCATCACCACGTTTTCGTTTCGGCGCGCGCCGGTCGCTTTGACCGCCACCCAGTGACTCGCAATCGTCCAGTACGCGCGTCTCAAGACGGCGGCCGCAGCGACCGAAGACAACCACACACCGGGAGTTTTCGCACCGGCCAAAACCCTGATACCTTCGACGCGAGACACTCGTGCGCCGGTCGATCCGCCTCTTCGCTTTCCTCTTCGTCGCCTCCGGCCTGCCGGCGGTTGCAGCCGCGCAGTCGTCAACCAGCAACGTCACCGTCCAGCAGTACCAGCCGACGCCGTTTTCCGATCGGAGCTGGCGTCTGGACGGCTCCCACGTCGCGCCGGCCGGCGACTTCCGCATCGGCCTGGATCTCGACTATGCGTTCCGTCCGCTGGTCTTGGTAGACCAGTCGGCCGGCATCTTCCAAGCGGGCACGTCGGGCCCCAATCACAACCTGATCGAGCACGCGGTCGGCGGCACCTTGCTGGCCAACGTCGGCTTGGGCCACCGCCTCGAGCTGGGCCTGGTGATTCCCCTGGCGCTGTTTCGGAGCGGCGAAGCTGTTGAAGGTGTGTCGACGCCATCAACGGCCGGCGTCGGGGGACCGGGCGTCGGGGTGAAGGCAGGCTTATTGTCCTGGAAAGGCCTGGGCGTGGGCGCGTCGGCGCTGGTCACGCTCCCCGTCGGTGTCGGCACGCTGACCCACGATGGCGGCATTGGCGGCATCGGGCGCCTGTTCGCGGACTATCGGCGCGGCAGCTTGACGGTCGGCGTGCGCGGCGGATTCCGCCTCCGCGGCGCTCAGACCTTCCACAGCCTGGCGCTGGCGAACGAGATCGACTTCGCGGCCGGCGCGCAGCTGCAGTTGGCCGCGCGCACTTCGATTCTGGCGGAGGTGGCGGGTGCGGCGGCCGCCAAGCATCCTTTCGCCGACAACCGGGAGACGCCGGTCGAGGCGTTGGCGGGTCTGCGCCAGCGCGTCGGTCGGCTGTGGTTCACGGTGGGCGCTGGCCCCGGCCTGGTCCACGGCTATGGCTCGCCGGCGTTCCGCGCTGTCGCCGGATTGAGCTGGGCCAACCGTGCGCCCGACTCCGACGGGGATGGTGTCTCTGACGATGACGATCAATGTCCCGACGAACCCGAGGATCGGGACGGTTTCGAGGACACCGATGGTTGCCCGGAGCTCGACAACGACAAAGACGGGATCCCCGACGCTCAGGACAAGTGCCCGACCCAGGCCGAGGACAAGGACGGATTCGAGGATACCGACGGCTGCCCCGATCTCGACAACGACAAGGACGGTGTCCCCGACGCCCAGGACAAGTGCCCAGACAAGAGCGAGACCAAGAACGGCTTCGAAGACGAGGACGGTTGCCCGGACGAAGCGCCCGCCACCTCGGACAAGGACGGCGACGGCATCAACGATGACGACGACGAATGCCCCGAAGAAGCCGAAGACAAGGATGGCTTCGAGGACTCCGACGGCTGCCCGGATCTCGACAACGACAAGGACGGCATCCTCGACGCCCAGGACAAATGCCCGCTGGAGCCGGAGACCATCAACGGTATCGAGGACGAAGACGGGTGCCCCGATGCCGGCGCGACGCAAGTCCGGTTGGGCAAGGGTGAGATCGAGACGTTGCAGCCGATCTTCTTCGACACCGATCGGTCCCGCGTGCGCCACGCCTTCTACAACATCTTGGGCCAGATCGGCCTGTTGCTGAAGGCGCATCCCGAGATCGGCCGCTGCGCCATCGAGGGTCACACCGACGAGACCGGTCCGCCCGAGTGGAACCAGAAGCTATCGGTGTTGCGCGCCGAATCGGTCATCGAATTCTTGGTCGGCAAGGGTGTGGATCGAAAGCGCCTGGTCGCCATCGGTCACGGCGAGAAGAGCCCATGGACCTCGAACGAGACCGAGTGGGGACGGTCGCGCAACCGACGGGTCGTGTTCCATATCGAAGGCGTCGACCCCGAAATTCAGAAAAAGCAGATCGAGCGCCAAGAGCGACGGCAACGCATCCGCCGGCGCCACGAAAAGTCCCACCCGGAAGCGCCGGGAGCGGCAGAAGGAACACGCAAGGAAGAGCCGAAGGTTCCCGCCGAGACCCCGAAGCCGCCGGGTGCCAAACCCGCAGGAGCCAAGGCTTCCGATCATAAAGAGCCGGACGCGCAGGGTGCCGCTACGAAGTCGGCCGAGAAGGTCCCCGCCAAGAGTTCGGCTTCCACCGAGATGCCGCAGGAGAAGGCCACCGACGCAAAGGAAAGAACGAACGCCGCGCGGCCATCCGATCGGCGACCCGTCCCTCCCGCGGCCACGACGCCGAAAGCCGAGGAGCCCGAGGCGGAACCCGCCCCAGAAGCGCCGAAGGGTGGCAACGCGAAGAAGCACCGTCCCCCCGCCCGCCCACCCGAGGAACATCCCGAGACGCTGAAGGACCTGCTCAAGCTCCCCCAGCGCACACCCTGACCGCTCAGGCGTCGGCGCCGCGGCCGTTCTTGTACAGCTCCTCGATCGTCGCGCGGTACTTGTCGATCACGAACTTGCGTTTCACCTTCATGCTGGGCGTCAGCTCTCCGGCCGCCTCGGTAAAATCGGTTCTCAGCACGGCGAAAGTCTTGATGGTCTCGTAGGGAGCCAGCGTGCTGTTCACCGCCGCCACGACCTTCTCCAGCTCCGCCCGCAACCCCGATTCGTCTTTCACCGCGCCGTCCACCGCGCCAAAACGCTTCAGCGCGTCCTCGGAGGGCGTCAGCAGCGCCACGCAGTAAGGGCGTTTGTCCCCGAACACGACCACCTGCCCGATCAGCGTGGTGCGACCCTTGATCGCATTTTCGATCGGCTGCGGCGCCACCTTCTTGCCGCCCGCGGTGACGATCAGGTCCTTCTTGCGATCGGTGATGCGAAGGAACCCGTCCTCCAGGGTCCCGATGTCGCCCGAATGAAACCACCCTTCGCCGTCGATGGCCTCGGCCGTCGCCTCCGGGTTCTCGTGGTACCGCGCGAAGATCGACGGACCCCGCATCAGGATCTCTCCGTCGTCGGCGATCTTGGCCTGCACGATGTCCAGGGCCGGGCCCACCGTACCAAAGCGAATCTTGCCGAACCGGTTCAAGAAGGCGGCTGCGGTGGTCTCCGTCAATCCGTAACCTTCCAGGATCACCACGCCGATGCCGTAGAAGAACTCGCCAATCTCGGCGGTCAGCGGCGCGGCCCCCGACACCAGGAACCGACACCGATCCAGCCCCAGCCGCGCCCGCAGCTTGGAAAACACCAGCCGGTCGGCCAGCCAGCGTTGCAACGACAACCACGCCCCCCGCGATCGGCCCGCCAGAAAGGCCTCGGTCACCCTCCGCGCCACGCCCAGCGCCCACCGGACCAGCGCGCCCTTCACACCGGTTGCCTCGCCCAGCGCTCGCTGCACGCCCGAATAAAACTTCTCGAACACCCGCGGCACGCCCGCCATGTACGTCGGGCGGGTCTCGGCCAGGTTGTCTTTCAGCTTGGCGATCGACTCAGCGAAGCACGTGTCCAGGCCGGCTTGCACAGCCACCCAGGCCAGCTTCCGCCCCAGGACGTGCGCCATGGGCAGGAACAGCAACTGCTCGTCGTTGGCGTACAGGGTCATCGCCCGACACGCGCTGGCCACCACCGACGTCAGGTTCCGATGCGACAGCACCACACCCTTGGGGGTACCGGTGGTGCCCGAGGTGTAGATGATGGTGAACGTCGAATCCCCGGTGATCGGGCCCACGCGCTGGGACAACGCTTCGGCCGTCAGCAGGTTCGCCCCCGAGCCCGCCTGCCGGATCTCGTCGAGCGAACGCACCATCTCGTCGCCCGCCTTGCGGACGTCGTCGAGGCGCACCTGCGTGCGCCCTTGCGCGTCCGGTCTCTCCAGCGTCGCGTCCCCCGCGATGTGGACATACCGCACCACCGCCGACAGCTCGGCCCGGATGCCCAGCAATTTTTCCAGCTGGGCCGCGTCCTCGACGATGACCACGCGGGCTCCGCAGTTGCGCACGATGAACGCGCATTGCTCCGCGGTGTTCGACGCGTAGATCGGGACCGTGATGGCCCCCAGGTACAGGATCGCGACGTCGCACAACATCCACTCGACGCGCGACTGCGACACCAGACAGACCCGATCGCCGGTCTTCACACCGGCCGCCGCCAGACCGACGGCGATCTCGCGAGCGGCCGTGTCCGCTTGCAACCACGTCAGCTCCTTCCAGGTTCCGGCTTGCTTGAACTTGAAGGCGCAGCGGTCACGACTCTCGGACACCCGCCGCGTCCACAGTTCGACCGCCGTTGCCGCCTCGCGATCAGAATCGCCGCTCATCCTATCCATAGTCGGCCCGGCGCGGGGTTCGCGTCAACTCGGCGCTGCCTCCCCGTTCCGTCGCTGCCGAACAAGCGGGCTTGGCCCCGGGGCGGTGTTAAGCTCCCGGTGCGATGGCACTGCGCCCCCACCGTTCGCCCCGCTCCATCTCACGGCTCGATCTGGCGCGGCGATCCCTCGTCATCCTGGGGGTCGTCGCGAAACACGCCGCGCGGTGGTGCATCGGTTGGGTGGGGCTGCTGCTGGGCTTCGCGGGGCGTGCCCGGCGCCAGGCCTGGTTCGGCGAGGTGGTGCTGGATTCCTTCCGCGATCTCGGGGTCACCTTCATCAAAGTCGGTCAGATCATGAGCACGCGCCCGGATCTGCTGCCGGAGTACATCACCCGCGCCCTCGAGCACCTACAGGACGACGTGGGGCCATTTTCGTCCGAACAGGCCACGCGCACCATCGCCGAGGACTTCGGCCGTCCCGCCTCGGAGATCTTCGCCGAGCTGGCTCCCGTGCCCATCGCGTCGGCGTCGGTCTCCCAGGTCCACAAAGCCCGCCTGCACGACGGGCGGCTGGTCGCCATCAAGATCCGTCGGCCCCAGGTCATCGACCTGTGCACTTTCGATCTGGCGGTGATGCGAATGGCCGCCCGGGTGCTGGAAGCTATCCCGGCGCTCCGCAGCTTGTCGCCGATGGCGGCGGTCGACGAGTTTGGACGCGCCATCTTCGCCCAGCTGGATTTCACCGTCGAGGCCGACAACAACCGCCGCTTTCGGGCCAACTTCAGCGGTCACCCCGACGTGGTCTTCCCCGCGCTGGTGGATGAATTGTGCAGCGAGCGCGTGTTGACCATGACGTTCGTCGAGGGCACCAAGATCCTGGCCATTCGGGGCACGCGCATGGACGCCAAGCGCATTGCCCGCCTGGGACTGCAGGTCTTGCTGAAGATGATCTTCGAGGACGGCTTCGTACACGCCGACCTTCACCCGGGCAACATCTTCATCACCACCGAAGAACGCATCGCGCTGGTGGACCTGGGCCTGGTCGGCATCCTGGATGACCCGAACCGCAAAGCCTTCGCTCGCTTCTTCGCCGCCTGGGCCAAGCGCGACGGGGACGAGATGGCGCACTTGATGTACGCCATGTCGACCAACGCGGGCGGGAACAACGATCCAGAAGCCTTCGAACGCTATCGCGCGGCCATCATCGACTTCGTGGGCCGGTACTGGGGCCAGCGGCTGGGTGAGGTGCAGATGGGCAAGGTGTTGCTGGACATGTTCGGCATTCTTCGCCGCCATCGCATCCGGGTGAACGCCAGCTTCACCATCGTGAACATCGCCATCGCGGTGACCGAGGGAATCGGCAAGCAACTGGACCCCAGCCTGGATCTGATGGCCGAAGCGCTGCCCTATTTCCTGAGTCACCCGATCGCTCCCGAGGCCAAGGTCGGCGCTTGAGTCGGGTGCGACTTTTCCTTCAGGGGGGGCCGGTGACGAATGGCGCTTGAACCGGCAACGGAACCCCGCGTAATATCGGCCCCACCGCCTCCCCCTATGACGCCCGCGTCATGGTGATATCCGAACCCACAGCCTCCGTCCCCGCGCGCTACCGGTTGATCGAAGAGGTCGGCCAAGGTGGTATGGCGGTGGTGTATCGCGCCAAGGACGACAGTCTGAAGCGCGAGGTGGCGATCAAGGTGTTGCACCGCCATCTGGCGTCCGAGCCCGAATCCAAGGCGCGCCTGGAACGTGAGGCGCAGGCGGTCGCGAAGCTGCACCACGACAACATCCTGGAGATCTTCGACTACTCGGGGGCCGACGCGGAGATCGCGTACCTGGTCACGGAGTTCATCGACGGCCAGACGCTGAAGCGGTTCCTGGAGGGCTGCGCCATCAAGCATCCCGAGGTCGCGATGTTGATCGCGGTCGAGCTGTGCGGGGCCCTGGTCCACGCCCACGGAATGGGCATCATCCACCGCGACATCAAGCCCGAGAACGTCATGATCCGAAAGGACGGCGTCCTCAAGCTGATGGACTTCGGGATCGCGCAGGTCCTGGACCTGGAACGCATGACCGTCACCGGGCAGCTGCTGGGATCGCCTGCGTACATGGCGCCCGAGCTCATCGAAGGCAAGCCGCTCGACGTCCGGACCGACGTCTTCTCGGTGGGCATCCTGCTGTACCAGATGGCCACCGGGGCGCTGCCCTTCTCGGGCAAGAACCCGCACGAGGTGCTGCGCCGGATCACCGAGGGTCGCTTCCCCGATCCACGCGGCGTCAACCGTCTGGTCGGCGCCGGCCTGGCCCGCATCATGACGCACGCGCTGGCCCACGATCCCGACGCGCGCTACGCGACCATGCAGGCGCTGCTGGCGGATCTTCGCGAGCAGCTGGACGACGCCGGCCTGCGCTCGGCGCGCGAGGAACTGGCCACCTATTTCCACGCTCCCGAGGCCTACGAGAAGCAGTTACCGGATCGCTTGACGCCTGCGCTGATGGCCACCGGCGAGAAACACGTCGCGATCCACAATTCCGCGCGGGCCATCGAATGCTGGACGCGCGTGCTGGCGTACGCGCCCGAGCATCCCGCCGTGTCGGCGGCGTTGCGGCGCTGGGAAGGCCGGGGCCGTCGGAGCGCCTTGCTTCGCTTTTCCGCGATCGCGGCAGGGTTGGTGACGGTGCTGCTGATCGCGGCGCGCTTGCTGTCGGGGTCCGACAACCGGCGGACCGCCGCCCCGCCGGCATCGACGGCGACGGTCCCGCCGCAGTCCTCGGTCGCTCCGCCACCGCGCGCCCCCGAGCGGTCGGAGCCCACAGCGCCCCCCCCGATTCCAGCCGGCACGCAGCCCCGTCAGCAGCACCTGCGCAATCCCGCAGACCGCGCCGCTGAGCCCGCCTCCCCACGCCCGCGCGTCACCCAAGCTACGGCGGCGGCTGACGCCGACTCCCCGGCGGGGACGCCCGGTGGCTCGGCCGCCATGCGCACGTTCGCGCTGGGGCCGACGCCGCAAAACGTGGACGTCTACCTGGATGGCGAGCGCCAGTTCGCCTACGACACGGACCACCGCACGCTCAGCGTCTCCTGGAACACGAGCCACCAGATCGAATTTCGCAGCCCCTCCGGCTGTTGCTTCGTCGAGCGCATCGAGATCGGTCCCGATCGCCCGCTGCCCCCCGACAACGTCATCGCCCGCAAGCTGCGGTGGAAGCCGGCCCGGCTGGTGGTGACCACCAACCCCGCGGCGCCCGAAGCCCGCGTGATGGTGCGCGATCCCAACCGTCCGGGACGGGGCACCGTCATCAATCCGGGCGAGGAGGCCAACATTCCGTTTCTGCTTTCCGACGAGGCCCAGAAGGACCTCGAGATCTCCGTCGATTCGACGCTGGGGGTGTTTGCCCAGCGGGTGTCCGTCCGCGCCGGTGAACGCAAGGATGTCGTGGTTCCGCTCGGCCCTTCGCACGCGGGGACAGACCCGGTGACCCCGTGAGTCTCTCGCTGGCGGCCCTGATTCCGTTGCTGACCACGATGGCGATGGGCTTTCCCCTGGCCCAGCCGGCGCAAGAATTCGAACGCGGCCGGACGGCATTCTTGCGCGGGGAATACGAGCGAGCGGTCAGCATCATCCGCCCGCTGGTCTATCCCGACCTGCGTCTCGAATCGGAGGCCGAAGCCCTGCAGGCCCACCGCATGCTGGGCGTTTCGTATCTGTTCGAGAACAAGCCGGTCGAGGCCCGCGACGAATTTCGAAAGCTGCTGGAGCTGTCCCCCGACTATCGGTTCGATCCCCTGCTGGATCCGCCGCGGGTGGTGGAGTTCTTCAACGGCATCGTCCGCGAGCAACAGGCGCAGCTGGGTGACATCGAGGCGCGCCTGAAGAAGCGCGAGACTGAAATGCGCCGCCACCACGGCGAGATCCTGGTGAGGCGCGTGGAGCACCGTTCCTTCGCGGTGAACTTCATCCCGTTTGGCGCGGGCCAGTTTCAAAATCAGCAGCGCACCAAGGGGTGGATCTTTCTGGGCGTCGAGGCCGGTCTGGCGTCGGTCTCGGTGGCGGCCTTCATCACCAACTTCGCCAAGTACGGCGCCCGCCCCCAGCGCCCGTGCCTGGATCCGCTGGCGCCCAACGTAGCCACCTGTCCGCCCACGCGCGTCGACCACACCGACGAGAACGCATCGCGCGACCTGATGACCGTTCAGGTCGCCAGCGGGGCCGCTTTCTTCGCGGTCGCGCTGTGGGGCGTGCTCGACGCCATCCACAACTTCAAGTCCGACGTCCCGCTGGGCGACACCTACGTCCCCGCGGGATCGGCGCCGGGCGCCTGGCGGTTGGTTCCCGAGCTTGGCCCCGTTGCCCAGGGCGCTTCCCTGGCCTTCACCTTCTAACCCCTAACTTACCTCCAAGACCGGAAAACCCATGGCGACCCTGAGAATGCAGCTGCCCGGCAAGGGCGTGAAGGTGTATCACATCTACAAGAAGATCACGTCGCTGGGCCGCGGCGACGAGGTCGACATCCTGCTGCCGGATCCGGGCCTGGCCGAGAGCCACGCCTACATCCACTTCGACGGCCGCGACTTCAACATCGCCACCGCCGAGCGCGACGCCGAGCTGTTCGTCAATGGCCGCAAGCGCAACAAGCACCGGATGTCCCACGAGGACCGGATTCGCCTGGGCATCTGCGAGCTGGAGTTTTCGCTGTACGACGAGCCGGTCACCGACGAGACCGCGGCCCAGACGCTGGCCGAGCTGAACTCGTACAAGAAGCTGTTCGAATTCTCCCAGAAGCTGATGGAGAAGTACGAGCTGCCGGCACTGCTGGACACCCTGCTGGACGTGGTCATCCAGGTCACCAACGCCGACAAGGGTTTCATCGTGCTGGTCGAATCGGGTGAACCGGTGGTCAAGGTGGCGCGCAACCTGCGCCGCGAGACCATCAGCGACGCCGTCAGCCACCTGTCGGATTCGATCCTGGCGCGCGTGATGAAGAGCCGGACCCCGCTGATCATCTCGGACGCGCTGTCCGACGACGAGTTCAAGAACTCGCTTTCGGTGGTGAACCTGCGGCTGACCTCGGTGCTGTGCGTGCCCATGCTCGAACGCGGCAACACGCTGGGCATCATCTACGTCGGAAACGACCACGTTGCGCAGCTGTTCGACGAGACGCACCTGGAAGTCCTGACCATCTTCGCGGCGCAGGCGGCGTTGCTGATCCGGAATGCGTTGCTGGTCAACGAGCTGCAGCTGGACAACCGGGCGCTGCACGATCGCATCGAGCAGATGCGCTTCGGCGAGATCCTGGGGTCATCGCCCCCGATGCAGGAGGTGTTTCGCAAGGTGCAGAAGGTGGCGGTCACCGACATCTCGGTGCTGATCACCGGCGAGACCGGAACCGGCAAGGAGCTGATCGCGCGCGAGATCCACACCCGCTCGTCGCGCGCGAAGGGACCGTTCATCACCATCAACTGCGGCGCGATCCCCGAGAACCTGCTGGAGTCCGAGCTGTTCGGGCACGTCCGCGGCGCCTTCACGGGCGCGGTCGCCAACAAGCCGGGGCGCTTCCAGGCGGCCAACGGCGGCACGTTGTTCCTGGACGAGATCGGGGAGATGCCGCTGTCCCTGCAGGTCAAGCTGCTGCGGGCGCTGCAAGAACGGGTGGTGACGCGGGTCGGGGACACCCACCCCGAGGCGGTCGACATCCGGGTGCTGGCGGCCACCAACCGGACTTTGGAAGCGGAAATTCGCGCGGGGCGATTCCGCGAGGACCTCTATTACCGGTTGAACGTGGTGCAGATTCACCTGCCCCCGCTGCGCGACCGCGGCGACGACATTCTGGTGCTGGCACGCTACCTGGTCGGACGCTACACGCCGGACTTCGGCACCCACGTGAAGGGCCTGTCGCCGCAAGCGGTGGCCTCGATCAAGCGCCACCACTGGCCGGGCAACATCCGCGAGCTCGAGAACCGCATCAAGAAGGCGGTGGTGCTGGCGGACAAGGCGCTGCTGGGCCCCGAGGATCTGAACCTGGCCTCCGACGACCTGCCTCCGATCCTGCCGCTGGCGGACGCCAAAGAGCAGTTTCAGCGCCAGTACATCAACGACATCCTGGCGCTGAACAACGGCAACCGCACCAAGACGGCGCGCGATCTGGGCGTCGACCCGCGCACCATCTTCCGTCATCTGGAGCGGGACGACGGCAGCGAGCCGCTCCGGCCGGATGCGCCCGAGGAGAAGGTCTGATTCTCGACGGCCCGCAAGATCTCGCGGGGGAACCGACAGGAATGTCGGGCTGCCTGCCGCCCCCGCGCCGCGAAGGCCGCGGATCTTCTGGGTCTCCGGGGGTGGTTCGTTTGTTGCTGAGGTGGACGTTTCCGGCCATGTTTACTGCCTTGTCAGCCTGCGTGTTACCCATCGGACCCGAGTTTGAGGACCCACCAGCGGTCGCGAACTTCCAACCGTTCGTCGTCAGCGTCGATCCCGACGCTGAGACCACCCAGCAGATCCTCGCCAAACCGCCCAAGTTCAAGATCCAAGTGAGCGACCCCAATCCGGGCGACAAGCTCACGGTCCGCTGGGTGGCCAACTATCCGCTTTACGTGCAGAACGCGACATATCTCGTCGGCGATAGCCAGGAAATGGCGCTGCCCCCGGAGCCGGAGGGCCGGGTGACCTTTGAATCGCCGGAGTTGAGTTGCGACAAGTTTCCATTGTCCACGGAAAAGACCTTGGTCGCGATCGTCTCCGACGACGGGTTCCTCCCTCCCGACAGCCCGCTCATCACGGACAAAAGCCACAGGTACAACTACACGAAAGCCATCGACCCAAAGACGAAGTTGCCCATCCAGTCTCTGGTCATGGTGGGCTGGAGGATCACGGGATGCCAGTAAGGCCCATCCCACCACGGGGGCTGTGTCGGGTCGTTCTGGCGCTGCTGGCGACGGTGGGTTCGTGCTCGTCCGAGCCGCAATGTAAGACCGACGATCAGTGCGGCGCCGGGCGCGCCTGCGTGAAGGAGATGTGTCTGGACCGCGGGGTCCGCACGCTGGCCCTCGAGATCGTCCCGATGACCGATTCGCTTTCGTCGCCCACCGAAATACCGGACGTAGCATCTGAAGCGATGGTCTTCGTGGTCGACCGCAAGACGTCCGTACAGGGGACGGTGGCGCTCACGGCTCCGGAAGACATGGATTTCTATGCGCACGAAGCCCACGTGATCGTGACGGTACCCAGTCTCATTCCCGGCCGCGATCCCCTGTCGCTTCCCCAGACCGAAATGGCGGACTTGAGGTTCAACTTCGACATCGGCGAGCACCGACTTGGCAGCGAAGCCACGGTCCGATTCACACCCGGTTCGAGCGGCAGAGGCCAACCGCCGATCCTGCTGTCAGCCACGCTGGGACCGTCGCTCGACCTGAGCTACCCCAAGAAGGCTGGAATGATCGTCATCCCGAAGGGCTCCTTGCTGGACAGCGCCGGACAGCCTGTGCCCGACTATCTAGTACGCGCTTGGGCGGGTCCGACACTGGTCAGCAGCCTGGCTGCGACCGACTTGACGGGGGCATACATGCCGTTGTTGATTCCGTCGGCCGCGCTGACACCGACCTCGTCCGTCTTCCTGACGATGGACCTCTTCGAAGCCGCGAAGCCCGAGGAAATGAGGATTGTCCCCCAGTTCGTCTCGGCCCCGTTCATACCCGCATCGCTGCCGCCCCTTACGTCCAACGGTGGTGTCGTGTACACCATGCCGGCGTACACCTCTCCGTCTGCGGCGTCCCCCTCTGCGCCGGCACTGACCCCATTCGTCGTCCTGGCGGGAGGGATCCCGCAACGCAACGTGAAGGTCCGTTTTCGAGCTGAGCTGCCGAGCCCTTCGGGCGGAACGGCCGTCTATCAGAGATCTGCGATGACGGACGAAAAGGGCCTGATTCAAGTCCCCTTGATCACTGGCGCGGAGGGCAGCGCGCTGTCTTATCAAGTGTTCTTGCAGCCGCTCGATTCGACGTACGCCTCGGAGTGCCTTCCGGCAGTTTCGATCGACGCAAGCATGGCCAACGCGGAGGTCCCCGTCCCGCTGCCCATAGAAAAGTTCAGGATCGCATTGGCCGGCTACGTTTTCGGCAAAGGCAGCAACGGAACCGACGTGCCAGTCGTTGGAGCGCAGGTCATTGCGACCCAAATCTTCGAGCCGGGCGTTTGCACAGATGCCCTAGCGCCCGACCCAGCCACTGTGGCTGCGGACTCGACGGGCTACTATCTCCTGCGCGTCGATCCGGGGGTGTATCGCCTGGACATCGTCCCTCCGGTGACGTCGCCGTGGCCCCGGCTGACAGAAGGTGGCGACTCTGCCGTGGTGGTGCGGGGTGCAGTACCCCCGCACAACATCACTCTTCCGACGGGCGAGGTGGTCGATGGAATGGTGATGGATGCTGACGGCGCGGGTCTGCCCGATGCCACGGTCCGTATCTTCGCACTGGCATGCACGACCCCCGGTTGCACGACTCCGCCGAACCTTCTGGCCGAGGTCAAGACCGACGCCAAGACCGACGCCAAGACCGACGCGGTAAATGACGGCAACAAGAAGGTCATCGGGCACTTCCGTACCGTCCTGCCCCCACAGTAGTCGACCAAGCGAAGCTGGTTCCCACTCCCGGCCCCCATCGGAGTATGCTGCGCCGAATGCCCGACTCAGCACCGCAGCGGTACGCCGTGGTCGAGACGCGGGATCTCGTGGAGTCCCATCGCCTGATCGATCGCGAGGCTGACGCCGAGGTGCTGGTCGCTCCCATGCGGGGAGGCATGGTGACCGAGTTCCACATCGGCGACGATCAATTGCTTTACATCGACCGCGCGACGTTGCGCGATCACAACCAGAACGTCCGCGGCGGCATCCCGATCCTGTTCCCGTTCGCCGGCAAGCTGACCGACGATGCCTTCACCATCGACGGCGAGCGCCGTCCCATGCCCCAGCACGGCTTCGCCCGCAAGATGCCCTGGCGCATCGACAGGGTCGAGACGCAGACTGCGGCGGTGTTGTCGCTGTCGCTGGAAGCCAGCAACGCGACGTTGACGTCGTGGCCCTTTCGTTTTCGATTGGCCTTCACCTACCGCCTGTGCGCCGGCGCGCTGACCATCGAGCAGCACTTCGCCAACCACAGCGACACGCCTATGCCGATCCATCCCGGGCTGCACCCGTACTTCCAGATGGAGGATCACCACAAGGCCGCCGCGCGGGTCATCACCAAGGCGACCTCGGCGATCGACAACCTGACCGGAGCCCTCGTATCGATCACGGGCCCCATCGACCTTTCCAAGGGAGAGGTGAACCTGCAGCTTCTGGATCACGACGCGCCCACCCTGGAATTTCAGCGCCCCGCGAAGCCGCCGCTGCTGCTGACCTTCGATCCCCCTCCTCCCGTCGTCACGCTGTGGGCCCTGCCCGGGCGCGACTTCGTCTGCATCGAGCCGTGGGCCCGCGCCGCCGACGCCGTGAATCGAGGCGAAGCGCTGTGGGTTCCGCCCGGCGGTGAGCACCGGGAATCGTTCACCATCGCGCGCGCGCCGTAGACCAAAACGCTGGCCTAACGTCGCCCCATCCGCCCGAAATGATTGACACCGGGGGCACCGCCCCTTAGCTTCATGCCCGCACCGGCGCTCCGGTGACCGGCACATCACGCGCGGCGCTCCGTGCGTGGTCCGTGACCGAATCAAACCCGTGGCTAACGAATCAACTGGCTCAGCAGGCGAATTCCGCCCTTATCGGCGTTTCGTGTCGTGGTTTATCCTGACGTTCACGTTCGTCGGGAGCGCGTACATGCTGATCTCCGTCGGCGTGACCTTGTACCGCCGGCAGCACGCGGTCCCGCTGGGTGAACCGATCGGGGCCAGCCCCACCCGCGCCGACGCCGCCAGCTGCTACGACGAGCTCTCCGACGTGGTCGAGGGCCTGCAGAAGTACCTGGAGCACTCGCATTCTTTGCTGGGCCACTACGACGCCGACGAGGTTCAGCGCTGGGCCGAAACAGGCAGCTACTGGCGCGGCCAGTGGAAGGCCCTCGGACAGCGCTGTCGCTTCGAGCAACACCGCGGCGACAAGACCTGGGACGAGATGCCCGTGCTTCACGAGGAGCTTCGCGAAACCGAAGCCAGCTACACCAAGGAAATACAACGATTCGGTAAGGATCTGGCCCCGCGCCTCGATCGGCTGCGGGCCCGCCTGCAACGCATCGGCGCGCGGCTTGCGGAATAAGGAGATTTGGACATGAACGAACCGACGACCCCCGACGGAAATAGCCCGCCCCTCCCTCCCCCCGACGGAGGCATTGCGGTCGCCGACGTCGTGGTCACACCGCCGGCCAAGCCCGCCGGGCCTTCCTTCGCCGAGCTGGGCATCGGGCCCGAAGTCCTGCGGGCGCTGGCCGACATGGGCTTTCAGCACGCGATGGACGTACAGGCCGCCACCATCCCGTGGGTGCGCAAGGGCAGGGACCTGATGGTCCAGTCGCGCACCGGCTCGGGTAAGACCGCCGCGTTCGGCATTCCGTTCGCCAACGACGTGGTCGATCCGAACCTGAAGGCCGTTCAGGCGCTGGTCTTGTTGCCCACCCGCGAGCTGGCGCTGCAGGTCGCCTCCGAGCTGGCGCGCATCACCGCCCACCAGCCGATCACCGTGGCCCCCATCTATGGCGGCGCGCCGATGGGTCGACAGGTCGAGCTGTTGCGCGCGGGCGCCCAGATCGTCTGCGGCACCCCGGGACGCGTGCTCGACCACCTGCGCCGCGGCAGCCTGAAGCTGGACAACGTCCGCTGCGCGGTGCTCGACGAGTGTGACGAGATGCTGTCGATGGGCTTCCAGGAAGACATCGAGAACATCCTGGAGCAGGCACCGACCTCGCGTCAGACGTTGCTGTTCTCGGCGACGGTTCCCGAGGGCATTCAGCGGCTGTCGCGGCGTTTCCTCAAGACCCCAGAGTTTCTCAAGCTGTCGGCAGACTTCGTCGGCGTGCACGAGATTCGCCACGTCTATTATTCGATCCCGGCGATCAACCGCGAGCAGGAATTCCTGCGCATCCTGAACTTCGAGACGCCCAAGTCCGCCATCATCTTCTGCAACACGCGCGAGGAGACCGGGCGCGTGGCCGAGTTCCTGCGTAAGCAAGGGTTCGAAGCCGAGGCGATCTCGTCGGACCTGGGACAAAGCGATCGCGAGCGGGTCATGGCGGCCACGCGGGCCGGCCAGGTTCGCTTCCTGGTGGCGACCGACGTCGCGGCGCGCGGCATCGACATCGAGGGGCTGACCCACGTCTTCAACTACACCTTCCCCGATTCGCCGGAGATCTACATCCACCGCACCGGCCGCACCGGCCGCGCGGGCAAGCACGGCACCGCCATCTCGCTGATTGGCCCGACCGAGGTGGGAGCGTTCTACTACCTCAAGCTGCTGTACAAGATTAAGCCCGAGGAGCGGTCGCTGCCGTCGGAGGCCGAGATTCGGTCGCACCGCGAGGGAGAGCGCGTCCTTCTGTTGCGCGGAGCCCTGAAGACCTGGGGCGAGCCGACCACCGAGTGGCGTTCGCTGGCCCGGCGCTTGATCAATTCCATCGACGCCGAGCCGCTGGTGGCTGCGCTGCTGGCCAAGTCCTTCGCAGCCGTGGAGGGCATGCCGCCGGCCCCCGCCCCCCCTGCGGTGGTGCTCTCGGCTCCGTCCCGCCCGGAGTCGCCCCGCGCGTCTTCCCCTTCGTCGAGCAGCAGCTCCGAGCGCCCGCGCTCGGATGCGCCGCCTCGCCGCACCGAAGGGCCCGCCCGGTTCGATCGCGGACCGCGCGACCGCGATCGGCCCCCTCGCCGCGATCGCGACGATGCGCCCCGGCGCGGCCCGGGGCTTCGCCCCGAGCGCGACCGCCCGCGCGAAGCCCCGCGCGACCGCGCCAGCGTCAAGCCGGCTGGTCCCGCAGCCGCGCTGCCCGCTGAAAAGGAATTCTGGGAAGTTTGGGGCGAGGAGCGCGCGCAGGGGGCACCGCTGAGCCCGGCGCCCGTAGCCAGCGTGCCGGGGTCGGTCGAAGCGGTGGCTCCCATCGCGTCGAGCCCGCCCTCGAGCGAAGTTCCCTCGCGCGAGCGGACGGCCGCGCCCGTCGACGAACAGGCGCCCGGAACGGCGCGCCTGTATCTGAACCTGGGCCGCAAGGACGGCGCCGGCGAGGATCAGATTCGTGGGCTTTTGCGGGACGTCGGGGGGGCTGACCAGGTCACTGCCATCGACGTGATGAACACGCACACCTACCTGGACGTCGCCGCCGCCGAAGCCGATCGCCTGTGCGCTGCGCTTTCAGCCAAGCAGCTGGGCGAACGCGAGCTGCTGTGCGAACGCGCGCGTCCGCGGCGCCGCTGACCTCATCCGATTCAACGTCCCGACCGGCGCCCTGCGCAGGTCGAGACGTTTCCTGATGTCCTCGTGAACCGCGAGGCGGCGCGGCCGCCTCGCTCGTTGCTACTTGCTGGTCGCCGCAAACATGAGGTCGAGCGAGCTGGGCTTGGCCGACTTCGCGGCGGCCGGCTGGCCTTTGCCCTTCCGTCCACGACCGCCGCCGTCCCGGCTGGTCGGGCTCGACGCCGCGGCCGGCTTGTCGCTGGCCAGACTGGCGGCGACCAGCGCCCCCAGCTCGTCGTCGGCGGAGTTCGGCTCGGCCTTCTTGGCGGCGGCGACCTTCTTGGGCGCGTTCGACTTCGTCTCCTGCTCCGATTCGATCGGCAACCCGATCGAAGCCTCGCGCTTGGCCCGAACGCCTTCCTTGTTGGGATCCTTGTGGTGCACCACCGGCTCGGGCGGCGGGTTCTTGCGCGCCTCCTCGGCCAGTTTCTGGGCGGCCGCGATCTTCTTCATGTCGGCCTTCTTGGCGTCGTCTTCCCCCATCACCTTCTGCTCCCACGCCGACTGCTTCTCGATCGACTTGTCACCGCCCGCTTCCAGGGGCGTGGTCGCCTTCTTCTTCGGCTGGGCTGCGGCGGAACGGGCTGCCAAGGTAAGCCCCATCACGCCACTTCCGACAAGGCACACGGCGAGCATGAGACGGGAAATTCTGGAACGCATTACGAACCCCCTGATGTTGGTGGCGGAAAACCGTAAGCCAACGAACTCCCGATTATTCGCGATTTCCGTACCTTCGCAAATTCCAAGTGTAGGTTCAAGGCAAAATTGGCAACCGCGCTCCCCCCGACGGAACCGGGGCGCCCCCCTGCCGGCTGGCCGACAGTGTTCCGCACGCCGCCCCGATCTCGCCGCCCCCGGAATAGCGCCTGACCACGGGCCCGCCCCAGCTTTCGGCCAGGGCATCCCTGAACAGCCGAAGCTCGTCCTCGCTCGGGGGGCGGTAGCGCCCGGTCGCGTCATTGACGTCGATCAGGTTCAACTTGACCTTGACGTCCGCCAGCAACGCACCCAGCTCGCGCGCGTGGCGGGGCGCCGTGTTCACGCCCCCGATCGCGACGTAGGCCAGCGTCACCCGCGCGCGGCTGGCCTGCGCGTAGGCTCGGATCGCCGCCATCAGCTCGGGCAGCGGCCAGCGCTTCTCGATGGGCATCAAGGCCGCCCGTTCTGAACTGGTGGGCGCGCCCAGCGAGAACACCAGGCGGTAGGGCTGCGCCTCGGCGATGTAGCGGCGAATGGCGGGGACGACGCCGGCGGTGGAGATGGAGATCGCCTTGGACCCGATGGCCGGCCCCGCCGGGTCGGACAGCACCCGCGCGGCCCGCGTGACGTTGACGTAGTTGAGGAGCGGCTCGCCCATGCCCTGAAACACGACGCCGCGGATCGGGTGATCGGCCTCGGCGGCGATGGCGCGGAGCTGGGCCAGGATTTCCCAGGTCTCCAGGCTTCGAATGCCGCCCAGGCGGCCCGTCGCGCAGAAATCACAGGCCAGCGCGCAGCCGGCCTGCGAGCTGAGGCACACGGTGTACTTGGCGGTGGGCAGCGCGATCAGCCCCGACGACGCTTCGCCCGCGGCGCGCGCCGCGCGCAGCGCTCGGGCCGCGGCGGGATCCGGCAGCGGGATGCGCACCGCCTCGATCTCGGGACCATCCGCCAGCTTGAAGAGATACTTCAAGAAACCATCGTCGGCGCGGCGCCTCTCCAGCACCTGCAACGACGGCCACACCGCGACCGCGTCGATGGCCCGTGCCGCCGCCAGGGGCAAGCCGCGGATGCCCGGCTGCGCGGCCACCAGCGCGTCGACGCCGTCGCGATGCACCGCCGAGAACACGCGGCGCGAGACCTCGGCCGACACCCCGAAGGGCGACAGGGCGGCCGCCATCTCGGGGCCGTCGAGGTTGCGCAGATTCAGCGGGGACGAAGCGGCGGCGGACACGGCGCATAGATACCCCGCTCAGGTGGGGCTGTCACGGTGGAGCGGAGGTGGCCCCGTCTTCGCCCCGGTCCAGCGCCGCGTGAAAGAACGCCGCGATGCCGGGAACGTCGTTGGCCACCCAGCGCTCGGGAGCCCGCGGGTTGAAGCGCCAGAACAGAGACGGCGCCCGGAGGTGCTGCGCGAAGCTGCGCGCGAGGGGAAAGCTCTCGACACACACCGCCCAGGTCCCATGAACGTGGTGTTGGAAGTCTTCCAGCTCGCCGGTGAAGGTATCGACGGGCGGAAACGCCAGCCGGGGGTAGCGCGTGTCTGGCTGCGCACGCGCGAAGGCGGCGCACAGCTCCCGGTAGGCAAGGCGATCGGCGGGCACCGTCGAGTACGGGGGAATCAGCCGCCCCATGAAGCTGTGCCCGTTGGTCGCCGCCTGGAAGGACCGCACCGCCAGGAAGTCCGCCAGCGCCCTCGATTCCGGTTCGGACAGAGGAGCGGGCCCCCGATAGGTCGCGGACGCCACGCGGGGCGAGCCCGCCCCAGGCCGCAGCTTGCGCTGCCCGCCAGGCGGTAACGGAAAGTTGCGGTTCAGGTCCACCCCGTGCGCGTTGGCGCGCAGGCTTTTCAGCTCCCCCTGCCCTTGCGCTTCCCACACGCGCGCGTAGGCGTCGGGGTTGAGGCTGGGGATCAGCCACACCTCGGCGCGCGTGCGCAGGCGCCGCAAGGCATCCAGGCGATCGATGGCCTCGGCCAGGCCCAGCACCACCTGCGTCGGCACGTACTCGACGCCGTGGATGTTGGCAGTGGCCAGCACCCGGGCCTGGGGCTGCCGGTCGTGGCCAACTTGCGGAAGGCGGCCCGCCAGCAAGGGGCGGCCCTCCACCGATTCGCCATACGTCATCACTTCGCCGCTGGCGCGCTCGACAAGCGAGACAAAGGTCCGCGTGCGTTCCTCCGGGGACAGGTACGGGGACAGCGCGTGGGTCGTCACGACGATCGCTCACGGCGCGCCGACACTGCGTCTGCCTCCACCGGCATCGGGCACGGCTTCAGGGAGGCGACGTGCCCGGCGCGAACGGATTCTTCAGCTCGTCGGGGGTCCGCACCCCCGGCTTGGGCTTCGCAACGGCAGGCGATGGACCTTCTGTTCCCGGTGAGCCGTTTCCCTCGTGCCCGCGCAACGAATCCACCAGATCCTTCGACGTGCGATGGCGCTTGCCCTTGGCTTCCGGTGCCGAACTTCCATGGCTGCCCTTGGTGTCGGCCACCGCGGTCCCGGGGGACACCGTAGGCTTCACGGCTGGTCCCGGGGGTGGTACCACCGGGGGAACCTGAACGGGCGGCGCCGTTGACGGCTCGGCCGGTCCAGCCAGAGCGGGCACGGAAACCGGTGGGCCCTTTGCCCCGACCGACGCGGTCGCGGCGAAGGGCCCACGCAAGAGATACAGCGCCGTGGCCACCGCCACCACGGCCCCCAGACCCACGACGATCAGAGTCGTGCTGCCGCCCGCGCGCGCCGTCGGACCGGAATGCGGACGGGAATCCGCCGCATGCTCGAAGATCTGCGTGCGCGACCGCCGCACCTCGGGGTTGGCGGCCGCCAGGGGCACACTGGAGCGCCCGGGGATCTCGTGCGTGGCGTGGGCCATCGACCCTGACAACGGCCCCGCGACTCCGGCCACCACCGCACCGCCTCCGGTGGGGCTGATCGCCGGGGTCGGGACTGACAGGGCTGCCCCCGACGAGAACACGGTCTTGGGCACGGCCATGCCGTTGGAGGTGGAGATGGCCCCGCTCAGATCCGAGCCCGCCCCCAGCGGGGACACCGCCTGGACGAACTCCAGCATGGTCTGAAAGCGCCGGGCGGGATCCTTCTCCATCGCCTTCAGGATGATCAGCTCGACGGCCGGATCGATCGACGGGTTGCGGGCCCGGGGCGGTTCGGGCGCCTCCATCATGTGCTTGGACAGGATCCCCATGAACGAGTCGGCCTTGAACGGCACCCCACCCGTGAGGATGTGATACATGATGCAGCCGACGGCGTAGATGTCGACGCGGTGATCGACCCGCTGCCCCTGGGCCTGTTCCGGTGACATGTACTCGGGCGTTCCGAAGATCATCCCGGTGCGCGTCAGGCGCGGGGCCTCCTCGTCCAGGCCCATGACCTTCGCGATGCCGAAGTCCAGCACCTTGATGAACTCGCGACCGTCGTCGCGCGGAAGCACGAAGATGTTCTCGGGCTTCATGTCGCGGTGGATGATCCCGCGTTCGTGCGCGGCCCGCAGCGCCTTGACCATCTGGAGGACCAGCGGCTGGGCGCGCGACCACGGCATGGGTCCGGTGGCCTTCAGCAGCTGCCCCAGGTCCTGACCGGAGAGATACTCCATCGCGATGAAGACGTAGCCTTCGGGCGACTGGCCGAAGTCGGTGATGTCGATGACGTTCTCGTGTCCGATGCGGGACGCGCTCTTGGCTTCCTGCATGAACCGCTGCACCAGATCGGCGCGGCGGGTGAGATCGGGGAACAAGACCTTGAGCGCGATCTTCTTCTCGATGACCACATGCTCCGCCAGGTAGACGACGCCCATGCCGCCCTCGCCCAGCTTGCTCAGGATCCGATAGCGTTCGGACAGCACCCGGCCGAGAAGGGGATCCTCGGTGTCCGGTGCAACAGGTCCTCCAACGCTCATGGGACGCACAATTTAACACGCCCGAACCGCTCACCACCACGTTCCTGCGTCGGCGGAGCCTATTCCAGCCTCCGCACCAGATCGTCGTATTCGTCCGACAAGGCGAACGCGATCAAGGCGCGCGCCTCGGGATTGGATGCCAGACCTTGCGGCGTCACCGCTCGGTCCGAAAGCGCGAACACGACCTGCAAGGCTGCGTCGAGTCGTCCTGCCGCCAGGAGGCCGACGCGGTTGGCGCCATCACGAATGCCGGACCACAGAGCGGGAACGTCCAGCACGCCACTGGCTTCCAGCGCGAACGGGGTAAGCTCGGGCTTCGATTTCTTGGTGATCAGCTTGGCCATCCGCGCGGTCGCCGACGCTTCCAGCGCCGGCGGCACGTCGTCACGTTGGTAGCCGGGCACGAATTGCCGGATCACACCCAGCAGCCAGGCCGCCAGCTCGACGGGGGTGCCCACCACGGCGGCCTCCAGATACGCTGCCGCCAGTCGCAAGGTGCGCGCGGCCGCGAAGCGCAGGGCGTCGGGCCCCAGTTTCACCAGCGCCACACCCAGGACGACGACCGGCGGTCGCCCGGGCAGCGTCGTCAGCGTCGCGCCACCGCCGTCCCCGGGGGCCAGGTAGAGCTCGAAAGGCCCCACGCCCAGCTCGGCCGCGATGGCCTCGAAGATCTCACGGGGCGCGCGCCCTTCCGGCACACGGTGGCTTCGATCGACGTGGAAGCGGGCCAGCTCCGGTTTCTGGTTCTGCCGATCCAGCGGGCCCAGCGCGCGGAACAGAAGGCGCACCGCGGACGGAACCTCGGCGGGGAACGTGAGATCGTCCACCTGGGGATTCGCCAGCGCCGTGAGCCGCCGGGCCATCGCCGCGCCGCCGTCCTCGCCGGGCGCGGCCTGGCCCACCAACCTGCCCAGGTCCAGGGCCGCGGCCGCTGCCGCGGGGCGACCACGCCAGCGCATGACGGTGGCCAGCCCGTCGCGGCTGCTGGCGTCGGTTGGTTTTGCCAGCACCGCCGCCCGCAAGGCGGAGGCCGCGGCATCCAGCGCTTGCCCGCGCCCGACGACGTCATGGACCTTGTCGAGGAAGCGCACCAGCTCGCCCAGCGCACCGACATCGCGTGGCGATTCGTCCACCGCGCGACGAAAGTGCTGAGCCGCTGCGCGCAGATCGCTGGCGCGTTCGGCCAGCTGGCCCAGGCGCAGGTAGTAAACCGTGCGGTTCTCGGGAGCCGTCTCCAGGCGCGCCAGGCGCTCGGTGACGGCACTGGCGTTCTTGTTCTCTCCCAGGCCGGTGTATAGCTGCGACAGGGCGTCCAGCGCCTCGCGGTTGTTGGCGTCGAGCTGAAGCACCCGGGCGTAGGCGGCGACCGCCCGCTTCGGATCCGGCGCGTGCCTGGTGTGGATGCGCCCCAGACGCAGGAACAGCTCGCGCAGCTTCTCGGGAGAACGCTCGCCGGCCGCCCGCTGCATGAGCAACTCGGCGGCGGCAGCGTAGTTCCCGTCGGCTTCCTCCAGGTCAGCCAGCCGCCCCAGGGCCCGGCCGTGCTGGGGGTCCTTCGCCAAGACCTTGCTCAGCTCGGCCTTGGCCGCCGCGGGATCGTGCAAGGGGCCGGCGAACAGATCCGCGCGTCCCAGATACAAGGCGGTCATCTCGAAGGGGTTCGACGTGGCGGCCAGCCGTTGCGCCAGCAGGTCGGCCATCGACCCATATTCGCATTCCTCGTCGTACAGATCGCGCAGCTTCGCGAAGACGTCGGCATCCTGGGGCACGATCTGCAGGGCACGGCGCAAGAACCCGGCGGCGTGCGCGGCCCGCGCCTTTGCGGCAACCGGATCGGTGTCGGGCGCCCGCATTGCGATCTCCTTCTCGGCCATCACCAGCGCGGCTGCGCGGACCAGCGCCTGTACGCGCAGGATCGGGTCGACCAGCGCGTCTGCCTCGGTGGCGCTGGCGTCGGCGGCGTCGCCCAGCCGCCCGGCACGGACCAGCCAGCGTCGCCAGGCGGTGGCCGCAGGTGCAGACAGGGGATCGCGAGCGGCGGCCGCGCGCAGGCAGCGCTCGACCGAGGCGGGGTCGGAGTCGCGGTCGGCCGCGTAGGCGGCTTCGATCAGCAACAACGCCGCCGAGCGTTCGTCGGTCAACCCGGTCGCGGCAGCAACCGCCATTTCCAGGGCGGCCCGACCGCGGGGGTCCCCCGCGTGCCCGGCGAACACCCGATAGGCCAGCGCAGGACTGACCGGGCTTGCGGGGCTTGCGGGGCTGGCAGGGATCGAAGGGACGCCGCCGTCGGGCGATGGCGGTCCGGCGCGCGTCGCAAGCTCGGCGGCCCGCGCGGCGCCCACGCGCCCGTCGCAGAGCTCGATCGCGAGGTTCAGCGTGGTCGTTCCCAGGACATCCTCGTGGGGGGGCGCGTCGACCAGCGCGCTGACGACGTCCGCCCACCGTCCCTCGGCGACCCCGCGGGCAAGCGGCGACAAACGATCGCGGGCGTCGCGTCCGCTCACCACCAGGGGCGCGAGGCGCTCGAGACCGGCCGCCACGTCGGCGGCGACCAGCGATGCCTCCGCCGACGCCCGGGCACGCTGGAACAGCTCCTTGGCCAGCGAAGAATCACCCGAGCGCTCGGCGCTCTCGGCCGCCTCCACCAGAGACGGCGCGGTGGCGTCGGGCATCCCGGCCAGCTTCACCATCAACGTGCCGCGAGCTGCGGCGTCGGTCTCGGCCCAGGCCAGACGTCGCGCCAGCTCGCGCGCGGACGCCAACGCAGACGGGTCGCGTTCCGATGACTCGAGCGCGCCGCTCGCCAGCGCCAGGGCCCGCCGGTTCTCGCCCCCCAGCGCAGCCCAGAGCGCCGCCTGCAGGGCCGATCGGGCACGCCCCGTGGCTTTGGCGTCGACGCTGAAGCGATCCGCGACGGAGGTCGGCGGCGGGCGCGACGCCAGGAGCAACCCCAACCCCACCGGGTGCAGCGGCGCCAGTTCCAGCGCCTCGGTCAGACCGGAAGGCTCGCTGCCGGAAGCGGCAGCGCTGATGCTCCAGAAGCTGGCCTCCAGCAAGCACGTCGCCTTGCGTGCGGGCGTCTGCGCCCCAGCCGGTTCGCCGGCCCCGGAACGAACGTGGGCCAACCAGCGCGCGCGATCGCCCAGGCTGCGGAGCGCGCGGGTCAGGGTCAGGCGAACGGGCTCACCGCCCTCGCCCGCCAGAGTCTCGAGCTGCGCGCAAGCCGCCGCGGGATCAGCGCGACCGCGCAGCTCGGCGGCCAGCTCGGAAAGCGCGGGCGAGAGCCGCGGATCGTCCCAGGCTGCAGCGCCCGCGTCGATGAATCCAGCCGCCTCCTGCCAGCGTGCCTCGCGAGCAGCGAGGACCGCCAGCCGCAGGAACACCGGCGACCGCGGTTCGCGCGCCGTCACGCCCTCGAGCTGCCGCTCGGCCTCGACCGCCAGGCTGGCCGGATCGGCCGCGAGAGCCAGTCCCGCCGGCAGCGTGCGCGCAGGATCGATCCGCTGCCACAAGCGCAGGGCGCGCAGTCGGATCGCGGGGTCGTCGCAGCGCCACGCGATCGTCTCGATGTGCGGCGCCAGCGGGACCATCATTTCCGCCGCACGCTCCGTCAGCGCTTCGGCGCGCGACAGCACGAACGCATGACCAGCCCCGTCGGTCGCCCACGGACCGGCGTGCAGCAAGGCCAACGTTCGCGTCGCGGGGTGGGGCCAGCGGGCCTCGACGGCTTCCAGCAACGCTTGCATCTCGGCGGTGTCCGGCGGCCGCGCGCTCGGCCGCCCGCGGACATCCAGGCGGTCGCGAAGCAAGGCATTCGTCTCGGGCCCCGGCGCGGGATCAGACGACAAGAAGCGCCAGGCTTCGTCGAAGCGACCCGCCCGCGCGGCGACCTTGCCCCCCCACCGCGCCAGCGCAACCTTGAACGGTGACGGCCCGAACACCGCCAGCAGATCCTTCAAGGGGGGCAGCGCCGCATCGCCCTCCATGCGAGTCACGTCGCGCAGCAACCCCATCCGCAACAGACTGCGCCGCGGGTCCAGGCTCGCCCCATCCCAACGCTGCTCGGCCGCCGCCTGATAGTCACCGGCAACCTCACTGCGCCCGGCGGCCAGCGCCAGCAGCGCCGCACCCAGCGCGCCCGATCGGGCGTGTCCAGCGGCCGCCAAGATCGCTGCGGCCGCCGAAGGATCGTGCCAGGCCAGCTCGGCGTCAGCCAGCGCGCGCGCTAACCCCTCGGGCGCGGCGCTGACGAACGCGGCCACCGGAGCATCCGTGTCGCCGCGCGCGGAACGATCGAGCGCCCACTCCGCCCGCAAGCCCCGATACGCGGCCTGATCCGGGTGGGGCAGCAGCGCCAGACGAAACAACGACTCGGTGGCATCCGCGTCGGTCTCGATGGTGCCGGCGCGCTCGGCCAAGCACAGGCGGGCGCGGTGCACCGCCGTCCACCCCGGACGCGTCGCCCCCACGCTGGAATCGGGCAGGTCATGTGCCTGCGCCGCGTCGAGCTGGGCGCGTGCCTGCTTGAGATCGCCGAGCAACTCGGCAAGACGCGCGGCCCCCAGGGCCAGATCCACCTTGTGGTCTCGCACCGCCTCGCGCGACCATTCATCCGCCAGGACATCTTTCAGGTGCGCCCAAGTGTCACGGCTGGGCGGAACCATTGCCGCCGCGCCCACCGACAGCGTTCCGGCGGGCGGATTTTGCCACCATGCCTCCTCCATCTCGGGCAGTGCATCGGTCGGGAACGGCGCCGCTTCCTCGAGGCCGGGCTCGGTGTCGAAGAGGCCAGACGGGGCGTCCTCGGCCGTGGTGAGAGCGACATACGAGCCGGACGCGGGCGAAAGATCGTCGTCGAACGAGCCCGACGGGATGGCGAACAGCATTCCCGGCTCCTCCTCCTCCCGATCTTCCGCCGGTTCCTCGACCGCCTCGATGCCTCCCTGAAAAGCGCGCAGCGCTTCGTCGTCGTCTTGGTCTTGCTCTTCGCTGGCCACCAGGAACGCGTACGAACCCGAGGCGGGCGTGATCGCGTTGTCGAAGTCGTCGGGCGAGATCGGTTCGGGCACGCCCGCGGCGCGCGCCGTCTCGGACGTCGATGGTTCGGGCGGGAGCTCGACAGGCAAGGTGAGATCACCGGGTGGAATCGGTTCGGTCTCCTGCGCCGGATGCGCGATGGGCAGCGAGCGATCCCATGCCGCCAGCTCGGACTCCCACTCGTCGGCCTCCGCTGGAAACGGCACGGCCATCGACGCGGTCTGGTCGACCAGCGGCGCGGGCGGGTCGGTCTTGTCGCGGCCCCGACCCACGTCACCCCTCCCCGGCCGCGGCGTCGATCCGCAGCACCAAGAATTCTTCGGAAAGCGCGAACCTCAACAGTTCCATCGCCAGCTCGTCGGCTGCAATCAGTTCGGCGGTCAGCCCTGTGGTCCGCCCGCACAGCACGCCGATGGCGACCTCGACGTCGCCGCAAAACAGAAGGCCCAGCCGATCCGCGGTGGCTCGTGTCCCGACGGCGAAGGCGACCGTATCGATCGTCTCGAACCCAAACCGAGACACTTCCAGCTCCAGAGCCTTTCGGTTCTTGCGACCCATCAGCCGTCCCAGCGTCCTGGCTTGCTCGGCCAGCGCCTCGGTGACGTCGGCCGGCGGGCGGGCGCCCGCGACCACAGCCGCCGCGCTGAACAGGGTGGCCAGCTCGGACACCGACAGACGCTCCAGCACCGTCGATTTTTCGTGCAACATCGCCAGCGCGCGGCCGACCTTGAAGCGCACAGCGGCGTCCCCCCCCAGCGCGCCGCGGGATACCACCAGACCAGGATCGGCCGTCTCCAGGGAACGAACGGAATCGTCGGGCGGATCCGTCGGCCTGGCGAGCGCCAGGTCCAGGTCCGGCAATCCCAGGGCCCTCGCCGCCGCTTCGATCCAGGCCAGGCGCGGCTCGGTCCCGGGCGCGACGCGATCGCGCGGGGGAAGGGCGGCATCGGCAGGCAGGAACATCTCGCCGGCGCCGGCCGCGATCTTGGTCCAGATCTCCGCCGCGAAGCCGCCCGCGCCCGGCGCTCGCAGGCGGCTCCAGAACGCCGCGCCCAGGTCCGCCCGCGGCGTCAGGTACCGCCGTCCACCGATGCCGTTGGGCTCGCCGAGCAAGGTCAGCACCTGACCGACGATCTGGGCGCCCAGGATCTCGATCGGAGTGGCGTCAGGACCATCCGACAGTCGCTGGTACAGCTGACGCAGACGGCGCAGCCGCGGCTTGTTGAGCGGCTCAGTCTGCAGCGCCCGTCGCAGATCGACCACGGCCTCGGACAGGACCCGCCGACGTTCATCCGGTTCTCGCAGAACGGCGTGCAATTCGGCCAGCTCGAACACGCCGTCACCCAACGGGTCCAGATCGGCTGCCATCGCGAAAGCCGGTTCGGCAGCCTTCTTGACGCTGCCGTGGTCGCGCAGCAGCCCGCCGATGCGAATCCAGATCGCGGCCTTCTGCACCGGGTCCATCACCGCCGCCTCCCAGACCCGCAACGCGGTCAACGCCGCCGACCAGTCCCCCGTCCGCAACAGCGAATCCACCAGGCGCTGGCGCGCGACACGGTCGTCGGGGCGGGCCGCCACCGCTTCACGCAGGGCGGCCTGGGCGCGCCGCGGGTTGCGGGCGGCTTGATAGGCTTCACCGAGCTCCAACCAGGCCTGGCCCCGCTTTCCCTGATCGCCTTCGACCTTCAACAATCGCTCGAGGTAGCGGATGGCCGGCTGCGCCTGGCGCGCGTCCAGCGCCAGCGTGGCCATGGCGCGCAGCGATCGAGGATGGTCGGGATCGATCTTCAAGATTCGCTTGAAGTCTTCAATGGCAGCCTCGGGCATGGCCAGACGGTCCAGTCGATGAAAGGCTCTCTCGATCAACAGGGGGAGCCGCGCGGCGGGATCCTTCAGCACACCCAGGCGCAGCGACAACAAGCGTTCGAGCTCGGCGTGCCCGCCGTCGTCGCGCAGGATGTCGCGCAAGACAGTGAACACCTCGGTCGACTCCGGGGCACGCGCCAGGGCTTGCCAGTAGGCGACCTTGGCTTCGTGCGCATGCCCCTGCTCTTGCCAGAGAGCGGCGGCCCGCTTGAACTCCAGCGCGGCCCGATGCGGAGTTCGCAAGATCGCGCCCAGCCGTATTCCCGCGCGCGCAGCAGCGGCGCGATTCCCCGTCGCCAGAGTCACCCTGCGAATCCCGTCGAGCGCCTCGATCCCGTTCGGCACGCGTGCGGCAGCTGCCTTGAATGCCTGCAGGGCCCCGGCGGCGTCCCCGCGGCTCTCCGCGTCCAGTCCCCGCTCGAGATCCAGCGCGTAGCCCAGCCGTCCGCCGGTTCGTTCCGCGCGCGCAGCGCGCGCCGAGGCGCGTTCGGGACGTCCGGCCACCGGCAGGTCGGACAGCCCGACATCGATCGGCAGAGCTCTGCCCGAGAGCGCATGGGCCTGATCGTGAACCGCCCCGGCCAACCCGACCCCACCCAGGCGCGCGCGCGCGGCGGCGCGGGCCAGCAGCCCATCGCGATCCACGTTGTCGTCGGGTGTCGTCCCCTGCGGCAACGCTCGTGCGAGCGCCAGCAATCCCGCCGACACCGAAATCACCTCGCGGCTGGTGATACCGGATGCCCAGCGAAGGACCGCGTGCGATTCATCCCCGGCCGGGCCCGTTTCGGCGTGGGGCACGGCGCTCGGTCCAGATGCCGCCGTCCCCGGCGCCAGCGACGACGAGATCACGGTCAGCATCTCGGCATCGTCGATCAAGTGTCGTTTGGTTTCACCGTCGACGAACGGTTCCAGGGCGCGGCTGGCTTCGATCACCAGGGCCAGATCACCCCGCTTGGCCCCCACGCGAAACATTCCCAAGGCGGCATCGGCCGAGGGCGTTCCCCGCAGCGCCGCGCGAAAGCTGTCGGCCGCGGCCACCAGCTCGCCGGCGGCCTCCTGCGCCTCGGCGAGATCGGTCGGCACCTGGAGATCCGCGCCGCCACTCTCAGGCGTGGCCTCCAGCACCGCCATCTCCAGCTCCGGGTTTCCCGAACGCCGCGCGATCTCCCAGGCCAGCGCCACGGCCATCGGGTTGCCCTCGACGCGCAAGGGGTCCAGCTCCTCGATGGCGTCGCTGGGACGTTCCGCGGCGCACAGGTGCTGCGCCAGTCGGAAGCGCAGCGCCACCGCCCGCCCCGCGTTGGCCGCGTCCGTGCCCAGCCGCGCCAGCTCGTCGCGCACGACCGCGGCCCGCGCGCCGGCATCCAGCCCGGGCAGCCGCTCCAACCCGGACGCCGCCAGGCCCGAATCGTCACCCGACAGCGTCGCGCGGAACAGCCGTTCGGCTTCGGTCTGGTTCCCGCGCGCGGCCTCGATCCGCGCCGCCTCGACCTGCAACGCCGTCTGGGTGGCCGACACCCCCGCCAGCTCGCCCAGCTCGCGCAGCAGGACTGGCGTCGGGGGGCTGTTGGTCGTCATCAAACCGGCTTCGGCGGCCAGCGCGAGATACAGTCGCCGCACCCGGGAGCGCGCGTCGCCGGGCATGATCAAATGGTCCTGGAAACGCCCTGCCTCCAGCGGATCGCCCAGCTCGTCTCGCTCGAGCGCCGTCAGATCTTCCAGGATTCGATGGCGTTCCAACGGGGAAAGGTCCTGGCTGGTCGTCAGACGCCCCTCCCACTCCTGCGCCAGGGCGCGCCAGTTTCGAGTGACCCGCAGGTGGCGCTCGAGCGTGTCCCGCGCAATCTCCGAGCCCGGATCGGAGGCGACCGCCTTCTCATAGGACGCGAGCGCGCTGGCTGTCGGCTCGGGCCCGCGGTCGCGCAAGATCCCCGCTACCAGATGGGCTTCGGCGGCGATGGTTGGATTCCCGTCGCGTGCGGAGCGTTCAGCCGCAGCGTCGAAGTGGGCGATCAAACCCGGCACATCCCCGCTCATCGCACGTAGCGCCACCTCCAGAACGTCAGCGTCCAACGATCCCGCGCGGAGCTCGGGGTGCCGCCCAAGGAAGTCGATGCCCTCCTGGGCTCGACCGGCGCGGCCCAGACCGGTCACCAGGCGAAGCGCGAGCTGTTGTTCGGCGCCGGACAAGAGGCGGCGATCGTTGGGCGCCACCCGCGCCAGCAGCTCGGTCAACGCACGCGCCCCGCGGTCTCCACCCCCGTCGTCACCCTTGTCTTCGATCAGATCGGCCAGCTCGGCCAACACCAACGGGTGTTCTGGACGCAGGCCCAGCGCTTTCCGCAACGCGACCTCGGCGGCTTGCTTGTCGCCCGCTTCATCCCGCAGCACCCGCGCCCGGGCGCGCAGCAACGACACCGCGACCTCCGCTTCCCCGAGGGGAACCTGCTCGCAGAGCTCATTCAGGATCTCGGCACGAGTCAGGGGATCGGGCGTGGCACGCGCCAGGGATTCCAGCTCGGCGATCAAGGGCGCGTTCTCGTCGGGTCCCACCAGCCGCAGGGCATCCCGCAAGGTCCCAAGGGCGCGGGTGGCGGCCAGCGCGTCCGTCTCGCCCCGGCTTCCTTGGCCCTGACTTCGTTCGCCCCGCGCCACGACCGCGGCGATCTCGGCACGGGCAGCGGCCGGCAGGGTCCCGCGCAACAGGCCGGTCAGCGCGTCGGCGATCATCGCCAGGTCGTTACGCCGCCAGCCCAGCATCGCCAGCGCCAGCCACAGCCCGGCGTGCGTCGGCGCTTCGATCAAGCCGCTCCGATAGCTGCGGGCCGCCTCCTCGTCGCGACCCAGGCGATCCTCCAGGATGCGACCATGGGCAAGCCACGGCTCTGCGCGAGCCTCCTCGCCGGACCGTTTGGTTGCGCCACCGTCGCTCCGAGAAATCTCGGAGGGAGCCAGCGCCCCGATCCGGCGCTCGAGGATCCCCAGCACGCCTTGCCAGTCACCGCGCGCCGCCAGCGCGGCACGGACACCCCAGAACGCGACCAGCAGCGATGGATCATGATCGAAGGCGCTCCACCAGAAACCGAACGCCCCCTCCTTGTCGCCTTCATACTCGGCGCGAAACGCCTGTGCGCAGACCAGCGCGTCGGCTCGGCGCCCATCGCCGGCATCGCGCGCGTTGTTCGCCTCCCGCGCCAACACATCGGCGTTCTCGAAGAAGCCCTGCGCCGCCTCGGCCAGCTCCCGGGCCGCATCGGGCACCGGCTCCAGCGCGGCATCATCGAGAAGGGGCACCGTGGACCCCGACGCCTCAACGAGGACGGGAACAGCCGGACTGCCGTCGCTGTTTCCTGGCGTATTCGACATGTTCGTCACGCCATCCGGGCGCGTAGTCGCCAGAATATTGCGACCGCGCGATCGGGGTGTCAACGATTCTGCGGCAAATGCAGGGTGGCGCAAGAAAACGGTCCAAGAGAACGATCCAAGAGAACGGTGAAGGAAAGCCAAGCAGGAACGTGACGAGGCGTGATCGCCCTCGACGAGCGCCGTGATAAATTGCGCGCCGGAAGCGAGGCCAGACTCTGCCCAACATCTTCGTCTATGCGGACATCCGAAGCCGAGTGCCCACGCGGCCCGCCCTGTTCGCCATCTCGGAGGCGCGACGGATCGCGCGCGGCGCGGGCGCAACGGTGTTCGCGGTGGTCGCGGCCCCACCGCTATCGAACCGTGAACTGGCCGCGTTGTCGGCGCCGATCGCAGCAGCGGGTGCCGACAAGCTTCTGTTGTGCGAGGCGCCTGAATTCGCGGAGCCTCCCTCCGACGACAACCATGGTCGCGCGCTGGACGCCGCCTTGGCGCGCGTGTCGCCGATGCTGATCATCTTCCCCGCGGGCGGGATCGGCGCCGTTCTGGCGGCGCCGTTGGCGGCCCGCCTGGGGGGGCCTTACGTGCCTTGGGCCGATTTCATGATCTCGGACGCCGACCCCGAGACGCTGAGAAACCGGAGTCGCGTGCAGGTGCTGCGCATCCGTCCCGATGGCCGTTCGCGCAGACGACTGGACCCTGCCCAGATCGAACGACCTATCGTCGCCACCGTCTGCTCGGGATTGTACGCCGGCCCGGAGGCCACCGAAGCGCGCCATGCCCTGGAGGTGGACGTCCTTCCGGTGCCACCGCGAGCCCATGCCGAACTGCGCATCGTGGAGCACACCCCGAATCCGCTGGCGTCGGTGCTGGAAGCGTCGGTCATCATCCTGCTCGCGGACGGCGAAGCCAGCCTGGGATTCGACGAACTCCTCGAGACGAAATTGCCAGCGGGCATGGTTGCGGCCCGCGCCTCGACGATTTCAGCCGCCGTGCTGGCAAGTTGCTGTCCGGAGATCGTCATCAAGGTGGGGGAAAGCCGTGGGATGACGGCGCGATCGCCGCGCACGCGGGTCATCCTGGCGCTGCGCGAAGAAACGAACGTGTTGCCCCCCGAGGACGTCGACATCCTCTGGCTGCTGTCGTCCCCTGCCGAATTGAAGGACGCGGTGGCGGCGCTATGAAGATAGCGATCTGCCTGCACGCCTCCGCGGTCGTGCGAACCTCCTTGCCTTTGCATCCCTCCGATCGGAACCTGGTGAGGGTCGCGTTGAGGCTCGGCGCCGAGACCGTGGTGCTGGAATTGGTCGGGACGCATGGTCTGGCCCCGATCGCCATCAACGAAGCGGTTGCTGCCGGGGCCACCCACCCGCTACGAATCGTCGACGAAGCGCTGGACACGTCCGATGCACACGCGACTGGCTTGGTGATGGAACGGATCCTTCATCAGGTCGACCCCGACCTGGTCTTGTTCAGCCCCGCCGCTGATCCCGAGGGGCTGGCCGATGTGCCCGCGGCGATCGCATTTCGCAGGGGCGTTCCCTGCCTGTTCGACGTGGTCTCGCTGTCGGTCGACCCCGCGCAGGCTCAACGGGTTTTCGCGCGCGCCCAACGCAGCGACCGGATGGTCCAGCTGGAAATTCCGCGGGGCACCCTGCTGGGCATGCAGGGCCCGGAAAACGACGACGACGACCCCGGCCAGCAAGCGTTCGCGTCCAGGCACGGGGACGGCATCATCCGGGTGGTGACGCTCCCGGATCTGGGCGTGGACCGCGTACAGGTTCGCCGCCGCACCGATCTGCGCGGCGTCATCGAACCCGCCGCGCGTTCGTTGATCACGACGCGTTCGGTGGCGTCCCTGGTGTCCTTGCTTCGATGACCAGCGTCGCCCGGTGCAACAAACGTCAGGGTGCGGCGGCGGCGGGCGCTTCGTAGATGCCGAACTCGGAAATGGCGGGCGCGCCCCGGGACCCCGTGATCACCAGCGCGACCCGATCGCCGGTGGCGGCGCCCAGTCGGTGGAGCTTCCGCTCGCCGATGGCGGTCCCCGTGGCGATCGTCGTCCAGATGCCGTTCGCCCGCGCCTCGACATGATGCTCGGTGGCTCGCTCGCCGAGCGCGATCGGTTCCTGGATGCTGATGAGACCGAACGAACGGAGCCCCCCCAGATCGACCTCGAGCCGGCCAGTGGTCTGCCCGACCCCGGCGGCCCAGAAGGTATCGAGCTTGCCGTCCACGGCCGACGCCGCCGCATAGAGCGCCAGGTCCTGAAACACGGAGTCGGCGGTCGCCATCTGCCCGTTCGCCAAGTTGGTGCGGTAGAGCGCGTCGATGGCCCGCCCCAGCTGATTGAGCACCGTGACGTCAGGGTCGGGGAGCAGCCCCCGGGTATCGGGGGGCACGTTCAGCCGCAGCAAACTGTTCCGGCCGACGCTGTCGAAGTAGTAGTCGACCAGCTGATCCACCGTCTTCACCTGATCATCGTTGCTCGCGTGCCAGAACCAGCCCGGGCGAACGGCATACACCGCTTCGGCGGGGATATAGACGGGGGTTGCAGCGTTGCCGCCGGGTGACTGGACACTCGACTGATCGCTCGGGGGGGGCGGTGTGCTGGGACTGGAAAGGCCGATGCTCCGCAGCTCGCTGACTGGCAGCGGGGCGGCGTTCGCAAATTCGACCAGCGTCTGCGGTGACAGCCCGTGCACGAAGTCCCGGATGGCGACCCAATCGAACGAGGGTGAGCCCTGCGCAAGGCCCCACAGCCAGAGCTCGTCGATGGTGCCGTAATTGCTCAAGAGCTCCCTCAACTGGCACTCGAAGAACCCCTGGTAGGCGGGCGTGCCGTAACGGGAATCGTGGCGATCGAGCGGGGACACCGCCAGTGCGACCCGGACGTTCCCTTCATGGGCGGCGTCGACGAACTGGCGGACCACATCGCCCTTGCCGTCCTGAAACGGGCTGGCCGCCACCGAATAAGGCGTGCACTCGGTCTGCCAGAGACAGAACCCGTCGTGGTGCTTGGCCGTGAGCAAGGCCTCGCGGAATCCGCCGTTCCGCAGCACGGTCATCCACTGACGCGCGTCCAAGGTGGTGGGGTTGAACAGGGTTGGACTTTCGCTTCCGTCCCCCTGCTCTTTGTTGGTGAACGTGTTCATTCCGAAATGCAGAAACGCCGCCATCTCCTGCCTCTGCCAGGCGACCTGAGCGGCGGAAGGAAGGGGCGCCACGGCCTCGGGCTGGGGCGGATCGAACGGAGGGCCCAGCACGGGTCCGGTCTTCTCGTAGCAGCCGCTGGTACCGATGATCACCGGCAGCATGAGAAGGAGGAGATGGTTCGCCTGGCTTTGCCCCATCGCGGTCTAGCGTACTGCCATTGCCAGGTTGATCCCGCCCCAAAGACCAACCGCCTCCACGTCCCGACCCTGGTTGACTGTCCCGCGGACGCCCAGGAGGTGCGCACCGGCGGCCACACCCACGACCGGATGCACGCGCGCGCTGGGCCAGGCCGTGACCTGCAGGGCGACCTCGGGGCCCAGCCAAACCCCCTGCTGGCGGATACCGGTCGCGGCGGTCCCCGCCGGGATCCCGTTCATCCACACGTAGCCACCGCGCAGTCCCAGGCTGAGGGCCGGACGCAACGCGGTCCCGAGCCAGCGCGAGATCCCGAGCGCCGCCGAGCCGCCGGGCATGATCACCGCGACGCTGCCGCCGGCGCGGCCGAGCTCGGCATAGTCGGCCAGCGCGTCGAACCGCGCGAAGAAGAGCGGCGAGATCCAGACCGCGGCCCGCGCGCCCGCGCCGAACAGGAAATCGCCACTGGACAGGAGGTGCACGTCGAACGCGGCGGCCAGTTCCAAGGACCGGTCGGCCACCGCGGCGCGCGCGGCCTCGCGAGCGGCGTAGGGTGCCAGCGGCGTGGCCGTCGGCGCCTGCGGTCGAGGATTGGTCTGCAACTCGGACCAGCTGGCCGCCACCAGCTCGGCGACGGCCAGCGCCAGCAAACGCGGGCGGTCCTTCGGATCGGCCTCGGTCAACAGCACCGTTCGTCCCAGCGATTTGCCTGTGGTCGGATCGATGACTTCGAGCGCCGCGACGGGCCCCCGGCAAGTCGCCGTCACCTGGGTCACCGTGGCGTCGGGCCCCGGTTCGACCAAAGTAGCGCGCAGTTCGATGGCGGCAATTCGCTGCGCCTCGCGCGCCAGCGCCGCGTCGCACCCGGCAAGCCCGATGGAAACGCGGGGACGCTCGATCCCGGGCGCGCCCTCGGCTCGCGCGGCGTGCATCCCCGCCACCAGCACCAACACCGCGGCGATCCGCGCGGTCGTCAGTCGAGCCCGCCGAATCTCGACACGGCCCTGATGCGTCGCCCGTTCGGATAGAGTCGCTGGTAGAGCAGCGCCTGCTCGCGGCTGCGGGTGATGTCGCCGGCACGCGAGAGGGCCTCCACTTCGCGGGCAAGAGCATCCTCGGCCAGCGGCCCCCCGGAAGACCGCGCCAGAGCGAAGGCGTCGACCGCCTCGCTGGGCCGACCCAGCTCGTCGAGCAGCACCCGGCCCAGCGTGAAGGCCGCCAGCCCGGTGCGCGGATCGCGGGTATGCCCGCGCAATACCCGTTCGAGGTACGGCACCGCTTCAGCCGGATGGCCGCTCAGACGGGCGGCATCCGCGGCCAGCAACAGATCGACGGTCTCGTCGCGCACGGCGCTGGGACCGGCCTTCCGCAGCGCCCTTTGCGCCTCTTCAAACTGACCGCGCTCGGCCAGCCGTCGCCACGACGACGCGGCCACGGTGGTCGGCCGCGACGGCTTCCGGGGGGACTCGACCACTGGCGAGACAGGCACTTCCAGGGCTGAGCCCGCCGCCACCTCGGTGTCGGTCCCGGTCGCGCGCACACGAACGCGTCCCTCTTCGACGGCAATCTTCAGCCGATCGACCGTGAGATAGCGGACCGTGAACGTGGTACCCAGGTCCTCGATGGAGACGTCCCCGGCCGTCACGACGAAGGGACGGTGGGTATCATGGGGAACCGAGAACCGCGCGCCGCCGGCGTGCAGCGCAAACCCGCGGCCGTCGTGATCCGGCAGGGGCGCGAGAACGGTATCGGGCGCCAGCTGGGTCACGATGACGGTCTCGGTGGCGCCGCCGGGCGCCGTGGGGCCACTCCCCACCGAGGGGGTGCCGGCAACCAGGGGAGCGACGGAGGGCGCACCCGGTTGCCACCGGACCAGGGCGAGCGCGCCGAGCGCGATCACCCCGACGGCCCCCACCCCCGCCGCCAAGCGCGCCACCACCCGCCGTCGGGCTTCCCGGCGCGCGATGGCCGCGCGTACGGCCCACGCACGCTCCGGTACCCAGGCCGGCTCGATCTCTTCACCCAGGGCATTCCACATCTGATCACGCTTCTGATCACTCATCACCAAACACCTCGTCGATCACTTTCTTGGCAGCGCTGACGCGCCGTTTGACAGTTGCCAGGCTGCACCCACACGCCGTCGCGACCGTCTCGAGTGGCTCACCCTCGAGATAGCGAAGGGACCAAGCCAGTCGCTGGTCCGTCGGCAGACTGGCCAGGATTTCGTAAAGGCGACCGAGCACAGCGTGCTGCTCGGCGGTCGCCCCGGGCGCTGGCACCTCGTGCTCGGCAGCAGGGCCCTGGAACAGCCGCCGGAAGCGACGGCGACGGAGCCGCCGCGCCACCAGCCGCGTGGTGACGGTCGCCAGCCAACCGCGCGCCTGGATCATGTCGGCGATCTGGGGAAGGCGCCGCAGAGCGAGCCAGAACACCTCCTGAACGACGTCGTCCACCTCCGCATCGCCCTGGCCGAGCAGCCGCGTCGCCAGCCTGGCGACATAACGCCCATAGCGCGTGAACAGCTCGTCGAACTCCACCGGACCACCGGCGACCAACTCCGGCGGCGGAGCGGCTATGCGGAGCAACGGATTCGACGGCATCTTGGACACAATGACACCTTTGGGCTGATCCGGCTCGTCGATCAGAGTGGGGAGCCCGCGGGTCGGCCCGGTCCTGGCCCGCTATTGACTCAGGTCCATCAACTCAATCTTCCGGAACTGGATGGGCTGGCTCTCCGACTGTAACGACAGGTAGCCGCTGGTGAGCTTCTGGGAGCCCAGCGTGACGCCGCTGAAGGTCATGATCGCCTTGGTGGTGTCTGGGTGCTGATAGACGCTGGTCGTGCCGGCTCCCTGCACGTCCGCCTCCACCGTGACCCAGTTCGCTGCCGGCTGAAAATCGGCGCTGGCCTGCGAGGACTTGAAGCAGCCCCCGGGCCCGGTGACTTTCTGGTTGAGCACCATGGTCGCGTACATGTTCGAGCCATTGAGGCAGAGCTGGCAGTTCACGGACCCCCCGGCGCTCGGGTTGCCCGCCAGCTGAATCTCGATCGACGGGGGGAAGTCCGGATTGCCGGTCACCTTCCGCGGATCGGTGCAGAAGACCATGATCCCCGAGTTGTTCTTCCCCCAGGACGGCGGGCTCTTGGCCTGCGGCTCCTGGAAGCGGTACTCGACCCGCACCCGGTAATTCGTCAGGACCTTGTCGTAGTAGAGGAGCCCGAAGTGGTTGTCGAAGGATCCGTTCGGATAGTCCGCGTAGGTCACCACCAGGTAGCCGTCCGCGTTTCGACGAAAGGTCTTGTATTGATCCATGCCTACGGGCTCGGGCTTTATGAGCGGGATCCAGCCCGTCAGCTTGTCGTCGGTCGGAAGGATCGAAACCCAGCCGCCTTTGCCGCCGCCCTCCGAGCTGCTACCACCGGCGCCTCCCGATCCCTTGTCCCCGCCTCGGCCGCCGCTGGGAGACGCGCCCCCAACGCCCATCCCCCCGCTACTCGTGCTTCCGCCCGCGCTCGTGCCGCCGCTGGCGGACCCGCCCGAGCCGGGACTGCCCCCGGACGCGGCCATGGTGCCGCCGGTCGCCGGCGCGCCGCCGCTTCCCGTCGCGCCTCCGGTCTGGACAGCGCCCCCGCTTCCCGTCGCGCCGCCGCTGCTGGTGGCGCCGCCGGTTGCCGTGCTGCCGCCGCTTCCGGTCGTGCCACCGGACGCTCCGGTTTTTCCCCCGGATGCCCCGCCCTCCGCACCGCTGGTGCAGCCGCAAACCAGCGCCGCCACGCCGACCAGCGCGGCGCCGAATCCTGTACGGAGCATCAAGTGAGTCCCGCCAGCGCGCCCGTGCAGTACTTCGGATCGCCGAAGGTCTTCTCGGTGCCGCCAAAGATATTCAACAGCGAGACCAGCAAGTTGTTGTGGGGTTGCGCGGCCACCTTCAGCCAGCGGCCCGTCTTGATCTTGCCCTGGGCCTTGCCGGCCAGGACGAAGGGCATGTTGGTCTGCCCGTGGCTCTCGGGCTGCTGAATTTCGGAGACCCAGAAGATCAGCGTGTTGTCGAGCAGCGTCGTCCCGTCGGCCTCGGTGACGGCGTCCATCTTCTGCAGCAAGTAGGCGAAGTTGGTGGCGTACCACTGGTAGATCTTGAAGAGCGCGTCGGGCTGGAACCCCTTCTCGTGCTGATACGCATGATGGTGGTCCGGCATGTTCAGCGGATCGAAGTTGAGGATGAACTTCGCCTCGCTGTCGCCCCACTGCATGGTGGCGACGCGGGTGGTGTCGCAGGCCAGCGACGCCACCAGCAGATCGGTCATCACCCTCCCCTTCAGCGGGATGTCAGTCTCGGTCACGATGACCCCGGTCGAGCTTTGCGTCGAGCCGCTCACCTTCCCGCCCGGCGCCGGCATGGGCGGAATGGTGCAGCTCGTGCCACCGCCAGTGGCAGGCACGCTGAGGCTCATCTCCATCTGTCGAATCATGTCCAGGTGCTCGCTCAGCTTGGCGCGATCCGCGCTGCCCAGCTTTCCCGACAGCTTGGTGTATTGCCCTTGCACCGCGTCCAGGATCGATTTCGTCCTGGCAACGACTGGACTCACGGTACCGCCCGCCCCCCCCGCGCCACCCCCGGTGCCGTCGCCCCAGATCCGCTTGAAGGCCGCCAGGGCGTCCACCTGCGGGGGAATCGGCTTCGACGCGGCCGCGTAGGTGAGCTGGTCAGCCGCGAACGACACCTGCCCCGCCGAGCGACCCGAGATCGACCACCCCGACGAGAATTCCAGCGAGGTGAACTTGAGCCCCTGGCTGATCCGGGACGCAATCACCTGATCGACCGAAGGGCCGTCGGCGAACCCGGCGTTGCCCATGCCTGTATCGAAGGTGCCGGGCAACAACTGCGCGCCGGTGAGGAGGCCGGCCATGCCGCGGCTGTGCGGGTGTCCAACGCCGATCTTCGTGATGTCCATGTTGGTGCCGTCGACGAACAGCAGCCGATTCTTGTACGTGTTCAGCGACGACATCATGTCGTTGAGCGTGAACGACGTCTCGGTCCCGGTCGGCCGCCACTTGTCGAGGAGTGTGCCGCCCGGGGTGTAGAAGACCACGAACCGCAGCGGCACCGCGGCGGCAGCGTGAGAGCGCCCCGGCGCCAGCATGGCCTCGAGGAAAGGCAGGCCGATGGCAACGCCACCCGCGCCCCGCAACAGGGAGCGCCGATGGATCCGATTCTTGGCAGTGATCATTCGTCCTTGTCCTTCCGCCGTGTCTTCGCTATTGCGCGTGGCCGCATTACTGCGCGATGGGCCGATAGAGGAACGCGTCGGTCTGGGTGAGCGCGAGCATGAGCTTCTTGATGTTTCCCTTCTCTGCCTTGAACACGCTCTGCAACGAGGAACGGTTGCAAGCGTCGTCGGCGGTCTCCACGCGGCCGTACGCGAACGTCAACCAGTTTCCGACGTAGCAATTCTGCGCGTCCTGGCTGGCCGCCAACTTCTGACCGAGCTCGATCGGCCCCACGAAGGGACCGGCGGTGTCCTTGGTGGGAGGGAATTCTCCCGAGGCATCGATCTGCTTGCCGTTGTCGGTGTCTTGCCACAAGCCGATGCCGTTGTAGTTCTCCAGGCCGTAGCCGATGGGGTCGAGAGACTTGTGACAGCCGATGCAGCTGGGGTCCGTGCGGTGAGCCTCGAAACGTTCGCGGGTGGTGCGGGTGGGATCGGCGGGGGGCTCCTTGACCATCAAGGCGGGCGGCGGATCGCTCACCACGCCGCACAGCAGCTTCTGGAAGATGAACTTCCCCCGGACCACGGGGTTGTTGTGCGCGCCGGGCGTGGTGGCGGCGAGGAAACTGGCCTGGGTGAGCACGCCGGCCCGTTGCTTGCCGTCGGTGGCGACCATCTCGAACGCGGTACCGGTGACGCTGCCGATGCCGTAGTACTTGGAGAGCGTCGCGTTCAGGAAGGTGTACGGCGCGGTGAAGACAGACGCGAGGTCCCCCTTCCCCTTCCAGATGGTGTAGTCCATGAACTGCTCGGTCTCCTCGCGGAACGACGTCGCCAGCTCGGGTTTGTAAAGCGGGAAGACGGTGGCGTCGCGCTGCAGCCCGTCGATGCCGTTGATCCCCAGCAGCGTGTTGTGGAAGAAGTGCGACACGTCCTTGGCGTGGCCATCGTCGAGCATGCGGGTCGCTTGGGCCAGGACCTGTTCCTTGGTTTCCAGCTGGCCGTTCTTCGCGGCGTCGAGCAGCGTCTTGTCGGGCATGCTGGACCACATCAGGTAAGAAAGGCGCGTCGCCATTTCGTACCCGGTGATGCGCGCCACTTGCGCGCCATTGACCGGCACGCCGAGCTCCGGGCGGTAGAGGAACTGCGGCGACTGCAACATCATCTCGATCACGGCGGCGATCCCGTCGGCGTAGGTCCCGCCGGCGCGAATCGTCTTGTAGACGCCCAGGACCGCCTGGTTCTCGGTCGTATCCAGCGGCCGCCGGGCCGCACGCGCCCCGAAGTCGGTGACGAACGCTTGGGCGCACGCGTCCTCGGTGCTCTTGGTGGTGTCACACTTCGTCGTGGACATCAGCGTCGCGGCGTCCTTGGTGGCCCGGGCGGCGATGTCGTGCGCGACCGACTGATAGGCGTCCACCTGGAGCCGGGTCGTGCTCAGCGACGTCGCATCGTTGCTGAACCCGTTGCCCTTCAGCTCGGGGGGCAAATCGTCCCCGGGCTGGCTGGTGTCCCCCAGCAAGTCACGGATGGTGTTGCTGTACTCGAACCGGGTCAGGCGTCGGATGGGGGCAGGCCCGGGCGAGGGCTGACTGCAATCGACGGCGATCGGGCCAGAGCCCCCGGTTCCGCCCGAGCCGGTGGCGCCGCCGCTCCCCGCCGACGAGGAACCGCCGCTGCCCGACACGCCGCTGCCTCCGGTGCCGCTGCCGGTCCCGCCACCGCTCCCCGCGGGGCCGGAGCCGCCGCTCCCCGACGCTTGCCCACCACCGCTACCGGACCCCTTGGTGTTCCCCCCTCCCGCCGGTCCGCTGATCTGGCCCGTGCAAGCCACGCCGAGGACCAGCGTCGAGACGAGCGCCCATGCGGTCCTTCCGGCGCCGCCGACAGCGACCCCTGGGGTGAAACGCTGCGGAGGGATAGTGGACCTGGGCTCGAAAAGCTTCATTCTCTCCTCCGGGCTGGGGGCGTTTTGGCAGAGACGAGGACCCACGCGAACGCATCTCCAAACCAAGACGCGGGGCTTCACACGAGTAAAATGGCCCCCACGTCGGAGAATGGCTCACGAGGTGCGATGTTTTTTTTCGGACGCCCCGGGGGCCTGCCGGATCGGACTCAGAGCGAACGGAGATAGGCGATCAGATCCGCGAGGGCACCCGCGTCAAGGGGCGACGTGACCCCGTGGGCATCGCCACCACCGCACGACGGGAGCATGAATCGCTCCAGGGCGGTCGCGGCGCAGCCATCGTGCATCAGGGGCTCTCGCCAGGCGACACCCAGCAAGGACGGAACTTGATAGGCCTTACCGGTGCCCACGTCGACCGTGAGGTTGTTGGTGAACCGCTCGCCGCCATGACAGTTCGCGCATCCGACGGTCGCGTCCCCGAACAGCGCGCGGCCACGCGCTGCCGCCAGCGGGTCCAGGTCGAAGGGGGGCGGCAGCGAAGGAATGGTCTCGATCCAGGCGCCGACCGCGTCCCGCTGTTCCGGCGTCAGCAAGGGCCCCGCCATCCTGCCGCTGAACACGTCGTCGAGCAGATGCGGCAAGTCCGCCTCGGCGCCGTCCCAGTGAAGCGGCGCGGTTCCGCGGATCCCCCCCCGGAGGGATTGCGTTCGACGGAGCCCGGAGCACACCAGGTGCCAGGCCCGGCCATCCTCCGCGCCTTCGGGATGGCAGGAGGCGCAGGCCAGCCCGCCTCCCGAGTTGGCGTGAAACAGGAAGTGACCGGTGTCGGCCCGCGAATCCGTCGCTAGCGGAATGGCGATGCCAGAATCGGCGCGCCAGATTGCCGCCGGCTCGCGCGTCTGCGCGAACAGGGTGCCGGATCGCGCGTACGCCACCGCCACCACCTGCCCGGCCGGCTGTTCGACGAGCTGATTGACGACGGGCTGGCACCCGAGCGGGAGCGCGCCGGGCGAGGACCCGGGCCGGGCCATGTCGCCGACGTTCTGCACGAAGAGGGTCGGCCCTTGGGCTCGGCTGTTGCCGGCGACGGCCAGCGCGAACGCCTGCCGATCGGGAGAGACGGCGACGTCAATCGCCAGCGTGAGGCGGCCGAACCCCGTCGAGACCGGCGGTGCTGGTTGCCCGACGGCCAGCAGCGAGACCGCAGGTTGCACGATCGCCCCGCAGTCGCCGGGCGCCGTATAGCCGCCCGGCGCCGAATCGACGACATCGGCCACGCCGGTCTGGTGAACCAGCAGGACACTGTTCGTGGTCACGTCGAACGGGATCATCCGCCACGCAACGGAGGGCGTGCGCCGCTCGATGGGCAGCGGGCGGCCCGGCATCGCGACTTGTCCGGAGCCGGGTCGGAGTCGCTCCAGCAGCCGCCCGTTCGCGTCGAGGGCCAGGACCTCGGCGCTACGGAACGTGCTGACCAGCAGCGTACCGTCAGCGCCCGCGACGACATCGCGGAGATCGGTCTGCAGCCTGCGCGTCCGGGTCGCGCTGCCGGCGGCCGCCGAAAACGAGACCAGCTCGCCCCCGGCGCACGCCACATGCAGTTCATCGGTGGCCGCCTGATACACGAGACCGCGCGGGGCGGGACAGACGGCGCGGCGGCCGAGCAGCGCGCCGGCGCTCGGATCCAGGTCCAGCAGCGCGCGGCCACGCCTGAGCACGACGTGGACCCGCCCCGCTGCGTCCTCGACCAACCGCCCGGGCTCGTCACCCGGTTGCAAGGACAGCGTCGCACGCAGAATCCCGCGCGCCGTATCGATGACGTAGATTTGGTCGCGCTCCGGATCGCTGGCCACCAGCGTCGTCCCGTCCGCCAGGGCGAGGAGCGTGCCGCCCGAAAGCGCCGGTACGGCGCGCGGGGCGCGGGTGATCGCCTCCGGGAGCTCGGGGGCCACGCCACCGCTCTCGATGCTGCTGCCGATTGCGACGGGCATGCCGTCCACGCACGTGGTGAAGCCAAATCCGGGGTCGGGTTCGGCGTCGGGGGAGGTGCCCGCATCCAGGGCAGCGTCGGGTCGCCCCTGAACGGGGCCCGACGCCTTCTGCGGCGCGCACCCGGCCAGCGCGGCGACGGAGAGCGACGCGACCACGAATTCGAAGCGCCGTGGTGGATGAAAGAACATGGGTTGTGGGCCGCCGACGGGCGGTGGCCGAGGGGTGCCACCGTGACGGTCGGGCGAGGCCAGCGTCGGGCCGGCTCTAGGGTAGCAGCACGCGGGCGGGAGTCCGCGCGGATGGCCGGGGAGCTCGTCTATCTGACGGACCCACCGGACCGGTCGGCCCGTCCGCGAGCGCGCTCAGCGTCCGAGGACCCAGCCAAGGCCGGCCAGGATGTGCTTTTCGCCAATGACCGCGTCTTTGAGGTCCGCGGTCACCTTCGCGAAGCTCGTGTTGAAGACCCGACCCGTGCCTTCGGTACGAATCCAGGAGACAGGCGTGGTGGTGCTGCCGTACGTGCACTTCACGAGCACGGTGGCATCGGTGGTCACCTCCGCAAAGTCGACGTTGCCTTTGTACATCCACGAAGCGGTCGGCAGCATCGTCGACGTCGGATGGTCGGCGGTCTTCATGCACGTCATGTTCGCGTTGTCGCCCGAGTTGCCGGCGTGCGCCCATCCGCCGAGAACTTGATTGTAAAGCGGCATCGTCGTGGCCGCCTTGAAGGTGACCTCGGCGCAGTGATTCCCGAAGAGACCTCCGCCCTGCTGCACGAACTTCTTCAGGGCCTGCGATTCGGGCAAGCCGGTCGCCGTGTCGTTCTTGTTGTTCCCGAACGGAAAGAAGCACGTGTTCATCATGACGACGGCCGCGTACTTGGCCAGGTTGGTGTCGCTGAAGACCATTCCGTTCATGGGGTCGTTGACGGTGTCCACGGTGAATCCCCAACCGGTCAGCGCCTGCTGAAACGCGGGCGCCTGCATGGCGTCGCCGGTCGTCATGTACGTGTAGAGAAGAACCTTCTTGGGGCGGTCGTTGCTACCGCCCGCGCCGCCCGAACCGGACCCGCTGGCGCCACCGTTCACCATCGATCCACCATGGCCACCTCCCACGGCGCCGCCGCTGCCGTTGCTTCCCGCGGCCGCGGTGCCGCCTACCCCCCCGCTGGCCGTGCCGCCCGAGCCGCTGCCGCCCGAGCCGTTGGTACCGCCCGAGCCAGCTCCGCCCGAGCTGCTCCCGCCCGAGCTGCTCCCGCCCGAACTGCTCCCGCCCGAGCTGCTCCCGCCGCTGGCCGTGCCGCCCGAGCCGCTGCCGCCCGAGCCCGAGGTGGACCCTCCACTGCCGGTGCTCGTCCCTCCGGTCCCGCTTTTCCCACCCGTCCCACCAGCTCCTCCCGAGCTCGAACAAGCAGCAAGCGCCATCGTAACCAGGACCGGAGTGAGCAGGTTTGGTCGCAGCATGTGCTGGTCCTAGCGAACCTGTGGCCCAGAAGTCCAGAACGTTCTTCGGCAAACTTGCCGTGTCGCGGACTGCATGCGCGACGCATGACGGCGGATTTCCCGTCCATCGTGCGCGGAGCCTTCGTCGGTGGGCGGTATCGGCGGGTCATCCGCTGACCCGCGCACGATGTATCCTGCGGGTCGCCCACGTCACGCGGCCCAGCACATTCGAACGCATCCTTCACGGAGTGCCGAGCCGCGATGAACCGGTGAAAGGAGCCCCGTGCAGTTCCGGCTGAAAGCAGGGTACGAGCACCTCGAGGCGCTGGGATGGCAGCGCCTCCGCGTCGTATCCTGCCTCGATTCTTCGCGCTGGTCCGTGCACTTCGAGCCACATCGTGACGAGGACCTGTTCGTTGCCTTTCGACAGTGGGTGGCAAAGGTCGTGAGCGCGTATGGGGATACGACCGGAGCGGGTTCGGAGGTTGTGCTGGCCCTGCTCGGTGCCGCGCGCTTGCTCACGGGTGATACCGGCGGTGCCGATCTCATCCTGGACAACCTGCCGGAGAAGCCATTCGAGCTCGATCACGGAGCCGGATACTGCCTGGTCCTCCCCATGAACGTGATGTGCGCGGCCTTGCCGCTGCCGGCGCCCGACCTGAAAAACGTCACGCGCTGGCTCGCAGGTTCGGCCCAACAGGCGACGCTTCGCTCCTGGCTACGGCAACACAAAGCTCAACTCGTGTGGGACGAGTCGCGTGGCGTCTATACCCTTCCGGCCACCAGCGCAGGCGCACACGACATTGATTCAAAAGAGGTGAAGTGATGGGTGCCGTAGACGCGCGCCGCCTACTTCTGGCAGGCGTGGATGTAGTCGATCAGCATTTTTTGCGGAAAGACGGTGGTGGCGTCGGGGTTGCCTGGCCATTCCCCGCCGACCGCCAGGTTCAAGATGATGAAGAACGGATGATCGAAGACCCAGGTGTTGCCGTTGGTATCGGCCGGGGTCTTGGTCGAGTAGAGGTTGCCGTCGACGTACCAGCGAATGGCTTTCGCTTCCCACTCAACGGCGAAGACGTGGTAGTCGTCAGCGACCTTGGCTCCGCCCGGAAGCGTGAAGGCCGCCGTGGGGCCTGCTGCGGCCGAATAGCCAGGCCCGTGCATGGTTCCGTGGATGATGGATGGCTCGCGTCCGAGATGCTCCATGATGTCTATCTCGCCGGTGTTCGGCCACGAGTTGCCGCCCAGCATCCAGAAGGCCGGCCAGATCCCCTGGCCGTAGGGCAACTTCATGCGCCCCTCGATCCGCCCATACGTGAAGGTCTTCTTGCCCTCGGTCTTGAGTCTTGCCGACGTGTACTGCCTGCCTTCGCGCGCCTCCTTGCGCGCCTCGATGACCAGGTTGCCCTTCCCGTCCAGCGCAGCGTTGGTCGTACCAGAGGTGTAGTCCTGGAGCTCGCCGTTGTACCAGTTGGGGCCCGTGTCATAAGCCCACTTGCTGCCGTCGGCGGCGGAGCCTGAGGCGCCGTCGAAATCGTCGCCCCACGACAGCTTCCAGATCGTGTCCGGACATTTCGCGGAGGAGGTCATTCCGCCGTTTCCCGTCGCGCCGCCCACGGCCGCACCACCGCTGCCCAGGGCCCCACCGGTGCCGGAAACGCCCCCCGAGCTTTGACTGCCGCCGCCCACGGACGACCCGCCGGTGGACAGCGCGCCGCCCGTCGCGGAAGACCCGCCCGTCGAGGGCTGACCACCGCTGGCCATGACGCCACCGCTGGCGGTGACGCCGCCGCTGGCGGTGATGCCGCCGCTGGCGCTAACTCCACCACTGGCCGTGGCGCCGCCCGTCGACGATCGTCCACCGGAGCCTGAACCTCCGCTCCCAACAGCGCCGGAGCCCCCCGTTCCAGTACCGCCGGGCTCGCCTGAGGAACACGCGCTCAAAGCGGCCAACAGAGATGCGAGGACGTGAGCGCGGTTACATCTCGGCATGGAGCTCCTTGCGTGCAGCATACTCATTCGGGCAGGGAATCCGGACGCTCGACGAAAAATCCGACGCGGCGGGGCAAGCGCCTGCGCGGGGTGATCGGCGCCGGCGCTGGGCGCGTCACCGGCCCGCCGAGCGCCCGGCTTCGGTGAACGACCAGTGGGTCTGAACGATGCGCCAGGCATCGCCGTCGCGACGGAAGACTTCGGTGCAGTTCCAGCGCAGAGCGTCTTCGTTGCCACCATGCGAGACGAAATTGAACGTCAGGATCGCCACCACGCCTACCACCTGCACGCGCGGGTGCAGGATCTCGAATCGTTCGACGCTCACCTTCCCGCGGATGCCCTCGTAGTAGGTCGTCAGTGCGTCGAGTCCGTCGAGACGACGTGGCAAGAAAGGATCGAAGTAGACCACCTCGGGAGCCGAGATCGAGAGAAAACCCGACGGGTCGCCCCGCCCCCACCGTTCGAGAGCGGCGCGCTCAAGGGCGAGGATCTCCGCCTCCGCAGCGAGGATCAAGGGCGCGCCGGCGTCGGGAATACTGGTCTCCGTCATGCTCATCCTTCCTGTCATGTGGGGTCTCCCTGTGGGGCACCGGCGGAGTCCGCCACCAGCGTACGAAGGCGCGCCCCAAGCTCGGCGGGGGGGACGAAGAGGCGGGCGTCTCCGAAGAAGGCGGTCCACGGACCAGAACCGGGACGACTCTCGGCCAGCACGGACAGCGCCCGACTGCGGCCGGCCGCGTCGGCACGAACACGCGCCAGGTGCGGGTCCGCGAACTGAAGGCGGTCGCGATCGACGATTCCATCCGAGATGAAGGCCCGCGTCTTGCGCGCGCAGCGACAGGGATTGGATGCGTCGACCAGGCCGCAACGTCCGGCGAGAAAGCTTGTCAGGTGGCGTCGTGCTCGCGCCAGTCGCTGCCGGAACGCCGCGCGCCCTATCCCCAACACGGCGGCACCCAGCTCGTCGTTGACCTCCAGGATCTCGCCGAGCACGAAGGTGAGCCTTTGCTCCCGGTCCAGGCACAGAAGCACGCCCATCGTACAAACAATCTTCGCCTCCTCGACCAGCAACGAAACCTCGGAGGGGCTGGTGCCCAGATCCGCCAGGTCGGCATCCGGTGCGCGATCCAGGTAGTCCCCGTAGCAGGCAAACCCATGGACGGTCTCTTCGGGCCGGCTGCGCTTACGATCGATCACGTGATTGACGGCGATGCGATAGGCCCACGTGCGAAAGCGGCTATCTCCGCGGAAGCTCGCCAGGCTGGTGGCGACCTTGACCAGGACTTCCTGCGTCGCGTCCTCGGCGTCCGCGCGGGACTGCATCATGTAGAGCGCCAGGTTGAAGATCCAGGTCTGGTGTCGGCGGAGCAACGTCTCCACCGCGACGGGGCTCCCCTGCCCGGTCGCGCGCTCAACGAGCTGCTCGTCGGAGGGATCGTCGATCGCCGTGGGTGGTGTCACCATGCCCGCAGTTTGACGGATGGCGCGGACAACTGTGACGGCTCCCAATCACTTTTCTCTGCGGCCCGTGCCGATGGGTGATTCTCGGGATCGGCTGTCGAAGAAGAGGCGGCCCCCGCTGCGCTGCCTTCGCTGGTCAGGACGCGTTCGGGGGCGTCCCTGACGTCCTGGCTTCGATGGCCGGCGCGTCGGGCGCCGCGGCCAGCTCGCGCAATAGACGCTCCAGGTCGACCGGGTTGTTCAGCTCGGGCTGATCCAGCACCCGGTCCAACAATCGCTCCAGCAGCACCCCGATGTGGCGTCCCGGCGCGACGCCCAGGATCCGCATCACGTCGCGTCCTCCCAGTGCGAGATCCCCCACCCGCATGGCGGCATCGTCGGCGGCCACCGCGCCGATGCGTCGGCGCAGCTCACCCAGCTCGTGCTCGGGATCCTCGCCGAAGCCGCGGCCGGCGATGTCGCCCTCGCGAATCGCGAACAGCGCGGGCAACACGTCGGGGCCGACCCGCTTCACGAAGCGCCGGACCGTGCCATCGGTCCAGTCGGGCGTGTAGAAGAACATGTGGTTGGCCACCAGCGCGACCACCCGCTCGCGCTCGGCGTTGGAAAGCTTCCAGCGGCGGCAGACCGCGTCCGCCATCTCGGCACCGACGTATTCATGCTTGAAGAAGCTGAACTCACCGGGAGCGCCCTCGCGTGGCTGGCGCGCCCGCGGCTTGCCGATGTCGTGCAACAGCGCCCCCAGGCGCGTCAGGCCATCCCCCACCGTCGCGTCCACCACCGCCAGCGTGTGGGCGTAGACATCGTGCTTGTGGAAACGATTCTGGGTCACCCCCAGCCCCTCCAGGACCTCCGGCAACACTTCGGCCAGCAGGCCGGTGGCGCGCATCAGCTCCAGCCCCACCGACGGACGCCGCGCACCCAGCAGCTTCAGCATCTCGTCGCGCACCCGTTCGATCGACACCTTGCGGAACACGTCCAGCGTGGGCGCGATCGCGTCCAGCGTCGGTGGATCGACGTCGAACTCCAGCTGCGCGGCTTGGCGCACGGCGCGCATCGGACGCAGCCCATCCTCGCGGAACCGCGCCACCGCGTCGCCCACGGCTCGCACCCGGCGCAGCTTCATGTCGCCCTGTCCGTCGAACGGATCGGTCAGCACCCCACTGACGGGATCGAAGCCGATCGCGTTCATCGTGAAGTCGCGACGCGACAGGTCCTCTTCCAGGGTTCCGACGTATGACACCGACGATGGTCGGCGGCCGTCGATGTAGGCGCCCTCGCCGCGGAAGGTGGTCACCTCGACGTGGCGCGGGCCGGTCGGCGCTTGCGTCACCACCGTCACCGTCCCGTGTTGCAGGCCGGTGGGAATGGCGAAGCGCGAGCCGAACAGCTTCATCACCTGTTCGGGGTGAGCCTCGGTCGCGACGTCGAAGTCGCTCGGTGTACGGCCCAGCAGCAGATCGCGAATGCCACCGCCCACCAGGTGCGATTGATAGCCGGCGGTGCGCAGACGTTCGCAGACCGCGCGGACGTCGCCGGGGATTGACTGCGACAACTGAGAATCGAAGGCCAAGCGGATGACGGTCGACGGCTTACGCCGTCCGCCCCTCCAGCTTTTCCAGGGCCAGGGCCGCTGCGTTCTGCTCGGCTTCCTTCTTCGATTTGCCGCTGGCCTGGCCCAGCTCATCGCCGGCCAGGGTGATGGCGACCCGGAAGGTCTTGTCGTGGTCCGGACCTTCTTGCCCCACGACCACGTAACGGGGGGCCTGTTGCAACAGCGCCTGCGCGCGTTCCTGTAGCCGCGACTTGAAGTCGCGCTGCAGACCGTCTTCAGCGCCCGCCAGCGCGGTGCGGAACAGCCGATCCACCACGGCCCGCCCCACGGCAAATCCCGCGTCGACAAACACGGCCCCCAGCAACGCCTCCAGCGCGTTGGCGAGGATCGAAGGTCGCGCACGCCCGCCCGCCTGTTCCTCGCCGCGGCCCAGAAAAATCCATTCGCCCAGGTCCAGCTGTTCCGCCACCCGCGCCAGGCCCGTCTCGCTGACCACCACGGCGCGCGTCTTGGACAGATCTCCTTCGGTGGCAGCCGGGAACCGTTGCATCAGCAGGTCGCTGACTGCCAGGGTCACCACCGCGTCGCCGAGAAATTCCAGGCGTTCGTTGTGGCCGCGCGCCGACCGGGGCGCCTCGTTGACCCAGGACTTGTGGGTCAGCGCCGTTTCGCACAACCGCACATCGGTGAACTGGTGCCCCAGGCGCTGCTCGAGGCGCGCAAAGGACCGCGAACCTTCGTCGCTGGAATCGACCGGTGGACTGCCGGAACCCATGACCATGACGGCAAGTTACCATGCGCTCGCCGACCGTCAGGATGGTAGTCTTTCGCCCATGTCGGAAGCGCCCAACCTGACCTGCGTCAAGTGCAACTCGATCCTGGATCGGGCGACCTTCGAGGGCCTCGAGGTCGATCTGTGCCCCCGCTGTGGCGGCCTTTGGCTCGACCGCGGCGAGATCACGCGCGCCGCGCGCTTGCCGGAAGCCGAACTGGTTCGCCTCCGCGCGCTGTTGACCGACAGTGGCGGACCACCTCCGTTGGCGGCCGAGAGCACAGTCCCCTGCCCGGCCTGCGCGGGCGAACTGTCCGAGGCCACGCTCGGGAAGGTGCACGTCGACTACTGCGAGACCTGTCACGGCATCTTCCTGGATCGCGGCGAACTGGAAGAGGCCTTGATCGCCGTCCAGGCCCGCGACAAGCGAACGACGGCCCAGCAACTGGTCGTCGCCGCGGCATCGGTCGCGGGCTGACGGCGTCAGGCGATCCAGCCGCCGCCGACGACCTGATCGCCGTCATAGAACACGGCCGCCTGTCCCGGAGCGATGCCCGCGGTGGGCTCGTCCAACTCGACCGCGGCACCCCCTTGGTCGGGCGCGGTCACCCACGCGGGCGTCGCGCTCGCATGGTGGCGAATCTGCACCGCGCACCGCAACGGCCAGTGCGCCGGTGGCTGTGCCTGCGTCCAGCGGACATCGTCGACGCGAAGGCTACGCTGCAGGAGCGCGTCGCGTGGTCCCACCACCACCCGGCCGGTGGCCGCCTCGATCCGCAAGACGAAGCGGCGCTGCCCGTCGGGGGTGGGCAGACCCCGTCGCTGGCCGACGGTGAAGCGATGCGTGCCCGTATGGTTCGCCAGCGGAGCCCCCGCTTCGTCGACGACCTGCCCGGCCGGTCCCGCGCCGCCCTGGGCTTCGACGAAGGCCTGGTGATCGCCGCTGGGGATGAAGCAGATCTCCTGCGAGTCGGGCTTGTCAGCGTTCGCCAGCCCGAAGCGACGGGCGGCGGCGCGCACCTGGTCCTTGGTGAGCGCTCCGAGGGGGAACATCACCCCGGCCAGCACGTCCGGTGAAACGCCGAACAGAAAATACGACTGGTCCTTGGCGCGATCGAGGGAACGGAGCAGCCGTGGGCCCTCCGGCGTGGACTCCAGGCGCGCGTAATGTCCCGTCGCCAGCTTGTCCGCGCCGATGGCGCGCGCGAAACCAAGCAACGGCCCGAACTTCAACTTCTCGTTGCAGCGCACGCACGGATTCGGGGTGCGGCCCGAACGATACTCCGCAATGAAGTCATCGATCACCGCGTGACGGAAGGCCGCGGTGTGGTCGAGGACGTAGTGCGGGAAGCCCAGCTGGGCGGCGGTGGCGCGCGCGTCGTCGATGTCGCGCGGGCTGCAGCAGCGCCCCCCGATGCTGGCCGCGGTCCCGGCGGCGTTGGTCAGCTTCAACGTCACGCCGACGACCTCGTAGCCCGCCTCCAACAACATCGCGGCCGCGGTGGACGAATCCACGCCGCCCGACATGGCGACGGCGATCCGCGGCAAGCGACTCACGCGTGCACCCCGATCGCAGCGTCCTGGACGTCCGCAGTCCAGCCCAGGCCCTGCCCCGCGGCCGCACGCACCCGCGCGACGATTGTCCCGATGCAGGCGCACAGACGATCGACCTCGGCTTCGGTGTTGGTCCACCCCAGGCTGATGCGCACCCCTTCGGACGCGGCGGCGGGCGGCAGCCCGGTCGCCAGCAACACCGGTGATGGCTTCAAGGAGCCGGACGTACAGGCCGCCCCGGTCGACACGCAGATGCCCTCCAGGTCCAGACCGATGGCAACCAGCTGGCCGGGCGCGCCCGCGAACCCCACCAGCGTCGTCCCCGCCAGGCGCTCCCCCGCGTCGCCGACCCCGAACAAGCGCGCCCCCTCGATGGACAGCAGCGCGCGTTCCAGTCGCTGGCGCAGCGCCAGCACCCGCGTCTCCTCGGTCTGCTGAGCTCGCGCCGCCAGCTGACAGGCCACGCCGAATCCTACGATGCCGGCGACGTTCTCGGTGCCCGGACGCCGTTCGCGTTCCTGGTGACCACCCAGCAGCAACGGGGGCAGGTCCAGGCCGCGGCGCACGAACAACGCCCCGACCGCCTTCGGCCCCCCCAGCTTGTGCGCCGAGATCGTCGCGGCGTCCACGCCCAGGGCAGGCACATCCAGCGCGCGCTTGCCGGCGGCCTGGACCGCGTCCGTGTGAAACAGTGCCCCTCGCCCGCGCGCCACCTGTGCCAGCGCGGCGATCGGGTACACGTTGCCCAGCTCGTGGTTCGCCAGCGCCAGGGACACCAAGGCGGTGTCGTCCCGCAGCGCGGCCTCGAAAGCGCCCGCATCGATTTCCCCGCGCGCCGTCACCGGCAGGTTGGTCACGGAAAAACCAACCTCCTGGAGCGCGTCCACGGAGCCGGCCACGGCCGGATGCTCGAGCGGCGAGGTGATGATGTGCCGCCGGCCGCGCTGGCCGGCCGCCTGCGCCAGACTGCGGATCGCCAGGTTGTCCCCCTCGGTGCCTCCCGAGGTGAAGACGATCTCCTCGCGCAACGCTCCCAGGAAACTGGCGACCTGCTCGCGCGCATCCTCCACCGCCGCGCGCGCGCGGCGACCGGCGGCATGGACGCTGGAAGGATTGCCGGGCAGATCCACCTGCGCGCGCGCCATCGCCTCCGCAACGCCCTCGCGCAAGGGCGAGGTGGCATTGTGATCGAAATAGATCACGGAGCTTCCTATCCTTACACTGGCATCTGCGGTCCCTGCGCGTCGCTTACGACTTGGGCGTCAGGGTCAGCTTCTGCTCGATGGTGACCGCGTTCCCCGTGAAGGTGGGGAACTTCCAGCGACTGATCGTGGTCTTGATACACTTCGTCATCTCGGCGTCCACCGACGGGGAGACATCGACGCCGTCGACCTGGCCCGCCGACTTCACGGTGATCCCCAGCGTGACGCCCAATCCGGACCGCATTTGCAGCGCCGCGTTCTTCTTCAGGGCCCGTTCGTAACAGGCCTGTAATGCGGGCGCTCCGTGCATCACCACCGCGCTGGCTTCCTTCGGGTTCAGGTCGCCCTGCCCGATCTCCGGGCCGGCGCCACGCTCTTTGCGCGCGTTCGCCACCAGGGCGATGATTTCCGGGTCGTTCAGCTGGATCTTGGTCGGATTGGCCAGCGCGATCGCCAGTTCCTTCTTCAGATTGTCACGCTGGGCCTTGGCCTCCGTGAGCTCTTTTTGGCACGAAACCGCCTTGTTGTTGGCCTCGAGCAGGCGGGCCGTCAGACCGTCGTCGGACTTGTCACAGGCCAATCCCGCGACGGCGAAAATCAGAGACCCGGCGAGGGTGAGGCGGAAGCAATTGCGCATATGGTCAGATTTCTTCATTTTTATCCCCCGCGCAAGTCCTGGGCCGGAATTTCATCGCGCGGTGTTCGTGACATCGACGGAAACGGCATCGGCTTGACCCGAGGCCCGCCATTCGCCTCTAGTGGCGGCGGGTGTCCTCGTCCGAGAATTCGACCTTGCCGCTGTAGTTGGCGCCCTTGCCGCGCAACCAGAAGGTCGTCAAGGCGATCACCCGGTGGCCGCTCTCGATCGTCATCATGTACTTCTTGTTGACATCGAATTCCGGCTTGGTCACCTGGATGCTGGCGCTGAAGATGCGCGAGCCCTTCTCGCGCGTGTACTGCGGATCGCCCGCCACGAATTTCTTGTCCCCGCCGGTCACGTCGTAAAACTTGATCTGGATTTCGTTGTCCGTCAGCGGTTGTGCGAAGAAGGCGATGTACTCCAGGTTCCAGATGCCGTGGTCGGCGCCCTTCTCTTCGGTCGGCCAGACCTTGTCGATCTTCTTCGACTGAATCGCGCTGACGAACGCGCCCGGCGACGCGAACTTCATGGGCAGGCGATCCTTGGTGATGATGATCTTGCCCTTGAAGACGTCTTCCGGCTTGGCAGCCTGCGAAGGAACGGCCACCAGGAGAAGCCCGGCTGCCAGGACGATGGCGGACGTGCGAACGACAGCCGTGGGGACGAGGCGCTGTGACATCAAGAGAACTCCTGAGTGAGGGCCGAGCGGATTTCCAGGCGAAGGACTATCGCATCCCGGTAGAGGGTTTCAATCGGAATCGCGTGCGGGGGCAAAGCGGTGCCGGGAGCGAAGGCTTGTCATCGGTCCTTCGCGCCGGACTTTTAGGATGTCGAGCCTGAATCTCCGTAGAGGCCCGCCGCCGCGATGTATTCGAGGACCGTCCGCGGGACCAGGTGGCTGACGTCTCGTCCCGCCCGTAGGGCGGCCCGGACCTCGGTCGAGCTGATGGCGGGTATCGCGACGGCGGTGGGGTGTCCCTCCAGGTGCCCCGCCCGACCGACGACGATGAACGGAACCAGCTGTCGGATCTCGTCCCCCCCATGCCAGGTGGAGGTCTCCGCCACCAGGTCCGAACCGATGATCAGCGAAAACGCGTTCTCGGGATGCGCCTGGCGCATGGCCTTGACGGTCCGGAGAGTTCGGCTGGAGCCTCCCAGACGCGCCTCCAGGTCTGACACCCGCACCCGCGCTCCCAGGGGCGCGGCGGCCCGCTGACACATGGCGAAGCGATCGGCGAACGGCGCCAGCGGCTTGTCGAACGGATGCAGGAACGTCGGCACGAACCAGAGCTCGTCGACCCCGGCCGTCTCCAGCACGTAAAGGGCGGCCAGTTGGTGACCCACGTGGGGGGGATTGAAGCTGCCGCCGAACAGCCCGACGCGCATGGCTACGAGTAAAGCAGGATTTCGGATCGACGCTCGACGAATTCGCGCTCGAAGGCCGGATACGATGCCACCAGGTCGCGCGCCGAAGCGCCTGCCTCGATGCCCAGCCGCAGCTCGGCGCCCCCTGCCAGCAGATCGATCGCGGGGATCCCGGCGACGAACTCGTAAGCCTCCGTGCGCCAGCCAAAGGCCTCCGGGGCCTGTTCACGAGCAGCGACCAGCACCGCGATTCCGGTCAGCAAAGGTCGGAAGGCGCGCCGATCCGTCACGTGAAGCTGGATGCCACCACAGGCCTCACCGCTGAACTTGTGAAACGTCGGGCGGAAGGTCAGCGGGCGAAAAGCGACGCCCGGCAGGTTCAGCCGGGTCAGGTCGGCCGCCAGGCGATGCCCATCCAGAAAGCGCGCGCCCACGATCTCGAACGGGCGGGTGCACCCGCGCCCCTCGGACAGGTTGGTGCTCTCCAGCAGACACATGCCCGGATACACCAGCGCCGTGTCGACGGTCGGCATGTTCGGCGACGGCAGCACCCACGGCTGGTGCGTCTGTTCGAAGAACAGCTCGCGCCGCCACCCACGCATCGCGATCACGGCCAGATTCAGGTCCAGCGGCCGCTGGAAAGGCGGCGGGCCCCAGGGCATTCCCGCCGCGATCAGGCGCGCCATCTCACCGATGGTCAGGCCGTGGCGCACCGGCACCGAGCCCAGGCCCACGAACGATTCGAACCCGGCGTTCACCGGGCCGCCTTCCACGTCGACGCCCCCGATCGGGTTGGGGCGATCCAGCACCACCACCGACACCCCCGCGGCGGCCGCGGCCTGCATCGCCAACCCCATGGTCCACACGTAGGTGTAGTACCGGCTGCCGATGTCCTGCAGATCGATCACCAGCACATCCACCTCCGCCAGATCGGCGGCGGTCGGCGTCAGCGACGCGAACGTGGCGCCATACAGGCTGCTGACGGGGATGCCCGTGCGCGAATCCGTGTCCGGCTGAACGCCGATCATGTCCTGCGCCTCGCCACGCACCCCGTGCTCGGGACCGAACAGGCGGGAGGGCCGGATGCCGACGGCCAGCAAGCGATCGACCACATGTCCCAGGTCGGCGCCGACGCTGGCGGGATGGCACAGCACGCCCACCCGGCGCCCGCTCAGCAGGTCCCGTCGCTCCGCCGTCAAGAGATCGAGGCCGTTCACCACGCTGGACATGCCTCGACGAAACGCCGGACCGTCGCGCAAGTCAAGGAAAGCAACGTCGGCCTCGCGCCAGGCCGGCGGGGCGGCGCTGGTTGCTCGGTCAGGGCGCCTGGCGGACGCCGTTCAAAATATCGGGACGGGGTGGAAGACGATCTCGCCTGCGTTCTGGGACAAGCGGAAGCGCACCTGCTTGCACTTCCACTTCTGCTTCAAGCCTCCCTCCAGCAAGCGGAGCTTGGCGGTAAACAGTTGAACGCTGAGTCCCTTGGTGGGCTTGCCGGCCGCCTTCAGCGCCGCCAGATATTCGCCATAGAGGCGGGGGTAATAGGCACCGTCGTTCTCGGCCGACAAGGAGGCGACCGCCGGATCCGTCGAGGGAAGCCCGGTCAGATCACCGGGCGAAACTTCCTCGATCACAACCTGATCCGATTGCCACCGCCGTCCTTCGGCCTCGTCGTCGTCGACCTCGTCCTCGTTCGGCTCGTCGCGGCCCAGGAGCCGCGCCAGCATGACGTTCAGGCTGTTCGACAGACCTTCGAAATCGGGACCGACCGGACGGAACGTGTAGTCGATGTTGCCATTGATGATCTCGGCGACGCCCAGCTCTATCTTGTCGAGCGGCTTGATGAACCGACTGGCGGTCATGACCGTCGCCCCCACCGCCACCAAGATCGCCAGCAAGCCGAACACGAACACCTTCGCACCCGTCTCGCCCAGGGTCGCATCGAAGCGTGCCTGCAGGACCACGAAGCCGGCCGAATGGTCGTTCGGATAAAGGGGCGCCGCGATGGCCAGGTAATCTTGCCCGTCCAGATTCACGTGAAAGGGCGCGGTCGAGACCCCCTTCTCCAGCACCTGCGTCCCAGGCTTTTCACCCTGCTGAAACAACGCCGCGGTCAGGGCATGGGTCTTGTTGCCGTCTTCCTTGGCGTTGGAGGCGCTTCCCTCGGTGAAGCTGGAGGTCTGGAGCTGCCCCCTGAACAGGTACCCGACGTGCGCGCCCAGCTGATCGCGCTTGGCTTGCGCGTCCTTGGCGGAGACCGCATAGCCGACCAGCAGCACGCCCAAGAGCTTCCCGTCCGACTTCATCACGGGGGCCGCCGCCAGCTGGGTCATTCGATCGGCCAGGCTGACGATGCCGTGGGCAGCCGTACCCTTCAGAGCCGCCTCCACGGGCGGGAACAGCTTGCGTACGTCCTCGCCGTAAAGAGCGTCGGCGTTCAGGTCGCGGGACACCACCTTGCCCTGCCCATCGACGATGGCAACGATGTCCGCCTTGCGCTGGGCCGAGAGGCGCGCGTTGATCGCCTCGCACTCATCGAAGGCCGCCTGGCGGCGGCCCCGTTCATCGGGCCGATCGAAGACAGCCGCCACGCCGGCGCGGCGGCTCAAGGTCGCGACCAGATTCGTGAAATCCAGCGCCTCCAGTCGCGCCAGCTCACTGTGCAAACGCTTACCGCGCCCGACCTGTTCCTCGACCTCGCTGGAGACGGATTCCTTCAGCGGTGCGGTCACCAGGGTGTACTCGGCGATGGTCAGGGCCAAGATCACAGCGGCGGCCACGAGCCCGATCTTCATTCGGTGCATGACGTTTGCTCCTTGCGGGATCGTTTGGGGGAAACCTCGACGCGGAGACCACCCATTAGAATCAGCTCGGGCGGGGCCGGCAGACGAAAGGCGCCAAATTATCTAGACGCGCCGTCGAACAGTCAAGGTTCCCGACCAAGTTCGGTTCATTGCGGACTCCGGCCCGCATGAGGATTGCGCGCGTGGGGCCGATGGACGAGGTTCGTTCCGCTGCCCGCGCGACACGACAGAGCCATGCCAAGCTGTTCGTGGTGATCCTTGGTTGTTCTTGGTTGTTTCTTGGTTGTTCATTGCCCTGAAAATTTGAAATTCACCCGACCCTTCGCTGTCGCATCCGGACTTCACGATTGCGAATCTGGAACAGAGGTGCCGCCGCCCGCCGGGATCGGACGCCGGGCGGCGAGGCGCGGACCCGTCCAGCCAGGGCAGCAAGAAATTGGCGCTTCCGCAGATTATGTCCTACATGTAGGAGTTATCCTCGCCCTGTCGCCAAGCTCAGCTCCCGGAGGTCCTGCCATGAATCGCCGCGCCCATGAACGAGCGAAGGTGGATATTCTCGTCAACCGCTTCATCGACGGCCACCCGTACATGTGCCGGGTGACCGACATCAGCGCCCACGGGCTTCGTCTGGTCCCCGTTCTAGAGCCACGCGGCGACCACCGTTTCATGGGTTTGCAGCTGCAACTTCCGGGAATGGACACGGTCGTGACGGCCTCCGCCGAAGCGGTCAATGGCGGTGGCGGAGCCGACGGTACCGGCGTCCGCTTCACCCGCCTGGCTCCCGAATCCGAGCAGGCGATCCGCCAGTTTCTGTCGGCAAGCTGACCCGCTGGCGAATCGGTAGCAGCCGCAGTCTTTCCGCGGTTTTTCTGGGGTCGGACCTACCTTGACACCAAGGTACGACGTCAGTATGGTCGCCACCTTCTTTGCCCTCGCAGAGACTCGGACGCCATCGAAGAACCCCGCCGGAGGAGCCCCGTGGAACAACCGAAGAAGCCTGGCGCAGCCCCGACCAAAGACATTAGCGACCTGAAGGCTCGCCTTGGTCTCAAGAAGCCGGAGCAGGCGGGCCCGGGTGGCGTCCCGGGACAGGCGCCTATGCCGTCGGCCGCCCACACGATGATGGGAATGCCGGGGCCCTCCTTGCAACCGCCAGGACGACCTCCGGCACCTTCCGGATTTCCAGGTCCCGCATCTCGCGGCCCGGTCCCGGCCCCGATGGCCGCGGCGCAGCAATACGCCGCGCCCCCGGTGGCCGCCGCCGCCCCCGCCCACGACCCGTATGCCGGCATGAAGCCCCAGCAGGGCCGGTTCGACCTTCGCAGCATCGATGACGGCGTCCCCGTCGAGAAGGTCAAAGCCGGAGGCGGCAAGGCGGTGCTGGCCGCTTCGTTCGTCGTCGGTATCGCCGCCTTCGCGTTGGGTGCTGGCCTGGGGATCTCCAGCGTCGGTCGCGCCAACATGAACACGGCAAACCGCGCCGCCAAGGTCGTCAAGGCCGAGCTGGAAAACATGCAGAAGACGCTGAACCAGATCGGTGGGGCCTTCGCCGCCAGTCAGCAGCGTATGGCCGCCGCCAAGAAGGAGGCGACCTCCTACGATCCCAAGCTGGTCGAGGATCTGAAGCAGATCAAGCTGGACCCCCGCCCTGACACCGGCAAGATCTTCCGCGTCGACTACTACCGCCTTGAAGACGTGGTCGTCGATCACCTTTTCAACTACTACTACGACTCGATCGCGCTTTATGGGGAGGTGGAACGCCACATCCGCAAGACCGACAACGACGCGTCCGTGCTGAAGTCGTTCGTCGAGAAGGAAGCCTCGAAGCAGTCCAAGAACTACGGCGTCGTCTTCGATACGCAGGCGAAGGTCCCGGTGGCCAACCTCGTCGAGGTGGGCGATCAAGTCTGCAAAGAGGGTGGTTCGACCTGCTCGGCCGACAAGCTGGAAGGCTTCAATATCCGCATCCAGACCGGCGGCAAGCCCTTCGTGCGCAAGGTCGGTCTGAAGCCCGACGGCATGGTGCCGATCAAGCCGACCGAGCTGATGGACACCGTGATGTCCGGATCGCCCGACTCCGTCCGCGCTGAATCCTACAAGCAGCGCGTGAACAATGCCCGCCTGCTGCTCGCCCGTCTGAACGGCACCCAGAAGCAACTCTTCGAGGGCATCAACAAGGCCGCCAGCCGGCCTGACGTGTTCGCCCCGTTCTAGGCCCCGGCTGGGCGGCCCGTGGAAACGCGGGCCACGGGACGCATTGAATCGAATGAGCGTCTTTTTTCGAACGAAGCGGCGTCGCGACACACCCGCGCGCCAGAGGTAGAAACGATCGTGGCCGAGCCTTCCGAATCTCCGACTCTCTCAGCGCACGATGCCTTGGCTCGCCTGCGCGAGGGCAACCGTCGCTACGCGCAGGGCGTCCGCAGCGTCGACGCGATGCTGAGCCACAGCCGGCGCGATGATCTTCTGAAGCTGCAATCGCCGGTCGCCATCATCCTGGGCTGCTCGGACTCACGCGCGCCGGCCGAGATCGTCTTCGATCAGGGACTGGGCGACCTGTTCGTGATCCGGGTGGCCGGCAACATCGTGGCGCCGTCCCAGGTCGGCAGCGTCGAGTTCGCAGCCGAGCGCTTCGGGACGCGGCTGGTGGTGGTGATGGGTCACACCCAATGCGGTGCCATCGCGGCCACGTTGGAAGCCATCTCCAGTGGCCAGAAGGGACAGGGCTCTCTCAACCAGCTCTCGATCGTGAACCGCGTCCGACCGAGCATCGAGGCCCTGATGTCCACCGACCTGGTCCTCGATCCAGTTCGGCTGCGCCGGGAGGCCATGCGCGCCAACGTCCGGGCGTCGGTGAACCACCTGCGTCACGGTTCGGAGGTCATCGAGCGCCTGGCTGAAGAAGGCGGCCTGGCCGTGGTCGGCGCCGAGCTGGACCTCGCCACCGGCGAGGTCACCTTCTTCGACGACGGCCTCCCGTAGTCGGTTGGCCTCGGAGGCGAGGGGCGGACACGACGTCCGGCCCCTCCCATCTGTCTACAGCTCGAGTCCGCCGCCCTTTTTGTCGCCCTTGTCGGCTTTTTCGTTTTTGGGCTTGTCGCTCGGCTTGTCAGCCTTCTCGTTCATCGGCTGACTGCTGCCGGCCGGGCTCGGGACGACGATGTTGCCGTGGCGCGGTTCAGAGCCGGGCTTCTTCACCTCGTGCCCGGTCACGCGATCGATGATGTCCTCGTTGCTGTCGGCGCCGCTCTCCTTGCCGCTGGTGACCGCCTCGACCAACGAGTCCTTGACGACGCCACCCGGATTGGTGACCTTGCGCTTCTCGGCCACCCGACCGAGCGCCGACGCATTCGCGAGCACGAGGCAGTAGACGCCGTAGAACTCCGAGCGGTCCACCAGCTTCAGCGAGTCGCCACCGCTGACCGCCCATTCGAAGTGGTCGAGCGTCCGCTTGACGCCACCCTTCTGCTTCTCATCCCGGTAGACCTCGCGCGGATTGCCGTACTTCGCCGCCATCTCCTTGCCAAAGTCCCGGAAGGACTTGTCACCGATCACGTCCTTGTTGAAGGCCAGGAACATCTTGTACAGCTGGTCTTCAAAGAAGAAGAAGTACCGGGTCCACACATCTTCCTTCACTTGCAGCACGGCCTCGCCGTTGTTCTGCGCAATCTCGGCCCCGATGATCGAGACGTCCCAGCCGGTCTTCTGGCCTTCGAACTTCGTGAAGCTGGCCTTCACGCCCTTGATTTCCTTCTCCCGCTCGTCGCGAATCCGCTGTTGCTTGCCCGGATCCGCCTTGGCCCCGTCGATACGCTCCTGGTAGCGGGCCTCGATGCTTCCCTTGACCTTGGCGAACACGTCATCGGCGTTCATGCCCCACGTGAACACGCCGGCCTTGGGGTCGCCCAGGCGAATGGCCTTCAGCTTGGCCAGCTCGGCGGCGGGAGGGGCCGCGCCGCCTCCGCCCCCCTTGCTGCTCGCTTTTTTGGCGAATGCCATCCCTGGAGCGTTGACTCCGACTACGAGCGCAAGTGCGAACAGAATGACTCTCGGGGTCCTCATGAAGGCCTCCATCGGGGTGCACGAATTGCGACGAAAACGCGCCCGAAGTTAACACAAATTTCCGTTCGCCAGTCGAGGCGAAACCGCATATCGACGGCTCGGTTGGCCGCGGTCCGCGACGACTACTTCCTTGCGACGGAACCCAGGACCGGCGCATTCACCTTGCCGTTGTCCGACCCGGGTGCGGGCGGCGCTGCGGGCGCGGACGTGGTCCCGCGATCCTTCGCGCCCGACGCGGCGGATGTGCCGGGTCCGGTGCCCGTGCCAGCCCCCGATTCCCCTTCACCCGGCGCCCCATCGTCGCCACCCTCTTCATCGGTGGCCGCCCCGCCGTAGTCGGTCCCCTCGGCCCACCCCCTGCCGATCTTGGTGGGCTTGAAGGTGTCGGCCCGACCGGATTTCACATCCGCCAGGGGATTGTCGGAGTACATGGCCCGATCGCCCGGCCCCGAATAGTCGATCCAGAACGCCGACCGGTCCTTGCGCATGTCCAGGTGAACGAACGACGAATTGGGGTAATAACCCACGCCAACCTTCTCGAACCCCCGGCGCAGGTAGTCCCGCAGCTCGGTGTTCTTCACGCCGTTGACCCGAAAGTCACACGCCAGGCCCTGCATGTGCGGGCTGCGCGGGTTCTTCGCCACGGAGGGATGACGATACCCGGAGACAACCTCGATGGTCTTTCCGGGATAGTGCTTGCCCACCTGATACAGAACCCGGACCAGCCGCGGATTCATGGGGTGAGCAACGTTGGTGTAGTGGCAGCGCAAGAAATGATCGAAGCGCTTCTGCACGCCGCGCAACGGACGCCCCTTGTCGTCGCGCAGACGCAAGGCCAACTTCTCCTTGCCGTTGACGGCGATCATCTCGACCGGTGCATTGCGCGGCAGCGCCTTCTCCTTGACCTTGACCTTCACCTTGGCCGTCGCGGCCGACACCGTCGACGGCAGCACGGCGCAGCCCAGCAGCCCCAGCAGAAGCAGGCGCGTTAGCCGCAAGACCGGCAGCCGGAAGATCTTCGACGGCACCACGCGATTGATCCTGAATCGCGTTCCATTCACGTCAACTTCTTTTTGAGCTCGGCCAGCAGCTCGTGCGCCTGACGGGGCGTGAGATCGTCGGGCTCGACGGCGCGAATGCGCGCGACCACCTCGTCGATTGCCGGCGTCGACGCGCGCGCGGAGTCACCGTCGGTCTGGCCAGCGAAACGCAACCCCATCTGGGGCCCCTCGCCGTCGGCAGGGAGCACCGCACGCGGGAGTCCGTCGGCGCGGTCGGACCCGCCCGCCTCCAGCGACGCCAGGATTCCCTGCGCGCGACTCAGCACCGCCGCCGGCACGCCGGCCAGCTTCGCCACCTCGATGCCGAAGGACCGACTGGCACCTCCCGGCTGCAACTTGCGCAGGAACACCACGCCCCCCTGCCACTCGCGCGCCGCCACGCTGACGTTGCGGACACGCGGGTGCGTCTCGGCCAGCGCGCACAGCTCGTGATAGTGCGTGGCGAACAAGGTCTTGGCTCCGACGCTGTCGTGCAGATATTCGGCGACCGCCCAGGCGATCGACACGCCGTCGTAGGTCGACGTGCCCCGCCCGATCTCATCCAGGACGATCAGGCTGCGCGCGGTGGCGTGACGAAGAATGTGGGCCGTCTCGCGCATCTCGACCAGGAACGTGGATTCGCCGCGCGCCAGATCGTCGCCGGCTCCGACGCGCGTGAACAAGCGATCGCACACGCCGATGCGCGCCGCTCGGGCCGGCACGAAGCTGCCCATCTGCGCCAGCAGCACGGTCAAAGCCACCTGGCGGATCAGCGTGGACTTGCCCGCCATGTTCGGACCAGTGACGATCAGCAGCTGTTCACGGGCGGGATCCAGCCGGACATCATTGGGAACGAAGCCGCCCTCGGCCGCCAGGCGTTCGACCACGGGATGGCGACCGTCGGCGATGTCGACCACCGCGCTGTCGTCGATCTCGGGCCGGCAGTAGCCACCGCGATGTGCGACCTCGGCCAGGGCAGCCAACACGTCGACCGTCGCGACTCGCGCCGCCAGCTTCAACAGGCGCTCGGCCTGGGCGGCCACCTGATCGCGCAGGCGCGTGAAGATCTCCAGTTCCAGGGTCACGCGACGTTCGTCGGCGTTCAGGATCTTGGTCTCGTAATCCGCCAGCTCGGGCGTCACGAAGCGCTCGGCGTTGGCCACCGTCTGCTTGCGCACGTAGTCCTCGGGGACGCGTGCCAGCTGGGCACGCGTGACCTCGATGTAGTAGCCAAAGACGCTGTTGTACTTGATCTTCAGCGTGCCGATTCCGGTGCGCTCGCGCTCACGGAGCTCGATGGCCGCGAGGCCGTCGCGCCCGCCGGTGGCGATCGCACACAGCTCGTCGAGCTCTGCCGAGACACCCTCGCGAACGAAGCCGCCTTCCTTCGTCGTCGCCGGAACGCTGTCGCGGAGCGTGCGCGCGATCTGTTGGGCCACGTCCTCCGCCAGATCATTGCCCAGCTCCGCCAGGCTCTCCTCGGCGGGTCCCGCGATCTCGGCGCCGGCCGCCTCGCGCAGCGCCTGCGCCAACCCGGGCAGCTGCGAAAGGCCTGTGCCCAGCGACACCAGATCGCGAGGCGTCGCGACGCCCAGACGCGCGCGCCCGACCAGGCGTTCCAGATCGCCGGTGTGCGACAGTGCCTTGCGTGCGGCATCCCGTGCAGCATGCTGCCCGACCAGACGCTCGACGGCGTCGTGGCGGCGGCGGATGCGCGCGACATCGACCAGCGGGAACAACAACCAGCGGCGCAACAGCCGGCCCCCCATCGCCGAACGCGTCTGGTCCAGGCCATCCACCAGCGATCCTGCCCGTCGTCGATCCAGCAGGGTCTCGGTCAGCTCCAGGTGGGCGCGCGCCTGGTTATCGATGACCAGGTAGTCGCTGGGTTGAAAGATCTCCAGCCGCACCAGCGGCAGGGTCGCGGTGGGCTGGGTCTCGCGCGCATACCGCAGCACGCTGGCCGCGGCAGCCACCGCGCAGGGAGACTGCTCGAGCAGGTTCGGCTCCCAGCCGCTGCCCAACGCATCGGCCAGCGTCCGCTGAGCGGCCGCGTCGTCCCCGCGATCCTTCACCTCGGTTTGCGCCAGGCGCGGGTAGGCGCGACGAATCGCGCTGGCCAGCTCGCGATCGGCGGCCTTCAGCAGCAATTCACTGGGCTCGGCCCGCGCCAGCTCGTCGCACAGCGCCTCCAACGTCGCAGCCTCGGTCGCGCGAAAGCTGCCCGTGGTCACGTCGAGGAAGGCCAGCCCGAACCCGCGGCGTGCGTCTCCCGAAACGGCGGCGACGTGGCAAGGTTTGCGGGGATCCAGTGACTCCTCGTCGAGGATCACCCCTGGGGTCACCACCCGCACCACGTCGCGACGGACAATGCCGCGTACCGCGCGCGGGTCCTCGAGCTGCTCACAGATGGCGACCCGATGGCCGAGCTCGGTCAGCTTGGCCAGGTAGCCGCGCGCCGCATGGTGCGGAATCCCGCACATGGGCACCGGATCTTCCTTGCCCTTGTCACGCGTCGTCAGCGTCAGGTTCAAAGCGCCCGCGACGTAGACGGCGTCCTCGTAGAACATCTCGTAGAAATCACCGAGACGAAAAAAGACGATGGCGTCGGGATACCGCCCCTTGACGTCGAGGTACTGGCGCATCAACGCCGTGGGCGCGTCCGCCGGGCGCGACGTCGCCGACGCGGGCTTCTTGTTGCCGGCCTCGCGCGCTTCCGGCACGAGGGATCTCCGCTATTCTTTGGCGGCGGCGGGCTTCTTGGCGCGCGACTTCCCGGTGGCGGCGGGGGCGCGGGCGGCGCGCTTCGCAGCGGCCTTGCGCTTCAGGCGCGCCTTGAGCTTGGTCTGCGCCTTCAGGCGGCGCATCTTCATCGAATTGCGGTTGTCGTGCCTTCCCATGCGCGGGGACATAATCGGATCAGGTCGAGGGTGTCAAGTTGCGTGACCGAAAGACGCGCCCTAGCGCACGATGGCCTGGCCGACCCCACCGGCCGTGACCACCCGCACGGACGTGCCCGCGGGCACCGACGCGTGGACCACCGCCAGAGCGGTGGTGCGGCTCCCCTCACCCTGCGCGACGCTGGTGATCTTGCCGGCCTTGGGCTTGGCGTCGGTTTCCAGGCGATCCCCCGCCGCGACGGTCACGCCTGCGCCGACCTCCAACCGCGCCAGCCGCCAGTTCAGATGCCCCCGATCGCGGATACGCACGATCGGCTCCTGACCCAGGAAACAACCTTTGCGATAGTCGATGGCATCGCCCAGGCCGATCTCCATCGGAAAAAATTCGTCGGTGATCTCGTGTCCCCAGGCCGGCTCCAGCGCGTCGACGCGGGCCGATTGCAGGGCCTCAGGGGTCAAGCGCCGTACCCCCGCCTGGCCCAGCGCCGTGTCCAGCGCCAGAACGTCGGCGCTCGGGCCCCCCAGCCAGAATCCGTCCGCGCCGAATTGCCTGACCCGCGCGACCCATGGCGGGCCGTCGACGTGGGACCACACCGGCTTCTCTTTCAGTCCCTCGAGACCCACGCCAGCCTCGATCAACCGCGCCTCGGCGCGCGGACCGAGCAGCCCGAGCAGGACGAAGTCCGGCGGCGCCGCGATGGTCACATCGTCCATGACCGCATAGCGCGACAGGGCCGCCGCCGTCGGTTCCCCCTGCCCCGCTTCCACGATCAACGTCAGCTGTTCCGGGCGCACGAACACCCGCATCTCGGAAACGATGTGCGCCTTGGGCGTGAGCAAAAGCGCCTGCACGCCCGCGCCGACCGGTGTCTCCGCCACGTTCGAAGTGACCACGCCGTTCAGGAAGCGCACCCGGTCAGTCCCGGTCATCACCAGGCTCTCTTTGCCGAGCGGTGTGACGCGGACGGCGTCAGTCGCCAGGGCGGTCAGATCGGCGTCGTTATTTTCCACGGCCAACCTTGCTCGCGCGGCGGAGCTCCATCGCTCGGCGTTCGCGCAGGCGAGCTGCCCGACGGTGGGTGGCGTCCTGGAACCGTCGCTTCTCCTCGGCGGTCTCGGCGCGCAAGGGCGGCACGGGGCGCGGCCGCCCCCCTTCGTCGACCGCCACGAACGTCAGATAGGCGCGAGTCGCCTGGCGCTGCTTCTCACCGGGACGCCCTTCGGCCAGCACCCGAACGCCGACCTCCATCGAGGTCGTGGCGGCGTAGTTCACCTGGGCCTGAAGCGTGACGATCTCCCCCAGGTTGACGGGCGTGATGAAGTGCAGGCGATCCATCGACGCGGTCACGACGGCACCACCCGCATGGCGCCCGGCCGCCACCGCCGCCGTGATGTCGATCCACTGCATCAAGATGCCGCCGAAGATGGTCCCGTGCGTGTTGGTCAGTCCGGGCAAGACGATCTGGACGGTCTCCACCCGTGAGGCACGGGGGGTGTGTGGTTTGGCGGGCATGCTGTTCAACAGAGCATTCGAATCGGCACCGGTCAAATACCGTCGCCGCCGATTCTTTCGTCGGTAGTCACGTGGTGCGGCCCGTGGTACTCAATTGTCCGATGTTGCGTCGCACGCTGACGGCCCTTGCCTTCGCGTCCCTCTCCCTGGTGGGAGTCAGCGGACCGGCGGCTGGAAAGGCCTACACTCTGCAAGAGCTGCTCGCGATCGCCCGTCACGGAAACCAAGGCATCCTGGCCGGTGGGGCCGCCGCCACGGCGATGGAAGCTCAAGTCCACGAAGCCCGCCGAAACTGGCTTCCTTCAGGAGAGTTGACGTCATTGCTGACAGCCCTCCCGCCGATCACCTGCTCCGTCACGGACCCCTTCGCCGACCCCCTGGATCCCAGCAAGACGGTGCGAAGGGACGACGCCTGCTTCGCGACCAGCGCCGATCCTGTCCACAAATTCAGCTGGCCTGATTCGTCGTGGCGCGGCTGGACGCGTACCGATGTGAAGCTGATCCAGCCCCTGTTCGACTTCGGAAAGATCGCCGCCGGAGTCGAGGCGGCCGAAGCGGGAGTCGCGGCCCTCCGACACAAACAACAGGGCACCGCTTACGACGTGGATCTGAACGTCCGCAAGGCCTACTGGGGACGCAAGCTGGCGCGCGAGCTGCTGGACACACTGGAAGAAGGCACTGGCTACATCGACGAGGCCCAGAAGAAGATCGACAAGCAGCTCGCGGAAGGCGTGGGCAATGTGACGGTCACCGATCGCCTGCGCCTGAGGACGGTGCGAGCGGAGATCGACGCCCGCACTCTGGAGACCAAGCGCCTCGCTGAGTTCGCGTTGGCGGGTCTCCGGACGCTGCTTGGCCCCGAGGCCCCGGCTGACCTGGAGGTCGACGACGAGCCTCTGGCCCCGCTGGAGATTCCGTCTCGTCCCGTGAGCTACTACGAAGAGTCAGCGCGGCTGAATCGGCCCGAAGTTCACGCGCTCGACTATGCCGTGAAGGCGAAGACGGCGCTGTCCGTGCTGGAGCGGCGAAGGGAGTATCCCGACCTGGCCCTGGTCGGAACCGGCAGCTTTGCCTATGCGCCCAATGTGGACATTCCGAAGAACGCCTTCGCCAACAACCCCTTCAACGGCCATGGCTTCGGCCTGGCGGCGGTCCTCCGGATGCCGCTCGACTTGGGGCCGCGGATGGCGCGTGCCGACCGCATGGTGGCCGAGGCGGACGAGCTCGGATACCGCCGCAGCGAGGCCCTGGGCGGCATCGCCCTCGAGGTCCGAAAGGCCCATGCGGAAATCGTCGAGGCGCAGGCGCGTGTCGAGGCGGTCCGCAAGGGAGAGAAGGCCGGGAAGGCCTGGGTCACGGCGGTGGCGCAGAACTTCGCCATCGGTCTGGCCGAGGCGCGGGATTTCTCCGACGCTCTGACGGCGTTTTTTCAGATGCGCGCCCGTTATCTGCAATCGGTGTTCGACTTGAACGTCGCATCGGCCGCGCTCGAACGCGCGACCGGTGCCGCCATTCAATAGCGCCGCGCCTGGCGCAGTCCCCTGTCGGCTACTTCGGGCCCACGGCTCCGGGCTCGCCGCCCGCCCCCGTGAGATGCCTGGCCACGGGTGCACCACCGGCACCTCCCGCGCCCGGGCGGTCATGGGCGGCTGCAACCGGACCCGCCGCCGGCAGCGGCGCCAGGCTCCGGACGAAATCCAGGTACTGGTCGCGGAGTTTGGGGTAGACGTCGGCGGGCGCGTTCATGACCAAGAAGTAGACGACGCCCGCCCGTTCGATGGTCGTGACCTCGCCCATCCGGGTCACGCCGCCGTCTTTGTCCCGGAATTGTTCGCGGCGGCTGCCGGACGCCACCGACGGCAGCACTTTCAGCTTGGCCGACGGAAACATCTTCCGCGCCCCCTCGCGCAACAGGACCGCCCGTGCCGCCGCCGTGGCCGGCCGCTGCGCCAGCAAGACCGCCGCGGCACGATCGGCACGTCCGTCGTCCAGCAAGACCCGGCCGGTCATGAAGTTCCCCAGCAGGCCGGTCTCGGGGCTGGACGTCAGTCCCAGCACCCGCCAGGTCAGGGGCCAGCGAATTCGAAAACCGAGCTCTGCGCTTTCGACGCCCCCGGCGTCCGCGGTCGCCAGAAAGTGCGGCGCGCGCGCCGCAGCCGCTTCGGTTTCGGTGATCCTCTTCAACGGTTCCGGCCGCTGGCGCGATCGCACGTCACGCGGCAGCGCCGCCGTGAGACGCGTCAGCATCGCTTGACTCTCTTGGGTGCGCCCCAACGCCGCCAGCGCGCGGGCCGCCACCCAGAACGCGCGTGGCGGCAGCTCGGGAGCGGCCAGGGCGGTGGTCGCGAAGGCCAACGCCTGTTCGAAGTCCCCCTCGAGCAAGGCCAGCGCGCCGCGCGCCACGGCCGCCGCCGGGCGCCCCGGCGATCGCGCCAGCACGTCGTCCAGCACGGCTGCCGCCTGCACCCGCGCGCCCGGCCAGTCCAGATACGCAGCCAACACCCAGGCCCGTCCGACCAGCTCGCGGCGGGTCACGTCGAACGTCTCGTCCGCCAGCAGCGACCATCCCTCGTCGATCAGATCGTGAACCTTCTGGGCGACGATCTCGCGCGCCTCGTCCCCGGCCGCCAGGAACAAAGGTCGATCACCGATGGTGGCTTCCAGGTGGCCGAGATCGCGCTCCAGCTCGCGCACGTGGCCGATCGTCTCGTCCTTGCGCACCCGAATGCGGTACGCCCGCACGGGAGCAAGCAGCGTGTGGCCGTCGGCCGCGAAGAACAGCGGATTGCCCGCGCGACTGGACGCGCTGTGGCCGTCTTCGGGATCGACCTCGATGGTCAACCACTGACCTTCGACCTTGCCACCCAGCACAACCATCTTCCCACAGACGCCGGCACCGACGGTGCGCACCAGGATGTCGCCCTTGGCCAGGGCCGTCGCAGCGACCGCATCGTAGAGGCCTCCGCGGGCGTTCTTGGCTTCAGCGGCCAGCAATGCCGCGGACCGCAGAGCGCTGGGATAGCGCCACCAGCGCGGGGGCGCCTGCGTTCCATCTTCCTCGATCTCGGGGACGATGCCTCCGGCTTGCTCGACGGCCTCCCAGGCGATGACCGCCGAGCGATCCCAGCCGTGCCAGTTCCGTGGCGTCAACACCGGGTCGTCCTGAACACAGGTCGACGCCGGGAGCGCAGCCGCCCCGTCGGACGTCAACGTCTGCGACGACGGCGCCGGAACTTGCGGAACAACCTTCGTGGGGCCGGCGGGGGCGGCCCCGGCCGTGGCGGCGCGGCCCAGCCCCAGCACGGCGAACGCCAGCCAGCTCCCGAGATAGGCCCTACGATTGCCACTGGATGTCCGCATCACCAACGGAACTCCGAATGACGGGGATCAGACCCCGATGAAAAGCCGATGCCCGAAGTTGGGCTCCAGCTCCGACGCGAAGATCTTCTCGGCCGACGCCTTCACATCATATTCGGCGCGCTTGAACTCCAGCGTGTGCGCCTCCGTGTCGTAAAGGACGTAGCTCGCCCGCGGATCGTAATCGCGCGGCTGTCCGACGGAGCCAATGCTGACGATGTACTTCCAGCCTGGTCGCAGCTCGAACTTCTGCGCTACGACGTCCTTGGCACCGGCCTCGGGCGACAGCGCGAAGGCCTTGCACAGGTGGGAATGCCCGATCAGCGTCAACCAGGCCAGATCGGACCAGATGGAAAGACATTCGGCCGCCTGATCTTTGGCGAAGATGTAGTCGAACTCTTCGATGTTCAGGGGCGAGCCGTGGCAGAACTGAACGTCGCCCTCGCGCACCAGGTACGGCAAACCCTTCAGCCACTCCATGTGGTCGGGCTGCAGCTGACGGCTGTGCAGGTCCAGCGCGTGTCGAGCCGCGTGATAGTAGTACGAGTAGTCCATGCGCCCCGCGACGGCGGCATCGTGGTTGCCCAGGATGGTGTGGGCGGCACGCGATCGGATCAGCGCGCAGGTCTCGTTCGGACTGGCGCCGTAGCCGACCACGTCACCCAGACAGATGATGCGATCCACGCCGCCAGCGTCCAACGCTTTGACGCAGGCTTCCAGTGCTTCGATGTTCGCGTGGATGTCCGAGACAATTCCAAGTCGCATAGCGTCCTCGGGAGGCGGCGTACGCTAGCATCGAAGCGTCCGCTTGTCCGCTTATTGTAAGCGGTCCACCAGATGGGCGGATTCGATGACCACCCGCCCCAGCACCGAGCTGAGCTCCACAATGGGGCGACCCGGCGGGCTGGTCAGGTCGGAACGCGCCGGCGGCGTCACGGAACGCGCGCGATCCCCCTTCTGCCACAGCGTGGTCAGGGCCATCGACGACTTCACCGGTACCGGCGAGCGCGTCCTCAGCTCGAAGCCAGCCGGCGCCCCCGCCACCGACAGCCGCACCTCGCCGCTGTAGCTGCGCAAATCGTAGTGCGCGTGCGGCCGCAACAGGCCCACCAGCACCACGGCGCCGGTGGTGGCCGACAGGCGCACCACGTCCGAGCGCACGTCGTCGGCCTGGATGTCTCCGTCGACCACCCGCGCCTCGACGCGTGTCCCGGCCAGGCGATCCAGCTGCATGTGACCCTCGACGCCATCCAGATCCACGTCTCCTTCGACGGCAACGACCTTCTGCCCGCCCCTCAGCTGGTGCGTGCTCACGCGCCCGTGGACGTCCGAGATGGCAATGCGACCGGCGGTCGTCTCCAGGCGGGCACCGGCACGCAGGCCGCTGACCGCCAGATCGCCCCCGAAGGTCTTGGCCTCGATCCCCAGCTCGGACGGGACCTCGATGGTCAGATCCACGCGGCTGGCCGACAGCGGCAGGGCCCGTTCCCGCCCGCCCGCATCGACCCGGACCTCGATGGAGATTTCTCCGCCTGCCCAGGCAATGAAGTGGACGCGCAGGCGCGCCAGCGCCTCGGGTGACGAAGACTGCTTGTCGGCGACGATGTGCATCGTCTCGACGCGGCCCCAGGCTTTGACCGTGATGTTGCCGAGGGGATTGTCGATGCGCAGGCGTTCGGCGCCCGGGATCGGCACGATGATCTCGCGGCCGTCCAGGGAACCGGGCGGCACGGTCGGTCCCGCCGAGGCTGCCGCGCCCGCATCCACCGCGCGCGCGCTGGCCGAAACCAGGCAGACGCCCAGGCTCGCCTGGGCGAGGCAGGCCCAAAATTTACCCGGCCCGGTCACGGAAGCGCCTCACCGAATCCGCGATCGCTTCGGCCAGGCGCCCCGGGCGAACCGCGGTGCACGACCTCTGCCAGGAAGTCGATCTGGCGGCGGTAGGCCGAGAACAGCAGCTCGGCCCCCGCGCCATCCCCGGGATCGCGCTGGGCGCTGGCGCGCGCATGAACGATCGCCTCGTCCAGGCCGGCCAGTCGTTCGGCGACCCGGGCGCGGCTGGCGGCGTCCCAGCGGGCCTGTTCATGCTCGAGGATCGCTCGCAACCGCGACGCGGCCTGCGCATATGACGCCGCCGCCCGGTCGAGCTCGCGCTCGGCCTCCGCCAGCAGCGGGTCGTTTTCCGGCCCGGGGGTGGTGGCGGCAACGGTCGCACCCGAGCGATTCAGTGACGGAGCGGCCTCCCGGGTGAGCTCGCGAGCCCGTGGCAATCCCGCGGCCAGCGCCCACGCCACGATGCCCGCCACGGTGGCCCCGGCCAGCGCCCCCCACAACCAGGCCGGCCACGACCAGGCCTGGGCCTCCCGCTCCTCGATGGCGCCCTCGATGGTGGGCCAAAGCGTGGGTGGCGGCTCGGGCCGATCCAGGCCTCGGAGCGCTGCACTCTGCGCGCGAAGCTCCGCCCCCACTTCGGCACACGCCGCGCAGGCGGCCAGATGGGTCCGCACGATCGCCGCGTCGCGCTCGTTCAGATCGCCCGAGACCCACTCGGACATGCGCTCGGGGGACAGATGGCGGGTCATCGCTGGCCCTCCCCTTTGACGGGTTCCACCGGCCGCTCGCCGCGGCTGCGGCCGATGTCCGCCGCCGTGATGCCGTCCTGTGCCAGGAGCTCGCGCAGCCGCGCGCGCGCCTTGTGCAACTGCGACTTGGACGTCCCCACGTGGCAATTCAAGACCCGGGCAATCTCCTCGTGCTCCAGGCCCTCGACGTCGTGCAGGACCACCACGGTCCGGTACCCCGCCGGCAGCGCCATCAAGCCGCGTTCCAGGCGGGCCCGCAAGGCCGCGTCGCGGTCCTCGGGCTCCACCACCAGAGTCGTCTCCACCGACCGGGTCTCCAGCGATTCCCCGGCGGGCGGGCGCCGCGACCGATGGGACAGCGCCGCGTTGACCGCCAGGCGATATACCCAGGTGCCCAGCGCCGAATCGCCGCGAAACCGCGCCAGCCCGCGAAAGATCCGGATGAAGGCCTCCTGGGCCACCTCCTCGGCATCGTGCGGCCCGGCGATGCGCGACGCCAGGGCGAACACCCGCCGCTTGTATCGGTGGTAGAGCGCCTCGCGGCTGCCCGGGGCGTTGCGGCGAACGGCGTCGACCAGCGTCGCTTCGTCGTAGCCGAGATCGGCTTCGCGGCTGGCGGGGGCAATGGTCATGGGGCCAATCCCCGGGTTCTGGTCAGCAGTCGCGAACATGGGGCTATGGGGTTCTTTGATCAGCAAGACGGCCCTGGGGTTGCCTGCGCGTCGCGGATGTTACATTGCGGCTCCGATGCGGTCCTTGATCCTGGCCTGTTTTTTTCTGTCGGGCGCCTCAGGCCTGGTGCTCGAGATGCTGTGGACGCGGCTGCTGACCCTGGTCTTCGGGTCGACCACCCTGGCCGTATCCACGGTGCTGACCGCCTTCATGGGCGGCCTGGGCCTGGGGTCCTATCTGGCGGGGCGGGTGGCTGACCGGCTGCGCAACCCCGCCCGCAGTTACGCCCTGATGGAGGCCGCCATCGGCGTTTACGCGCTGCTGGTGCCGTTTGCGCTGGCCGCCTACCCGGCGCTGAACCGCTGGCTGTGGACCGCGTTCGGGGACCACTACGGCGTGCTGTCGGTGCTGCGGTTCTGCGCGTCGGCCGGGCTGCTGATCCTGCCGACCACCTTGATGGGGGCGACGTTGCCCATCCTGGCCCGCCACTTCGTGCGCCATCCGTGGGAGCTGCGACGGGTGGGCCTGCGCATCGGGACGCTGTATTCGGTGAATCTGTTCGGCGCGGTGGCGGGGGCTTTTCTGGCCGGCTTCGTGTTTCTGCCCAACATCGGCGTGCGCTGGACCAACGTCACCGCCGCCTCGTTCAACCTGACCCTGGCGGCGGCCATCTTGATCGCCAGGCGCCTGCCCCGCTTCGCGGACGCTGCCCACACGGACGCCCACGCGATGGACGAGCTGCTGGAAATAGCTGCCGCCGAAGGCCAACTGGAAGCAGGCCAACTGGAAGCCGCCGGCGCCCTGCCCCCCGCAGCGCTGGTCACGCCGCGCGCGCGCCGGGTGGCCCTCGGTGCGTTCGCCGTCTCCGGCGCAACGGCGATGACGCTGCAAGTGCTGTGGACCCGCGCGCTGGCCGTACTGATCGGTTCGTCGGCCTACTCGTTCACGTTGATCCTGCTGTCTTTTCTGGTCGGTCTGGGAACGGGCTCGGCGCTGTTCGGTCGCATCAGCCAGAAGACCGCCCACCCCGTGCGCTGGCTGGGTGGTTTGCACCTGGGCATCGCCGTGGCCATCGGGATCTCCTATCTCGTGACCGATCGCCTGCCGATCGTGTTCACCTGGCTGCTGGCCTCGTCCAGCTTCGGCGTCGACGGCGTGTTGATCTGTCAGTTCGCGCTGGCGTGCATCGCCGTGCTTCCCACCACCATCCTGATGGGGGGCGTGTTCCCGCTGACCGCGCGCATCGCGACGGCCTCCATCGATACCGTCGGGAAGGACATCGGCAACGCCTACGCGCTGAACACGGTGGGCGCGATCCTGGGCTCCTTCTTGTCGGGGTTCGTGGTGTTGCCGATGATGGGCCTGCAGAAGGGCATCTATCTGGTGGCGGCCATGGGGCTGGGCCTGTCGGTGTTGCTGTTCGCGACCGCGCCCGAGCTGCCCCGTCCGCGGCGCTTGCTCGCGATCGGCTGCGCCCTGGCGATGGCGCTTGGTGGTTTGGCCCTGCCGCGCTGGAACCTGATGCTGTTCTCGTCGGGCTTCTTCCGCGTGTCGATCGCGCGCGACTACATCTATCGCAAGATGCACAAGAAGGAGTGGAAATACCCCGAGCTGGCATTTTACGAAGACGGGATCGCCACCACGGTCTCGGTGGATCGCTGGGGCAAGACGCTGTCCCTGAAGAACAACGGCAAGGTCGATGCGTCCAACGAGGGCGACATGCCCACGCAGATTACCGTCGGGCTCTTGCCCCTGCTGCTGTACCCGGGCGTAGAGCCGCCCAAGGTCGCGCTGATCGGGTACGGGTCAGGTGTCACCGCGGGCGCCATCACCCAATATCCGATCGCCTCGCTGGAACTGGTCGAGCTGGAGCCGGCCATTCTCTATCGCGCGTCGCACCTGTTCGACGACGTGAACCACCGCCCGCTCGAGAATCCGCGTGTCACCGCGCATGCGGGCGATGGCCGCAACTTCCTGACCCAGCGCACGGACAAGTTCGACGTCATCGTCAGCCAACCCTCCAATCCGTGGCTGACCGGCGTGTCCAACCTGTTCACGCGCGAGTACTTCCGCGACATCAAGCGCCGCCTGGCTCCGGGTGGAATCTTCTGCCAGTGGGCCCAGCTGTATGAACTGGCGCCCTGGAACATCAAGACCATCTACCGGACCGTGCGCGACGAATTCCGCTACGTCTATGTCTTCGCCGCCGAAGATCTGTCGTCGGACACCATCCTGATCGCCAGTCAGGAGCCGCTGAAGCTGGATCTGCCTACCGTCCAGCGCGCCTTCGCGCACGAGCAGACGCGGGCCGAGGCCTCGCGCGGGTTGATCACCTCACCACACGACGTGTTCGCGTATCTGCTGCTGACCCCGGAAGAGCTGGAGTCCTTCACGACCGGCTCGCCTGACAACACTGACGACAACGCGCGCATCGAATTCTCGGCGCCGCGCGATCTGCTGGGATACGCGAAGTTCGATCCGTACCTGGCCAAGGTTTACGGCCCGCTGTGGCCCTACGGCCACCTCACGGGCGTCGTCACCGGTTACCAGGGGGACGGTCCGGCCGCCAGCGCGTCGCGCGGGTTGCTGGCGCGCAGCCTGCTGGCGCACGGCAAGGCCCGCGAGTCCGAGCTGTGGACCCGAAACGCCGAGGCCGCCGGCGATTCACCCGAGGCGCAGCACGCCCGCCTGTTGCTGCAGCTGGTGTCGACCCGTCTGGATCGCGATCCCGAGATCCCGCTGGCGCCGGATGGCGGGCTGACCCCGCCGGCGGTCCCGCCGTCGAAGCCTGCCAAGGACGCGGCGCTGGTCACCGAGCAATACCCGGACGTGGTGGCCGCCGTGGGGGGGCGCCGCTACGCCACGGCCTACAAGATCCTGGACAAGTGGCCCGAGACCCTGTGGACGGGGCTGGGGCAGGATTTCAGCCTCCTGCAAGGATTTCTCGACTACAAGGCCGAGCAGTATGTAGACGCCGTCGAGGAGTTGAAACCGCTGGCCGAGGACGCCGCGTTCGCCGCCCGGCGCCCCGAGGTCTTTTACTATCTGGGTCGCGCCCACTACGCCAACGCCAGCTACACCAAGGCGGTGCTGGCGCTGGAAATGTTCATCAAAGGGCAACGGGCCCTGGGCCGGCCGCTGCTTCCGGTTTCGGCCGCCGAGCCCCCACCGTAGCCGACGCCCCCGCTGAAACCTCGTGATAACCTGTTGGCCATGACGGACCAGATCCCCGACGTGGTCGGGGTTGGCATCCTGACGCTAGACCAGATTGGCGTCGGCCCGCGGCTGCGCGATCCCTTGGTCGCCTTGTCGGCATTCTCGCTTCAGGCCGGGGGTCCCACGGGCACCACCTTGGCCACCATGGCGGCCTTCGGCGCCAAGGCCCGCTATTTTGGCCGCCTGGGCGATGACGAGTTCGGCACCATCATGTTGCGCCACCTGGGCAGTTTCGGCGTCGACACGTCCTTGGTCCTGCGTGAACCCAACCGGCTGTCGCCGTCGACTTTCATTCTCCTCGAGGAAGAAACCGGACGGCGGTTTGTGCGGCACACCGGCAGCGACGTCACGCCGCTGGCTGCGGTCGACGTCCCGCCCACATTGTTCGACGGCGTGCGCCTGGCCTACTTCGATGCCGAGATGCCGGCGGTTCAGATCCCGTGCGCGGAGCGCGCGCGCGCCCGCGGGGCTCGCGTGCTGCTGGGCATTCGGCAGGCAGGCCCGGGGTTGGGTGAACTGCTGGACATGGCCGACGTGGTGGTGGTCTCCGAGCGGGTAGCCGCGGAAATCGCCCACTCGTCGGACATGGAGCGCGGTCTGGTCGAATTGACCAAGATGGGCCCCGACATCGCCGTCATCACGCTGGGCGATGAAGGCGCGATCGCGCTTTACGAAGACAAGCTGGTCCGCCAGCAACCCGTCGACGTCAACATCGTCGACGTGACGGGCGCGGGCGCCGTCTTCCGCGGGGCGTTCGGATTCGCCCTGCTGCAAGGGTGGCCGCTCGAAAGAGCGCTCCCCTTCGCCACGACGGCCGCGAGCCTGAGCTGCACGGCCCTCGGCGCACAGGGCGGAATTCCCACCCTGGCAGCCGTCGAGCAAGCGCAGGCGGGTCGCAACCTGCCGCGCTGAGTGACCCGCCTGCTAGCGGCGTGGGCCGTCGTGGACCGGTGGTCCCTGATGGCGTCCCTTGGTCAGGGGAGCGGCCATCATTGACGAGGCCGAGACACCTTGATCCTCCTTCGACGTTTCCAGTTCCCCCTCAGCCTCCCCCTTCCCCTCGTCGAGCATCGCGTCCATCCATTCCGTCGTGTGGGGATCGATGTGCCTCAGATGCATGGCAGGTACCCTCCCTTGGATCGTAGGTTGCGGACGATCGTGAGCGTTCAATGTACTCCCGATCTTGTTTCGTCAACCTTTCGATTTAAAGTTTTATTCGTTGCTGGCGTCTTTTTGGAAACCCGGCAAGACATTGGCCGCCGTTCCCCAGCGCGATTTCGACCAGCGCGTTTCGTAGGCGTGCACCAGCCCCAGCACGCCCCGCATCTGTCGCAACGCGATGGGTTGGGACGCCGCCAGATCGTGTTGTTCCTTGGGGTCCTCGAACTCGTCGTACAGCTCCAGCCGTCCCGAGGCCGCGACCAACCGGAACCGGGCCACCTTCAAGCCGCGGGCGACCTGGCCGTCAATGCTCAGCGACGCGCGGGGGCTGGCGCCCACTTCGTCCCACGCCAGCGGAATCAGGGATGTGCCCTGAATCTTGTCGCCCGGCGACGCCCCCGCCAGCTCCAGGAAGGTCGGGTACAGGTCCATGATCTCCACATCGGCGTGGACCACCTTACCCACCGGCATCCGTCCTGGGGCCCGGATCAGCAACGGGACGTGGGTCAGCTCCTGGTACACCGATTGTCCGTGGCCGAAGCGACCGTGCTCCTCGAATTCGTCGCCGTGGTCTGACACCACGACGATGGCGGACGTCTCGTAGAGATCGGCGGCCTTCAGGTCGGCGATGAACGCCGCGAAGAGCGAATCGCTCTGCGAGATCTCGCCGTCGGCCAACGCCTGCAGGTACTCCTTGTCATTGGCGTTGATGGTCAGCTTACCGGCGCCGATAGACCCCAGCTGAACGCCGGTCATCGAAGGCTTGAGCGGCCCCTTGTACGGTTTGTTCCAGTACTTCTTCAAGAACTCGGGTTTGGGCGTGTAGGCCACATGGGGTTCGATGGTGGCCAGATAGGCGAACTCGGGCTTCTTCTTGTTCTGAAGCACCCAGCTCTTGGCGGTCTTCCAGAGGTAGTCGGAGCCGTTGGGCAGGTTCTCGCGAATGAAGTTCCGGTAGGCGTCCCAGCCGCGGTCGAAACCCCACTTGGCCGAGACGTAGCCATTCGAAGAGAAGATGGCCGTCTTGTAGCCCTTCTTCTTCAGCTCTTCGGCGATGAAGGAAACCTCTTTCGACAGCTTGGCCTCATGCGCCGTGGCCTTGTGCACGGGTGGGTAAACTCCGGTCAGCAACGACGCGTGCGATGGCAGCGACCACGTCCCTGGCACCTGCGCCCACTCGAACCGGGTCGCGTCGGCGGCGAAGGCATCGTAGTTCGGCGTCTCGACGCGCGTCTTCGGGTTGTACGCGTGCATCTTGTCGGCGCGGAAGGTGTCGACCATCCACACGAAGATGTGCTCGACACGGCCGGCCGCCGGCGGTGGGGTGGCGGGCGGCGCCTTCACGACCAGGCGCGGGGTGGCAAAGGCCACCGTTCCCCCGTGCGAGATCAGATCGATCCGCGCCGCGCGCCCGCCGGCGGCCCCCAGCGGCAGCGTCGCGTCAGTCCACTTGGCCTCGGCGGCAACGTCGAGCAGGGTCCGCGGCTTCTGGCCGTCCACCGCCACGACCACGACGGCGTGCGCGCCCGCGGTCTCGGTGCCGTATCCGAACGCCAGGCTGGCACCCTCGGGAATCGCCAGATAGTAGGACAGCCGCGAGGACTGCCCGGCGATCGAGATCGCACGACGCTTCACGCCTGCCAGCCCGACCTCCGCGACCACCGCAGGCGTCGGCGGGGGCGGCACGGCGGCGGCGGCCCCCAGCGCCACGTCGATGAAGGCAGCGGCGCTGCGACGGGGGCCCTTGCCGGACGCCGAGCGGAACGTGAAGCGGACGCGATTCTCGCCCACCTTCAGCAACGCAGCGGGAACCGCGACCTGGTAACGCTTTCGCTTGGTGTCGATGTCCAGGTTGCCGATCGATTTTTCGTTCACGAAGATCGAGACCCGCTGCTTGGGCGCAAGCGATCGCACCGTGAACGACAGCGTGCTGTCGCCAAGCGCCTTGCCGCCGCCACCATCACCGTCGGTGTCGAGCGGCAGGAACATCTGCGCCGACAGCCCGGCGACCAAGGCCGCGCCCGCCCCTTCGTCCTTGTCGTTCAAGAACCAGGACGTCTTCCAGCCCCCATCGGTGTACTTCAAAAAGTCAGGGCTTCCCGCGTCGACCATCAGGTGACCCTCGCGGTGGGTCGATGCGTGCACGCGGTTGTCCAGCAGGTCGATGGCCACGCGCTGCGTTTCGGCGACCGCCGCCACGGGCGGCTTGGGCGTAGCCGCGACGGGCGGCGCTGCGACCCCCGGCGGCGGCGAGGCCGGGGGCGCCGCCGCCGCCTGGCAACCCAACAAGACCAGCGCCAACCAACCCGGATTCTTCTTCAATGCAGGCTTGTTCAAGCGTCGACGGAGTTAACGTGCCCCGGAGTTCCCGTCAACAACATCGCGGACTTCCCCCTGGCAGCGCGCCCCTCCTGTCGCGGCTGCCGGGCGCCGGCGGGACGTCTTTCCCACGCGTTTGTTGTCGGCCCCTGTCCAAACGTGGTAGCTGCAAGGGCACGCGGCCGCCGCCAGCATGGCGGCCTGCCCCACCTTCACCGATGATTGCCCGCCTGCGATTCGCCCGCCTTGGACCGATCCCCGCGTCGGTGCTGGCCGGCTTTCTGGGCGCGGGCCTGCTGGACGCCGGAGTGACCGTGTTGCGGGCGCCACCCCTGTCCGCGGCCCCCACCGTGCTGCTGCTGGCCATCGCCCTGTACGGTGCGGCAGGTCTGGTGGCGGCGACGGGGATCGGATTGCTGGCGTCGGGAGTGCTGGGCGCCATTCCCGGTGGCGCGGGCGCCCTGGCGGCGGATCCCGAGCTGGACCGATCCGTGGCCGCCGGGATCCTGACCGTCACCCTCGGCGTCGGAGCCGCAGCGATCATCGCAGGATTCGGACAATCCGTGCTGGTGCGTCCGATGCAAAGCGACAAGCTGGCCACCATCGCCGCCGCCGGGCTGGTCCTGCTGGGCGCCGTACCGGCGGCTGCGGTGTCGATCGCGCTGTTCCAACCGATCCGGAACGGGCTGGTTCCGCGCCTACCGCGGCCCGCCGGGGTCGGGACCACCGGAGCGTTGTTGCTGGCGGGCCTGGCGCTCGGAATCCTGGCCATCTTGGCCGCGTTCTCCCGGGCCGATTGGCGCGTGCTGGATCTTTCGCCGTTCGTGGCGCTGGGCTTCGCGGCAGTCGCCGGCGTGGGACACGGGTTGTTCTGGTACCGATCGTCGCTGGGAAAGCGGCTGGCGCCGCGGGTGCCGGCGGTCTGGGTGTCGCACGGTCTGGTCGCGATGATCCTGATCGCGTACATCGGCGGGTCTCGCCTGTCCGAGACCTCGCCTGCGTTCGCGGCCGCGCAAGCAGGATCGCTGGGCCTGCGCCTGGGCTTGCGGATCGCACGGTCGGCCACCGACGGCGACGGTGACGGTTTCTCGTCCCGTTTCGGCGGAGGCGATTGCGACGATCGTCGCGCCGACGTCTACCCCGGCGCCGACGACATCCCGGGCAATCAGATCGACGAGAACTGCGAAGGGGGCGATGCGGTCGCCGCCGCGGAGGGCGCCAGCGACGAGGCCGCGGCCGAGCCCGGCGAGGACCAGGCGGCTGCCGGAAAGACACCGGACCTGAAGACCGCGCCCACCAACAGACCCAATGCCAAGGCAGCCGGCGCCTTTGCGGGCAACATCCTGATCATCACCATCGACGCGCTTCGCGCTGATCGCCTGGGGATGGCTGGTTATGGACGCCCCGTGGGAAAGTCGCTGACGCCCAACCTCGACGCGCTGGCAAAGCGGGGCGCCTACTTTCGTCGCGCCTGGTCGCAGGCCCCCAACACGCCCCGATCCTTCCCCGCCATCCTGACCAGCCAGACACCCTCCAGCGTGAAGTGGGACAAGCCCAAGGTGAACTATCCCAACGTACTGCCTTCCAACCACACCTTCTTCGAGGATCTGAAGGCCGCGGGGCTGGAACCGATCGGCGTGTTCTCGCACTTCTATTTCACCGACGATCGCGGCATCAGCAAGGGCTTCAAGGATTGGTCGAACGATGGCGCGGGAACCATCGCAGAATCCAACAAGGATTCCGCGTCGCCACGGATCGTCCCGCGGGTCATCGCCCACCTGAAGAAGGCGGCCGCCAGCAAGCAGCGCTTCGTTCTGTGGACGCACCTGTTCGAGCCGCATTCGAGCTACATGCCGCACAAGGAATTCCCCAGCAGCGGCACCGCGGGCGTCCCGGGGTTGATGGAAAAGTACGATCACGAGATCGCCTTCGTGGACATGTGGGTCGGCAAGTTGCTGGCCGCCGTGAAGAGCCAGGGCCTGGCCGACAACACCGCCGTGGTGGTGATGGCGGACCACGGCGAGGCCTGGAACGAGCACCGATCGCTGTTCCATGGGACCGACCTGTTCGACGAGCAGCTGCGCATCCCGCTGATCATCGCCGTGCCGGGACGCGCGCCGGTGGTCAACGAGGATCCGGTGGCCGCGCTGGACATCGCGCCGACCCTGGTCGACCTGGTGGGGGCGCCGATCCCGAAGTCATTCCGGGGTCGCAGCCTGATGCCGGCCATCGCGGGCGAGGCGTTGCCGCCACGGCCCGTGTTCGGGGAGCTGCTGCCGGCGACGGCCTGGCCGCACCACGCGGTCATGATGGTCGACAACGACAAGAAGCTGATCCACCGCGTCAGCGACCGGCGCTTCGAGCTGTACGACCTGGCCAAGGACCCGGGCGAGAAGCAGAACCTGGTCGACGAACCGTCGTCGAAGGCCGCGTTCGAAGAGATGCGCCGCGCGTTGATGGCCTTCGAAGAACGCCGCCGTTAGGTGGCTCGGCGCTGGCCAGGAAGGTCGGTCGGGACATCGATGTCCTGCGCGCCAGCCGCCCAGGGGACCTCGGCGATTTCTGGACCCGCCACGCGCAACAGCGCGCGCGCGCCCACGTCCCCGGTCAGGCGACGCAGCGCCGGAAAGTGGGCGCTGGGGATCACCGCCGGCACGCCCCGCACGCCGTCGTAGGTCGAAGCCACCAGGCGCCGCCCGCCGTCGGACGCGCCGATGAGGGCGTCCAGGCACGCGCTGGTCAGGGCGACCTGATCGCCGACGGCGAGCAACAAGGCCAGCGCTCTCCGGCGCTGCGCCCAGCGGGCCGCAGTCCGCACCGAAGCGGACAACCCCTCGGCCCAGTCCGGCACAAGTCGGATCTCGAGGAGCGGCAGGCTCCCGAGCGCACCGGCGATCGGCTCGGCCTGGGCGCCCAGCATCACGGCCACCGCATCGGCGCGGCTAGCGAGCGCGACGCTGGCAATGCGATAGATCAAGGGCTGACCGTCGATACCCAGCAGCTGCTTGGGCTGACCCAGTCGGCGCGACGCCCCGGCGGCCAGGATCGCGCAGACGACGCCCGAACCCGGCGCCGCACGCGAGGAGGTCATCGGCGCACCGCCTGCGCCACCGCCGGCGCAGGATCATGGATGCTCTCTCGATCGCGCAGGTGACCGGTGGCGGTGGCACCGGCCAGCACGGCCTGCGCCTCGCCGATGATCGCCAGGGCGATCTCGTCGGGGGTCTCGGCGCCGATGGCCAGCCCGACCGGAGCATACAAACGAGCGGCGCTCCCGCCTCCCCGCCCCTGAACCTGCGGGACCGGCAGCTCGCTCAGCAGGCGCTGCGTACGCCGCCGTGGGCCGAGGACGCCGATGTAACGCGCCCGCGATGGCAGCAGGGCGGCCAGCGCGGCGCGATCGTCGTCCAGGTTGTGCGACATCACCACGGCCAGGGCATTCGCCGCGGCATTCACCGGACCGGTGAGCGTGGCGGCGGCACCGTTGTGCAGGTGATCGGCCAACCCCGAAAATCGCGCGGTCAGCTCGAAGCGCGGCCGGGGCGTCCATACGCTGACCGTCCACCCGAGCCCCCGCGCCAGCCTGGCCACCGGGACAGCGTCGCGCCCACAGCCGAACAGGAACAGGTGCGGCGGCGGTAGCACGGCCTCAATCAGGGCCTGCACCGCGCCGCCAGCGAACGTCAGCAGGCCGGTCGGACTGGCTGCCGCCAAAGCCTGGCGAGCCGACGCCGCCAGCGCCGAGCCCACCGACGAGCCCAGCAACGAGGGCCGCGCGACCAGTTCCCGGGACTCACGCAGGGCCATACGCGCACCCACGGGCACATCGGACAGGTTGGAACGAAAGACGGTCAGCATCACGCCTGACTGCTGGGCGGCCATGCAGTCCTCGATGAAGGCCAGCGGATCGACCGCGCCGGGTGACCCGTTCGGGGCGAATCGCTCGAGCAAGAGCTCGAGGGTGCCGCCGCAACCCGGTCCCAGGCGCCAGCCCAGTTCGTCGTCCTCGCTCGAGTCATAGCTGACCAGCGTGGGCCGGCCGTCGGTCAGGCGCCACCAGCCTCGGCGCGCGAGATCGCGCTCGAGACACCCGCCGCTGACTGAACCGGTCAAGACACCGTCAGCGACGGCAATCGCGTCCGGCGAGGTGATCAACAGACGTGCCCCCGGCCGGCGGTACGACGAGCCGCGTGCCGCCACCAGCGTGACCAACAAGGCCGGCTGGCACGCCTGGCGCAAAGCGCGGGCGGTGTCACACAGCGCGCGCAGGTCGCTCACGGGCGTGGCCTACACGCCCAGCAGCCGGTCGGCGAAGCGATCGGCGCAGGCTGCGATGGTGAACGCCGGGTTCGGTCCCACGGTGCCGGGCAGCACGGCGCCGTCAGCAATGTAGAAACCGGGGTAGCCAAACACCTGACCGTTGCTGTCGACCACGCCCGCCGCTGGGTGCTCGCCCATCGGACAGCCGCCCAGCGGGTGTACCGTGATCACGCGGCTGAGGTACGCCACCGGATCTTCCTGGAAGGTCGCGCCCAGCTCTCTGGCAATCATGCGCATCACGTCGGTGACCTGGTCGAAGTAGCCGCCGTCGCCGTCCATTTGCCAGTCCAGCGCCAAGCAGCCGACGTCATTCAAGTAGAGGCGTCCGTCGGGGACTTCCCGTCCCATTCCCAGCATGGGCAGCGAGCTGCGGGTGAAAGCGCCGTCGCCCAGCAACCCCGAGACCAGCCCACCAAGGTCGCTGGTCGGGTTGCTGGCGATGTGCATCCGGATCCAGGACACCGCGAAGTGAAACAGCCGGCTGAGCGTCCCACGCACATCGGCGGTCTGCGCCAGCCAGTTCACGAATTCAGGGTAGCCCGCGTCCTCGACGTAGAAGCCGCGCCCCTTCGCGCCGACACCGTCGAGCTCGTCGGCCACGCGGAGCGCGCTGGTAATGACGGTGCCCAAGCTGGGGTTGATGACCCTTTGCTGCTGCGTCTTCTGGTCCACGCCCTGGAGGGCCAGACCGAGCACATCGCCGTTGCCGTTGAAGCCGTAGCCCAGGCGATTGCTCAGCCCGGGAAAGCTCGGTCGGTTCTTCAGCATCAGGAAGGTCGAGCCGAACGCGCCCGCCGCGAGCACGAGGTTGTCGCAGGTGGCGTGCAGCAGGGGCAGCGCCTGCGTGTCGGTCACGTCGTCGCGGTGCTCGACGTAGTCGACGGCGTACCTGGGCCCGTCGCCACGCGGCCGAAAGCTGCGTACCTCCGTGCGCGTGCGCAGCCGGGCGCCCGCCCGCTGGGCCAGCGTCAGATAGTTATGGTCCAGCGTGTTCTTGCTGCCGTAGTTGCAGCCGATGTTGCATTCGCAGCACAGGCGGCACGTGCTGCGCGGCAGGCCGTGCAAGTTGGGCACCGACTCGACGATGGGCGCGCCGGGTACCGGCGGCTGTCCCGGGTTGCCGAAGCTGACCGCCAGCGGAGGCAGCTCCCATTGAATTTGTCCCGGACGCTGGCGCTCGAGCCCCGCGGCGGCGGCACGCATGGCCACGGTCTTGGGCGTGCTCGCGTAAGGCTCGTGCTCGAGCGGGTATCGCTGAGGGCCCAGGATCCGCTCGACGCGATCATAGTGTGGATCCAGCTCGGCGCGCGTCAGCGGCCACGACTCGTAGCCATCGCCCGGAACGTTCTCTTTGACGAACCACTTGGGGTCCTTGCGGAGGAGGACGTTGGCGTAGATCAGCGAGCCGCCGCCGAGGCCGGCCGACACCACCGCCCCCAGGCTCCGAAATGACCAGATGTTGTAAAGGCCGTGCTTCCCCTGACTGGGGTCCCAAAAATTCGCCTTCATGTCGTGCGGGCTACGCGCAAAGGATCCGGGTGGATAGGCCTTGCCGCGCTCGAACACGCAGACGCGCTTGCCCGCTTCGGCCAGGCGGTACGCCATCACCGATCCGCCGAATCCGGAACCGATGATGATCACGTCATAGTGTTCGGGGCTTGCGCTCATTGGGCTCTCTCTTCAGATCAGTCATCCCCAGGGAGGCACTAGGCAGGAACGAGCCGCCGCGGAATTCTTCACGGCCGTCGCCACAATAAATTAGTTGACCATCTTGTTCCAGATCGGGGAACATTCGGCGCGGTAGTCGTTACCTTCAGCAGAGACGAGGCCCCAGACAGTGCGCTACCTCCGGCCCTCCACCGTCGTAGATGCCGTCGAAGCCCTCGGTGCCGGCGCCACGCCGCTCGCGGGCGGCACGGTGTTGGTTCCCCTGCTGGCCCAGGCGACAACCGCGGTGGTGCTGGACCTTCGTCGGATCGAAGTCCTGCACGCGCTGGACGTCAGCGCGGACGGTCTGCGCATTGGGGCGATGGTGACCCTCGCGCGCCTGGTGGAAGCGATGGCCACGACCGACGCAGATCGGACCGGTGATCGCTGCCTGGGCCAGGCCGCTCGAGCCGTGGGAAATCCGAACGTGCGGCGCGCCGCGACGGTAGGAGGCAACGTGGCGGTGGCCGGCGGCGATCTGCACCCAGCCTTGCTGGTCCTGCAGGCGACCATCGCGATCAGCGCCGTCGGCGCGGCCGATCGCGAGCTGTCCGGCTCCGCGCTCGCCAACGACGGCATCCCGAGAGGCGCTCTGATCCGTCACCTGACCATCCCCCGCGAACCCGGGCGACGCTCGGCGTTCGTGAAGTTCGCCTGGCGGGCGGCCTCGGGCATCACCGTGGTGTCGGTCGCGGTCGCGCTTCGCGTTGCCGACGGCATCGTCGTGGCGGCCCGGTTGGCCGCGGCCGGTCTGCGGACCCGGGCCAGCCGGCTCCCCGCGGCCGAACAGGTGCTGATGGGCCAACCTCCGGGTGACTCCTTGTTTGCGCGTGCCGCCGCCGTGGGCGCCGCCGAGCTGCCGTGCGAGATCGGGGTCTCCCCGACCGCGGCGTACCGACGACGATTGCTCGAGGAGGGACTGCGCCGCGCGTTGGACGACGGGACCGTCAGGTGAGTCCGACCGTGAACGTCTCGCTGTCGGTGAACGGCGCGGCCGCCGAGCGTGAGGTCGCGGCCACCACCACGCTGCAAGAGCTCCTGCACGATCATCTGGATCACATCGACGTCAAGAAAGGCTGCGGCGAGGGCGTCTGCGGGTCGTGCACGGTTCTCGTCGACGGCCAGCCGACGGCGTCCTGCCTGAAGCTGGCGCTGCAGGCGCAGGACGCTCAGGTGGTCACAGCGACAGGTTTGCCTGACGCCGAGCCGCTGATCTCCCAGTTCGTGGCACGCGAGGCCTTCCAGTGCGGCTACTGCGCGCCGGGGATCCTGGTGACGGCGTGCCACCTCTTGCGGCAGGCGCGACCACAGACGGCCGGCGCGATCCGAGACGCGCTGGCGGGCCACCTCTGCCGCTGCACCGGCTATCAGCAGATGGTGGAGGCGATTGCCGCCACCGCCGCCGGTGAACCGCCGCCGACGGCGCGACAACCGCGCGACGATCTGCGGAGCAAGCTCCATGGTCAGGCCCGGTATCCCAGCGACATCGTCCCCGCAGGCGCGCTGGTCGGCCGCATCCTATGGAGTCAGGAGGCGTCCGCGCGCGTGGAGATCACCGTTCCCGACGCCGCGCGGGCCGTGCCCGGCGTGGTGCGCATCCTGACGGCCGCCGACATACCGGGGGACAACCTTGGCGGCACGGCGCTGTTCGCGCGCGATCAACGTCTGCTGGCCGACGGCCTGGTCTGCTGTACGGGCGACGCGCTGGCCTTGGTCGCCGCAGAGACCGACGCCGCCGCTCGCCGTGCCCTGGACTTGATCGAAGTTCGCTACACCCGGCTGCCCGCCGTGCTGGATCCCCGGGACCCCCGTGCCGAGACCGTCGCGCAGTTCACCAAGGTGCGCGGCGACGCCACGCAGCCCCTGCGCAGCGCCGAGGTGATCGTCGAGGGGACCTATCGCGTGGCCTTCAACGATCACGCCTGTATGGAACGTGAGGGCGGCGTCGGCTGGATGGACGGCGACGGATTGGTCCTCACCGTGACTTCGCTGACCCCACACACCGTGCGGGCGTCGGTGGCGCGCCTGCTGGGGCTGTCGGAGGGCAGCGTGCGCATCGAGGCGCCCCGCATGGGCGGATCGTTCGGCAAGTATCTGATGCAGGGGATCGAGGGTCACCTGGCGCTGCTGGTGCACGCGACGCGACGCCCGGTGCGGCTGGTCCTGGATCGTTCCGAGATTCTCGGCCGCAGCGCCAAGCGCCACCCCTTCTGGGGCCGTTACCGGCTGGGCTTGTTGCGCGACGGTACCTTCGTGGGCCTCGAGGCCGACGTGGTGGCCGACGCGGGCGCCTACGTCGGGCTGACGCCGACCGTGGTGTCCGTTTTCGCTGACGAGGCGGCGGGGGCTTACGAGATCCCCAACTTGCGCGTCGTCGCGCGCGGCGTGCGCACCAACAACCTTCCGTCGGCGCCGATGCGTGGCTTCGGGTCGCAGCAGATCAACTTTGGCATCGAGTCGGTCGTCGAGAAGGCGGCGCGCACCCTGGGGATGGATCCCGCCGAGCTGCGCCTGCGCAACTTCGCGCGCACGCGCACGGACCCGCAGGGCGACGAGATCGCCGCGCCGATCCCGCTGGCCGAGACCATGAATCAGCTGACGACGCGCATGGGACCAAGACCGATCGCGCCGCCGGGTTGGAAGGTGGGACGCGGCGTCGGCTCCATCCGCGCCAAGTACGGTTATCCGTATGGGCTCGTCGATCGCTTCGTGGCCCGCGTCTCGGTGGGCCTGGATGGGAGGTTCCTGGTGGAATCGGATATCCCCGACTCGGGCACCGGTATCGGGTCGGGGTTGGCGCGGCTGGTGGGGCGGCAGTTGGGCCTCGACGTCGTGCCCGCCTATCAGGTGGCCGCCGCGTCGACGCGCGATCCCAGCGGCGTCTCGCTGAAGAAGGACGGCGCGCCGCCGTCGGCGCTCGGCGCATGGCTGTACGGCGCCATCGAATGGCTGCAGATCTTCCTGGGGGCGCAGGCGGTGGGCTTTACCACCCGTCTGCCGGCAGCGCGCCTGCCCCTGGTGATGCGCCTCGGGGCGCGGCCGCTGAATTTCGTGAACCAGGCCATCGGCTGGGTGAAGAGCCAGCTGTTCGAGCTGGGAATCGATTCCTTCGTCCCGCGTACGAGTGGCAGCCGGGGCATGGCCATCGCGGGACGCGCGGCCATCGACGCCGTCGGACAGCTTCAGGCACGGGTTCGGGCCCTGACCGCCGTCGCCCTGCAGATCGCCGCCGAGCGGGTGGTGGTGACCGCCGCCGGCGCCGCCGACGGTGATGCCCCCGCCCGGATGCTCGGCTGGGGCGAGCTGGCGCGCCGGGCCGGTGGAACGCTGTCGGCGATCGGGCAAGCCGCCTTGCCCCCGGGCCAGCTCATCTCGGCACGCACCGGGAACCAGGTGGGCTCCGTCGACCACATGTTCGCCAGCCATGGATGCGACCTGGCCGTCCACCCGCAGACCGGCGAGGTCCGCATCCTCCGTTACGTCGCCTGTCAGGACGTCGGCAAGGCGCATGACATCGAGACCATCCGCGGTCAGATCATCGGCGGCGTGGCCATGGGGATCGGCCAGGCCTTGTGGGAGTCCATACCCACCGCCGACGGGCGGGTGATGTTGAACGGCCTGCATCAGTACGGTGTGGGAACGGCCCTCGACGTCCCGGCGGAGATCGACGTGGTGCTGCTGGAATCGGGCAGCGGCCTCGGCCCCGGCGGCGCCAAGGGAGTCGGCGAGGTCGGCGCGGTGGCCGCCCCGGTGGCGGTGGCGAACGCGCTGTTTGACGCCTTGGGGGCCCAGATCGATCAGATCACCGTGACCCCCGAACAGATTTCGGAAATCAGACGCTAGCGGGCAAGGGCAAGGGAAGGAGATCGGGTCATGCCAAACACCACACCGGAATCGTCGCTCACACGGAAGGTCTTTCGCTATCTCTGCTTGTTGACGGCGCTCGCCAACGCAGGCGGCAACGTGGGCATCCTGCTTTTCTACCGACCCATTTTCGGCCTCCTGGGTGTCCCGCTCCCGCGCGACCTGTTCAGCTTCTTCTTCGTCTCTGGGTTCTCCTTCACCGTCGGGGTGATGGCGTTCCTGATCTACCGCGCGCCGGAGAAGAACCTGAACCTGCTGGTCATCGCAGCCGTGGGCAAGGCCATCTACTCGTTCTTCACGTTCTACTTCTTCTACGAAGAGGGTCTGCACTGGTTCTATCGCGTGTTCGGTGTCTGGGACGGCGCCTTCGCGGTGATCTTTCTGCTGTTCATCATCCATCTGGCGTCCTCGGACCTCGACGCCCTGAATCGCGGTGAAATCCTGCCCGGCCTCGAGCGGCCGCCCACGCGCAGGGCCCTGCTGCTGTTTCATTCGCTGACCGGCAATGGCTCGGGTGCCATGCAGCGGGTCGAGGCGGGCCTTGTCCGCCAGGGCTACGCCGTCGACCAGAAGCACGTCGAATCCACCGAGCCGCTGTTTCATTTCCCGTTCTCGCTGGGTGAGTTCGTGCGCATCATGGTGCGCGCTATTTTCCGCCGCCCGACGACGGTCAAGCCGCTCGGCATCGCCGCCGACCACCCCTATGACCTGATCGTGGTCGCCTGCCAGACCTGGTTCATCGGGATGGGTGCGCCCACCGAAGCCATCTTTGCCGACCCGGCCAACCGGGCCATCTTTGCAGGCCGCGACGCCGCCGTCGTCACCGTCTGCCGTGGTCTCTGGCGGCGGACGCAGGCGATGACCATCCGTCACCTGGAGGACTGCGGCGCCAACGTGGTCGGCGCCCGCGCCCACGCCAATCCCGGCTGGGAGCCCGCGCGCACGTTCTCGCTCTTCATCTTCTTGGGCGCGGGCAAGGAAGGGACCCCGCGCTGGCTGGGGCGCTTCCTGCAACCGCAACACCTGGACGAGGCCGCCCTGACCGACCTGCAGCGATTCGGCGAGGGTCTGGCCCGGCGAACCACCGGCCGCGCATCCGCCCTCCCCACCCCGTCCGCCGTCGCCTGACCCGAGGAGCTGCCATGGACGCCTTCTTCTCCCAAATGACCGTCGAACCATTCCAAAAGCTGTGGGCGCTGCTGGCCCTGCCGCCCGATCGCCTGTTGCCGGCGTTGTGCCTGCTGGCTGGGTTCATCATCTACTGCGAACTGGTGCGCATCGCCCTGGCGGTGGTCCTGACCCGCAGCGTGCTGGCCCACGTGACGGTTTGCACGCTGACCTTCGCCCTGCAGGCAATCACCTTGGCGGTGGTGCTCCTGCACGCAGCCGCGACCCATCCCGGCCGAGGGTTCATCAACCTGGGCATCGCGCTGGGCCTGTACGTGCTTTGGTACCTGACCGGTCAGGCGACCCGGTTGATTCGCCCCGGCAGCGAGGGCGCCGACCTGGGCTTCATGGCGGTGGGCGCGCTGATCACCTTCCCGGTCGGCCTCGTCGGGGCGATCGTCTTTCTCTAGCAGGACCGTCGGCGCGGCCCTCAGGTCCGGAAGGCCTTCACCAGCTTCACGAGATGCTGGGCCAAGGCCGAGTGGCCATAGATCTCGTGCATCACTCGGATGGGGGAAGAGTAGAGTGAATCCGAGCGGAAGATGTCGGACCAAGACAGCGCCGCGGGATTCGCCCCTGGAACGCCAACCTGGTTCATGGCCTTGAGAAATTCCCAGGCCATGATGCCGTGGCCGACAGCCGTGGGGTGTACGCCGTCCAGGCTGAAGATGCCGCCCTGCCGCAGGCGCCCTTCCTCGTCCGCGTGATAGTACTTCGTGTCCACCTTGGGATAGATGTAGTCGAAGTACGGCGGGAACTTGTACGTGGGATTGCCGCCGTTGCGCTTCCACGCCATGGCATCGAGCACGCCGGCGATGTCGACCACATGAAACCCCGCGGCGGCGGCCTCCGTCGTGATGGTTTGGTTGTAGCGCCGAATGCAGCGGTCGATGTGTACCGCGTCGCTCAGGCTCAACTGCACCGACGTCTTCCTGGCAAAATCTTCGTCGAAGGGAAAGTACGTGTAGTACTTGTAGTAGATGTCTTCGGGTGACGCCGGATCGGATGCGTCTCTCTTGATGGACGTGGTCTCGCCGACGCCTTTGGCGATGGGAGCGATGGTCACCAGCGGGACGGTGGCGACGAACACGTTGCACGGTCCGGACTTGTTGCCGGTCAGCGCCTTCTTCACCTGCGAGATGAACTCCTTGTACTCGGCCGCAAAGTCATCCGGATGCCACAGATTCCACTTGTAGCTCTCCCGTTCAAAGTACGAGAGCGTATGGGGGCGCCGGGCGGGGACGTTTGGCGTCTGTCGGATCTGGAGGTCGATGACCGTTCCCAAGCAGTTGTTCGCACCAAGCCAGACGACCAGATTCTCGATGCCCTCCTGCGTGGCGGCTTCGTGCAGCAACGTGATCTGGGAGTGCTGCATCCGCGCCGGGTCCAGCTTGGGATTCAACATGCGAAGCGCGCTGCGGAAGAAGGGGGCGTTCGGCCCCTGCAACAGGTTGTCGCCCCCGGTCTTGGCGTTTTCCCGCGCGATCGCTTGCAGGCACACCTCCGGGGTCAGTTGCCACGCGTCGGCGACGGTCGCGCCGTAGAACGCAACGTTGGACCAACGTAAGGGCGCCGAGGCATCAGGCACGCGTTCGTTGCCTTGGCCGCGTTCGTAATATTCCTCGGCTTCATCGAGGACGCCGTTGAGCGTTGCCAATACCGTGAGCCACTCGAGCGCGTTGATGTTGGACCCGTAGCGACTCTCCATGCGCCGCAGGATGGCCTCGAGATTCACGGGCAGCCCGTAGTGATCCCAGGTGGGGAAGCGGTACTGGGCGTCGCCGAGGACGTGCGCAACCAGCGTGGAAAAGCACTGGTCGGACTGCGCTGCCGCCAGCGACCGAAACCCCTGGGAGATGCTGTCCCCGATCGTGAAGAGCTTCATCGACCCCACCCTTTCAGCCAATGCTCGGTTGTCACGTCAGGGGTGCGATGATGCCCAGGCCCTGTCCGGTTGCCCGATGGACTGGCGTCAGGGTTCCAAAACCGTAGGCGTCTTGTCAAGAGACGACGGTCTGGACGTCCTGTGGTCGACTTCGACCGATGCCGCGTTGGCCTGCGGAACAAGGGACTCGGACGGGGCGACACACTCCATGCCGGGCGCCTGTTCCTTGATGTGCGCCGCGACCGCCGCCGCGTCCCCTGCCCCCGGATCGCTCTCCAGGCAGGCTTTCAGCGCGCACCAGGCCGGATCGTCGCGCGGTCCGAGGCGGGCCGCCTTGGCCCACGAAGCGCACGCCAGGCGTTGGCGGCCCGCCTTCTCCCAGACACGCGCGGCGCGGACGTAGGCCTGCGCGCGATCGCCCGAATAGAAGACCAGGTCGGTCAACTTGCGCGCGGCTCCGCCCTCGCGCCCGGCGCGCGCGTCGATCAACGCCGCCACCTCCAGCGAGTCGGCGCTGCTGGGATCTTCGATGACCAGCCGTTCGGACCACAGGCGCGAGCGCGGGCTGGGATCAAGGAGCTGGGGAAACCGAGACGCCGCGGGCAGCAGAGCCCGCGCCAACGTGGGACCGGCCAGCAACAGATCATCCGGCGCGGGTTCGACCGGCGTGCCGGCCCCGACGGCCAGCTCCCCCGGATCGCTGTTTGGTTTCGGCTGGGCCGCGTCGGAGGCGAACGGGATGTCGCTGGCAGCCGACAGGATCTCGAGCCGTGTTTGCAATTCGGGTGGACCGTAGCGATGGGCGGAGCGCCACGCCCGGAACAGCAGGCGCGGCTTGGCTCCCCCGCGCTCGAGATACTGCACGGTGAACGGCGCCAGCACGCGCTCGGGCAACTCGGACAGCGCACGTTCGACGGTGGGCAGATCCAGATCGGCGACCGACGCGCCCCACGCCGCGCGGAACCGGAAGTCCGTCCCCGACGCTCCCCGCTTGTCAGCGCGGCTGTACTCCTGCTCGGCACGCGCGTTCTCGCCCGCGGCCAGCCACACGTCGCCCGCGGCGACTTCCGCCAGCGCCAGCCGCGACGCCAGCAGGTGTTCGCGCGCGGGCGCCAGCAAGACGATGTGGCGCAGGTCCTCGGCCAGCGCCAGGGGACGTCGCAGCGCCACCCAGTCACGCGTGCGCAGGGTCAGCAGGTCGAGCAATCGCTTCGTCTCGGCGGGCCGCAGGGCCCCCCGCGCCTCCAGAGCCTCCAGCTCGGCCAGCTCGATCACCTGGGCCTTGGCGTGACGGGCCTCTTCCACGGCGCGGCGATGCTCGGCGACCGTCAGCGCCCGACTCTGCGCCGGAATCGCCGGGTGACCGCTGAGCGGTTCACCCAGATACCAGGGGGGCCCGGCGGTGCACCCCGGTCCTCCGACGCCGATGCCAAGGGCGGCCACCACGGCAACCCGGGCGATCCCGCGGCCCCGGACGACCGCGGGCGGTCCGACCTTCACGGCATTCATCATCTCGCGCGACGAAACCTAACAGGACTGAAGCCCACCGCGAAGCCGGCGCCCCCACCCAGCGCCCCTGCAAACAGCGCCACCAGCAACGAGCCCATGGGCAACCCGGCGACCGCCGGCACCAGCAGAACCAGCGCCGCGGGCGCCAGGGCCGCCGGCCAGTACCCCAGCGCCTTCACGCCGCCGATCAGGAAAAGCAGCGCCGCCAGGCCCAGGGCAGCCAGCAGCACGCCGATCCGGATGCGCGGCCCCCAGGCCACGGCCAGGGCCCGATCCGACGCCGCGGCGCCCACCACGGCCGCATCGATGACCAGCGCGTTCGGCGCCTCTCGCGAGACGGGAATGCCGATGATCGGTCCCATCGCCTCCAGCGTCGCCTCCCGGACCTCGTCGGCCAGCGCACCGACGCTGGGCAGGTTTGCGTCGGCCAGGATGGTGCGGGCGTAGCCGTTGGCGATCGCCAGGCGGCGGGCATTGACCAAGCGGTGCGCCAGCTCGACCCCGCGGGTCTCCAGCAGCCGAGCGGGCGTTCGCCGTCCCCACAGCTCCCCGAGCAACTTCGCCACCTGCGCAGGCGCGGGCGCCCCCGGCAATGCCAACAAGCCGTCGATCAACCGCTGCCGCTCGGCCGGATGGGGCAGGCCCACGCGGCGCTCAGCCAGCCCGGTTTGCTCCAGGAAGGACACCACCTCGGTCGAGACGTCGTCGCGGAAACGCCGCGGATCCAACCGCGGCGCCAGCACCACCCGTCGCAGACTTTGATCGATGGCAGCTTCTTCCTCGGGCGCCACGTTGCGGCCCTCACGCTGGCAAAGGCGCGCCACCCGCAGGCGGGCGTCCTCGGCCAGCATGCCGCGTCCGAAGGCGCGCATCGGACGCGGCAGGCTTTCGTCGCCCACGTCGATCCCGGCCAGGGCCGGGCGTAAGTTTCTGACCAGCAAGCGTTTGATGCCGTCAATGACCCGCGTGCGGTCGAAGCCGGAGGTCTCGTCCAGGCGCACCGTGATCAGAGCTTCGCGAAGATCGGGCGTGACCGCCAACGCGACGGCAGGATCGCGGGCGGCCTTGGTCAGGATGGCAGCCGCCAGCCCGCGATCGTCGGGAATTCCGCCGAAGCCACGATCGGACGAGGCCGTCGCACTGAACAGGTCGGCCACCGACCAGGCATCCTGCACGCCGGGGCGCACCTCCAGCAACTCCGTCAGGCGACGGATCTCTCGCAGCACCACCGGCTCCGTCAGGTCCGCCCGCAGGTCGATGAACACGAACGGCGTCTCGTGCCCCAGCTCGCTCTCCAGGCGCAAGCGCGGCGACAGCGCCGCGGTCCCCGCCAGCAGGGCCACCGAGACCATGATGACCGCCGGGGGCGCAAGGTTTCCGCTCAGCATGGGTCGCAGGGGCCCGTTCCGACGCAGACGCCGTGACAGGGCGCCGAGAAGACATAGGGCCAACGTCAGCGCCGCGGCGGCCAGGCCGACGGCGAACGCGTACGTGCGCAGGGCCGTCACCGGCGCCAGCAAGCCGGGCGACGCGGCTGCGAACCCGGCCGCCAACGCGCACAGCAGCGCCCGGGCCCACGAGACCGCCGCCCAGAATCCCAGCGCCAGCAGCGGCACCAGCATGGCCAGCACCGCCACCTGCAGGGGCCGGTGGCGCCCGAACGGCAAAGGATCGCGCGCGGGATCCGGCCACAGCGCTTGCAGCGCCATCGGGCCTCCCAACAGCGGAAGTTCCGCTTGATCGACGGACGAACCCAACGGCTCGCGTAGGACCGCGGGATCGTCCGTGTCGACCAACATGCGAATCGAGGTCCCGTCGGACGCGATGAACCATCCCACGGCGTCCTGGCGATCGTCCAGCCGTCCTTGCAGCCAGGCCACATCGTCGGCACGCTCGCCGGAGAACAGCGGTAGGGACTGCACGCGGCCGTTCGCCTCCACGCTGAGGTCGAGCAACCGCGACGGACCCCACACCCGTTTCACGCCCGGCACCGCGGCCAGCCGCGCCTCGACGCGCGCGACGGCGTCGCGGGTCTCGGGCAAGAACGCGTTCGCGACATCGAAGGTCAGCTGGTAGCGATTGCCCAGGCCAAAGCGCGCGATGGCTTCGGCCCCACGCCGCCCGGCCTCGCTGGACACCGGCACGAACGCCAGTGCGCCCGGCCGGCCCATCGCGGCGGCATGAACCTTGGAGACCCGAAACGTGATCGCCGCGGCAGGCGTGGCGAGCAGGATCCACGACACCACCAGCAGACGGCCGGGGCGCGCGGATCGTATCGTCACCGCAGAAACGTCGCCGCCTGGGCGACCGCGATGCACCTTTCGATCTGGGATTCGCTCAAGATCTTCGCCTCGAGCAACATCTCCAGTTCGTTCCTCAGGTGCGTGTTCAGCAGATAGGGTCCGTCGGTGTTGATGGTGTAGCGAACGCCGCCCTCGTCGAACGCGCGCAGCGCCGACCCCAGGTCAGCCAGGTCTTCCACCGCGTGGGTGCGGAGGTTCGAGCTGGGGCAGATCTCCAGGACCGTGTTGGTCTCGGCCAGCTTGCGCACGGCCTCCTCGCTCTTGGCGGCCGCCACGCCGTGTCCGATGCGCGACGGCGCCAGCTTCTCCAGTACCGCCAGCACGCCGGCCACCGACGTGTGCGAGGTCTCACCGGTATGAACGGTCGTCCCCAGACCGGCCGCGCGCGCGCGCGCAAACAGCTCGCGATAGCCGTCGACCTCGTCCCCCAGTTCCAGGGCGTGCGACTCGGGCCCCGCCAGATCGATGCCGATGACCCCGCGCGACCGATACTTCACGGCCTTCCGCACCAGGATCTCGTTCAGCGCCAGCGGAAACTCGCGCGCCAGGCAGAAGATCAACCCCGCGCGCACGCCGTACTCCAGGCAGGCGCGATCCATCCCGCGCAGCGCCGCGTGGATGATGTGGTCCAGGTCCCGCTCGCCATTCAGGTTGCGCTTCATCGGATTGAAGCGCAGCTCGATCATCGTGACGCAGCTGGAACGAAATTCCTTGCCGATGATCTCGTAGACCGAACGTTCGATGGCCGCCGGGGACGACTGAATCTTCTCGGTCCACTGGTGCAAGATGGCCAGGTAATCGCCCAGGGACGCCACCCGATCGGCCCGCGCCGTCACGAGATCCCTGAAGTCCCAGTAGTTCGAAACCGGGAGCTTGAAGCCCTGATCGTGGGCGATCGACCACAAGATGTGAGGCGCCACCGCGGCGCCAACGTGGATGTGAAGGTCACAGAGTTCCAGGCGCGGGTCCAGCATTCCGTTCAAGTGTAGCGCGGCCAGGCGCCCAAGGCGCGCCGCGTCTGGGGGCGCTACTTGCCGCCAGCGACGATCTTGGGGCGCTTGACGGCTCGGTTCATCAGCGACTTCAGCTCGACGCCGGGAGAAAAGGTCACCGTGTACGTCGGCGGAATCGTGATGGGTGTGCCGTCGTGTAAGTTTCGCACCGTGCGTTCGGCGCGGCGCCGCTTCGTGAACGTGCCGAACCCGGGGTAGGTCAGCTTCACCGTCTGTCCGCGCGTCACCTTGGCGCCGATGAAGTAGTCCCCCATCTCGGTGAAGACGTAGTCGACGATCTGCAGAACCGTCTTCTTGGTCAGCTCGCGGGGAAGGTTCTTCTTGGCATGCACCCGCGCGACCAGCTCTGCTTTTGTCATCTCTCGTTCCCCCGAAAACGCCTTAAGATAAGCGGGGGCGAAGCGTAAGGGCGCGGGTCGGCCAGGTCAACGGTCGCCGCAAAAGTGTTTCAGACTACATCGCTCGGCGCGTCGCATCCGCCGTCAACGCAGCGTCTCGCGCGTCGCCTCGCGAAACCGGTCGGAGGCTTCGTCGTGGACCCGGGTCAGGCAGGTGATGGACCTGCCGTCGAACTCGTAAACGTTGTACCGCGCGCGCTTTTCCGGGCCGCCCGTATAGGACGCGGAGCCGGCCCCAATGACGGGAATCTTCGCGCCGCCGGGCCCGGGCAGCTCGGCGCGTTCGTCGTGGTGATCGTGACCGTGCAGGACCAGGTCGGCGCCAGCGCGCGCCAGCATGGCAGCCAGCGCGTCGCGGTCCTTGAGATTGCGGTCCTCGCCGCCCTTCAGGCGCACCGGCGGATGATGAATCAACACCACCCGCGTCTTTTCCCGCAGCGCCGGGGACGTCAGGGTGGCTTCGGTGCGCGCCAGCTGGGCATCGCCGATCCGCCCCCACGCGCCCAGATCGCCGGTGGCCACGCAGCTGTTCATGCCCACCAGCGCCAGCGGACCGCGAAACCGGACGAAGGGATACGCGTCGTCATGGGACGGTCCGGCGTCGGCGTCGCGCGATTGATAGGCCCCGAACAAAGCCTCGAACGCGCGTCGTTCGACCACCTCTGGAACGTAGGCGTCGTGATTGCCGGGGATGACGGTGACGTCCCCGGGCGCACGCCCGAGCTCCTCCAGCCAGCGCAGGGCGGTCCGCCACTCCGCGTCCAGGGAAACGTTCGACAGATCACCGGTCAGCGCGATGTGGTCGTGCCGCTGGTCGCGCAGATCGTCGCCCATCGAGGCCAGCAGCTCCATCTTGAACTTGCGGCGGCGATTCACGGCGATGTTCAGGGCACCCACCGCCCGCTTGCCGACGAAGTCCGCGAACCGCGCGCCCTCGAAGGAACGAAAATGGGGATCGGTGACGTGCGCCAGCCGAAAGGTCATGGCGTCCCCTCCCCCGTGGCATCCGGCGCGACCTGCACGTCCGCCAGCAGACCGGCATGGTCGGACGGAAAAACGCCGTCGGCATCGGGTTGGTCCAGCACCACGCGCGCGTCGCGCACAGCGCCCCGGCCGTCGCGACGGGCGGCGGTGACGAAGATGTAATCGATGCGACGCTCGGCGGGCAACCAGTTCATCTTCGCGCGAAACGGATTCTCCGTCATCCACGTCACGCCGGGCTGGCCGGGGTGCACGGTGGCCCACGCGTCCTGGTAAAAAACGCGTCGGCCGCCCAGCGTGGTCAACCCGCGCAGCCAGCGCAGCTCGTCCGACTCGGCGACGGTGTTGAAGTCGCCGGCCAGGATCTGCGGCAGGTCAGTCTCGGCGGCGCGGGCCGCGATCTGTGTGTCCACGGTCATGACCTGGTCCTCCCGCTGTCGCCCTTCGTGCAGGCGATAGCTCAGATGGGTGGTGTGAACCCACAGCGGGCCGCGCGGGGTTTGCAGGCACGCCGACAGCGCAATCCGCCCTTCGGTGTCGGTGGCGTGAGGCAGCCGAACCGACGACGAAGCGTGCACCGGGAAGCGCGAGACGATCGCCAGGCCTTCGACGCCACCGCCCCACTCGGTCGCGGGCGCGAAGGCGACGTGGAAGCCGAGGCACTTGGCCAGCGTCTCGGCCTGGTTGGGCAGCCGGCCCGGAACGTCGCGAACCTCCTGCAGCGCCAGTACGTCGGGGGCGAGCGCCACCAGGCCGTCGGCAGCCAGGTCCAGCCGCCGCGCGTGTGGGCCGTTCTCGCCCCACAGGTTGAAGGTCACGAAACGAAGCTGGTGCACGCGACCTTCACTGCCCCCGGTACGTGCAGCGGCTGTCGAAGGTCTCCCACACCGTCACGCCGGAGAGGTGGGAGATCTTGGGGCGAAGGTGGTTCCAGATGTACGCGGCCATGGTCTCGCAGGTCGAGTTCTCCAGCCCCGGCACGTCGTTCAGATAGTGGTGGTCCAGTTCGGCATGGAGCGGCGCCCAGGCATCGTCGATCTCACCGAAGTCGATGAGCCACCCGGTCTGGGGATTGACGGGCCCGGTGACCAGCAGCTCGACCCGGTAGCTGTGCCCGTGAACGCGCGAGCACTTATGCCCGGCCGGCACATTGGGCAAACGGTGGGCAGCCTCGAAGCGATACTCCTTCATCAACTCGACGATCATGTCGCCAGGGTAGCAGGCGCGGGCGCGGCGGGCGATGGTGGCGGGGACCGGTCCCGTCCTTGATCTCACCGTCATCGCGCTTTTGGACGTTTCCAGCGCGTGGCTGATGGCCGCAGCCGTCCCGTCCCCCTGCGCACCCCGCCAAAGGCGCGGGATGCGAGCCCGGGCTCGTCGGGCCGCAACCGGTTGGAAATCTATTTGACAGTGCCACGTCGTTCCGAAGCGGTAATGTCAGGCCATCACATGAGTAACGAAATCTTCAACAGCCTACTTCGCCAGCGGCTGGATATCTTTCGCTCGGCCTTCTCTACGACCTCAACCGAGCTCTTTTTTGATTCCGACACCAAGCGACTACGGCACGCCGGCGAATACGGGATGTATCGCGAATCAGTAGTGCGTGACTTCCTGAAATTCATCGCGCCGCGTGGCCTCGACATCTCTACTGGCTTTGTCATCTCCGCCATGGAGGATGTCAGCACGCAGTGCGACGTTGTGGCGTTCGACCCGAATCTCACACCTCTCTTCCAGGAGGGTGACTGCCAACGCTTCTTTCCGGTTGAATCGATCTTCTGTATTGGCGAGGTCAAGTCGACTCTATCAAAGGCCCAGCTGGCCGAGGGACTCAACAAGCTCGCCAAAGTGAAGGCGATTGGCGAGCGTATCCCGAGCCCGTCCATCATTCGACGAATGAACCCAGGACCCTTCGCTCCAGCAAGGAACCCGTACGACCTTGTCCCCAGCTTCTTGATTTGCCTGGTGAATGGTAACGACTTGAAGCATCGATTCATTTCTCCTGGGGAGAATAGCTATGTGCACCTCCAGCTATTCGCTTCGTTCATGTTCATGCTCACGACGCACAAGACCCTGCTATATCCCGAGTTCTCTGACTACATCGGGGGAGTTTCCGGCGGATTCAAACGCGAACAAGCTTGACGTTCTCGACAAGTCTCGGCCCTCCGTCGGCATCATGCGATCGAAGGAACGCGCCCCGAACGCTGATTGAGTCGAGGCTCCAGCGCGCCTGCGCTGCCCGCACGGTTGACTCCGAAGCCGCCAGTCCTCGGCGATACGGCAGAGTTGCCGCTCGGTCCGTCAGCGCCCAGCCGCACGGCGCGCGCGGTGGGCCTGGAAGTTGTCCTCCTCCCACTGCGCGCGAAGGGCCTCCGCATCCTCGATCGTGCGGTGTCGAAACACGCCCTCCGGGAATCGCAAGGGACAGATCAGATCCGACAGGCCCCAGACGTGCCGGATAACTTCGTAGAGCTGCGGGCTGCCCGGTTCGTAGCGAGGCTCCTCCATCTCCGAGACGTCGCGATACTTCCTGACCGGCATCACTCCCCCTTGATCCCGAAGCGCTGGGCGATGCGCGCGGCGTCGACCTGGTCCTTGGGACGCACGGTTTCCTTTTTCATCCGGTAGAGCATGCGCGGGGTGACGACCGACACCGTGACCTGTCCGAACGCAACCCGCTCAGATTCCAGGCTGTTGAAGTCGAACATCTCGCCAAGACGGGTCAGTAGATCGATGTGGAACGGGCCTTCCGGCGGGCCGTATTGAATGGCGGGATACTCCCCCAGCAAGTCATCCGCCGAAATGTCGTCGATGTGGGGATCGTGGAAAACCGATCGTAACGCCGTCTTCAGGCGTTCGATGTTTTCTCGTTCTGGCGCGATGAAGAGATCCAAGTCCTCGGTCGCCCGCGGCAAACCGTGGAGAGCCAGCGCCACGGCGCCGAACACGACATAGCGAACCCGTTCTCGCTCCAGGGCAGCCAGGACCTGTTGAACGAGGTCGATCGTCATCGAGACAATCGTAGCTCATGTCCCGCGAGGACCGCGATTCCGTGCCCGGCACGCGGAGGCTCTCAGAATCCGCAGTCCTTCGGCACCATGACGATCCGGGCCACTTCCGCCTGGTCTTGAGTTTGGTAGGTCATCCTCACGCTGAGACCCGCCTTGAACAGGGTCGCGTAGCTCGGATTCTGACAGGCGCCGGCCCTGAGACCGCTGTCGAGTTTCTTGGCGATCGGATTGCCGGCGAACTGCGCCTTCGACAGCCGGGTGAGCGTGAGGAAATAGCCCAGCTCCCGCTTGGCAACCGCCCGCACATCGTCGAGTCGAGTGTCGTCGTCCACTTGGGCAGGGAGCGTCATTTCCGGCGCTGGAGTTCTTCATGAGGGTCCCCTTGCGGAAGCCAAGCACCAGGCCGACGACTCCGGCGACGAACGGGATGGCAGCCTCGACGCCGGACGGGGTGAGATAGCCCATGCTCACTACTAAACCCGATGTCCGAGGTCGAGCCAAGGATCCAGCCGCAGACGAGGTGGCAGGTTCGCGCCAGCGTATTATTCTGCGCGGCCCCCCTTTGTCTCTCCTCTCAGACTTTCGAGCCCTCGATCGACGCGTGTACATCCTGGCGATCGCGCGCCTGGTGGTCACGCTGGGGTTCTCGGCGGTGTTGCCGTACCTGGCCGTGACCCTGCACCGGGAACGGGGCGTACCGTCGGTCATCGTCGGTGCGATCTGGACCCTTGGGGGATTGTCGGGGGCGGCCATGCAGTGGGTGGCCGGCGAGGTCGCCGATCGGGTGGGCCGGCGCCCGATCCTGCTGGGTGCCATGGCGCTGCGGACCGTGAACCTGATCGCGCTGGGCTACGAGATCCTTCACCAGGGACCGGTCCCCATCATCGCGGCGCTGTTCGTGTTGAACGGGATCTTGCGCGCGTTCTTCGATCCCGTCGCGGCCGCGATGGTCGCGGACCTGGCCGCCAGCCAGCACCGCATCGCCGCGTTCTCGTTGCAGCGTTTCGGCCTGAACATCGGGTGGGTGCTCGGGAGCGCATCGATGGGCATCACCAACGCGCTCCACATTCCCTATGGCCAGGTCTTCTACATCAGCGCCGGCATCACGCTGGCCGCCACGGTCGCGGCCTCGTTCATCGTCGAGACCCGGGCGATCTCGACGGACGCGGCCCGCCCCCGCACGCCCTTCCGTCTCTCCGATTTGGGCATCTACTGGCAGGACCGGCGCTTCATGCGCTTTCTGTTCGCGACGTTCTTGTTCTTCTTGCTGCAAGCCCAGCTGTACGCGCCGCTGTCGATCTATGCCGCCGACCACCTGCACATGTCATTGGCGGACGTGTCGCACCTGTACACCGTCAATGGCTTCATCGTCGTGCTGCTGCAACTCCCGGCGTTCTATCTCATTCGCCACATCGGCACGCACAAGGTGTTGGTCGTCGGCGCCCTCTCGTACGCCATCGCTTACGCGTTGTGTGGGCTCGCCGTGAAGGAGTGGCATCTGCTGGTATTCGTCGGGCTGATCACGCTGGCGGAGATCATCAGCTCGCCCGCGCAGCAGACCGCCGCCACCGGGATGGCGCCATCGGAGCGCATCGGAGCCTACGCAGGGTTGTACGGATTGACCCAGGCGGCGGGCCAGTCATTCGGGCCGCTGGTAGGGACGTCACTGCTGGACGTCCTTCCCGATCGGGTGACGTGGCCGTTGCTGGGCCTGTTCGGCATCGCCGCCATGCTGCTGTACCGCAAGCTGAACCGCACGCTGGGAATGGCGCCGGAGAATCAAACGGCATCGGTCGGGCCGTAGCGTCGGGCGGCACGTGACGACGTGGGTTTCGGTACGCGGCGCTGCTTGATGGGCACCGAGCCATCCACCCCAACACTGATCGTGTTTGCCGCGGCCCGGAAGGAACCCGGGGGGGCCCGCCCGCAACCACGGAGCCCGCGGAGTTACCGGAAAGAACCGCTCACGAGATGTCGTCAGGGGATAGCCCGCGTGGGCATGTCCCGCTGGCCTGCTGGTACGCCAATTGAAGGTCGATGCCTGGTCTCGCATTCAGCGGGACGAAAGGAAGATCATCATGAAACGAACATTCTTGGGATTCTTGATGGGGGCGCTCTTGATCCCTGCAATGGCCAGCGCCCAAGGTGGATCAACCAGCGGCAGCGGCAGCGGTACCAGTTCGGGCAATGGCACCAGCGGCACCAGCGTCGGTAGCGACACCAGCGCCGGCAGCGGAAACACGACAGGGAGCGGGAGCGCGCCGAACGGCGGGACCGGTAGCAGCGGACACAACCCCTCGGGAGTGAAGGGCGCGGGCAACGGCACCAGCGGATCGGGATCGGGCTGGACGGGGGGTGATCTCTCGAAGGACCGATCCGGTACGCCACGCGGCGGCGCCACCGACCAACAATCCATGGATCGCGCCATGGATCGCGAAAGCGGCTCGAGCGGCAATGCCGAAACGTCGCGTTCCAGCACGGGAACGGACACCCCCCGCCGCCAACACCGACACACCAGCCCGAGCGGTGGCAACACCAACGCGGGCAGCTCTCGCGTCGACCGCACCGGCCCCTCGGGTGGTGCCAGCGAGGAGGGTTTCGGGAAGGGCTCGACGTCTTCGACGAAGCCGTAAGGGCCAGCGCGGACCGCGCGCGATCGAGACGGCCTCCGAAGCAGCGCTTCGGAGGCCGTCTGATGAATTTGGAGGCCGCCGGCTCCCGAAGCCGTCAGCCTGAACGTGCGGCCTTGCGCGTGCGAGCGGCCTGGCGGGCTGAAGCCGAGCGGCTGGCCGGGCTTCTCTTCGCAGCGGCGGCCCGGGCCTGGCGCGCGAGGGCGGGACGAGACGCGGCGTCGGAGCGTTCGCGGCGCAGGGCCTTCTCGGTCGCCTGGCTGCGTTTCGTCGATGGACGGCGCGGCCCGCGCTTGGCCCCTGTACGCAGGTCCGCCGCGGCCTTTCGCCGCGTCGCCGGGGACTGGGTGCCGGGCTTGGGCGCTGCCAGCTTCACCCCCGCGCGCCGCGCCTTGGACAAGCCGATCGCGATGGCCTGCTTCGGCGACCGCGCGCCGTGCTTGCCTTCGCGAATATGGTCCATCTCCTCGCGCACGAACTCGCCGGCCTGGGTGTTCGCGGACTTGCCCTGTTCCTTGTCGCGCTTCGCGCGAGCGATCGTCTTCGGTTCTGGCATGGTCGTCTCCTTGTAGCGTCGCAGGGACCAACGTTTCGCCGACGTACGGGGCCTCCCGTTTGTTCTTGTGAGCGGCGTCTCGGGGGCCTGGGAACTGCAAACGCCACGCCCATTCGGGACGCGTCTCTTCCGCACCATCGACGGAAGTGACTTGTTCGCGCATGCTCCTGCCCATCATGAAAGCCGAGATCGCCTGGCAGGACGCCGCAGGGGCCAAGTGGGTGGCCGAGCAGGAGCAGACCGACGCACAGTTGAAGCCCCTGGGACTGGCGGCCCTGGCCGTCGCGCGACCGGGACCGAACGACCGTGTGCTCGACGTGGGGTGCGGGGCGGGGCAATCGACGTTACAGCTCGCGGAGCTGGTGGGCCCAGGCGGGCGGGTGGTCGGCGTCGACATCTCGCCGCCGCTGCTCGCCCACGCGCAAAAGCGGCTGGAACAGGCGGCAACCACCAACGTTGAACTGGTGCTCGGCGATGCCGCGACGATGCCGCTGCCGGGACCGTTCGACTTCGCCTTCTCGCGTTTCGGCGTGATGTTCTTCGCGGATCCGACCGCGGCGTTCGCCCATCTGGGCAGCGCCTTGGCTCCCGGGGGAAGGCTTTGCTTCGTTTGCTGGCAGGCGATCGACCTCAATCCGTGGGCCGCCGCCCCGCTTGCGGCCGTGCAACGACTTCGCCCCGCGCAGCCCCTGCCCGAGCTGCTGGCGCCAGGCCGTCCGGGTCCGTTCGCCTTCGCGGAGGCCGCGCTGGTGCGCGCCATCCTGACCAAGGCTGGCTTCGCGTCCATCTCGATTGAACCGCACGAGGTCGAGATGACCTTTGGCGGCGCGCTCGACATCGATCAAGCGGTGCGGTACGCGAAGGTGATCGGCCCGGCGGCGCGCTTCCTGACGTCTGCCGAGCTGGCACCCGACGATCCCCAGGTCACCGCCGCGCTGGCCGAGGCCCTGGCCCCCTTCGTGACGGCGCGGGGCGTGCTCGTGCCCGCCCGCATCCTGATTGTCACCGCTCGCCGCTAGACGTTCGTTCCGGTCGCGGGCGCACTACCCATGTTGGGTACCGGAAACGGGCGGCCGGGCCGCGCGAACAGGTACCCCTGGCACAGATCGCCGCCCAGGTTCACCACCGTGTCGCGCTCGCGCTCGGTCTCGATGCCCTCGGCGATGATCTCGATCTTCAAGTCGCGGCACAGGCCAATCATCGAGCTCATCAGCTTCTGCTTGGTCGCCGAGCTGTCCACGCCCCGGACCAGCGACATGTCGACCTTCACCACCTCGGGCTCGAGCTGCGCGAAGCTGGTCAGCCCGGCGTATCCCGCGCCCAGATCGTCGACGGCAATGCGGTAGCCCATGGCCCGCAGGCTGGCCATGCGGGGCATCAGATCCTTGATCTTGTCCAGCGCGGCGCGCTCGGTGATCTCCAGAACCACGCGCGACGCAAACTGCGAGAGCGGCGACGACCGGTCGAACAGCGTGGCGTCTTGAAGATCGGTGGTGTGAACGTTGACGAACACCACCTGCTGGGCCCGATCCAGGCGCATGGCCTCGGCGACGTGCGCGCGAATCACCCGTCCCAGATCGTGCAAACGATCGAGGCGCTCGGCGGCGTCGAACAGATCGCCCGGGCTGCGCATGGTGGGCTCGTCGCTGCGCACCAGCGCCTCGTACGCATACAGGTTGCGCCCCGTGCACGACACGATCGGCTGGTAGGCCATCCACAGTTGATCCATGGCGCGTCCAAAACCCGCTTCCAGGCCGGCCCGATCGCCCAGCGGCAAGCCGCCCGCGCGATACAGATCCAGCGCCTCGCGGCGCACCCGCGCCATCTGGTGAAGCCGCACCGCGCGCGACACCAGCTCTTCCAGCTCGGCGGTGGCGACCGGCTTGACCAGGTAGCGGAGCGCGCCGAATTCGATGGCCTTGATCGCGCTTTGCACCGCCGGGCCGCCGGTCATGATGATCACCGGCACGTCCAGGTCCTGCTGGCGAATGGCGCGCAACAGATCCAGGCCGCTCATGCCGGGCATCGAGATGTCGCTGATGACCACGTCGAACGAACGCTCCTTGAAAAGCGCGACCGCCTCCGCGCCATCGTCTGCCGTCACGACCTCGTAGCCCAACGCCCCCAACGATCGCGCGTAGGCCCGTGTGAGGGTCGGCTCGTCGTCGACCAGCAAGATCGTACCGCGCGGCGCCGCCTCTTTATGAGCGTCGTCCTCGGGTAGGTCGGAAAATGGTAGACGAGCCGCAAGCGTGATCATGAAGGTCACATCGGTGGTTGAGGACAATCGATTGAGCACATCCCCCCCACGAAGTCACGCGATCGTCGAAGGGGCGTCCTCACCTGGTTTGTCTGCGCCGCGACGCGGCCTCGATTGCGTCCCCAGTCATCCCCCGACCGTTCCCGCCGTCCCCCGCCAACGGCCGTCGTGTTACCTTGGGACCGGTTCGCGTAACGCCCTGTCATTCTGGAGGTTTCCCCCATGGCTAGAGTCGTTGGCCCCTCCGTGAGCAGACCAGTCCGCAGGTCCCATTTCCTGATCGTGGCCGGGTTGTGTTTCGGTGTGGTGACGGCCGGGGTGGGATGCAAGGCCGCCAGCGACGCGGGGTCAGGCGGCGCCAAGGCGGGCAGCGGCGGTTCCGCTTCGGGAAGCGGGGGCTCTGCCGCAGGAAGCGGAGGGACCACATCCTCGGGCGGCGTCACCGCCAGCGGCGGTGTCACGTCCTCGGGAGGCGCCAGCGGCGGCGTCACTGGCACCGGTGGCACGACCAGCTCGGGCGGGACGACCGACGCCGGCGGCGCGACCGGCAGCGGTGGCGCGCCGCCCCCCAGCGACGGGGGCACCACCGACGCGGCCTGCCAGATGGCCAGCTACGCGTTCGTCCCGATGGTGCCGACGGTGTACGTGATGGTCGATCGGTCGGGCAGCATGTTCGACTGCCTGTCCACCACCACGGTCGAACCTTCCTGTGCGACCCCCAACGATACCCCCTGGGTGAAGCTGATGAACGCCACCCTGTCGGTCATCACGTCACTCCAGGGCCAGGTGCGCTTCGGATTTGCCGCCTTCACCGGCACCGATCCGGCTCACGGGGGCAAATGCCCGATGATCGACCAGGTCAACCCGGCCGTGAACAACGCGATGGCGATCTCCGACGTGTACACCAAGCTGCCGTTTCAACCCGAGACGACGGAGACCGGGAAGAAGTTCGAGACGCCCGCGCGCCAGGCGCTGGACATGATCGGCGCGAAGCTGATGGCGGACCCCGTCCCCGGCGACAAGTACATCCTGTTCGTGACCGACGGGCAGCCGGATTATTGCGACGATTCGAACGTGCTTTGCGCGCCGGATTCCGTGATCGGTGGGCTGCAGGCCCTGAAGGCCAAGGGCATCACGACCATCGTCATCGGCCTGCAGTCGAAGACCAGCAACCTGCCGGCCGGCATCCTGCAAGCGTATGCCAACGCGGGCGCGGGCGAGAACACGCTGATTCCCCTGAACGCGACCGACAACGCCAATCGGTTGTGGGACGAATGCAACGGCCTGCCGCCCTGGAAAGCCGACTTCACCCTGACCGGCAAGGCGGCGGAACGGGGCGCGACCATCGGCACCTACGCGGCGACCGCGGGTCCGACCAAGGCCTACGCGCCCGACGTGTCCGATCAGGCGAAGCTGGTCTCGCTGCTGGGCATGGCGCTGGCCGGCGTGAAGAGTTGCACCTTCGATCTGGGCAACATCAACGGTCAGTCGATCAAGGTCGACCCGACCCAGCTCTCGGCCGCGCACATCTGTCTGGGCAAGACCTGCCCCGGCACCGGCGAGATCACGCAAGACGCCACCAATGGTTGGTCGATGGCCACCGACACCCAGGTGATCTTGAACGGCACCGCCTGCACCGCCTGGCGCATGCCCACCAGCGTCGACATCAGCTTCGACTTCCCCTGCAAGTCGATCATCTTCGAATAGCGGCGCGCTCAGGCGTCGCGCGACGGGGCGAAGCGCTGGTAGGCGGCCTCGAACTCGCGGGTGACGCGGGCGCTGGTGAAGTGGGCCAGCACGTGTTGCCGCCCCGCCCTCCCCATCTCGCGCAGGCGCGCCCGCGGCGTGGCGATCACCTCGGCCAGCGCGTTCGCCAGCGCGTCCACGTCGCCCACCGGCACCTCCCAGCCGTGCTGACCGGGGACGGCCACCTGGTGTGCGTTGGCGGCGTCGCTGATCAGGAGCGGCAGCTCCATTGCCATCGCCTCCAGCCCCGCCAGCGGCAACCCCTCCACCCGCGACGGCATCAGCACACAGTCCGACGCGCGGTACATGGCCGCGATGTCGCGAACGGCGCCCGGGCGGACCACCTGGTCAGCCAGCTGGTGCTGAGCGATCAAGGCGTCAACGCGATTGGCCACCGCGCGGGTGCTGATGTTCCCGGCCAGCACCAGGCGAAAATGCGCCGGCAGGCGCCCCTGGCTGCGCAGGCGCCCCATCGCCTCGACCATCAGATCCTGGTTCTTCTGGCGCGAGATGCGGGCCGGCATCAATCCGATGAAGACGTCGGGAGGAAATCCGAACGTCTGTCGGGCGGCCGCGCGCTCGGCATCCCCCCCCGGCGTGAAGCGCGACGGATCCACGCCGTTGGCCACGACGATCAGCTTTTCCTTGGGCACGCCGACCCGCTCGAGCAAGAACCTCTCGATGCTCAGCGAATGCGCCACCACCACGGTGCTCAAGGCATACAGCCTCCGCTCCAGCACGCGGTACCCGAGCCCCATGTCGGCCAGGTGCACCGACGTCATCACGGCGCCGCGGAAACCGGCCAGGCGCGCCGCCAGCCGGCCCCACAAGTTGGCGTCGTTCAGGTGGCAGTGGAGGATGTGCGGATCGAACGTGCGCAGCACGCGCGCAATCCCGGTCAGGGTGAAGGGCGAGAAGCCAAACCGTCGATGCAGCGGGAACCGTGGCTCGTCCGAGGTGGTGTCGCCGGTGAAGTACATGCCTTCCAGCACCGAGCAGATCGCCGGGTCGAACCGGGTCCGGTCCAGTTCCCGGTGAACCTCGAGCAGGTGGCGCTGCGCCCCGCCCTGGACCAGGGACGGGATCAGGTACAGCACGCGAAGCTTCACGCCGGCCGGGCTCCAGTCATCGGGCGGCCACTCTAGTGCACCACCGTCGAAATGACAGCCCTCGGGCGCGGACAGAATTTCCCCGACGGCCGGGCTCCAGCGGGGCGAGCCAACCCGCCCCGGCCAGGCTATAGTCGGCCGCGATTGCCATGTCTGAACGCATCGTCGAAACCCGCTCCCGACGCCTCCGCGTCCTCCAAAATCCCACCCCCGAAGTCGCGCCCGAACCCATGGAGCGCAAGCCGGCCTGGATTCGCGCCAAGCTGCCCAGCGGCGACGTATTCTTCGACCTGCGCCGCCGCGTGGCCGAGCTGGGGCTGCACACCGTCTGCGAGAGCGCGTCGTGCCCCAACATCGGCGAGTGCTGGAACCGTCAATCGCTGACCATCATGATCCTGGGTGGCACTTGCACCCGCTCGTGTCAGTTCTGCGACGTGCCGACCGGGCGTCCCCTGCCCCCGGATGAAGGCGAACCTGACCGGGTGGCCACCATCCTGGCCGAGCTGGGCCTGCGCCACACCGTGATCACCTGCGTCGACCGCGACGATCTGAAGGACGGGGGCGCGGCCCACTGGGCCCGCACCATCCGCGCCGTGAAGGCCGCCGCGCCCGAGCTGGTGCTGGAGGTGCTGGCCGGCGATTTCAAGGGAGACACCGGCGCCGTCGACGTCGTGCTGGCGGCCCAACCCGACGTGTTCGCGCACAACCTGGAGACCGTCCCACGCCTGACCCGCCAGGTACGCGTGCAGGCCAGCTACGCGCGGTCGTACGCCGTGTTGAAGCACGCCAAGTCGCGCGGCGCGATCACCAAGACCGGGCTGATGCTGGGCCTGGGCGAGGACCTGGACGAGGTCCGCCAGGTGCTGCGCGAGCTGCGCGAGATCCGCGTGGACATCCTGACCTTGGGTCAGTACCTGCGCCCGTCGCGCAGCCACCTGCCCGTCGCCCGCTTCGTCACGCCCGACGAATTCGCCGCCCTCAAGACCGAAGCGCTGGCACTGGGGTTCCCGCACGTCGAATCGGGGCCGATGGTGCGGTCCAGCTATCACGCCGACGGCCAGCGCGACATCGTCCAGGCGCTGGCGCGCGCCAAGGACCAGGCGGGCCTGGTCGCGGGAGGCATCGGATGATTCCGTATCTCGCGAGCGGCCCGCTGTTCGAGGGCGACCTGCCGATCGTCGGGCACGTGGCCATTCACTGGTTCGGCGTGCTGGTCGCGCTGGGCGTGCTGATCGGCGATCGCCTGGTGGTCCGCGAGGGCGAAAAGCGGGGTCTCGACGGCCAGGACCTGCGCTTCCTGAACGTCCGCATGGTGATTGGCGGCTTCATCATGGCCCACCTGGTGTCGGTGATCTTCTACTTCCCCGAGCGCATCAAAGAGAACCCGTGGGTCCTGGTGAACATCTGGTCGGGTCTGTCGTCGTACGGCGGCTTCTTGGGCGCGGCGATCACCTATCTGTATCTGTCCAAGAAAGAGAACATCCCGCGCCTCCCCTATGCGGACGTGGTCGCGCTGGGATTGGCGGTGGGCTGGATCTTCGGGCGCATGGGATGCACGACCGCGCACGATCACCCGGGACGGCTGACGAACTTCTTCCTGGGGGTGAAGTATCCGGAAGGGGTACGCCACGATCTGGGCTTCTATGAGCTGCTGTTCACCATCGTGATGACCGCGGTGCTGTTCTTTCACGCCCGCAAGCCGCGACCCGAAGGTCGCCTGATCGGGCTGTTCGCCACCATGTATGCGCCGGTCCGCTTCTTCCTGGACTTCCTGCGGGCGACCGACGTGGCCCGTCCCGACGAACGCTACGCCGGCCTGACCCCCGCACAGTGGGCCTGCATCGCGGCGCTGGGCGTCGGCATCTGGCTGATGCGGCGGCCGAGCCCCCTCCTTGAGTTCAAGGCGCCGCCCCGGCGCGAGCCGACCCAACCCGCGGCGGCCACGTAGTCAGTCAGGCGTGATCGGTTTCGGCCGCGGCGATCAGGTCCTCGTACCGGCGGCGCGCTTCGACCATGTCCGTTTCGCCCAGGAACGCCGAGTAGCTCATGAAGGCCGTCAGGTACGACAGGTCCTTGGCCCAGGCCGGCAGAAACTGCGGATCGACGATCAGCCCCTCGGCGCGCAAGCGACTGAACAGCGGCACATCGGACGAATCGATCTTGCCCGCGAAAAACAGGCGCACGTAGTCGACGTGTCCCTGGACCAGCGCCACGCGCAGGAAGTTCGTCACGCGAAGCAGGCCGTCCAGGTAACACACGTCCTTGGTGAAGGGCGCGCCGCCTTCCAGCACGGCGCCGCGGCATACGCGGCGGGCCAGGTCGTAGGCGCTCCCGTCGTCGTAGCCGCGCGCCCGGAACGCACGGAATAGCTCGACGAAGCTGGCGCCGTCTTCGGCCATCTTGATGGCCAGCGTTCGATCGGCCAGGCGCCGCAGGCGGTCGACGCTTGTCGACTGGGTGAAGAACTCCGTCAGCACGGCCAGGCCCTCCTGCGTGGCCGTGGTGCGCGGGGCGGGATACCCCACGAACGGCATCACCGGTTGCGCCCGTCCGTTCAGCGCCGTCGCCACGTGAACGTCGCCCTCGTGGTGCTCCAGCAACAGCAGGTCGCGCCGCGAAAACCGGGCACCGCGCTTCACTTGCACCACGTCGGTCCGGGCCGCCGCCTTGCTGACCATGCCGTCCACCACCTCGACCCGGATATTGCGCCCGGGAAACGACGCCGCGAACCGTTGCTGCAGCTCCGGAACGACGTCCTCGGCGGACATCACCTCGTCGTCCAGGGGACTCGGCAGCCGCGCGTGACCGGCCACGCTGTCGACCACCTGTGTGAAGTGGCGCGCCAGGTCCAGGTTGGTGGTCTTGCGATCGACCGACAGGCTCCCCGGTCGTCCGTAGAGCTCCGACGCGTGAAAGTAGAAGTCCTTCGTGCCCACCGCCAGCAGCATGCGCGCCGCCGTCGCGTACGAATCACAGGTCTCGTGCAAGAACCGCTCGACGCCGTTGTTTCCCGGCACCTGCAGCTTGAGCTCCCGGAAGCGCTCCAGCGACCGCTCGATGTCAGCGGTGGCAAGCTGGTACGTCGGCCGCGGCAACTCGTTGGCTCCCGCTGCGAAGAAAGCCCGTTCCACCCCGTCGTCCCAGGCCAGCGACCGCAGCACCCGGATCGGCCGCTGCGCCTCCAGAATCTGGGCCGACACGTCCCGAAGCAGCTGGGCCAGCCGCTCGGACACACTCATGAACGCCGACCCTCCTGCGGCGGGCGTTCTGCCATCAGGTCCCGACCCCGACGCGGATGCCGGGCGGCACGGAGTAGGTGATCCAGGCATTGCCACCGACGACGGCCCCGCGGCCGATGACGGTCTCGCCACCCAGAATGGTGGCGTTGGCGTAGATGATCACATCGTCCTCGATGGTGGGATGACGCTTCTTGGGATTGGGCTTGTCGGTCCGCCCGCGATCGCGGATGGACAGCGCGCCCAAGGTGACGCCCTGGTAGATGCGGACGCGGTTGCCGATCAGGGTCGTCTGCCCGATCACGATGCCAGTGCCGTGATCGATGAAGAACGACTCACCGATGGTGGCGCCCGGATGAATGTCGATGCCCGTGCGTGAATGCGCGTGCTCGGTCAGCATCCGCGGCACCACCTGAGCACCATCACGCAGCAACCGGTTGGCGACGCGATAGATCGCAATGGCGTACAGGCCCGGATAGCAGGCGACGATCTCGTCGATGCCGCTGGCGGCAGGATCAGACTCGAAGGCCGCCAGGACGTCGCGGCCCAGCTGTGCGCGCAGATCCGGCAGCACGTTCAGCATCGACTGGGTGATCGCCTGGGCCTGCTGACGGCAGCGGTCGACGCTGGACGCCCCCTTCCTGCCGGCACCATTCGACACCTTGGCTTCGTCAGGGCAGTGCCGATGCAGGCCCAAGAAGATCGCCGCCTCCAGATGTCCCGAAAGGCTGGCGATGGTCGTCGCGACGTGATGGCGCAGGCTGCCGCCGTGCGTGCCCAGGCGATGGGACTCGGGGAACAGCACCTCCAGAAGTTCCTCGACCAGCAGCTGGATCTCCCGACGCGTGGGCAGCGGACCATCCGAGGCCAGGCCTGCCCGTAGTCCCTCGGCCGCCGATAGCACCCGGTCCGCCAGCGCCAGGTTCGCCGTCTCGTCGGTCGATGACGGCACGGATGACAGCGTCGTTCGCGACGCCCGGGCGACCTTGGCGACGCTGGGGCGAGCGCGAGAATCCATCGATCGAGATGCCATGCTCGGAACTTACCCGATACGCGCCGGATTGGCCTGCCCGGGGCGCGCCGCCACGGCCGCGGTCAGTTTGTTCATGACCTCGCCCAGGCGGGCCTCCGGAATGCTGACCCGGGTCGGCATGCCCCCGCCCAGCTCGAACATCTTCACGAAATCCAGGCCGGACTCGAAGTCGGCGGCGATCGCCAGCGCGCCCGAACCGCGCACCACCGACACCAGCGCCTTCTCCTGCCCCAGCAACAGCAGTTCAGTCTTGTCGAAGCCGCGAGAGTCCCCCACGTCCAGGTAGGCGACGCCCTCTCGCACTTCGTACCGGTCGGCCAGCCGGCGCGCCTGGTCCAGCAGCGGATCGATCTCGCGCGCGGCGATCTCGATCTCGTCCCACAAGACGTGGCTACGTTTCGGATCTGCGCCCGCGACCAGAAATTGAATGACCCGATGCTTCAGCGTCTCGTCACGGAAGCGGGCGCGCAGGGCCCGATCGATGCGCTGGGCGATGGGGCCCGGGACGCCCCGCCGCGTGTCGACGGCACGCGCGTCCGCGTCGGCGCCGTCATAGATCTCGATACCGCGACGGACCCACTTGGCCGCCGAGTACAGACCGTCCAGATCCAGGTGGACCGCCAGCGTGTCGACAGGTCCGGCCGCCTCCACCACCTCCGGCGTGACCATCTCCGGGCAGGCGCCGTGCTCGGCCTTGGTCGACAGCACGAAACGAGGATCATCCGCGTAGTCGACGTGCCGTTCGTGATCGTGGTGGTCCACCCACGCCACCAGCCGCGTTCCCAGACCCTTGATGAAAGGCAGCGTGACCTTCTCGAACGAAGAGCCCCCGCCCTCGCTGGCGAACGCCACGTCCAGCACGGCAGTCCGCCCGGCCACCGTGGAAGCGGCCGGAAGCGCGCGCGGGGTCACGAAGCGAAACTGCGGAAGCCCGGGGATGGATGTCACCCGGTCAGCATATCCGATGACTGCAACACGTCCACGACGCCCGGGGGCGTGTTTTCGAGGCGATCGAGACCGGTGCGGCGGGAACGGGGGCTAGGAACAGAACTTGACCGGGCCCACGCCCGCGCAGCTGGCGCAGTCCGCCGTCGACCGACACAGGCGGACGCAGCGGGTCTTGTTCCCTACCGCCAGACATGCCAGTCCGGTGGCGCACTCGTTGTAGGCCGCGCAGTCGGCGCCCTCGGCCTTGGTCGTCCCGGGGCAGTCACACACCGTGCTGGTGGTGTTGACCGCGTAGCACTTCAACGCCGGATCGGGGCAGCCGGTGCCTGTGGCCGCGTCGCAGGGTTGCGCTTCCAGATCGCACACCCGCTGCTTCGAGTCCGTGCCATTCGGCAACTCTACGGGGGTTCGACAACCCGACTGCGCCCCGCAGATCGTATTGTCGCCCTCGCGGCAGTATCGGTAGCAGCGCCCCAGATCTTTGCCGCAGGCTTCCTTCAAGCACGCAAAGCCCGGCTGGCAATCGTCGATCGCCGGCGAACAGACCTGTCCCAGCGCCTTGGCGCCCAACGGCGCGGTGCACTGCACCGTGCCGGCGGTCGAGACACTGCAAGCCAGCCCGCAGCCACAGCCCGATTGACAGGCCGGATCACAGACCGCCCCCGGCGGCGCTGCCAACTGGCACAGCAACACCGTCGGCTTCGTGCACATACCACCGTCGCTCGCCGGCGTGACGCAGACGCCGCCCGAGCACGTCAGCCCCTCGGGACATGCGTTCGAGGACGGCGTGCACTTCAGGTAGCCCGACGGAACGTTGGGGTCGTAACACCCCCCCTGCGCACCCACCAGCAGGACCAGAAACAATCCAGCCCAGGCCGCGCGCGCAGGTCGCGGACGCTTCAAACGCGGGAAAGACATGGGCTCAGAACCCCATTCCCATGACGGCCCCGACGGTGCGCGGGCCCACCATGGGCGTCAGCGCTGCGTGAGCCTGTTCACTCGCGGTCCTGCGCGACCAATAAAAGAGGCCGCCGCCAATGGCCGCGGTCGTCAGCCCAACCACCAGCGAGCCGACGGCCACACCGTTCAGCGCCTTGCCATCCTTCTCGACGGACGGATCGAAGACGCCCCGGTTCATGGCGGTGGTGGTCAGACTGTTGGCCTTGTTGCTGGCCAGCTTACCGGTGATCGCCGACGTGACCAGGGCTATCGCGCTGACCGAAAGAAACGCGACGCTGGCCACAAATTTCGGATCGGTCGGGGGCGGAGGGGCCGGCATCGTTGCCATCGGCGGCGGCGCGACCGGCGCCGCAACCGCAACCGGCGGCGGCAAGGCCGGCGGTGCGGAAGCCACTGCGGTCCGGCGTTCTTCCTCCACCTTCTCCAGCGTGGCGATCTTGGCCTCGACGTCCTCGCGATTCACGGCGTTGGGCGAGCGCTCGAGATACCGGCGATAGAAATAGATCGCCTCGGCAGGCTTGTCGTTCAGGCGATGGGCCTGGGCAATGTTGAAGAGCATCCCGGGATCGCCTCCGATCTCGTAGGCCTTCTGATACTCCTCGATGGCCTCCGCGAACTTCTGGACATCGTACGCGCGCTGCGCCTTGTCGTAGTGCTCACGCATCTCCTGCTTCTGCTCTGGAGCAAGCTGCATGGCGTGGGCGCGGCCGCCCCCGACGATGCAGGCGAGCGCCAACAGGCACGACGCTGGGATCCGAAGATTCATGAATTCCTGCCTTGGCTGATGAAGGACTGTTGGATGGCGCGGGCAGATACAGTAACGTACCGGCCCGCCGGTGGGAAGACGGCACCAGACGGTGCGCGGGGTCTCACGGCTGCCTTGAAGACTTCGATTTACGCTTCGCCAAGATCGAATACCGTCCGATTCCGTCCGCTTCGCCCGAGGAGGTTCTGATGCGTCTCAGCCGTATCGCCCTGTCGCTGTGCTTGGTCGTGATACCCGCGTGGCTAACAGGATGCAAGACCGAGAATGCCGCGCCCGTGCGATCCTGTTCGCCCGAATGCGATCAACCCAAGACACCCCCGGGCGTTCCGGCGTTCCATGTCGTCAAGGACGACGCGACCGGACCCACCGATGGCCGGGACGTGGTTTTGCGGGTGGTGCTGAAGCAGAAGGTCCGACGCGACGCGATCTATCCGGCGCTGGCGTTTCTGTACCGATACGCGATGAGCCGCGACACGTTTCAGCCCAGAAATTTTTCGGGCGAGTTCTATCTCTCCGATTCCGAGGCCACGGCAGGCACGGCGCCGGTCGCGAAGATCTTCAAGACCCAGCAGGACCAGGGTCCAAAATGTGAGAACGCGATCAAGATGGAGCTACCGGAACAGGTGGAAAAGGCCTTCATGCACAGCATGAACCGCGGCGAGGTCGAGGATCTGGAAGACACCTGCCACCTGAACGAAAAGAAGAAGGTCGTCCGTGTCGACGACAACTTCAAGCACAAGCCCACCTTCAAGGTCGACGAGGCCATCAAAGGCGTCGAGGTGACCTATCCCTACCTCGAGAGCGGCAAGGACGAATATGTGTCGTCGTTGACGTTCAACGCGGCGATGACGTACTGGGCCGAGTTCATGAACACCATGTTCCAGAAGGCCCAGGACCTTCAGCAGATCACGTACATCGGTCTGCTGAACGACGCGCCGGCGTTGAAGATCACCGTGACCCGCCAGGAATACGATTCGAAGCTGTCGACGGTCCAAGAGACCATCGCCAGCTACGCGGCGATTATCTTCGCCAAGCTGGGCATGCACAAGATCGACGACAAAGGCGCCAAGGCCGAGCAAGAATCGCACAATGCCGAGATTTACAAGAACGCGCTGGCGACCCTGCCCAAGGATCACGTCATCATCTCGCCCAAGCTGCTGATGCCGGGCAAGGGCGGCGGCGGCAAAGGCCCCAAGAGCAAGGGCAAGAAGAAATAGACGTCCCCTGCTGGATGGATGCGCGGCGGGGACGAGAGAAGCCCCGCCCGCGTCAGCCGACGCTGAAGTGCGGGAACGGGATCACGCCGAAGCCCAGCAGCGCGAAGAAGACCCCGACCCCGACGAAGACGACCATCTTCAGCGTCGCGCGGTTGCCGAGCACGTCGGCGGTGGTCTCGTCGGGCTTGCGCACGCGTACCAGCCACTGAGCCACGCCTGACACCACCAGGATCAGGCCGCCGATGACGAAGAACTTGGGCATGAACGCGAGTGCGGGATTCATGGGACCTAGGCGACACCTTTCCGCGCGAGCTGTTCCATCAAGGTCATCAATTTTCGTGTGACCGGTCCGGGACGCCCGTCGCCGAGCACCGCATCGTCGACGCGCGTGACTGGCAAGACCCAGCGGGTGGCGCTGGTGATGAAGGCCTCGTCGGCGCCGCGCAGCTCGTCCGGCGTGCATCGAACTTCGCGCACCGGGATTCCGTGGGCGTGGCATTCCGACAGCACCTTGGCCCGCGTGATGCCGTCCAGGATGCCGACGTCCAGGCCCGGGGTGCGCACCTCACCGCCCTTCACCAGAAACACGTTGCTGCTGGCGCCTTCGGCGACGGTGCCATCGCCACCACACAGGATCGCCTCGTGGGCGCCCCGGCGGCGCGCTTCCCCCAGCGCCAGCACGTTGTTCAGGTAGTTGCCCGACTTGATGGCGGGGTCCATCGCCCGTGGGCTGTTGCGAACGATCGAAACGATGGCCACGCCGACACCCTGCTCGTAAAGCTCACGCGGAAGCGGCTGAAGCGGCGTGACGATCACCACCAGCTGGGTGTCGTCGACCGAAGCCGGATCCAGGTCCAGCTTGCCGGCCCCGCGGGTCAACATGATGCGAACGCGGGACTCGGCGTTGCCCGCCTCGCGGATGGTATCGGCCACCGCCGCCTGGATGTCCGCGCGGGGAAGAGCCCGCAGCCCGATGCGTTCGGCGGAGCGCTCCAGTCGGGCCAAATGATCCTGGAACGCGAAGAGCCGGCCGAACGCCGTCCCGATGGTCTCGTACACGCTGTCGCCGTACAGAAACCCGCGATCGAAGACGGAGATGCGCGCGTCCTCGGGCAGGCAAACCCGACCACTCACGTGAACGCGAATCGACATCGAGCGCCAGACCCTAGCGCGACGCGGGCGGGCGCGGTAGGGGCATTCCCGCCGCCCGCGACGCCACGCACACTCAATCTTCCACCCGCACCCGCCGATGTCGGAGGATGTGAGATCCCTCCCCGGGCGCCCTCGCCGATTCGCGGCGGGCTTCACCCTGACCGAGCTGATGATCGTGCTCGCGATCATCGGCGTCCTGGCCGCGGTCTCGGCGCCCAGCTTCACCAAGGACAACCGCGCCAGTGCCGGCCGCGATCTGGCCAGCGACGTTGCGCGGGAGCTGCAGAAGTGCCGCTCCGAAGCGCTCTCCACCGGGCTTGGGGTGCGGGTCTTCGTGTTTTCGAATCGCGTCGAGCTGCGCCCCTATGTGGTGGGGGCCACGCCCGGTGCTGCGCCGCGGGCGCCGACGGTGGCCGATCCCATCGCGCGCAGTCTGCCAGCGGCGGCCGGGCTCACCTTCGTGGGGGTGGTGGTGCCAGGGGTCGCGATGCCCGCCGGACAGACCTTATCGGCAACGGTTCACGCCGACATCGACTTCTCCAGCCAGGGCGCAGCACAGTTCGTGGGTCAGGCGACCCCGACCGGCGCGACGATCTTCCTTCAGAACGCCAATCTGCCGGCCAACAGTCCGGACTACGACTTCCGCATCGACGTCACCGCCCTGACCGCATACGTGTCGGTCCGCGCGAACTGAGCCGTCCGCGATCCGCTTCCGGCCCGATCAAAGCGGGGCTATCATCACGGGATGCGAAACACCTGCCGGTTCATGATGGTCGCCGCGGTCACCAGCGTGCTTGGACTGGGATGTGGCAGCGACGCGGCGTCCACCCAGCCCGCCGCGCGCGATCAGGCTTCCACGGCGGCGTGCAACTACTACGCGCGCTGCATGATGATCGGCACGGGCAAGAAGTTCTTGGACAAGGATGCCTGCCTGACCGAGGTCCGGGCCAACTTCCAGACCGCCTGGCCACCTGAACAGTGCACCAGCATCTCGTCCACCGGCATCAACAATTGCATCACGGCGATCAACATTGCCAGCTGCAACAACCTTCAGGACTACGCCAACGTCCTGCTGAACAAGTGCACGCAGGCCAACGTCTGCGTGGCGACCAAATAAGCCCGCGACCGGCTCGCTCGTCAGCCCGGCGCCCACCTCGCGCCACATGCGTGGCTTCAGGCACCGTCACACATCATCGGGTCGCAGACACCCCCGCTGCAGGCGGCGCTGGCGCAGTCGGACGTCGACCCGCAGGCGGCGCCCCCCGGCCGGAGCGCCGCGCAGACACCTGAGGACTGGCAGGTGAGTGGGAAGGCGCACTCGCCGGTGGCGGTGCACGCGACGCCCTCCGTCTTGAGGGGCGCGCACGCCTGCGCCATCGGGTCGCAGAACTGGCCCGCGGCGCAGATGGCGGTGCAGCCGCGGGTCGGACCGCAGGTCCCCGACCCGGACTCGCAGTTCGAGCTCTCGCAGACGACGTCGAGATCTTCGCAGGTGGTGCCGATCTTGCCGGTGCCACGGCTGATGCTCAGGCACGATGGGCCGAACAGATTCTTGCCCACGGCCACCAGATCCGTGCACGGGATTGTCGCGATCTCGTCGACGCAGCGCCGAGCCATCTTGGCGTCGTAGGAGACCCAGCCGTTCGACAACAACCCGTCCAGATACTCCTGCGCCGGCGAGGCGGCATCGCGGCGGCATTGCGCTTCGTCAGCGTAGCTCCAGCGCGTCTGCTCGCGGCTGTCGCAACACGCGAAGATCCGCGCGCATTCAGCCGCGGCGAATTCAGCACCCCAGCGCTCGGCTGGTAGCACGCTGGGATCGGCGCCGCAGTCCATCCCCAGAGCCACGAACGAAAGCAGACCCAATGCCCTCCCGTATCCGCGCATCTTCGAACGCTACACGGATCCCGGCGCTGTCGCGAGATTCGGCGTCAGAACGCCGGGGGCCAGCTTCGACCTCAGGACAGCGTGGCGCCCAGAGACCGTAGCGTCTCGGCGAAGGACGGGAACGACGTGGCGATCTCCTCGGCAGGGATGATGGTCTCCTCATCGGCGACCAGCCCCAGCACCGCCCCTGACATCGCGATGCGGTGATCGTGCATCGGCTGCACGACGCCACCCCGCAGGTCTCCGCCCCGCCCCGCCATGCCGGCGATGCTCAGCCCGTCGGGCTGCTCGACCACGGTGACCCCGGCGCGTCCCAGCTCACGCGCCAGGGACGCGATGCGGTCCGATTCTTTCACGCGCAGCTCTTTCAGATCCGCGAACACGGTCGTGCCGTCCGCCAGCGCCGCGGCCATCGCCAGCGCGGGGATCTCGTCGATGGAGCGCAGGGCCAGCAGGCCGTCGATGCGGGTTCCGCGCAGCGTCGCTGCGCGTGCCCGCACCGTCCCCACCGGCTCGCCCATGGCATCGCCGGTGATCGTGACGGTGAGATCGGCGCCCATCGCGCGCAGGGCATCGATGATGCCGGCGCGCGTGGGATTCAGCCCCACCCCTTCGACGAGGACGTCGCTGCCGGGGATGATCGACGCCGCCACCATGACGAAGGCGGCCGAGCTGAGATCGCCCGGAACCTCCAGCGAATCGCCCTTCAGCTTGCGATTCCAGCCGGTGGGATCGACCCGCACGCTGTGTTGCGCAGGGTCGGCCACCAGCGGCGCACCCAGGAAACGCAGCATGCGCTCGGTGTGATCCCGCGAAAGCCCCGGCTCGATGATCAGGCTGGGGCCGTCGGCCTGTAAAGCCGCCAGCACCAGCGCGCTCTTCAGCTGGGCACTGGCCACCGGCAGCGTGGTTTCGATGCCACGCAGCTTGGCGCCCGTCACAGTCAGCGGCGGATAGATTTCGTGCGGCTTGGCGGGATCCAGCCGGCCCTCGATGGTGGCGCCCATCTGGCGCAGCGGCGTCGCCAACCGCAGCATCGGCCGGCGGGTCAACGAAGCGTCGCCCATCAGGCGGGTCGAGAACGGCTGGCCGGCCAGCAGACCCAGCATCAGGCGAATGGTGGTGCCCGAGTTTCCACAATCCAGCGCCGCGGTCGCGGCCGAGAAGCCGTCGAAGCCCACGCCCTGCACGTGCGCGCGGGTGCCGTCGAATTCGATCTTGGCCCCCAGCGCCGACAGCGCCCGCGCCGTCGAGGTGTTGTCCCCGCCCCGGCCGATGCCCTCGATCTGAATCGGGCCGTCGCAAAGCGCGCCGAACAGCAAGGCCCGGTGCGAGATGGACTTGTCGCCCGGGACGCGACACCGGCCCTGTAACGGGGGCGACCGGCGCGCGCGCAACATCGGTTCGCTGGCAATGCCTGGGGGCAATTCCGAATTCGACATGCGAGCGTCGTCTACCACGAACCACTGACCGACGGATCGGTCCCCTTGCGCAGCGCCGAGACAATCGCACGCAGCCCAGCGGTCACGGCCGTGCGCTGCTCGGCGGGCACCGAGACCCGCGCGCGGACCTGCGCCCCCTCCGCGCCGACGCGCACCCCGCGCAGCACGTCGGACAGTCCCAGAAAACCCACCGCCACGCGGGTCTCGATGGCATTCAGCTGGTGGGTCAGCTGACGCGCCAGCGCCTCGGCCGCCTCGCGGGTGGTCAGGACACCCAGGGCTTCTAGATCCAGCAGCTCTCCCACGTCCAGACGCGCGCCCAGCTGGGTCAACTCGGGCGGCACCGCGAACGCGCGCAGGACGCGCGCGCGCACGCCGGGGCCCAGCGTGGCCGTCAGCAGGAGTGCGGGCGCCGGTCGAGTTACGCTTCCCAGCAGCGCGCGCCGCAGAGCCCCGCGGCCCGCGGCGGCCTCATCCTCCGGTGCGCCCACGCCGAAGGCTCGATCGATCACCGCGCGCACCTTGTCCGGCGGTCCGGATACGAACGTGCGCTCCGTCAGCGACGCCAGCGCGTTCTCGCCGCTCGACCAGATGGCCACGTTCCGCCAGCTGTCGGCCGAGGCGTCCGGCCAGCGCGCGCGAAAGGCGGCTTCGACGGCGGCGATCTTGAAACGCCCGCGCGCTATGACCAGCGTGGGCGCCTGAACCCCAGCCTCGGTGACGGCGTAAACGATCTGATCCACGTCGTCGATGACGTCATATCCCAGGGCATCGGCCTTTTGCCGGCGCAGGGCCTGGTCGGTCTGCGCCAGCACGCCCGCCGTCCACGGCGACCGCAGCAATGGGCCCATGTCGACTTCGATGACCGTGTCCACCGCAGCCGGAACCAGCGCCGCCAGATCGCTGTCGTCGGGCCGATCCCGCGGACGCTGGGCAGGCGTGTTGGGGGCGGGTTCTTGCCACGACGCGCACGCGCTCACCGTCGCGGCGATCAGCAGCGACGCCAGCACGACCGCGCCGCTACTCGGGGAGCAGCTCGGCCCGACGCGCACGCGCCTCCCTCAGAAATGCTTCGATCGCGGCGCCGTCGCCCGCGCGCACGGCTGCCATCAGATGGCCCAGACGAGCGACCATCCCTTCGATCAACGGCAACAAGGCCGTGGAATTCTCGAGGAAGATGTCGCGCCACATCACCGCGCTGGACGCCGCGACGCGAGAGGTGTCACGCAAGCTGGTGGTCGGTAGCCCCCGCGCGGCGGCCGCCACCGCGGGCGTCAGATCGGCCAGCGCGGATGCCAGCGAGAAGGCAGCCACATGGGGCAGGTGGCTGACCGCCGCCATCACGGCATCGTGCAGGTCGGCCGGCATCGCGACAAGCTCGGCCCCCACCGTCGCCCACAGGGTGCGGGCCCGCACCAGCGCCTCGGGCGGCGTCCGGTCCGTGGGGCACACGATGCAGCGACGCCCGCGAAACAGGTCGGCCGAGGCTGCCTCGGGACCGAAGCGTTCGGTCCCCGCCAGCGGATGGCAGGACACGAACGCGACCCCCGCGGGCAAGCGCGCCTCGATGTCGCGCACGGCGGTTCCCTTCACGCTGCCGACGTCGATGATCAACGCCCCAGGTGCCAGCCCCGGCAGCATGGCGTCGACCACCGCCGGAATGCTGCGCAGCGGGACGCTCAGGACGACGGTGTGCGCGCCGGTCACGGCCTCGGCGGCGGTCGACGCGGTGCGATCGCACAGGCCCAGCGCCCGCGCCCGTTCCAGCGCCTCGGGGCGGCGACCAAAGCCGACCACCTCGTCGAACAACCCGGCCGCGCGACCCGCCAGGGCCAGCGAGCCACCCAGCTGGCCCAGCCCCAGCACGGCCAGGCGACCGAAGGGACGCACCGCCGGGGCAGGCGCGGATGCCGACGCCTTCGAATCGTCGATGGGGGGCTGGCTCACGAAACTTTCACCCTAGCGCATCGTATACTGACCGTCGATGATCGCGCTTGCCACCACGTTTGCCGAAGCTTCGCAGCGAGGCGTCGCCGCCGCGCTGCTGTTCGCTCTGACCGCCGGCTTCCTGACCGCCCTCACGCCCTGCGTGTATCCGATGATTCCCATCACCGTGGCCATCTTCGGGGCCAAGCAAGGCATCAGCCGCCGGCGCGCCATGCTGCTGGCCACCTGCTACGTGGCGGGCATCGCGGCGCTCTACGGTGCGCTGGGCACCATCGTCGGGCTGGCGGGCAAACAGACCGGCGAGCACCTGGCCGATCCGCGGGTGATCATTCCGCTGGCGTTGCTGTTCGTGGTGCTGGCGGCGTCGATGTTCGGCGCCTTCGAGCTGAACTTGCCGGCGGGTCTGCAGGCGCGGTTGTCCCGGGTGGGAGGCAGTGGGCCCGCCGGAGCGTTCATGATGGGCCTGGTGGCCGGGCTGATCGCGGCGCCTTGCACCGGGCCACCGCTGGCCGGCATTCTGGCGTTCGTTTCGACCACCCGCGATGCGGCCCGCGGCTTCACCTTGCTGGCCACCTACGCGGCGGGCATCGGGATCCCGTTCTGGGCCATCGCCGGCTTGTCGATGTCGCTGCCCAAACCGGGGCGCTGGATGGAGACCACCAAGAGCGTCTTCGGCATCGTCATGCTGGTCACCGCGTTCTACTTCCTGCGCCCGGTGTTTCCGGCGCTGGGGCGCCTGGTCGATCCCGGAACGACCTTTCTGGCATTGGCGCTGGTGGCGACCGCGGTCGGCATCGCGCTGGGCGCCGTTCACCTGTCCTTTCACGATGCAGGGACACGCTTCGGGCGCAAGCTGGGCGGCGTCGCGCTGTCGACGGTGGGCTTGATAGCCCTGGTGAACTGGGTGCTGACGCCCAAGATCACGGCTCCCCTACATTGGCACGATCAGGAACCTGCAGCCCTGGCGGAGGTCACCGCGTCGTCGCGCCCCCTGCTGATCGACTTTCGCGCCGAGTGGTGTCTGCCCTGCAAGGAGATGGAGCTGAAGGTCTTCGCGAATCCGGCGGTGGCCGACGAGCTGCAGAAGAACTTCGTGCTCCTGAAGGTCGACCTGACCCACGAGGACGACGACCCCCAGGCCAGCGTGATGAAGGCCAAGTACGGCGTCAGCACCCTACCCGCCGTCCGCATCGCCTCGGCGGCGGGCGCCACCGTCGAGCGGCTGAACGAGTTTCAGGCCGCCGAACAGTTCCTCACGACCCTGACCCGCGCCCGCGCGGCGCCCTGAACACCGACGCGCGGGTCACGGAAAACCTACTCGGCGGCGGGCTCCAACTGGGGACCCTCCTGCCCGACCGCAGCGTGATGTTCGTCATCCTCGGCTTGCGCGACGGGGAGCTTGGCCACGGCCGCGAAGCGGCTACAGGCAAACAGCACGGCCGCGACCACGCAGTAGGCCGCCACCACCGTCGGATTCTGAAACGCCCCTACCTCTTCTCCGTGCATCAGGCCCAGAAACGTCATCACGCCTCCCGCCGCGGCGAAAGCCCCTGCCTTGGCGAAGTCCCGATCCAGGATGAAGACCGCCGTGGCTCCCAGGACCACCCCCGACAGGATCGACCCGCTGCCCAGGATGGTCAGGCCGTGATACATGATGCCCACCTGCTTCATCGAGGCCATCATCGCGGGGGTCACCACGTGGATCCCCGAGACGGCATTGAGGGAATTGTCGATCTGCAGCTTGCCCCACGCGGCCAACGACGGCACCAGCGCCAGCACGATCGCCGGCGCATGACGGCGCGGCGTCTCCTGGAACGCCTGAGAGCCAATGAGCATGCCGATGTAAAGCAGGATCGGAGAGATGGCGACCACGGGAATCAAAGCGGTCATCAACGAGATGATGCCGAACCAGGACAGCACGATGACCATCACGCCGGTGGCCGCCGAGTAGCCGATGCGCCCCCCCATCGACTTCCAGCCGGGATGACCGATGTAGACCGCGTTGATGTAGGGGTTGCCCATCAAGCAGCCGATCAGGCTGACCACCCCGTCAGCTGTCAGCACGCGCGTGGTCGGATAATCGTCGCCGGCGGCCGAGGCGCTGACCACGTTGTCCATCGCCTCGACCAGGTCGTAAATCCCGAACGGGATCGCGGTCACCAGGATCACCTTCAAGAATGACCAGTGCAGGCCCCCCAGCACCAATCCGATCACCGGATGCGGGACCGAGAACCCGAACGTCTTGAAAGACTCCTTCAAGGCCACCGCGTTCATGCCGCCGAAGTTCAGCCCGAACAGGTTCGAGCCCCAGGCGATCACCGTCCCCGCCGCGATGGCCACCAGACCGGCCGGAACGCCTGCGTACTTCACGCCCCCAAACCAGCTGACCAAGATCACCGCGAAGCACACCAGGCCCACCATGGGCGTCATGAACATCTCCAGCGCCGGCTTCATCGATATGAACGTGATCGCGACACCGGCCAGCGCGCCCAGCAGGGCGGCCTTGGGCGTGATCCGCCGGATGATCGGGGCCAGAAACCCGCCGCCCATCAGCACGAAGCTCTGGATGAACACCCAGGTCAGGCCGGCCTGCCAGCCTTTCATGGGATCGCCGGTCGCCAGCTTGACCGGCAGCATGATGACCAGCGTGACGATGAACATGTGCGGGACGCTGATACCCGACGGCAACGCGCACACATCCGTGCGCCCCGTCTTCTTGGCCAGACGATAGGCCAGGTAGGCGTAATAGAACGTGCTCATGCACATCATCATCCCGGCGGCGGGAAGGATCCGACCGAACACCAATTCATTCGGCATCTCCAGCACGAAACGCAGCAACGCGCTCAGCGTCAGCAGATTGACCAGAATGTTGGTGCCGAAGCCGAAGAAGGCATTCCAGTCACCCGGGACCCAGAGCTTGGGTTTGGTGAACACTGACGACGTAGTCATGCGGTCCTCCCTCCGTGGCGTGAAGCAAAACTTGCTCGCGGCGCTACCCCAGTGCCGCCAGCAACCGGGCCGAGTCGGTGACCCAGCCGAAGATTCCCCCCTGCGCTTTGATCATTCGCAGACCAACCGCGTGAAATTCGGGAAAGTACGAAGCGCAGCAATCTCCCGGGACCAAACACTTGTAGCCGCGATCGTTGGCCTCGCGCACGGTGGTGTGCACGCACACCTCGGTGGTGACGCCGCAGACGATCAGGGTCTCGATGCCCTTGTTGTGGAGGATCGCCTGCAGGTCGGTGGCATAGAACGCGCCCTTGCCCGGTTTGTCGATGACCGGCTCGCCCTTCCTGGGCGCCAGCGCGTCGATCAGATCGTGCCCACGCTCGCCACGGATCAGGATGCGACCCATCGGACCTGGCGCGCCGATGCGCATGCTGGGGGCGCCCCGCTCCACCTTGGCGCGCGGCGCATCCGACAGATCCGGCCGGTGACCTTCGCGCGTGTGGATGATCAGGATGCCCTTGCGACGGGCGGTTTCAAGCAGCGCGCGACAGGGCCCGACCGCCGCATTCAGCAACGAGACATCGTTGCCCAATGATTCACCAAAGCCGCCCGGCTCCAGGAAATCCCGCTGCATGTCGATCATGACGATCGCGGTTCGGGGCAGCTCGATGGCCAACGGTTCTGGTTCGGCATCGACGATAGTAGCCATCAGTTCTCCCTCCCCAAGGTGCCCTCAGACTATTCGCGCCTAGATTTCGAATGCGTTTCCGACCCGAGCAAAAGGCGTAACAAAAGCGGGACGCGCGTTCCGCGCTCAGACCACCAGGTGCCGGCGGACCAGATCGTCGTTCAGATCGGACATCTTGCCCTCGGCCATCGTCCGACCGCGGTCCATGATGCAAAACGTGTCGGCCACGCGCCGCGCGAACGGCAGCTTCTGCTCGACCAGCAGGACGGACAGTCCGTCCTTGTTCAATTTGATGATGATGTCGCCGATCTCGTGCACGATGTTGGGCTGGATGCCCTCGGTCGGCTCGTCCAGGATCAACAGGCGCGGATCCGACGCCAGCGCCCGCCCGATGGCCAGCTGTTGCTGCTGGCCACCCGACAGATCGCCGCCCCGGCGGCCCAGCATCTTCTTCAGCACCGGGAACATGTCGAAGATGCGGGTGGGGATGTCGCGGCCTCCGCTGGCGGTCAGGCCAAGCCGCAGGTTTTCCTCGACGGTCAGCTGCGGAAAGATCTCGCGTCCCTGCGGGACGTAACCGATGCCCATTCGCGCCCGCAGATCGGCGCGCCCGGGCGCCAGGGCCGCGGCGCCCAGCTTCATGTCGGCCGAGCGCGGCGTCAGCAACCCCATGATGACTTTCAGCAAGGTCGTCTTGCCGACGCCGTTGCGCCCCATCAGGCAAACGCACGCGCCGGGCGGCACCGACACGCCCGCGTCCCACAGCGTGTGGCTCTCGCCGTAGAACTGATTCACACCGCTGACGTTCAGGGTCGCTGCTTCCATGATCTCGCCGGTTTCGTCCTCGGGCTCACGTGCCCAGATAAACTTCGATGACCCGTGGATTGCTCTGGATCTCGGCCATCGGACCTTCCGCCAGGATCCGCCCCTCGTGCAGCACCGTCACCTGCCGCGCGATGCTGCGCACGAATTCCATGTCGTGCTCGACCACCACCACCGTCCGCTCGCCCGCCAGCTTCTGCACCAGCTCGGCGGTGCGCTCCATCTCGGGCTGGGTCATGCCCGCCACCGGCTCGTCGATCAGCAACACCTTGGGATCCATCGCCAGCAACATCCCGATCTCCAGCCACTGCTTGTGGCCGTGGGCCAGCAGTCCCGCCTTGGTGTGCCGGCGATCCTTCAGCCCGATGATATCCAGCACCTCATCGATACGCTCGCGCCCCGCGCGATCCATCCGCGCGAACAACGTCCGAAACACGCCGCGCCCTCCCTTGACCTTCAACGCCAGCTCGCAGTTCTCGTAGACCGTGTGCTGGGGGAAGACCGTCGGGCGCTGAAACTTCCGCCCCACGCCCAGCTCGGCGATCTGGCACTCGGACAGCTCCGTCAGATCGTGCGCGCGGCTCTCAAGGAAAACCTGACCCGTGTCGGGCTTGGTCTTGCCGGTGATGCAATCCATCAGGGTGGTCTTGCCGGCGCCATTGGGACCGATGATGCAGCGGAGCTCGCCGCGCGCCAGGATCAGGGTGACGTTGTCCAGCGCCTTGAACCCGTCGAAGCTGACCGTCAGCTCTTCCACCCACAGGCCGACGGGGCCCGGCTCGGCCACGGCGTGGGGCTGGATGGGCGGCTCGGACGACTTGGCCGTCACGCCCTCTACCTCCAGGTCCTTGACGATGCCGGAGGTGTCCGCGGTGGGCTGGGTGTCCGGCGCAACGCCCGCCACGTCGTCGGTGTCCGACGGTTTGGTTGCGTCCATGGGGGGCACGCTCATGGGCCCGCCGCCTTCTTGTCAGCGGCGGCCGCCGCGCGGGCGCGCCGGCGGCGCCACACGTCCGCCAGCCCCAGAAAGCCCTGCGGCAAGAACAGCGTCACGCCGACGAAGATACCTCCCAGCACGTAGAGCCAAGCCGACGGAAACGCCGCGGTCAGGAAGCTCTTGGCGCCGTTCAGGAACAGCGCACCCAGCAGCGGCCCCAGCAAGGTTCCGCGCCCGCCGACGGCGGCCCAGATCGCCAGCTCGATCGAGTTCGACGGCTGCATTTCGCTGGGGTTGATGATGCCCACCTGCGGCACGTACAGCGCGCCGGCCACCGCGCACAGCATCGCCGACAGGGTCCACACGAAGGTCTTGTAGCGCGTCGATTCGTAGCCGCAGAAGCGCGTCTTCAGCTCGGCGTCACGCACCGCCGTCAAGACCCGCCCCAGCTTGCTGGTCACCACGAAGCGCGCCAGCAGGTACGTCCCCGAAAGCGCGATCGCGCTGGTCACGTACAGGGCCTTCTTGGTCGCCGGATCCTGCAGCGAATGCCCCAGCAGACGCTTGAAGTCCGTCAGACCATTGTTGCCGCCGAAGCCGGTGGCGTTCTGGAAGAACAGCAGCATTGCCGCATAGGTCAGCGCCTGCGTGACGATCGAAAGGTAGACGCCCTTGATGCGCGACCGGAACGCAAACCAGCCGAACACGAAGGCCAGCAGGCCCGGCACGACCAGCACCATTGCCGCCGCGAACCAGAAGTGCTCGAACCCGTGCCAGTACCAGGGCAAGGTCTTCCAGTCGAGGAAGACCATGAAGTCGGGCAGACTGCTACGGTACACGCCCTCCCCCGCCATCGACCGCATCAGGTACATGCCCATCGCGTAGCCGCCCAGCGCGAAGAACAAGCCATGTCCGAGGCTGAGGATCCCCGTGTAGCCCCAGATCAGATCCATCGCGATGGCCGCCATGCCGAAGCACAGGAACTTGCCAATCAACGGCATCATGTAATCCGGCACGGCCAACGGAAACGACTTGGGCATCCCGTTCAGCAGCGGGATCAGGACGGTGGTGATCAGGGTGGCCACACCGAAGAACAGCCACCCCTTCTTGTCGTGGAACTGAAGCAGACGTTCTCTCGCGCGCACGATGGTTTACGCCTCGGTCCTTCCCTTGATCGCGAACAACCCCTGCGGCCGTCGCTGGATGAACAGAATGATGAAGCCCAGCACCAGGATCTTGCCGAGCACCGCACCCGCCACCGGTTCCAGCAGCTTGTTGACGATGCCCAGGCCCAGCGCGGACACGATCGCGCCTGCCAAACGGCCGACGCCGCCCAGCACGACCACCATGAAGGAGTCGATGATGTACGACTGGCCCAGCTCCGGGCCCACGTTCCCCAACTGGGAGAGCGCCACCCCGCCCAGGCCCGCGATCCCAGAACCGAGGCCGAACATCCACGAATCCAGGCGGCGCGTGTGAATCCCCACGCACGCGGCCATGTTCCGGTTCTGGGTCATGGCCCGCACGTTCAGACCGATGCGCGTCTTGTAGAGCAGCGCCCACACCGCCACCGAGACCGCGATGACGAAAGCCACCACGCCGATGCGGTTGTAGGGCAACACCAGCCCGTGTGCCAGCTCCACGCCGCCCGCCAGCCAGTCCGGATTCGCGACGGCCACGTTCTGCGCGCCAAAGATCAACCGGACCGATTGAATCAGCAGCAGGCTGATGCCCCAGGTCGCGAGCAAGGTCTCGAGCGGACGGTTGTAAAGGTGCCGGATCACCACCCGCTCCAGCAGCACCCCCACCCCGAAGGTCACGAAGAACGCCACCGGGATGGCGGCGAAAAGATACAGACCAAAAAAGTTGGGCAGGTGCGACTGGAAGAACGTCTGCACCGCATAGGTCGCATAGGCACCCAGCATCAACATCTCGCCGTGGGCCATGTTGATGACGCCCAGCAGGCCGAAGGTGATGGCCAACCCGAGCGCGGCGAACAGCAGCACGCTGGCCAGCGACAGTCCGTGAATGATGCTGCCGATCCCGGTGATCAGGCGGCGCCGGTTCATGACGGCCTTCAGGGCGTCCTGGGCCCCGTCCCTGACGCGGTCATCGGGTTCGTTCGGTTTGCCGTCGGCGCCCACGCCCAGCAGGCGTTGCAGCTCCCCCAGCATCTCGTCATTGCCGGACTTCTGAATCAATTTAACGGCGGCCAACCGCAGATTGGCATCGTTGCTCCCCACGTCGACGCGGGCCACGGCCATCGCCAGCGCGTCTTGGACACCCTTGTCCTTCTCCCGATCCAGCGCCCGGTGCAGCAGCGCCCCGACCCCCTCCGAACCCGACCGGGACAGTTCCTGCGCCGCACCCAAACGCACGCTGGCCTCGGGCGAACCCAGCTGCAGCTCGGCCAGCACCGGCTCGGCAGCCCGACGGATATCGTTATCGGTCTCGACCTCGCGCGCCGGCTTGGCCGACGGCGGCGCGGCGGCCCCGGTGAACGGATCCACCAGATCGCGCGTCTTCTTGTCGTAGATCCAGGCGTTGCCGTCGGCGCCCACCCGCAGGCGGTCGTCGGTCAGCGCTTGCAGCGCTGCGATGCCACGCGGATCGCCCAGCGTCGATAGCTGTTTGATGTTGGCGAGAATGGTCTCGCCCGAGGGGCTGGCCAACCCCTTGACGGCGTCTTCCACAGGGCCAGCCAACGCGACACGGCCCGCGCCATCGCCCATCACCACGATGATGAGGGCGACGAACGCGAGCCGTCCCGTGGGGAACCGGCGCAATGCTTTGGCAGGAGCCGGCACGCCCATTCCTACTTGTACTTCGGTTCGGTGCAGTTACCGCAGGCCCACGGGTACAGCCAGTTGGCGATCTTGCCCTTGTCGTCCGGAATGTGCGGGCTCCACGCCTCGGCCTTGATCGGGCCCTCGGTCTTCCACACCACGCGGAACTGACCGTCGGCCTTGACCTCGCCGATGAAGACCGGCTTGTGCAGGTGGTGATTCTCGGCGTCCATGGTGATGTCGAAGCCGCAGGGCGCCTTGAAGTGCTGGTACCCGACCGCCTGGCGAACGGCGTCCACGTTGGTGGTGTGCGCCTGCGCGACGGCCTGCGCCCACATGTGGATGCCGATGTACGTGGCTTCCATGGGGTCGTTGGTGACGCGCTTGTCGCCGCCCGGCAGGTTGTTCTTCTTCACGTAGGCCATCCACTTGTCGATGAACGCCTTGTTGGTGGGGTTGTCGATCGACTGGAAGTAGTTCCAGGCGGCCAGCTGACCGACCAGCGGCTTGGTGTCCACGCCGCGAAGCTCTTCCTCGCCGACCGAGAACGCCACCACCGGGATGTCGGTGGCCTTGATGCCCTGGTTGCCGAGCTCCTTGTAGAACGGCACGTTGGAATCGCCGTTGATGGTCGACACCACCGCGGTGCGCTTGCCCGCCGCAAACTTCTTCACGTCGGCAACGATGGTCTGGTAGTCGCTGTGACCGAACGGCGTGTACTTCTCCATGATGTCGTCGTCGGCAACGCCCTTCGAGTGCAGGAAGTAGCGCAGGATCTTGTTGGTGGTGCGGGGATAGACGTAGTCGGTGCCCAACAGGACCCACTTCTTGGCGGCGCCCCCCTTCTTGCTCATCAGGTACTCGACCGCCGGGATTGCTTGCTGGTTCGGCGCGGCGCCCGTGTAGAACACGTTCCAGGACGATTCCTCTCCCTCGTACTGAACCGGGTAGAACAGCAACCCGTTCAGCTCCTCGAACACCGGCAAGACCGACTTGCGCGACACCGAGGTCCAACAGCCGAAGGTCACGGCCACCTTCTGGTTCTGGATCAGGTCGCGGGCCTTCTCGGCAAACAAGGGCCAGTTCGACGCCGGGTCGACCACCACCGGCTCGAGCTTGCGGCCCAGGACGCCGCCCGCTTCGTTGATCTCCTCGATGGTCATCAAGGCCACGTCCTTCAGCGACGTTTCGCTGATGGCCATGGTGCCTGACAAAGAGTGCAAGATGCCGACCTTGATCGGTCCCTTGTCGTCCACCGGCGCCGCCGCCGGGGCGGGCGCCGTCGCGGGAGCGGCTGGCGCCGCCGGTGCCGCCGGCTTGGGTTCATTCGATTGGCAAGAAGCCGCTAGTGCGCCGCCCAGCAAGACCGCTACGAGTTTCGTCCGCATATATTTTTCTCTCCCCTTCACGAGTTTTGTCATTGGAGGCGATGCGTCCTAGAAGAAGATCGCCTGGGCGCCGAGCTGAAGCGCGTTGGCGCTGATGGTGCCGCCCAGATCGGTGTGGCTGTAGTTCGCGATCAAGCGAAGCGCAGGCCCCTTGATCAGGTAAGCCAGCCCGACGTCCAGGTTCCACGGCTTGTCGCCGCCACCCTTCGGGCTCGCCCCCTGGTAACGAACCGAAGGCTGGATGTTGCCAATACCGACGGTTGGCGAAGCGTAAGCCACAAGGGCGTACCAGGAGTCGCCCAGGGCGCCGTCTGACACGTTGAAGTGGTAATACGCGCCTTCCGCGGTGAACCAGCCGCCCCCGGGGATCTTCTTCTCGAAGAGAACATCAGCGTTGAATTCGCCGTAGTCCTTGTCGCCGGCGAGCATCGTGGAGCTGCCGTGCTTCTGGAACTGGCCACCGACCCCGATGGAGAGCAGGTCCTTGTCCCCGAAGTAGCTGCCATTGCCCCAGAAGCCAGGCTCCGGGTCGAGCAACGCGAGGCGCAGGCGACCAGAGAACAGAGGGCTCGACCCCAAATTGGCGTTGTCGAAGGCGCCTGCAAGGTAGGTCAGTTTACCGCCTGCGATGTCACCCCAAATGACCAAGCCGTTGTTGCGGCCGGACGGGCCTTCCTTGGGCAAGGCTCCCACCGCCACGCCAGGATAGTTCCAGGGAATCATGAAGAACGGACCAGACGCATTGGAGCGATCCACCGGAACCAGCAGGTGACCGCCCCAGACGTGGAATTCATCGGCGATGTCGAACGAGACGATTGCGTCCATGACCGAGACACCGGCGCCCAGCTGGTCGGAGGCGGACGGCGTTGGCGTGTCCGTCGGATCGGCACCCCCGAAGTTCGTCATGTTGGCGTTCAGATTCACCGTGACGCCGACGTTCTTGTGGATCTTGCCGCCGGCGTGGAGCTCGACATAGGCGTTGTCCATGTGCCAGTCGCCCAGGCTCTTGGGATCGCTCTTCTTCTGGAAAACGCCTCCAATACGCGTCCAAGCGCCCACATCAATGGGCGGCAGTACGTCGGGTCGGGTGGCCGCCATCGCTTCGGTCGAGGTGGGCGGCTTGGCCGCGGCCTCGATGGCCGGCGTCACCGCCGGTGGCGGTGGTGCGGGCATGTCCGCGGGCGGCGGCAGGGCGGGTGGCGCCTCCACCACCGGAGGCGCCGCGGGGGGTTCCTCCGCCTGGACGACATTGGACCAAGCCACGCTTGCCATCGAGAGCAACAACCCCGATACCAATCCCCCCGTTCGCGCCTTCCAAGTCCTCGTATCCGTCATGCTGGGTCCTATTTGTCTCGTGATCGCTCCGCAAAGGTTAGGCCGCACGCGGGCACGCGTTCGCCCGGCATCTGGCCCGACCGACGACGGAATCGGTGGGATCACGCATTCACCGGACCGCCGTCGATGTTACGAACGGCACCATACGCAGCCCAGATGAACAGCATGTTTCGCACACGTAATTAGTACGTTAATTCACGGAGCCTCCGCCGGGCCCGGTTAACGCGCGAATCAACGGCCCGTTCGACGGAACGCGCGCCAGCCACCGAACGAAGAAATGTCTTGAGCGGCAACCGTCGCGTGGGCCTCGCAGACGAAGCCACTCACGTGGACACCGTCCTCCAATTCAATCTTGGCGATGCCCAGCGGCGACGGAATTGCGGCGACGAACGCGCCGAAGCCCGCGGGCTGAAGCCGCCACACCTCGACGTCGATCGCCACACCGTCGGTGGCTCCGTCGACCACGCGCACCAATCCCGGCTTGGGCGGCGTGGTTCCCGGCAAGGCGAACAGTCGATACTTTGGCGCCGTCTTGCAAGCGCGCGCCAGCGTGCCTCCGCGCGAGGTCAACTGGTGATTCAGGGGCTCGCCTGACAGGTGCGCACCGACGACCGCCAGCAGGATCCCATCGTCGTGGAGCGCGGTCGGCGCGACCGACGGTGGCAATGGAAAGGCCGTCGCGCCCAACCGCGATGAGGTCGCCCGATGAAGCCGCGTGCCCAGGCCCGCCAGCCGCGCATCACTGCCCCACGGGCCCATCAACGTCACGCCCACCGGGAGCCCGTCGTCGCGAAAACCCACCGGCACCGCCAGCGCGGCCATGTCCAGCAAGTTCACGAACGTCGAATAGACACCCAGCGCGCCGTTCAATCCCAGCGGATCGCGCTCGACCTCGTCAATGCGCGGCAAAGTGGGCGCGGTGGGAACCATCAAGCAATCGATCGTGCGCAGGATCTCCGCAACGCGGCGGCGAAGGAAGACCAGCTTCGTTTGCGCGGCGAAGGCTGCTTTGGCAGTGAAGACGGTGGCACCCTCCAGAATCGCGCGAAGCTCGGGGCGCAAGGTCTCGGGCCGCTCGGACAGGAGTCGCCCGGTCGCCTCCAGGCGCTCTGCGACGAAGGGACCTTCGTAGAGCAAGGCGCCCGCCGCCAGGAAGGGCGCAAAGTCGATCTCGACGATGGTCGCTCCCAGCGCCGCGCAATGTTCGATGGCGGCGTCGAACCCCCGCGCGGCACGCGTGTCGCCCAGAAACTTGCGTGCGGCGGGCGCCGGGACGCCCACCCGAAACGTCCCAGCCATGGGCGCGGGCGCGAAACGCACGGTCTCAGCGTCCGGCCGCGAGAACGGATCCGCGACGTCGAAGCCGCGCATCACCTCGGCCACGAAGGCTGCGTCCTCGCAGGTCGCCGCGAACACCGAGACGCAATCCAACGAACGGCAGGCCGGCACCACGCCCGCCGCGCTGATGACGCCGCGACTTGGTTTGAGGCCCACGATGTTGTTGAACGCCGCCGGCACGCGCCCCGAGCCGGCCGTGTCGGTTCCCAGCGTGAACGACACCTGGCCGCGGGCGACCGCCACGGCCGAACCCGAGCTGGAGCCCCCGGTGATGCGTTCGGGATCGAACGGATTGCGGGGAACGCCATAGGGTGACCGCACACCCACCAGGCCCGTGGCAAATTGATCCAGGTTGGTCTTGCCTACCACCAGCGCACCCGCCGCGCACAGGCGCTGAACCGACGTGGCATCGCGATCGGGAACGTAGGAGAACGCCGGGCAGGCGGCCGTGGTCGGCAAGCCAGCGGCATCGATGTTGTCCTTCACCCCGAAGGGAATTCCGTAAAGCGGCAGGTCCTCGCCGGCCCGATGGCGGGCCTCCACGGCCCGCGCGGCTTCGAGCAGCGCTTCCTCGCTGGCGAGCGAAATCCAGACGCCCTCGGCGTCCTGCGCCGCGATGCGCGCCGCCACGGCGCGCGCCACGTCGACCGGGGTGATCTCTTGGGCTTTGTAGCGGCGGCCCAGGGTCGCGAGGTCGAGTCCCTGGTCCAACGGATCGGCGCTGGGCATAGGCCGGCAGGATGCCCGACGAAGCGTGGGTTCTCAACCTCGCGACAATCGATCGCGCCAACGTAGCGCCGAAGTTACGGCGAATTGCATTGGCCGAAAACTCCCGGAAACCTGGCCCATCTAGAAATCCTTCATGAATCAGCCCATTGCTCGTCCTCCGTTCCGTCGCTTTGGTCGTTTGTCCCGTTCGTTTCCCCGTCTTTGGCTCCTGCCCGCCCTCTTGGCCGGCACCCTTCCCGCCGCCGCGCACGCTGCCGATGCCCCCGCCGCCAAGCCGGCCGGCACCATGACGGTGGGCTTCATCTACGTGGGTCCAAAGACCGATTTCGGTTACAACCAGGCCCACGCGCAAGGCGCGGCCAGCATCGCCAAGTTGCCCGGCGTGAAGATTCGCGAAGAGGAGATGGTCCCGGAGACCGTGGCCGTTCAAAAGACCATGGAGAGCATGATCAATCTCGATGGCGCCAAGCTGATCTTCCCAACGTCGTTTGGCTACTTTGATCCGCACATCCTCAAGGTGGCCGAGAAGCACAAGGACGTGACGTTCCTTCATTGCGGCGGCCTCTACACGGAAGGCAAGCACCCTTCCAACGTCGGCAGCTACTTTGGTTACATCGACGAGGCCGAATATGTGTCCGGCATCGTGGCCGCGTTGACCTCGAAGAGCGGCAAGCTGGGCTTCATTGCGGCCAAGGCCATTCCCCAGGTGCTGCGCAACATCAATTCGTTCACGCTGGGCGCCCGCTCGGTGAACCCCAAGGTCACCACCACGGTCATCTTCACCGGCGACTGGGCGATGCCGGTCAAGGAAGCCGAGGCCGCCAATAGCTTGATCGACCAGGGCGTCGACGTCCTGACGGCGCACGTGGATTCGCCCAAGGTCATCGTCGAGCTGGCGGAACGGCGCGGCGCCATGGTGACGGGCTATCACGCCAATCAATCGGCCCTGGCCCCCAAGGGATACCTGACCGGCGCCGAATGGAACTGGGGCAAGGTCTACGGCGACTACATCAAGCTGATCCAGGGCGGCAAGCCCTACCCGCACCTGCTGCGCGGCGGCCTCAAGGAAGGCTTCGTGAAGGTCTCCGACTACGGTCCTGCCGTCTCGGCCGACGCGAAGAAGAAGGCGGATGCCGCCAAGGCCAAGTTCATGGCGGGCACGATGGTCATCTACAAGGGCCCGCTGAAGGACAACACCGGCAAAGAGGTCATCGCCAAGGGCGTGGAGCAGAAGCAGACCGACATCAAGCTGGAGAGCATGGATTACCTGGTCGAAGGCGTCATCGGGAAGACCCACTGACCTCGGACCCCATCCATCAACACATGGCTGCCGGCACGCACACGCATTTGACCTCCGTTGAAACGGACGCCGCGCCGGCGGCCCTGGTTGAAACCTTGCGCCGCACCCTGGCTGCCCTGCGCGTTCCGCTGGGCGCGCTGGTCGCGGCGCTGCTGGTTTTCGGCGTGTTCATGGCCGTCATTGGCCGTAACCCGCTGGAGATCTACCAGCAGATGTTCCGCGGATCGTTCGGGACGTGGTTCTCGTTTCAGAACACGTTGCTGCGCGCGGCGCCGCTGATGCTGACCGCGCTGGCCACGGCGTTGCCGGGGCGCCTGGGCCTGGTCGTGCTGGGCGGCGAAGGGGGGATGGTGCTGGGGGGATTGACCGCCGCGGTGGCCGGAGCCGCCATGAAGAACCATGGTCACGGACCGATGGCGGTGGCGGCCGCAACCCTGCTGACGGGTGCGGTGGTCGGGGGCGTGTGGGTCGCCATCGGCGGTGCGCTGCGGGCCTATCGCGGCGTAAACGAAACCATCGCGACGTTGCTGCTCAATTACATTGCCATCGCGTTGTTGAACCATTTTGTCGAAGGGCCGCTGCGTGATCCGGCCAGCCTGAACAAGCCGTCCACCCTGCCCATCGGCGACGAGAACATGATCACCAGCATCCCGGGGCTGGATGTTCACTGGGGCCTGGCGTGGGGCCTCGGCGCCTGCCTGCTGGGCTGGTTCCTGATGCAGCGGACGCTGTTCGGGTTCTCGGCGCGCATGATCGGCGGCAACGTCCGCGCCGCCCTGCTGAACGGCTTGCCGGTGGCACGGCTGATCGTGCTGGCCACGTTTCTGGGGGGGCTGTGCGCGGGGCTGGCGGGGGCGGTGGAGGTGGCCGCCATTCACGGCACCGCCAACGCGTCGCTGGTGACCGGCTACGGCTACACCGGCGTGCTGGTGGCGTTCATCGCGCGCCAGAACCCGCTGGCCGTCATCCCGGTGTCGATTGTGATCGGTGGCATCGGTGCCAGCGGCGGGCTCTTGCAACGGGGCTTCGATCTTCCAGACGCCACGGTGAACGTGCTGCAAGGGATCCTGTTCATCGCCATCCTGCTGTCCGAGACGCTGCACGGCCGCGCCAAGGTCAGGGCCAAGGCCAAGGGGCCGAAGGCCAACGTCAAGATGGCGCCGACGACCGGGGGCGAGGTGGCGGCGTGAGCGCCGGGGCAACGGGCGTGGCGCTGGCGGTGCTGGGCGGTTCCATCCGCGTCAGCACGCCGTTCCTGTTCGTCAGCCTGGGCGAGTGCCTGACCGAGAAAAGCGGCCGGGTGAACCTGGGCCTGGAAGGCACCCTGGTGATGGGCGCGATGACCGGGTACGGCGTCGCCTACCTGACCCATTCCCCCTGGCTGGGCATCCTGGCCGCCGGTCTGGTGGGCAGCCTGCTGGGCGGGTTGCACGCAGTCCTGTGCGCGCGCCCGCGCGTGAACGACGTGGCGGTGGGCATTGCCCTGATGCTGTTCGGGGTGGGCCTGGCCTTCTTCATCGGCAAACCGCTGATTGATGCGACGGCGCCGCACTTGCCCGCGCTGTCGCTGGGCTGGTGGAGCCCATCGTCGGCGGTGCGCTCGGCCTTGCAGATCAATGCCCTGTTCGTGCTGGGCCTGGTGTTGACGGGCCTGGTGGTGGTGCTGCTGAAGCGCACCCGCTGGGGGCTGGTCTTGCGCACGGTGGGCGAGTCCGCGGACGCGGCCCGCGCCATGGGCTACGACGTGAACCGCGTGCGCCTGCTGGCCACGGTCGTGGGGGGATTCTTCGCGGGCATCGGGGGATCTTTCCTGTCGCTCTATTACCCGGGCGGCTGGAACGAGGGTCTGTCCAGCGGACAGGGGCTGATGGCCGTCGCGCTGGTCATCTTCGCCCGCTGGGATCCCGTCCGCTGCCTGCTGGCGTCCCTGTTGTTCGGCGGCGCCAGCGCGCTGGGGCCGGCGCTGCAATCGGTGGGCATGACGTCGGGCTACTATCTTTTCAATGCGGCGCCCTACGTGCTGACATTGACCATCATCGTCGCGACCAGCTCGACCCGCCGGGCGCTGGGCGGCCAGCCCGCCGAGCTGCGCATGGCGCGATGAACGCAACCGGGATCAGCAGTCAAGGAGATCGCATGAGCGTCACCAGCATCGCGCACCCCCGCTTCGTCCCCGCCGAACCGTATCGCTGGCCGTGGAACGGCGATCTGCGCCGCGAGAACACGGCGCTGGTGGTCATCGACATGCAGACCGACTTCTGCGGCAAGGGCGGCTACATCGATCTGCTGGGTTACGACATCGGCCTGACCCGCGCGTGCATCGAGCCCATCGGCCGCCTGCTGGCACGCATGCGCGCCGGGGGCTTCCCGATCTTCCACACGCGCGAAGGGCATCGCCCGGATCTGGCGGACCTGCCCGCCAACAAGCGCTGGCGCTCGCGACAGACACCGTCGAACCTGGGCGTGGGCATCGGCGATCCGGGGCCGTGCGGCCGCATCCTGGTGCGCGGCGAGCCGGGCTGGGACATCATCCCCGAGCTTTACCCGCTGCCGGGCGAGACCATCATCGACAAGCCGGGCAAGGGCACCTTCTGCGCCACCGACTTCGACCTGATCCTGCGCCAGCGCGGCATCGCCAACATCATCCTGACCGGCATCACCACCGATGTTTGCGTCCACACCACCATGCGCGAGGCCAACGACCGCGGGTACGAATGCCTGCTGCTCGAAGATTGCTGCGCGGCCACCGACGTTGGCAACCACACCGCCGCGCTGAAGATGGTCAAGATGCAGAACGGGGTGTTCGGCGCGGTCACCACCTCGGGGCGCCTGATCGAGGCGCTGCCATGAGCGCCACCGGCGTGCTGGAAGACCTGGCGCCGAGCTTGCTCCCGGGGTCCGAGGTCCTGCCCGAGGCGCCGGTAGTCAGCCCGGTGCTGGAGGCGGTGGGGCTGACCAAGATCTTCGGCGGCGTCACCGTGCTGGACGACGTCTCCCTGTGCCTGCCCGCGGGATCCTTTCACGCCCTGCTGGGTGAAAACGGCGCCGGCAAGAGCACCCTTGTGAAGTGCATCATGGGCTATTACCGCGCCGACGCCGGCCGGGTGCTGGTGCGGGGAGCCGAGGCCAAGATCAAGAACCCGCGCGACGCCGCGGCGCAGGGCATCGGCATGGTGTACCAGCACTTCACGCTGGTCGACAACATGTCGGTCGCCGAGAACCTGGTGCTGGCGCGCCAGCATCACCCGTTCTTCTTCGACTGGGCGCGCGAACGCGCGGCGGTGTCGGCCTTCATGCAGGACATGCCGTTCCGCCTGGATCCCGACAAGCCGGTGCGCATGCTGGCCGCCGGCGAAAAGCAGAAGCTGGAGATCCTGAAGCAGCTTTACCTGGGCAGCGCGGTCATCATCCTGGACGAACCGACGTCGGTGCTGACACCCGACGAGGCCGACGAAGTGCTGGGCCTGCTGCGCACCATGACCCGCGAGGGCAAGCTGACCATCCTGATGATCAGCCACAAGTTCCGTGAGGTCACCAAGTTCGCCGACGAGGTGACCATCCTGCGGCGGGGAAAGCTGGTGGGTCGGGGACGGGTGGGGGCGATGTCTACCGACGAGATGGCGCGCCTGATGGTGGGCGACGACCCCGCCAAGAGCGATCGCACGCGCGCGGAGGCGGCAGCGGGCGCGATGATCCTGGAGGTGCGCAACCTGTCGGCCGACGACGATCTGGGAGCGCCCGCCGTCCGGGAGCTGTCGCTGCAGGTGCGCGCGGGCGAGATCGTGGGCATCGCCGGCGTCTCGGGCAACGGCCAGGAAGAACTGGTCGAGGTGCTGGCCGGGCAACGCCTGGCGAGCGGCGGCACAGTGCACGTAGCAGAAACGCCATTCCGCGCGCGGCGCGCCGAGATGCGTACGCAGAAGGTCCGCTGCCTGCCCGACGAGCCGCTGAAGAACGCCTGCGTGGCCGGCATGTCGGTCGCGGAAAACATCGGCTTTCGGCACTACGATCGCAGCCCGTTCGCGCGCCTGCGGGCCTTGGTCAGCGGCCGTCGGCTGAGGAACCACGCGCGGCAGATGATCAAGGAATACGGGATCCGCACCCAGGGGCCCGACGCCCCCATCGGCAGCCTGTCGGGGGGCAACGTGCAGCGGGCCGTGCTGGCGCGCGAACTTCACGACGAGGTGGCGTTGCTGATCGCGGCCAATCCCTGCTTCGGCCTGGACTTCGCCGCGGTCGCCGAGATCCGCGGGCGCATCATGGACGCGCGCAACCGGGGCACCGCCGTGCTGCTCATCAGCGCCGACCTGGACGAAATTTTTACTTTGGCCGACCGGGTTCTGGTAATCAGCGAGGGAAAGATCGTCCATGAGGCGACCGCCGCGACCGCCGACATCGGCGTGATCGGCCGCCACATGGCTGGCCACGCGTGAAAACACCTCCCCCCTCGCCTTCCCCCACCCCCACCAACCCGCCGCCCGCCCCGCCCTCCCTGGCGCTGGGCGATCTGCTGGCTGAATCGCAGCGGCCCGACTTCACCTGGTCAACGTTTAGGCCCGGCGTCGAAGAGCATCGGCTGTACGGCAGCCACCAGCCTGACGCCTCCACCGCCTCGCTGTTGCGGTATGCGCCGGGCGCGCGGATTCCGCGCCACCGTCACGTGGCGCTGGAGAACATCTACGTGCTGGCGGGTTCGCAGCGCGACGAACGCGGCACCTACCGCGCGGGCGCGCTGCTGGTGAACTTTCCTGGCTCCGAGCACACGGTGGTCAGCGACGACGGTTGTACCGTGCTGGCGATCTGGGAACGCGCTGTGGTGTTCGTCGACGGGTGAGAGGCTGGGGGCACCTTGAGCTCCCATTCGACCTACATCTGGCGTCTTGACGTTACAGCGCTATGACGTCAAACTGTGAACATGGCACAGGCGAAGCGAGCCACGGTGTACTTGGAACCGTCACTGCACCGAGCCCTTCGTGTGAAGGCCGCCGAGACGGATGTTTCGGTATCTGAGCTGGTGAACGATGCCATTCGATTTCGACTGGCCGAAGATGCGGAGGATCTCCAGACCTTCCGCACCCGGGCCGCGGAGCCAACCTCCTCCTTCGAGAGTCTCGTGAGCGCGCTCAAACGACGTGGGAAGCTATAGGCTCGAGGTCAAGCGGTCGGCAGCCAAGGAGATCGCCGATCTTCCCAAGGCCGATTGTCAGCGCGTCGTCGCGAAAATTCGAACACTGGCGAGCGACCCACGGCCACCTGGCTCCGAAAAGCTCAGCGGCGCAGAGAAATACCGAATTCGCCAGGGTGACTATCGAATCCTCTACGAGATCGACGACTCGAAAACATCTGTGATCATCGTCAAGGTCGGCAACCGCAAGGAAGTCTACCGTTGAGGCGCTCGCGCGCGTCTCCTCCCCACCTGCGCCTGTCACGCCCAATCGAGCAGAACGGCCTGAGCTGGCAGAGGAAGCGCACGTGTGTATCAGTTCAAGGGCCAGCCTGATGCCCCCGTGGAGTTGTGTATGGCGCCGTCCTCTACAGGCGCCTAGTTCCTTGAATCGGTAGTACCGAGCAAAGGCCAGGTAAAGTCACCATGGACCTGCTGGCGTGCGCAATCCAAAGCGGCGCATCTTGTAGAGGATTTCGACGGCGGTCTTGGTCCACATGAATGGGTTTGAATGTCCAGAAACTCCGCCCGGTAGATGCGGACGGCGGTTCTGTTCGTTTCCCCGCACCGGTGCGGCTGTCTCCGTTGGGTGGATAGACATCGATTCTTGTCACGCGCGTCGGGCCGCCCTCCCGTATTATCGCGGCCGGCGACCGGTCACGCATGACAACGTTCACCTCGAAAAAAGGTCTAGCGATAGCGCCCCTCGCCTCGCAGGTTGTGCGACCGACCCCTCTCGGTAGGGAACCCGCGAAGCCCATCGTCGTGGAGCCCGCGCAGGGCTGGCAAGCCGAGCTGAACCTGCGCTTCGCCCGGGACGAGCGCGGGGCCACCCACCTGGTGGCACGCAGCCACCGCGGACCGCTGGTCGTGCAACGACCTTTCCACCCCGAGGGCCGCGCGGTCCCCCACGTCTACGTCCTGCACCCGCCGGGCGGCGTGGTGGGGGGCGACCGCTTGTACTTGCGGGCCGTCGTTGAATCCCAGGCGCACGCGCTGCTGACGACCCCCGCCGCGACCAAGTTCTATCGCACGCGCGGTCCCGAGGCCGAGCAGACCCAGCAGTTGAGCGTGGGCGCGGACGGCGCGCTGGAATGGCTGCCCCAGGAGATCATTCTCCACGACGGAACCGCCGCCCGCCTGGCGACGGAGGTCCACCTGGAACCCGGCGCCCGCTTCATCGGCGTCGACACGCTGGTGTTCGGCCTGGCGGCCCGGGGCGAGACGTTCGCGGCCGGTCGCTGCCGGCAGCGGTTCGACGTGTACCGCAGTCAACGCCCGCTGCTCATCGAACGCGGCTGCTTCGACGCCGCCAGCCCGGTTCACGCGGCGGCGTGGGGCTTCGGCGGCGCGCGCGTGCACACCCTGTTCGTGGCGGCGCCCGCGCCCCCCCGCCTGGCCGAGCTGCTGCCTGCCCTGCGCGCGCTGGCTGAGACCTTCGCCCCGGCCGCGCACGCCGGGGTGACCGTGCTGGGCGACGGGGACGTGCTGGTCGGCCGGTACCTGGGCGATAGCACCGAGCAGGCCCGCCGCTTCGTCCACCAGCTCTGGACGCTGATTCGCCCGGCCCTCATGCTGAGACCCGCGGTCCCCCCTCGCATCTGGGCCACCTGATCTTCTGGTCAACCAAACCAAGGGACATTCGACATGGAACTGACTCCGCGAGAAAAGGACAAGCTGCTGATCTTCACCGCCGGGTTGCTGGCGGAGCGCCGCAAGGCGCGCGGGCTGAAGCTGAACTACCCCGAGGCCGTCGCCTATATCTCGGCGGCGATCATGGAAGGCGCCCGCGACGGCCGCACGGTCGCCGAGCTGATGTCTGCAGGGACGCAGCTGCTGTCCGCCGACGACGTGATGGACGGCGTGGCCGAGTTGATCCCCGACGTGCAGGTCGAGGCGACGTTCCCCGACGGCACCAAGCTGGTGACCGTGCACCAGCCGATCCCCGTGAAGACCAGCCTGGGCATCGGCGCCATCGAGACGGAGCCGGGAACGCTGACGCTGAACGAAGGCCTGGCCACCGTGCGGGTCGAGGTCGCCAACACCGGCGATCGCCCGATTCAGGTCGGCTCGCACTACCACTTCTTCGAGACCAACCCGGGATTGAAGTTCGACCGCGCCAAGACGCGCGGCTTCCGGCTGGACATCGCCGCCGGCACTGCCGTGCGCTTCGAGCCGGGACAGACCCGCACCGTCCAATTGGTCGCCTACAGCGGCGACCGCGTGGTGCAGGGTTTTCGCGGCGAGGTCATGGGACCCCTCGATGCGGCAAAGGGCACGCCATGAGCACCACCATCGACCGGCGCGCCTACGCCGAGATGTACGGTCCCACCACCGGCGATCGCGTCCGGCTGGGGGACACCGATCTGGTGGTCGAGGTCGAGCACGACCATACGATCTACGGCGAAGAGGTGAAGTTCGGCGGCGGCAAGGTCATCCGCGACGGCATGGGGCAAAGCCAGCGCGCGGGCGCCGGCGTCGCGGACACCGTGATCACCAACGCGTTGATCCTGGACACCGCCGGCATCGTCAAAGCCGACATCGGGATCACCGCCGGCCGCATCAGCGGCATCGGCAAGGCCGGCAACCCCGACGTCCAGCCGGGCGTGACCATCGTGATCGGCCCGGGCACCGAGATCATCGCCGGCGAAGGGTGCATCGCCACCGCGGGCGGCATCGACACGCACATCCATTTCATCTCGCCCCAGCAGTGCGAGGACGCGCTGATGTCGGGCGTGACCACGATGATCGGCGGCGGCACCGGCCCGGCCGCGGGCACCAACGCCACCACCTGCACGCCCGGCACCTGGAACATCGCGCGCATGCTGCAAGCAGCAGAGGCCATCCCGATGAACCTGGGTTTTCTGGGCAAGGGCAACGCCAGCCGCCCCGAAGGCCTGGAGGAGCAGCTCGTCGCGGGCTGCGTGGGCCTCAAGCTGCACGAGGACTGGGGCACCACGCCGGCGGCCATCGACTGCTGTCTGTCGGTCGCCGAACGCTTCGACGTGCAGGTGGCCATTCACACCGACACCTTGAATGAATCCGGTTTTCTCGAGGACACGCTGGCCGCCTTCAAGGGCCGCGCGATTCACACGTACCACACCGAGGGCGCGGGGGGCGGTCACGCCCCCGACATCATCAAGGCCTGCGGCGTCCCGCACGTGCTGCCCTCGTCCACCAACCCGACGCGGCCGTACACCGTCAACACCGTCGACGAACACCTGGACATGTTGATGGTGTGTCACCACCTGGACGCGGGCATCGCCGAAGACGTGGCGTTCGCCGAATCGCGCATCCGCCGCGAGACCATCGCCGCCGAAGACGTGCTGCACGATCTGGGTGCCATCAGCATGATGTCCAGCGACTCGCAAGCGATGGGACGGGTGGGCGAGGTCATCACGCGCACGTGGCAGTCCGCGCACAAGATGAAGCTGCAGCGCGGCCCGCTGGCCCGCGATGCGGCAGGGCGCGCCGACAACTTCCGCGTGAAACGCTACCTGGCCAAGTACACCTTGAACCCCGCCATCACCCACGGCATCGCGCACGAGGTCGGGTCCATCACCGTCGGGAAATTGGCCGACATCGTGCTGTGGAAGACCGCGTTCTTCGGCGCCAAGCCGTCGGTCATCATCAAGGGCGGCCTGATCGCCGCGGCGCCCATGGGCGATCCCAACGCGTCGATCCCGACCCCGCAGCCGGTTCACTACCGGCCGATGTTCGGCTCGCTGGGGGGCGCGCTGTCGGCGACCAGCGTGACTTTTCTTTCGGCGGCGGGACTGGAGACCGGGCTGGGCGACAAGCTGGGGCTGAAGCGGCGCCTGGTGGCCGTGAAGAACACCCGCACTATTCGCAAGACCGATCTGGTGTTCAACGACGCCCTGCCCGTGATGGAGGTCGACCCGCAGACCTACGAGGTGCGCGCCGACGGACAATTGCTGACGTCGACACCCGCGAAGGTGTTGCCGCTGGCGCAGAAGTACTTCCTGTTCTAGAGGCGGCCATGCGGAAACTGACGCACGTCTTGCCCGGAGCCGCCACGGTCGCGACGGCCGACCTGACGCTGGCCTACGAAGATCGGCGCCGCAGCCGCCTGCGGGCGCGCTTGGACGACGGCACCGAGGTGGCGCTGCTGCTGCCGCGCGGAACCGTGTTGCGCGATGGCGACTGCCTGGGCGGCGACGGCGACGGCCCGCCGGTGCGCGTGCGGGCGGCGCCCGAGACGCTGTCGGTGGCGCGGACGCCGGATGCGCACCTGCTGTGTCGGGCCGCCTATCACCTGGGCAACCGCCACGTCCCGCTGCAGATCGCGCCCGGACGGTTGTCGTATCAACACGATCACGTGCTGGACGGCCTGGTGCGGGATCTGGGACTGGTCGTCGCGACCGAAGCATCTCCCTTCGAGCCCGAGGCCGGGGGCTATCGACACGAGGGCACCGCGGGTCACGGGCACGCGCACCCCCACGAGCATCCGCATGAACACCCGCACGAGCACGCCCATCCCCACTTGCTCGCACCTCCGCCCCGACGGGACGCGCATGACGACTGAGGGGGCAACGCTACCGCCGGGGCTCGCGTTCCTGCGTCTCCTGCAGCTCGCCAGCCCCGCGCTTCCCATCGGAGGGTTCGCCTATTCGCAAGGACAGGAATCCGCGGTCGCGGCCGGCATCGTTCACGACGAGGCGTCCGCGGCGACGTGGATCCTGGGGTTGCTGGCGGGTCCCCTCGCCCACCAGGACTTGCCCTTCTTCGCGCGCATGCACGCCGCACACGCCGCGGGTGATACGGCCACCGCGCGCCGCTGGAACGACCTGCTGTTCGCTTCGCGGGCCACGGCCGAATTGCAGATCGAGGACCGCCAGCTCGGTACCGCCCTGGCGCGTGTCCTGGGGACGCTGGGCCTACCGACCCTGCCTCTCCCGTCCGACGGGCCGACGACCTTGGTCCTGCAGTTCGCGCGCGCCACCGCACACTTCGGCGTCGGTGTTCGCCAGGCGCTGCAGACCTTCGCCTTCGTCTGGGCGGAAGCGCAGTCCAGCGCCGCCGTCCGCCTGGTCCCGCTGGGGCAGAGCGCAGGCGTTCGCATCGTCGCCCGCGCCGCCGAGGCCATCCCGGACGCCGTGACCGGCGCCCTGGCGCTCGGCGACGACGAACTGGGCGGCGCCGCTCCGCGCCTGGCTTTGCTGTCGGTGGCCCACGAAACCCAATATTCTCGATTGTTCCGCTCGTGAACCAGAAGGACTCACCATGAAACGTTTCCCTTCTTCTGCCCCTTCTTCCGTCCCATCGTCTGCCCCTTCTTCGTCCTCCCCCCTGCGCGTGGGCGTGGCTGGCCCGGTCGGCTCGGGCAAGACCGCGCTGGTCGATGCGATGTGCAAGGCACTCCGCGAGACCTATGACATCGCCGTGGTGACCAATGACATCTACACCAAGGAAGATCAGCAGTTCCTGATCCGCAGCGGCGCGCTGCCCGAGGAACGCATCGTGGGCGTCGAGACGGGGGGTTGTCCCCACACGGCCATTCGCGAGGACGCGTCCATCAACCTGGATGCCATCGACGATCTGAGCCGTCGCTTTCCCAATCTGGACGTGATCCTGGTCGAAAGCGGCGGCGACAACCTGGCCGCCACCTTCAGCCCGGAGCTGGCCGACCTCACCTTGTACGTCATCGACGTCGCGGGCGGCGACAAGATCCCGCGCAAGGGGGGCCCCGGGATCACCAAATCCGATCTGCTGGTGATCAACAAGACCGATCTGGCCCCCCACGTCGGCGCCTCGCTGGAGGTCATGGATCGCGACGCGCGCCGCATGCGGGGCGACAAGCCCTTCGTCTTCACCAGCATCCGGCACGGGGAAGGCCTGCAGGCGGTGGTCGACTTCGTGGTCCATCAGGGCCTGCTGGACGCCAAACCGTCCGCGCCTTAGCGCGGCCTCCGGCGCTCTTTTCGAGTTCTTTGCCGGGGCCTTTCCGGCCCTCATGTCGGTTGATGTCGCGCAAATCTGCGTAACCACCCTTCAGGTGTGGCGCAACCTTCCGATCTGTTACTTCGGAGGGGCCTGCTCTGACGGCGACAGTTCCGCCTGACCTGCCTCCCGATCGCTCACAGATGTCACAACGCCTGGCAACCCTCATGAGTCTCGAAGCGGCCGGCGACAGCGCCGACCCCGATGTCCTTCGGCTGAAGGAGGAGATCTTTCTGCTCGAGACGCTGATGGACACCATTCCAGACAGCATCTACTTCAAGGATCGCCAGAGCCGCTTCACCCGCATCAATCGCTACTGCGCCCAGCGCTTCGGCATTGCCGATCCCGCGCAGGCCATCCGGCGGAGCGACTTCGACTATTTCACCGACGAACACGCCGCGCAGGCCTTCCGGGACGAGCAGGAGATCGTCCGCACCGGACAGCCGCTGGTGAACGTGGAGGAACGGGAGACCATGTCGGACGGCACCGTCCGTTGGGTGTCGACCACCAAGATGCCCTTGCGGGACACGCTAGGGAAGATCGTCGGCACCTTCGGCGTCTCGCGCGACATCTCCCAGCGGAAAGAATTCGAACGCCAGCTGGAGCACCAGGCCTTCTTCGATCCGCTGACGCAGATGCCGAACCGGGCCCTGTTCATGAATCGCCTCCAGCACCTGTTTCATCGCGCGCGGCGCGCCGAGGGCGGGTTGCTGTTCGGCGTGCTGTACCTGGACCTGGATCGCTTCAAGGGCGTCAATGACGGTCTGGGGCACGCCGCCGGCGACGCGCTGCTGGTCGAGATCGCGCGCCGCCTGGAGAAGTGCGTGCGCCCCAGCGACACCTTGGCCCGGCTGGGCGGCGACGAGTTCACCGTGTTGCTGGAAGACATCGCCAGCGAGGCCGATGCGGTCCGGGTGGCCGATCGGGTCAGCGCGGCCCTGTCGACGCCGTTCAGCGTGCAAGGGCACGAAATCTACTCGTCGGTCAGCCTGGGCATCGCGCTGTCGAGCGCCCATTACGAACGTCCCGAAGAGATGTTGCGTGACGCGGATACGGCCATGTACCGCGCCAAGGCCAATGGGCGCGCCCGCCACCAGGTGTTCGACGTGGACATGCACCAGCGCGCGGTGACCATGCTGCGCCTGGAGACCGACCTGCGTCGCGCCATCGAGCGCGGCGAGTTGATGGCCTATTACCAGCCCATCATCGATCTGCAGACGCGGCAGCTGAAGGGCTTCGAGGCGCTGGCGCGCTGGCAACACCCGACCCGCGGGATGATCATGCCCGACACCTTCATCCCGGTGGCCGAGGAGACAGGCATGATCGGAGCGATCGGCGAGTTCATGCTGACCGAGTCGTGTCGTCAGATGCGAACCTGGCAACAGCGCTACCCGCGCGAGACGCCGCTGACCATCAGCGTGAACGTATCCACCAAGCAGCTGGCCCAGGGCAACGTTGCCGAGCAGGTGCAACGGGTGCTGACGGAGACCGGCCTTCCGCCCGGGACCCTGACGCTGGAGATCACCGAAAGCGCCTTGATGCAGAATCTGAAGGCCGGCGCGACGGTGATCAAGCAGCTGCACGACCTGACGGTGCGGCTGCACATCGACGATTTCGGGACCGGCTATTCGTCGCTGTCCTACCTGCACAACTTTCCCGTCGACACGTTGAAGGTCGACCGCTCGTTCGTCAGCCAGATGGAGAATGCCCCTCACCAGGCCGAGATCGTGAAGGCCATCGTCTCCCTGGCCCAGAACCTGGGCATGGGCGTCACCGCCGAGGGCGTCGAGACCAACGCGCAGGCCGATGCGCTGCAGGGATTGAACTGCACCAGCGCCCAGGGCTTCCTGTTCTCGCGCCCGCTGCCCGCCCACGAGGCGGAGCTGCTGATCGTGAACGGGATGGGCCCCACCTGACGACCGCGCCGGGCTTGCCTCCCTGATCCGCCTGGTCCCAGCAGGGGTCACGCAGATCGTCGTCGCCTTGCGGAAATTTCCGCCTATATTCCGGCGCTGCATGGGGTATCCGAAGCAGCGGCGCCGCGCGCCGCCCGCGGCCACGAGTTCGGCTCCTTCTTCTGACCTTCGCGCCCAGGCGCCGCCGGAACGGTTGGCGGCGCTGCGGTTCGCGCACGCGCGATTGTTGCAGGCGATCGCGGCCAAGAAGAAGAGTCTCGACAAGCTGGACGCACGTATCGACGACACCGCCCGTCGCATGGCGACGCTGGGGCCTCTGCGCGACCAGTTGGTGCGGCTGGACGGCGAGGTTCACCGCCTGTTCGAGGAATTGCTGGCGCGCAAGCGCCAGCCCCGCGACGTCCGGCGCGCGCTGACGATGTTGCACGCCTTCCTGATCCGCGCCGGGGTGCTGGCGCCCGCGGGATGGAGCGACGCCGAGTCGGCCGAGCCGCCGTCGGCCAGAGCCAAGCATGGCGAGGACGACCGGGACGCCCCCGCTTCGGACACGCCTCCGCGGGACGGAGGCGGCTTCTCGGCGCGACGCCCCTCGGACGCCACGGACGATCAGACGCTGCGCACGCTGTTCCGCCGGCTGGCCATGGCGATGCACCCGGATCGGGTCGCCGACGACGCCGAGAAAGCGCGCCGCACCGAGGCCATGAAGGATCTCTCGCGCGCCTACGCCGAGCGAGATCTGGCCCGGCTGCTGGCGCTGGAGCACGCGTGGTCGGCGGGGCCCGGCGACGATGCGCCCCCCGTGGACGAAGCCGAGCGACAATACGCGCGCCTGGAGCAGATGAACCGCGAGCTGCGCATCCAGCTTCAGAACCTGACCGCCGAGCTGAAGGCGCGGAAGCGCTCGCCCACGGGTCGGATGAGCGACCAGCTGCGCCGCCCGTCGCGCGGCACCGATCCCATCGCCTCCCTGGCGGCCGACCTGGCCACCGGTCTGGCCCAGCTGCGGCTCGTACACCAGCGTGTGAGTGCCTTCGCCGACGGCAAGCTATCGCTGGAGATCTTGCTGGCCACCGTGGCCCCGCACCATCCCGCTTCCCCTTTCGACGACGACGACGATCTGGCCGATCTGTTCACCAATCCGGAAGCCTGGCTACGGCGCTGACGGCACCTGCGGCCCGGCGTCCAGCACCGCCCGCACCGCGCGCAACAGCGTGTCGGGATCCAACGGCTTCGGGATCATCTCGACGCCCAGATCGGTCAGGAACGACGCTGGCAAAGCGTCCGCGCCGTAGCCGCTGGCGAACAGGAAGCGCGCGCCCGGCTGCCGCTGGCGGATCCGTTCACAGGCCTCGCGTCCGGTCATCCGCGGCATGACAGCGTCGAACAGGTACAGGTCGAACCGCCGGTCCGCCGCCAGGTCCACGGCGGCCGCGCCATCCGACGCCGTCGTCACGACGTAACCGGCGCCCTCCAGGACGCGCTTCACCAGATGCAGCACGTGCACCTGATCGTCGGCCACCAGGATGCTCTCGACGCCGCGAGGGACCGCGCCGCTGATCTTGGTGCCGACCTGCGAAGCCGCCAGCTCGGCGGCGGGGAAATACACCTTGAAGACGGTGCCCATCCCCGGCTCCGAGTAGCAATGCAACATGCCGCCGTGCTGGTTGACGATGCTCCACGCCACCGCCAGGCCCAGCCCCGTGCCATCGCCCGGCCCCTTGGTCGTGAAGAAAGGCTCGAAGATGTGCTCGAGAACCTGTGGCTCCATGCCGGTCCCGGTGTCGCTGACCGTCAGCATGACGTAGCGGCCCGACTTGGCCCAAGGATGTGCCCGCTTGTAGTCCCCGTTCACCACCACCTGCGCCGTCTCGATGGTCAGGCGACCGCCGGAGGGCATCGCATCGCGCGCGTTCAGCGACAGGTTCATCAACACCTGTCCGACCTGCGACGCGTCCACCTGCAGCTTGGGCAGCGCCACGCCCGCGATGAAGTCGGTCTGGATGTTCGGCGGCAGCAGACGGCGCAGCAGGGTCAGGAAGCTCTCCACCTCCAGGTTCAGGTCGACGCTCTCGACGGTCAACGCCTGCTTGCGGCCCAGCATCAACAGTCGTTGCGTCAGCTGGCTGGCGCTGCGATCGGCGTCGCGGATCAGCGCCAGGTCCTCCCGCTGGCCCTCGGTCAGCGGGCCTTCACCGATCAGGTCGGCGCTCATGCGGATGACGGTCAGCAGGTTGTTGAAGTCGTGGGCGACGCCGCCCGCCAGCAGGCCCAGACTCTCCAGCCGCTGGCGCTTCGCCAGCCGCGCCTGCAGCTCCAGCCGCTCGGACTCGCGCCGTTGTAACACTATCCGCGCCAGCACCACCGAGACCATGTTGGCCATCTGGACCAGGTGACCAGTCACCTGGGCGTCGACGGCGATCACCCCTTCGTCGCCGAAGGTCCCGCACCCCAGAATTCCCAACCAGTGATCGACCACGCTCAGCGGGAGATTCACCACGGTGCGGTTGCCCAGCGTGCGCGTGACTTGTGGAAAGGGCCCCGCCTGCGCGTCGGGAATGATCACCGGCCCCTCATCGCGCAGCAGCGCTTCGACCAGCGCGTCGCCCTTGCGCGGAATGGTGGGCACGACCTCCCGGATTGCGGGCGCCCGCGGACCGGCGGCGGCGATCAGATTCAGTCCGGCGTCGGGACCGTCCCCGTCGCACACGTATAACCAAGCGTTGGTCAACCCGAAGCGCGTGAAGACCTCCTCGCGCACGGCATTGATCATGGCGTCATACGAATCGACATGTCGAAGGGACCGCGAAAATGAATCCAGCGGATGCCCCCCCACCCTCATCCCGTTGTCGGCGTCTGACACGCGGGCTGCATCCTATCAGCGACGGTCAGTGTCACCGGGGCAAAACCGGACCAGGCAGGCATCACCGATGGGTTCACGCGAACTGGCCTGTGCGGCAGAAACGACGACATGGCCGAAATCGACCACCTCTATGCGCGATGGGCGGCTCCGCGATGTGGCCCGACAGCGAGCAAACGAGGATCGTCGGAACAGCGACCGCAAGACCGAATGCTGTTCGATTCATAGCGGCAGCACCAAGCACGCGGCGTGCCTGGTCGGCGCTCTCGCCTGCGGTTGCAATTCGCGGGAAACTCCGCTGAAGCGAAGCCTGGAGTCATATGTCTTCACCCTACACAATCATCCGGACCATCGAGTGATTTGGGTACCAAGGTCTCATGTGGATGTTCCGGTGTTCGTCCCAAAAGACCGCGATCGGCACCACCATGGCCGTGGTGCGAAGCGCGGCCACCAACGGATTCGACAGACCGTCCGCCCTCACGCTCGGAATCCGATCGCGCCCTAGAGAGGAAACGGCGGCGTTCCCCCGCAGGTCGTTTCGTACGCAAATCCCAGGTCTTCGCACTTGCTGCTGGTGCCGCAGAACAGGGACATCCCGCTGGCGCATTCCGGGCCCGACGAGGAACAGGCCTGGCCCAGCGTCGCCGCCTTCCGACACTTCGGCGTCGCGCCCGTCTGGTCGCAGTAGTCGGTGCTGGCGCAGGCGGTTGACTCGGCCGCACAGCTGCCGCCCGTGGGCACGATGGAAGCGCACACCGGCTCCGAGGTCGCCGACGAACAATAGAGACCGTCCTCTTCCAGACACGTCGCCGTCGGATAGCCGGGCGAGGTGAACAGATCGAACACGCAGCTCTCGTTCTTGCGGCAGGTCGTCGCGCAAGGGTCGCCCAGGTTGCCGCGCGCCGGCGGCGACTGACAGACCCCGGTCGTCGTCGAGAGATTCGAGTCGCCGGTCCACAGGCATTGAGTGACCCGCCCGCCGGCCTTGCATTCGTTGGCTCCACTGGTGGAAGGAACCCCGCCTTTCCCGCACGCGGCGCCCGGCGCCTTGGTGCCCACGAACACGCCCTTGCAGGCGGCTTCCAGCGGTTGAAACGCGCAGGTGCTGGAGGTCTGCTTGTAGCCGGCGATGCAGGCCGCCAGCGCCGCGTTGTCGATCGTCACGGTCCCCTTGTTGAAGTAGGGCAGGCCCCAGAGCCGCGACGGGAACTTCGTCTCGCAATCACCCAGCGTGGTGGGCAAGGACTTCTGCGCGCAGCAGGTGCGGGCGGCGGCGCAGAAAGCGTTGCCGAGCTCCACCAGCAACGTCGCGCTGCTGACCGCGCCGCCCGCGCCGCCCGCGCCAGCCGTGCCAGCGCCAGCTGACCCTCCCTGGCCCGCGGTCGCGCTGCCGCCGGCACCGCCTTTCCCTCCCGACGCTCCGCCGGTGGCCTTGCTGCCTCCCGCCGCCGCTCCCGCGGCCCCGCCCTTGCCGCCCGCCCCGCCCGCCTTGGCGCCACCGCCCCCGTTGCCGGCGTGAGCGATCGCGCCGCCGTTGCCGCTGCCGCCGGTGCCCACCGGGCCCGTCGCACCGCCCACACCGCCCGAACCGCCGCTGCTCCCGCCACCGCCGCCCTGGCTGCCTCCCGTGGCGCTGCCGATCGCGCCCGCGGAGTTGGCGCCGCCGCTGGCGCTGGCACCGCCGCTACCCAGGCCGGCCGCCCCGCCTCCACCGAACTGGGCGCCGCCCGTGCCTTGCACGGCCACCGTCCCGCCGCTGTTGCCCGAACCTGCGGTTCCCTCCGAGGGGCTGCAACCGAACGACCAAGCGCCCAGCACCAGCGCCGCGACCAAGACATTCGGTGGTGCGCCTCCCGCGCCAGAGACACGAAGGCAAGCAGAGGACCGGGGGCGAGCAATGGTCTTCTTCATGGTCGGGGATGCTAGCCGAGAAGGCGCCCGAGAGGAGCCGTGCCAACCTGCTTTCGACCAAAAGCGGCAGTGTGATCGCCGCTGCTTGAACGCGCTCGAAAATCGAGGCAGCTCAAACGGCGACGTCGACCAGCGTCGCGGCCAGCAGTTGCTGCGCCGGCTTCGGATCGACCGTCACCAGAAAACCGCGGGCGCCCCCGTTGATGTAGATCAACGGCAGCTCCAGGATCGTGCGCTGCATGTAGATGGGCATCGCGCGGCGCAGCCCGAACGGGGACGTTCCCCCGACTTGATAGCCCGAGTGGCGATCGGCGACCTCCGGCGCGCAAGGACCGACCGAGCGGGCCCCGATCAGACGGGCCAGCTGTTTGCTCGAGACCTCGCGATCGCCATGCATCAACACGCACAAGGGCGCCTTCTGATCGTCCTCGAAGATCAATGTCTTGATGACGATGTGTTCATCGACCCCGAACGCCCGAGCCGACGCGGCCGTTCCGCCACGGGCCTCCCAGGTGTAAAGGTGAGGCTGGAAGGCAACGCCCCCGGCGCGCAACGCGCGAATGGCCATGGTCACGGGATGCTTGGGCACGAACGACGCGGCTCCGAAGGCTTGGGCCTAGCGCAGGTCGCGGCGCGCGCCAGCGGGAAACACGGCGTCGATCAACGCCAGCAGCTCGCCGCGCGTGCCTGCGTGCTCGGTCACATCGCGCGCGAAGATCGCCGCGTTGTCGTAGCGCTGCGTGGGATCCACCGCCAGGGCACGGCGCAACACCTCGGCGGCCACCGGCTCCAGCATGCCGATCTGACCGAACTGCGCCGTGGCCGGGCCCACCGCCGCGCGCAGGAGCTGGTTGAACCCGCTCTCACCGCGATAGAGCGGCTGCCCGGTCAAGCAGAAGTACAGCACCAGCCCCGCCGAAAAGATGTCCGAGCGATGGTCCACACCTTCACCGCGAGCCTGCTCTGGTGACATGAAGTTCGCGTTGCCCTTCACCATGCCCACGTCGGTATGGCTGACGCGATTTTCGGCCTTGGCGATGCCAAAGTCGGTCAGCTTCACCTCGCCGCGGTACGAAAGCAGGACGTTGCCGGGCGCGACGTCGCGGTGAACGATGTCCAGCGCCGTTCCGTCCTTGTCCACCTGCGAATGCGCGAAGGCCAGTGCCTCCAGCACCTCGTGCAGGACGTAGAAGGCCACGCGCGTCCCCAGCGGGCGCCCGAAATGATCCAGGTGCGCTTGAACGAACTGGCCCAGGTCTTTCCCGTGGATGTATTCCAGCGCCAGGAAATATTCGTTACCGGCCTTGCCGAAGTCGAACACCGGAACGATGTTCGAATGAACCAGCCGCGCCTGCAGCTGAGCTTCGTCGATGAACTGATTCACGGCCTCGCGATGGCGCGCCAGGTGAGAGTGCATGCGCTTCACCACGAAATAGCGAACGAACGCCTCCGCGCCATACGCGGCGGCGAAAAAGATCTCGGCCATGCCACCCTCACCGATTCGTTCGATCAGGTGGTATCGCCCCATCTCCGAGCCCGCGCGCTGGTCCTGCGCGTTCGCCTGGGCCAACGCCAGACCGCCCGGACCCGGGCGCGGCCGGTCGGGCGTCGCGAAGTGCCCGCGGTCCCCCCCGGACCGGGCTGTCTCGCGGCCGTGGCCTCCCGTCGGAGGCATCGCGCGCGTCTGCGGCCAGGTGGCGGCAGGCGCCTCGGGCACCGTCGCGCCCAATTCTCCCCCGGGCGACGACGCTCCCCGCACCGGCTTCGCCTCGGCCCCTTGAACGGGCATCGATGCCCGCGGCGACGATCGGCGTGTGCCGCCCGGCCGCGCCGGTCGCAGGGCAAACAACACGATTCCGCCCATGGCCACCACGGCGCCGCCGATGATCAGGAGCAGCGCCGCCGGGTTGGGCACGGGGGGAGGGACGTGCGGGGGCGCGAAGGCAGCCAGCATCCACATCCCGCCGCCGAGCGGCCACGCGGTCGCTTCGCGGCCGTCCTCGATCAGCAACGGCACCCTCGCCTCGTGGCCCACCAGCGGGACCAGCACCCGCCCCGGCTCACCGGGACCAGCTGCCTCCACCAGCCTGGTCCCGTCGGACAGGCCCAGCGCATCCCCGGTCGACTGCGAGATCTTGACCAGCGCCGATTGATCCAGGATGGCGCCCACCACCACCACGGGAGAGGCATCTGCCGGCTTGGCCTGGATCACCCGCGCCGCCGCCAGGGCGAAGGCGCTGCCATCGCCGGCGACAATCCCCGATGCGATCCCATTCTGGCGCGCAATGCGAACCGCCTCGGCGGCGGCCACCTGGCTGGTGCCCGGCCCCAGCATCGCCAGCGGTCCCGACGCGGCCACCACCCCCGTCACACCATGCGCCTTGCGAAGGGGAGCCCACCATTCCTCGTTCTCCAGCAGATCCTGGAAGGTGTCGCGATCCGCGCCCATGTTCAGCGCCGCCTGCAATTCGGGGATGCGCGTGGCATTGCTGGCATCTGCTTCCAGCGCCCGCGCTTGCGATGCCAGCGCCATATCGATGCGGCCGCGGGCGGCGGCCGCCGCCGGACCCAGCGGGGGGGCCGACGGACGCGCCGCCGCGCGCCAGGCCGCGCCGCCCCCCATGGCCGCCAGACCGGCGACCAGCGCCACGGCGCCCCACGGGCCGCTTCGACGGGCTTCAGTCATCATAGGAGCCGTATTCTGCCCCGTGCTTGTTCATGTGTCGTGCGGGCGGGGCCGGCTCGGCAGTGAAGGACGCGGTCACCGGCCCCGTCCCGGCGATGTCGATTCGCTGCGCGGCCGGCTTGACCGTTGGTCCCCACAGCACCAAACGGTAGGTCCCGACGGGAACGCCTGGAAGCTGGAACGTGCCATCGGCGCGCACCCGCGCCCAGTGGGTGTTGGGCACCACCAGGATATCGGCGCGCATCTTCGAGTGAATGTTGCAGAACACCTCGACGTGCCCGGGCTTGGCCAGCAGCGTGGGGCTCGACTTCTCGCCTGCCTTCACCGTTCCCAGGTCGAAGGCCGCGCCGGGCGTTACCGAGAACACGTTGTGAAAGACCTTGTCGACGTTGGGAAACAGCACCCGCGTATTCACGGGAACCACCGCCACCGCTGGCGAGAAGCGGCGGTCCTTTTGCTTGATCTCGACGTTCGGCGGATGCGCCGGTCCACCCCGCAAGCCGTCGACGTAGACGTAAAGCTCGCCCACCGAGGCGTCCTTGGTGCGGACCGTTCCGGTCACGGTCGCTTCACGCGGCGGGGCGGCGGCGGCCTTCGCCCCCGCCTGCGCTGCCGTGGGTGGTTCGGCGATCGGCGCGGCTGCCGGCGGCGCAGCGCCCACCGGCGCGGGCGTGCTCTGACCACCAGTCGACGGAGGCAATGCCGGCAAGGCGCCCGGCGGCGCCGACTGCATGTAGCGGAGCAAGACACTGTGCATCTCCATCACCTGCAGGATCAGCGCACGTTGCTCGCGAAGTTGTTGCTGCACGCGGGCCAGCTCGGCGGAGATCCGATTGAAGTCAGCCGCCGTGGGGGCCGCCGCGGCAGGCTCGGCGGCGGCTGTGGCCACCCACCCCGCCCCCGACACCAGGCTACCTGCCAGGCTCGCCGCCAGAAACGTGGTTGTCGCGTATCGCATGGTTCCTCTGGTTCTCATCAATAGATCAAGACGAGGCTGCTGGTGAAGATGTCGTTCTTAACGCCGGGAATCGGCCCGTATTCTCCATTGTGAAGATATTCCGCCTTCAAGGTCGCCCAGGTGCTGAAGACAACCCGCGCGCCGCCCGTGCCCCGCCAGGACTTGGTCACGTAGGCCCGATCGGGTCCCAGCGACACCCAGGCGTCGCGATACTCCGCGCGCCCCAGCAGACCCCAGGTTTCGTTCAGCATCAGATCGGCCTCGACATACCCGCCGCCATGCAGGGTCAGCTGATAAGCGTCCTGACCGGGATCGCCCGCGGCGGCGCCCTTCAGCCACTGGGCCTTCACCGCCAGACCGCCCACCTCGACCATCAGGTCGGGGCCGAAGAACCACATCGCGCGCCGGTTGCTGGTGGTGCGATCCTGCGCGCCGTAACTGCCCGATGCGCCCAGCTCCAACCGAACGGGCAGCGGAGGCCGCACCGCCACGCGCGCGCTGCCGGTTTTGCCCGCGTTGCTGTCGGTCTCGTCGTAGAAATGAAATTGCTCGGTGGTGTTCGAGCCGTTGGTCACCGCCGCCGCCAGCACCAGCCAGTCGTCGGCGCCCAGCTTGGTGCGCACCTTCAGGCCCAGGGCGGTGCCGGTCGTGTAGCGGGCCATCAGCGACGGCGTGACCCCGAAGCGGCGATCCGACTTGCGGTCCCGGTACTCGATGCCCAGCACCGAATCCATCTTGCCCACGAAGATCGAGGTCCGGCCGGATACGGTCGGCAACCATTCCAGCTGGGCCAGATCCACGTCGAACGCATCGCCGAGCGCGAAGTCGCGCCCCGTCCGGGGGGTGAAGTTCAGGCTGGCCGTGATGATGGCGGACGGCGCGGGCGTGGCGCGCAAGCGCAGGTTGATCTCGTTGGCGACGAAGCCGGGTGCCCCGCGCGAGTTGATGCTATCGAATCGATCCACGCCGGCCGCATCGCCCAGATCGGCCACCTCGCCGCGCGAGTTGACCGCCGGGGCCAAGATGTCGCCCAGAAAAACCCAGGTGTAGCTGGTGTAAGGCGCCGTGTTCAGCACCTGATGCCCGAAGTCCTGAACGTAACCCGCACCGTTTCCCTGCGGCGCGAAGAATCCCAAATCGATGTAACCGCCCCAGGTGAAGGACGGCCGATACGCTTCCGCCGGCGGTTCGTTCTTGCGGGGCTGGATGTCGAGCGGATTCGCGTCTTCGGACGACGCGAGGTCTGGGTCGGCAACCGGGGGCGGCCCCGGCCAGATCAGCGTCGGGTCGAACGGATCAGCCGGCAACCTGGGAAGGACGATCGGGTCGGGCGAACCGGGGGCCGGCAGCGCCGGTTGTCCGTCGGCCCCGCTGGGCCCTGCCGTCCACCCGACCCGGGGCAAGCCCGCAATCCCGAGCCCGATCGCCAACCCAATGGCCCGCAGGCGCCTCCGCGACGCCGTCACGGATTGATTCCCGCTGGCGGGGTATCCGTCGGACAAGCCGCCACGAACTTGGGTGGCAGGCCGGGGTCGGGCGGGGGCGGGATGAGCAGCGCCGTGGGGCGGGCCTGCCCGGTCAGGCTGCCCAGAAACGCCACCAGGTCGGCGCGGTCTTGATCACTCAGCCCCAGCGGGCCGATCTCGGGGCATGCCTCACCGGTGGTCGGATCGCAGGTCCCCGCGTGGTCGCGCGTCGTCGCCCCGCCCTGGTCGTAGTGCCACACCACATCGCCCAGGGTGTCGTAAAGGCCGTCGTGCATGTAGGGCGCGGTCAGGGCCACGTCGCGCAAGCTGGGTGTGCGCCAAGCGCCCGACCGCGCGGGGAACTTCGACAGATCCACCACGCTCGAGACATCGTCGCTGTAGGTCGAGCCACGCCAGAACCCATTCGCCGACATGGCACTGTCCAGCTTCTTGCGCCCCGTCGACGCGCCCAGCGGCAAACACGTGGAGGGGTCTTTCGCGCAGTCGCAAGACGGAGGCTTCGCGCAGCCGTGAATCGGCCGCGACGGCAGGGACGGAACACACTCGGCGACGGTCGGAACCGACTCGCCGACCTGGGGCACCCCCACATCGTGAAATTTCCCGTCAGAAAACATCGGTGTGCGGTGACAGTCGTAGCAAGACCCGCGGCCGACGAAGATCTTCAGCCCGCGCTGTTCGGACGGCGACAGCTGCGTCGAGCCCGGCCCCTCCGTCACGAAGAGATCGAACGGCGACCGATCGCTGCTGAGCATCCATTCGTAAGCGGCGATGGCCTTGGCGGCATTCACGTGCACGCGGGTGATCGCGCCTTTCAAGGTGCCGTCGGTAATTCCTCCATCGGTCGCACTGGCGTTGAAGCAGGCCGCGGAGGCCAGCTCGGCCTCCGACGGCAACGGGTCGGGGAACAACGCCGCGTATTCGGCCGCGTAGGACGTGGCGAGCACGCGAGCAGTTCTCAGACGATCACCGTTCATCGATACCGCGCTCTCGATCACTTGCGCCGCCTGAGCCCACAGCGTGTCGGCGCGTCCGTTCCAGTACAGCAGGGGGTAGCGGGCCGCATTCAAGGTCTGCTGGCCATTCACGTCGTAGCGTCCGGCGCCTTGAGACACCCGGCGCGGAACCGAAGTGACGTCACCGCCCGCGTGCGCCGGGTCGTGGCAGGTCGCGCACGCCACATTCATCGAGCAGCCGGGCGCGGTGGCCCGACTGGTGACGGTGTCGCGGTTCACGGTGTCGATGAAACGCGCCGGGCCCGAAAGCTGTGGGTCGAAGTACAGCTTCCAGCCCAGCTCCACGATCGGCGGAAGGTCGAACGCGGGCGCGGGATCGGCGGCGTCCAGCGCGTGCACCGCCAGCCAGACGTCGTCACCTGGAAGATATTCGTTGGAAAGATCCCGCGGCGGCGGCGTGGCCGTGACGTTGGCCAGGTCGCGAATGCGCGCCCACTCGTCGCGGGTCCAGGCGCAGTCGTCCTCGCCACAGGCCAGCTTGTCCGCCCACGTCCCGCATCCCGCCAGGCCCGACAGGACCACGACGCCGAGACCGAACGTACCCCCCCGAGCTCCGTTCCGCATCGAACTGCGCCGCAGTCTACCCGGACCCACCGGCGACGAGAAGCAATTTGCAAGCGGCCGAAATGCGCCACATCTCGCGGTCGATCCCGATCAGAGCGGCGTCGAACCACCGGTGTTGCCGTGACCGCCGGCGCCGCCTCTGCCACCCGCGCCGCCTGCCGCACTGGGGTCGCACGCGCCCGTCGGGGAAGGGATATGTCCATTGGCGTAATAGGCGTAGGGGACGTCGGAGGTGGTGCATCCTGTTCCCGCCTCCCTTGTTCCAGCCAGCATCGCCGCCCTTCGCTCCAATCCCCCCCCTCGCCGCCCACTCCCGCCGTTCCTGGCAGACCGCCCGCCCCGCCATCGGGATAGCCAGGCTGTCCTCCCTGGCCTCCGATCCCGCCTGAGCCAGCCGCCGGACTGCGATCACCACCAACACCACCAACACCGCCCGTACCGTTGGCTCCATCATTCTTGCCGCCGCTACAACCGCCCGGGCTCTTCCCGCACCGACGTTTCCCCCGCCGATCACCAGAGTGAGACCAGCGGTGCGGCGCCATCACGGGGGAAGAAGGAACGGCGCGTGGATCAGCACGAGTCCATTGGCAGTCAGGGCGACAAGTGCGTCGCCTCCCAGATAGAAAATTTCACTCACCAGGGGGGGGACCTTGAATAGGAGAAACCCGGACGCGATCTCCTTGAAGCCTGACGTCTCGAAAACGGAAAGGCTGATCCGGCCTATACCGAGCTGGCCATGCCAGTCAGATTGCACGACCAAGAGGCGACGCCTGCCGAGGACGGCGATCGAGGTGTTGAGGGATTGTAACGGAAGAAGCTGTCCCGCTTTGAACGGACTCGCGGGACTGCTCACGTCAATCACCTCCCCCGCACTCGAAAACAGCAAGCCCCCGTCCCGACGAATCCCGCCGCCCAGGAACCCTGTCGTTTTCACGGTCGACAGGCCACCGGAACTCAGTGTCATGGTGTAGATGGCGGAATTCGGCGCGTCCAATCCATCCGCGGAACCGAAGATGATCCCTGGGGGGCCCAGAGCGAACGACGACGGAGAGGGAGCCGCCAGCACATCCGTGCGCGGGCTGCCGTCGTCGAGCACGTAGGTTCCAACTCTGACCTGACTCGTAGCGCCCCGGAGCGTGGCAATGACCGCATCGGCCGAGCCCGGAATCGCCTGCATTCCCACGATCTGTGTCGGCTCGTTCGACGGTCCTCCCCGCGGCAGCGTCCTGAGTGGACCAACGGTGGGAACCGCGCCGGTCAAGGTCAGCTTGCGGATGGCGGTCTCCCCGTCGATCCCAACCCACAACGTAGAGGCGTCCTCTGACAACGCGAGCACATTGGGATCGGCCCCGATGCTGACAGCCGAAACGGTCTGCAGCGTGGACGAGTCAATGATCGCGATGGAGTTCGGATTCTCGTCCGCCCGGGCAGGAATGCTGGCGTAGAGACGTCCGCGCGCTGGATCGTAGGCCAGGTCGTTCGCACGGATTGAACGGTTGAAAACGCTGGAGCATCCGGCGCAAGCCTCCGGGGGAGCTACCCATAAGCTGCCCCCCAGTCCCCCGCCGCCTCCGGCCTGTCCACCAGCGCCCGCCTGTCCACCAGCGCCCGCCTGTCCTCCAGCGCCCGCCTGTCCTCCAGCGCCCGCCTGTCCTCCAGCGCCCGCCTGTCCACCGGCGCCCGCAAGCGCCGCCCCCGCTTGCCCCGCGGCCCCGACGCTCCCGGCCGCCCCGACGCCCCCGGCTGCCCCGCCCTCGTTGAATCCCCCTCCACCACCAGAGGAAGCCGAACCACCTTGCCCTTCGTTCGGGCAAACGCCGAACGCGGGGCCCGGGCTCAAGCACCCCTGCTGCTTCTTTTGCACGCACCCCCCCGGGGCGATGGCCAACCCGACATATAGCGAAGCCGCGGCAAGAGCCCCAGACCTCCTCATGCCCATCGGCATAGGATGCGCGCGGCCCTCGAACTTTGCCAGCGGGACCACGCTGGCCGTCGAGTATCAGTTCGGGAAGCGTCGAGCGCGCGGCCAGGCCCAGGCGGTTGTCTCACGAAACGGGTCGTCCCGCTTGCTGCCGCCATCGTTCCTGCTTCCGGCTGCGCGCAGAGCGCCCGGCGCGGCCCGCACCTCGATGACGATGGGGGGCGGGACGGAGGCGCGATTCGGCGCCGCGGCCAGGGTCTTGAGGATGCCCGAAAGGCTCAGCATGGCCCTCCGCGCCTGGAGCAGCGCGGGCAGCGCACCGGTCGCCTTCGACGTCACCTCGCGGAGCTCGCGTCGAAGCTGGTTGGCCCCCTTGAGAGACATGGACGCGAGCTCGCTCAGCTCCGTCACCAGCCCCACGGCGATCTCACGGGGAGCCTTTCCCTCGGTCGCGGCGAAGGTGGCCCGGAAGGTGGCGTCGCCCACTCGACTCGCGACGTTGGCGAAGACACCCGAAACCTGTTCGGCCGCCGAGACCAGCTTGGTGCTGCCCTCAAGGAAGACCTCTAGCGCGTCGATCGCGCCTTGAACCTCAGCGACGTGGCCCAACGCCAACCCGAGCCCGTCGCGTTCACCGTCAGTCAGTTTGGTTTCGGATTCGTCTGGGGCGTTTTGCATTCGCGTTCGGCCTCCGTTAGGTGGAATTCCGTGTTCGCCCACTCTAGCAATGGGCCACGCACAAACGAGCACAAAAGCAGACCTTGTCGCACCTGCCTCACGATTCGGACGCGCGGCATCGCGAGCGTCATGAACTTGACGCTCTTCCCCCCCGGTCAGACGGACTTAGCGCGACAAGAGCAGACCAACCGGTCGGAAGACGCGGCCACCGGTTCCCACCGGTGCTGCTTCTTCGATAAGTTGTCGCTCGACCATGCCGCCTTCCTCGCCACCTCCCTCGCCGCCTCCCTCGCCGCCTCCCTCGCCGCCTTCCTCGAAAGACCCGTTGCACGGCCTCACTCTCGAAACGATCCTCAACGAACTGGTCGAGCATTTCGGCTGGCCCGAGCTGGGTGCACAGGTGGACATTCGTTGCTTCACCACCGATCCCAGCATCGCTTCGAGCCTCAAGTTTCTTCGCCGCACCCCCTGGGCCCGCGCCAAGGTGGAGAGTCTTTACCTCTTCATGCTGCGCGAGCTGAAGCGCCAGCGAAGACCGGGGCCGTTGCCCGAGGGCTGACGGCAGCGGTGGTGGCGCCGGCCAACCGATTCGGCGACACTGACCGCCATGCGGGCTCGATCGGTCGCAACGATCGTCGTGGTGTCGCTGCTCGCCGCGACCGAGGCAAGCGCGCATGGGGCGGTGCCGCCTGCTCCGTCGACACCGCCGCAGGCGGGGCCACCGCCCGGACCGCTTCCCCCTGCCCCGGCCCCGGCCTGGCAACCGCTGCCGCTCTCGTCGCAGTTGCCGCCGGCTCGGCCGCCCGCGCAACCTCCTGCTCCGCGCGCCAATATTCACCTGGAACTGCCGCTGTACGACGCCCCCTTCAATACGTTGGGGGGCTATTCCGCACCCAGCATGCGCCAGTCACTGGCCCTGTCGGAGGACCTGTACGGGTTGGCGCCGCGTGGGTATTCCTGGAAGGCGACGCCAAGACCCAGGGCTGGGTTCCCGGCAACGTCGCCCTCGACGCGGCCGTGTCGGCGCGCGCCGGCGTCGAAGCGATCGTCTTCTAGCGTTGTCCTCTCGGCTCGAAAAGAGGGTCAGGGATTCAGCGTCAGCCTTGGCAAATATGGGCGTAGTAGAAGGTGTCGGCCGCGACGAAAGCCCCCGAAGTCACCTCGAACGTCTCTCCGTCAGGGCCGGTCGCCGAGACCGTGACGGTCCCCTGTAACTCAAGGGGACAGTTTGTCTGGCACGTGGAATCAACCCACTGCAAGTGGCCGGTGAGCCCGTGATAGACCGTATCCGACTCGACGGTGTGGATGGTCAGGGTCGCGACATCGTCGCTGAGCTCAATCGCCGAAGCTCCAGGGGGGACGAGAGGCACAACGAAGCGAGCGGAGAATGCGTTATTGGCCCGCGACGGCTCGGCGATAACGAAGGTGAACCTGAATGAGCCCGTGTAGGTGGCGGACGGAGGAGATACGTCGAAGCCCGAAAAGGGCGCCAGGTCTCCGGCCATCGAGGCCGCTCCCGCGCCTTGATAGCTGAGCTGTCCGGTCACCTTACGGTCGATCTTAACTTGCCGAGTCGTGGGACAGTCGTCGCAGCCGAGACCGAGAGCCGAGGCGGCGATGAAGATGGCCAGGACGCTGACCGCGGAGCGAGGGATCATGCCCGGCATCTAAGCATCAGCGGTGCCAAGGCCGATCGAGCGTGCCGGCCCCCGTCAGGGGCCGCGAACATCCGCCTGCTCGTCGAGAATTCACCATCCGCGTCTGCTTTCGCACGACACATACGCGGGCCGCCGTACGCGCGAGCACCAGGCCATTTCTGCTCAGGCGACACGGCCTCACATGGTGGGTCGTAGCCAGACAGCCAATCCGTCGCCTTCGAGCCTCGACGTCCAGCCCCCGTCTCGACCGCACCTGAAAGCCGGGCTCAGCCGAGGGCCTCGGCGAGCGCGACGATGATCCCCGACGGGCCGCGCAGGTAGCACAGCAAGTACGCATCCTCGTACTGCGCGATCTCGCCGACCAGCTTGCCGCCGTGCTTTTCAAGGCGGCGCACGACGTCGCGGATGTCGTCGACCGCGAACATGATGCGACGTAGCCCGAGCACGTTCGCGGGCGCCGGATAGGGATCGCCCGGGATCACGGCCGGCGCCAGGAACTTGGTCAGCTCGAGCCGACTGTGGCCATCTGCAGTTCGCATCATCGTGATCTCGACGTCGACGCCGTCGAGCCCGACGACGCGGTCGACCCAGCTGTCCTGGACCCGCATCCGGTCCTGGGCTTCGAGACCGAGCTCGGTGAAGAACGCGGTCGCCGCGTCGAGGTCCTCGACCACGATGCCGACATGGTCCATGCGTTGGACGGCCATGGTCTACCTCGACCCTTTGAGCTCGATGCAGATCGTCCGCACATCGGTGGTGCCGACGTTCTCGACGGCATGTCTTCCCACGGGCGCGGGGATGACCTGTCGCTCGGCGAGGTCCAGCTCCATCGAGGAGCCGTCCGGGTTGATCAGCCGGAGCGTGCCCGGCTTCACGATGTAGTTCACGTTCTCCGGGTTGGTGTGCATGGGGACCTTGGCACCCGGCTTCACGGTGACCTCGAGGACGCGGATGGCCTTGTTCTCGAAGAGAACCTGGTGGACGTCCGGCGAGATCTTCACGATGTCGTCGATCTGATCAGTCATGACTTGCTCCTTTGGGTTCGAGCACGACCTTGTCGCTTGCACATAGCAAGGTATCATTTAACTTGCAGAACGCAAGCGATTCGGTACCCTATTCGACGACCGGTTTGCCATGGAGAACCGCTGCCCCATCAACGCCTCCCTCGTCGTGCTCGGCGATCGCTGGTCTCTCCTCGTCGTGCGGGACTTGCTGTTCGCCGGCTACAGGACCTTCAGCGAGTTTCTGAATTCGGGCCAGGGCATCGCGACGAACGTTCTGGCCGACCGGATCAAATGTCTCCTCGACGCGGGCATCCTTGCGAAGAAGGCGGATCCGGACGACGGACGGAAGTGGATCTACAGCCTCACGCCCAAGGGCGTCGATCTGGCGCCGGTGCTGCTCGAGCTCAGCAAGTGGGGCTCGACCTACGAAGATGGTGTCGCGCCACCCGGCGTCCTCGAACGATGGGACGCGGATCGCGCGGGCTTTCTAGCGGAGCTACGCAAGCGCGCCTCCGGGACGACCGACACGACGCCTGGGCGTCGCGCCCGCAGATCGACCTCGCGGTCGAAATCGACGAGCAAGAGAGGATAGGAAGTTGGCGCCGCGCCGTGCGAATCCGCGCCATCCAGGTCGAGCGCTGCCACCCGGCGCCCTCCACTGGTGCGTCGCGAACTGCCTCGCCGCGCGATGCAGCCGTGTCTGCAGACGGCGATCGGGCGATGGAGCTTCCCCGCCGCGCCGGAAGCGTACGCGGCCGAGTTCCCGCTGGTGCTGCGGCAGCCACTGACGGTCATTCCCGCCCCCCCCGGCGAAGTGGGCGGCGCGCCGTACGCAGAGGGGCCCGCCTCGTGTTGCGCCAGCTCGCCAGTTTGCACGCGGCCCGGCGCCTGGCGCTGGTGGCCGACAACGCGATCGTGAACGGGGACCTCCACCGCGCCCGGCACGCCCTGCGTGACCTACAGGCTCACCACGCGGGCATGGGGGAAGGAGGCGGGGTACACTCTGCCCATGGCCCTTCCAGCCAAGATCGATGATCCCGAGGTTGCCGAGCTGCGGCGGAGGCTCGTCTCGCTTCCAATGGAGCGGCAGGCACAGGTCCTCGAAGGTGTGCTGACCGCGGGCCTTCGGTTGCGCGTTCTCGCCGAGCAGGTTCGTCATCAGGTGGGCCAGATGACTGACGGCGACGAAGCTATCGCCGAGCGGGAGATCGACGATGCCGTCCGCGAGGTCCGCCAATCGCTGACCCGTGGCCGTTAGAGCCGTCCTCGACACGCAGGTCGTGGTCCGGGGCCTCCTCGGCATCCGTCGCTCTGCCTGCGCGCTCGTCTTCGAGGCGCTCGCGGATGGAGCCTTCACGGCGATCGTGTCGCCGTACATTCTGGCCGAACTCAGCGCCGTTTTGGCGCTCCCAAAGCTTCGGACGCGGTACGGATTGACGGACGATCAGGCCGCCGAGTTGCTCGACGCCTACGGCCGCCAGGCCGAGACGATCAGCGGAACGCTGGACCTCCCGGATGGCTGGAGGTCCGCTGGGCGGGATCCGGCCGTTCCCGCCGAGGACGTGCCGATCGTGGCGGCCGCGCTCGAAGGCGGAGCCGACTACATCGTCTCCGACGACGCGGGGCTGCTTGAGTTGAAGACCGTCGCCGTCGCTGGGTTCCACCCGGTTCAGGTAATTGCGCCCGGTCCATTCATGAAGCAGGTCCTTCTCCTGGATGGAGAACAAGCGGTGACCTCCCCTGTGAAACCAAACGCAGTTCTGGACACGAACGTGGGTCTCGCGATCTACTCGTGGCACGAACTTTTGGACGCGGGGGAACGCACAGTGGAAGAGGATCCGACGGCCAACCTTACCCACCCGGACATCCAGTTTTGGGCGCAGCGAGCCCACACAGCGTTCATGCTCGCGCTGTTTCTAAACGAACGCGGGTGGACAACGTGGTCGCCTCTGAACGAACTGAGCCGGACGTTGGTGAACAAGGCCCCACCAGGTGAAGAGGGGCACGGTCCCAAATCCAACTTCGTCAGGCTCTTCGTCTACTTCATCAAGGAGAAGCTGTTGCCAGGCTGGCTCGATGGTGGAGATCCGTCGAGCGACGAGAGCATGATCGGCATCGGAGTCGACGAACTCTGCCTGGACGGGGCCGCTCAGCACGCGATCCCGCTCGTCAGTTGGGAAGGACACGGACCGAACGGGCTGGACCCGGAGAAATTCATCCCAAGAGAAGCGCGGGAGCGGGGCATCGACTTGTTAACCCCAGAAGAGCTACTCAGCCGCAAGAAGTTCGACGAGACGAAGGCTGTCGAACGCTTCTTCGCCGGTTGGGACCGGCACGCACCGGCTTACATCTCCCGGAATCCGACGGCCAAGGAGACGCTGGAGTACTTCCATCACCTTTACCGTCGCATGGCCGAAAACGATTGGACTCCGTAGCCGAACGACAATTGGCGCCGGCGCGCCAGTGCCATCGTGCCCCGGCGCCTCCTCCCTTTTTGGCCTCACCGCCAGCGCGAGCGTAACGAACGGGTTTGACGCCGGGAGGCGCGGCGTCGCCGCGCCGGCTCGCCTCAGCCCGCGGGATGGGTACGCGGGAGGCCCCCGCCCCTCTTGCGGAGCGAGCGAAGCGAGCGATGGTGACCCCATCGGGTCACTTTTCAATGTGAACGTCGAGATACCGGTGGCGGTCATCGCGACGCAAACAACATAGCGTATCGCAACTCCCGGTCGTGCCCGCCGAAGCAGCCCGCTTCCCACCCAGCACAGCCTCCCGAAGTACAACGCCCGAAGTGCCATGCCCCAGGTGGCAGCCTCGGGCACAACCCAACATGGGAAGCGCCGCTTTCGACCGTTTTGCCAGCAGGGTCTCAAACGTCCCGTCCCGGGAAGATCTGACGGCGACTCCGTTTCATGAATCATTCAGGGGAGGCCCGAATGACCGCCTATGAGAAGAGTTCAAAGAGCCCCAGCACCTTGACGGTTCGGGCTGGATCGTACAAGGCGCCAGTACACCAAGCTGCAATACCCGCGGAGGCGTCCGGGCCGAACGACGACCCTGACCTTGCAACCACCTCGGCCGTTGAGGCTCCGCCAGCCAGCCCTGTGCCAGAAGGCGAAGGCCAGGGCGCGGGTGGAGGGGGCCGGGGCGGCAAAGCGATCGGCGGTGGTGGTGGCTCGGGCGAATCCTCCGGCGAGTCCGAGAATGTGATCGAGCTTCAGGTCTCCTTCGCTCACACACCCCCGGCTGCCCGCGAGATGATCGCGCTCATCGCGGGATACCAGCTTGCCTACGAGGCTATCTGCGAAGGCCTTGGGTACCCCGCGATGGAGTTGGAGCTCCTTCAGCTGAAGCACCCGAACATGAGCCTCAGCTTCAAAGGGTTCGGAGAACCGATCAAGGCTCTCCGCGAACTTCTCGTCGCGCTTCCCGAGATCGTCGCCGGACTGCTTGCGCTGCCGGCGACGGCACGCCGCAAGAGGGAGGAAGAAAAGGCCAAGGTGGTCGAAGCGCAGGTTCGACAAGCCGAGGCTCAGGAACGCCTGGCCGACCTTCGCCGGCGCGCCGAGCGCGCTGATGCAAAGAGCGATCTGGTGAATGACGTCGAGATGGCTCGCGCGGAGAGGGCGGTCGCAAAGGCGGAAGCCGACGTCGCCAAGGCACAGCTTGAGAAAGAGAGATCGCGCGCTCAAATGCTGGGCATCCAAGCCGACCGAAGCAGGGTCGCCGACCTCAAAGCGGCCGCACGCCAGGTCAGGGACCTCCCCGCGGGAGAGAGACCCCGAATGCTGGTGGAGGCGGTGCGGCGCAGACGGGGCCTGCCACCTGTACCCCCAGTTGCGCGGGTGAAGTCCGGGTAGGTTGAGTCTCGGAACCTCGGTGATCACAGAGGCTCCTGACCAGGTTTGTCCGGCGAGGTAGCTGGTAAAGTTGAAGAAATGAAGCGCCAAGCAACGAAGAAGGGACTCCCGGGCAAGCGAGTCTCCCTCGGGGGGATCCTCCCCCCCGGTGCGCTTCCGACGAAGGCCGATCGGGCGAAGGCGAGCAAGATCTTGAAGGACGTCGCTGCGGGAAAGATTCCGGTCAGGTACGTCTGATGTCGGGACACGGTCCCGACGATTCCGGACGGCGGAGACTGGTCGGATACCCGGAACAAATCGACGACCTGATGGCCGCGCTCCCCGCGGGTGATCGCCAAAGATTCACGCCCATCTACTCAGGAAGGCTGTGAAGCCGTGGGAAGCCCTGTCGCTCGATTCGGAGTCTTTCACACCTTCGTGACCGTCGGGCGAGGTCGGGGCTATCGCGTCGACTACGGCGTCACGGAGCTGGCGATAATCGTGGCCGGGCTGAAGAAGCTCTGACCAGCCGCCCGAATACCGATGGCGGGTGGCCAAAAAGCCCACGAGCCGGCCGACTCGAAGCCGCGGCTGCGGAAAAATTGTGACCCCATCGGGAATTGAACCCGAGTCTACGCCGTGAGAGGGCGCCGTCCTAACCGCTAGACGATGGGGCCAAACGACGGTTTCATACCGCCACTATCGTTCGGGGACAAGGATTCGAACCTTGATAGCCAGATCCAGAATCTGGCGTCCTGCCGTTAGACGATCCCCGAGAGTGAAACAAACTTCTTCCCCTGCCCCGGCGGGCTCGGCGAAGGGCACATATGTAACAGGGAGCCTTGTCGTGTCAAGCCCGGTAATCCCTGGAATCGCCTGATCTATGCAACACCTTGGCGCCCACCGCTCTACCCCACCGCGTCGGATCGTGGTACCAATCTGAAGGTTCCGGGGTCCCGGATCCAACAGGAGACCCCGCATGGAGTTGAGTTTCTGGGCCGCGACCGACGTTGGGCGCAAACGCGAGGCCAACGAAGACAACTTCCTGGTCGACAAGAAGCTCTCGCTTTTCGTGGTGGCCGACGGCATGGGTGGTCATGCCTCGGGCGAAGTCGCCTCGGACATCGCGGTTCACGAGTTCCGCAACGCGATTGATGCCAACCGCGACCTGATCGAGCGCTACGCCAAAGGCGACGCGACCGTGCGTCCGCCCGACATTCTGGCGCTCCTGGAGCAGGCCATCCAGACCGCCTGTTTCGCCATCTTCGAGCGCGGCCAGGCCGAGCCCGAGAAGCGGGGCATGGGCACCACCACCTCCGCCATGCTGATCGCGGGCGACCGGGGTTTCATCGCCCACGTCGGCGACAGCCGCATCTACCTGGTCCGACGCGGACAGGTCGTCCAGTTGACCGAGGATCACTCGCTGATCAACGAGTTGATCAAGCGCGGCAAGATCACCAAAGAGGGCGTCGAAACCTCCCCGTACAAGTCTTACAAGAACGCGGTCACGCGGGCCGTGGGCGTCTACGAACGCGTGCAGACCGACACCATCGACTTCGAGATCCTCCCCGGTGACCAGTTCTTGCTTTGTTCGGACGGGCTGCATGCGTACCTGACCGACCAGAAGACCATCGACCTGCTGGCCGACGAGGACATCACCAGCGCGCCCCGGCGGTTCGTCACGCTGGCCAACGAGGGCGGCGGTCACGACAACATCACGGCTGTGGTCGTGCGCGTGGACAGCACCGCCGCCGGCGCCCCCACCACCGCGGACGATCGCGCCGAGGAGCTGCAGCGCAAGGTCGACGTGTTGAAGCAGATGCCGCTGTTCCGGCATCTGACCTATCGCGAGATCATCCGCGTTCTGAATGTCACCGAGGTCAAAGAGTTTGCGCCCGGCACCGACATCATCAAGGAAGGCACCTACGGCGAGGAGCTGTACATCCTGTTGAAAGGCAAGGTGCGGGTTCACAAGAACGAGGCGTTCATCACGTACCTGCTACCCGGTTCGCATATCGGCGAGATGGCCCTGGTGGATCGAATTCCGCGTTCCGCCAGCGCGACCGCCGAGGACGCCTCCCGTCTGTTGATCTTGAGACGGCGCGATTTTTACGAAATAGTCCGCAAAGATCCGACCCTTTCCGTCAAGTTGTTGTGGAGCTTCGTGCAGGTCCTGGCGGAGCGGCTGCGCAAGACCACCGCCGAGTTGTCGGGGGCACGGCTGGAAGCCCACGCACAAGACCTGACCGACGACGTCCTGTTCGACGAATAGCCTCTCCCGAGGGCCGCATCGGGTGTGACCCGGAGGTTTGGGAAGGGGTCTTCCGATTTCAGTCGTTCCACCTTCTCGATTGGGATGTTTCATGCTATCGACATCACCAAGTTTCGGTCCCCCAAAGCTCGCCCAAAACCGGAAGGACAATGTGAAACGCTCTACTTCCTCCCTGTCAGATGCGTCCGGACCCCGCGCTAAATTCGGGGTTCTCCCTTGGGCGGCAGCGCTGTCGCTTCCGCTTTTGTTGTCCCTGGGATGTGCGGGGGAATTGGAAGGAAATTTCCCCGCGCAGATGGGCAACGGCAGTGGGGGCAGCAGTTCGGGCTCCGGGGGCAGCAGTTCGGGCTCCGGTGGCAGCGGTTCCGGTGGCAGCGGTTCCGGCTCCGGTGGCTCGTCCGGTGCTGCTTGCGATGCGCCCGCCAAGGTGTTCAAGGCCAAGAACTGCGACCTCGCCGGCTGTCACGGAGGGGCAACGTTCACCGCCCCGTCGCTTGCGGCCAGCGCGGATCTGGGCACGATGCTCAAGTCCCAAAAGGGCGTGCTGGGCTGCGAGGGTCAGAAGATGGTGGACCCGGCCAATCCCACGAGCAGCGTCCTTTACAAGCGGGTCTCTGGCGCGGATTGCGGGGCCCAGATGCCGTTCGGATCGCCCCTCGAAGGTTCCGAACTGACGGACGCTCTCTCCTGCCTGTCTGACTGGATCTCCAAGCTTTGACCCGAGCCTTTCGAGGGGTTCGGGCGACCGGCGTACGGTCCGTCGAGGCTTGTCTGTGCGCGGGTGCCAGCGGACGCGAGATCTTCGGGCGTCTTTCACGCTTCCTTCCGACCAACGATCAACGTAGAAAAGACGGCGGAGATACCGAATGATGATCAGGACCCTACCTTTCGTCCCCGCTCGGAAGTTCCACCTCTGTTCCTGGCTGACGACTCTCGCGGTGGTTGCGGTCGTTGCCACCGGAGCGCCCGCGCAGGCCGCGAAGGGTGGCGGCGCCAAAGGGCCTGTGAAGGTGGCGGTCCCCAACTTCACGGGGCCGGGTGAAGCCGCGACCCGCGGCGCCGTCATCAAGGCCCTGCAATCCAAGAAGGTGATCGTCGTTTCGGGCGCGGACCTGCAAGCCGCCGCCAAGAAACAGCACGTGAAGCTGGAAGACGACGCGGGCTACAAAGCCGTCTCCGAATCCCTGGGGCTGACTGCTGTCGTTCTGGGGGAGTTGTCGAAGAAGAAGGCCACGCTGACCCTGCGAAGTGGCGAGGACGGCACCGTCGTCGACGAGGTCACGTTCGTGGGCGCCGATCCGCGCAAGTTGGCGGCGGTGGTGTCCAGGACGTTCTGGAAGCGCACGGCCAGCGGATTCAGGAAGACCCGTCCCCCGGGCAGCGGCGGGACCAGCGCGCTGGCGCAGCAAGCCGAGTCCGCGGCGGCCGAGCCGGAGCCCGCGGCGGAGCCCGAACCGGAGTCCAAGGAAGAATCCAAGCCGGCGCCCCAACCCAGCAGTAAGAAGAAGGCTCCGGTCGCGGAGGCCAAGGAGGAGGGCGACAAGGGCAAGTCCGAGGCATCGGACGAGAAGGCCTCCGACAGCGGCGACGAAGGTTCTTCGGGCGGCGACGAAGCGCTCGATGTCGCCGTCGGCTTCTCGGACCTCATGCGCTCGCTGACCTTCAATCAGGTGCGCAATGATCTGAATCCCGACAGCCCCGGCAAGGCGGCGACGTACTCGCTGCCGAAGTCGCCGAACCTGGTCGCGCACGTCGACTTCTTCCCCATGGCGTTCTCGTCCACGGATTTTCTCTCGAAGGTAGGCCTGACGGTCGACCTGACGTATTTGCTGCCAGTGGTGACGTCGCCCGGTACGAATGGTTCGTACAAGACTGCGTCGCTGGCGTGGTCGGCTGGCCTCAAGGTCCGGTTGCCATACAGCCTGTACGTGCTGGCGGCCTATGGCGATCAGTGGTTCAAGCTGACCCGTTCGAACACGTCGATGGATGCGTCGCCGGTGGCGGGGACCGACTACAAGTTCGCGCGCATCGGGGTCGGCATCCGTCGACAGGTGATGCCGTCGCTGAACGTGATGGCCGCCCTCGGCTACGATCACTGCCTGTCTCTCGGTCAAATCGGCAGCAGCGCTTACTTTCCGAAGGCAAAGTGCGCGGCCGCCGAGGCCAGCGCCGGAATCGGCTACAAGGTCACGCCCTCCATCGAGGTGCGGGCCGGGGTCGACTGGCGGCGGTACGGTCTGGCGTTGCACGTGACCCCCTCCGATGTCGGTATGAATCGACCGATCGCGGGCGGGGCCCTGGATCAGTACACGCAGTTTTACGTCGCGGTCGCCTACCTGATAGGTGGACAGTCCGCAGGCGCCGGCGAAGGTGGCGCTGCGAAGGCGTCCTCGGGCGATGCCGAGGACAAGGACGACGACGACGACGAGAAGGCCGAAGACAGCAAGTAGCGACGCGCGCTCAGGGCCCGCGGGCAGCGAACCGGGTGACCGAAAACGGCGCCAGATCGATGCCCGCGTCGCCCGTCGCGATCAGACGCGCCAACGCCAACGCGGTGACGGGTGCCAGCAGGATCCCGTTGCGGTGGTGGCCGGTGGCCAGATACAAGCCGCGCACGGGCGTCGCGCCCAGGACCGGCAGCTGGTCTTCAGTGAACGGTCGGAAGTTCGACCAAGACTGAAGGACCGGCGCGTGGGCCAGCGCGGGGACCAGACGTCGCGCCAGATCCAGGATGGTCGCCAGCCCCTCGACGGTGACCTCCTTGCGGAAACCGACCATCTCGACCGTGCTGCCGGCGATGACCGTACCGTCGCGGCGCGGGACCAGATAGCCGCGCCCGTGGACGGACAGCACCCGGCGGAGCAGGCGCGGGCGCGTCTCGATGGCGACCAGCTGCCCGCGCGCGGGACGCACCACCTGAGCGGGCACCCCACCCCCTTCGACCAGGCCCGACCAGCTCCCAGCCGCCAGCACGACCGCCCCGGCCGACAGAACCTCCCCGTCCAGCTCTAGCCCCGTGACGGCATCGTCGGCGGTCACGACCCGACGCACGTAGCGCCCCTGCAGGAAGGTCGCCCCGGCAGCGGCAGCGGCCTGGGAAAATGCCCGCGCCAGCGCCGCGGGGTTGACCTGAGCGTCGTCGGGGAAATGCAGCGCCGCGGTGATGCTCTCGCCCAAGGCCGGCTCGGCCGCACGGGCGGCGGGGCCGGACAACAACTCGGCGCGCATACCCTGCGCGCGCTGCCACGTGCCGCGGAAGGAAAGTCCGCGTTCACCATCGTCGTCGAAGCTGACCGCCATCACCCCGGATACCTCGTGCCCGATGTCGATGCCGGTCGCGTCGCGCAACTCATCGACCAGCGCCGGATAGAGCGCGCGGCTCTGCAGCCCCAGGTTCAGCATCGCGCCCGGGCCGTTGGCCTCCGTCTGTGGCGCCAGCATGCCGGCCGCGGCGCTGGAAGCCTCGGCGCCGGGGATGCCGCGCTCGACGACGGTCACGCCGACGCCCTGCTGCGCCAACCGCAACGCCACCGACGATCCCATGATCCCCCCGCCCACCACCACCACATCAACGCTCATCGCTACCTCCGCCGTCCCCGGCCCGCCGCGGCTTTTCATATGCCGTCATTGGGTTCCTTGGTCAGGGTCAGCTTGCCCTCCAGCGAAGGCGACATCCAAACCTTGTTGTGGGCATCGACGACGATCGCCGCCGTGTCCGGGAACTCGGCGCAGAGGGCCAGGCCCTTCGCGGCGCCCATGATGAAGATGGCATCGTCCAGCGCGTCCGCCAGGAATGCGGTGGGTGCGAAAATCGTGACCTGGCGCGAGGCTGTCGCCGGGTACCCGGTCTTGGGATCGATGATGTGGTGGTAGCGCTTTCCGTCCAGGATGAACGAGCGTTCGTAGTCCCCCGCCGTCGAGAACGCGTGATCCTTGATGGGCATCTGGGCGATCACGCCGGCGGGGCCCCGTGGATCTCGAACCCCCACCATCCAGCTGGCGGCTCCCTTCTGTCCCGACACATACAGATCGCCACCGGCCTGCACCATGAAATCATTCAGGCCCCTGGCGCGCAGGACAGCCGCCGCCCGATCAACGCCGTAGCCCTTGGCGATGCCACCCAATCCCACACGCATCCCGGGGCGCCGAAGCTTCACGGTCCTGGCGGCGCGATCGAGGATCACGTCGCGCCAGCCCATCAGTCGCTTCCGACGCGCAATCTCGGCGGCGGGCGGAACCTTCGGCTCCAGGTCCTGGTCGAATTTCCACAGGCCACGCATGACAGCGTAGGTGATGTCGAACGCGCCCCGCGAGCGTCGCGAGATATCCAGGGAGAACGCGATGACATCGAAGGTCTCGTCCGAGACCTTCACGGCCTCCTTGCCGGCGGCATCGTTGATGCGCAGGATATCCGACGGCGCTTGACCTTCGTGGGGCCAGTCGGTCATCAATGCCTCGATGCGCCGGAGCTCGTCGCGGGCCGCGGCGAACGCGGCTTCGGTGGCGGCGTCATCGCTGGCATAGGCGGACAGGGTCAGGTTGGTCCCCATCACCGAGTACGACCGGGCAAACACGTGGGGCGACAGCGCTTGCGCGCGCACCCATCCGGGGGCCAGCGCGAACAGTCCGACCAAGAAGAGCCGCAGCCAAGCCAGGGGGCCAGGGGAAAACAGGTGCCACAAAACGCGACGATAATATGCGAGAAAGCGTTGCTGGCGAGGGCGGAGGGCCACAAGATTGGCCCCGAAATGCCGGAGCCAGTCACCGCCCAAGACACCGGTCCGACCTTCGAGGTCGCGACCGCCGAGCAGACCAAGGCCTGGGGAAAGCGTCTGGGCCAGGCCCTGCGCGCCGGCGACGCGATCGGGTTGGTCGGGCCGCTGGGAGCCGGGAAGACCACCCTCACGCAAGGCATCGCCGAGGGCACGGGCGTGGGCGGAGACCGGCATGTGGCCAGCCCCACCTTCGCGTTGGTGAACGAACATCCTGGCCGGGTGACCCTGGTGCACGCCGATCTGTACCGGCTCAACTCCGCCTCCGAACTGGCGGAGCTGGGGCTGGACGAAGCCTTCGATCGCGCGGCGGCCGTGATCGAATGGGCCGATCGCTTTCCCGGGGCGCTGCCCGCCGATCACTTGCGGATCACCATCGCCCTGAAGCCAGACGGCGTCCGTCTCCTGCACCTGCAGGCCCACGGGCCGGCTTCGCGGCGGCTGGTGGTCGCCATGACGGCGTAGTCGCTCACCGTCAGCGCGCGGGCCGGCGCGTGTCGTGGAACCAGCTTCGATATTCGGCCATCTTGGCCTTCTGGTCGTCGGGCACGTGGCGCTTGCACGTCGACGCCTCGGGCGACCCCGCCGGCGCCGCCCAGCGCGTCTCGACGCAGTCGTTGGGGTTGTACGCGACCTCGAAGCCAGCCTTGCGCGCGATGATGTCCGCGACCGTCACCTTGAAGGGTGAGCCGTCGCTCCGCTGGTACTGGATGCTGCGTTCACGGGCGCGGGTGGCGTGCAGCTTCTCGATCTCGGCGCGCACGACGTCCGGTTTGCGCCCGCCCAGGTTGAACAGCTCCGGATGCGCCACGATCCGCTCGGGCAGCGTCTCGAGCACGTGGATCGCGATCAGCAGCCGCATGTCGCGCGACGGGGTCGCATAATCTTCCCAGGCGCCGATGGTCTCGAAGATCTTCGCGCCCTCCGGCATGGCGACCACCGGGTTCGAATTCTCGCGCATGTACTTCTCGCCGTTGTCGACCGACCCGACCCGCGTCTGCAGCTGTTCGACCAGCGCGTCCAGCGTCTCGTTGTAAGCCGTGGTCGCGTCCAGTCCCTTGGGATTGATCAGCTTGCCCATGCGCGCGTAGAAGGCGTCCCGCCCCAGCTCGGCCTGCTCCATGGAGAACGCGGCGAATCGGCCGTCATTTTTGTCGCCGTCGCCCTTGTCGCCGTCGCCGTGGCCCTTGCGCAGCGCCGCGTTCGACATCTGGGTGAGCTTGCCGTCGCCTCCCTTGACCAGCGGGCGGAAGTGCTTCCAGCCCGGACCCGCGCCCGCCACATCGTTGGCGTAAAGGAATGTCCCCTCCCAGAAGCGCTTGCGACCCACCGAGCCGTCCGGTTGTCCGTCGACCGCCAGCAAGATGCCGCCTGTGTCCTTCTGCTGCGGCACCCACTTCACCGCCATCAGCACATGGCCGTAGGGATCCGCGAACACGGTCCCGGGCCGCAGCGAATCGCGCGTCAGCGCCACCGGATAGGAATCCGTGTCGTCGTCGGACAGGGCCGTGCGCGCGCTGCCCGAATGGACCTTGTTGGCCAGCACACGCAAGAACTTCTTCATCGCCCCCAGTGGATCCTTGGGCGCGCCCTCCACCGGCGATTCGTTGCTGATCAGCGCCCCGCAGCGGGGTGGGCGCGCGTCGGTGCCGCGATCGCAGTCACGAAACCCATAGGGCAACCCCATCTTCCAGCTGAAGTAGCCGCGCAAGAAGTACGGCAGATCCGCGCAATCCGGGGATGCGATGAGCGCCGTCTTGCCTTTGGGTTCGTCCTCGCCCAGCCCCAGGTAATCGAACAGCAGGTTGCGCTTGCTGTCGCGGAGGGCCTGCGCCAGCGGACGAAAGCCCAGGCTTTCCGACACCGGCGCATCGAACAGCGATTCGATCCACGCCGCATAGAAGTTCTCGGACGCGCGATCCCACGCCCGCGTCGAGGCCCAGGTCCCCTGCCCCGGCAGCTTGGGAGGGGCGGTCCGATGCCCGCGGGCCGCGACCTCGATGGTCTTGCAGGCGAACGCCTTGCCGTCGCGCAACAGCTCGACCCGGTAGCGCCCGGCCACCGGCTCGGCAATCTCGGCTTGCACGCTGAAGGGCGGGCCGAGGCGCGCGACCCCGTGCAAGGTTTCCTTGTGCCCTTCGCCGTGTCCTTCGCGTCCGGTCAGCGCCACCTCGACGTCGGCCAGCGGATCCTCCGACACCGCCAGCACCCGCAGCGGTTTGCCGACGGCCGGTTCCAGGGGCGCGATCCAGATCGTCGCGCTGGCGCGCGCACCATTTCCCTCGGGACAACCACCGCCCCCACCCGCTTTGGCGACAGCGACGGGCGCCATCGCCAGGACACCGATGCCGAGGGTGAGAAGACCGGCTGCCGTGCGCACCGGCGCAGCATAGCCGAAACCTTGGCTGACGATCGCGCCGGGGCAACGCGACCGAAGTCGGATCAGCCGCGCCGGGCCAGGAACAGACGCATGACCCGCTCGGCCGCGTCGGCGATCAACCGGCCCCCGTCCCGCATGGCCTGGTCCAGGCTGATGGGTCCGGGTGCCAGGCTGAACATGCTGGTCACGCCCAGCGGATACAGGTTGTCCACGCCATCGCCGATCGCGCCCACGATGGCCACCACCGGGACGCCCGCGTCACGCGCCACCTGCGCCACGCCGCTGATGGTCTTGCCCATCGCCGTCTGGTGATCGATGCGGCCCTCACCCGTCAGCAGCAGATCGGCACCGCGTACCTTCGCGCCAAGGTCGGTGGCTTCCAACATCAACTCGATCCCGGGCCGCAGTTCGGCGGCCAGAAACGCCAGCAGCCCGGCCCCCAGGCCTCCGGCCGCCCCCGCTCCTTTCTGGTTGCGCACCTCACCCGCGATCTCGCCTTCGATGACCGTGACCGCATGCTCCAGGTTCGCTTCGAGCGTGGCCACGATGGCCGGCGTGGCGCCCTTCTGCGGACCGAACACGGCAGCGCACCCTTGCGGCCCCAGCAGAGGGTTGTCCACGTCACACGCGACCTCGATCAAGCTTTTCTCCACGGCGGCGTGGAGACCCGAGCGATCGACGCGGGCGATCTCGGCCAACAAGGCGCCGGTCATCGGCTCGACGATCTCCGTGCCATCGCCGCGCAAGAATCTGATACCCAGCGCCTGAGCCATGCCCGCCCCCAGGTCGCACGTGGCCGACCCGCCCACGCCCACGATCAGATGCCGCGCCCCCGTTTCGAGCGCGGCCCGGATCAACTCGCCGGTGCCGTAGCTGGTGGTGTGCAAAGGATTGCGCTTCTCCAACGGCACCAGCGGCAATCCCGAGACGCACGCCATCTCCAGCGCGGCCGTGCGCCCACCCTTGATCAGACCGATCTCTCCCATCACGCGAGGACGGTGGCCGGGCAATGGACCGGTGGCTTCGACCGGCAACACCTGCCCCCCGGTGGCCGCGACCAGCGTTTCCATGGTGCCTTCGCCACCGTCGGCCATCGGCACCGAGAGGATCGTGGCGTCCGGGACCACCCGGACCAGCCCCGCACGCAACGACTCACATACGTCCGCGGCCGTGAGCGATCCCTTGAACGAATCGGGAGCCAGCACGATCTTCACCGTCCGGTCCCCACGCGTCCGTCGTCGTTCGCGCCAAAGCGAATCATGGTGCCGCATCCTACAAGACGGTGCCGGGAAGCCCCCAGGGCGCATCGAACCGGTCCCGCGTCGGGCGCCGCAGCCCTTCGTGAGCACCTTCGCGACGTCGGGCCGCTTCCATTTTTCCGCGGAAAATCCCTCCCAGGCTTGGTTCTGGGGGATTATTCCCGCAGAAAATAGTGTAGGCTGCCCCCTGTTCTACAGTCCTCCCGTTCCTTCGGAGCTCCCTTGTGATCATCCTGCGCGTCCGCTGCCGCAACATCCGAGAGTTCGACTCCTATTTCCTTCCCGATCTTGCGAATGGGGGGGCGTTTTGTCCGACGACCACCGAGCTTCAGGCCCACACTCCCGTGGTGGTGGAGTTCAACTGCGACGCGCTGCCGAACAAGGTCCTGATTCGCGGCACGGTGTTGACGTGGCGCCCCGCCCTGCCCCGCATGCGCGTTCGCGCCGGCGCGACCGTCGAGTTCGATCCCGAGGAGGCGCCCAAGCGCGACTTCGTGTTGCAAACGATGCGCGGCGCCCGCGCGCCCTCGCGGCGGCGCAAGCACACCCGTATTCCCATCGGCGTTCCGGTGAAGGTGCGCGAAGCGAACCAGCTGGACGCGGCGGACGCCGAGCTGCGCGAAATTAGCGTCAGCGGAGGTCTTTTGACTGGTACCGTTCAGCCTCCCGTGGGCACTGACGTGGTGATGGAAATTGCGCCGCCGGGGTCCGAAGCGCCGTTCGACCTGTCGGGGCGCGTGGTCTATCATGCTGGCCCGAACCAGACCGGTGTGCGGTTCCTCTATCGGGAAGGTGGCGGTTCGCGGCGGCTGAGGGAGCTGGTTCGGCGGTTCAAGACGCTTTGATGAAACCCTAAGGAGACCCCATGCGACACGGTTTCTGGTTCGCGGCCATAACCAGTCTGACCCTGGCCCTCGCTCAAGGGAGCGCTCTGGCCAGTCACTACGCGGTGGGAGATATCCCCACCCTGATTTCGGCCGCCGACGCGGAGAAGCTGAAGAAGGGCGGCGTCAACAGCACCGAGGACATGCTGTCGAAGGCTGCCACCGCGAAGGATCGCAAGGCCCTGGCCAAGGCATCGGGCCTCTCTGCGGCCAGCATCATGAACATTGCCAAGCGCTGCGATCTGCTGCGGGTCAAGGGCATCGGTCCCGAGATGGTGCTGCTGCTCGAAGCGGCGGGCGTGAAGACCGCTGCCGATCTGGCCAAAAAGGATCCGGCCGCCCTGACGGCGGAGACCGACGCCGCCAACAAGTCCAAGAAGATTACCGACAAACCCCCGACCGAACCCCAGTTCAAGGATTGGATCGACCAGGCCAAGGCGTTGCCCGCGGCCGTCGAGGGGAAATAGTCTGCCCATGCGGCAGGCGGCGGATTCCCTGTCTGCCAGCAGGGCGCAGGGTGTGGATCGGTCAGGGACGATCGTTGCCGGGCGTTTTCGGCTGGAGACTCTGCTGGGCCACGAAGGCGGCACCGAGGTCTACCAGGCGATCGACGGCACCACCGGGTCGCCGCACGCGGTACGCATCGTGCCGGTGTCGATCATCGCGACCAGTCCCGAGCGTCTGATCGCCGATGTGAGTCAGACCCAGGCGCTGCGCCACAAGAACCTGGTCGAGGTGGAAGCTGCCGGCATCGACGGCGACGTCGTGTACGTGGCTTCCGAGCTGGTCGATGGACAGACGTTACGCGAATTCATCGACGCCAAACGAGCCGAGGGCCACGGCGTTTCCTTGAAGGGCGCGTGCAACCTGGTGGCCCACGTGTCGAACGCGCTGGACTACGCCAGCCGGCTGGTCCGCCACGGGGCCCTCAACCCCGGCGTCGTCTGGGTGAACCGGGCGGGACGCGTGAAGGTTTCGGGGCTGGCCATCGCGCCGTCGGTCCCCTCCTTCGCCCGGCACGGGGCCCCGGCCGGCGGCGTCGACTCGCAGTACGTGGCGCCCGAGGTGCTGGCGGGCCAGGCCGTCACGGCCCAGGCCGACGTCTATTCGCTGGGTATGATCTTCTACGAGCTGCTGACGGGGAACCCGCCGGGCACGCCGTTCCAGCCCGCCAGTCGGCTGGTCGAAGGCCTCCCCTCCGCCGTGGATTCGGCCATCGGGCGCGCGTTGTCCCCGACGCCCCAGGACCGATGGCCGACGCCGACCGCGCTGAAGGAGGCCTTGCAACAGGCCGCTGGCACCAAGCCGGCCAGCGACTCCCGTGGTACGGGCGGCGTCGAGGCCCCGGGGGCCATCTCGGTGGCCACCACGCCCGCACCGCGCCCGCGGCAAGCGCCCGCGGTGGCTCACAACGCCAACGCGGTCCCGCGCAATGAACAAGGGCAACCTGCCGGAACAACGGGAGGGGCGCCCCCGACCGGAAGGCCCATGGCGCCCGCCCTGGGCGTTCGCCCCTCGGTGAGCCAGCCGCTGCCCGAAGCAGCGGCGCCAACCGCCCCGAACCCTGACGACGCCGTCGAGCGCTGGCTGATCCACAAGGACAAGCTGGATTTCGGGCCGTTTTCGATGTTGCAGATTCGCGCGCAGATCGAGCGCGGCGAAATTCAGGGCGACCACCTGATGATCGATAGCGACACCGGTACCAAGTGTCGCGTGCGCGACATGGGAGATCTGGGCCTGCTGTCCAAGAACGCGCACCGGCGCCTGGAACAAGCCCGCCGCGCCCAGGCCGAGCAACGTTCGGAGCAGACCCAGAAGAAGAAGTCGGTCTTCACGGGCATCTTGCTGGTGGTCGTGGTGGTCGCCCTCGCCGGCGCCGCCGCGTTGTTCTTGCTCACCCGACGGGACACCTCGGGAGGCCACCTGGCCTCGCGCGAGGAAGAAGCGGAGATCGACACCTTCCTCAAGGGCGTGAAGATCGGCCTGACCAAGGCGACCGTCCGTCGCGGCGCGCCGGGCGCGCACCACGGAGGGGGCAGCCTGAGCGGCGGTGACGCCGCCGACTTCAACAACGATGCGAACTTCGGTGACGTCGGCAAGGGCTTCTACCAGGGCGACCAGACCCTGGACGACGATCAGATCCAGAACACGATGATGGGGAACTACCGCAAGCTGATTCCGTGCATCGTCCACAATCCGGGCGTCAGCACCATCAACCTGGAGTTCGCGGTGCGTGGAAATGGCAAGGTCAGCGCGGTCAAGGTGAACGGGCAGCGCACGGGAGCCTTGCCGGCTTGCATGCTTTCGCGCATGCAGAGCTTCAGCTTCCCCAAGTTCAACGGGGCCAAGACCATCGCCAGCTGGTCGATGTCGATGGGGCGATGACCAGGACCGGCGTGCCCGGCGCGCCCGCCGCGCAGACCGCGAACGGTGCGCGGCGCGGGCAACGATCGCCTAGCGACCGAAGCCGGCGGGGCGATCTTTGTTGGGCGTGGTGGGTCCGGACAGCTTGAAGCCCAGGATATCCGCATACCCGAAGACGTATCGTTCGTCTTTCATCGTGCCGATCGCCACGAAACCTTCGTTGAGGTCCAGCTTCGTCACGCGCGAGATCGCCATCAGCTCGCCCTTGGTCTCGATGAAGCAGGTCGCCTCCCGCTCCTCGCGAATGGCCAGCGTGTTGCCCGTGAGCTTGGCTCCTTCGGACTCCCAGATTTGAACGATCATCTCGCGCGTCATGAGCGAAGCATACAACCCCGACAGCGCTGCCGCGATTCCGTCGTCCCAGGATCAACCAACCCCTGACGGGGACGCGGCGTACCCGAACGGTACGCGGGGTGCAAGGCCACGGAGCATGATGTCCCGTGGGGCTTCCTTCGCGCGCGAGCGCTGGTTGTCGATCGACCTGAGAACGCTGGGCCTGTTCCGGATCGCCTTCGGCTTGTGCCTGATGGCCAACTTGATCGACCACGCGGCCGGCGGAAACCTGACGACGTTCTTCAGCAACGACGGCACCCTGACCAACCACTTCGCGCTGTTCGCCCCGATTCAGCGGCGGGTGTGGTCATTCCTGTTCGCGTTCTCGCGGCCGGAAGAGGTGGCCGTCGCCTTCGCCGGGATCTTCGTGGTGTTCTTCCTGTACACCGTCGGCTGGCGCACGAGGCTGATGCAGGTGCTGACACTGATCTGCTTCATCTCCATCCTCAACCGGAACTTGTTGTTGCAGGACGGCGGCTCGTTCGCGTGCACCGTGCTGGCGGTGTGGACGCTGTTCCTTCCCCTGGGCGCGCGATTCTCGGTGGACGCATGGGTGGCTGCACGCGCGAGGGGACCGGCGCCCACGACGTCGCCAGGTCCCCGCCACGTGTCCTTCGTTTGCCTGGCGCTGTTGCTGCAACTGGCGGCCATCTACGGCATGAACGCCGCCAACAAGTCCGGCGCGACCTGGCGCGACGGAACCGCCGTCCACTACATCCTGTGGCTGAACAGCCGCAACACCTGGCTGGCGGGCTGGCTTCGCTTCCACGAGCCAAGCTGGTTCAGTCCGTTCCTGACCCGAGGCACGCTGGCCTTCGAGTGGTCGGCGCCGTTCCTGGCGCTCTGTCCCGTGTTTCAGACGCCGCTCCGCCGGCTGCTGATCGTGTCCATGTGGGGCTTCCACCTGGGAATCGCGCTGCTGATGTCGCTGGGACCCTTCGCCTACGTGATGATGACGTTCTCGATTCTGTTGCTCGGTCCCAAGGACTGGGCCGTGCTGGAACCGCGGGCGGCCGGGCTGTGGGCGGCGCTGATGCGCCGCGCGCCGAGGCTGCCGGCGGCGCTGGCGCGGCTGCGTGCACGCGTTCGCCCGCCGGGCTCGGGCTGGGCGCTGAATCTGGCAGAGTCCACCCGTGCGCAGGTCAGGCGGACGGCGATCGTCGCGCGCGAGTGCGTCGCGGTCGGGCTGCTGGTCCTGATGGTCGTCGAGCTGACGCTGGCCAACGGGGCGGTTCCCGAGCGGCTTCGGCTTTCCGGACGCCCCGCCTGGATGGGCGAGGTCCTTTACTACCTGCGCGTGTATCAGATGTGGAGCATGTTCGCTCCCGACGTGCCGCGCAGCGACGGCATGATCGTCGTCGACGCGACCTTGGCCGACGGCAGTCACCAGGATCCCCTGACCGGACAGCCCCCCGACTTTCAAGCCCCCCTGGGTGGCCCGTGCCGCTACGACCACGACTGGTCCGAGTACATCTACTACTATCCCTGGGATCGGCATCGCGCCTATCGCAACGGGCTGCGCGACTACATCCTGGCCAAGACGTCGCAGGCGACGCCGGAGCAACGGATCCGTTCCCTGGAGGCCTTCTGGGTCAGCGCGGACCTCCCGCCGCCCGGTGAGACGGAAGCCCGGAACCTGCGGCGTGAATCCCTGCTGACATCCGACGGGCAGCGCTGAGCCTGAGCGCTGCCTTCAGGAGGCTGACAAGGTGGCGCGGACCGCGGCGACCGCCTCGGGAAGATCGCTGGCTATGGTGCCAGGCGCTCCGTGGGTCTTCCCGGCGCGCGCGCCGGCCCGCCCGTGCAGAAACACGCCGGCCACCGCCGCTTCGATCGGGGCCAGGCCTTGCGCCAGCAACGCCCCGACCACGCCGGTCAACACGTCGCCGCTGCCGGCGGTGCCCAGCGCGGGCTCGACCGCCGGATTGACGAAGGCCTGGCCCGCCGGAGTGACCACCAGCGTGCGCGGGCCTTTCAACACGACGATGGCGCCGCTGGCCGCCGCGAACGCGCGCGCGCAACCCAGCCGATCGGCTTGCACGTCGGCGGTCGAGCGCGCGATCAGACGACCCATCTCGCCCGGATGAGGCGTCACGATCCGAGGCGCCGCGGCCCCCTTCAACACGTCAGCGGCGCGTTCGCCCAGCAGGTTCAACCCGTCGGCGTCGATGACCATGGGAACCTTCGCCTCGCGTGCCAGCCGGGTCACCAGCCCGCGCATTCCCACGCCCGTGGGAATCCCGGGACCCAGCGCCAACCCACGCACCGACGGAGCGCCGAGCAGCGTCTCGATGGCGGCGTGGCTGGTGCCGTCCGCGTCGTCGCCGTCGGTGAAGCGGGCCGTCATGGCCTCGACGACCTTGGCATCCAGCGCGATCTGTCCCGCCGCCGTCGACGCCACGGTGACCAGGCCCGCGCCGGCGCGCAACGCGGCCCGCGCGGTCAACCATGCCGCCCCGGTCTTTCCGGCTGACCCGGCCACGACAATCAGATGACCCGCGGTTCCTTTGTATGCCGTGGACGCGCGCGGCGGGAGCCACGGCCGAACACCCGCTTCGTCGATCCAGAATGCTGTCGCCTCGCCATCGGGCGGCGCCATCGGCACGCCCAGGTCGATCACCCTCAGGTCACCCACGGTGGCCGCGGGATCGAGCACCAACCCCAGCTTGCGCGCTCCCATGGTCGCCGTCACATCGGCGCGCACCGCGATCCCGCGCGGGCGGCCGGTGTCGGCGTCCAGCCCCGACGGCACGTCGACGGCGATCGTCAGCGTGGCGCGCGCGTTGATGGCGGCGATCGCGCTTTCGAACACGCCGCGCACATCGTCGCGCAGCCCCGTCCCCAGCAGAGCATCCACCACGACGTCGACGGGCGCCAACGCACCTGCCCAGTCGGCTTGGCTGGCCGAGGACAGGTCGACGACCGACACACCGGCCAGCCCATCGAGCGCCCGCAGCATGACCGCTGCGTCCCCGGAGATCCGTACGCGCGGCGCGGCCAGCCAGACCCGGACGTCGTAGCCACCCGAAGCGCGCGGCAGCGACGACGCCAACTGGCGCGCGACGACGAAGCCGTCCCCGCCGTTGTTGCCGGCCCCGCACGCGATGCCCACCACCCGCGGACGATCGGCTTGGATGGGGCAACGCTGGCGCGCCAGATCGGCCAGGCCGCGCCCGGCATTTTCCATCAGGATCAGGCCCGGCAACCCCGTGCGCGCCGTCGCAGCAGCATCGAAGGCGCGCATCTGCGCGCTCGACAGCACCAGCGGAAACGTCACGGTGACCCCTCCAGCACCACCATCGCAGCCGCCACCCCCCCCGCGTGCGTCAGCGAGACGTGCATCGTCGCCACCCCGCGCGCGGCGGCGGCACGCGCGGCGGCGCCCTCCAGACGCAGCGTCGGCGCCCCGTGCGGACCGGCCACGACTTCCATCTCGCGCCAGCGCAAACCGGGCGGCGCGCCCAGCGCCTTCAGCAGCGCTTCCTTGGCGGCGAAACGGGCGGCAAAATGCTGGGCGGGTGATCCGCGGCCCACGCAATACGCGCGCTCGGCGTCGGTGAACAAGCGCTGCTCGATGCGCAGCCCATGGCGCGCCAGCGTGGTTGCCATGCGTTCGATGGGCACGACGTCCAGTCCCACCCCGATGATCATCGCGCAACCTGGAGGGCGGGCATCGGCGGGAGCGTCCTAGCTGCCCAGACAGCGCTTCAACACGCCCGCGATCTCCTCGGCGTGGGCGCGAATCTCGGGCTCGCTCTGTCCTTCGATCATCACCCGCGCCTTGGACTCCGTTCCGGAATAGCGGACCAGCACCCGGCCTTCCGACCCCAGCACCTTCTCCACCTGGCTGATGGCGCGTCCCACGTCGGGCAGTTCCTCCAGCGGCTTCTTCTCGCGCACCGCGAAGTTCAACAACACCTGCGGGTAGCGGACCATCGACGACTCGGCCAGCTCCGACAGGGGGCGCCCCACCTGTACCATCACCGCCAACACCTTCAACGCGGCCAGCGTGCCGTCTCCCGTGGTCGCGTGATCCAGGAAAACCACGTGTCCCGACTGTTCCCCACCCAGGCGGAAGCCACCCTGGCGCATGGCCTCAACCACGTAGCGGTCGCCGACGGCGGTGCGCAGCAGCTTGCCGCCTTCCCGCGCCAGCGCCCGTTCGAGCCCCAGGTTCGACATCACCGTCGCCACCACCGTTCGTCCCGGCAGCGTCCCCGCCGCCAGCATGCGCCGCCCCAGCAGCGCCATGATCTGATCACCGTCGACCACCTTGCCCTTCTCGTCGATCAGGATCAGGCGATCCGCGTCGCCGTCCAGCGCGATGCCCAGGGCTGCGCCCTGCCGCACCACCTCGGCGGCCATCTGGGCGGGCGCCATCGCGCCACAACCGTCGTTGATGTTGCGGCCATTGGGCTCGACGCCCATGGCGATCACGTCGGCGCCCAGCTCTTCGAACACTTGCGGCGCGACCTGGTACGCAGCGCCGTTGGCGCAGTCCACGACGATCTTCATGCCGTCGAGGGTCAGCTCCTTGGGGAAGACGTCCTTCAGGAATTGAACGTACCGTCCGGCCGCATCGTCGATCCGGACCGCCTTGCCGATGTCATCCGGGCCCGACTCGACCGCTCCCGAGGGCGACGCGGACAGCTGGTCGATCATCTGCTGCTCGAGCGCCGATTCAATCTCGTCAGGCAGCTTGAAGCCATCGGCGGCGAACAACTTGATGCCGTTGTCCTGATACGGATTGTGCGACGCACTGATCACCACGCCGGCGTCGGCCCGCATCGACCAGGTGATGAAGGCGATACCCGGCGTCGGCAACGGCCCGCACAACAGCACGTCCGCCCCCGCCGAGACGATCCCCGCCTCCAGCGCGCTTTCGAGCATGTAGCCCGACAGGCGGGTGTCCTTACCGATCACGATCCGACCTGGACGGGTCGGGTGCCTGAAGCGCCGCGCAACGGCGCGCCCCAGGCGCAGCGCCACCTCCGCCGTCATGGGGTCTCGATTGGCGACACCGCGAATCCCGTCGGTGCCGAATAGCTTCCTCGTATCCCCACTCATGTGAGGTGATGATAAGGCGCGCCGACCCCGAAAGGGAGTGTCTCGGCGACCCGATGTGCGATCAGCCGCCCGCGCCCCGGATCGCATCCGCCACCTTGACGACCTCACGCATCTGCGGGACGTCGTGCACCCGCACCGCGCGCGCGCCCGCCAGCACGCAGGCGGTCACGGCCGCGGCGGTTCCGAATTGCCGCTCTGCCGCGATCCGACCGGTCAAATGCCCGATGAACGCTTTGCGCGAGACGCCCACCATCACCGGTACCGTCAGCCGCTTGCAAAGCTCGTCCAGGCGCCCCAGCAGGGTCAGGTTGTGCTCCGTGCGCTTGCCGAATCCAATCCCCGGATCCGCCCAGACGTCCCGGCAGCCCGCCGCCCGCGCCGCACCAATCCGCTGCCCTAGCTCAGACACCACGTCTTCGACGACATCGCCGAAAGCAATGTTCTCCATCATGGTGGCGGGCGGCCCCCGCAGGTGGCCCAGCACCAAACTGGCCCCAGACTCTGCCGCGACGTCGAGTAGCCTCGGCTCCAGCAAGCCGCCCGACACATCGTTCACGACGCTCACGCCCGCGCGCACCGCCCATCGCGCCGTCTCTGCGCGATACGTATCGATCGAGATCCGAACGCGCCCCGCCCGCGTCGCGAGCCCCTCGATGACCGGCAGCACCCGCCGCATCTCCTCCTCCGCCCCGATCGGGGTCGACCCCGGGCGCGTCGACTCGCCCCCCACGTCGATCCAGTCCGCCCCCGCCTCCGCCATCGCCAATCCTGCCTCGATGGCCGCCTCGACCCCGGCAAACCTCCCCCCATCCGAAAACGAATCCGGCGTGCAATTCAAAACCCCGACAATCAAGCACCCCATCCCCACCCTCTACCACCCACCGGACCCTGCTCGCCCCCCTTTTGGTCCGGACGCCAGAGCGAGCGAAGCGAGCAAGTTTGACGACGGGAGGCGCGGCTTCGCCGCGCCGGCTCCCCTCAGGAAAGAGGGGGTCTCATAGGGGGACAACGTCCCCCTATGCTTTTTCAGGATCCGGCAGCGGTCGCGGCGGCGAGAAGATGCCTGGTCGCGACGGACGCTCCGTCGGCAACGGGCGCTTGTCCGGGGGGACCCGCGCGCCCGCCGAAATCCAGGTCGACGGGGTCCGCGCCAGCTGGCCCCCCGCGAAGATCGTGTCGATCTCCGTGCCGTCGACCGTCTCGAACTCCAGCAGCGCGTCCGCCAGCACCTTCAGCTTGTCGAGATTCTCGAGCACGATCTTCCGGGCTCGGTCGTAGTTCTCGGTGACGATCCGGCGCACTTCGCTGTCGATGTCGACCGCCGTCTGTTCGCTGTATTCGCGGCCCCCATCGGCGAAGTCGCGGCCCAGGAAGACCTCCGCGTCCTTCTTGCCGAAGTGCAGCGGCCCCAGCTTCTCGGACATGCCCCACTCGCACACCATGTGGCGGGCGGTGCTGGTGGCCTGACTGATGTCGCTGGACGCGCCGGTGGTGAGCTGACCGAAGATCAGCTCTTCCGCGATCCGCCCGCCCATCGCCATGGCGATCTGATCGTTGGCGCCATCCGCGGTCAGGTTCAGGCGGTCCTCGGCCGGCAGGGACTGGGTGAGCCCCAGCGCCCGACCACGTGGAATGATCGTGACCTTGTGGACCGGATCGGCGTGCTTCAGCATCTTGGCGACCAACGCGTGACCAGCCTCGTGGTACGCCGTGATGCGCTTGTCCTTGTCGCTGATGATCATCGACCGGCGTTCCGGCCCCATCAGCACCTTGTCCTTGGCCATCTCGAAGTCGGCGCTGTCCAGCCGATCTTTGTCCGCCCGCGCCGCCTGCAGCGCAGCCTCGTTCACCAGGTTCTCCAGGTCCGCCCCGGAGAACCCAGGCGTGCCACGCGCGACGATGTCCAGGTCGACGCCCGGCCCCAGCGGCGTCTTCTTGGTGTGAACCTTCAAGATACCCAAGCGACCCTTCACATCGGGACGCGGGACGACGATACGGCGATCGAAGCGCCCCGGACGCAGCAGCGCCGGATCCAGAACATCGGGTCGATTGGTGGCGGCGATCAAGATGACGCCGTCGTTGGACTCGAAACCGTCCATCTCGACCAGCAGCTGGTTCAGCGTCTGCTCGCGCTCGTCATGACCGCCGCCCAGGCCCGCGCCTCGGTGGCGCCCCACGGCGTCGATCTCGTCGATGAAGATGATGCAGGGGGCGTTCTTCTTGCCCTGTTCAAACAGGTCCCGCACCCGGCTGGCGCCGACACCGACGAACATTTCGACGAAGTCCGACCCAGAGATAGAGAAGAACGGCACACCCGCCTCACCCGCGATGGCGCGCGCCAGCAACGTCTTGCCGGTTCCCGGGGGCCCCATCATCAGAACGCCCTTGGGGATCCGACCACCCAGGCGCGTGAACTTCTTGGGATCCTTCAAGAACGCGATGATCTCCTCGACCTCGTCCTTGGCTTCCTCGATGCCCGCCACGTCGTTGAAGGTGATCTTCTTCTGGTTCTCGGACAGCAGCTTGGCCTTGCTCTTCCCGAAGCTCATGGCCTTGCCGCCGCCCACTTGGAGCTGCCGCATGAACAGCAAGAACAGCACGACCAGCACCACCATGGGCAACCAGGTGACCAGCACCTGCTGCCAGAACGAATTCTCCTGCTCTTTGGCGATGTCGTAGTTCAGGTGCACCTTGTCCAGGCGCTCCATCACCTTGTCACTCATCATGCCCGTGGACAGGAACGTCTCGCCGCTGGCCAGCTGGCCGCGAAAGTCCGCGGCGTCCTGGGTCTTGCGAATCTGGATCGAAGCCCCGGCCTTGAACTTCTCGGGGTGCTGATCGACGTCCTGCATGAACACCGAGAAGGCGATCCGGTGATCGTCGGGCCGATTACCGCTCAAGAATTGGTAGACGACGAAGAAGGCGATGATGAGCATCACCCAGACGAGGAATGTCTTATGTCCCTGGCGCACGCGTGGTCCTTTCGTCCGACCGTCTCACCGATTTTCCCCGGGGCTGCCGAGGAGAAGCGCCGAGATCGAGTCGAATGTTCCCAAGTATTGCTTCCAATGATCGATGGGTCAACCTCGCGATTCGACAAGGGACCGTCCGTCGTCGCTGTCCGTGGTGCCCGTCCGTCGTGCCCGTCCGTCGTCGCCATCAGTCGTCACCACAGCCTTGGCCACGGTCTTGGACCGGGACGACCGGGAACGCCACCCCCGCCGTGGCCTCGAGCGCGATCCACTGGCGCGTGGTCGGGCTGGGCGCGGCGATCCGGGACGGCCGCACCCCCGGGACGAAAAGCACCTCACCGTCGGCGTCCGTCACCACCGGCAGCATGGCACGGCTGTCGCGCGCAATCTTGGCGTCGATCAACAGATCGGACAGTTTCCGGCTGCCGCGCCCGCCACGCAGTTGCATGCGGTCACCGGGACGGCGCCGACGCAGGACCAGCGGCCACGAGAGAAATTCCGCATCGAAACATGCGAGGCCACTCGCTGAGGGCCCCCCGGTGGGACCGCCGTCGCCAGATGGCACCGCCTGGCCCGCGCGCACGACGATGCCCGTCCCAGGGCCCAGCGCGTAGTGCCCCGGACCTGGGATCAACACCTCGGCGGGTGGCTCCGCCACCGGGTCCGCGCCGGGGGGGCGTGGCTCGAGAACGACGCGGCCGTAGCTGACGGTCAGGCGGCGGCCGCCGGCGAGATCGAAGGTACGCGTGCCGCCCTGGTCGGCGGCGGACCGTACCTGTGCGGCGAGACGGCCCGGGAGATGAATCCCGGCGGTTCCCTGCAGCGCTCCTGTCACATCCTGCGCCGCAAGGTCGGCTTCGTCCGGGGCAGCCAGACGACACAGCGCCTCGTGAATCCGAGGGTTCTCTTTCCGCAGCAAGGGCAAGATGGTGTGTCGGATCCGGGCCCGCGCGTAGCGGAGATCGGCATTCGAGGGATCGGTGACATAAGGAAGGCTTCGACGGCGCAGATACGCGAGAATTCGGGCGCGGGTCACGTCCAGCAACGGACGCACAAAGGGCTCGCGTCGGTGAGGGATGCCGGCCAGCCCCTTGGGTCCCGTGCCTCGGATGATCCGAAAAAGGATGGTTTCGGCCTGGTCGTCCGCCTGGTGGCCCAGGGCCACGCGCGCGCATTCCTGCTCTCTCGCCAGCGCAGCCAACGCCGTCAGGCGCGCGTCCCGCGCCGCCTGCTGGATACCTCCCCGAACGCCACCGGGCCGGACGGCGATGTCCAGCCGATGACAAGGTAGACCCAGTGCCTGAGCCCGCTCGACGACCAGGTCTTGCTCGCCTGCGGCGTCGCGGCGGAGGCCGTGATTGACGGTGGCGACCTCCAGCGCCAGCCCCAGCCGCGGGGCCAGTTCCCACAGCACGGCCAGCAGCGCCATCGAGTCGGGCCCCCCCGAAACGGCGACCAAGACGCGGTCACCTCGCGTGAAGAGCGCGTGGCGACCGATCGTATGAAGAACGGCCGATAGCATGACGACGCTTCGTCATATGCCACAATAGCCGCCTCCAATGACAATGCCGGATCCCCCCTCTGCCAGCAGCCCCGACAAAGAAAACGTCGTTTCGCTATCCCGTTTTCGCGCCCGCCATGCCCGGGGCCTCCGTCAAAAACAACTGGACGGCCTGCTTGACGATGCCCGCCCGGAGCAGGCGATTCGATCGCTGCCTGCCGACGATCTGTACGCCTTGCTGCGCGGCGCGGAAACCGAGGAGAAGCTGGAGCTGCTGGCCCACGCCCGCGTCGAGCAAATTCAGGTGGTGCTGGATCTGGCCCTGTGGACAGGCGATCGCCTGGCGGTCGACCATCTGACTGAATGGGTAGACCTGATGGCCGCCCTGCCCTTCGAGACCGTCGGCCGGTGGATCGCGGGCCTGGACATCGAGCTGGTCGCGCTGCTGATTCGCAAGGGCGCCCGCATCTACGACCTCGAGATCGAGCCGCCCCCGGACGAGCCGGAGGGCACCTTCTACCCGACCCCCGACGGATTTTTCGTTCTGGATGTCGTCGGCTATCGCGCGGATGCGGAAGCCATCGAGGGGTGGCGAGAAGCCCCGCCCGTCGAGAACGGCGAAACGCTTCCCTCGGGCGATGCGCTGATTCGCGTGGTCGCCAACCTGTACCGCGCCGACATCAACCTCGCCCGACGCATCCTGGTGGGTGCCAAGGCCGAGCTGGACTCGGGGTTGGAGGAACTGGCGTTGCGCTGGCGGCGCGGTCGACTGGAAGATCTGGGTGTCGAGGACGAAGCCACCGCCCGCGAGATCTATCGCGAGCTGGATCCGGCATCGGTCACCATCGGCGAGCTTCGTCCGGGCACGCGGGTGCGCTCCCTGCACGTGGCCGATGCCGACGACGCGCGCCTGCCGGTGGCGCTGGCCGCCGAGCTGGAGGGCGATTCGATGTTCGCCCGGGCTCTCACACGAGTCACCAGCCCGGCCGAACAGCAGGAACTGCAAGCAGCGTTGGTGGCCCTCGCCAACCGTGTCCTGGCCGCCGCTGGCGAAGCGCTGGGGGGCGAGGAAGAAGTCGTCGCCGGACACCTGGCCCACATGCGGGCGACGCTCGATCTCGGGGTCGAATACTTTGCGCGTCAGGGGGGTGGATCCGTGGACGAAGAACGGGCCGTTGACGCCGTTCGCACCGTCTCCCTGGCCCGGTTATTTCGCGTGGGCGTGTCGCTGATCGGCAAGGTCCGCAAGCTGGGACGAACGCTGCGCCAGCGCGGCCCGTTCGCAAGCGTCGCACAACTGGATCTGGTCGAGGAGCCCGAGGCGACGGTGCTGGCCAGCGTGAACCGCGTCCATCCCGTTTACCCCCAGGTGCTCGACAGCCCCCCCGGCGGAGGGGAGCGACCGATCAGCTCACTCGCCGAGCTGGCCCTGATCACGGCGGCGATCGAACGCGCGGCCGCCGCTCAGGCGATGTTGCTGGGACTCGGGGTCACGCCGGCGCGGCTGGACCCGGCGCACCTCGAGGGCACGCAGCCGGCCGACCGGGTCGCGATCGACACCGCCCTGCTGGCGCGGACGGCGATCGCCCTCGCGCTGCTGGCCGACGCGCCGGCGGGCCCAAGTGACACCGACGGCTTCCGGGCGCTGACGCCTGCCGAGGTGAAACGCATCGACAAGCTGTTGTCGGCCTCGACATCGACGGCGGCCCTGGAGCGCGCGCGCGGCATCTTGCTCGGACTGTCGCCTCCACGTCTGACCCGGGCGGCGCGCGAGATGACCGAACGCTGGTTGGCCTCGTTGCAGCCGCTCCAGCCCCTGCTGGTGCGCCCCGCCCCCGGTCGAGCCAGCCCGCGGCGCGCGCCTTGACCGGAGGCCGCGCGATCGCGGCCTATCCCTGACGCTCAACCAGGTCCGGCCGCTTGACACCTTCCGCGTCGACGTCGTAGGTACGCCGCAGCGGAAAGTCCCAGAAATTTTCCTAGCAGCCGGGAATAGGTCGTCTTTGAGCTGGGTTTCCGGCCCCAAATGCGCGGTCCGCGCCACGAAAAGCACACGAGGGAACGATGTCGGAGCCGATGATTCGCGTCGAGAACCTGACCAAGGACTACGGTACTTTCCGTGCCGTCGACAAGGTCACTTTCAACGTCCGCAAGGGCGAGGTGCTCGGGTTCCTGGGGCCCAATGGGGCCGGGAAATCAACGACCATGAAGATGCTGACCTGCTACCTGGCGCCCACCGGTGGCGTTGCCACAGTGGCCGGTCACAACGTCTTTTCGGATTCCTTGGAGGTCCGCCGCCGGCTGGGGTACCTGCCCGAGGACACGCCGCTTTACCGCGACATGACGGTGTATGAGTTCCTGGAGTTCGTCGCGGAGATGCGACGGATGGATCCAACCAAGCGCGGCGCGCGCATCAAGGAGATCGGCGGACGCTGCGGCCTCAGCAACGTCGCCGGCAAGCTGGTCGGCGAGCTGTCGAAAGGCTACCGCCAGCGCGTCGGGCTGGCCCAGGCCATGTTGCACGATCCCGACATTCTGATTCTCGACGAGCCGACCAGCGGCCTCGACCCGAATCAGATCGTGGAGATTCGGCAGCTGATCAAGGAACTCGGCCAGGAGAAGACGGTCATCCTGTCGACGCACATCCTCCCCGAGGTGCAGGCGACTTGCTCGCGCATCTTGATCATCTCCGGGGGGAAACTGGTGGCCGACGACACGCCCGAGGCGCTGCGCGCCCGCGAGAAGGGCAGCCGCTACCGGCTGGTCGTTGAATCCAACGGCGTCACCGCGGATGCCATTCGCGACAAGCTGGCCACCATCAGCGGCGTCGCCCGCTGCGAGAAGGTCGTCGCCGAAGCCGGTGCGCTGGGGTTCACGCTGGACGCGGGCGGCGACGCCGACTTGCGCCGTTCGCTTTATCGCGCCGCCGTCGACAACCGTTGGCCGCTGCTCGAGCTGGTGCGTGAGTCCGTCAGCCTGGAAGACGTCTTCCGTCACCTCACCACCACCGATGCCACGATGAAGTCCCCCGCCGTCGCCGAAGACACCCACCGCGAGGAAGTCCGCCCATGAGCCCCGCCCTGGTCATTTCAAAACGCGAAATTCGCACCTATTTCAACTCGCCCGTCGCCTACATCGTCGTCACGGTCTTCACGATCGTCTTCGGGTTCTTCTTCTTCAACAACCTGTTCGTCGAGAAGCAGGCGGACATGCGCGGGTTCTTCAGCCTGGCGCCCCTGATGTTCTGCTTCTTCGCCCCAGCCATCACCATGCGCCTGCTGGCCGAGGAAAAGGGCTCGGGCACCATCGAGCTGCTGATCACCATGCCGGTGCGCGACTGGGAGGTCGTCGTCGGCAAGTGGCTGGCGGCGATGGCCCTGTTGCTGACCACGCTCCTCCTCACGCTGGTGTTCGCCGTCACCGTGGCCAAGCTGGGCCCGCTGGACAAGGGTCCGGCGTTCGGCGGCTACCTGGGCCTGCTGTTGATGGGCGGGTCGTACGTGGCCATCGGCGTGATGGCGTCGTCGCTGACCCGCAATCAAGTGGTGTCGCTGATCGTGGCGTTCGGCATCTGCTTTGCGCTGTTTCTGCTGGGGAAGGTGCTGCCGTTCATCCCCGAGAAGATTCAGCCGCTGGTCGCGTTCCTCAGCACCGACACGCACTTCGAGAACGTCAGCCGCGGCGTCATCGATTCGCGTGACGTCATCTACTATGCCTCGGTCATCGTGGTGACTCTGCTCATTGCCACGACCTCCCTCGAATCGCGAAAGTGGAAATAGCCATGAGCATGAACAAGCAGAAGCGCTCGGTCGCGGCCAACGCCGCTTTCTATCTGCTGGCGGTCGTCGGCATCGTCGTGGCCGTCAACCTGATCAGCACCCGCCTGTTCACCCGTCTGGATCTGACCGAGGCCAAGGTCTACACGCTGTCGCCTTCGTCGAAGGACGTGGTGCGGACCTTGAACGATTACGTCAATGTGAAGGCCTATATCTCCGACTCGCTGCCGGCCGAGCTGAAGTCGCTGTCCCGTTACGTGCGCGATCTGCTGGACGAGTACCGGTCCAACTCGAAGGGCAAGTTCCGCTTCGAGGCGGCCGATCCCAGCAACGACAAGGCGCAGGAAGACGAAGCCAGCGCCTGCGGCATCCGCAAGCTGCAGATCCAGAAGCTGGAAGATCAGAAGTTCGAGGTGGGCGCGTACTACCTGGGCCTGTGCATCTCGTACAACGGCCAGAGCGAAGCGGTCCCCGAGATCGTGAGCGCCGAGGGTCTGGAGTACCAGCTGTCCTCGCTGATCAAGCGCATGACGCAGAAGAAGCGCAAGCTGGCCATCGCCAATGGCCACGGCGAACTGGACCTGAATCAGGGTCTGCAGGCGCTGAAGCAGGTGGTCTCCCAGGAGTTCGAGACCACCACCGTGAACCCGTCCCAGGCCGCCATCCCCGACGACGTGGACGCGCTGCTGGTGGCCGGCCCCAAGCAGGCCTTCGACGACAAGGGGCGCAAGGAGATCGATGCCTTCCTGATGAAGGGCAAGGGCGCCATCTTCCTGGTCGACGGCATGGTGATGGGCCAACCCAAGGGCCAGCTGGGCGGAGCCGAGAACCCGGGAATGCCGAAGATCGGGCAGGCCAATGACGCGGGATTGGCCGAGCTCCTGAAGGGCTACGGGTTCGCGGTCGGTCAGGACTTCGTCCTCGACGCCCGACAGAACGCGCCGGGCCCCGTCGACGTGGGTGGTGGCCGCCGCATGCTGGTCAACGCGCCCATGTACCTGGGCGTCGAGCTGGAGAAGCCCACCGACAAGGAATTCGTGCTGACCGGCGGCATCAACGCGATGGTGTTCCCGTTCGCCAGCTCGGTCGAACTGGTGGGGCCGCTTCAGGGCGGCAAACCAGCGCGCGGGCGCCTGTGGAAGCTGGCGGCCAGCTCGCGCACCAGCTGGAAGACCACCGGCTTCTTCATGTATTCGCCCGGCACCAAGCTGGAAGAATCCAAGGACAAGGGTCCCTTCGCGCTGGGCTACGCCTTCGAGGGGCCGCTCACCAGCGCCTTCGCGGCGCCGGCCGCCGCGGGGATGTCCGCGCCCGGCACCGAATCGAAGAAGAAGGTCCGCCTGCTGGTCATGGGCGATTCGGACTTTGCTTCCGACGAGTACTTCCCGATGGCGCGTTATGTGGGCCTGTACGGAAACGGCCCGCAGTTCCTGCTGAACGCCATCGGCTGGGTCCTGGAGGACGAAGCGCTGGCTCCCGTCCGCGCCAAGACCGTCTCGTCACGCCCCATCCAGCTGGACCCCGACCAGAAGGTGGCCGCCATCAAGGCTTTCAACGTTCTCGGCATCCCGCTGGCCTTCTGCGCGTTCGGTATCTTCCGCTGGCGCGTCCGCCGTTCGCGGCGCGAGGGCCAGAAGCTGTAGAGCGCCACGTCCCCTCCCCCCTTCCTGACGTTGTTGCCTCCCGAGGATAAGATCCATGAACCGGAAGACTCTGACCGCACTCGCCGTACTGGGATTGTTGATCGTGGTGGCCGCTGTTGTGCTTCGTCAACCGGAGAAGGGGCAGACCGTCGGCGAACGCCCCCGCCCCGTGCCCAAGCTGGCCGCGGGTTCGTTCGACACGCTGACGGTTACCAAGGGAACCTCCACCACCACCATCAAGAAGGACGGCGACAAGTACAAGATCGTCGCCCCGGGGACCTTCACCGCCGACGAGAACGTCGCCAAGCAGGCGTTCGAGGCCATCGAAAAGCTGGCGTTCGGGACCATCGTCAGCGATCAGAAAGCCAAGCACACCGAGTTCGAGCTGGACGACAAGGCGCTGAAGGTGGTCGTGAAAAAAGGCGAACAACCGCTGACCGAGTTGCTGGTCGGCAAGAGCGTCGGCGGCAATACCCTCGTGCGCGTCCCGGGCAAGGATGAGGTCTGGCAGGGGCTGGGGTCGTTCAAGTACAACTTCGATCGCGACACGGCTGCGTGGCGCGACAAGACCATCACCAAGTTCACCCTGGGCGACGCGGAGACCATCGAGCTCAAGTCGAAGAACGGCGCCCACGCCAGCCTGAAGAAGGGGGCCGGCGACCAGTGGAGCGTGACCGAGTCGTCCGTGAAGATCGACAAGCTGGACGGGGCGATCCCCACCGGAATCGTGTCGGCGCTGTCGTCGTGGGTCACCAATGACTTCTCGGATGAGACCAACGGTGACATCACCGGCCTGACCGCACCCAAGAACACCGTCACCGTGAAGCTGAAGGACGGCAAGGCCGTGACGGTTCTGATCGGCAAGACCAAGGGCGTCGACGACGTCTATGTGAAGACCGCAGACGCGCCCCAGGTGTACCTGGTGAAGCGCTACAACGTGGATCGCATCGACAAGACCCCCATGGACCTGCGCGACAAGACCGTCTGCGATCTGGTCGAGAACGACATGACCGAGATCGCGGTCAGCCACGACAAGGAATCGTTCACGATGGTCCGGGATGCGACCAAGAAGGAATGGAAAGTGACCAAGCCGGCCGGGATCACCCTGGACCCGAGCAAGGCCACCAATGTCGCGGGCGGCTTCAAGGAATGGAAGGCGACCGGCTTCGCCGAGGATCAGTCGGGCAAGGCCAACGGTCTGGCCAAGCCCAAGGCGGTGGTGACCGCCAAGGCCGGCAAGAAGTCGTGCCAGCTGAAGGTCGGCGACGAAACCGCGGACAAGGGCAGCTACATCGTGCAATCGGGCCCCGACGTCTACCTGTTGGCGAAGTGGTCGGTCGATCGGGTGATGCCGAAGATCGACGATCTGAAGAAGAAGTAGCGTTCTGGGGGCGCGATCGCCCGTGCGCGTACCCGCCGGGCGTGACAAGCTTGGCGGTGCCCCGTGCGCCAGCAACTGCTGTTTCTGTGCCTTGCCACCCCCAATCCGGCCAGCCCGGTCGTGGCCTGGTCGCTGTTCGACGGCACCGGGCGCACGCAGTCGATGGCGGGCGATTCGGACCTGCCCCCGTATGACTCGGTGCTGGCCGCCATGCAGGATGGCTGGCGGGTGATTCAAGTGCCCGTGCTGGCGGCGCCGGCGCCGGGGCGAGAACACGAGACGGCGTACTTGCGCTTCGAATACGTCCTGGAGAAGCTGGTCGAGAGCAAGGGGGCTGGACGATGAGCCAACCGACGCTGCTGTCGTCCAAGGAGGTCGCGTCCTTCGTGACCCACGGGTTTCTTCGTCTGGATGAGGTGGTGCCCGCGGACGTCGCGCACGCCGCGCTGGCGGAGCTGGCAAACGGGGCGGCGCCCAGCCCCTTCGGTGCGGCCCTGGATCGTCCCGAGGCGTCCTGGCCCGGGCGTCCGCTGACCGAGTTCTGGCGCGATTCCAAAGGCATCGGGGCCGCCCTTCGATTGCCGCGCGTGGCCGGGGTCATCGACAGCCTGCTGGGGCCCAACGCCCTTTACGATCACCACTACGCGCACGTCATCGCTCCCCATCAAGCGTGGAGCCAGCCCTGGCACGCGGACGCGATTCTCGACACCCGTCCGCTGGCCTTCGATCTTCAGCTGCTCTTCTTCTTCCACGACACGCCCCGTGAGATGGGCGGCACCATGATCTTGCCCGGCAGCCACCTGCGGCGGGTGAACGAATCCGAGATCGGCCGCTACCAGAACTTTCGAGGACAGCTGGCGACGGTTTGCCGCGCCGGGACCGTGCTGATCTGTCACCACGGTCTGTGGCACTGCGGCCAGCCGAATCGGACCCCCCGTCCCAGGACCATGTTGAAGGTGCGCGTGGGTCCGGCCCACGACCAGGGGCGACACTTTGATCTCTCGGACGTCGACGATCGCTCGATCGGGGAGATTCTGCGCCACCCGCACGCCTTCACAGGGAACGAATCGCGCCTGGAACTGATCAGCCGCATCAAGCTCTGGCGCTATCTCTCCGGAAACGACGCCTTCGACCTGGACTACTGGATGACCCGCATGGCTCCGCGGCGCTGACCCGGCCCGCAAGCGGCGGCGCCGGTCACGAACCGATCTCGGCCAGCAGTGTGTCGGTCGTGATGACGCGCCCGCGGCCCAAGTGTTCGGACGTTCCCGTCCCCCCCTTGCGCGCCTTGTCGCGAATGGTGTTGGCCTGGCGGTAAAGCTCGCGCGACGCGGCCTTGCGGCCCGCGCGCTCCTCGAAATCAGCGTAGGCCGCCAGCACTCGCCCCAGCTCCAGCTCGGATGCGACGTTGCTCAGGATCTCCACGGAACGGTCGAACATCTCGCGCGCGCCGCCCAGCTCGGCGTCGCCAGGTGCCCCCAGCCCAACGGCCGCGGCGACCACCCGCAGGGCGGCGCCCGCCAGCGGCAAGGCGCCGATGCGTTCTGCCAGCTCGAAGGCGGCCCGCGCCTCGTCGCGCGCGTCCAGGGTCTCGCCACGCGCCAGCTCCACCTCGGCGAGGCCCCGCGAGGCCTCGACCAACAGAACCTTCGCACCGAAGTGCCGCGCGATTTCCTTGGCTTCGATGAAGTACGGACGCGCATCGATCGGACGCCCCTCGGCCAGCCAGCAGTCGCCCAGCGCAATGGCCATGCTGCAAGCGAAGAGGCGTTCACCCAGCTCCTCCGCCAGTGCCTTGCCCTCCAGCAGGATCGCCACCGCACGTTCGACGCGCCCCAGATCGCGCTCCAGCTCGCCCAGGTCCAGCAGCGACGCGACCATGCCCTGCCGATCGCCGGCGCGCCTGCGCAGCGCCAGCGCCTGCCGCACGTGCCCCTCGGCAGCGATCAGTTCGCCGATCTCGTGCTCCACCTGCCCCATCCGCGCCAGCGCGAGCGCCTTGCCGCGATCGTCGCCCAGCTGGTCGCGCACCTGATAGGCGGCGCGATGACATTCCAGGGACGCCTCCGGCTGCCCCTGCAGCAAGCGAACCCGCCCGATGTCATCCAGGGTGGACGCGATGCCCGCCAGATCACCGACGGTCTCGAAGAGCCGATGGGCCAGCTCCAGGTGGGTGATGGCGGCACCGTGCTCACCCAAGACGGCGTGCAGCCGGCCCAGCCGCCCGTGGGCCGCGCCGCCCTTGGATGGCAAGTCCAGCCTCCAAGCCAGTCGCAACATCTCCTGGAAGTGGGTCAAGCCCTCGTGGGTCCGGCCCAAGCGCGCCGCGAGATCGCCCAGTTCGTAGAGCGCATCCATCTTCGCGACGGCGTCATCGGTCTCCATCAAACCGATGGCACGCGTGTACAGCACCCGCGCGTGGTCGATCTCGGCGCGATGGCGAGCGTCGCTGGCCGCCGAAAGGTAACAGTACGCCGCGCGTCTCAGATCCCCGCTTTGCTCGTAGAGGCGCCCCAGCATTTCGAAGCGCGCCTCGCGCCCCGCCCCACCGCGGCTCTCCAACCATTGTGCGCCGAAGCGGCGCAACGCCGCCAGCGCATCGATGTCCGCGCTGGCCAGAATCAGATCTATGTCCAATGGATGCTTGAAGTTCCATTCCGAGTCGCCCGGCAGGCTGCTCTCGGAGACCGGCTCCAGCACGTCGCGGGTCGCGAGATCTTCCAGGGTGGCGCGAATGTCCAGGATCGCTTGGTCGGGCCCGAACACATAGACGGGATCCGGCGGTTCACAACCGACGCGACCCAGGGCGACCACGCCGCCGGTCCAGAACACCGGCCCGAAGGAAGCCGCCCGTACCAATACGTCCCGCTCTGCGGCGGTCAGGCTCGCGATTCGACCTTCCGCGGCCGCGACGGGCCCCAGTTCCATCGACTGGGACGAAGCCTTCTCCGCGTCGAACCACCAGCCTTCGCCGGTTTCCGCGCACAGCACGCCATGGCGGCTGTACAGGTGCAGCAACTGCTCCAGCAAATAGGGATTACCCCCCGATTCGACCCAGGCGCGCTCGACCAAAGGCGTCGGCAGCGGTTCAGGGCTGGAAGCATCCAGCACCGACCGGATCATGCCATCGAGATCGCGGCGCGACAGCGGCCCAAGCTCGACGCGCACCGAACTGCCCTGGCCGCGCCCCCATTCGGGGCGACGAAGCATCAGCTCGTTGCGCGCGGTGGCCAGCACCACCACCGCCGCTTCGCCCAGCTCACCGGGGAGACGCTCGAGCAGTTCCAGCGACGCATCGTCGGCCAGATGCAAATCGTCGATGGCCAAGACCACCGGCGTGTCGCGCGCGTCCTCCTCCAGGAAGCGGCACAGAACCGCGCGCGCCAAGTCTCCGCCTTGTTGCGGGGTCATCATCAGCGCCTGCGAAAGCGGGCTGTCACGCAGCTCGAACCCCAGAAAACGCCCCAGCAGGGCGGCGACCTCGGCCACCCGCCGATCCAGGAAGACCCGCTGCATCTCGGTTCGGAATTGCACCAGCGCGCCGTCCGGCCCCAGGTGCGGCCCGATCCCGAAGCGCTGGCGCAGGATGGCCCCGATCAGATTCCCCTGCCCGGCGCCTTCGCCCAGCATGGCCAGGGACACCCGCACCACCCGCAGACCTGGGCCTGCGATCTCGGCCAGCCATTCGGCCCATAGGCGCGTCTTGCCGATTCCCAGCGGTCCCAGCAGCGTCACGAACTGGGGAGCGCGGAAGCGGACCGCCCGATCCAGCGCCGCGTCCAGCGCCTGGAACTCAGCCTCGCGCCCGACAAAAGCAGCCGGATGAAGCCCTGCGCGAGAAACCTCCGAAGCCAGATCATCAACCTCGACCTCAGACTCCATTCCCCCATCTTCCGCCCACCCGCGACCCCCGTCCAAAAAACACCCTAATCCCCAACGGCCCCCCGAGGGTCCGCCATAGCGATGGCCCCGTAGTCCGAGGCGACCACGCCGTCAGAGCGAGCGCAGCGAGCGCGTCCAAGCACCCGGGAGGCTCGGCTTCGCCGAGCCGGCATCGTCGGCCTACAGACTTGATGGGCCCGCGAGAAAGCCAAGCGTCTTTTCGGGTAGTTCGCGGGGAGGGCCCGCGGGAGGGGCGGAGCCCCTTCCGCGCCTACCCGAAATCGATAATCATCACGCCCCGCTTCGGGCGGTCTCGGGAGTCGTCGCGTTCGTCCTCGTCGGGGCCACGCCGCTCCTCTTCGTGGCGCTTCCGCCATTGCTCGATGCGCTCGTCCTCCGCGGGAATCTCCAGTTGAGGCCGCTCGTTCTTGCGGCGCTCTTCCTCTTCCCGCCGTCGGATCTGTTCTATGATCCAGGGCTCGAGCATGGAATCCTCTCCTAATCCTCCTGCAATATCCCTGCCGAATAGTCAAGGAAGGTGTTCGGCAGAGGAGCCTCCGAACTGTAACGTTTCATAGCGATCACCGCGCGTTGCGGCCCGCGCAAATGTTTCACGGCGATTGCCGCCCGATGGCCGTCGCAGCGGGCTTTACGACATGAACGCGCGTCTGGGATCGCCCCAGCGGTCGATACGAACGGACGGCTCGCGTTGTCGAATTTCTAGCGCACCCGGTTCAGGGCGCGACAGAAATGGCATACCGCTCCTTTGGATTGGCGCCCCGCCCCGTGGTCTCTCGCACCTGGATCAAGCAGCAGCCTTCGGTCGGCTGGGGTGTCACCCGCGTGGGGGCCGAGCCATCGCCCCCCACCTGAAAGCGTGCCAGCTCGCGGCCGGAGGTCGTGGCATGCACGCGCAGGTCCAGCTTCATGCCGGCAATGCCGCGCACGGCGATATTCAAGGAGGCATCCTGACCTGAGGTCGCCACGTTCCAGAAGTCGACATCGCCGCGTGGAAAGATCAGACCGCCCCCGGTCGTCCCTGCGGGCAGGGGAGTCGCCGTCGGGGCGCTGCCGTTGGGCTCGCGCTCGGCGCCGGCCTCGATGGGTCGTCCGGTCAGCGTGATCCGATAGGGCTCATCCAGGTTCCCGTCGCCCTTCTTGGCCGGAGACAGTCGCAACAAGGTCGTTCCTGCCACGTACAGGTTGGCCACCCGTTCGGCCACGCCGCGCTTGCCCGAATCGACCTTCATGACGACCGTACCGTCGTCGCGCAGCACTTCCAGTTTGGCATCGACGTGCGGAGGGGGCACCAGCTCGACGTTCAACTCGGTCGGCCCCGGGGCGGTGTAGCGGAACACGTCCGCGTCGCCCGGTCCCAACGTGCCCGTCGACGTGCCGTCGGCCATGGGTACCGCGTGGGCGGGATCGTCGTTCGGCTCGAGCTCCACATCGGCCTTGGCGTCCTCGGTATGGAGGTGCAAGGTGTAGCGAGCGTCCAGGTTTCGCCCCGTATCCGCGGCGACCACCACGTAGACGTTGGGATCGGAAGAAGGCAGACGCACGTTGCGCAAGGCCACCCGATCACCCCTGCGACCGTGCTGTTCAATCATCTTGTGCTGAACGGAATCGTAGACCGCCAGGGACGCGGCCACGCCCTCGACCGGATCGAGATCGATCGACAACACGCCGCCCTCGGGCAGCCCTGCGGTGGGAATGCGAAACCAGTCCTCGTCGTGCCGCCATCCGAGATAGCCAGCGACGTCCCCGTCGGCGGCCACGTCGCTGGCCAGCGGTCCCTTGCCGTTGGGTTCGATTTCATCGCCAACCTCGACGGGGAGCAGACGGACGGTCAAACGATACCCGCCGGGCGACGGCGCGGCCGGGGCCTTGCGAGAGGGATCGGGATTCGGCGTCGCGGAAGCGGCGGCGGCGGCCAACGAACCGGGACGCACGCGCACGAACACGCCCCCGGGGACCACCGACAGGTTGGGGATGCCCTCGGCCTCGCCGGGCGTCGCACCGACCGCGCCAACCTGGACGCGGCCCTCGTCGTCCAGGATGTCCACCGAGACGGTCTGCCCTGGGTCGGGGTGGGCCTCGATGCGCAGGCGCTGACGCATGACCGGCACGGCGCCATCGGGCCCGGCGACCACCACCGGAGGCGCCGGCACCAGGATGCGAAATAGATCCACGTCCTTCGACCTGGCCCCCGGCGCCGAGACCAGGCGACCGACCACGCCGACGCCCGTCTCCAACGTCGGGGTCAGCCCTTGCGCATTGGCCAGGAGATCGTTTGGCTCGACCTCGTCAGCCATGGTGAAGCCGCTCTCCGGGGTCGGCTCGGCAGCGATGACCACCGCCGCACCATCCGGTTTCGGCGGCAGTCGCGATCGGCGACAACCCATCGGAGCCGTCAGGGCCAGGCCGACACCGAACATCGCGAACGTTGCTTTCACAGTCAAGGCGTGCCGGCGCTCGACCAGCGTCCACCCTGGCCTCGCGACGACCGGCCCGCGTGTCCAGTCGCCCGCCACCGGGTTCAGCTCCCCGCTTCGGGGGGCGCGCCTGCAGCGCTGGTTTCGGCGACCGGCGTGGGCGACGGTTTGTTCTGGATGCTGGCCATGAATTCGGCCTCGGCCACCACCGCGCCATCGACCTTGGCCTCGCCCCGCAGCTTCCAGATCATGCCACCTTTGCGCAAGGGGGTGACCTCCAGCATCAGCTGATCGCCAGGGATGACCGGCTTGCGGAACTTGGCCTTGTCGATGGCCATGAAATAGATGACTTGCTTGGCGGGATCGAACTTGGTCAAACGCGCGGCGAAGAGAGCGCCGGCCTGCGCCAGCGCCTCGATGATCAGCACGCCCGGCATGACCGGATGGCCGGGGAAGTGGCCCTCGAAGTGGGGCTCGTTGCGCGTCACCATCTTCACCGCGACGATACGCTCGTCGTCGATGTGCTGGACCCGATCCACCAGCAGGAACGGGTAACGATGCGGCAGAACGCGTTCGATGTCGCGGATGTTCATCGCGACCCGTGACCTACTTCTTGGGGGCGGGAGCCTTGGGGGCGGCCCCTGCGGCGGGGGCCGGCGCGCCGGCCGGAGCCATACCCTCGCCTGCGTTGTAGCGACGGATCAGGTCATTGGTCAGGTCGAGGTGCGGCTTGGCGAACACCACAGCCGACTGCTGCTTGTCGAAGATCATGGTGAAGTTCTCGGCCGTCGCGATCTTGCCGATGATGCGGCTCATGCGCTCGAAGATCTTGCCGGTCGCTTCTTGCTCCTTGCTCCCCAGGTCCTGCTGGTGGCGGGCATAGGTCTGCTGCACCTTCTGCATCCGCTCTTGCAGCTCGGTCTCCTTCTGCGAGGCCTTCTCGGGCGCGAGCAAGGACTTCTTCTTCATGAAGTCCTCGATGTCCTTCTTCAGCGTCTCCTGCTGCTCGTCCAGCTCCTTCTGCTTCAGGTCGAAGACCTTCTTCAGGTTGGCCTTGGCCTTCTTCCCGTCCTCGGTCTCGTTCAAGGCACGCTGCAGGTCGACGTAACCCAGCTTCACGTCCTCGGCCATGGCCACGATGGGTGAAGAGGCGGCAAGAAAGATGGCGAACAGGGCCGAGCGCGACATGGGGCTTTCTCCTTTTGAGCGGCGAGAACTAGCAGAAATTCGGTCCGGGTGCGAACTAGAAGAAATTTCCGATCGTGAATTCGAACACCATGGATTGCTCGCCCGGCAGGGTGCGGAACGGGATCCCCCACTCGAACCGCAGCGGTCCGATGGGCGAGAACCAACGGAAGCCGAAGCCCCAGCTGGCCCGGTAGGCGTCGAGATCCCACGGGCGCTTGCAGGGATTCTTCGACGGATCGATGCCGGCCAGGCCCGGGGTGCAGTAGGAATCTTCCAGGTTGAAGGCGTTGCCCATGTCCGAGAAGACCACGCCCCGGATGCCGACCTTGTCGAACAGCGGGAATTCGATCTCGGCGTTGCCGATGACCTGGGCGTTGCCGCCGATGCGGAACGCGCTGAGCGGCGCGTCCGGCGCCTGCGAGCCCGGGACGTTGATCACCGGGCCCAGGGACCGCGGAGCGAAGCCGCGGATGTCGTAGATGCCGCCCACGAAGTAGCGTTCGAAAATGGGCACGCCGCGCGGATCGCGGCTGGCGATCATGCCGCCTTCCAGCTTGGCCCGGAACACGAACGGCCCCCAGATGGGATAGAAGTAGCGCAGCGCCAGCTCGTAGCGCGTGAACACGTTCTGCGAGAGCAGGAAATGGTCCGCGACCTCGGCTGACAGCGTGTTGTACCAACCCTTGGTCGGAAACATGCGGTCGTTCCGGGTGTCGTACGACACCAGTCCGATGGTCGACGACGTGATGCCCGAACGCAGCAGATTGGCCAGCGAGCCCTGCGGGATTGGATCGCGCTGACCGCCCGAGAACAGCCCCGACAGGGTGCTGCCGTTCGAGATGCCGACCTTCTCCCAGTTGTACGTCAGCGTCATCCGCAGATCGTCAGCCAGCAGATAGCCCCACGTCAGACGACCGCCGTACGACGAACGTGTGAACGAGTACAGGTAGCGATCCTGCTTGAACAGGTTGAAGCCGAAGGTCCAGTTGGTATCCAGGAAATACAGGTCCTGGAACTGCAGCAGGAACAGCTGCCGCAGGCTGGACAGCTGGGCCTGCACGGTCAGCAGTTGGCCGCGGCCGAAGAAGTTGTTCTGCGAGATCTGCGCCTGAGCGATGAAGTTCTCGACGGACGAGAAGCCCGCGCCGATCTGGAAGGTGCCGGTCGCACGCTCGGACAGCTCGACGTTGACCTCCATCATGTTGTCGGTCGAGCCACGGCGGGTGGTGACCTCGACCTTCTCGAAGTAACCCAGCGCGTTCACCCGGCGCTTCGAATAGTCCAGCAACGACTGGCTGAACGGCTCGCCCTCGATCACCCGCAGCTCGCGACGGATGACCTTGTCGCGGGTCTTGGTGTTGCCGTGGATGTTGATGCGCTCGAAGTAGACCAGCTCGCCCTTCTGGATCTCGAAGGTCACGTCGACGGTACGGGTCTTCTCGTCGACCGGGGTGGCGGGGGTGGCGTTGACGTAGGCGTAGCCGCGGTCCTTGTACAGATCGGTCAGCCGCTGCAGGTCCTCACTCAACTTCGACCGGTTGAAGATCTCGCCGGGGCGCACCGAGACGCGCGCCAGAAAATACTCGCGCGACTCCAGCAGGTCCCCCTTCACATCGATCTTGCCCAGGCGATACTGCGGGCCCTCGTCGATATTGATGGTGATGTACAGCGACCGCTTGTCGGGCGACAGCTCGAGCACCGGTGTGCCCAGCTTCACCTGCACGTAGCCCTTGTCCCAGTAATGGGCCTGCAGCAGCACCAGATCGCGCTGGAAAGCGTCCTCGCGATAGGTCCCGGCCTGGGTCAGCAGTGACAGCACGTTGCCTTCGCGGGTGACGATCACCTCGCGCAGCTCCTCGTCGGCGAGGGCCTTGTTGCCGACGAAGTTGACGCGACGGACTTCGACCTTGGCGTGCTCGCGCACCCGGAACCAGACCTCGACCTCGGCCGGAGCCGGACGCTTCAGCTCGTAGTCCACCTCGACCATGTAGAAGCCCTTCTCGACATAGAGCTCCTTGATCTTCTGGACGTTCTTCTTGACCTTGGCCAGATCCAGGACCTGTTCCTTCTTGAGGTCCAGGGCTTCGTTGATCTTGGACAGGCTGATCTCGTCGTTACCGGCGACATAGATCTTGCTGATGGTCGGCTTTTCCTTCAGCACGAAGACGATGGCCAGGCCGCCCCCCGCCTTGATCTCGGTGCTCTCGACTTGCACGTCCTCGAAGAAGCCCATCTTCCAGATGGAACGCACGTCCTCGCGCAGCAACTCCTGGTTCACGGCCACGCCGGGCTTGGTCTTGATGACCGCGCGGATGGCGTCGTCCTCGACTTTCCGATTGCCTCGAAAATGGACCCGCGCCACCGTGAGATTGGGCGCACCGACGGCGGGCGCTTCATCGTCCTCGTCGCCCTCGGTGGCGGCGGGCGGCGGCGGGGGAGCCTCGGGAGACGGCGCCGGCTCGGCATCGACGGCCGGCCGCTTCTTCGCCTCGGCGGCGTGCGCGGCGGTTGCCCCCAGAGCCCCGACACCGAACGCGAGCGCGACGATTCCCAACAGCGACGTAGACCGATGCAATCCGTTCAATCCCTCTCGACCAGCATTCCGTCGGCCATGCGAAGTCGGCGCCCGGTCTGGGCGGCCAGCTCGGGATTGTGGGTCACGATCAGCAGGGTCATGCCCAGCTCTCGGTTCAGCTCGAAGAACAGATCGTGCATATCTCGCCCGGTTTTGGTGTCCAGGTTGCCCGTCGGCTCGTCGGCGAGCAAGAGCCGCGGTTTCAAAAGCAACGCGCGCGCCAGCGCCACCCGCTGCTGCTCCCCGCCGGACAGCTCTCCCGGGCGATGGGTCAGCCGCTCGGCCAACCCCAGGCGCACCAACATGTCCTTGGCCCGTGTCACACACTCGTTGCGCGACAAGCGCAGGATCAGGCCCGGCATCATGACGTTTTCCAGCGCGGTGAACTCGGGCAGCAAGTGATGAAACTGGAACACGAAGCCGATCTGACGGTTGCGGAACTCGGCCAGGGCCGCCGGGCTCATCCGGGTCACGTCCACGCCGTCGAACAGGATGGCCCCCGCGCTGGGCAGGTCGATGGTCCCCAGCAGGTGCAGCAGCGTCGACTTGCCGGCGCCCGAGGCGCCCACCACCGAGACGATCTCGCCGGGCTTGATCTCGAAATTCAGTCCACGCAGCACCGGCAAGGTGCGGCCCCCGTGCAGGAACTCCTTCGTTACGCCCTGGACAAGGACGTGCGCGCCGGCCGGCGCGAGGGAAGGAGAAGCCGCGGAAAGGTTCATTGGGGGCGAAACCGTAGTCGTCGACCCGGAGGGTGTCAACGCAAGCGCAGGTTTCACGGGCCATCCGACTCCGCGGCGCCCATTTCCGTTGCCTGACGTTGCCGCGCCTACTCGTACCGGAGTCCCTCGACCGGCCGCATCCGGGACGCCAGATAGGCGGGATAAAGCGTCGCCAGGCAACACAGGCCTACCGCGGCCAGCGCCACCGACGCGATCTCGCTGGGCCGCATCACCACCGGTAGTTTTTGAATGTAATAGACGTCGGGATCCAGCGGCAGGCCGAACCGCCAGATCAGCAGGCAGCTGCCGATGCCCAGAACCAGGCCCAGGCCCAGCCCGACCAGGCCGATGTAAAGGCCCTCCGCGAAGAACACCCGCAGGATGCCGGCGTCGCTGGCCCCCATCGACTTCAGGATCGCCACCTCCTTGCCCTTCTCGGTCACCAGCATGATCAGGTTCGAGACGATCGAGAATGACGCCACCAGCGCGATGAAGGTCAGGAAGATGAACATGCCCAGCTTCTCGACCCACAACGCCGCGAACAGGTTGCGGTTCAGCTCCTGCCACGACCGCGCCTCGAGGCCCGGGCCCAGGCGCTTGGCGATGCGCTCGGCGATCTCGTCGGCGGCGTCAGCGTTGGACGTGCGGACCTCGATGCCGGTCACCTCCCCCTTCAGACCCAGGAACTTCTGCGCCTCTTCCAGCGTGATGTACGCCAGCTTCGAATCGAACTCGTACATGCCCGTATAGAAGTGGCCCCCCACCCGGAAAGACTTCAGCCGCGGGATCGGGCCCGACGGGCCCACGCCGCACATCGGACACGCCACGTCGACCTCGCTGCCCATGTACACCCGCAGGGTGTGCGCGAACAGCTCTTCGCCCAACAAGATGCCCGGGAGGGGGCGACGGGGCAGCGGGTGGTCGACAGGCTCGTCGGAAGTCTTGTCGGTCACGGTCCCCGACGGGCCGATCAGCGGCAACGTCGCCAGGTCCGAAGGAATCGCCTCGGGGTGAGCCAGGTAGTCCATCCCGCCCTCTTTCAAGGTTCGCGACAGGTCCAGCACCCGCGAGGTCCGGTCCACCTCGACCCCGCGCAGGATGATGCCCATCCCGGCCGGGTTCGAGATGTGCTTCACGATGACCTCCGACTCGACGTAGGCCATCGACTCGACCACGCCGGGGACATCCGCGATCTTTTGCTTCACGGCTTGCCAGTCGGTGAACGGCAGATCGTCGGCGCGATCGATGACCACGTCGGCCTTGGTGGCGCGAATCTTGGACTTCAGGTCCATCTCGAAGCCCGACATGATGGACAGCGCCAGGATCGGCACGCCGGTGCCCAGAAACACGCCGAACATCGAGAACGCCGTGAACACCGTGAAGAACGCGAACAGGGTCCCCAGCGTGGTCACCAGGGTTCCGATCACGATGGCGATCACGCTGATCAGCTTCAGGTTGTCGTAGAGCAGGCCCCCGCGCGCGAACAACACCGGGCGGTGCTTCAGAATCAGGTGCTCGGCCAGGAAGCCCGCGCCACCGAGCAACAGAAAGGCCAGCCCGACAATCAGGGTGACATGCGAGCGGCGCTCGTTGTCGCGCAGGTGCCGCCAGGCGACGAACCATTCGAACCCGGGGGCGGCGGCCATCACTGTTCCGGGCGCAGCAAGGGAAACAAGATGACGTCGCGGATCGACGGCTGATCGGTCAGGAACATGACCAACCGATCGATGCCGATCCCCTGCCCTGCCGTGGGCGGCAAGCCATACTCCAGGGCCCGACAGTAGTCTTCGTCGTACTCCATGGTCTCTTCGGCGCCCTTGGCCTTGGCGTCCACCTGGCGTTGAAAACGGGCCCGCTGGTCAGCCGGGTCGTTCAACTCTGAAAAAGCGTTGGCGTACTCGCGGCCGACGATGAACAGCTCGAAGCGATCGACCTTGGAGGGGTCGGCGTCGTTGCGGCGCGAAAGCGGCGAGGTCTCGGCCGGGTACTCGGTCACGAACACCGGCCGATCGACCGGCAGCGCCTGCTCGCCGCCGTAGTCGAACAGGGCCCCCACCCGCTCGCCGTGGGAGTCCGCCTTGCGCAGCACCGCGGCCAGCTCGTCCTTGGCGGCCAGCAGGCCGACATTTTCGATCCACGCCAACAGCGCGGCGGCATCGTCCAGTGCCGCGCGCTCCAACCCGGCCGGCAGGATTCCGGCGCGCGAGGCGTTGACCACCGCGTCCTTCATCGGGATGCGCGGCCACGGCGCCGCCAGATCGACCGCCTGCCCCCCGTAGGTGACGGTTTCGCTACCGACAATCTCGCGCGCCAGCTCGCGGAACAGGTCCTCGGTCAACGCCATCAGGTCCTCGAAGGTCGCGTAGGCCTGATAAAACTCGAGCATCGTGAACTCGGGGTTGTGCCGGCGCGAGAGTCCTTCATTCCGAAAGGTGCGTCCGATCTCGTAAACGCGCTCGAAGCTGCCCACAACCAATCGCTTCAAGTAGAGCTCGGGCGCGATGCGGAGGAACAGGTCCAGGTCCAGCGCGTTGTGGTGGGTTCCGAAGGGCTTGGCCGTGGCGCCGCCCAGGATCGAATGCAGCATCGGCGTCTCGACCTCGAAGAAGCCGCGCTGGTCCAGGAACTTCCGGATGTGACGGACGATGGCCGATCGCTTGCGGAACACCTCGCGCACCTCGGGGTTCACGATCAGATCGACGTAGCGCTGCCGGTAGCGGATCTCTTGATCGGACAGGCCGTGGAACTTCTCGGGCAGCGGGCGGGTGGCCTTGGTCAGCGGGACCACCTGCTCGGCCAGGATCGTCAACTCGCCGGTCTTGGTGTGAAGCGCGGGCCCGACGGCGCCGATGAAGTCGCCCCGTTCCAGCTTCTTCCAGGCCTCGAAGGCCGCTTCACCGACGACGTCCTTCTTGACCCACACCTGAATCTCGCCGGTGCGGTCCAGGATCTTCACGAAGGTCGCGCCCCCGAAGCCCCGAAAGGCGACGATGCGGCCGGCCACCGAGAAACGATCCTCGGCCAGGAACACCGGCGGCCCGGCCGGACCCTTGGGCGCGTTCGGATCGGGTGGTATCGGCGTCACACCGGCGAAGCGCTCGATCACGTCCTTGGCGGTGTGCTTGGGCGCAAAGCCGTTGGCGTAGGGGTTCTTCCCCAGCGCCCGCAGCTCGGCGACCTTCTTCTCACGCTCCGCGATCAGCTCGCTCTCGTCGGCCATGGGCTTCTTCTAGACCTCTTCCTTGGGGCTGGACTTGCTGTTGTCCTTCACGGTCGTCGCGATCAGCGAGTGATCCCCCGCCAGCTGCAGCAGGTGCGCGATCATCAACGAATCCAGATCGCCGTCCAGCACCGCGTCGACGTTGCTGGCCTTGATCTCGGTGCGGTGATCCGACACCTGCCGGTACGGCGCCAGTACGTACGAACGGATCTGGCTGCCCCACTCGATGGCCTTCTTCTGAGCGTTGATGTTGCCCATCTTCTCGTCGAGCTTCTTCTGTTCCAGGTCGAACAGCTTCGAGCGCAGGATCCGCATGGCGGTACCACGGTTCTTGTGCTGCGATCGCTCGCCGTCGCTGTGGACCGCGATGCCGGTGGGAAGGTGCGTGATGCGCACGGCCGACTCGGTCTTGTTGACGTGTTGGCCGCCCGCCCCACCCGACCGCATCACGTCGATGCGCAGGTCCTTTTCGTCGATCTCGATGTTGATGGTCTCGTCGATGTCGGGATAGACGAAGACGCTGGCAAACGAGGTGTGTCGGCGGGCGTTCGCATCGAAGGGCGAGATGCGCACCAGCCGATGCACGCCCGCCTCGGCGCGCAACCAGCCGTAGGCCCACTCGCCGTCGATGGTGATGGTGGCGCTCTTGATGCCCGCTTCGTCACCCGCCTGCAGGTCGAGCACCTCGGTCTTGAAGTTGCGGCGCTGCGCCCAGCGCGTGTACATGCGCATCAGCATCTGCGCCCAGTCCTGGGATTCGGTGCCGCCCGCGCCAGCGTTGATGCTGAGGATGGCGCCCTTCTGGTCGAACGGGCCCGACAGCATCCGCGCGAACTCCATCTTGGTCATGCGCTCTTCCGACGCCAGCAGGATCTGGTCGGCTTCTTGCGCGGTGGCCTCGTCCTTGGCCTCGTCTGCCAGGTCGATCAACACTGTCGCGTCGTCCAGCGTCCGCATCTGGGCGTCGAAGTCGTCCACGGTGGCCTTCAGCTGCGCCTGATCGCGCATGGTCGCCTGGGCCTTCTCGGCGTTGTTCCAGAAGTCCGGCGCCGCGGCGAGGTTGTCTAACTCCTCGATGCGTCGCCGTTTGCCGTCGACGTCAAAGATGCCCCCGGAGAACGGTCAAGCGGCCACGCAGCTTCGACACGCGTTCTCTCAGGGGGCTCAGTTCCACGGCGCGAGAGTGTACACGACCAGACGCGGAGGCGCCTGATTTCTGGCGCGTCAGCCCAGCGAATCGCGGAGGTAGTTTTCCTTCAGTCGGACGTACTTGCCGGCCTGCGCCCGGTGGGATTGCTCGTCTTCCTCGGTCAGCGTCCGCACCACCCGCGCCGGCGTCCCCAGCACCAGACTGCGGGGCGGAATCACCTTCCCCTGGGTCACCACCGCCCCCGCGCCCACGACCGAGCCCTGCCCGATGACGGCGTCGTCCAGCACCGTGGCCCGCATACCGATCAGGCAGCCATCCTCGACGCGGCAGCCGTGGAGGATGGCGCCGTGCCCGACCACCACCTCCCGGCCCACCCGGCAGGGGGAATTGTCCCCGACGTGAAGCACGCAGCCATCCTGGATGTTCGAGCCTGCGCCGATCACTATCGGCGCCAGATCACCGCGCAGGACCGCGCCGTACCAGACCGAGACGTCGTCACCCAGTTCAACGCCGCCAATCACCGCGGCCCCCGGAGCGAGCAACACGTCCCGACCCGCCGCCGGGATCAGGTCCAAGTAGCGGTCGATGATGGCGCGGGGAAACCGCCGCCGCAGCTCCCCGACCCGCGCATCCAGCGCGGCCGCGTCGGCAGACGGTCCGGCGATCACCGTGACAGAGCTGGTGACGGTGGCCATGCCCTTTGCGTCTCGCCTAGGCGGGGATCAGGCGAAGCTGGCGCAACCGGGACGGTCCCTCGGTGGCCACCGGATAACGGTTGGTGAAGCAGGCGTCGCAAAAACCGGTGGGCCCCGGCCCGGTGGGCCCATTGCCCGTCGTCGAGCGTTCCTCTTGCACGGCCTTGTACAGGCCCTCGATGGACAGATAGCCGACGCTATCTGCCTCGACGAAGTCTCGGATCTCGGTGGTGGTGTGGTTCGCCGCTATCAGTTCCTCCCGCGTCGGGGTGTCGATGCCGTAGTGGCACGGACCGACCGTGGGCGGCGAGCTGATGCGCAGGTGAACTTCCTTGGCGCCGGCCCCCCGGATCATCGCGACGATCTTGCGCGAGGTCGTCCCCCGCACCAGGGAGTCGTCGACGACCACCACGCGGCGATCCTTCAGCACTTCGTGAACCGGCGACAGCTTCAGCTTCACACCGAAGTGGCGGATGTGCTGCGACGGTTCGATGAAGGTCCGGCCGACATAGTGGGATCGCACCAGCCCCTGGTCATAAGGGATGCCGCTTTCGCGCGCGTAGCCGATGGCCGCCGCCACCCCTGAATCGGGTACCGCGATCACCACGTCCGCCGGCACGCCGTGCTCGATCGCCAGACGGCGGCCCATGCGCTCGCGCGCGCGGTACACCGAGCGTCCTTCCAGGTTCGAGTCCGGGCGCGCGAAGTAGACCCACTCGAACAAGCAGTTCCGCGGCGGCTCGGTCACGAACGGGCGCAGCGTCTTCAGGCCGCTCTTGTCGATGACCACCATCTCGCCGGGCTCGACGTGGCGCACGAAGGTGGCGCCCAGCAGCTCGAACGCGCAGGTCTCCGACGACACCACCATCACGTCCTCGCCGTTCTCGCGCGCGATCTTGCCCAGCGACAACGGCCGGAAGCCCATCGGGTCCCGCACCGCGATCAGCCGGTCTTCCGACACGAACACCAGGGAGTAGGCGCCCTTCACCTGGCGCAGGGCGTCCGCTATCCGCTCGACCAGGTCCTTCTCGCGCGAGCGCGCGATCAGATGAACGATGACCTCGGTGTCCGAGCTGGACTGGAAGATCGACCCTTCGGCTTCCAGCCGCTCGCGCAGCTCGATGGCGTTCACCAGGTTGCCGTTGTGCCCCACCGCCACCGAACCCCCGGAGTAGTCGACCGCGATGGGCTGGGCGTTCTTCAGGCTGGATTCGCCGGCCGTCGAATAGCGGACGTGTCCGATGGCTGCGAAGCCGCGCAGGTGCGCCAGCCGGTCGGCGGTGAAGATGTCGCCGACGTGGCCCATCTCGCGTACGAAGCGCAGCCGCTCCCCGTCCGCCGACACGATGCCGGCCGATTCCTGACCTCGGTGCTGCAAGGCGTACAGTCCCAGGTAGGCGAGGTTCGCCGCCTCCGGATGCCCGTAGATGCCAACGACTCCGCACATGGGCGCCAAACTAGCACGCTCGATCCAGGCCGACCGCGAAAATTCTCGAAGTCGTCGGGAATACGCCGCGACACCGCCGAATTAACAACGGCGCCAATTTGTGCATAATGCCGACGGATTCAATCCCATGATCGAAGTCAAAGGACTGACCAAGTACTACGGTGAACACGCCGCGATTCGCGACCTGAGCTTCGCGATCGACAAAGGCGAGGTCATCGGCTTCCTGGGCCTGAACGGCGCGGGAAAGTCGACCACGCTGAAGATCCTCGGCTGCGTCCTGCTGCCCACCGCGGGCGACGTGACCGTGGACGGCATTGACATCGCCCGCCATCCGCACGACGTGCGGCGCCGCATCGGGTTTCTCCCTGATCAGCCGCCGCTTTACGCCGAGATGACGGTGAGCCGTTACCTGTCCTTCGTGGCACGGCTGCGCGGCGTGCCTGCCTCCGCGGCGGCGGCGGCTGTCGTCGCCGCTGAAGAGAAGACGTCGACCCGCGAGGTTCACGACGAGCCGATCGGCAGCCTGTCGCACGGCTTCCGTCAGCGCGTGGGCGTGGCCCAGGCATTGGTTCACAACCCCAAGTTGCTGATCCTGGACGAACCCACCAGCGGCCTGGACCCGCGCCAGATCGTGGACATGCGGGCCATGATCCGCAACCTGCGCGGCGACCACACGGTGCTGCTGTCCAGCCACATCCTGTCCGAGATCAGCCAGACCTGCGATCGCCTGCTGATCATCCAAGACGGCGAGATCGTGGACCAGGGGTCCGAGGAAGACATCGCCCGTCGCATCGGCGGCGCGGCGGCCGTCGCCATCGAGGTCGACGTGGCGGGCGGGCCCGACTCGGCGCTGGCGGTGCTGACCCAGCTGCCGGGCATCACCCGCGCCACGGTGGTGCGGCAGGCGGCGGGGGTCACCACCTTGCGCGTCGAATCCGCCGCCGACCTGCGCGCGCAGGTGGCCCGCGGCCTGGTCATGGGCGGGATCGATTTGGTGCGCATCGACAAGGGCGCCGGCCGCCTGGAGGCCATCTTTCTTCAGCTCACCGAAACCAAGGAGTTGCCGCAATGAGCGCCACGCTGCTCATCACCCAGCGCGAGCTGGGGACCTACCTGCGTTCGATGACCGGGTACGTGATCGCTGCGATCCTGCTGCTGGTCGACGGCCTGCTCTTCAATATTTTCGCCATCGGCGGTGACGACAAGCTGTCGGCGACGGTGCTGCAGCAGTTCTTTTTCTACACCAGCGGCCTGACGATGATCGCCAGCGTCTTCATCTCGATGCGCCTGGTGGCGGAGGAACGCCAGACCGGCACCCTGGTGCTGCTGACCTCGTCGCCCGTGAAGGACGGGCAGATTGTGGTCGGCAAGTTCCTCTCCGGCTTTCTGTTCCTGGCCATGGTGCTGGCGCTGACCATCGTCATGCCGTTGCTGATCCGCGTGAACGGAAAGGTGTCGATGGGCCACCTGGCCGCGGGGTACCTGGGCTTGTTGCTGCTGGGATCGGCCGCGATGGCGATCGGCACGCTGGGCTCGGCGCTGGCACGCACCCAGGTGCTGGCCGCCATCTTCTCGGGGTGCATGGTGACCGCGATGGTGTTGTGCTGGATGCTGGTCCACGTGACCGAGCGCCCCTTCAATGATCTGTTTGCAGCGCTGGCGATCCACGGCAAGCACTTCCTGCCGTTCCAGCAGGGAACCATTCACCTGCGTGACGTGGTCTATTACCTGATGGTCACGCTGGTCGGCCTGTTCGCCGCGGTTCGGGTCATGGAGGCACGCCGATGGCGGTGAAATCTTCCGGGACCGCAAAGCCGTTGGGCGCGAGCGGTCTGTGGTCGGCGGTGTACGGCCTGGGCATGCTGTTGATCTTCCTGGGCGAGCGGGTCCTGGGCACCGGCAAGGCACGCGCCGTGGCCTCGGCCCTGGGCGTGCTGTTCCTTCTGATCCCGATGGTCGCGCGGCTGGTGCGCAGCGCGCGGACCACGGCGGATCGGGCGGCGGTCGAGCGTCAGTTCCAGACCATGTACGTGCTGGGGCTGCTGGCGGTGGCGCTGTACTTCGTGCAGTCGGACGTGCCGGCTTTGCTGGGGCGGAAGGCGCTGGAGAGCAACTATCCGAAGATCGCCACCGCGCTGGCTGCGGTGTGGCCGGCGCTGTGGGCCGCGTCGGTGTTCGCCATCATTCCGATGGAGCTGGCCTATGCCCCGATGGCTCGCGCGCCGCGCGTCGAACACCTGCGGGTCCGCGCCGCGCAGTTCTCGGGGATGGGCCTGGCCTTCATGTTGACCTTTGCCTTCTCGCTCAGCTACGCGGCCTCCGAGCGTGACAAGAAGGTCGACCTGGCGTACTTCCGGACCACCCGCCCCGGCGAGTCCACCCGCAAGATCGTGCGCAGCCTGGACCAGCCCATCACGGTCGCGCTGTTCTTCCCCAACGGGAACGAAGTGCGCGAGGAGGCCGACAACTACTTCACGGATCTGGCCAAGGAGTCCAGCCAACTTCAGGTCGTGCACTACGACCATGACATCGACCCCGTCAAGGCCAAGGAGCTGGGCGCCTCGGCCAACGGCATGATCGTGTTCGCGCGCGGGGCTCGCAAGGAACAGCTCCCGCTGCAGGTGCAGCTGGAAAGCGCCCGGGCGGCCCTGAAGACGCTGGATCGCGAGGTTCAGCAACGGCTGCTGAGCGTGGTGAAGCCCAACCGCGTCACCGCCTTCACGCAGGGTCACGGCGAACGGACATCGTCGGCCCTCAGCGACGCGGACAAGCGCCCCGGCATCCGCGAGCTGCGCAACGCGCTGTCTGATCAGGGGCATCAGGTGCGCGATCTGGGCCCCGCCGATGGCCTGGCCACCGACGTGCCGAAGGATATCACGCTGGTGATGATCATCGGACCGGCCAAGCCGTTCATCGCCGAGGAGATCGCCGCGCTTCAGCGGTTCCTCGACCGCGGGGGGCGGCTGTTCATCGCGCTCGATCCTGAAGGCGGCGTGGACCTGCACGAGCTGCTGGACCCGACCGGTCTGAAGGTGACGATGAAGACCCTGGCCAACGACCAGGTCTTCGCGCGGCGCACGCACCAGGACGCCGACCGGGCCAACCTGGTCACGGCTCTTTACTCGTCGCACCCATCCGTCAGCACCCTGTCGCGCGAGAGCCGCAACGCGCCGGTGGTGCTGCCCACCGCGACGGCCGTTCAGGGTCCCGCCCGCGGCGCGCCTGGCAACGGGTACGCCATCGACTTCACGGTGCACGCGCATTCGGCGACCTTCGCCGACGCCAACGGCAACTATCAGCCCGATCCCGGGGAAGAGCGCAAAGGCTGGGAGCTGGCCGCCGCAATCTCGAAGAAGACCGACGCCACCGAGCAGCGGTTGTTCGTGATCGGTGACTCTGACTTCCTGACCGACGCGGTGATTCGATTCGCCGGGAACGGCCTGCTGGTCCTGGATCCGGTGCGCTGGCTGATCGGCGAAGAATCCTTCGCCGGCCAGGTGTCGACGGAGGCCGACGTGCCCATCTCGCACACGCGCAAGCAAGACGTCGCGTGGTTCTATTCCACCATCTTCGCGCTGCCGGGCGTGGTGCTGGGGCTGGGATTCTTCGTCACGCGTCGGCGTTCGAAGAATCGCCGTCCCACCCCGGCTGCGTCCGCTACCGGAGGCCTGTCATGACCGGCAAGGGCGTCGCGATCCAGGGAGGCCTGGCCATCGCCGGTCTGCTGATCGCCTACACCACCTGGCAACGCGAACCCGAACATGCCGTCGGCGACGTGGTGATCATCGACAGCACCAAGGCCGAACTTGGGAGCGTCCACTACGAGGATGAGAACGGCACCCTGGACGTCAGCCGCCGGCAAGAAGGTGGTGAGACGACCCCGTGGTTGCGCGTCGAGGACAAAACCCCGGCCCCGCCGGCAACCAAGCCGGGACAACCAGCGCCCCCGCCCGTGGCCGCCAAGCCTGCCCACCCGCCCCGCGAGCTGCGCGGCGAGGACACGGCCGAGAAGTTCCTGACTCAGTTCACCCCGTTTCGATCGCCGCGCGCCTTCGGCGTCCTCGACGCCGAGAAGTCCAAGGAGCTGGGGCTGGCCGACGCCAAGAAGAAGCTGATCATCACCGCTCGTGGAGAGAAGCGCGAGTTCACGATCGGCCAGCCGGCCCAGGGCGGCAGCGAGAGCTATCTGCGCGACGCCAAGGACGGCCGGACGTACCTGATGCCACGCACGCTCATGAGCGATCTGCAGGGCGCGTCGCATCGCCTGATCGATCGGCGCATCCATGCCTTCAAGGTGGCCGACTTCGATCGGCTGACGGTGACGGTGGGTGGCAAGTCGCGCGACTTCGTGGTTACGAACCGGGCCAACCCCACCGCCTACAAGCTGGCGCCCGCCGCCACGCCCGACAAGCCCGACGAGACCGCGCGCAACTGGCACGAGAAGGTCTGGCGCATGTTCCCGACCGAAATTCTGGGCAAGGGCGAAGCTCCCCCCGCGGGCCAACCGCAGGTCGCGCTGAAGGTTGCTTACTTCGACGGCTCCCGCAGCGTGGGCTGGATCGAGATCGGCAAGCTGGATGTCCCGGCCTCCGCCCCGGCGACCCCCGCCGCCTCATCGACGCCCCTTCCGCCGCACATCGAGACCTACGCACGCACCGAGCACACGGTGGGCTGGGTGCGGCTGGGCAACGATCCTGGTGCGCTGCAAGAGGCCGAGAAGCTGGTCAACGGATCCTGACGTCCCGCGCGCGTCGAATCAGAAGTCGCGGAGGGTCGCGCGCAACCGATCGATCTCGAATGGTTTCTCGACCCGCACGTTGGGAACGTTTTCAAGGAAGACCCGCGCCCCCTCGGTGAAGGCGCCACCGGTCATGAAGATCATGCGCGGCGCCAGGTGTGGGCGCTCGGCCAGCACGTAGGCGTGCAGCTCCATGCCGGTCACATCCGGCATCATCAGATCGCAAAGAATGATGTCGAAGCTGTCGTCGTCGGCCAGGATGCCCTTCGCCTCGCGGCCACTGGTCGCCACCACCACGGTGTGCTCACGCGCCAGGGCCCGCTGAAGGCCGGCGGCCAGGTTCACCTCGTCGTCGACCAGCAAGATGCGTCTCCGCACGCGACTGGGCTCGGGCGGTGGGCCAACCGGCGCCGCTGCATCGGTCCGCGGCAACGCTGGGGGCAACGTCACGCAAAATCGCGCCCCCCGTCCGGCATCCGTGTCGACGGTGATGTCGCCCCCCAGCCCCTTCACGATGCCGTGGCAGATGAACAACCCTAAGCCCGTACCCACGCCGATCGGCTTGGTCGTGAAAAATGGATCGAAGATGTGCTCCACCACCTCTTGCGCCACGCCACACCCCGTGTCGGTGATGGTGACCACCGCCCGGCCCTGCGCGTCGGTCGCGGTGGATACCGTGATCTGGTTGGCCGAGACGTTGCCCTCCGGGATGGCTTGCGCAGCGTTGATCAGCAGGTTCAAGAACACCTGTCCCAGCTTGGATTCGCTGGCATCGACGGGCGGGACGGCGCCGAAGTCCTTCACCACCCGCGCGCGGTGGCGGATCTCGTTCCCGGCCATGCTCAGCGACGATTCGAGGATGCGGCGCAGGTCCGAGGCTTCCTGCTGGTCATCGCGGCCGCGCGAGAAGACCTTCAGATCGCGGACGATCTGGCGGACGCGGACCGCCCCCTCCTGGGCCTCGTCCAGCGCGCCAATCAGCTCGACCAGCTGACGTGGCAACGCCCCCTCGGGGGCAGCGCTGACCCCGCCCAGGACGTTGATCAGCTTGTTCAGTCGTTCGGAGACGTGACCGACGTTGGCCATCACGTACGTCAGCGGGTTGTTGATCTCGTGGGCCACGCCCGCCGCCAACGTTCCCATCGATGCCAGGCGTTCGGCCTGGATCAGCTTGGCCTCGATGGCGCGGTTCTCGGTCACGTCCAGCATCGACGCGACCATTCGGACGGCGGTTCCATCGGCATCGCGGGACAGAAAGCCGCGATCCAGCACCAGAGCCCAGCTACCGTCACCCCGCTGAAAACGGTACTCCTCGCTCCACGACGCCAGCGTCGAGTCGAGGGCCTCGCGCAGGGTGGCCATGACGTGGCCGCGGTCGGCCGGGTGAATCCGATCCGACCACCAACCAAAGTGGGGCAGGACCTCGGCGCGGGGGTACCGAAACACGGTGGCGGTGCTGTCGTTCCAGGCCACCTCTCCTTTCGCGATATCCCAGTCGCGAACGACGTCGATGGTGGCTTGGGTGATCATCCGATAGCGCGCCTCGCTCTGGCGAACGGCTTCTTCGGACCGCACGCGATCGGTGATGTCCAGCGCCACCCCGATTGTCCCGGTAATGATGCCGGCCGCGTCACGCAGCGGATCGACGCGCGTCTGGTACGCGCGCCCTGCGAACCATACGTCGGTCGAGCTGCCCCGACCCAGCAGGGCCGCCTTGTGCGCCGCCACGTGCCGCCACCCTTCCGGTGCGTCGGCAACGAAGTCCACCAGGGTCATCGTCAGGACTTCCTGAGGTGTGCGTCCTATCGCGGCCAACCCGGCGCCCATCGCCGAGGTGAACTTCAGCTCGAGATCGGTCGTCCACAAGATCGCCGGGAGCTGCTCGGTGACAAAGCTCAGCCGTCGGCCTGCGTCGATATCCGGTTCAGTCCGCGCCGCTGGGCGCCTGTCTTCGTCGTCCAAGTCCGACACCCGTTCCCCTGGCGCGGCAGACTACACCCACAGCGGACCTGGTTGCACCAATGATGTACGATGCGGGCATCACTTTCGGAGGTGGCTGTGATTTGTCCTACTTGCAAGCGACCAATCGCGAACGAAGACCCTCGCGCGAACAAAGACCCCCGCCTGAAGGAAGGCCCCCGCTCGCCGACGCTGCCATTTTGCTCGGAGCGCTGCCGGGCCGCCGACCTGGGGAGCTGGCTGAACGAGAGCTACCGCATCCCCGATGACACCGACGATCAAGAACTGGTCTCCCATGCCCCCGACGCCACGCGTTCGTCGAAGAACTGACTCGACCGGCGCGGCCTAGCCAAACACGCGGCTAGCCAAACACGATGGTCCGGTTGCCCGAGACCAGCACCCGGCGGTCCAGGTGGGCCCGGACCGCGCGCGTCAGGACCTGGCGCTCGAGCTCCCGCCCTTTCTGACTCAGGTCGTCGACCTCATCGCGATGGCTGACCCGGCAAACGTCCTGGTCGATGATGGGCCCTTGGTCCAGCTCGCTCGTCACGTAATGAGCGGTTGCCCCGATGACCTTCACGCCGCGAATCTTGGCCTGGTGGTAGGGCCGGGCGCCCACGAAGGCGGGCAAGAACGAATGGTGAATGTTGATCACGCGGGCCGGCCAGGCGCTGACGAAGTCGGGTGACAGGATCTGCATGTAGCGAGCGAGAACGATCAAATCGATGCCCGCCGCTACCAGCAGCTTCTGCTGCGTCGCCTCCGCCGCCGCCTTGTTCTTGGGATCGACCGGGACGTGGTGGAAAGGCACGCCGAAATGTCCCGCCACCGGTGCGACATCCAGGTGATTCGAAACCACCATGCACAGATCGCCGTGCAGCTCCCCCAGCTGATGCGACAGCAACAGGTCGTACAGGCAATGCGGCGCCTTGCTGGCGAACACCGCCACCCGGGGCCGATGGTCCGAGTAGGTCAGCTCGTACGAAAGGTCGAAGGGGCGGGCCAGCTCGGCCAGCTCGCGAGAGGTCTGGCCGCGATCCAGCAGGAAGCCGTCGACGTCCCATACCAAACGCATGAAGAACAGCCCCGTCTCGTGCTCGGCGTGCTGATCGGCGTCGATGATGTTGCCGCCATTGCGAAACACGAACTCCGAAAGCGCCGCGATCAGACCGGTCCGGTCCCGGCAGCTCACCAGCAGTGTGGCCCGCGAGGCCGCGTTCATCGGTGCGCCCGCGCGGTTCGCACGTGCTCGGACAGTTCCTGCAACACCAACAGGGTGTCGTCCCAGCCCAGGCACGCGTCCGTGATGCTCTGCCCGTAGACCAGGGTGCGCCCGGCGCTGGGCGGATCCTGGCGCCCCGCGACCAGGTGGCTTTCGAGCATCAGGCCCGCGATGGCCCGCGATCCGGACCGCAGCTGCAGGCCCACGTCGCGCGCGACCAGCGGCTGACGGGCAGGGTTGCGGCTGCTGTTGCCGTGGCTGCAGTCGATCATGATGCGAGGCACGCGCCCGGCCCGGCCCAGCGCGGTCGCGACCCGCGCCACCGACGCGGCGTCGTAGTTGGGCCCTGAGCTGGCGCCACGCAGGATGACGTGGCCATCCGGATTGCCTCCCGTGGCCACGATGGCGCACAGACCTTGCTTGGTGACGCCCAGGAAGCAGTGGGGATGGGCGGCCGCTTCCACCGCATCAATGGCAATCTGCACATTGCCGTCCGTCCCGTTCTTGAACCCCACCGGCACCGACAGCCCGGAGGCCAGCTCGCGGTGCACCTGGCTCTCGGTCGTGCGCGCGCCGATCGCGCCCCAGCTGACGAGATCCGCCAGGTATTGCGGCGTGATGGTATCCAGGAACTCGCAGCCCGCCGGCAGGCCCATCCGCGCCAGCTCCAGCAGCAAACCCCGCGCGGTACGCAGACCGTCGTTGACGGCGAACGAACCGTCGATGCGCGGATCGTTGATCAGGCCCTTCCACCCCACCGTCGTGCGCGGCTTCTCGAAGTACACCCGCATGACCACGAACAGATCCTTGGCCAGCCGATCGGCCGCCGTCTTCAGCCGCCGGGCGTAATCCAGCGCCGCCTTCACGTCGTGGATCGAGCACGGGCCAACGACGACCAACAGGCGATCGTCGTCGCCTCTCAGGATTCGGCTGACGCTCTGGCGCGCCTCGTCGACGACGGTGGACACAGGGTCGTCCGCCGGCAGGTCCTTCAGCAGCGCGTTCGGTGGCATCAACTCCCGGATCTCCTGGATCCGGACGTCGTCGGTCCGACGGCCCATCGGCTAGCTCTTCGCCCGCCGGCGGCTCCGGACGGCCGCCGCCAGGCGATCCAGCACCGGCACGGTCCCTTCCCAGGCCAGGCACGCATCCGTGATGCTTTGGCCGTAAGTCAGCGACCGCCCCGCGACGGGGTCCTGGCGTCCCCCCACCAGGTGGCTCTCGATCATCACGCCGGCAATGGCGTCCGATCCCGCGGCGATCTGAGCGGCCACGTCGTCGGCCACCTCGGGCTGGCGCCCCGGATCCTTGCGACTGTTGCCGTGACTGCAATCGATCAACACCCGCGGACGCAAGCCGGCCTTCCCCAGGGCAGCCACCGCGCTGGCCACCGCATCGGCGCCGAAGTTCGGCCCGCCGGCGGCGCCGCGCAGGATGATGTGCCCGTCGGGATTCCCGCGCGTGGCCACGATGGCCGACACCCCCTGCTTGGTGACGGACAGAAAGTGGTGCGGGTGGCTGGCGGCCTGGACCGCGTCGATGGCGATCTGCACATTGCCGTCGGTCCCATTCTTGAAGCCGACCGGCACCGACAGACCCGACGCCAGCTCGCGATGCACCTGGCTCTCCGTCGTGCGCGCGCCGATCGCGCCCCAGCTGACGAGATCCGCCAGGTATTGCGGCGTGATGGTGTCCAGGAACTCGCAGCCCGTCGGCAGCCCGGCCTCGGCCAGATCCAGCAACAGCGAACGCGCGACGTGCAGGCCTTCGTTGATGGCGAAGGAACCGTCCAGTCGCGGATCGTTGATCAACCCCTTCCACCCCACGGTGGTGCGCGGCTTCTCGAAGTACACCCGCATCACGACCACCAGGTCGGCGGCCAGCCGGCTGGCCTCGACCTTCAGCCGAGCGCCATATTCACGCGCCGCCTTGACGTCGTGGATCGAGCACGGCCCCACGATCACCACCAGCCGGTCACTCTCCCCCCGCAGGACCTGGGCGATGGCCAGCCGCCCCTCTGCCACCGTGGCCGAAGCGCCCTCGGTGATGGGAAGGTTCTCCATGACGATGCCCGGGGGAACCAAGGGGCGAATCTTTTCAATGCGCAGGTCGTCGGTCTGGTGAAGCATGCGAGCCGGGGAATCTAGCTTCTTTTTGCGATCCGCGCAGGATTTCCCCGACGCTATCCGTCCGACGCGCACATCCGACGGTCATCGGGGCGGACGTGGGGGAATGGACACATGGCCGGTCGAACCGCCGCGATCCACAGTGAATCGTGGCCAGTCTGGGACACGTCGCGGTGGGCCTTTGTGCCGGTCGGACGCTGTCCGGGGTCGAACCGCGACACGTGAAGCTGGCGATGGTCATCTTCTCGGGGCTGGCGCTGCTGCCCGACCTGGACTACCTGGGCGTCGCGATGGGCCTGCCGGACGAGGGTCCGTTGGGGCATCGAGGGGCGGCCCATTCCTTGGTGCCGGCCCTGGTGGTCGGCTTGCTGGCGGCCGGGCTGGCTCCCCGCTGGGGTGTTTCCCGGTGGCGGCTCGGGCTGGTGGCCGGCCTGGTGGTTGCCAGCCACGCTCTGCTGGACGCCATGACCACCGAAAGCCGCGGCGCGCCGCTGCTGTGGCCCCTCTCGTTTCACCGCTTCGCGATGCCTTGGCGGCCCATCCCCAACGCGCCCTGCGGCCTGGCCTATGTCTCACCCCTCGGGTTGCGCGTGGCGGCGACCGAGTTCATTCAATTCTTTCCGTTCCTCGTGCTCGCTTTCCGTCCGGGAAGCGACGGTCGGGGTCGCCCCGCCAAGCCCCCTGCCCCCCTCGCGAAAGCGCCTGCCCCGCTGGGCGCCGAGCGCTGAAAACCGGCCTGCAAAAGGGTCGATTTCGGGCCTCCCCCGTTACGTATTGATTTTCTTGTAGAACCCCCGAACCTACAACGCTTTTCTTCTCGACAAGCGGCCAAACTCCCTCCAAAGTGTCCGCCTCCGATGAGCGCGCCCGGACCAGAACTCGAAGAAAATCAAGAGGAAGAGTTAGCCGCCCCCGCCGAGGCACCCGTGCCCGTTCCCGAGGTCGCGGCTCCCGCCGAAGACGCCGACGAAGCGGGTGACGCGCACGATCCCGTCCGCATGTACCTGCGCGGGATGGTATCGATTGCGCTGCTGACTCGCGAAGGTGAAGTCGCGCTGGCGCGTCGTATCGAGGACGCCGAGCACCGCGTGTTGAAGGCGGTGTTGCGCGCCCCGGTCGCCGTCGATGGCATCCTCGATCTCGGGAACCAGCTTCGCAAAGCGAAGATTCGCGTCACCGAGGTGACCCGCGACGCCGACGATCAAGATCCGGACTTCGATGAGGCCTGGCACACCGAGCGGGTTTGTAAGGCGCTCGACGGAATTGGTCGCCTGTTCCGCAAACACCAGAAGCTGCTGGAGACTGCGCCCAAGCGTCCCACCGCCGCCCTCAAAGCGCGCTTCGATCAGAAGGTCGCCGCCAGCAGCGACGAGCTGTTCCAGGCGCTCTTGGACATTCGCCTCGGCAAGGAACGCGTGGGGCCGATCCTCGAGCAGCTGAAGACCTACGTTCATCGACTGGATGCGGCGAGCCGACAGCTGCAGGAGTGTGAGCAGCGGGCGGGCATGAGCATCAGCGAGCTGCGCAAGACGCTGCGCCAGGTGCGCGAATCGCCCGTGCGACGTCAGGCGTTGACCCGCAAGCTGGGTCTGCGCGTGGAGGAACTGGAGAAGATCCACGAGCAGTCGGTCGATGTGGCGCGCCAGCTGAAGCAGGTCGAGAGCGACGCCGGCATGGAAGAGGACATGCTGCGCGCGGCGGTGCAAGAGATCGCCGACGGCGAACGCGCGGGTGAACGCGCCAAGGCCGAGATGATTCGCGCCAATCTGCGCTTGGTGGTGGCCATCGCGAAGAAGTATGCGAATCGCGGCCTGCTGTTCCTGGACCTGATCCAGGAAGGCAACATCGGCCTCATGCGCGCCGTCGAGAAGTTCGACTACCGGCGCGGGTTCAAGTTCTCGACGTACGCGACGTGGTGGATCCGTCAGGGCATCACGCGCGCGATCGCCGATCAGGCGCGCACCATTCGCATCCCTGTGCACATGAATGAATCGCTGCACAAGCTGACCCGCACGACGCACGCGCTGGTCCGCAAGCTGGGGCGCGATCCGCTGGTGGAAGAGCTGGCGGACGATATGGGCATGCCGGTCGAGAAGGTGCGCCAGCTGTTGCGCATCTCGAAGACCACCGTGTCGCTGGAGACGCCGGTCGGCACCGACGAGGATGCGCGGCTGGGCGACTTCATCGAAGACAAGGACGCCATCTCGCCGGCCGATGCGTTGGTGGCGGCGGATCTGTCGGAGCAGACGCGACGGGTGCTGGCCACGTTGACCCCGCGCGAGGAGAAGATCCTGCGCATGCGCTTCGGGATCGGCGAGCGGTCGGATCACACGCTCGAGCAGGTCGGCGAGGAGTTCGATCTCACGCGTGAGCGCATCCGGCAGATCGAGTCGAAGGCGCTGAAGAAGCTGCGGGCCAGCCGCGAGTTCCGCGAACTGCGGAACCACTGACGGGCGTAGGGGGGCGGTGCCCCCCTACGAGACCCCCCAAAAAACGCGACGAGAGCCGGCCCCGGATCTCGTTGGAGGGCGTGGTCTCCGCGCGGCGGAGCCGCGCTGCGATCCACCACAGAATACGGGGACCGGAGCGGGCTAGTGGGTGTGTTTGGTTAGGAAGGGGCGCGGGTGCTTGGGCCGTCGGGGGGTGGGGGCTCCGGTGGGTTGGTGGAGGGGGATCAGCTGGTGGGGGGCGTGGCCGATGAGATCTTGGCGGCCCATGCGGCGCAGGGCTTCTCGGATGAGCGGCCAGTTCTCGGGATCGTGATAGCGGAGGAAGGCTTTGTGGAGGCGGCGGGTCTTGGGGGAACGTGGGACGGAGACGTCTTCGCCCGTGGCACGACGCAGGGGGCGCAGGGGGTTGCGACCGGTGTGGTACATCGCGGTCGCCGTGGCCATCGGTGAGGGCAAGAATGCCTGGACCTGATCGGCGCGAAAGCCGTTCTTCTTCAGCCACAGCGCCAGCTGCAGCATGTCCTCGTCGGTGGTGCCCGGGTGGGCGGCGATGAAGTACGGGATCAGATACTGCTTCTTGCCCGCCTCGCGCGAGTAGCGATCGAAGAGTTGCTTGAACCGATCGTAGGTGCCGATGCCCGGCTTCAGCATCTTGCCGAGCGGCCCCTCTTGGGTGTGCTCGGGCGCGATCTTCAGGTAGCCGCCGACGTGGTGGGTGGCCAGCTCTTTCACGTACTCGGGCGACGTGGCGGCCAGGTCATAACGCAAGCCCGACGCCACCAGGACCTTCTTCACGCCGGGGAGCTCACGCGCCTTGCGATAAAGGCCAATCAGCGACGAGTGGTCCGTGTTCAGGTTGGAGCAGATCCCCGGGTACACGCAGGAGGGGCGCCGGCAGGCGGCCTCGACGGTGGGATCCTTGCACGCCAGCCGATACATGTTGGCGGTGGGGCCGCCCAGATCCGAGATGACGCCGGTGAAGCCCGGGACCTTGTCGCGCACCTCGCCGATCTCGCGCAGGATGGAAGCCTCGGACCGGTTCTGGATGATGCGGCCTTCATGCTCGGTGATCGAGCAGAACGTGCAGCCGCCGAAGCAGCCGCGCATGATGGTCACCGAGAAGCGGATCATGTCGTAGGCGGGGATCTTCTGCTCGCCGTACGCCGGGTGCGGCTTGCGCGTGTACGGCAGTTCGTAGACGGCGTCCATCTCGGGGCTCGTCAACGGAATCGGCGGCGGGTTCAGCCATACGTCGACGGTTCCGTGGCGTTGCACCAGCGCGCGCGCGTTCCCCGGATTCGATTCGGTATGCAGCACGCGCGACGCGTGCGCGTACAGCACGGGATCACGCGCGACGGTCGCGCGATCGGGCAACCGAATGACGGTACGTGCGCGTTCACTGCGCCGGGCTCGTGGACGGCGCAGCGGGATCAGGGCCTCCGCCGGGGACGTCGTCGCGCAGGCGCTGGCGGTCGTCTGGGTGGCCCCCACGGGTTCCTTGGCGGCGTAGGGATCGACCGGCGGCGCCACCGCGCCTGGTTCGTCGACCTCGCGCGAGTCGATCTCGGTCCAGCCTTCGGGAAGGCCCTGGCGCACGAAGGCGGTCCCGCGCACATCGGTGAGGGCGGCGGGCTCGACGCCCGCGCCCAGGCGATGCGCGATCTCGACGATGGCGCGCTCGGCGTTGCCGAACACCAGCAGATCCGCGCCGGCGTCCAGCAGCACCGAGCCATGCACGGCGTCCGCCCAGTAGTCGTAGTGGGCGATGCGCCGCAGGCTGGCCTCGATGCCGCCAATGATGATCGGGACGTCGGCGAACGCCTCGCGACAGCGACGGGCATACGCCACCACCGCGCGATCAGGGCGCCGGCCCGCCAGCCCACCGGGCGTGTAGGCGTCGTCGGAACGGGGCTTCCGGTCGGACGTGTACCGGTTCACCATCGAGTCCATGTTGCCGGCCGTGACACCGTAGAACAGGCTGGGTCGCCCCAGGGCCGCGAAGGGCTCCGCCGAGCGCCAGTCGGGTTGCGCGATGATTCCGACGCGAAAGCCCTGCGATTCCAGGAGACGCCCGATCAGCGCCGCGCCAAAGCTGGGGTGATCGACGTAGGCATCGCCGGTCACCAGCACGACGTCGCAGCTTTCCCAGCCAAGCGCGTCCATCTCGGCGCGCGTGGTCGGCAACACCGGCGCGATGCCGAATTGCGCGGCCCAGAATTTCCGATGGGCAAATAGCGTCGCCTCGACCCGGTCGGGCGACACGATCTGCCAATCCGTGCTTGCCGCCGGCTTCATCGAAGGACCGCATGCCATAGCACGACGGCTCGGGACATGCCTCCTTTGCCGGCCTTGGAACCCGGGCTTCACGCGGTTTTCGAGCGGTTCGCCGGCTTGACGACGCGGCGCCAGGTCTTGCAGGCTGCCCCCATGCCCCAGCCCATGGCCCCGGCCCCTGCCCGCCTGTTCCTGTTCGCGCCCGGGGCAGGCGCGCCGTCGACATCGACCTGGATGCAGGCCTGGCGTGACCGGCTGGCCCGGCTGGGGACCGTGGTGCCCTTCGACTATGGCTACATGAAGGCGGGCCGGAAATCGCCGGATCGGCTGCCCACCCTGATCGCCGCGCACGCGGCCGCGCTGGCCTCCGCCCGCGAGCAGGTCCCCGCCCCGGCCCCGGCGATCTTGATCGGCAAGTCCATGGGCTCGCGCATCGGCTGCCACCTGTCGTTGGAGACGAAGGTCGCGGGGTTGGTGTGCCTGGGCTATCCGCTGGTGGCGGCGTCGAACGGAGCCCTCCGCGACCAGGTGTTGCTGGCGCTGACCACGCCGATCCTGTTCGTGCAGGGCACGCGCGATCCCCTGTGCCCGCTCGACCGTCTGGCGCCGGTGCGCGCCAAGATGCAGGCCCGCAACCAGCTGTTCGTCGTCGAGGGCGGCAACCACTCGCTCGAAATTCCGGGGGGCAAGGCCACGCGCCCTGCCCAGGCCGTGTCGGACGGCGCCGTGCTGGCCGCGATCGAGGCGTTCGTGCAGTCCCTGTAGCATGCGACCAACAACGCCCGCCGCTGACCTGGTGGGGACGATGTTAGGGTATTGCGTTCGAACTCATACGGGGGAACCGGGACCATGACGGTGACATCGACAGGCTGGAAGAGGACGGTCGCAGGGGCGCTGTACGTGGTCATGGCGTCCATTCTGGGAACGTCCGCCGCGCGTGCCCAGGGCCGCGCGTCGGTCAGTCCGTGCGGCGCCCCGTTCAAGCCCACCGCCCGGCTGCCCGGTGTGACGACGACGGTTCCCAACACCAGCATTCGCCTGACGCTGCCGCGGGGCTGGACCGGGCAGCCCGCGGTGAAGCCCGACGGCACGCCCTACTATCAAGTCTGGGCGCCCGCGGCCGGTTCGGGCGGACAGGTCGCCCTCGCCGCGACCAACGGCGCGGGGGACCGGCCACTGCCACAGCTTCTCCTCGAGACCGCCCAGGGCATGGCGCAGCCGCAGCTGGCCACGTTCGGGGCGCCGCGCTTGTTCGCCCTGGGCCGCGACTGTGGCGGGCAATTGCTGTTTCGTGCGCCCGGCGTCGAGGGCTACGTGGCGCTGGTGCGCAACGGTGAATGGCTTTACGGGCTGGTCGCGAAGTATCCAGCGACCACGTCCACCGCGATGCGCGCGGGTCTCGACACCATCGTGGCCAGCGTGCACTTGGCGCCGTTGCCCTCGCCGGTCGCCGCGCGCGTCGATGCGCCGGGCACGAACGCCAACCCCCCATCCGTCGTCGGCTGCTGGGAACGCGCCCCCGACGCGCACACCATGCACAGAATCCAGCTGCGGCCCGATGGAACCTACAACTGGTTCAGCGCCATCACCGGCCTCCCCTACAACGTTGAACCCACCGAAGAGGAAGGCCGCTATCACATGGCCGGCAACACCATCTTTCTGACAACGAACCAGGGCCAGACCGAGACCTACGCGCTGTCGACGGGGAACGGCATCCTGACCATGGGCAGCGCGCGCTACGCCGCCTGCAATTGAATCAGTCATGTCGATCATCGCCAATATTCTGGTTGGACTGGTGGCGGTATTGCACCTGGGTTTCCTGGTGCTGGAGATGTTCCTGTGGACCGCGCCCCGAGGTCGCAAGGCCTTCAACACCACGCCCGAGTTCGCCCAGGCGACCAAGACCATGGCGGCCAACCAGGGGCTGTACAACGGTTTCCTGGCGGCCGGGCTGTTGTGGGGTCTCTCCCGCGGCGCCGCGGGCGGCGACCTCAAGATCTTCTTCCTGCTCTGTGTGGTGGCGGCGGGCGTCTACGGAGCGGCGACCGCCAGCCGGAAGATCCTGTTCGTCCAGGCGCTGCCCGCGACGCTGGCGCTCGGGGCGCAGGTCGCCGCCGCCGGCGGGTTCGGATGATGTGACGCCCCGCATGGGCGCGTGTGTGGCCGCCGATCTACACTCGCGGCCCACATGCTTTCGACGACGTTCGTGAATCGGTGGGGGGCCACCCTGGTGATGCTGGGCGCCGCGCTGTTGACCGCCTGTGGGAATGACAGTGATTCAGGCGGCCGGGGCGGCGCGGGCGGCGGCAAAGCTGCCGACGCGGGCGGCATCGATCTCGCCGGGCCCGGGGGCGCCTTGGGCTCGGCCGGGACACCCGGCGGCGGAGGTTCGCTGGGCGGCGCAGGCGCGGACGGGTCCCCGGATGGGGGCGTCGATCTCGCCGGGAGCGGAGGCGCCGCGGGCGCTCTCGGCACGGGTGGTGGTGGCGCCGCGGGGGCTGCGATGGCCGACGGCGGGTCGGATATCCAGGGCGACCGCGGCGGTGCTGCGGCCCTCGGTGGCACGCCAGGTTCGGGCGGTGGAACGGGACCAGGCGGCGCGGGCGGCAAGGGCGGCGCGGGCGGCAAGCCAGGCTCGGGCGGCATGGGCGGCGCCGGCGGCAAGGTCGGCGTCGGCGGCAACGGCTCGGCCGGCAGCTCGGCCGGCGGGAGCGAAGGCTGGGACGGCGCCGAGTGCATCCTCCCGCTCGGCATGCCCCCGGAGCTCGCCGCAGCGTCGGCGGTCTCCCTCGCGGCGGGCGTCGGCGACTTCAACGGCGACGGGCGCGCGGACATCGCCGTCGCGGGCACCGACTTCGGGACCAATCACTTCGTACAGGTGCGGCTGGGCAAGGGCCGCGGTGTCTTCGCGCCTCCGGTCGGTTACGGGGTCGACCGGAACGCCAAGGCCATCGCGGTGGGCGACGCGAACGGCGATGGGAAGATCGACGTCGTCACCGCCAACTACGACGGCAACAACCTGAGCGTCCTGCTGGGCAAGGGCGACGGAACCTTTCAACCAGCATCCACGCTGAGCGGAGGCAACCAGCCCATCGCCGTCGCCATCGCGGATCTGAACGGCGATCAGCGGCCGGACATCGTGGCTTCGTACTACGGCAGCTTCGACGTGCGCATCTTTCTGGGAAGTGTCACAGGAACATTCACGGCGCTATCGCCGATCAGCCTGGGCGATCAACTGGTGTCCCTTCTGGCCGCCGATGTCAGCGGCGACGGCGTCCTGGATCTGCTGGTGGGCGGCCGGACCGCCTCCACGTCCAATGTCCACGTGTTGATCGGGACGGGGGGCGCGACCTTCGCCGCGCCCGTGAACTATCCAGCCCCGTTCAGCCCGCGCGGCCTGGCCACCGGCGATCTGCACGAGAACGGCAAGGTCGATCTGGTCGTCGCCGCCTCCGACGGAAGCACTGTCGCGATCTTGCCCGGCACGGGCGGGGGCGGGTTCGGCACCGCCACCAGCTACAGCGCGGGAACGAACCCGATGGCCGTGGCCATCCGCGACTTCAACAAGGACGGCCACCTGGACATCGCCACCGTCAACTACGTCAGCCACGACGTCACCATCCTGAACGGCGTGGGCAACGGCGCCTTTCCGACCAACGCCACCTACTTCGTCGGTGGGTCCCCCCAGACCTTGGCCGTCGCGGACATCAATGGCGACGGCGCCAGCGACTTCGTCATCAACCACGGACAGGTGGTCACGTTGCTTGCCGACGGCAAGGGCGCCTTCGTCTCCCAATCCAGAGTCGCGGCCGGAACCAGCCCCAGCGCGGTGGCGATTGGCAACTTCAACGGAGACACCCGACCGGACGTGGCGGTGGCGAACAAGGGCTCGAAGTCCGTGGGCGTGTCGCTGGCGTCGTCGACCTATTCCTTCGCGGCCCCGACGTCGTACACGGTCGGCAACAGCCCGGTGGCGCTGGCGGTCGGTGACGTGACCGGTGACGACGCGTCGGATCTGCTGGTCGCGAACAAGGACGATGGCACCATCAACGTCCTGGCGGGCAGCAGCGCGGGCACCTTCACGGTACGCTCGGCGATCTTCGGCGGCGCCGGAATCAACGCGCTGGCGCTGGGCGATCTGGACCAGAGCGGCACGCTGGACGTCGTCACCGCCAACGACAGCGGGGGGAGCGTCAGCATCCTGCTGGGTGCGGGCGGCGGCGCGTTCGCGCAGCCGGCGGCGATCACGCTGCTGTCGGGGACCGTAGGCGTGGCTGTGGGACGCGTCAACGCTGACGCGTATCTGGACGTGCTGGCCGCGACCAACTACGCCACGGCACAAAGAACGTACGTCCTGCTGGGCAAGGGAGACGGAATGTTCGACATCGGGCCCATCGTCGGAGGGTCGCAACCGATCGCCCTCACCACCGGAGACTTCAACGGCGATGGCGTCCTCGACTACGCGGTCCTGGGCGCCTCCGGGGTGGCCGTCCACCTGGGGGTCGGCGATGGGAACTTCGGCCCGGGGACCAACTACGCCAACGCCAGCGGTCCGGCGGCGGTGGCGACCGGAGATCTGAACCGCGACGGCAAGCTCGATCTGGTGGTGGCCCAGAGCTCCAACATGACCATCACCGTCTACTTCGGCGCGGGGGACGGAACGTTCGCGCCCGGGCGCGACTATCCGGCGGGGGCCAAGCCGTCTGGCCTGGCAATTGGTGATCTGAACGGAGACGGCTGGCCCGAGGTCGTGACCGCCAACGCCGGCAGCAACGGCTACGGGATTCTCTGGAACGGCGGGGTCGTTTGCGGCGCCAGGTGAGCCGGCCCGCGAGCGACGCGGCGCCTCACACCAGCATCTCGTCGCCCCAGTCGCGAATCTCGTAGGACTTGATCAATCCCTCCAGACGGAACGGGTCCTCCTGCACGAACGCTTCGGCCGCCGCGTGGCTGCGAAAGATAGCCATGTTCCCGCGCCCGGCATCGAGGAACGGCCCAATGCCGAGCACATCCCCGCGCGCGACGAATGCATCGACGACCGCCTTGTGTCGGGGATAGACAGCCATAATCGCGTCCATGCTGGCGCCCGTGCCGATTCCGATGACGACTGCTTTCATGTGATGGTTCCTCCGTTGATGACTGCGCCGCAGGTAAACAAAACGAGACTCGACCGGATCGCGCATAACCCGCGGTGACTTGGGCCCTTATCCTCACTGACCTCCGGATCCCGTTGCTAGGAGGACAGGGAGGACAAGGCCCGTCGTCAATATGCGTTGTCTGACAAGGGAGACTACGTCAACTTCCACGCCCTCCAACTGCCTCTATCTGCCCGCGGCGCCCCGCGCTGCGCGGGCCACGGCAGCGGCAGCGCGGGCGGCCCCCCTGGCTCCGGGGGCGCCGGCGGCAACCCGGGCGCAAGCAACGGCAACTCCGGCTGCTCGTGCACGACCTCCGGAGGCGGCGAGCTCCCGTCCGGGGCTTTCTTGCTCCTCCTCGCGCTCTTGGTCGTCTCTTCGAGGCGCGGTCGCCGCGGACGCCCGGCGGACGTTCATCGGACGACTGAATAGCCTCGTGGCGCGGTGACGCGCGAGGCTTTGCGACGCTCATCCGGCCGCAACGGGTGGTCGCTCGGCTCCGCCTCGGGCACCGGATGCAAACGGCCAATTGAAAAAGGTGGCGCGATGATCCGTGGCCCCTGCGCTGGCCCTCGGACGAGGAGGGAGAGAGGACGACGCCATGCCCACGAAGCCCTTGCTGGTGCGTACACGTATCGCGAGCTTGCTCTTTGATCCCAAGACCATCGCGAAGGTCCCACGGGCGGTCGGCGTCAGCCGCCGCGTGCTCGTTACGGGCGGCTCGGACGACAACCTCAACGCGAACTTTCTGAAGAGCGCCGATATCTACGACCCAGCCACGAACACGTTCTCGCCCACGGGCGACATGCGCGCCCGGCAGGGGCCCGAAAGGCCCCGGGAGGCGGGGGAGGCGCGGGCCGGGAGTTGACGGAGCGCCCCATCACTAGATAAGAGCGCGCTATTGTCGGCCCGTCCGCCGGCTTGGCGGTTCCCCCCCGGTTAACCCTGGAGAAGAAATGAAACGAACAACTCGCAAGGAAACGAAGCAACTGGGGCGCTCGAGCGCCCTCCGAATGGTCGTGTGTACCGCCGCAACGGCGGGGGTATTGGCGTCGGTGGTTGCGCCCGCGACGGTCGAGGCGCGCACCATCACCGCCGACGTGTTCATCGAGCGCGCGGTTGCGGGCGGCACGTCCGGCTGTACGCTCCGTGAAGCGATCAAGGCGATCAACCAGCTCACGAACGTGAACGGGTGCTTGGCGGGCGACGGCAACAACGACACCATCAAACTGGTGCCGGGGGCGGCCTATGACGTTGCTCTCTCGACCACGACCGATTCGCTGACGATCAGCAGAGGGCTCACCATCGCGGGCAACGGCGTGGATTCTTCGAACACCATCCGGCCCGCGACCGGGACGGGCTCTGTCCCGATGTTCGTCATCACCTCTTCCAACACCGTCACCATCCAGGGCGTCATCCTGCGCGACGTCAGCGCTGAGGCGTTGGTGGTCAAGAGCGGCGCGTCCGCGCGTGTGTTCTTCTCCTGGTTTGTCAACAATGGGAACTCGAGTGGTAACGGCGTTGTCAGCAACAGCGGCGGCCTCACCATCTCGGGCGTCGAGTTCTCCGGCAACCGCGGTTGGCAAACGGCCGGGGTGTTCAACCAGGGCAGCGTGTTCATCGAGAACAGCTCGTTCGTGAGTGGCAATGCCGCTCGCGTTGGCGCGCTCCAGAACTCAGGCACGTCAGCTTGGGCCTCTGTCGTCAACTCCACTTTCGGCAAGAACATCGGAGACACCCAGGCCCTGGCGATCGCGAACTTCGGCGGATTCATGGATCTGCAAGGCGTAACCGTGTTGAATAACGGGGTGTCATCCTCGGGCGTCTCGTGGGCGACGTCCGCAGTCCGCAACGACTCGCCCGGCACGCTGAGGATCAAGAACAGCTTCATCTCGTCCAACACCAATAACGCCACGACTGGGAACCCAAACTGCACCGGCGCCATCACGTCGCTTGGTTACAACTATCTCGGTCAGTCCAAGCCCTGCCAGCCGGTGGCCACGCAGCCCACGGACGTCTCCGGCGGCAGCGAGGGAATGGCCCAGAGCAGCGGCTTGCCCGTCCGCCAGGGCGGCATCACGCGGGTCTATGTCCCGCAACCGGGCAGCATGGCGATCTCGCAGATCCCGGAGAGTGAGTGTTCGCCGACCGATCAGCGCGGCCTCGGCCGCAAGGACGGCTCAAATTGCGAGATCGGCGCCGCGAACCGCGCCCACGCCACTCTGGTTGTCGGAAACGCCTCCGCGCCGGCGGCGGAGGACATGCAGATGGCCTCGTGGCTGCAGGGGCTCGGTTTCGACATCTACTTCCATGACGACGACTGGGCCACCGCCGACCTCTTCGACCCGGGCCTCACCATCGGCATCATCTCGACGACGGTGAGCGACGCCACGGTCGGCACCAAATACCGGGACGCGCCGAACGGTTTGGTGATCAACAAGGTCTCCGCCCTCGACAACATGTCGATGGTCGCGTCGAACGCCTACGGCACCTTCAACACCGGGCAAGCCGTCACGGTCCCTGTGGCCATCGACTACTTCCATCTGTTGATTGGCAACGCCGGCGCCAACAGCATCAACAACGGTGGCGGCGGCTGGGGAACGCCGTCGGGCTCCCCGACCACCCTCGTCACCTACAACTTCAACAACAAGCCCGCCATCTTCCGCTTCACTCCGGGCTCTACCGTTGCGGGCGGGTTCGTCCTACCCGGGGGCCGCATCTCGTTCCCGGGGTGGCCGACCTTCTTCACCGGCTCCGGCTCGACCGCGGGCAAGAACATGTTCTTCGAGGCGGTGTTCTGGGCCTCGCGGAACCGACACTAACGCATCCCCCGGCAAAGCCGGGGGGTTGTTGATGTGTGGGCCGCTCAAAGCGGCTGGGCGAATGCCTCGGGTGACGGGATCGCCAACCCCAGCGTCGTCGCAGCCTGCACGAAGTCCTCTGGCGGCGGCGCGACCGCCTCGATCACGGGCGTGGCGCGCGCGTGCCACGGTATCGCCAGCGTGAAGGCGTGCAGCAACAAGCGTCCACCGCTGCGAGCGCCCGACGCCTTCTCGCCCACCACCGGGTGCCCCACCTCGCGCAGGTGCCGACGGATCTGCTGGGTGCGCCCGGTCTCCAGCTGAATCTGCAACAGCGCCGCGGTCGCCCCCCGCGCGACGACGCGCGCGTGGGTGACGGCCTTGCGTCCGTCCAGGGGCGCATCAATCGTCGTGTTCTCCCAGGCCGGCGCGGGACTGACCACGGCCAGGTAGCGACGCCGAATGGTGTGCGCCGCGAACTGGGCGTTCAACTTCACCAGGGTGTCCCGATCGCGGGCGACCACCAGCAAGCCGCTGGTCGCGACGTCCAGACGATGCGTGATGAAGCCGCCCCCGACGGTCTTCAGCCACTCGACCAGCGTGCCGCGCGCCCCACCGCGGGTCGGCTCGACCGGCATGCCCGCCGGCTTGTCGATGATCCACAGCTCCGGACGTTCGAGCACGATGCGGGGGGCCAGCCCCTCCTCGGTCCAGGACGCCACCACGGGCTCTTCCCAGTGAAGGCGCTCGCCGGCCCGCACCGCCAGCGAGCAGATTCCCGTCCGGCGATCGCCGACGAAGACCACCCCCGCCGCGATCAAGCGGCGCGCCTCGCCGCGGGTCAACCCCGGCGCGACCCGAGCCATCGCGCGGTCGAGCCGATCGCCCGCAACCTCGGCGGGGACGATGAAGTCGAAGCGCGAGGCGCGCGCGAGGGGGGAACGACCTGGCATGGGCAGCGGGCCGGTATAGCGGCGACCGGGAGAGCTGTCCATCGTCGGAGGTTCCTCCGACCCGTGCGATGGGTAGGCACCCGAGCCGGATAGTGGCCGTTTTCCTCCATCTCATTGGGTACTTGGGGCCGACCCACCGACTGCGTTATCATGCGTTTTGCTTCGTGTACCTCGTGGCCAAGACACCCTCACAAGACCGCATGCAAGATGACGACGATCCGTTCGTTGGACGGGTGATTGCAGGCAATTTCCGCCTCGATCGTCTGATCGGCAGTGGCGCCACGGGCAACGTCTACCAGGGCGAGCAGCTTTCGCTGGGCAAAGGCGTGGCCGTCAAGATCCTGCACCCGCATCTGGTCGGCGACGAGAAGCTGGTGAAGCGTTTCCAGCGCGAAGCCAAGAGCGCGTCGCGGCTGAACCACGCCAACTCGGTGCAGATCATCGAATCCGGTCAGGATGGCTCCGGCACGTTGTTCATCGCGATGGAGCTGCTGTCGGGACGTGATCTGGCTGAGGTGGTCCGCGAAGAGTTTCCGCTGCCGGTCCCGCGAATCATCCACATCATGTCCCAGGTGTTCGCGGCGCTGGACGAGGCGCATGCGCACGGCGTGATTCATCGCGATCTGAAGCCCAGCAACATCATGCTGATCGAGCGGCGCAATCAGACGGACTTCGTCAAGGTCTGCGACTATGGCATTGCGAAGGCGCCCGCCGAAGAGGCCGCGACCGACAGCGATTCGCAGATGCTGACGGTGCAGGGTCTGGTCTGCGGGACGCCGGAGTACATGTCGCCCGAACAGGCCCGCGGCGAGGTGCTGGACGGGCGGAGCGATCTGTATTCGGCCGCGGTGATCCTCTACCAGATGACCACCGGCGACGTCCCCTTCCGCGCCGCCACACCCATCGGCATCGTCAGCCGCCATCTCAGTGAAGCGCCCATCGCGCCGAGCATCCGGCGCGGCGACAACACGGCCATCCCTACCCAGCTCGACGATCTGATCATGCGCGGGCTGGCCAAGAGTCGCGAGCTGCGCCCCGCCACGGCCGCCATCTTTCGCGCCGAGCTGGAGCAGATCGGATCGATGGGCGTCGATCGCAAGGCCATCGCCAACGCGCCCACGCTGACCGCCACTGACAAGCGCGCGGGCGAGACGACCACCGCCAACCTGTCGGCCCTCCCCAAGTCCGGGGAACAGGGCGGCCGCAAGGCGCTGGGAATGGTGGTGCTGGCGGCGGTCCTGGCGACCGCGGGAGCCGTGGCTTTGCTCCGTCGAGGCGGTGAATCAGCTCCCCCAGGCCTGGCGCTCGAGACCAAGATGGCGGTTCCCAGCGCCAGCGTCTCTGGCGCCCAGGCGGCCGCGCCGTCGGCGGCCATGGCCAGCGCGAAGTCGAATCCGGCGCCACCGTCGGGCGCGCCCGAGGGGACGGCGGCCCGCGAGGGAGCCGCGCCGGTCGAGGGTCCGAGCGGCGACGATACGCCCTCCCCGATCGCCAACGGAAAACCCGAGGGCAAGCCGGCCAGCGCACGCCACAAGATAGCCGGCCCCCGGCCGGCGCGAGCGGTGGCGGGCCACCCCGCCACCAACGCTCGCAATGCGAAGCCGGGGGAGGTGGCTGGCGCCGCCCCTGCGTCCGTGCCCCGGGAAGGGGTTGCGACCAGCGTCGCCGAACCGACGCGCCCCCCCAGCGGCGATGACAAGCCAGCCGCAGCCACCGCGCCGCGCGCACCGCGCGAGACCGTCGCGGAGGCCGAGAAGCTCCTGTCGCAAGGTGAGGTCGGCGAGGCCTGCCGACGCGGAGAAGACTTCAAGAAGGCGTCGCCACGGGTGGCCAGCGTCTACAAGTTCCTGGGCAAGTGCTACATGCGCGCGGGGAAGGCTGCGCTGGCCAAGGAAAACTACCGCCGCTACCTGGAGCTCGACCCGAACGCTCCCGACGCGGTCTTCATCGAAAGTATCGTCAAGTGATACGTGCGCCCCGCCGCCCCCTTTTCCACCTGCCCTCGCTGCCCGCACTCTTGACACTCTTCCTGCTGCTGGCGCCTGCCGGGTGCCGCGTCGACCGGGACGAGTTCGATGCCCGCGTGTTCTCATGCAACACCGCCGCTCCCGATCCCGCTTGCGGCGCCGACGGCACGGGCCGCGCGATGGCTTGCTTCGGTGGGCGGCAGCTGGGCGCCTCCGATTTCTGCGCGAACACCTGCGATGTTCCGCTCAGCAGCGATGACCATTCGCTGTGTCTCTCGTACAACGTCGCGCTTCGAACTTGCCAGCCGTCGGTCGATGCCGCCGGCGGTAAGGCGTGTGAACAGCAGGGGCTGGCCTGTTTCCGCACCGATCTGCAAGCCGACGAGGGCGTGTGCACCACCATGAGCCCCTGCGACAGGAATGAAGCCTGTCTGGACCCTGTGCGCTCCGTGTGCGCCTCGACCTTTCTGGCGAACAGCATCTATCCCACCGCCCGGCAGAACCTGCAGCTGGATCACTTGTTTTGCTTGCAGACCGGTTGCAAGGCGCGCGGGACGGCCTGCTCGCCCGGCGAGACTTGCCTGCAAGAGGTCATCTCCGCCGCCGCCAACCCGCCCGACATCTGCGTTCCCAACTGCGATTCGCACGACCGTTGTCCGCCCAACTTCCTCTGCTACTCGACGGCGTCGACGTCCGCGTCGCCGAATGTCTGCATCCCCGGGTTGCTGGGCTTCGCCTGCGAGAACAACATCGATTGCCTGATCGGCACCTGCGAGCACAAGGCCACCGGGTACGGGATCTGCACCGCCACCTGCAACACCCAGGGGGATTGCACACAGTTCGACGGACCGCAGGGCAACTTCATTTGCGTCAAGAACCCCGCGGCCCCCTTGGGCATCGGCTACTGCGAAACTCCCAACGCCTACCGCGGGACCATCTGCGATACGACCGCCGACTGCATCAGCTGGAATCCGGGAGATGTGTGCGCGCACCTCGTGCCGGGAGGCGGACAGGGGGTGTGCCTTCCGCCCTGTTCCGCCGACGGCAAGTGCAACCCGCGGGGCGGCTTCAACACCACTTGTGTCCCCTCCCCCGAGGCGCCGGTTTGCTACCCGGGCTACTTCGGATATCCGTGCGGCGCCGACAACAACTGCATCGACAACCTGACCTGTCATCCCACCTTCCCGGGCCAGCCGAGCGCCTGCACCGTGAGCTGTTCAGCCGATGCCGACTGCACGGCCAACCGCTGGATCGGGGGCGAAGGTTGGTGCGCAAGTGACCTGGACAATCCGATCTGCCTGCCGGCCCACGTGCTACCCGATCAGTCGCCGTGCCCGACCAACCTGGCCTGTGCCTCGGGGAAGTGCACCAAGGGAACGTGCACGCCATGAGGACCGGTGCCCGCGCCCGCATGCTCGTCGTGGCGACCGGCCTGGCGTTGCTGGTGATCGGCCGGGCGGGCCGCGCGCGCGCCGAAGAGCCGGCCCGCAACGAGAAGCTGGCGGTGCTGGTCCTGGGGATCACCGAGAAGGATGCCGAGCTGGCCGACAACTTGACCGAGGTCGTCATCAGCACCATCGCCCAGCGGCGGGGCGTCGAGCTGGCGGGGCGCGAGGAGTTTCGCGCGCGGCTGGGCGTCGAGAACGAGCAGCGGGCGCAGGCCTGCATTGATGATCTGGCCTGTCTGGGCCGGGCTGCCGTTTCGCTGGGGGTGCGTCGCATCGTGGCCGGCACGGTGGGGGCCCGCGGCACCCAGCACACCTTCAATCTGAACCTCAACAACGTCGAGACCAACAAGGTCGAGAACCACATCTTCCGCCTGGTCGACGGCGGCTTGCCAGATCTGATCGCGGCCGTGCAGGCGGCCACTCAGGAACTGTTCCGCCCGCGGGTCGAGCCGGGGCGCATCCAGCTATCGTCGACGCCTGCGGGCGCGCGCGTCTCGATCGACAACGCCTACCTGGGCGTCACCCCGCTGATCTCGGGCACGCTGCTGGCGGGCAAGCACAGCGTGCGGGTCGAGGCCGACGGACGGTTCCCGTGGCGGTCGTCGGTCGACGTGGTCCCCGGTCAGGATCTGGGCGTCACGCTGACCGAAGCCAACCTGCCCCGCCGCCGCCAGTGGCCCGCCAAGGCGGCGACGGCGTCCGCGTCGCTGGCCGGGCTGTCGTTCGCGGCGGGCGGGTTTCTGGGCGTCCTGTCGCAGCTGACGCCTTCCGGGCAGACCCGGGCCGAAGCCGAGCGCGACTTCGATCAGAAGCGACGGTTTGGCACCGCCGCCAACGTCGCCTTCATCACCGGCGCCGTGGCCAGCGTCGCGGCGCTGGTGCTGGTCCTGGCCTACAAGGACGACGTCTTCGGCCGCTCCGACGACGAGAAATGAAAAAAGGGAACGTCCGGCATCGGGCGCTCCCTTTTCAGCGACTCAGGTTCGGACCCGTCAGTCCGCGAACTTGGTCGGCTCGATCTTCACGGTGACGGTCGTCGTACCGCCCGCCTTGATGTCCCCGCCCGCGGAACCCGAACCGATCACGCCGTCGGGACCGTTGGTGCCGTTGTGCAGCTCGATCTGGAAGTCCACGTGCCCGGACTCCTTGGTCGTCTCGTACTGGAACCGGCTCACCAGCAGCTGCCCGTCCGGCAGCGGGTTGCCGTAATTGTATGAAGCGGACTTGGGGAAATTGTCCAATAGAAAGCTCGGCTCGCCCGAGATGGCGCCCGTCGCAATCACCTCCGCCGAGATGATTTGTGTCAGTTTGTTCCGGTCGCGCCCGGTCGACCCATTGACCTCGACGTCGACGTTGAAAAACGAGGACTGGCCGCAGCCAAACAGTCCGGTGAACGCGAGGGCCGCCAATCCGATCTTCTTCGAGGTCATCAGTTCGCTCCGTGGCAGCCGCCGCTGAAGGTATCCATCAAGCAGGTGTGCTTCTGATTGCTGTTTTGCACGAGCATGTACGTCGCCGCGCCGGCCACCACGACGCCACCGACGATGACCCAGAACGGCCAGTCCTTGACGAACGCGAAGGAGTCCTTCTTGCCGGTATCCGGGGGGGCCGAGGCCCGCTTGGCGTCGTCGCCCTTGAGCACGGTCAGCTTCACGTCGTCGGGCTTGTCCATGGCCTTGGGCGTTTCGTCGTCCGAAGCCCTCGCGTCCGCCAGCAGGCGCCCCGCCGTGCGGCCGTCCAGACCCAGGTTCAGTTTGCTGCCCGCGCCCGTCGCGGTCGGCAGCGGCTCGAAGGCGCCCGGCGACGCCCAGGCCGAGCCCTGCGCGACCAGGACCGCCAGCAGGCCTCCCACCAGAGCGCCCGCGGCGGGAAAGCCCGAAGCTCCCCTGCGTGCGCCGCTGTTTCCACCGCTCCGACCGTCAGACTTCGGCTTCGAGGAGGTCTTCATCGGGTCGCATATTACAGAAATTTTCGCAGCCGTGAAGAGCGGATTGGGGTCGAGCAGCGCGCGCGAATCGTCGTGCGGGTCGCCCCGACCGGGCGCTCTGTGCCATCCTGTCGGCCCATGCCCATCCGCCAGATCACCGTCGAGGACCTTGCCCGGATGCGCGCCGCGGGCGATGCGGTGTTTCTGGTCGACGTGAGGCAGCCCTGGGAGAACGAGACCGCGGCCCTGCCGGACAGCCTGCTGGTCCCGTTGGGCGAGCTCGGCGACCGGTGGTCCGAGGTCGCCAGCGCTGCGCCGGCCGGGGCGCTAATCGTAGCCTACTGCCACCACGGCGTGCGCAGCCTGTCGGGGGCGGCCATCCTGGCCGGCAACGGCATCGGGCCGGTCGCGTCCCTCGCAGGCGGCATCGACGCGTGGTCGCTGCGGATCGATCCTTCCTTGCGGCGATACTGAGCGGCATCGTCACGCTCGATCCCGGTGCGACGACCCCGGCCGCCGTGCGACGATATCCAAGCATGATCGCCGGGCCGCCCGCGCCAGCTCCCCGAATGACGAACCTGGCCGCCGGGCTGCTGGGCGCGGCGATCCTGACCGCTCTGGCGGCCTGGGTCGCGGTTGCCAGCGTCCAGCAGGATTTCGCGGCCTACCACACGGCTGGGCAGGCCCGTTCACTCGGACGGGATCCCTACTTGAATCTGGTGGGAACCCCGGGGGGCCCGTGGGACGGGCTGGCCGTCTACCGTCACAGCCGTTTCCTCTACCCGCCGCTGCTGGCCGAGCTGTTCCGCCCGCTGGCCGCGCTGCCGTTCGCGTGGGCCAAGCGACTGTTCACCCTGCTGTCCCTGGCCGGGCTGGTGGGCGCGCTCCGGCTGGCGACGACGACGGAACGTCGGGACCTCGGACTCATGATCCTGGCCGCAGCCGTCTGGCCGCCGGTCTTCCTGGCCCTCGAGCGCGGCCAGCTGGACCTGCTGCTTTTCCCCCTGCTGGCGGTGGCCTGGAGGATGCGACATCAGCGACCGGCCGTGGCCGGGGCGTGCCTGGCGGCGTGTGCCCTGGCAAAACCGTCGGTGCTGGTGGTGCTGCCGGTGGCGCTGCTGCTCAGGGGTCGGCGGGCGTTCGCACTGACCGCCGCCACCGTCGCGTGCTTGGGGGTGCTGCTGGGTGCCGGAGCGCTGGTCTCGGGGCTGAGCCTGTCGCGCGAGTACTTCCGTCAGGTCTTGCCGCGGGCCGCGCTTCACGGTGAGGGCGGGCCGGAGGAGTGGTTGCTGGAAGACGCGCGGTTCCGCCCCGTGGCGGACGACCTGGAGAACGGGATCGTGCGCATCGACGGGCGGGCCTATGCGCAGGGGCTGGGCAACTTTCGGCGCAGCGCCAGCCTCGCGCGCTGGCTGACGCCGGAGGGGGACGCGCCGTCGACGGGATTGTCGCTGGCCATCGTGGCCGTGCTGGGCGGCGGACTTGCGCTGATGGCCCGCCGCCAACCCGAGGCGCCGGGTTGGTTCTGGGGCGCCCTGATGGTCGGCGTGCTGGCGGCGCCCGTCTCGTGGGCCATGAGCCTGACCTGGTCGTCGCCTCTGCTGCTGCTGGGCTGGGTGGGGTCGCCTCCGGCCGCAGGGGTCACCGTCGAGCGGGCCACGGCGCTGCGGATCGCCGCGACAGCGATGTTCGCGTTTGGGTTTGTGGGACTCGCAACACCGGCGGGCTGGGTGCTGTCCGGAATCGCGGCAGTGGCAACCGCGGCCCTGTCGTCGCGGGCCTCTCCCGAGCCGCGCCCTCGAACGGCCTCGAGCGAGGGCGAACGGTGATCGCGCCGGTGCCCGCGCACCGTTCGTTGAAGTTGCTTCAGCTGACCCTGGCGGCCGTCGCGACCGCCGTGGTCGTCCAGGCGGCCTTCGGTTTCGCCGGCGTCCTGCGCGCCGCCCCTGCCGCCCTGAGCCTGCTCGCGGCCGGCGGGTTGGTGACCTTCATCGTCAGGGGTTCGAGCAAGGCGACCGCGGCACCCCTGTCCGAACCATGGACCGCGGCCGAGGGCGCCGGGGCGCTGGCGCTGGCCATCGCGCTGATGTCTCGAACCTGGCGCGGTCTGCATCGGGAGACCTTCACCTACGACGTGGTCTCGTACCACCTGCACCTGCCGGCCTCGTGGCACGCCCTGGGACGGCTGACGTTGATCCCGACCCCGTTTGGCGATCAGGCGCCCGCCTACGCGCCCGCCAACGCCGAACTGCTGTACCAGCTGGCGATCGCGGCCAGCGGCAACTTGCGCCTGGCCCACGCCGGCCAGCTGCCCTTCGCCGCCCTGGCCGTGCTGGCGATCTACGCGACGGCGCGCGGGCTGGGCGCAGGCCGGGGCGTGGGCTTCGGCGCCGCCCTGGCGTTTCTGCTGGTGCCGGAGGTCTGGCAGCAGGCGACCGGAGCGATGTCGGATCTGGCGCTGGCTTCGTTCGTGCTGGCGGCGCTGCCGTTCCTTGCGGCGCTGGGACCGGCGGGCCGCCGGGCGGACGCGGCCGCCCTGGGTGCGGCGCTGGGACTGGCGCTGGGAACCAAGTACCTCGGCGCGCTGATGGTGGCACCGCTCGTGGTGGCGGCGGCGCTGCCCTTGCTCCCCGTCACCGCACGGCGACCGGGCGGAGGGACGCCGTTGCCCGCGCAGGTGGCTGGCCCGGCTGGGACCAGCGTCGTCGGACGCGTGGCACTCGTCGTCGGGCTGACCTTCGCGTGCGGTGGCTTCTGGTTTCTACGTAACCTGATCTCCACCGGGAATCCGACCTTCCCTGTGACCCTGCAGCTCGGGCCGTGGTCGCTGGCCCCCGGTCTGTATGGAGCCGCCGAGATGCGGGCCTGGATCTACCACTGGCCTGTCTCAGACCTTCATGCGTTGCTTGAAATATTCTCCGAGACGACATGGGCATTCTTGGTCTCCGGGATCATGTCGGTGCTGGGCTGTTGGCGCGCGCGCGCGGGGCGCTGGCTGCTGCTCTTCTGCGGCTTCGTGGGCCTGGCTTGGCTGGTGGTCCCCTATCAACAGTCACGATTCTTCTTCTGTGCCTGGGGCACGCTGGCGGTGGTGATGGTGGCCGGAAGCCAGGCGCTGGGTTCCCGAGCGCGGGGCCTGCTGCTGATCCCGGCCATCGCGGGCAGCGCGCTGGAAGCCGCGACGACCGAGCGGCTGCTGGTGGCCCTGGTGGCAACCCTGGGCGCCCTGCTCCAGGCCACCCGAAGCAACAGGTCAATGGCGAGGTCAACGACGAGGTCAACGACGGCCGACGCCCTCCGGCGAAGCGGCGTTACGGATCGTCTGGAGCGATTCCTGGCGCGGTCACCTGCCGGGCTGGCGGCGCGGTGGGCGACCGCGGCCTGCCTGGTCGGTGGCGTGGGGGGCGCCATCGGCTGGGCCCGCAGCCACGGGGCGCTTGTCCCTTATTCGGTGGGCGACGACCATGACCAGGCCTGGGCTTTCCTGGCCGGACAGGGTCCGGGACGGCGGATCGCCTACGCCGGCACCAACCTGCCGCTCCCGCTGTGGGGCGGGTCCCTGGAAAACTTCGTGCAATACGTGAACATTTCGGGCGCACCGGCGGCGCGCCTCCACGACTTTCCCCTGGAGCCTTCGGACGTCTCTTTATCGGCCGAGCCCGCGCCCGAACGAGCTCGCCCGGACCTGTCGGCCTGGCTGGCCAATCTGGACGCCGCGCACATCGATACCTTGTTCGTGGCGGCGCTGTACCCTGAGGTCCGTCCATCCATGACCCACGATCCCGAGGCGTTTCCGATCGAGCGCGCCTGGGCCGACGCCCTGCCTCGACGGTTCCGGCTGCTGTTCGCCAATCCGGGTGTCCGCATCTATCGCGTGCACGGCAGGTCCGAGGAAGGTCGCGAACCGGCCGCCCCCGCGTCGTCGCAGCCCCCGTTGCCCGGCCTGGGAGACCCATGATCGATGTCGCACGCTCGTCGTCGTCCCCGACCGGGCGGGGTCCCGTGTTCGGCGTTCGACCCACCACGCTGTTGTCCGGGCTCGCGATGCTGGCCTTCGTGGCCGGGCGGTGCCTGGTCCCGATGGACGAGACGGACCTGTTCTACAACCTGCGCCTCGGCGAGATCATCCTCGGCACTGGCAAGGTGCCGCTGACCAACCTGCTGTCGTTCACCAACCCCGATGTGCCCGATCCGAATCTGGCGTGGCTATTTCAGATCCTGCTGGCCCTCTGCCATCGCGCCGGAGGGATCGCGGGCACGGTCTGGCTCAAGACGGCCTTCGTCGTGGCTACCTTCGGTGTCCTGTTCCGGGTCTGCCTGCGCCGCGGAGGGCATCCCGCGCTGGCGGCCTCGGCGTTGACGCTCTCGGCGTGGGCCGCCGAGCCCCGCTTCGTCGAGCGCCCGCACCTGGTGACCTTCTTGGGTCTGGCGACCGTGTTGCTGGCGCTCGAACGCGCGCAGGCCCGCAAGCCGGCCTGGCTCTATGGCCTGATTCCGCTGGGACTGGTCTGGGCCAATTCGAACTCTTGCTTCTTCCTGGCGCCGGCTGTGCTGCTGCTTTACGCCGCGGGCGCCCGACTGGAAGGCGATCGCGGGGGCGCGCGCCGCGCGGCCCTGGTGGCCTTGGCCGGGATCCCGCTCATCTTCGCCACCCCCAGCGGCGCGGGCGCGCTGGGCTATATCGCCAATCACTTTCGGATGCCCACCCTGCGTCCGCTTCAGGAGTACCGCGCGGCCGAGTGGCCGCTGGACGGACCTTTCTTTTTCCTCGTCGCCGCCGTTGCGGGGGCGACCGCCGCGGCAGCCGTGCGGCCAGGGCGCGCGGCGCGGATGCAGCTAAGGCATCTGCTTCCGTTGCTGGCGCTCGCCGTTCTGGGCGCGCGCCGCATCCGCTTCGTCGCCGAGTTCGCCCTGCTGGCGGGGCCCTATCTGGCCCTCCATGCCTCGCGGCTGTCCGACCATTGGGTCGAGCGGCGTCCGTGGCTGCGGCGGCTGCGCCGTCCGGGCACGGGCGTGGCGCTGGGACTGCTGGCGCTGATGACCGCTCTGCCGCGGCTGTCTCACCCTCACCGTGCCGGCGACGCCTGGTTCGACCTGGGCATCGAGCCAGGCCTGGTGCCCTTCGCCGACATTGCGTGGGTACGCGCTCACGGCCTCCGGGACCACCTGTACAACGACCTCGAGGTCGGCTCGTACCTGGCGTGGGAGGGCTGGCCGGCCGACCGCGTGTTTCAAGATCCGCGCATCAATGGCTACCCGGCCGCCTGGCACGCCCGGTTGCGACGGCGCGATCTCACGCGCGACGAGTGGCAGGCGTTCCTGGACGGCTTCGGCGTCCGGGCGGCCCTGATCAGTTTTCCCGAACAGAACCCGCGGGCCGCCCTGTTCGATCCGCGCTACTGGGCGTTGGTCCATCGCAGCGGAGAAAGCCTGGTGTTCGCGCGCCGCGACCTCTCTCGTCAAGACGTGATCGTCGAGCACGAGTTGCCGCTGACGTTTGGCTTCGACGGGGTGGACGGTGTCACGGCCACGCCGCTCGAAGAGGCGCCGCCGGAGTCGCCCGTCCCGGGTTGCGAGTGGCAGCGACGTTTGGGCGAGGTGCTGGTCGAGCGCGATGCCCCGCGCGCCGCCGCCAGCGCGTTCGATCGCGCGCTGGCCTCGCCGGACGGGTGTCTGTCAACGGAGCAACGTGAGGCCGCCCGCACACGAGCCGCCGCGCTGGCCCTGGAAGCGGGCGCGCCTGAACGCGCGGTGGCTTTCCTCGCAGGGCTGACGCGTCCGGCGGCGCTGGTGAACCGCGCCTTCGCGCTGCTCGAACTCCAGCAGGCCGCGGAAGCGCTGGCGACGTTCGACCAGGCACGGGCCCGAGCCCCGGACAACGCCGAAGCGCAATTCGGCCGCGGCGTTGCGCTGAGGCGCCTGGGACGCACCGCCGAATCCGATGCGGCCCTGAAGGACTTCATCGCGCGCTTTTCGGGGCACTTCGCCGTCGCCGCGGCCCAGCGCCTGCTGGGCACGCGTTAGGCGATGGCCCGAACTGAATCAGTGACCGGCGGGAGCGGCGGCGGCCGGCTTGGCGCCTGACGGGGCCACCTTCGCGGTCGGAGCGGCCACCGGCTTGGCGCCCGCGTGGGGGTCGGAGGACGAGCTGGCGGCGGCTTCGGCCGGCTTGGGCGGCTCGGGCTTCTTGATCTCCAAGAGCTCGATGTCGAACACCAGCGTCGCGCCCCCGGGAATCGTAGGCGGCCGTCCCTGTTCGCCGTAGGCGACGTCCGACGGGCAGGTCAACTGGGCCTTGCCGCCGATCTTCACCTTCTGCAGACCCTCGGTCCAGCACTTGACCACGCCCTGGAGACCAAACTCCGCGGGCTGGTTGCGCTTGTACGAGCTGTCGAACACCGTGCCGTCGACCAGCCGCCCTTCGTAGTTGACCTTCACGCTATCGGTCGCCATCGGGCTATCGCCCGTGCCGGCGCGCAGGGTCTTGACCACCACGCCGGAAGGAAGCTGCTCCGCGCCCGACTCCTTGGCTGCCTTCGCCACGTACGCTTTGCCGCTCTCCTTCTCGGCCGCAGCCTTGGTCTCCTGGCGCTTGCGCGCCATCTCGAAGATCTTGGGACGAACCACGTCCAGATCGACCTTCGCCTTCTTCTTGCCGATGGCATCGCTCAGGCCGGCCTTCACCTGCTCCAGCTCGGCGGGCGTCATTCCGAAGACCTCGACGTTCTTGCCGATGTCGAGGCCCAAGGCATAAAACACCTTGTCCGCGTCGGTCTTGGGCTCGGGAGCGGTTCCGCCCCCGCCACCCAGTTTGCCGCAACCGGCGGCGAACGTGGAGAGGCCGACGAGAACGACGATGGACAGCGCACGGGGGGCCAGCGGTCTTGTAAGCATGGCGCGTCGTTAACACGTTCCAGCCCGGCGCACCAGAGGGCAGCCAACGGGGCTGCCCGGTCTGGTTCGATCGGGGCCCGTTCGGGATGAAAATGCTTCAGGCCAGCGGGCACGTCCTTGCCGGCCCCGGTGTCCCTGGTCGTTCCTGGGACCCGACGCGGACCGATGTTATGGTTGATCCATGTTCGAGATTTACGGGTACCTGAAGGATCCTTTCGCCTGGCGGGTGCGCCTGGCCGCCGAAGAAAAGGGGATCGCCTACGAGTGGCTGCCGGGCGACATCTCGTTCCCCGACCCGCGTGCCGCCAAGAACAACCCCACCACCCGCTCTCCGCTCGCCATCCATGATGGCTTCGTGCTGACGGACGTCTTCAACATCCAGCTTTACATCGACGAGGCGTTTCCAGGCCGCCCATTGCAGCCCAGCACGCCCCGGGAGAGGGCCGAGGTGCGCATGTTCGTCGCGTCCCTGGATGCGCTGGTGGTCGTGCTCCAAAGCGAGGGTGGACGCGCGACCTTCAACCGCGTTGCCTTCCGGCGTATGGACGAGGTTTTCGCGTCAATCGATGCTCGGCTGAAGGCCAGCCAGGCGCCGTGGCTGGACGGCAGCCTCCCTGGCCAGCGCGACATCTCGCTGTTGCCCCTGCTGTCGCGGCTGGAAGCGCTGGAGACCAGCTTTCCCAGCTCGCTGGAGGCGCTGGCCGCCTACTGGCAACGCGCGATGGAATACGCGCCCTTCCAGAAGACCAACCATCGCACCGCGAGCGTCCAGGGACAGCGTTGAGCGAGGCCGCGCTGTCGCCTTCTGCAGAAGGGCGAGGCGGCGGCCCCCCAGACGAGCGTGCGCGGCGGATCGAAGAAGCGTCGCTGCGCGCGTGGCCGGCGCTGACGGAGTCGGACTTCGACGGCTGGCGGCTGCGCTTCGCCGACGGCTACACGCGCCGGGCCAACTCCATCACGCCGCTTGGCCCCTCGCGGCTGGATCTGGGCGACAAGATCACCACCTGCGAGCGCCTGTACGCCGAACGCGGTCTGCCCGCCATCTTTCGCGTGACGCCGTTCGCGCCCCCCGCGCTGGAGGAGATCCTGGCGGCGCGGCGGTACACGTTCCGCGATCAAGTGGAGGTGCGCGCGCGCGCCCTGCAGGGCGGGCCGATCGTCGCCGGCTCCCCCGCTCGACCGTTCACCGCGAGGTCGGTGCGCCTTTGGGACCTGGGCCTCGACCGGTGGCTGGACGTCTTCGCGGGCCTGAGCGGTTCTGCGGACGCGAACCGAGACGCGCATCGCCGGGTTCTGTCCGCGGTTCCGGGACGACGGCGGCTGCTGACGCTGGCGGCGGACGACCGCCCGGTCGCGTGCGGCATGTGCGTCCTCCACGACGGGCTGTTGGGGCTGTTCGATCTGATCACCGCACGCGACAGTCGCGGGCGCGGCTTCGGCTCCGAGATCCTACGGCGCGCGCTCCGCTGGGGTGCCCGCGCGGGCGCCGAGGCGGCCTATCTTCAGGTGCTGGAGGAAAACCGCGTCGCCTGTCGCCTGTACCAGCGAGCGGGCTTCGCCGTCGTGTACCGCTACCACTACCGGGAGCCTCCGCGCGAAGGCGCGCGCTGACGTCGCTTCACCACGGGCTTGCGGGGCGGCACCGGCGGGGACGGAACAGGAGCCGCCACCGCGGCTTCTCCAGCAAGCCGGACATCCAGTGCGGCGCTCTCCCGAAGGGCCGCCGCCGGATCGGCGATCAGGACCGGCCACGGATAGGGCCCGTCCAGGTACCTGCCAAACCGTGACCGTGCAACGCCCTCGGGCGCCAGCCGGAACACGTCGTAGCGCGGATGGTCGTCGCGCAGATCGATGGCGGCGAAGGCCCCCACACGAAACGTCGGGTGCTTGCGCGCCCACTGCGCGTACGCCAGCGCGTCGTCGCCCTGCAGGTTTCCAGGCGCCACGATGACCACCGCGTGCGCGCGCTCCGCAGCGGTCAGCCGATCCAGCGTGCGCAAGGGAAAACGAGGCCGAACGTCCTTGTCGTAGTAGAACGCGCAATCTTTGCGGTGCGGCGGCGGGGCGACGTAGCTGGCGTGGAAGTACAGCACGTCGCCTGGCCGCGTGATGTCATGGACGTGCCGGGCCAACACCGCCTTGTCCAGCTCCGGATTGAAGGCGCCCCACCCCGGAATGCCCCCGTGGGCGCGGCTTTCCAACTGCCCCGAGCGCGCCACGCGCGCCGTAGGCAGCAAGACCACCAGCGCCCCCACCACCGCTGCAACCAAGCTGGTTGGGCGCGGAAGCCTGCCGAGCGCCGCGCGCTGACCCAGGAACGCCACCACTTGGTGCAACGTCTCCGTGGCCGCCAGCGTGGCCGCCACGTTGCCGTAGAGCTGCCGGTAGGCATGGGTGACGATGGCTTCCCGAAACGTCAGCGCATACGCGATCAGCGCGAAGGCGAACGTGGCTCCGATCAGGTCACGGGGACGCGCGCGGCCGAGTCCCAACCGGACCACCAGTCCCACCAGCCACAGCGCCGTCAGGACCATCAGAACGCGCCCGTAAAGGGTGTCCCCATACTCGGCCATACGATGGAGAAAGGTCTGGTACGGGATGCTGGCCGTTCGCACGTGATACGCCTTCAGCCAGTCGTCCCACAGCCCCGCCCTCCGGACGAGCAGAACGTGGAACCCCAGCGGCAGGATGAACGCCAGCGGGTGCAAAGCCGCGAACCAGCGGAAGCGTCCCCCGTGCTTGACGGCCATCCACAGGGCGTGCGCAAACAGGAACGGAAACGCGACGTAGGGGCTCCATTCGAACAGCCCCGCCGCGCCCTGAAAGAACAGGGCCAGCGCCGCCGCGCGCCAATGCCCCGTCGACAGCCACGCCAGGTAGAACCACAGGAAGGCCAGCAGGCACGCGATGCTGGGGAAGCCTTGGTCGATGTGAGAGCCGTACCAGACGTTGATCGGTACGATCGCGAACAGCAGCGCCGCAAAACCCGACTGCCAGCGCCCCATCCACCGCCATACCAGGAGCGCGATCAGGGCCATCGAGACCAGCGGCGACACCATCGCCGCGATGCGGATCGCGTACTCGTGCTCGCCCAGCACCAGGAACGACAGCACCACCAGCTGGTGCGGCATCACGGGATGGTGAATGTAGTAGTTCCCCGGCGATGGGAGCGCATAGCCCGGAACATTCACCGGATAGATCGTGTGAAAACGCAGCGTGCCGCGCGCCCAGGTGGCGTATTCGCCGCCGTGGAACCCGTAGTGTCCGTAATAGAAGGGCGAGGTCAGCCCATAAAGTTGGATCGCTACGAACAACAGGAACGCGAACACGATCAGAACTGGCGGCCCAATTCGGTCCAGAGACGCCGGCGCCTTCGCCGCGGGCACCTCGCGCATCACGGAGTCTGCTCTTTGTTCCACACCGGCGACGCCACATCTACCGCGAATGTGGAATCGCGCAAAACGGGCGAAACGAAAAGCGAATGGGGCGCCCCCACCAGGAGCCGCCGCCACCGATCACCTGCAGCGCTGCGCCAGGCGAAGGGGGCACGGGGCTCGGGGCTCTAACGGCGCGGCCCGAAGCTACTGAATCGCGGAGCTCGCCTCGGGAATCATCGCGCCCCGAGGCACCCCCGCCTGCGCATCGGCGGGGGCGGCGGCGGTCAGGATCATGGCCTCGACCATGTCCGGAATCCCTTCGATGTTCGGCTTCATGACGGTGGGCACCCCCCACACTTCCGCCACACCCGAGCCGGTCATCACGATGGTGGGAATCTTCTTGTAGTACGCGTTGCGACGAAGTGCCTTGAGGAGCTCGATGCCGCTCATGATGGGCATGAAGAGGTCAATGATGATAGCGGCCGGCGTCTCTTCGGCGAGACGCTCAATCGCTTCGCGACCATTGGCGGCTTCGATCGTCCGAAACCCCCTATCGCCCAGCAACCGGGCCAAGACCCGCCTCACCCCCACCTCATCCTCTACAACGAGGACCGCTTTGCTCATGGCACCCTCCCTAACCAAAAGTCCGTCGGGTCACCCTCGAAGCCAAGACAATCGACGATGATTAGACCTTTGACGTTAACAGCCTGTTTTACAGGGGGCAACACAATAACTTCCTTGCTTAATGCGTCCGCGCGGAATTGGAAGATAACTGCCGACATCCACACCGGGTGCACACCGGGTGCGCACCCTGCTGGGCCGATTTACGAAACCGCATTGTGTCCGGACAGAAACAAATCAGCGGCAGAAACGAATCACGGACGAAAAACGCATCGAGGGGCACCGCAGATGGCGGGCCCCTCGATGGTGCAGAGACGAATTGCTTGCGGCGACAACCGTCACCGCGTTCGCTGCCTGCAACGAGCTATTTCTTGCAACGAGCTATTTCTTGCAACGATCTTCGCCCAGCGTCACCCAGTCCGGCCCCATGCGCATCTCGCCTCGCCACGTGAATTCATGGGTTCCCTTCTTGGTGATGACCTCGCGGAACGGAATCTTCTTGCCACCCAGGTTGGCGTCTCCCGCCAGGGTGACCGAGTCTCCGGTCCAGCCGGTGGTGACCTCGCTGCTGGTGCCGCCCATGTTGTCGACCCCCAGCATCACGAAGTTCTTCGACGCCGCGTCATAGGTCAGGTACCCGCGGGCCTTCATCGGTACGGGATTGTTCTTGGCCTTGGTCTGCTGGTACTCAGCCGCCCACCAGAAATTGTCCAGGTCACGCTTGAACTTCCAGGTGGACTTGTAGGCGTGCTCCGGTCCGGCCGGTCCGGCCGGCGCCCGCCCATCACAGTGCCAGGTGCCCTCGAGGACCTTCATCTGGTCGAGCTCCGCGGCGGGTTTCGGCGCGCTGGGCGCGCCGGCCGGGACAGCGCCGGCGGACGTCGAAGCCGCGGGCGAGGCCGCAGGCGCAGGAGGGGGCGCCGCCGCAGCGGGTTTTGGCGTGGCCACCGGCGGCGCCATCATCGAGGGGGGTTGAGGCGGCGCGGCGACCGGGCGCGCGGGCTGAGCGGGAGCGGCCGGCGGCGTTGCAGCCACCGGCGCCGCCGGCGCGGCGGCGGGCTTCGGCTGTTGCGCGAGCGCGACCGTCGAGGCACCACCAACAATCCAAATAGCCAATGGGCCAATAGCCAACCGCGATTTCACGAGGGTCCTTGTCATCGTTTGGGCCTCCTTCTTCCCTTGGGAGAGGCCTGGCACAATAGCTCAGGTCGCTGCCTTGGTGTTGCGCTAATCACCGCGGATCACGTCGCTGCGGCAAGTTCGAGCTGCCGCTCGGCGTTCAGATTCTCCCGATCGCGGCCAATGGTCAGCACCGCGCGCATTGCACCGTCTTCGTTGTAGCGAATTCGGCAATCGCGATCCTCGAGACGACCGTCGATCGATACATTGGCAGGCGTCTCGGCATGACCCACGTACGACAGCGTGACGTCGTAGTGCACGCTCCAGAAGAACGGAACGGTCGTGAATTTGCGCCGACCGCCCAGCATGTTGTCCGCGGCCGTGGCACCCATGTTCTGCGCCACCGTCCAGTGCTCGACTCGAATCGACCTTCCGGACCGTGGATCGGGAAAGCGCGCGACGTCGCCGGCTGCAAACACTCCCGGGGCGCTGGTCTCGAGATAGGCGTCAACTGAAATTCCGCGATCCACGGCCAGGCCCGCCGCGCTGGCCAGCCCGACCGCCGGTCGAACGCCGATCGCGACCAGCACCAGATCAGCCGGGACGCGGCGGCCACTGGCCGTGACCACCGCGTCGGCTTCGATGGCTGTCACGGATTCCCCGAGGTGAAACACCACGCCGTGTTCTTCGTGAAGGTGGCGAAGGAACGCGCCGACCTCGTCACCCAGCACCTTGCCCAGGGGTGCGGCGTCCGGGCTGACAACGGCGACGTTCATCCCCCGCGTGCGCAACGCAGCGGCGGCCTCCAGCCCGATGAACCCGCTCCCGATCAAGACCACGTTGCGCGCGGTCGCGCAGGCGGCAATCAAGCGCCGGCAATCGGCCAGCGTCCGCAACAGGTGCACGTGCGGCGCCGTCGCGCCGGGGACCGGGAGCGGTACCGGATCGGCTCCGGTGGCCAGCAACAGTCGGTCGAAAGCAAACTGCTTTCCGTTGCCCAGCACGACCTGACGACTGCCCAGGTCCAGTCGGTCGACCGGCGCGCCGGTGATCAAATTGATCGAGTTCTCCGCGTAGAAAGAGTCAGGACGCAGCGGAATCCAGTCCTCCGACGCCGTCCCGGCCAGAAAGTCTTTCGACAGGTTCGGTCGATCATAGGGCGCGTCGAGATCGCGTCCGATCAGATCCAGAGCGCCGTCGTAGCCGCGTCGGCGCAGGGTCTCGGCGGCGTGGTGCCCCGCCGCGCCCGCACCAACGATGACGATCCGGCCCGGTGCACCCGAGATGCGCGGCGGCATCTCGGCCGGCAACTTCGGGCCGACGCGGATGCGCGCGCCGCTGCGCTCGATCTGGTAACAGGCAATGGCGTTCAATGCCGGGGCGCGCTGGACCGCGCCGGACTGGAGATCGAAACAGGCGTGATGCCACGGGCAGGTGACGGTCTTGCCAACGATGGCGCCCTCACCCAGGGGTCCACCGTAGTGACTGCAGCTTGCCCCGACGGCGAACACCTCGCCCTCGGTCCGCACCAACAACACCGATTCGCCACGCGCATGTCCCAGCAACGAAGCGCCCTCTTTGAGGTCAGCCTCGGCGACGCCCTGCTCGAGGTCCGGCCCGGCCAACGGGGTTGGTTCACTCATGCGGGCAGGTTACCAGGTCCATGCGACCCGAAAAACCACGTGCCCCGCCCTATCGACGCAGGCTCCAGAGCGGCATGGGACCCAGCGGTTGGTTCTCGATCTCGATCGCGTCGGGGGGTGACCACCCACCCAGCGCCACCGATGATTCAACGGGCAACTGCGGCAGGCGGGCATCGGCCAGGGCCCGCGCTTGCAGCGATTCGATGGACTCGGCCGGAATCCGGAAGGGCGATTCGTCAGGCCCCGCGAACACCACCACCGCACCCGCGGTCGCCCCCGCGCTGGCCGCCAGCTCGATCGGCGACACGCGCGGGCGAATCTCGTACCCCAGCGGCGCCAGCAACGCCGGCCCGGGCGCGTACATCAGCAGCCCGAAGGGCAGGCCCACAAGAACGTCCGGCGCCATCACCAGCACCCCACGGGCCAGAATCGCCAGCCGATACCCACGCAACGCCGACGCCGGAAGCGCATAGCAGAGGGTCCGCAACCAGGGGACCTGCGACCACGGAACCAACGTCGCCGACGCCCGCGCCGTGGGCACCGGCGCCGCCTCCAGGCGTAACGGGACCACCAGCGCCGCCGCGTCGACGGGTCGGGTCCGGTTCGCCGGAGGCATCTCGGACGCTGTCAGCACCTTGCCGCCCAGGCGGGTCAACTCGCTGATCGAAGACCACACGGGCGCCGGATCGACCACCGTCACCCCGCGCGGCGCGGGTGAAAATAGAAACAGCCGTTCGGGCGGGAATGCCTGCCGGCAAGCGCCCAGGTGAATCGGGTGCCGATACCCAGCGGCGATGGCGACATTTTCGGACACGGGAACGAACAGGGTCAGCCCCGGGGTGCGCGACAGCAGACCCAGCAGGCGCGCGGGAACCGCCGTCAGCCGGAGGATCCAGAACGTCGGTTCACGACGAAACGTTCCCTCGCCGCTGGCCTCGCACACCGCGGCCGAAACCTGAAAGGCCGGGTGCTGGGCGCGGGCGCGGTGCAGATACTCGATCACCAGCGGGCCCAGGCCGCGCCGCACGGTCAAGAAGACCGTCTCCGCCGCCGGCATCAGTGATGCGCCGTGATCGCGCTGAAGATCGAGCTGCAGCAAGAAACGATCGAGCGCGATCTCTCCCTCGACCGCATACGCCCACGTTTGCTCCCCACCGTAAATCACGAAGTCCACGCCGGGAGGGACGCCCTGCAGAGCCGCCACGTCATATCCCAGCGGCGCGCGCTGATCGCGAAATTGCACGAAGTGCTGCCCGGTTCCCGTGAAACACTGCCCGCCGGCCAGGCGCGCGGCGCGCGCCATCGAATCGCCTATCGGCCCCGACGCCAGCCCGACCTTCACCAGAGCATCCCGCGCGCCGCCCGCCACCCGGGCGTGCAGGATCCGCAGGTCGGGCTGCACGTCGTCCAGCGACTGATCGCGCGACCACAGCCGAAGGAACGACACCAGCCGGTCCAGCGCGGTGAACCGCACGATCATCTGACGCCCCGTCACCTGCCCCTTGCCGTCGAGGGACAGCCCTGGGACCGTGAACCTGCTTCGGCCGAGACCAATCCGCTCGAGCATCGCCCCCAGTCTAACAGAGCACCGATCGCGCACGCGCCCGCGCGCCCCGCGCCATCCTGGCGAAAAGCGGTGGTAGGCTTGTGGTCACCATGGCGTCGACGGACGACGAACGATCGTCCTCGCTGCGCGAGTTCAGCGCCGCGATCACCAACGGTCACCTGCCGGCCGTCGTCGAGCGTCTGGTGCGCGCGCGCGATTTCCCCAGGCTGGCCTTCCTGTTCGACCGGACCGGCAACCTGCCCCTGCCGCTGCTGACCGAAACGGTCAGGCGCATGGCGGCTGCGTTCGTGGCGACCAGGGACGATCCCCGCTCGCAGGGCGTCGACCGCGAGGATAGGCGGGTGGTGCAGATCCTCGGCGGCGAGGCCTTGCTGGCGCGGGCGCCGCGACCACCGTTGACCGAGGAGGATCGGCAAGCCTTCGATGCGGCGGCTTCGATTCTGGCCGGCGCGGGCGACTTGCATCGGGCCGCGACCGCCTTCGAACTGGCCGACAACCTGGCCGCCGCGGCCGAGAGCTGGGGACGGCTGGGCGATCTGGATGCGATGGAGCGCTGCCACGCGCGTGACGAAGAACGACGCGGAAAGGCCCGCGCGGAGGCGGGCGCCTGGCGTGACGTCGAGACGCAGCTGGCCGCCGGTGCGCGCGTCGCCGCGCTGCGCATCGCGCGCTCGGTGGCCAGGGGGGCCATCGCTGCGACCCGTGCCCACGTGGCCGTCGCCGACCTGACCCAGCGGCTGGTTCAGGGACGGGCGGTCACCTTTCGAACGGCGCGCGGCGCGACGGTGCGGATCGCCACCACGCCGGCGATCCTGGGACGAGATCCTGAGGCCGAGGTGACGCTGCGCGATCCGGGCGTGTCCCGGCGACATGCGCGGCTGACCTTCGATGCCGATGGCGGGCTGCTGACCGACGTTGGCTCGCGCCTGGGAACGTTCGTGGGCGGCGTGCGGCTGGACCACCCCTTGCGCCTGGGCGGCGACACGGAGGTGGCCCTGGGCCCATCGTGTCATCTCCGGCTGGCGCGCAGCCTCTCCCCCGATGGCGACCACGACGCCAGCTTCTTGGACGCCAGCTTCTTGATCGTGCGCGGCGACGGAGGCCTGGACAGCGGCATGTTGGCCCTGGTGGGCGGAGGTCCCTTGCCGCTTGGTCCGGTGCTTCCCGAGGCTGAAGGATTGTGGATCGAGTTCGACGCGACCGGCGTTCACCTGGTGCGCCGGACACCCCTGGCGCTTCGTCTGGGTGGACAACTGGCGTCTCACCGCATCGATCTGCTGCACGGAGATCACATCGAGCTCGACGGTCAAGCCAGCCTCGAGGTGGCGTGACCCCCTCTCCCGTCGACGAATCGCTGCTGGAGGCGAACGTCGCTGAACAAGCGGGCGACCCGGTCAGGGCGGTCGCGCATCTGCGGACGTACCTGGCCGCCCACCCGAAGGACCTGGCCATTCAGCTTCGCCTCGGCTGTCTGCTGGTTGCCCTCAACGAACGCAGCGCCGCCCGCTGGATGCTGGCGCCGCTCGACAATCCCGCGTCGGCCGAGCTGGCCTCCGAGGCTTGCCGCTGGTTGGCACGGCTCGACGAAGCCGAAGGCGCCCTGACGTCCGCCGAGATACGCTGGGAGCGCCTGCTGGCCAACGACGTGGACGATGCCGAGGCCCGCGCGCGCCTGGAGACGCTGCGTCCCAAGCAGCCGCGCCCGGCGACCGATCTGTCACTGGCGACTCTGGCCGCGCCAGAGGGCGTACGGACCTCGCGATTTCGGCTGATGCGGGAGCTCGGCCGAGGCTCCAGCGCCACGGTCTATCTGGTGCGCGACGAACGACTCGACCTGCCGCTGGCATTGAAGGTCCTGCATCCGCAACTGGCGGTCGCCGCTCGCGCAGAGGGGAGACAGCGCTTCTTTGCCGAGGCGCGGGTTGCGGCCAGCCTGCGCCATCCCAGCGTGGTCGCGGTCTACGACTTCGACGAGGCCACCCGCAGCCTGGCCATGGAATACGTCCCCGGCGGAACCCTTCGCGACCGCCTTCGGCGATCAGGCGGTGCCAGCGGCGGCGTCGGCCCCGACGAGGTGCTCGCCGTCACCGGGTCATTGCTCCGAGCGTTGGCCTACGTGCACGAGGCTGGCGTGGTGCACGGCGATCTGAAGCCGGGCAACGTGTTGCTGCGCGCGGCCGGCGAGGTGGTCGTCGCGGATTTCGGCGGCGCCTGTCTGGGCGGCGCGACCGCGGGAGGCGAGCAAGGAACGCCGCTTTACCTGGCGCCCGAGCAATTTCGCGGCGCCTCGGCATCGACGCTGACCGATTTGTTCGCCGCGGGCGCGATCCTCTGGGAGCTGGCCAGCGGCTCGCCGCTGCGCCGCCGTTCCGATCTGCTGATCAGCCCCGAGGCGCAAGGCGCCACGCTGTCCGCGGCGCTGTTCGCATCCTTGGGCGCGATCGGCGCACGCCTGCACGCCCTGATCCTGGCGCTGACAGCGCCGCAGCCGGGGTCCCGTCCCGCCAGCGCCCGGGCCGCCCTGACCGCGCTGTCCTCTGGGTAAGCACGTCAGGCGTCGGCAACCCTCCGGTGCTTACTTGCCGGGCTCCTCTTCGTCCTCGACAGAACCGGCCACCGATTCGGCCCGCTCCTTGGCGGCCGCTGCCTTGCGCCCCGAGGCGTCGCCGAAGCCGAACTGAACGCCCACGGTGCCGTCGACCACGACGCCCGTGTTGGGCATGCTGAAGAACACGTTTCCCTGCGCGACCAGGGCCGCGACCTTGGTGATCTCGACGATGATGCCAATCCCGCCCGTCAGCAGGATCCGCCCGAACAGCACCGTGTCCTGGAACGGCGCGGTCCCGGTGCCCGGGGGTGGATTCACGGTCACGATGCCGCGAATGCCTTCACCGCCGCCACCGCCCACGCCCCAGAACAGTCGTGTCCGCTGCTGCTTGGTGTAGTGAAGCAGTCGAAGCACCACCGCGTGCGCGCCCGACGCCGAGACGTTGCTGGAGACGCCCTTGGGGCGAAGGATGAACTGATTGCGGCCCTCGATCGCGATCGCCCAGTTGGGCGTGAAGCTGTACCCAATGGTAGGAACCACATGCGCCAGGCCCGCCCACTCCAGCGCCGACGGGATGGGCGGCGAGTGCTTTGGATCGTCGAAGCTGTTCACCAGGGACTCGGGCTTGCCGGAGAACGGAAACCCGACGCCGCTGCCCACGCTGATGCCGAACCAGAAGCGCCGGTTGCCGTACTTTCGATCCAGAACGTCGTCGTCGACTGCCAGCGGATCTTCCTCTTCACGGCGCTTCTTGGGATGGGGACCGGAGCGGTTCACGATCAACATCACGTTCGGACTCTCGGCGCGCCCGTTCGAGACCACCGGCTGGTCCGATACGTCCAGACCCTCGAAATAGAACTGAAGCGACTTCCCGTCGATCACCTTCTTGGGCAGCACCGCCTGCCACCAGCCCTTGGGTGACTTCTCCATCGCGATGCTTTCGAAGTCCTGCATCTCGAAGCCCTTGTAATAAAGGTTGACGTTCTCGATCCCCATCTTCGGCGAGGCTGCACAACGCAGGGTCAGCTTCTTCCCCGGCGGGGTGTCATTGGGATAAGGACAGTCGAGCGCCTCGATCTTCTTGGGCAGATCAGGCTCGCCGCCCGAGTCCTCCTTGGAACCCCCTCGGCGCCGCTTCGATCCCCCGGACTCCGTCTCCGCCTCGGTGGTGGGAAGCCCCAGGTCGTCCTCGGCCTCCGACTTCCGACCCTTCGTTCCCGACGACTTGCCCGACGGCGCGGCGTCGCCCGCCCCCACGGCGCTCCGCTTCGCCACCGCGGCCGCGAAGGCGTCCTTCAACAGGGCGTCCGTCAGGTTGCGGTCCAGCCGGATGTCCGCCTGAATGTCCAGCGCCTTGTCGAAGTAGTGCTGGGCCTTCGGCTTGTCCTTGAACCCCACCAGATAGACAGCGCCCAGGTGAATATAGGTGCGCGCCATCACCGGGTGCGTCTCGAGGCCAGCCTTCTTCCCGGACTTCTCCGCGTCCAGCAGCGACTTCTTCGACGCCTCGAACTCCGCGGTATCGAAGTCATCCATCGCCTTCTTGTTCAACTGCACCAGCCGGTCAATGATGGCCTGGTCTTGGGCCCGCGCTCCACGCGCGCCCGCGGCCACCATCAGGAGGGCCAGCACAAACGGCACCGTCCGCCGGGCGCCGCTGCGCACCCAAGAATCCGCGCAAGAAGCGGTCGCCGATGGGAAGCACGTCGGATGAAGACGGTTCGAAGGAGAACGGATCATGGAGTCGTACCTTCCTTTATCGCGCCGATTTTTCCTACTGTTTATTGCTGGACAATGACGAATTCCACTCGCCGGTTCTTCTCACGGCCGGCCGTGGTGCGGTTGGTCTCGATGGGCTGATCGGGACCGTACCCGATGGCCTCCAGGCGCGTCCCATCCACCCCCTGCCCCACCAGATGCGCCCGAACCGCCTCCGCCCGAGCTTGCGACAGCGCCATGTTCCGAGCGCGAGGTCCCTGCGTGTCGGTGTGCCCCTCGATGCGGACCCGCAGCGACGGACGCGACCGCAACGCGCCCGCAATCTCGGCCAGCAAGCCGTAGCTCTTGGACAGGATCCCCGCCTTGTTGGTCTCGAAGAAGATCTTCTGCTTCAGCTCGATACGCTCGTCGGTGATGACGATGTGCTGGTACTTCTGCGGGCAGCCGCCGTTGCTCTGGGGACCGGCGGCCAGCGGGCACTGGTCGGCCGCATCGGCCACGCCGTCCTGGTCGTTGTCCGGCTCGGGGCACCCGTCGGTGTCCTCGAACCCGTCCTTGTCCTCGGCCTCGACCGGACACTTGTCGGCAGCATCAGCGATGCCGTCCTGGTCGTTGTCGGGCTCCGGGCAGCCATCGGTGTCCTCGAAGCCGTCCTTATCCTCGGCCTCGCCACGGCACTTGTCCTTGGCATCGGCGATGCCGTCCTGGTCGTCGTCGGGATCCGGGCAGCCGTCGGTGTCCTCGAAGCCGTCCTTGTCCTCGGGTTCCCCGGGGCACTTGTCGGTCTTGTCGGGGACGCCGTCGCGATCACGATCGGCGACACCCACGCAGCTCTCCTGGGCTGACAACCGCAATGCTGCCCGAACGTTGTCCTCCGAGATGCGCAGGTGCTCACGCGCACGGAAGTAGTCGCCCTCATCCAGCTCCTGCAGCGCGAAGGTCGCGTGGGCCTCTGTCAGCGCCAGTTCCTTCGGCGCGCAACGAAGCGCACCTTTCCTGCGCGCCTCCATCGCCTGCACGCGAACGTCCTCGACGCCCGCCGAAAGCTGCGTTCCGGCGCAACCCGCGAGCGACAGCGACAACGCCAGCGCGATCAGCGCCACGACCCGAGACGGTCGGACCAGGGCGTGGGCCACGTCGGTCCGGCCTCCGTTCATGGAGGGCCTCCCCCCGGCGGCACGCCAGGCGACGATCCCTTCGCGCCGTCCTCGGTCGTGGTGGTCGTCGCGATCTTGCGCGCGCGTTCCGCAAACGTCTCGGCTCGTCGGCCGTATTCGATGGCGACCTGATACTCCGCGTGGTCGCCCTCTTCCTGGGCCTTCTTCAGATACTCGACGGCACTGACGTACTCATACGGCGCGGCCGCCTCGGCGCCTGCCCGCTTGGCTTCGGTCACAGCTTCGCGGGCCTTGCCGTGCACCTGTTGCAAATACCCAACTGGTCCGCATCCCGCTGCGCCGAGAACCATCAACCAACAGCAACACGAGCGAAGCGTATGAAAGCCGAGGCGACCAACTGACGCCCGATGCTTCGCACACGCCTCCGATCCGCGGTCGAGGTCGCGACACCGGCGCAAGGTAGGCGCAAGGTAGCAAACTCCTGCGAGCGCGGTCAAACCGCGGAAAGTGCTGCGCAAGCAGGCACTCAGGGACGCCCCATCGCGCGCGATTTCGTCGCGAGTCTCCTTGCGCCCCTCCGCCATCCGCGATATTGACCCTACTATCCCGTTTTCGATCCTTTGCCCACGCAGCAAACACCCCGTCCCGGAGGCCAGTCGGTGAAACAGCTTATCGCTTACCTGCTTGATCACGCGATACTCGATTTTTCCGGCGATTTGACGCTGGACACCATCAGGGACTTCCTTCGCGATGACGACTCATCGGCCGGGCGGGCGCTTCTCGCAAAGCTCGTGAAAGAGGGAAGCGTAGACGATATGGTTGTGACGCTTGCGGATTGCCTGCAGGAATATCTGCGCACGGGTCTCACCGAAGGTGTCGTGCTCGACCAGATCAAGCTGTACAGCGAGAGCTGAACCCGGCCCCGCCTTCCCTCCGACCGCCGGCCGCCAACCGGGGCCTGCCGGTGTCGGACAATCGCGAGCCCGTGTCTGCGTTAGCGTCGGGTTTGGCTGTGCTCTTGCGCTTGCGTTGGCGAGCCAAGGCTGCAGCGAGCTGGCTGAGCAGCAGCCCCGTTCCGGGGTGTGTGCACCGTTCGAGTTGGTCGCGCTTTCGCCGGTCGACCGCGCGGTTGGCGTGTCCCCGGATGCCCCGGCGGCCTTCACCTTCACCGACTTCCCAGAGCCGAACAGCGCCAACGCGCAGAACTTCGGGATCTTCTCGGGTCCGTATTACTTCACGGCCCACGAATCCGTGGACCTGATCGGTCGATCGATCCGCTTCAAGACCACCTCGTCATTGCCGACCGGTCTCGAGTTCACGCTACGCATGTCGCCACAGGTGGCTTCCTTGCGGGGCTGTCCGCTGGCACCACCGGCGCCGCTCCCCGATGGCAAGCTTCAAGACAGCTACCATTTTTCCTTTCGAACCATCGAGCCCGGCACCCCCGCGCCGCCGATTGACCCTGAACCAAGCCCCGCCACCTACCAAGATTTTCTGGACGTCGCGGCGGCCCACTGTGGCGGCGGTTGCCACCTGGCGGCCCCGGTCGCACCCGGTCTTCCCGGCGATTGCTTGCCGACCCCGGCGGGCCACCTGTCCCTGTGCGCTATCGAAGCCTACGGACACGTGGCCGGCGTGTCGTCTCGACAGGTGTCACGCCTGGCAATCGTCGCCGCGCACGATTCGGCGCGCAGCTACCTGTTGCGCAAGCTGCTGGGCGCGCCGCCGTTGACAGGACACACCGGTCCGCCGGGCGACCAGCTGACCGAGGCCGAGCTGCGCGTGGTGCAAAGCTGGATCGACAGCGGCGCCAGGCGCTGATCAGCTCCGTCCGCTAGGACGGACCGGCCAAGCGCTCGATCGCGGCTTCCAGCCGTACCAGCGCCGCATCCAGCTCGATCAGCTTGGCGCGATCCTTCTCGACGGCTTCGGGGCGAGCGTTGGCCACAAACTTCGGGTTGGCCAGCTTCTTCGCGATCCATTCGCGATCGTCGGCCACCGCGGCCCGTTCCTTCACCAGCTTCGCGCGTTCCGCCGCGGGATCGACCAGGCCCGACAGCGGCACCACCACCTCGACGTCGCCGGCCATTGCGGTCGCGGTCGGGCCGTCGATGTTCGGCGACAGGGTGCTGGTGCCAACCCGCCGCACCCGCACGAACTCGCAGCGCCCCTGCTCGGCGATCAACTGCTTGTACCCGTCCAGGATGGTCTTCTTGTAGTCGTCTCCCACGGTCAGGATGGCGGTCAGGCGTGCCGACGACGGCAGATTCTTGTCCGCGCGGATCCCGCGCAGGGCCACCACCACCTTCTGAACCAGCGCCATCGACGCCTCGGACGCATCGTCCAGGAAGCGCACGTCGCGTACCGGATAGAGCGTGATCATGATGCTCTGGGGAGCGCCGGCGGCCTTGGGCAGCTGCTGCCAGATCTCCTCGGTCACGAACGGCATGAACGGATGCAAGAGCCGCATCGCCGTCTCCAGCGCGGCCACCAGCGCGCCCTGCACCCGCCAGCGCCGTTCTCGGTCCTGGGCTGGGTCCTGCGACTCGCGCGTCAGGGCCGCCTTGGCCAGCTCGATGTACCAGTCGCACAGCTCGTTCCACACGAAGTGGTACACAGCTTGTGCCGCGTCCGCGATGCGATAGTCCTCGAGCGCCTGATCGACCGCTTCGACAGCGCGCTGCACGCGCGACAGGATCCAGCGTTCCGGGAGATCCAGCTCCACGCCGTCGGGGCCATCTGCCACCTTGTCGGCAAAGCGCTCGGCGTCGAACCCGTCCAGGTTCATGAGCGCGAAGCGGGTCGCGTTCCAGATCTTGGTGGCAAAGCGTCGGGCGTCCTCGACGTTGGCGATCGAGAACTTGATGTTCTTGCCCTGGGCCGCCTGGGTGCTCTGCCAGGCCAGCGCGAAGCGCAGCGCGTCCGCGCCGTACTTCTCGATGACGTCGACGGGGTCGATGGTGTTCCCCTTGACCTTCGACATCTTCTCGCCCTTCTCGTCCGTCACCATCGTGTGCAGGTACACGGTGCGGAAGGGAACCTTCTTCATGAAATGCAGGCCGGCCATCATCATGCGCGCCACCCAGAAGAAGAGGATGTCGTAGCCGGTGTCCAGGACCGTCGTCGGGTAGAAGGTCTTGAGCTCGCGCGTTTCCTCTGGCCAGCCCAGGGTCGCGAACGGCCACAACCACGACGAGAACCAGGTGTCCAGCACGTCCGGATCCTGTTCCAGCGTGGCCGCCCCGCAGGCGCTGCAGGCGGTGGGCGTGGTGCGGGCGACGGTGATCTCCTTGCAGCCGGTGCAGGTCCAGGCGGGGATGCGATGGCCCCACCACAGCTGGCGTGAGATACACCAGTCCCGGATATTGCGCATCCAGTGGAAGTAGGTCTTGGACCAGCTCTCGGGGACGAACTTGGTGCGGCCCTGCTCCACCGCCTCGATGGCCGGCTTGGCCAGCGGCTCCATCTTCACGAACCACTGCGTGGACAGCATCGGCTCGACCACGGTTTCGCAGCGCTGGCAATGCCCGACGGCGTGCACGTGCGGCTTGCTACCGCGTTCGAGTCCCAGCTCTTTCAGGCGCGCCTTCACGGCCTTGCGCGCGGCGAAGCGATCCAGGCCGGTGAAGGGCGCGCCGACTGCCGTCACCACCCCCGCCTCGTCGAAGATCGACAGCATGGCCAGCTTGTGTCGCTGTCCGCACTCGAAGTCGTTGGGATCGTGCGCGGGCGTCACCTTGACCGCGCCGGTGCCGAACTTCGGATCGACCAGAATCGGATCGGCGATGACGGAGAATTCGTAACCCGTCAGCGGGTTGCGGATCCGCTTGCCAATCTTGGCGCTGTGGCGCGGGTCATCCGGATGCACCGCCACCGCGGTATCGCCCAGCATCGTCTCGGGTCGGGTGGTCGCGATGACGATCTCACCCGAGCCATCGGCCAGCGGATAGGCGAACTCGTACAGCTCACCCTGCGCGCCCTCGTCGTAGTCGACCTCCAGGTCCGACAGCGCCGTGCGACACGACACGCACCAGTTGATCAGCCGGCGGGCGCGGTAGATCAGCCCTTCTTCGTGCAGGCGTACGAAGGCTTCGGTCACCGCCGCCGAGTACTGCGGTTCCATCGTGAACTTCAGCCGGTCCCAGTCCAGCGAGCAGCCCAGCTTCTTCAGCTGTTCGAGGATCCGATCGCCCGACTTCGCCCGCCACGCCCAGATCCGTTCGACGAAGGCCTCGCGTCCGATGTCGTGACGCGACTTCTTCTCTTCGGCCTTCAGCTGGCGCTCGACCACCATCTGGGTCGCGATGCCCGCGTGGTCGGTGCCGGGCAACCACATGGCGTTGTAGGCGGCCATGCGCTTCCAGCGCGTGAAGATGTCCTCGATGGTGAAGCCCAGCGCGTGCCCCATGTGGAGAAAGCCGGTGACATTCGGCGGGGGAATGACGATGGCAAAGGGTGCCTTGGGCGCTTGCGCGTCGGCGTGGAAGTACCGCCGCTCCGTCCACTCCTTGTACCAGCGGGCCTCGAATGATGCGGGATCGTAGTTCTTGACGAGTTCAGACATAGGGACTTTCGCAGCGAAGAACGGGGCGACGCCGGGTTAGATCCGGCCGCGCTTCTGGAGCTCTTCGCGGATGATGGCCTCGGCCAGTTCGGGAACAATCTCCCAGGCAATCCTCTCGATGATTTCTTTCGACAGCTTGGCGACGGCTTCGTACTCGGGGCCGCGTGCCGAAACGGCGGCCATGCGCTCGGCGACCCGCGATGCGACCGAGGCGGCCACTTGCCCACCCAGCCCAGTGGCGGCGGCACCAACCCGGGGTGCGGCCGTGACACGCGCCGGAGCGAAGGCGCCCCCGGGAACAGCCGTGCGGGGAGGCGGCTGAAGCCCCGCCACGGGCAGTCCCGTGGTCGCGCGCATCTGGCTGGCCTGCGGCTGCGGCGCGGGACCGCGAACCGCCGGCGGGTACGGCGCCACCGGGCTCGGCCCGTGGGCGGGACTCGGCATCCCGGGGCTACGAACCGGAGCGGGCGCGGCGCCCGGTCTGGCGGTCGCCACGCCGGGACGCAAGCCCGGAATCAGCGACGGGCGCATCGCGGTCGCAGGCGGCGATGCGGTTCGCAAGGGCGCAACGCTCTCGCGTCCATCCGCCTGGGGTGGCGGCCCGCTGACGGAGATCTCGCCGTAGTCGTCCATCACGGACGGCGATTGCGGAACCGCGCGCGCCGGCGGAGACGGTCCCGCGAGGGGCCCCTTGGCCAGCGCATCGGCGATACCCGCCACCAGCGACGAGGACTCGAACGGCTTGGTAAATTGACCGTCCGCACCGACCTGGCGCGCGCGCGCGTCGTCGAACGGATTGTGCAAGGACGTCAGGATGTAGACCGGTACGCCCCGCAGGGCGGGATCGGACTTGATGCTCAGGCACAGATCGTATCCCGACCCGGTTGGCATCACGCTGTCAGCGATCACCAGATCGGGACGGCCCCTCTCGGCCAGCGACAACGCTTCTTCCGCCGAGCGGGCGGTCACCAGCGACAGGTCCTCCCCCGCCAACGTCATCGCGAAGGCCTTCTGAATCGTCACACTGTCGTCGGCGATCAGGATACGCTTCGCCATCTATCCCTGTTGGATATCATGTGGAGACAACTCGGGTCAATGTCGCGCAAATCCGCAATCGCTGGGTTGACGCTGTGGTCAGCGACGATGTCCAGATATAGTTCGGGCGTGCTTCGCCCCCCCCGCCGCCGCCGAATCGGGACGCGCACCCGAGGCACGGCGCGGGCGGCTGTCGTGTGGTCTTGTTTAGTGTCTTGCTTGGCGGGTTGGACCCTCGGGTCCGGAGGCGCGCGCGCAGACGAGGATGATTGGCAAGTCGCCGGGCGCGCGGGCCTGGCGGGCGTGGTCGCCGACGGACGCAGCCCCCTGGGCCTCGGCGTTGGCGGTGACCTTCAGTACGGCCTGGACGACGCGTGGTCCCTGCACCTGTCGCTGTCGGGAGCCGGACAGCGGGTCGACGCCGACACCTCCCACATGCTGCCGGGCGGGACGGTCTGGTCGTACGCCGCGTTCGCCGGTCTCGGGTACACGATGGACGTCCTGCGCCTGCTTCCGACCTTCGAGGCGGGGCTGGGCGTGCTGGGCATGGGAGGCGCGGTCACGAGCTCCCGTCTGGCGGTGGGCGTGCAAGTCGGCATGGGGGCCGACTATCTGCTCACGCCGCGCTTCAGCCTGGGCCTGACCGCGCAGTACGTCTTCGCTCCGTTCGATCTCTTCTCGCACGTGCTGGCGGGCGATCAGACACCGCAAGCGTTCGCGTTCTGCACGCGCGCCACCTGGATCCTGCGCTGATCAGTGGCGGCGGGCCGGCGGGGCCGCGCCCTTGCGGCGATGCTCGCGCATCACGATGCGAATCGGCGTTCCTTCGAAGCCGTACGCTGCGCGCACCTGATTGGCCAGATATCGCCGATACGAAGGCGGGATCACGTCAGCATGGTTGGTGCTGAACACGAACGTGGGGGGCTGGCTGGACACCTGGGTCGCAAAGTACAGCCGCGCGTGCTTGCCAGTCGACCCCGAGGGCGGCGGATGCTCGGCGACCACGGTCTCCACGAACCGGTTCAGCTCGCCGGTGGGAATACGGCGCGAGGTCTGCTCGAACGCGCGCATGGCCGCCCGAGGAATCTCGCCGACGCCCGCACTCGTCAGCGCCGACGCCCAAAAAATCGGCGCCCACGACAGAAACGGAAACGTCTCCTTGGCCGCCTGCAAGAGCTCGTCGGTCTGCCGGCGGGGCACCAGATCCTTCTTGTTGAGCAAGATGATGGCCGCGCGGCCAGCGTCCTCGATCAAGCCGGCGATCTTGGCGTCCTCGGTGGTGGGTCCCACCCCCGCGTCGATCACCAGCACGGCCACGTCGGCGCGCGCGAGCTGATCACGCGCCATCTTCGCTGACACCGCGTCGGTCAAGGTCTCGACCGTGCGGCGGCGGCGCAGGCCGGCGGTGTCGACCAGAACGAAATCCTGCCCGCCCACGCTGAACGGCGTGTCGATGGGATCGCGGGTCGTACCCGGCACGTCGTGCACCAGAACCCGCTCCTCACCCAGCAACCTGTTCACCAGGGACGACTTTCCGGCGTTGGCCTTCCCGATGAACGCGATGCGGATGGGTCCGTGCGCGGGGGCGGCGTCCGGGGTGGTCGCGGGAGCTTCCGGCTCACCCTGATCGTCGGCGGCGGAAGCGACCTCGACCGCCGGACCGTCCGAGGGATCGTCGCCCTGCCCTTCCGCCTCCGGGTCGACTTCGGGCTCAGCTACGACCTCGGTGCCCGGGCCCAGCAAGACGACCACCCGATCCAAGAGGTCGCCCACCCCGCGTCCGTGCCCGGCCGACAAGGGGAACACGTCGGGGAAGCCCAGCCCGTAAAAATCGGCCATTCCGGCTTCGTGCTTGCCGGAGTCGACCTTGTTGGCAGCCAGCACCACCGGCTTGTTGGCCCGGCGCAACAGCATCGCGACCTCGCTGTCGACCGGGGTCAGGCCCTCGATCGCATCGACGACGAACACCACCACGTCCGCCTCCGCCACGGCCTTCAAGGTCTGGGCACGCATGGCGCCCAGAATGCCGTCGGCCGACGGATCCAGCCCGCCTGTATCCACCACGCGGAAGCGCGCGCCCATCCATTCGACCACGCCGTAGCGCCGATCGCGGGTGACCCCCGGCATGTCTTCCACCAGCGCCGGCCGCCCGCCGACCATGCGATTGAACAGCGACGACTTGCCCACGTTGGGGCGCCCGATCAGGGCCGCCAGCGGACGACCCACATCCTGGGCGTCACTGGAGGCGCGGTACTTTTTCATCGGTCGTAGCCCAGGTGCGCGACCGCGCCTTGCGACGACGTCCACTCCGGCGCGACCTTCACGTGCAAGCGCAGGTGCGCGGGACGACCCAACAGCTCGTTGATCTCCAGCCGGGCGCGCGAGCCGATCTCCTTGATCATGGCGCCACCCTTGCCCACCACGATGCTCTTCTGGCTGTCGCGCTCGACCATGATCGTCGCGTCGATCACGACATCCTTGCGATCGACGCGTTCTTCCCAGTTGTCGACCAGCACGGCCGTCGCGTAGGGCAGCTCTTGCTTCAACGCCGCGAACAGCTGCTCGCGAATCAGCTCGCCCGCCAGGAACCGCTCGGTGCGATCGGTCAGCATTTCGGGGGAGAAGAGCGGCTCGCCCTCGGGCAGCACCTTGGCCAGCTCGGCGATCAGGCCGGGAACACCGGTGCCCCGCCGCGCCGATACCGGCACCAGCGCCGCGAAGTTGGCGATCTCGTTCCAGGCGGTCAGCACCGGGAACAGCGACGGCTTGTCCTTCACCGTGTCGACCTTGTTGATGGCCAGCACCACGGGACGTTTCGTCTCGCGCAGCAGATCCAGGATGCGACGTTCCTCGGTGGACACCTTCACCGCGTGGGCGCTGTCGGGCGGCGTGACCACCAGCAGCGCGGCGTCGACGCCCTCCACCGCGCCCAGCGCTTCATCGAGCATGAAGCGACCGAGGGCGTTGCGGGCCGAGTGGACGCCGGGGGTGTCGACGAACACGATCTGCCCTTCCGGTCCATTCCACACGCCCAGGATGCGGTTGCGGGTGGTCTGTGGCTTCGAGCTGACGATGGCCAGCTTCTGTCCGACGATCTGATTCAACAGCGTGGACTTCCCGACGTTCGGAAGACCAAGAATGACAACGGTACCAGCAACCATGAAGCGCACCTATATAGGGCCCACAGCCCCCGGGCGCGAGCAAAAAGGGGGTCTCCTCCGGGAATCGGGCCGGTTCCCGCTTGACGCGCCCCACGGAACCGGAGATATCCGCCAGATGCCCGCCCCCGCTCGCCGCCCCGACCGCGTCATTCTGGCCCGCCGCTGGGGGCTCCTCGGTAGCGCGGCGCTCGGGCTGTCTCTCCTGTCCCTGGCCGGCCCGGCCCTCGCCGCCCCCAGGGCCGAGCTGAGCGCGGTGGAGACCGCGTCGGGCGCCATCGAGCTGCGCGAGGGCTCGACCGCGCTGGTGACCATCCCGCTTGCGACGCCGCCGCTGCGCCGTGGGCTGGCCAGCGTCCGCGAGCTGACCATCCAAGGCCACCGCGTGGCCGAGCTTCGATTGCCCGTCCGTGGCCGCGCGGCCGAGGAGGTCTGGGTCGGCGATCTGGCGGCGCGTCCCCCGCGGGTCATCTGGTCGGGTCTCTCGGGCGTTCGCGACAGCGACGGCGAAGTGGCGGTGCTGGTGCAGGTGACGCCCGAGCGCATCTTCGAATACCAGACCTCGACGCAGGTCAGCCGCTGCGATGACCAACCGGTCCGGCTGTTCCCGCGGGCCTGGGACTTCGCGACCTCCCGCTTCCGGCCCATCCTGTCGACGCCCCCCGCGCCCGCGAAGCAGAAGCTGGTCGCGCGTCGCGAGGATCCGGCCATGCCGACCGGGCGACCGCTGGGTGGATTTCACTTCGTCGCGGCCTCCACGACAGGCGCCGCGGGCGCCGATGCGCGGGGCCTGGCCTCTCCCACGGCCCTGGACGACGGCGATCCCAAGACAGTCTGGATCGAGGGTCTGGGCGGCGATGGCCGCGGCGAATTTCTGACCGCCCGCGCGACCGCCGGAGCGTACCACGTGCGCGGCGTTCGGATCGTCCCGGGCGACGCTTCGACGCCGGCCGCGTTCAAGGCCCGCAACCGACTGAAGTCAATCTTGCTGGCGCTGGGGCCTGACCCGAGCCAGCAATTCGATGTCGAGTTCCCCGAGGATCCCGCCTCCGGCAGCGCCAAGACCGGCCTTCCGTACTGGGTTCCGTTGCCCGCGCCGATCGAGGCCACCTGCGCGACGGTGGTGATCCGGGAGCTTTACCGCGGCTCCGAGTCAACGCCTCGGGGCAGCGGCGGCACGACCGCCATCTCGGATCTGGAGTTGTTCACCGATCTCGACGACGCCACCGGCGTCGCGCGGCTGATCGCCGACGCCAGCACCGGCGGCGATTGTCAGGCCCGCGTGCCCTTGCTCGCGCGGTTGGGCGAGCTGGGCGTGGTCCCGCTGGCCGAGGCCATTACGAAGGCCGCGGGCGCGGGCCGGGCGTGCCTGGTGCAAGGACTGGTACAACTGGACGGCGCCGCCCGCGTTCCCGTCGCGCTGAAGGCGCTGGCCGGGGCGCTGATCGGCGCCACCGACGCGGAGGAACGCCAGATCACGGGCGTATTCGCCCGTGCCACGCCTGCGCCCATCGAGCCCCTGGCGGCCACGCTGCTGGATCCCAAGGCCACCGACGACGATCGCGCCCGCGCGGCGCGCGTCCTGGGCGCGCTGCCCGATGCGGCGGCCACCGACGCGCTGATGGGTGCGGTCGGCACTGGCCCCCCCGCGCTGCGCCTGGAAATCGTGCAAGCGCTGGGGAAGTCGCGCGCGGCCTCGGTCGCGAAGCTCGTGGACGCGCTGGCCCGCGCGCGCGCGGCCACCGACACATCGACCGCGCGGGTGGGCGATCTGATTCGTGCCTTGCCGGCGCTGGCCCGTCGGTCGACCGCGGACGCGGCTGCGGCGCACCAGGCGTTGCGGGCCGCGCTGCGCGAACCGGCCGCGTTCGAGATCCGCGCGCGCACCATCATGGCGATCGGCGCCGTCGGCGGCGTAGATCTGGCGCCCGAGCTGGCGACCGTCGCGTCGGCCGCGGACGATCCCGTGCTGCGCCACCTGGCCGTCCGCGAGCTGGCGGGCCTGGATACACCCGCGACGCTGGAAGCTCTCCGCCGCGCGCTCGGCGATCCCGATCCCCGCGTCCGCGAGACCGCCGCCGACGGGCTGGGCACACGTCGCGACGCCGCGGCCGAACCCTTGCTGATCGCGGGGGCCAAGCAGGAGGACTGGCCGCTGGTGCGGCGGGCCGAGGTCGAGGCGCTGGGGCGGCTGTGTGGCCTGGCCGGACGTGACCTGCTGATCCGGGCCATCCAAAAGGACGTCGACGACGTCCGAAGGGCGGCGCTGGTGGGGCTGGCCCGCTGCAAGGATCCGCGTTCCGCGTCGGTCCTGCTTCAGGTGGTGAAGGCCCGGCGCGTGAACGGCTCCCTGCGCGAACTGGGCGCGGCGCTGCTGGGTGAACTGGCGGACGCGCGTGCCGCCAAGCCGCTGGCAGACTTGCTGGCGGGACTGGTCAACGAAGCCGAGGGCGACCTGGCCATCGAAGCCGTGGTCGTGGCGTCCCTGCGGGCTTTGGGACGACTGGGCGGCCCCGACGCGGGCGCGGCCGCCGCCCTCCTGGCGCGCGACACGCGACATCCCTACCGCCAGCTCGCCATCGAGGCGCTCGGACAAATCTGCGATCCCACCGCGGGTGCGGCCGCGCTGGCGGCGGTGCGCGCCGGAGCGGACGCGCCGTTGGCGGGGGCCGCGACCGCGGCCGAGCTTCGCTGCCGCAGCCGCGGGGTTCCGATCGTGCCGACGCGCGCTGCCAGCGCGCCGGCTCTTGCGCCCACCGGGGGCCCCGCTTCCAACGTCCCAGGCCCCACGTCCAACCGCGGCCCCTCGTCGGGCACTCCGGACTCCTCGCGCTCCACGTCGCCGAATTGAAGCGCCGGGCGCTCGGGGTCTGACCGTGGCTCAGCCCGGAACGCCGTCGTCGCTCCCTCCGCGCAGAAAGGCGCGGAGCTGCTCCGCGGTCTCCGTTGGATTCTGCTCGGGGAAAAAATGCCCGCCCACAATCGAACGGCCACGCACGTCCTCCGCCCAACGTCGCCAGATTCCCAGCGGTCCTCCTGCGGCTTGGTACCACGTATCGAGGGGTCCGCCGGCGCCCCAGAGGACAAGCACCCGCGACTGGATGTGCCGCCCGCGCGCGAGGTCCGCCAGGTCGTGGGCACGATCGAGCGTCGCGGCGGCGCGATACTCCTCGCAAACCGCGTGCACAGTCTCCGAATCGCGGAGCGCGGCGACATAGGCATCACGAACTTCAGCGGGGAACGTGCTCGCATCCGAGCCCCAGCCGCTGAGGGCATCCTCGACAACGGCATCAGGAGCGGCCAGCAGCAATCGCTCGGGCAACGGCTCGGGCTGGGCAAGCAAGGACCAGGGCCAGAAGGCAAGCGCGAACCGTGCGTCCGCGCGATCGAAGGCCTCGCTGGTGGGAATCACGTCCAGCAGCGCGAGGCGCTCCACGCTGTCCGGATGGTCCAAGGCCAGGCGGTAGGCAACGCGCCCCCCGCGATCGTGACCGACCACCGAGAACCGAGGAAAGCCTTGGGCCTCCATCAAGCGACGCATATCGAGGGCCAAAGCGCGCTTTGCGTACGGCGCATGATCGGGCGAGGAGGTGGGTTTGCCGCTCGCCCCGTAGCCACGCAGATCAGCACACACCACCCTGAAGTCGCGCGCCAGAAGCGGCGCCACGTGACGCCACATCAGGTGCGTCTGCGGAAAACCGTGCAGCAGCAGAAGCCCAGGGCCGGCACCGCTTCGGCGCACGAAAATATTGGTGTCGCCAACGTCGACCAGAGCCGCGTCGAATTCGTCGAACATGACCTTCAGGTCTGGTACCCGGAAGGGTGTGGAAGTTCAAGTCTTCTCGACCGCCGAGCGAGCTCCCGATGATGGGTCTCACAAATGGGCGGCGCCCACGGCCATGGTCACGTCGGCGGTGGTGGAGCCCGAGTCGCACGGACCGCCTTCTCCCCGAAATATCGTGGCGGCACCGTAGGCCAATTCCTCGCCTAGAAGACCCGTGCTGGCGCGCGACACCACGACTGGGTCGTCGCAATGAACGTCCCCCAGCTCATTGGGCTTCACGCGAAAGGCGCGCGCCTCGACCAGCTGTTCGGCCACGCAACCAAATTTGTTGATCGAGTAGGGCACCGTGAGCTCCTGACTCTGGGGCGCGCAGAGGTACCGCAACGAGCCCCCGCCGCCAACCTTCGTCGCCCGGAGCACCACAACACCGGGCTGCTCCGGGGAGAAGAGCTGCTGGACGTCCACCGGAACGATCACCTGGCCGGTGATGGACACCCCATTTTCGCAGCCGGCGGCGAGCACCAACGACGCGGCGACCAACCAGGCGGCGCCGTGCAGCCGGAGTGATCGGACGCGGCGATTCACCTTCGGGAGGGGTCTCATTCCTTCCGGAGAACGCAATGATCGGGCCAACCGAGCGCGCGGCGGCCAAGCGACGTCCCGACCGCGCCGCCCGCCACGCACCGGAACACGATCGCGACAAGGATGTCCGGGGCGGGCCCGCGGCCGACCCGCAATGGAGTGTGCCCCACTGCTTGAGATACCCGGGCGAGGCCACCCGGACCGGACTACTCGTAGGCAACAACCGCGAACGTGGTGGTTCCCAGCCAGGAGACCAATCCGGTGGTCAGGTTCACAACGCCGGTAGTCGCGGTCGGGATGCTATTGCTCACCACGCCAGAGTGGAGTTTTGGTCGAACTGGGCGAAGCCGTTGGGTACGGTCGCAAGTGTCTCTCCGGTGGAACGGAGGATTTGTGTTTCGCCCCCGCTCCCAGGCATGCCGCTCGAAAGCGTCCCGTAGTAGTGAACCGCGATGACTCGTTGTTGGCGGCTTCGCTTCTCGTCGCAGCAGCCACGCTGGGGGACACGGCGAGCTGGCGTTCGCTCATGCGGCCCTGTTGGATGAGTCGCACTTGAAGGAGTCGTGGAGTTCGCGCTCGACGCCGCGAATGAAGCACTCGATGACGGGGTTGACCAGGTGGGGATGAGTCGCAGGTGCCAGGTGGCCCGCGTCTACCTGCATCTGCCTCGCGTGCGGCAGCAGGCTCGCGAGAACCTCGGTCGCAATCTGTGCAGCTCGCGGGCTCTCGCGGCCCGCAATCAGGCAGACCGGGGCAATGATCTGTTTGCACCTCTCCGCTGTCAGGACTTGTGTTGCCACGGCGTGAATCTCCAGCACGGTCTTCGGTAGCATTTCGCACAGCGCACGTCGTCGCTCCTCCGTCATCCGCGAGAACGCGCCGCGACCGCTCCAGTAGTCAACGAACGCAGCGGCTCCGACGCGAGCATCGCCGTTGCACAGAGCCGCTTCGATCTGCTGGTGCACGGTCAGCATGTCCGCCACTGCCGCATCGTGAGGAGGCAGCATCTGGTAGGGGATCGGCTCGAACAGGCTGAGACTGCGCACGCGCTTGGGCTTTCCCTGTGCAAGTTGAAGTGCGACGACGCCGCCGTACGAATGCCCCACCAGGTGAAAACCCTCGTCAGCGCTCAACGCCGAGGCCAGCACCGCTTCGACCAGCCGTACTTCATCAGAGACAGAGAAATGGCCATCCACTGGTGGCGGGGGTGCTGAGCCGTATCCGTGCAAGTCCAGGGCAATCAGTCGGTAGCTGCCCCGCATGCTTTGAACCAATTCTGCCCACTGCTTCTTCGAGCTCATCGAGCCGTGCAGGAGGACGACGGCCGGGCCCTGACCTTCCACATGGGCGCCGGGGATTGCCTGAGCGTTCAGACGAGTATCTGGAGCGAGTCGTGCGCGTGATGTTTTCATGGCTGTATCGTCAGGTCCGTTGCCCGGGGCGTCGATTCGTCATCGGCGCCCAGGGGTGTGCAAAACTGCACCGGCTACGCGAGCGAAGCGTAGACTCGCGAAGTGGCTGCTTCCCGCGACTTCAACTGGGATGATCTGCGCTACTTCCTGCGCGCGGCGCAGGCGAAGACGCTGGCGGGCGCTGCTCGTTCGATGGCTGTCGAACGCACGACCATTGGCCGCAGACTGTCGGCGCTCGAGCGCGCACTCAGTGGGCCGCTCGTGCTGCGTGGGCCCGAGGGGTTGACGCTCACACCGCTCGGAGAGCGAATGCTTCCTCTCGTCATGGAAGTGGAACGCTCGGTGGCGGCGGCGCTGGAAGCGGCCGTATCTCGACGCGATCGGGTGCGCCTGTCTATTCCGCAGGCTCTCACCTCCCTGTTCACCGAGGCGCTCCCACAACTTCGTCTCGATCATCCCGAGATCGCGGTAGAGATCATCGGCGCCAATCGCCCGCCGGACCTGAAGCGCGGAAATGTCGACGTGTGCGTGGCGGTCAGAGCCGGCGTCGACAAGGATCTCGTCCAGCGGTCGCTCGGACAGGTCGGGTGGTCGCTGTATGGGTCCGAGGGGTACCTCGCGCGCTGGCCAGGTTCGATCGATCCGAATGATTTGTCAGGACACGACGTGGTCGCGCTGAACGCCGACTCCAAAGCCGCCCCAGCCGCGAAGTGGCTGGCAGAGCATGCGCAAAATGCGACGATCGTGGCGCGCAGCAACGCGAGCGCGGCATTGGTCGGAGCAACCGTGGCGGGCGCCGGACTGGCGCTCTTGCCTTGTTTTCTAGCTGAGCAAGAGCCGAAACTGAGGCGGTTGACGCCCGAGGTGCTGACGTCGCATCCGGTTTGGTTGGTCTATCGCCGCGAAGTCCGGATTGCCCAGCCCGTTCGGCACGTGATCCGTTTTGTTGTCGATGTGATGCGTCGGCACGCCGGCCGCCTCAGAGGCGCTTGCGCCTAGGCTTGCCCCTTCTGTCGCCCTGCGCCAAGTTTTTTGACACCAAGCCAAGTTTTTTGACACCAAAATGTCATCAATGAGGACCTGATTTCCCGCATGCGTGGTACGTTCTGCCTTCCACTCCACCCCTTTCGAGACGAGGCCCCCGATGACCATCTCGACGATGATGCGAAGCATGTTTGGCGGTGTCCGCACGATTCTTGTCGCCGGCGCCATTGCTGAGGCAGTTGTTGTTCTTGGATGCGCATCCGCTGAACCGGCTGGTGGTTCGGGGGGTAGCCCCGGCAGCGGCGGCGCCTCCAGCGGCGGCGCAACCGGCAGCGGCGGCGCCTCCAGCGGCGGCGCAACCGGCAGCGGCGGCGCCTCCAGCGGCGGCGCAACCGGCAGCGGCGGCGCCTCCAGCGGCGGCGCAACCGGCAGCGGCGGCGCTTCCAGCGGCGGCGCACCCGGCAGCGGCGGCGGATCGAATGGCGGCGCACCCGGCAGCGGCGGCGCCTCCAACGGCGGCGCACCCGGCAGCGGCGGCGGATCGAATGGCGGACGGGGCGGCGGAACCACCACGGGCGGCACGCCCGGAGGCGGCGGCAGCACAGGCAACGGAGGAACCTCGGGCGGCGCGGCGCAGCCGAGCGCGGGCTGCGGCAAGGCCAGCCCAGCAACGGGCAGCAGCGGCAGCCCGCTCAACATTTCGGGTCACAACTACTATGTGAAGCTGCCGTCCGGCTACAACGCTTCCACGCCCTACAAGGTGATGATCGTGTTCCCGCCGACGGGTAACCCCATCACCTGGTCCGAGCAGAGCGCGGGATTCGAAAAGGCCGCGCCAGATGCCATCCGCGTGTACACGCACATGTCCAACGAGAGCTCAGGGTGGCAACCCAATGAGGTGTCGTTCTTCAAGCCCTTGTGGGACGACATCACCAGCCGGTACTGCATCGACAAGGGCCGCGTCTTCGCCGGCGGCGAGAGCTCTGGGGGCGAGTTCGCTGGCTTCGTTGGCTGCGAAAATGGCGACCTCCTGCGCGGGGTCATACCTAATGCCCCCAAGATGACCAGCTGGAAAATCGATCCCGCGGCTCACACGTGCAAGGGCAATCCGACCGCCATCGTCTCCTGGAGCGAGAAGGACAACGTGCTCCAGCAGCCCGCTGGCCCAGCCTTCCGAGACTTCTATCGCACTCTCAACATGTGCCAGACGACATCGACTGCGGTACCGGGCTACACCGACGCGCTGTCCAACTGCAAGATGTTCGACGGCTGCAAGGCAGGCAGCAACACCTACTTCTGCATGCACATGGACCCGAATTACAGCAACACGTACCACGGCTGGCCGGGTTTCATTGCGAAGATGAGCTGGGAGGTCTTCTCCAAGCTCTAGGCTGGCACCCTCCAGCGCCCGCCTAGTCGAGCGCTGCCAGCGCGCACACCGGGACGTTGCGAAACATCAACCTTGGTCGGGTCGTGCGCGGGGACGTTGCGAAAGATCAACCTTGGTCGGGTCGTGCCGTGCGGCGCTGCGGCCTGCGCGACTGACGGCGCCGGCCTATGGAATGAATTTCACGTCGTCGAACGTCAGATCGAAAGCGGTGCAAGCCACGCCGGTGTCCGCCTGCAGCTGGAACTGCAAACCGACGATCTCGGCGGCGATCTGCCGGGCGGTGGCCGGCATGCCGGTGGACTCGAGGTCGGTCCATCGCACGGTGATCTCTCCTCCGCTGGCGGGCAACGAAAATTTGGGAAACTGATAGCAACTCCCGGCGTCCTGCACACAGCCCCCGCGGTTCTCGCTGGCCTGCTGCGAATAGGTTTGAACCTGGAACTGGACGCTGCAGCCGGCCGCGTTCCCTCCCATGACGAACTGCACGCCCGAATATGTCGAGGTATTGACGCAGGCGTCAAAGGCCAGTCCGCCGCCAGCGTAGTCCGCTACCATCACGTCGCCGGTGAGGTGCAACGCGCCTCCGACGACGTTGTGGTTGACCATCGTTCCGGTTGCCGTTCCTTTGTACGAGAACACGCTGCCGACCAGGTTGCCGGTGGTTCCCCACTTGCCGGAGCTCGTGCACCATCCCTCGTCCGTCGTGAAGGTTGTAATGACAGGATTGGCCGGGGACGCGCCGTTTGAGCAATTCAGCGCTGGCGAAGTCTGCGGAGGGCACTTCCCGTCGGTGCTACCACCGTCGGCCTTACCGCCACAGTTCGTCAGCCCTGTGAAGACGAGCACGGTCAACCCTGCCGACGCCAAAGCTTTCGCCACACCCTTGAGCACGCTGTCGCCTTTCCCCCGGTCATGTGCCGTCTGCCGACTGAACGGGAAATGAGGCCGACTGTCTATCACGGCGGCCCCATGCCGAACAACGACCGGCTCCCATGGTCTCTGGCATCAGGGAGTTTTTGCGAATCCGCTTACGTCCGAAGATCAGTGGAATGTTCGGACGACCGTGCGCCGCGAGCCTCGGTTCTATCGGATCCCCAGGTCATCGGCGCGGCGGTGATCCGAGGACGAGACGGGGCTACGGAAGCGTAACTGGCGAGATGGCGTCTCCGGATGCAAGTCGAGCATTGCGCTGATCCAGGTTTGGCGTTGCCGTTGCAGCATCGCGGAGTCAGTCGCCGACGGCGGGTCCGTCCAGGGCGGCAGCGGTGACAGCAACTCCAGCGCCAACGCAGGCGATCAAGGAAAGGAGTCCGAACATGCGCCCAACGATCCGTCAACGTCTCCGCCTGTCCGGCGGCACTGCGTTGTCCTCCATCACCGCCCGCGCTGGCAGCCGCCCTCCCTGATGGTCTGGGACGCCACGACCCCTTTTTCGATCTCGCTGAAATCCTGTCGTGGATGCAAGCGCTGCCGAGGATGGAAGCCCATGTTCTCGATGCCGGCCACAAGCTGCTCGAGACGCACGCGCCCGCCGCTGCGTCGCTGATGTCCGACTTCATAGCGCGCACCCACACGTAGCGGTCCGGTCGAGAACTCACAGTCGCGTGCTTCACCTGACGCTGTCCAGGACCCTCGCCAACATTCCTTCGGAGAGGAACATGCAAAACGTAAGGACTGATCAACTCGAAATCGCTTTCAAAACCCACGGTCACCCCTCGACCCAGCTACCGTTCCTGCTCCTGCATGGCTTTCCCGACGACGCCAGTGCATGGGACGGTGTCGGCGCGAGGCTCGCCGAGGCCGGACGCTACGCCGTGGCACCGCACGTGCGCGGCTGCGGGGCCACGCGCTTTCTGTCACCAGATGCACCACGCAGCGGGCAGGTCACGGCGCGGGCGCGCGACATGCTGCAATTCATGGATGCATTGAAGATCGAACGCGCCATCGTGGTCGGGCAAGATTGGGGCGCGGCGACCGGACAGGCCCTCGCGATGCTCTACCCGCAGCGGGTCGAGAAGCTCGCGGTACTGAACGGACATGGTCTTCTGAACATGGCGGTCTTCGCTCAGGGCCGGCGCCCGTCGTGGGCGACCTTGCATGCTGGCTGGTACCAGTGGCTGTTCCAGACTCCCCTCGGCGAGCCGTTGCTGCGGCAAGATCCAGCCGGTCTGGCGCGTTACTTGTGGCAGCAGTGGTCGCCCGGGTGGCCCTTCAGCGATGAGACCTTCGCTGGGGTCGCCCAGTCGCTGGCCAACCCCGACTGGGCCGACGTCGTGCTGTCAGCCTATCGCGCCCCGGACCAGGACCGCAGCGCCGACCCCCAGGATGCGGACGCGGGCAAGCAGCTCAGCGCCGGGCTGACCATCACGCGACCGGCGCTGAACCTGCAGGGAATGCGCGACGGTGTGGACCTGTTCGAGGACACGCAACTCGGTCAGGAGGCTTTCTACCGCGGCGGCTTCCGCTGCGTAAGGCTCGACGGCTGCGGACATTTCCTGCAACGCGAGCGGCCCGACGAGGTCGCGCGGCTCCTGCTCGGGTTCCTGCACGAGCGGTGAGACGAAGCCGGCGGAAGCCGGTTCCGGTTCGTCTCGCCCTGCGATCAGCGCAAGCAAAGGGTCAGTCAGACGTCGGCCATCCGCCTGTCCTTGGAAACAATCCCGTTGCCCAGGGAGGCCTCCACCAATTCCCGCTCTGCCTGAATTTCCTTTTGCGTCCGAAACCCCATCCGCCGCAGGAGGGCCACGGGGGGACCACCCGCAGGCGGCGTGCACGCCCAGAAAGGCCAGCTGCGCGGAAAACAGGAGCGCACTTGCGCGGCCCCGCACTCCTTCCCGGCGAACGCCCGCCCCGCGCAAAGCACACTCGACGCTCGCCCGAACCAACAACCTGATCAAGTCCGGAGACACACTCGCACTTCTCAGAACCGAGGACGCGACTTAGGGCGCCAAGGGCTACACGAGCCCCGCCCCTCGGCTCCATCCCGAGGCGATGCGCGAAGCGCGAGTCCCGCCGCACCACCCTAGCGATGCGCGAAGCGCGAGTCCCCCCGCTACCGAGGAACCGCCGCCAGCGCTGCCTTCAGCTCCTCGTTCTTCGGGTCCATCTCCAGCCCGCGCTCGAACATGTTGCGCGCCTTGGGCGCCTCGCCCGAGAGCAAGTGCACCTGCCCCAGCGCCAGGTACACGCTGGCCTTCGTCACCCCCGCCGTCTTCTCGTCGAAGGTCTGCAGCAGCAACGACCGGAAGTACCGCCGCGCGCCCTCCAGATCCTGCTTGGCCAGCGCCAGCCGGCCCAGCGCCGCCAGCGTCCCGGGGTGTCCGGGGTCCAGCTTGTAGGCCGCCGTGTAACGCTCCAGCGCCAGCGCGGGGTCGTTCTTCGCCTCGGCCACGGTGCCAAGCCGCTGCAGCACACGCGCGGTCTCTTTCCCGCGGCGCGCCTTCCCCAGGTCCGCCACCAGCCGCTCGAGGATCGCCGTGGCGTCGTCGGGCCGCCCCACCGCCACCAGCGCGTCGGCCAGCTCTTCCGCCACGCCCGCGTCGTCGGGCGCCATCGACCCCAGCTGCTCCAGATACGGCAGCGCCGAGACCTGATTGCCAAAGACATTGCGATAGAGGCTGGCAATCTCCACCAGCAACGGTCGTTGCTCGGCCGCGTCCTGCGTCGCATCCAGGCGCAGCTCGAGCAGTTGGACCAACCGCTCGTTGTCCCCCTTGTCGCGCGCCAGCGCTTCCAGCGCCAGCAGCGACGGCCGGTGTCCCCGGTCCGCCTCGATGGCGCGGATGTAGATGCCGTCCAGCTCGTCGTCGTCGGCCCCCTGGGCCTTCTTGATCAGGGCGGTTCGGTAGTGGATCTCCGCTGCCTCGGCTCCGGACGTCACCACCGCCGCCGCGCGCTCCAACATCGCCGTCGCCTCGTCCCAACGCTCGGCCGCCTCGTAGATGCGCGCCAGCGACAGCAGTGCCCCCACGTGCTGGGGCGCCACTTCCAGGATCTTCTCCAGCGACTCGGTGGCGCTGTCGATCGAATCCAGGTTCTTTTCCCACACGTCCGCGATCGCCACCCGCAGGGCCAGCTCGGTGGGGGTGCGCCCCGCCGATGCTTCGAAATCGGCGTGCTTGCCCAGCACGTCGACCAGGTCGTACCAACGTTCGTGGGCGCGGAGCAGGCGCTCCAGCTCGAGGTAGGCCATGCCGTTGCCAGCATCGATCTCCAGAATCTGATGCAGGAAGCCCACCGCCTGCTCCACGTCGGACAGCTTTTCCTCGGCGTTCTTCGCGATCCGGAACAACACCGGGATCTGTGCCTCCCCTTCGACCATGCCCATCCGGCGCAGCAACACTTCTTGCAGAGTCGACCAGTCTTCGCGCCTGACTTCGATGGTCTCCAGGGCCGCCAGCAGACGCCCATCATCGGGCATGCTGTCCAGCGCTTCCCGGAAGGCCTCGGCCGCGCCGTCCAGGTCTTCCAGCACGGTCAGCCGCACCTCGCCCAGGCGCGCCAGCGTACCGGCCCGGGCGGCCGGATCGTTCTCGAAGCGCGCCCGTTCCGCCAGGACATCGCACAGCTCGGCCATCTTGCCTTGCTGCTCCAGCAGGCGGGCCATCTCGGTCAGCGCCTCGGCGTCGCCCTCCTCGGCATCGCGCAGCAGCTGCCAGGCGGCCAGCGCCCCCTCCACATCGCCCAGCCCTTCGCGCAAGTGCGCTGCCTCGGACAGGCGCTGGCGCCGCGTGGTCGGGTCGAACTCCAGCGCCGCCCGACGCTCCAGCACCGTGGCCAGGCCGGCCTGATTGCCGCTCACGCGATGGAAGGACTCCAGCGCCGTCAAGGCGTCGACGTTCTCGGGATCGTCATCCAGGACGCGCACGTACAGCCGCTCGGCCGCCTGGCCCTGCGACGGATCGGATTCGTACAAGCGCGCCGCGTGCACCGCCAGCTCGCGGGCCGCGCTGGGATCGGCACTGTCCAGCACGGCTTCGATCAGCTGCGCGGCGACCACCGGGGCCTGCGCCAGCCCCGCCACCCGCTCGATCGCCACGATGGTCTCGCCGGGCACCGGCTCTTCGACCAGCGCACGTCCCAGGGCTTGCAGGGCCTGTTCGGGCTGGCCCAGCCGCTCCTCCCAGATCTCGGCGATGCGACGCAGGCCCTGGGCTCGCTCGGTGCGATCGTCGCGCGTGCCCAGCCGGTGTTCGTACAGCGCCACCAGCTCGGACCAGTCTCCGCGCGCCTCGGCCAGCGGCTCCAGGATGTCCAGGGCGCCGTCGCGGGCGTCGGGATGGTCCAGCAGTTCGTGCAGCGCCGCATGCGCGTGTGGGTTCTCGGGCGCCTTTTCCAGTGCGTCCCGGAACGCGCCCACGGCTCCTTCCACCTCCTCCAGTTGCTTCAGACGGACGGTGCCGAGCTGCACCAGGATGTCGGCCTGCTGCAACGGATCGGTTGTCACCTCCACCTTGCGCACCAGCACCTCGGCCAGCTCGGCCGCCCGATCCAGCTTGGCCAGCACGCGTTCCAGCGCGATCAAGACCGGAGCCTCGTCGCCCGGTGTTTCGGCGGCCTTGCGATAGAAGTCGAGCGCCCGTTCGAGGTCGCCCAGGGGACCTTCGAACAGCTCGCCCAGCCGCATCGTCACCGACCGCTGCAGGCTGGCGTCGTAGGTCGCCGCCAGGCGATCCTCGTACACGCGCGCCAGGCCCGCCCAGTCACCGTTGACGGCGGCCAGACGCTCCAACTCGGCGCGCGGCTCGGGCTCGTTGGTGTCCTCGGCGAACGCGCGCGACCACGCCGCGAAGGCCTTGTGCGGATCGTTGCGCTCCCTTCCCTCGATGACCGCCATCTCCGACAAGATCTGCACGCGCTGGACCGGCGCCTCCTCGATCGACACCTTCAGATCCAGCAGCTCCACCAGTTCGTCCCAACCCCGCTCGGCCCGCAGCAATGGCTCCAGCGCGGCGATCGCGTCGGCGCGGAAGTCCCCGCCGCGCGCAATCGCCCACAGCGCGTCGCGCGCCTCGACGTGGTCGGGGCTGCGCTCGACGATCTCGCGGTAGCGACCAATCGCGCCGCTGACGTCCGACAACTCTTCGCCCAGCAACGCCGCGGCTCGCATGGCGATGGCGTCGCGCACGGCGGGCTCGGCTTCGATCGCAACCCGCCGATCCAGGACCTCCAGCAGATCCGCGTGCTGTCCCTCGCGCGACAGGATGCGGTCCATGAACTCCAGCGTCTCGCGATCGCCGGGCGCGAACTCCAGGATCGACCGGAGCTGCCCCAGCGCCTCCTGCGAATCGTCCAGACGCTCGTCGAACAACCGCGCACTGGTCAACCGCATGACCCGCAGATTGGGCAGGTCGGTGGTGATCTCGATCTTGCGCTGCAAGACAGCCGCCAGATCCCGCCAGGCCAGCGTGGCCACGTACAGGCGGCCCAGCGCGTCCAGCGCGTCCAGATCTGCGTCGTCGATCTCCAGCACCACCCGCCACGATTCGATGGCGCGCTCGCGCTGCTTCAAGACCTGGTCGTACACCCGCGCGGTGCGCTTGGCGATCTCCTTGCGGGCCGCCGGATCGGTGACGATCTCCAGGTGCTTCTCCAGCACCTCGGCCAGCTCGGCCTGGCTATCGGCTGCGTTCAACAAGCGTTCCAGCGCCACGTACGTGCTCTCATCGTCGGGACGCGCCGCCAGCGCGTTCCGCCAGGCCTCGATGGCCTGCCCGGGATCGTGAAGCTGGGTCTCCAGCACCCGCGCCGACGCGCCCCACAGCGCCGCCTGCAGATCCGAATCACCGGCCTGATCGGCACCCTTCTGCAGGGTCTGCACGAAAGGTCCGTACAGCTTCGCCGACATGGCCAGGGCTTCGATCTCCGACAACGTCTCGGCGTTGGACACGTCGACCAGCCAGGCGCGCGCGCGGCTGTCGAACGCGCTATCGACATGCGCCAGCCGCTGCTGGATGTCAGCCACCTCGCGCAGCAGGCGCACGCGATCGTCACGGTCGTCGACGCTCTCCAGCTGCACCTCCAGCACGGCCACCAGTCGCGCCCAGTTGCCGGCGTGGCGATACACCGGCTCCAGGACGGCCGCGGCGCGGGCACGCTCCGACGGGGAGCCCAGCAGCCGCTCCAGCGCGGCGATGGCTTCCTTGTGGGCGGGACTGCGCTCCAAGATCTCCGCGTAGCGATCCACCGCCGCCGATGGATTGCCCACCTTGTCTTCCAGCACCTCGGCCAGCCGCAAGGCCACCGCGTCGCGTTCCGAGCCCTCGGCCCGGGCCAGCTGCGCCTCCAGGTGGTCGCTCAGATCGTGCCACTGGTTCTGGGCACGCAACAGGCGCTCCAGCTCGTCGGCCGCCGTCGGATAGGCGCGATCGTTGGGATCCAGATCGATCAGCTCACGCAGCGTGCTGGCCGCGCGATCCGTGTCTGAAAGCTGGGTCTCGTCCAAGAGCGCGCTTCGCCGCAGCAGGCCCTTCTTGATCTCGAGATCCGTGGCCTTGGACGCTTCGTCCTCCAGCAACTCGCGCAGCTCTTGCCATTCTCCCCAGCGCTCGAGCGCGTCCTCGAAAAGGCGCGCGATCTCCTGATCGCCCGGGCGCGCTTCGTAAAGCCGACGATAAAGCTGCCGCGCTTCGCTCTGGTTGTTCAGCTTGACGTCGTAGATCTCAGCGGCCCGCTGCGCGATCTCCACCAGCGCCGGCGATTCCTCCAGCGAACCGCCCAGCGCATCCGACAGCATCCCCGCCACGTCCTGCCAGCGCCCCAGGCGCCCGCCCAGCCGGGTCAACTGATCCAGATTCAATCGCTCCGTCGGGTTCTCCTGGAAGACCTTGCCGTACCACTTCAGCGCGCTGTCGTAGTCTTCGATCTGTTCTTCGTAGAGGCGGGCGATGCGCTTGGTCAGCGCCAGCCGGGCCGACGGATCTTCGACCTGTTGCAGGCGAATCTCGCCGATGCGGATCAGCGACGCCCAATCCTGACGGCCGGCGTAGACCGGCTCCAACAGCTCGGCGGCAGCGCCCTGAACGCCCAGATCGTCGAGCAAGTTTTCCAGCATCGCGATGGCGCCCGCGTGTTCGGGACTACCGCGCAGAACGGCGCGGAGCTGTTCCAGCGCGCGCTCCGAATCGCCCAGCTTGGCCAGACGAATTTCGCCCAGGCGGAACCGCAGCTCGACCGCGGCCGCTTCGGGCATCCGGCGTTCCAGCAGGCGCTCGAGCAATTGCACCAGGTCCGCCCAGCGTTCGTGCTTGGCGTAAAGGCGGTCCAGCGCCACGATGGCGTCGCGATCGTCGCGCTGAAGCTCGAAGACCCGTTCGTAGGCGGCGATGGCCTCGGCCGGGCGGTCCAGCTTCTGCTCGGCCAGCGCGCCCAGCTGGGACCGCACCCGCCGCTCGGTGGCCGGCTCCGTCGCCAGTTCGGCCTGCCGAGCCAGGATCTCGTACAGCGACGGGGCGTCGTCGGCCTCACGATAGATCTGTTCCAGGGCCGACAGCGCCGAAAGATCATCCGGCGCGCGATCCAGGATGCGGCGATAGCACTCGGCCGCGAGATCGCGGTCTCCCAGGCGCAAGGCCCCCTCCGCGATCGCGCTATCCAGCCGCGATTTGATGGCCTCGTCCAGGACGTCCGGCGAGATTTCGCGGTAAAGGGCGATGACCTCGGCGGTCTTGTCGGCGCCGGCGAGCCGTTCGTAGGAATCCAGCAAGTCGCCGAACTGCGGCTCGCCCAGTGAATCGCGAATCGCCCGGCCGTAGGCTTCGAACGCCGCCTCCGGGTTGCGCAGCCGCGTCTCCTGCAGTTGCGCCAGCCGCACGTAGGTGGCGACCCGCGCGCGCGCGTCGCCCTCCGCCTCCACCACAATCTGCAGCACGCCTGCCAGCTCCGCGAAGCGCCCCGCGCTCTCGTAGTGCGCCTCCAAGGCCTCCGCCGCGGACAACCGCGACGCCGGATCGATCGGCGAGGTCAGCAGATCCTCCAGCGCCTGCAACGCGCCGGGATCGCCGGGGGCCAGGTCCAGAATCTCGCGCCAGCGTCCCAGCGCAGCCGCCGGATTCGAAAGCGGCCCCCCCGACAGCTCGGCCAGACGGCGCAGCACCTCGATGCGGGCAGCCACCTCCTGGCGCGTGGCGCCTTCGCGCTTGGTCAACGCCAGTCGACGCTCCAGAATTTCCAGCCGATTGGCGTGGCGCCCCTGTTGTTCGTACAGCCGCGCCAGCGCGTCGAGGGCCCCGGAATCATCCGGGCTCTCGTCCAGGATGGCCAGGTGGGCCGCGGCCGCCTCGTTGGGATCGTTGACCTCCTTCTCCAGGATGTCGCCGATGCGGCGCCACAGCTCGCGGCGTGCGGCCACGTCGCGCCCCAGATCGATGCGACGGCGCAGGATCTCCACGCGCTGGCGGGCCTGCCCCGCCTTCTCGAACAGTCGCTCCAGATGATCCAGCGCGTCGGTGCTGGCGGGATCGATCTCCAGGATCGAGCGCAGCGTCGTCACCGCCGCGTCGGGGTCGTTCAGCGACGTCTCTTCCAGATCGGCGATGCGGAAGAGCAGCCTTCGGCGGGTGTCCAGATCGTCGGCCCACTCCACCTGCTGGCGCAGGATCTTCACCAGCGCCGCGACGTTGCCGGTCTCGGCGTAGAGCCCCTCCAATGCATCGGCGGCGGGCTTGCCGGTGACGGGATTCTCCGGATCCAGGTTCAGGACCAGCTTCCACACGTCGACGGCCGCCCGGCGGTTGCCGATCCGGCCCGCGTACAATCGAGCCGCCCGCGACAGCAGATCCGCGCGCCCCAGCAGGTCGCTGGCGTCGCGCCTGAACGCCGCCTCCTGATACAGATCGACCAGATCGTTCCAGCGGCCGAGCGATTCGGCCATGCTCTCGGCTTCGGTCAGCGCCTGCTTGAAGGTGGGATCGGCGGCCAGCGCCGCCCGCCAGGCCACGAAGGCCGCCTCGCGCGAACCGTTGCGGGTCTCCTCGATGCCGGCGATGCGCGCCAGGATGGCGGCCGCCTCCGCGCCCTCGCGGTTCTCGCGCTCGATCTGCAGGACGCCGACCAGCTCTTTCCAGGCCTGAGCGGCCTCGTAGATCGGCGCCAAGATGTGCGCCGCGCGCCGCTTGTGCGTCGGCGAGGCCAGCGCCTTTTCCAGCAGCGCTCGTGCGCCCACATGCCCCGGATGGGCCTTGACGATGATCTCCAGCAGATCGATGGCGCCATCGATGTCGTCGAACTTCTGGAAGCGCAGCTCGGCGCGGCGGAACTCCAGCTCGTGGACCTCGCTGGCCGCCGCGAAATGCAGCCGGCGTTCCAGCAGCTGCTCGCGATCTCGCCAGCGCTCGCGCTCGGCGTAGTGGCGATCCAGCGCCTTGTACGCGCGCGGATCGGACGGATCGATCTCCAGCATCTTCTCGAACGTCGCGATCGCGTGATCGGTGTCGTCCAGAACCGTCTCGTCGATCTCCGCGATCTGGGCCAGCAGCTCGATGCGCTCGACCGGATCGGCAACCAAGTTCTGCCGCGCCTCGAGCAGGCCGCGCAGCTCGGGCCAGCGCTCGCCCTCTCGGCACAGACGGGCCAGCGCGCGGAAGGCACCCGGGTGCAAGGGTTCTGACTTCAGGATCTCGCGGTACACCTTCTCGGCGTCGGCGGTGTTGCCCAGCCGCGTTTCGTGCAACTCGGCCACCTCGACCAGCAGATCGCGGCGCAGCGCCGGATCCTCGGTTTCGGTCGCGACCGCCCGCAGACGCTCGGCGACCGCATTCGCCGTCCCCACCTCGACGCCGAAGCGGACCAGGGCCTCGCGATTCGCGCGGTTGGTCGGCACCAGATCGAAGATCCGCTGCGACGCCTGAAAAGCCCCGCTCGGGTTCTTCAGCGGCCCGGCATACAGGCCAACCAAGCGCTCGAGACGCTGAATTTTTTCGGCCTGATCCGAATCCGCCGCCGCCAGCACCTCCAGCGAGGCCGCCAGCTTGGGAGCGTTGTCGGTCCGCTGGTAATACGGCAGCGCCAGGGACGCCATCTCTTGCTGGTGCTGCGCGCCGCGGGCCGCGATGCGTTCCAGCCCGGCCACCGCCGGCGCGCAAAGCGCGTTGGCCTTCAGGATCTCGCGATAGGTGGCGAAGGTCGCGTCCAGATCGCCGATGTGGTTCTCTTCGACGGCCGCGATGCGCAGGAGCAGGTCCTCGTGATCGTCGCTGGGCCGCGTGGCGAGTTCCCGACGCAGGGTCTTGATCAGCGCCGGCCAGTCCTTCTGGGTCTCCTGGATGCGGGCCAGGGAACGCAGGGCGCGGGTGGCGGCCTCGGACCCGGGATCCAGATTGGTGATCTCGGCAAAGGTGCGCGCAGCGCCCGCCAGATCGCCGCTCTTCTCTTCTTCGATCTGAGCGATGCGCAGCAACAGCTTGGTGCGTTCGGCCGCCCCCTCGGTGCGCTCGACACGACGATGCAGCAAGGCTGCCAGATCCGGCCAGGCCTGGCTCTGCACCAGCATCTGTTCCAAGGCGATCTGCGCCTCGACATCATCCGGGATCTGGGCCAGCAACGCCTCGGCGTAGCGGCGGGCCTCGACCGGCTTGTGCAGCCGTGCCGACGCGATCTTCATCAGGCGCCGCAGCAGCGATCGCTTTTCTTCAACGTCGGTCGCGACCTCCAGCCGCTTGGAATAAAGCTCGGCCAGCACGTCCCACTCGTCTGCGTCTCCGGCCAGTCGCTCGAGATCGGCCTGGATGGCGGCGTCGTTGGGCGCCACGTCGAAGCAGCGCGCCGCCCACTGGAACGCCAGCCCCTTCGACGACATGCGCTGCTCGGCGATCTGGCGCGCGTCGCGCAAGATGCTCAGACGAGCCTCGGGCGCCAAGCGGTAGGTCCCATCGGCCTTCTTGCCCGCCAGGACTTCGTAGGTGGCCAGCAAGCGCGGCCACTTCTGGGCCGCGCGATAGAGAGGCACCAGCGCCTCGGCCGCGGTGATGTTGCCCGGGTCGGCGGCCAGGATGCGCTCGTAGGCCTTCAGCGCTCGATCAGGCTGGTGCAGTTTCTCCGACGCGATGACCGCGATCCGTTCCAGCATGCGGGTGCGTGCCGCGGGATCGGGCGTGCGATCGGCCAGCGTCGCCAGGGTCTCGCACAGATCCTCATAATTGCCCTGGTCGGCGAACAAGCGCTCGAGCGCCGCGAAGTCTCCCGACTGGGCGTAGATCTCGCGCAACGCGCGCGTCGCGCGGGCGTTCTGCGGTTGCAGCTCTTGCACCCGCTTGAACACCGCGATGGCCGCCTCGGCCGCGCCCAGCTTCTCGTAGAGCAAGACCCCCCGCCGCTCCAGCAAGGCCACCTCGGCCGCCGCGTTTTGCGGGCCGCTACCCGAATTGATGTTGGCGCGCTGGCGATCCAGCACCTCGGCCAGCGCCGCCCACCGACGTTCGCGATCGTAGTGCACCACCAGCGCGGTCAGCGCCTCGGCGTCGTGCTCGTCGATGGCCAGCACCAGGTTCCACAGGTTGATGGCCTCCTTGGGATCGCCCAGCCGCTCCGAGACGATGCGGGCCGCTTCGGCCAGCCGTTCGCGCCGGATGTCCGGCGGCAGCAACGGCGCCTCGCGCCGGGTCAGATCCACCAGCGCGCGCCAGGATCGCGCCCGGGTGTAGATGTCGCGCAGGCGGCCGCGCGCGTCGGCATCGGCGGGCTCGGCCTCCAGGATCTTCTCCAGGCTGGGGACCGCGTTCTGATGCTTGGACAGCTTCTCCATCCACAGCGCTGCGATCCGTCGGTGCAGCGTCAGGGCGGCCTGCGGATCGGCGGCCTTGTCGGCCTGTCGGGTCAGCACCTGGATCAGATCGCTCCAGCGTCCCTGGGCCTCGTAGCGTTCGGCCAGCGCCGCCAGCGCCGTCGGATGGTCCGGATCCAGTTGCAGGACGTTCAGGTAGGTGTTCACCACCATCACGTCCAGGTTCAAACGATCGCGGTAGATCGAAGCGATCTCCAGGTGGCGGGCGATGCGCTCGGCCTTGGCGCCCTCGGGCAACGATTCCAGGCTCTCCTTCAACAGGTCCAGCAGGGCGTTCCACTTCTGGCCCCGCTCGTAGAGTCGGCGCAGGGCCTCGACCGCCTCGGGCAGGTGCGGACGCAGACGCAGCAGGCCCTTCCAGATGTCGATGACCTTCTCGGCGTTCTGCGGACGCGACTCGGCCGCCCGCGCCATCTCGATGCCGAGCGCAATCCGCCGCTCGGGATCGGGATCGGCCTTCTGCGCGCCGGCCAGGACGATCAACAACTGCGGCAGATCGTCCTTCTGGCGGTGGAACTCGCGATAGAACTCGACCATGGCCCGGTTGGCCGGATCCATGCGACGAACCTTGCGGAAGTGCGCATCGGCCTGCGGGATCTGATCCAGCTTTTTCCACTGGATGGTCGCCAACTGCGTCAGCAGCGGCACGTCCGATTCACCGCGCTTGGTACGCGCCGCGGGCTCCAGCACCGCGGCCAGGCCGGGCCAATCTTTCTTCTCGGTCAGCGACGCGACCACTGCGCGCAGCGCCTTGGGCTCGCCGGGGTTGGCGTCCAGAGCCTTCCGGAAGTGCACCAGGGCTTGATCGTTCTTGCCGACCTTCAAGGACAGCTCGGCGGCGTTGACCTCGGCCAGGGCGCGCGCCTCGCGGGTCGGCGCCAGCGACGCGCGTTCCGCCAGGAGCGCCATCAATTCTTCGGGACGGCCGCGCTTGCGCAGCAAGCGTTCCAGGTGCGCGCTGCTGCGCCGGTTCTTGGGATCCAGCTCGAGGCTGCGGCGCAGATAGGTTTCGCCCTCGGGCGCGTCGGGCCGGTACTTGATGTACATCTCGGCGACCGAGCCAATCAGGCTGGATGCCAACGCCTTGTCCGTCGCGGCGTCGGCTTGCTGCAGGTAGCGGGACGCGATGGGCTGCCAGTTGCCCTGGATCAGCGCCATCTGCGCCAGTCCCTCGACGGAAGGGCCGTGTCCGGGCAGGTTCTCCAGCGCCTCACGCAGGGAAGCCTGGGCCTCGTCCTCCGACAGCAACTCGTCGGCCAGGACGCGTCCCTTCTCGTGCAGCAGCTCTGCGCGACGGGCCTTGTCGCTGGCCCAGGGAAGCTCGAGTTCGATCAGCTCGACGCACAGCTCGAAGTCGCCCCGTTCGCGGTGCCACCGCCTGGCGTCGGTGAGCGCACGGGCCAGCGCGGCGGGGTCGACCCCGCTGCCGTTGGAAGGGCGAAGTTTTTTCAACGCGGTCAGCGCCTGGGCGTTGTCCGGGTCAATCTGCAGCGTGGCGAGGGCGGTCGAAATGTCGGTTTCCATTGGGATTTGCGCTCAGCGCCGGGACTATAGTCCCCAACGTTCGACCGGTTCAAGAGAACCTGTGCGCGTGAGCGCGCAGACAATCCGGTCGCCCTCGCGCCGGCGGCCCCGACGCCACATTTCCCGGCAGCGCAAGGGCCCTCCTTGGGGAATACTGCCGCCCGTGTCGCGCGCGTCTTCGTCATCTGCAGCCCCCCCCTCGGGGAGCGCCGCGCGCGCCCGGTCCTCGATGCTGGCCCGTGTGCGGCCCGAGAGCGGCCCGCTGCTGGTCGGGGCGCTGTTGCTGGCCGCCACCAACGGCCTGGGCATGACGATCCCCTGGTTGCTGAAGGTTTCGGTCGACAACCTGCGTACGCTGCAGTCCCGCACCACCGACGCCGGCCTGACCCCCAGCATTTTATCGGTGGTGACCACCACCGCCGCGCTGATGGCGGGTGCGGCGCTGTTGCAAGGCATCGTCCGGACCTTCTCGCGCATTTGCATCTTCAACGCCGGCCGCAACATCGAGTTTCGCCTGCGCGAAGATCTCTTCGGTCACCTCAGCCGCATGGACCCGGGCTTCTTTCGGCGCAACCCCACCGGCGACGTGATGTCGCGGATGACCAACGATCTGTCGGCGGTGCGCATGCTGTTCGGCCCCGGTATCCTGAACATCCTCAACACGACCATCGTGTACGTCACGGGCGTCTGGTTGCTGCTGCACCTCAGCCCGCGCCTGACGCTGGTGGCGCTGGCCCCCTATCCGGTGTTGATCGTGACCGCGCGCCTGTGGAGCCGCGTGATCTATGGCGCCAGCCGCGCGTTGCAAGACCAGCTGGGCGCCCTGTCGACCACGTTGCAGGAAGACCTGGCCGGCATGGCGGTCATCAAGGGCTACGCGCTGGAGGAGATCCGTCACGCCGGCTTCGCACGCCAGAGTCATCGCTACCTGGAACGGGCGTTGTCGCTGGCACGCGCGCGCGGTGCCCTGACGCCGCTGTTCGCGGTGATCGGCGCGCTGGGGACGCTGATCGTTCTGTGGGTGGGAGGGCGGGAAGTGATCGAGGGGCGCATGACCCTGGGCGGGCTGGTCGCCTTCAACGCGTATCTGGTCTACCTGTCGTTCCCGACCATCGCGCTGGGCTGGATCCTGGCGGTGTGGCAGCGGGGCCTGGCGGCGTGGTGGCGCGTGCGCGATCTGCTGGAAACACCGTCGGGCATCGCTGACCAGCCCGGCCTGCCTGCGCCGACCGCGGTACCTGAACCCTCGGTTGCGATCCGCAATCTGAGCCTGATCCGCGATGGGCGGACCATCCTGGACGACGTCTCCGTCGAGATTCCGGCCGGTGGAACGCTGGCGGTGGTCGGGCCGACGGGCTCGGGGAAGACGACCCTGATCGACGCCGTGCCGCGCTTCCTCGAGGTTCCCCGCGGCTGTGTGTTCATCGGCGGCCAGGACGTGCACGACCTTCCCCTGGCAACGCTGCGGAGTCTGGTCGGCTATGCCCCCCAGGAAGCGTTTCTGTTCTCGGCGACCATCGGCGAGAACGTTGGCTTCGGGCTCCCGCGCGCGCTGCCGGTCGAGGAACGTCAGGCGCGGATCGCCCATGCCGCGCAGGCGGCCGGCCTGGGTCCCGATCTGGCGGTCATGCCCAGTGGCCTCGACACCGTCGTCGGAGAACGTGGCATCACCCTGTCGGGTGGGCAGCGGCAACGGGTGGCGCTGGCGCGCGCGCTGGCCACCCAGCCGGCGATCCTGATCCTCGACGACTCCCTGTCTTCCGTCGACGCCCAGACCGAGCGCGACATCCTGAACCGGCTGCAACCGATCCTGCGCGGGCGCACGTCGATTCTGGTTTCGCACCGGGTGGCGGCCGTGCGGCAGGCCGATCTGATCCTGGTGCTGGACAGCGGCCGCGTCGCCGAGCGGGGCACGCACGCACAACTTCTGACCGCCGGTGGCCTGTACGCTTCGCTCTATCGCGAGCAACTGGCGGCCGAGGCGCTGGGGGTGGTGGCGTGACCGGCCAACCCGCCGCCAAGCCGGCCGCCGCCCCCCGCGAAGCCAGTGGCCGCGCGCTGGACCTGCGCCTGATGACGCGGCTCCACACCTACGTCCGCCACTACGCGCGCGGCTTGCTGGTGTCCATCGCGCTGTTGCCGGTGATCGCCGGGTTCGAGCTGGCCCAGCCTTATCTCCTGAAGCAGGCCATCGATCAGCACATCTCGCCCCATCGGCTGCAGGGGCTGGATCGGTTGGCATTGCTGTACCTGCTGGCCCTGGTGGGCCAGTACGCGGCGGCGTTCGCGCACAACTACCTGGTCCAGCTCGTCGGGCAGCGGGCGATGAGCGACCTGCGCCTGACGGTTCATCGGCACGTGTTGCGACTGTCCGCCGCCTTCTTCGACCGGACGCCGCTGGGTCAGCTGATGACCCGCATGACCAACGACATCGAATCGCTGACCGAGCTGTTCGCGTCCGGCATCATCAGCTTGCTGGGCGATGTCGTGCGGCTGGGGCTGATCATCGTCGTGATGTTCCGCACCGACGGGCGGCTGGCGCTGTTCTCGATGGCGGCGGTTCCCGTGCTGGCGCTGATCGCCGGCCTGTTCCGCGGCTGGATGCGCGACGCCTTCCGAGAGATCCGCGCCAAGCTGTCCCGCATGAACGGGTTCCTGCAAGAGCACCTGTCGGGCATCAAGATCGTTCAGGCGTTCGCGCAGGAGCGGCGCGTGCGCGACGAGTTCACCGAGATCAACGTTGCCTACCGCCAGGCCAACGCCCGCTCCATCGCCGCCGATGCGGCGTTGTACTCGGTGGTGGAGGCGGTGGCCTCGATCGCGATCGCCAGCCTGCTGTGGCACGGTGGTGCACGCATCGTCGCCGGGGGGTTGACCTTCGGCGTCCTGGTGCAGTTCATCGAATATCTGGGCAAGTTCTTCGCGCCCCTGCGCGAGCTATCGACGAAGTTCACCGTCATGCAACAGGCGATGACCGCCGCGGAGCGGGTGTTCGCCATCCTGGACACCAACGAACTGGACCAGCCAGCCGCGACAACCGGCAGCGCCCCCGCCCAGGCCGGCGGCCCGCCGGCGGCCATCGAGTTTCGCCACGTGACCTTCGGCTATCGACCGGAGACGCCCATCCTGCGCGATCTGTCGTTGCGCATCCCGCGCGGCGAGAAGGTGGCCGTCGTCGGCGCGACCGGCGCCGGCAAATCGACGCTGATCAAGCTGCTGCCGGGGCTCTATCACCCGCAAGCCGGGACCATTCTGCTCGACGGTGTCGACGTGCGGACGCTGGACGTTCACGCCTTGCGCCGGCGTGTCGTGGTCGTGAATCAGGACGTGTTCCTGTTCGCCGGAACGCTGGGTGAGAACATCGGCCTCGGCGATCCGGCCCTGACCCCGGCACGCATCCTGGACGCCGCCCGACGGGTGGGCGCCGATCGGGTGCTGGCCGCGCGCCCCGAAGGGCTAGACGCGCCGGTGCTGGAACGGGGTACCAACTTCTCGGCCGGGGAACGGCAACTGATTGCCTTCGCCCGGGCGCTGGCGCGCGATCCCGACCTGCTTGTGCTGGATGAAGCCACCGCCAGCGTCGATCCCGTGGTCGAGAGCGTCATCGAACGCGGCATCGCCGAGCTGATGCAGGGGCGAACGTCGATCGTGATCGCCCACCGCCTGTCCACGGTGAGGCGCGCCGACCGCATCATCGTGTTGGACCACGGCGCCATCGCCGAGGAGGGCCGGCACGAGGACCTGCTGGCGCGCGGCGGCATCTACGCGCGGCTTTATCAAATGCAGATGCACGCCAGCCACGGGTCGCACGGCGCCGCTGCCGAGTAGCGGTTCGCTCATCGAAGGGCATTCTGGCCTTTGTGGCGTATAGTTCCCGCCCCCGATGCCGACCACGTTTCACGAACAACGCGCCCAGCGCCTGGCCGACGAGCGCGGCACTTTGTTCAAGCAGGCGGGGCTGTCGTTCGCGCTGGTCTATCCGTCGCCCTATCACGTGGGCATGTCGTCGCTGGGCTACCAGGCTATTTATCGAGAGCTGAACGCGCTGCCGGGCATCTCGGCCGAGCGGGCGTTTCTGCCCGACCAACCGATTCGCGGGGGCAAGCCGACCGAACCGCTGCTGACCTATGAGTCGATGCGACCGGTCAGCGACTTTCCGGTGGTGGCGTTCTCGCTGGCCTACGAGCTGGAGCTGGCGGGCCTGGTCGATTGCCTGGACATGGCGGGCATTCCGGTCCTGGCACGCGAACGCGCCGGCGCGCGGCGGTCGCACCCGCTGATCGTCATCGGCGGGCCGCTGACGTTCTCGAACCCGGTTCCGGCCGGCCCCTTCGCCGACGTGATCTTGCTGGGGGAAGCCGAAGAGCTGGTGGCCACGCTGGCGACCGCCGTTCGCGACAGCGACGGAGATCGCGAGGCGATGCTGGCCGCGCTGGCGCGGCTGCCGGGCTTCTATGTTCCGACCATCCACGGCGAACACGTGCCGGCCATCGCCGCCGTCGACGACGCCCGCTTGCCGGCGTATTCGCAGATCCTGACGCCCCACACGGAACTCTCGAACATGTTCTTGATCGAGCCCGAGCGCGGCTGCCATCGGGGCTGCACCTACTGCGTGATGCGACGGTCCACCAACGGCGGCATGCGGCTGGTGGCGCCCGAACGCGTCTTGCAGCGCATCCCCGAGGAGGCCCGGCGGGTGGGCCTGGTGGGCGCGGCTGTGACCGATCACCCCGGCCTTCCCACCATCTTGCGCGGCATCGTCGATCAGGGGCGGGAGGTGGGGATCTCCAGCCTGCGCGCCGATCGCCTGACCGACGAGATCGTCGGCCTGTTGAAGCGCGGCGGCTACCGCTCGCTGACCACCGCGGCCGACGGCGCCTCGGAGCGCATGCGCACCGTGATCGATCGCAAGACCAAGGAGCGCCATCTCTTGCGCGCGGCCGAGCTGTGCACCACGCACGAGCTTCACCACCTGAAGCTGTACGTGATGCTGGGCCTTCCCGGTGAGACCATGGACGACGTCGACGAGCTGGGCCGCTTTGGCGTGGAGCTGGCCAGCGTCGCGCCGCGGGTGGTGTTCGGGATCGCGCCGTTCGTTGCCAAGCGCAGGACGCCGCTCGACGAGGCTCCCTTCGAAGGAATCGCTGCGGTCGAGGCCAAGCTGGCGCGCCTGAAGAAGGCGGTCAAGGGACGCGTCGAGCTGCGGCCGACGTCTCCCAAGTGGGCCTGGATCGAGTACCGCCTGGCCCAGGGCGGCTTCGCGGCGGGCGAGGCCGCGATCTTGGCCGCGCGCGCCGGCGCGAAATTTGGCGACTGGCGCAACGCCTTGGCCGCCGTGCCCGTCCCGGTCCCCGTCATCGCACCGCCCGTCACCGATGTGCTTCCGATCCCGACGCTGACGTCGCAAATCCGTCGCGCGGTCGGCTAGTACCATCCTCAGGGCGCGTCGGCTTCTTCGACGTTCTTGCGCAGCACCTGCGCCACCGCCCGGTATCGCAGGGCCCGGTAGAAGCCGTCCGCCTCGGCATTCTCGCTCCACACGGTCAGCAGGAGCTCGATGGCGCCCCGCCCCGCCGCCCAGCGCCCCGCCGCGCGCATCAATCGGGTGCCCAAGCCACGCCTGCGCAGCGCTTCGTCGACCACCAGCGTCTCGACGTGGGCGCGTCGCGCTGGCGTCATGGCCGGATGCGCCGGCGTGTCGACGATCCGCACCTGGACATAGCCGGCGACGCCGTCGGGGCCGTCGACCACCAGGATCTCGGAGGCGGCGTCTCGCTCCAAGGCAGGTTGGCTCCGATCGCGCGGCGCGCGAAAAAAGCTGGGGAGCAAGCGGGCGTGGAGCCGATCGGCCTGGTGTCGCAGCTCGCGGAGACGTTGGAGATCGGCGGGGCGAAACGGCCTGACCCGCGCGCCGCTGCCCAGGTCAGCCCCGACGACGCCGTCTGCGCGAGAAACCTTGCCCTTGCCCGCCGGTGCGCTAGGCCGGGTCGGCGCCCTGGCCATCGTCGAGCTCCACCGGGAAGCGATCGTACATGACGTTGTAGACCAGGTTCTCCACCTCGCTCTCGGTCGACTTCGACAGCGCCGCGTTGGCCAGCTTCTCGGCCTCGGCCATCGAGCTGGCGCGGATGATCGCCTTCAGCAAAGGAATCTGGTTGGGAGCCATCGACAGGTTGCGAAGGCCCAGGCCCATCAGGACCAGCACCAGCATCGGATCGCCGGCCATGTCGCCGCACATCGCGACCTCGGTGTTCGCGGACGCCGCGCCGGTCACGATGTTCTTCAGCGACCGCAGGATGGCAGGGTGAAGCGGATGGTACAGGTACCCCACGTGTTCGTTCTCTCGATCGGCGGCCAGCGAGTACTGGATCAGATCGTTGGTGCCGATGCTCAGGAAGTCGGCTTCCTTGGCCAGCAGATCCGCGATCAGGGCCGCGCTGGGGGTCTCGACCATCACGCCCATGGGAACGTCGTCGGAGTAGGCAATGCCCTCGCGCTTCAGATCGGCGCAGACCTCCTGGCAGATCGCGCGCGCCATCCGCAGCTCGGCGACCCCCGAGATCAGCGGAAACATGATGCGGAGCGGCCCCACCGCGGCCGCCCGGTAGAGCGCCCGCAGCTGCGTCCGAAACACGTCCGGCCGATAGAAGGAAAATCGGATCGACCGCAGCCCCAGCGACGGGTTCTGCCCGCTGGGCATGCGCACCGACAGCGGCATCTTGTCTCCCCCCAGATCCAGCGTTCGAAACGTGATGGTTCGTCCCGGGGCGCTCTTCATGGCGGCCACCGCGTGCCCGTACTGTTCCTCCTCGGTGGGCAGATCGGTGCGTTCCAGGTACAGAAATTCAGTTCGAAACAGCCCGACCATCTCGGCGCCCAGCTCGGCGGCCGGCGACACCTCTTCCATCAGCTCGACGTTGGCAGCCAGCTGGATGCGGACCCCGTCGAGCGTGGTGGCCGGCAGATCCCGCATCGACTTCAGCCGCTCGGCGCGCGCCCGCTCGCGTTCGGCCCGCGCGCGGTAGCTGGCCAGCGTTGCCTCGTCCGGATCCAGGATCAGCTCGCCGCGGGTGCCGTCGACGATCAGGTTCATCCCCGACCAGGTCCCGTGATCCAGACCCTCGACCCCCACGATGTACGGCAGGCCCATCGCGCGCGCGACGATCGCGGTATGCGACGTCCGCCCGCCCCCTTCGGTGCAGAACGCGGCGACCTCGGCCCGCCGCAGCTGCGCGGCATCGGCGGGCGCCAGATCATGCGCCAGCACGATGCTCCCCTTGGGGGCCTCGCCGGGATTCGATTCGACCATGCCCATCAGGTTGCGCAGCAGCCGTTCGCCCACCACCGCGATGTCGCTGCGTCGCTCACGAAAATACGGATCCTCGATGCGATCGAACACTGCCTGGATCTGATCCAGCGCGCGCCGCACCGCCCATTCGGCGCCGGTGTGTTCGTTCCTGATGATGGTGCGCGCCACCTCGACCAGGTGGACGTCCTGCAACATCATCCGATGGGCCTCCAGGATCCGATACTGGTGGCTGTCGTGTTCTCGCTCCGCGATCTCGTCCTGGATCCGCCCTAACTGCGCGTCCGTCTGGGCGATGGCGGTCTCCAGGTGCGCGATCTCGGAATCGATGGCGTCGCGTGCAATGCGGCGCTCGTGCACTTCGACTCGGCTGCCGAGGACGTGACCTCGACCGATGGCGATTCCCGGCGATGCGCCGACTCCGGACAGCCGCTCCATCAGGTTCGGCGCTCCCCTGTCGGATGCGCTCCTCGGCCGGCGCGCGCGATCATGGATCGACCCCTTCACCGAAACCGCTCCCGATCAATTCGACCAGGGCCGCCAACGCCCGCTCCGCATCGTCACCTTCGCACACCAACTTGATCGAAACGCCGTGGGCGGCTACCAGCGTCAGCAGGCCCATGATGCTCTTGCCGTTGGCCTCGGTGTCGTCCTTGATCACCCGGACCTCGGCCTGGAAGCGATTGGCCACTTGAACGAACTTCACCGCGGCCCGGGCGTGCATGCCCAGTCGATTGCGGATCTTGACGGCGCTCTCCACAGTCATCGGGTCGTCTCCTCGACGGTAACTTTTCCGGTCAACTCCGAGCCCAGCCGAATCGAGCGGCGCCCCACCTCGCGCAGCAACTGCGCCAGCTCGCCCGGGCGGAGCTCACTCCGATCGACGGTCGCAAACTTCAACAGCATCGGCAGGTTCACGCCACACACCACCTCGGCGGCGCGGGAGCCATCCAGCATCGCCATGCAGGCGTGATACGGCGACGACCCTTGCAAGTCCACCAGGATCAACACGCCCGCGCCGCTGTCGACGCGCTCGCAAGCGCGGCCCAGCCGGTCGATGATGGCCTCGAACGAGGCCTCCATCGGGATATCCACGGCCTCCGCCCCCGGCAGCGGACTCAGGATGCCCGCCACCGCGTCCAGCAGGCAGCCCGCGGCCTCGCCGTGAGTCACGACGACCAGCCCCACTCTCGCAGCGTTCGGATCTAATGCCACAGGTTCTGGTCCGTCAGTCTACGCCAATCCGGACGGTTCTCCTCACACCGTTCGTCCCAAATCGCGGTGTCGCACTGTGTAGGGGTGGTCCGGCCTCAGACGCGTGGCCAGCTCGCGGGCCAGTGAAACCGAACGATGCCGACCACCGGTACATCCGATCGCGATCGTCGCATAGCTCTTACCTTCCTTTTCGAATCCACGCAGCGTCAGCCGCAACAGCGCCTCGGCCTTTTCCAGAAAGTCCTGCGTGTCAGCGTGCGCCAGCACCCAGGTCCGCACCGGTTCGTCTTCCCCTGACTGGGGCGACAGCTCAGGAACGAAGAACGGATTCGGCAGGAAGCGCACGTCGAGGACGATGTCCGCCTCGCTCGGAATACCGTACTTGAATCCGAACGAGAGCACGGTGACCGCCAGCTCGTTGGTCTTGCGGCCATAGCGCGCCTGGATGATCTCGCGCAGCCCATGCACCGTGAGCTGCGCCGTGTCTATGACCTCGGCGGCCTCCACCCGCAACGATCCCACCCGCGTGCGCTCGGCCAGCAGGGCCGACCGGATGTCCGTCGTCGAGAGCGGATGGCGACGGCGGGTCTCGGAGAAACGTCTGATCAACGTGTCGTCAGCCGCATCCAGAAAGACCACGTCGACCAGGTGCCCCGCCGCGCGAATGCCCGCGAAGATCGCGTGGCAGTCACCCAGAAAGTCCGCGGACCGCGCGTCGATGCCCAGCGCGGCGCGTCCCACTTCGTTGCGCGCCGCCAGCAATTCGACGAACTTGGGCACCAGCGGCAGTGGCAGGTTGTCGACGCAGTAGTAGTCCAGATCCTCCAGCGCGCGGAGCGCTGTCGATTTCCCCGCCCCTGACACGCCGGTCACGATCACCAGCCGCATGCCGGCCGCAGTTGCGTCACTCACCGGTGTAGCGGGGATCATTCGACGTCGTCCCGCCACCGGTGGTCGCGCGCGTCTGCCAGCGCGCGATCCAATCGTTCCTGAAATTCTCGCGCCGAATGGTGACCGCGCACCTGCAACAACCGATTGCGGGCCGCCACCTCGATCAAGGAGCTGACGTTGCGGCCCGGGCTGACCGGGATACGCAGCAGGGGCGCCGGCACGTCGAGGATCGGGTACACCATCTCGTCCAGCCCCAGGCGATCGTGCGTCTCCGCCTGATCCCAGCGCACCAGCTCGATGACCAGCTCGATCTTCTTGTCGTCGCGTACGGCGGCCACACCGAACATGTCCTTGATGTTGATGATGCCCAGGCCGCGCACCTCCATGTGGTGCTTGATGAGCTCGGAGGCCCAGCCGATCAGCACATCCCCCGAGGTGCGGCGCACCTCGACCAGATCGTCGGCGACCAGCCGGTGGCCGCGCATGATCAGGTCCAGCGCCGCTTCGGACTTGCCGATCCCGCTCTTGCCCAGCAGCAAGATCCCGACCCCCAGCACGTCCATCAACACCGCGTGGATGCTGACCGTCGGTGCCAGCTGATGCTCCAGGTGGTTCTGAAGCGCGTCGATGGCGGCCGAGGAGACCAGCGAGGTCCGCATCAGGGGCACCCCCACCCGGTCGCAGGCCTCCAGCAACAGGCGGGGCACGTCCAGGCTCTTGGTCACCACGATGCAGGCCGGGTTCAGCGCCACGAAGCCGTCGATCGACCGACGAGAGTCGTCCTCGGGCAGGCTGGCCAGATACGAGATCTCCGTGGCCCCCAGCACCTGCACGCGCTCGGGGTGGACCTGGCGGACGAAGCCGGTCAGCGCCAGGCCCGGCTTCTGGATGCGCGCGATGGCGATGCGGCGATTCAGCCCCACCTCCCCCGCCAGCAGCACCAGGCGCAAACCCGAGCGCTCGTCGAGCAGGGAACGAACCGAAAGCTGCGGGACGTTGCCGGGCGAGGTCATCGGCCCACGATTGTAGCGCGGTCAGCCGGATCTCGAACCGGCCGCGCCCTCAATATTTGGCGTCCTCCTCGACGATCACCTGATACATGGCGGCGGCATCCGGTGCTCCCAGGAGGCGCTGACGAAATTCGGCGTCGCGGAACAGACGCGACAGCCGCGCCAGCGCCTTCAGATGAACACCCGTGGAATTGGCGGGCGCCACCAGCATGAACACCAGGTGGGTCGGCTTGCCGTCGATGGACTCGAACTCCATGCCGGCACGCACGCGACCCAGCGTTCCCACCAGACGCCCGACCGCGTCCAGCTTGCCGTGCGGGATGGCGATGCCATCGCCGATGGCGGTCGACGCCAGCACTTCGCGTTCCTCCAACACACGCTTCAGGGCTTGGGCGTCCACCCCCTCCATCCGACTGGCCAGATGCAACGCCAGTTCCCCCAGCACGCCCGACTTCGTTTCGGCCCGCAGGTCGGCCACGATCATGTCCGGGGACAGAAAGTCCGTCACCTTCATGAATATGCGCTCGTCTCTCGGGCGCCCTAGGCGCTGCCGGAGCCCCGGCCAGTCTCGATCAAGCCGTAGTTCCCGTCGGGTCGACGGTACACCACCGAGATCCCGTGGGAATCCACATCCGAGAACACCAGGAACTGACTACCCAGCAGGTTCAGCTGCATGACGGCGTCGTTCACCCGCATGGTGCGCACGGTGAACGTCTCTTCCTTGAAGACGTGGAACGGGGCCGCCGCCAGGCTCTCCTGGGGAGCCTGCTGTGCGCCGAGGGGAGCGCCCGCGCCCGGCTCGATGTGCTCGGCCGCGATCACCCGCTCGCGCAGCGAGATCTGGGCGACATGGGGCTTGTGGTCGCGGATCTTGTCTTTCCACTTGCGGACCTGTCGTTCGATGCGCGCCACCGCGAGATCAATCGACGAGTACATGTCCTCGGTGGTCTCCTTGGCGTTGATCAGCAGACCACTCGGCAAGGTGAGGTTGATTTCAGCCACGTGGTTGAAGCCACGCTCGACGGAGAAGACCGCATGGGCCGCGATCGGCTCCTTGTGGAAGTACTTGCGGATCTTCTCCAGCTTTTCCTCTGAATACTCACGTACCGCCTGCGAGGCGTCCATGTGTCGAAACGTGGTCGAGAGCTGCATGCCGTGGTCCTTGCGTGAGAAACGTTTGGGTCGGGACGCCCCGACCATTCCGGACGCGCCGCTTCTAACCGATCTTGCCTCGACATTGCCAGCCCGGCCAGAGGCAAAACCGAACGTGGTGATCGGAACGGGATCGGAGGCCCCCCTCGCGAAGCGCGTGTACACTCCGCCGCATGCAACTGGTTCGAGGACGCGCCGCCATCCAGGCGACCCTGGGGCGCGAGCTCCGTCGTCCGGCGATCGCGCTCGGCAACTTCGACGGTGTGCACCGCGGTCACCAGGCCCTGATCGCGACCGCGCGACGGCTGGCGGACCGCACGGGGGGCGAGGTGGTGGCGCTGACCTTCGATCCCCACCCCGCGCGGTTGCTGGCGCCCCAGCTGGCGCCACCCTTGATCTTCTCGCTGGAACGACGGGCTGAGCTACTGGGTGAAGCCGGCGCGGACGTCGTGATCGCCGAGCCGTTTACCGTGGAGTTCGCGGCGATTCCCGCCGAGGCTTTCGTCACCGACGTGCTGGCGCGCGATCTGCGGGCCGAGCACGTCGTCGTGGGCTACGACTTCAGCTTCGGCAAGGGGCGACGGGGCGACAACGCCTTGCTGGAATCGCTGGCGGCAGGCCTGGGGTTCGGCGTGTCGATCGTCCGTCGGGTGTCGATTCACGGCCTGACCTGTTCCTCGACCAAGGTCCGCGAGTTCGTGCTGGAGGGCCGCGTCGAGGGTGCGCAGGTGTTGATGGGGCGGCCGTGCGAGATCACGGGCGAGGTCGTCCGCGGCGCGGGCCGCGGCCGGGGGCTGGGTTTCCCCACCGCCAACTTGCGCCCCGAGGTCGATCTGCTTCCCAAGCCGGGAATCTACGCCTGCCGGGCGGTGATCCTGGATGGCGCCGATCCCGACAAGAAGCTGGCCGCGCTGTCGATCGGCACCAACCCGACGTTCGTCGAGGACGGCCGCCTGACGGTCGAGGCGCACTTGCTGGACTACGACGGGGATCTGTATGGCAAGCGGGTGCGGCTGGAAATCATGGGCCGCTTGCGCGACGAGCTTCGATTCGATTCGGTGGACGCCCTGGTGGCGCAGATCCACGCCGACATCGCCCGCACCCGAGAACTGCTGCCATGAACCCCTTCGAGACCGAGACAATGGCCGAGCTGTGCCTGCGCCAGGGCCACCGCGACGAAGCCGCCGACATCTTTCGCCGCCTGCTCGCCCGCGCGACTGACCCGGGGGTCCGCGAGCGCCTGCGGGGGCGCCTGGGGACACTCGGGGAGGTGGTGGGGGACCTTGGATTGCCTGCAGAAGCGGGCCTGGTCTCCCCCGGTCTCCGAACCAAGGCGGCCGGCGATCAACTGACGGTCGACTGGCGGTTGCCCGCGGGAGCGCTGACGCTGCAACTTCTGCTGGTCCTCCGCGGTCCGGCCGGGGTGGCGACCGAGACGCGCACGCTGACTCTCGAACACGAAGCGGGTCAGCTGAAGCTGGACGTGCCCGGTCTTCACTCGGCGAAGGCCGCGGCGGGCTTCCACAAGGACGGACGCTTCGTGCCCCTTCTGCGCGCCTGAAGCGCCCCGCTCTCCGGGGTTCGGGACGCGGGCTGCCTCAGGGAAACATCTTGACCGAGGTCGACACCGTCCGGCCGATCATGACGCTCTCCTGATGAGACGCGGCGTCCTCGTCCTCGGGGGTCGAGGGGGTCAACTTGATCTGGTCGATGGGGGTGTGAGCACCTTCCGCCTCGCGCGCCAAAACGCCGCGGGCCGTCTTGATCGCGCGTCCCGCACGGTCACCGTACAGGATGTCGGTCAGACTCAGAACGCCCACCGGCTGGCCGCTCGCGTTCACGATCACCAGGCGTGACTTCTGCTCGTCTCGCATCTTCTGCTCGGCGTCCGTCAGATCCTGGTCCTCGCCGCACACGATCACGTCCCTGGACGCGATGTCGCCGACCTTCACGTCCGCCGAACGCTTGTCCTCGGTGCACACCCTCAGGGCCAGGTCGCGATCCGTGATCACGCCGACCAGCTGCCCCGGCGCCGCGCCGGACACCAGCAGGAAGCCCAGGGAACGGTCCCGCATGATGCGCGCCACCTCACGCGTGCTGGCGTCGCTGGGCACCCAACTCAAGTCCACCTGCATCAGATCTCTGCACTTCATGGCGTACCTCCGGTCTCCGGGAAACGACGGTCGCCGTCCGCTTCGGTGATCGAAGGGCGGCCCGCCCGGACAGGCAGCAAGACCCGGGCCGGAGCGGTACCGTCCAGGGGCGCAGGCCTCGATGCGGCCGAAGGCGAAAATCTCGCGCTCGACGGGTGTCTGCCCGCAGAATCCGCGGGACCTCCGCCGCCTCTACTGCCGAGCTCGGGCCTCACCCCGCGCCTTCGGCAGAGACGCGGCCAGCCTTTCGGATCCTGGCGAATGAATCGCCGTCCGCGCATCTTGTGGTAGCGTGCGCCCATCATGTTCACGGGAGTCATCACAGCAATTGTCACGCCGTTCCGGCGCGGAGCCATCGACGAGGACGCGCTTCGAAACCTGGTCGAGGATCAGATCGCCAACGGCATCGACGGACTGGTTCCCGCCGGCACCACCGGCGAGTCCCCGACCCTGACCATCGAGGAGCACATCCGGGTCATCGAGATCGTGGTCCAGGCAGCACAGAAGCGGGTTCCGGTCATCGCCGGCACGGGCGCCAACTCAACCCCCGAGGCCATCGAGCTTACCCTGGCTGCCAAGAAGCTGGGCGCCGACGGCACGCTGCAGGTGACGCCCTACTACAACAAGCCTTCCCAAGAAGGTCTGTACCGTCACTTCAAGACCATCGTCGAGGCCTGTCCGCTGCCCATGATCCTGTACAACGTCCCCGGACGCACGGGCTGCGACCTGTTGCCTGACACCATCGCGCGTCTGGCGACCGTTCCCAACATCGTGGGCGTCAAGGAAGCAACCGGCTCGGCGCTGCGCGCGATGCAGGTGATCGCGCGCGTGCCCAGCAACTTCGTCGTACTGTCGGGCGACGACGCGACGGCCTTCCCGTTGTATGCGCTGGGCGGCAAGGGCGTGATCTCGGTGATCAGCAACGTCGCGCCGGCCGACATGGCCGCCATGTGGGACGCCGCCGCCGCCGGCAACTGGGACCGGGCGCGCGCCCTTCATTACAAGCTGCTGCCCATCGCCGAGGGCCTTTTCATCGAATCCAATCCGGTGCCGGTGAAGTCGGCGCTGGCGATGATGGGTCGGATCGCCGACGAGCTGCGCGCGCCGCTTTACCCGCTGGAAGGCGCGAACCGCGAGAAAGTCCGCGGCTATCTGACCCAGGTCGGACTGCTCTAGTGGCCACTGCCGCTGGCGCACCCAAAGCCATCGCGATGCTCGGGGCGGGCGGCCGCATGGGCGGCGCCATCGTGCGGGTGATCGCCGACGCGTCCGATCTGCGATTGACCGCCGCGGTCGAGCACGCCAAGAGCGACAAGCTAGGCGCCGACGCCGGCCAGCTGGCGGGTGTCGCGCGGCTGGGCCTGGCGGTGACGGCGGGGTTGCCGGCCGCGGGTGCGGCGGACGTCTGGATCGACTTCTCGTCCCCCGAGGCGACGGCCACCAACGCCGCGGGTGCGGTCGCCGCCAAGGCCGCCTTGGTCGTCGGCACCACCGGCGTCACGGCCGAAGGCAAGGCGGCGCTGGCCGAGGCCGCGCGCGTCTGCCCGGTCGTCTTCGCGCCCAACACCTCGGTGGGCGTCACGGCGCTGATCCGCCTGGTGGCGGACGCCGCCCGCTTGCTGGGCCCCGACTTCGACATGGAGATTGTCGAGACCCATCACCGCAAGAAGCGCGACGCACCGTCGGGAACCGCGCTGCGGCTGGCGGAATCCCTGGCCGAGGCGACCGGCCGCGATCTGGCCAAGGACGCCCGCTATGAACGCCACGGCGATGTCGGCCCGCGCACGCAAGCGGAGATTGGCATTCAGACCCTGCGGGGCGGTGACGTGATCGGCGACCACACCGTGTTCTTCCTGGGGCTGGGCGAGCGCATCGAGATCACCCACCGGGCGTCGTCGCGCGACACCTTCGCCCAGGGGGCCGTGCGGGCCGCGCGCTGGGTCGTCGGCAAGCCGCCCGGGCTTTACGACATGCGCGACGTCTTGGGCCTGCGTTAGCAACGCCGCTTATTCGCCGCTTATTCGCGAGGTCGGCCGGCTGCCCCTATCATCGACGCCGAGACCTCCGTGATGCCCCGTTCAACCGCCAAGAGCGCGCCCCGTCGTTCCTCGCGCGCCGCCCCCGCGTCGCCGGCCTCCTTCGCGGCCTTGGCCACCGAGGCGGTTCACCCGGATTCGGGCGACCTCGACATTCGCCCGGCCGAGGACGTGGTGAAGCTGATGCTCGACGAGGAGATCGGCGGCGTGCGCGCGGCCCGTACACGATCGGCGGTGATCGCACGGGCGGCATCTCTGGTTGCCGCGCGGCTGGCCGCGGGCGGGCGGCTGGTCTACGCCGGGGCGGGCACCTCGGGGCGCCTGGGCTCTCTGGACGCCGCGGAATGCGTCCCCACCTTCGGTATTCCACCCTCGCGGGTAGCAGCCGTGATCGCGGGCGGCCCGGCCGCGCTGACCCGTTCGATCGAGGGCGCCGAGGACAACGCGCGCGACGCCGAAGGACGCATGCGCCGCATCGCTGTCGGTCCCACCGATGTGGTGTGCTGCATCGCCGCGTCGGGGGTGACGCCGTTCGTGCACAGCGCCCTGGAGTACGCTCGCTTCCGCCGCGCGGCGACCATCTTCGTGACCTGCAGCCCCCCCGAGAACGCCGCCGAGCTGGCCGACGTCGTCATCGATGTCCCCACCGGCCCCGAGGTGATCGCCGGTTCGACCCGCCTGAAGGCCGGAACCGCGACCAAGGTCGTGCTCAACGCGATCTCGACCACCGCCTTCGTGCTGCTGGGAAAGACCTACGCGGGCCTGATGGTCGACGTGCGGCCCACCAACGCCAAGCTGTGGGCGCGGGCCACGCGCATCGTGAACCTGCTGACGGGTCTGGACGAAGAAGCCGCGCGCGCGCTGATCGAAAAGGCCGGGGGCCGCGCCAAGGTGGCCATCGTGATGCACCACGCGCGCGTCAGCGCCACGCGCGCGCGCGAGCTGCTGATCCAGCACAAGGGCAGCCTGCGGGCCATCATCGGGGACGTGGTCCCCGGGAACGCGGCGCTGCCGTGAGCGCGTCGCAGGCGCAAGATCCCCTGGCGCGCCTGCTGGATTTGCGCACCCTGCCCTCGCGTCTGGTGATCGGCTTGCTGTCGGGCACCAGCGCCGACGGCACCGACGCGGCGCTGTGCGAGATCTGGGGCTCGGGAGAGTCCACCCGCGCCGTCATCCGTAGCTTCGTCACCACGCCCTTTCCACGGCGGCTGCGCGAGCGCATCTTCGCGCTGGCGCAGGCCGACACCACCGAGCTGACCGATCTGGATGTCCTGCTGGGCGAGGCCTTCGCGCAGGCGGCCCGGGACGCCGCCGACGCCGCCGGCGTGAAGCTGACGGACGTGCACCTGGTGGGCTCGCACGGTCAGACGGCGGTGCATCACCCCCGCTCGGCCGGCAAGCTGGGTGCGACCTTGCAGATCGGCGAAGCGGCCGTGATCGCCGAGCGCACGGGGCTGCCGGTGATCTCCGACTTTCGCGTGCGCGACGTCGCCGCCGGCGGCGAGGGCGCGCCGCTGGTGCCGCTGGTGGACTTTCTGCTGTTTCGCAAGCCTGGCGTCCGGCGCGCGCTGCAGAACATAGGCGGCATCGCCAACGTCACGCTGGTGGGCGACACGCTGGACGCCACCGTCGCGTTCGACAACGGCCCCGGCAACATGGCGCTGGATTCCGTGTCCCGCGCAGCGTCGGGTGGCACCGAGTCCTTCGATCGGGACGGCGCGCGCGCCGCCCGCGGTCACGTCGACGACGCGTTGCTGGCCGAGCTGAACCAGCACCCTTACCTGACGCAGCCGCTGCCGAAGTCGACCGGGCGCGAGCTGTTCGGCAAGGACTTCGTCTACCCGTTGCTGGCGCGCTACGGCGACCGGATGGACGATCTGCAAGCGACGTTGACCCGCTTCACGGCCGAGGCCATCGCGCGCAGTTACCGAGAGCTGTTGCCCGCGCCCCCGGAGGAGGTCTACGTGTCGGGGGGCGGATCGCAGAACCGCACGCTGATGCGCCACCTGGCCGATCTGCTGGCCCCGATCGCCGTCGCGACGACCGCCCAGCTCGGCGTCGATCCCAACGCCAAGGAGGCACTGCTGTTCGCGGTGCTGGCCAACGAGACGCTGCACGGACGGCCAGGCAACGTCCCTTCGGCGACCGGCGCTTCGGGCTTTCGCGTCCTGGGCAAGGTGACGCTCTAGCCCTGGCGGCTCGCTGGCGGCCCGCTTGGTCGCTTCTTCCTCGCTTCTTCCTCGCTTCTTCCTCGCTTCTTCGTCGCTTACTTGGCGAACTCGCCCAGATCGTCGCCGATCTCTTCCAGCATCGACGACAGCGCACCGGGCGGCAGCGTGTCGACGCGGCGGCGATAACCGTCCAGTTCGTCTCGCAAGCGTGCGGCCCGGCGACGGATGTTGCCCAGGGTCGAGTGCAGGATGATCAGCTGCGCGTTCAGGTGCTGGTCGGTGGTCACCTCTGTCGCACCAGCGCCAGCATGGGTCCGAACCTGCGCCAGCTCTCGCTCCAGCGCGACCCGGCTGGTCTCGGCTTCGCGCCGCACCCGCGTCAGCTCCAGACGCAAGTCCACCAGTTCGGCATTCTTGGCGGCGATCTGGCGTTCGCTCTCGGCCACGTCGATCCCGAGCGGAGCGCCCGCCAGACGCTCGGCCCGCGCCAGAGTGTCCTCGATGCGTCCCAGCGCTCGGACCTCGTCCCGCAAGCGCGACTCGGCATCGTCGATCACCGCGCGCACCTCGTCCACCTCCAGGCCGACCAGGTGGCTACCGTTGCGGCCCGAAGGCGGGCTTGCCGGATGGATCTCCGAAGCGGCCATGCGCAACAGCGCGGCCGCCGCCTGTTCCTCGGCGACCTCGGCGCGCCGACGCTGCTGGTCGGCGGTTTGCTCGGCCAGCGCCGCGCGCTGCTCGGCCTCCCGCTGGACGTCGTCCGCGGCCCGTTGCACGGCCTCGGCGGCGCGCTGTGCGTCGTCGCGGGCTCGCTGGGCGGTCTCGGCCGCGCGCTGTGCTTCCGCCAACGCTCGCTTGGCCTCGTCGGCTTCGGCACGCAGTCCTTCGCTGCCCCGGACGCCTTCCTCGGCTGCCAGGGCCCGCTGCTCCGCCGCGAAAACCCGCTGTTCCATACCTTGTAGCTTGGATTGCAACTCGGCCACGGCGCCGTCGCTGGAGGTAGGCGACGATGCGGCCATGGCCTTCTCGCGCTCCACCCGCAGCAGCTTGCCCTCCAGCTCCGACAGTCGACCGCGGCGCGCGCGATCGGCCTCTTCCAGCTCCTTGGCGTTGCGGCGCAAGGTCGTGGCTTCCTGGTCGGCCGCGGCGGCGCGCGCTTCGGCCGCGCGCAGCCCGTCTTCCAGCTCGATCACCAACGCCGCGGTCTCGGCCGCCGACGCCTTGAGCCCGTTCACCTCGTTCACGTGCGCCGCGGCCGCTCGATGGAATTCCTCGACGGTCCGATCGCGCGCGGCACGCAGGGCCAGGACCTCGTCGGGCGTTTCGCGGTCGGCGGTCGCATCCTGCTCGGCGTTGCGAAGCTTTTCTTCCAGCTCGGCAACGCGCCACAGCAGATCTTGCTTGTCGCCTTCCAGGCGCGCGATGCGTTCATCGCGCGCGGCCAACCCGGTGGCCTGCTGCTTCGCGCTGCGCAACTCTTCGTCGGTCACGCGCAGCCGCTCGGTCAGCCCGGCAATCTGCGCCTCGGTCAGCTGAGCGCTTTCCTCGGCGCGACGAAGCTTGGCCTCGAGCTCCGGCGACGCCGCCGTGCTGGCGGCGCTTCCGCTGCCCAGGTTGGTGACCATGCGTTGCGCGACCACCGCCATCTCCTCGGCGGTGCGGCGGGTCAGCGTCAGCACCGAATCGTCCGCCTCGGCCAGCGCGCGCCGCAGCTTGCCCAGCTCGACGTCGGCCAGCGCCCGGTCCTCGGAGGCGCGGCGCAACCGCGCCCGCAGCTCTTCGATCTCGTCCGCCTGCGCGCGCGACACGCGCACCGACGACTCCGCCTGGATGAGAGCATCCTCCAGCTTCCGACGCAGATCGGTGATCCGCGCATCCGCCTCGTCCGCACGCGTACGGGCGCGACGTTCCAGTTCGTCCAGCCGCCGCTCGGCCAGCTCGGCGCGGGTCGCCGCCGTCGCGGCGTCACCAGCCGCCGCACCGCTGGCAGCGCGCCGCGCCGGCCGCGCCGTCTCGGCCTCCTTCTTGAGCCGAACGATCTCCTGATTGGCCTCTTCCAGCGCCCGGGTCAGACCCGCCGGCGCCGCATGCGGGCCCGAGGCCGCCTCTGCCAGCGCCTCGACGGGAGCGAACGGCACCTGTACCAGCGATTGCCCCAGCGCGGGCGGGGTGATGTTTCCCGCCACGGCAATGTAGTGGCTGGGCTGCTCGGCGCCACCGCCCAGGAGTGACAGATCGACGCGCAACGCCTCGGACTCTCCACCGAACTCGACCAGACCAAACCCCAGGAACGGGGTCTGCCCCAGCATGCGCACCACCCGAAAATCCTGCGACAGCGCGTCCGACAGATCGTAGTAGCTGACGCCTCCCTGAAACACGGCGCTCTGGCGTTCGCTCGCGGGCACGGCCACGATCAGATAGCCATCATCGCGCAAGAGAGCCCGCACGCGATCCACCAACCCGGGGTTGGCCAACACCGCCTCGCCCTCGGGGACCAGAACCACGTCGAACGCAGGCCCGCGCGCGGCCACTTTCTGGATGTCGTCGGCCAGCAGGAACTCGATCCCCGGACCGCCGTGCAAGGCGCGGGCACGTTCCAGATTGGCCACGTCGACGTCCAGCGACACCACCTCCCGCGCACCGTGTCGAGCGAGGAAAGCGGCCGAGGCGCCATCGCCGCTGCCAATCTCCAGCACGCGCCGTTCGCGCCACAAGGGGGCGGTGTAGGCATACAGGGGAAGGCGAACGTTCAGGGGATCGGTCGGGTCGCGGTCTGACATGGTCGGGCCGCACTATAACCCAGCATGCACAACCCAGCGCTTGAACCGCGGGGGGGCATGCCATAATCAGAAGTCTCGTGGCAAAGAAACGTAACGCCCCGGGCTCGGTCGACGAGGCGGGCCGGTCGCCCGACGGCCCGCCCGCATCCACGCCCGCAGCGTCATTGAAAGGCGACATCGCGCTGGTGTGTGGCAAGGACCAGCACGGCACGCACATCCTCCGGCGCCGCTCCGAAGACGCGCCCCTGGAGGTCGGTCTGCTGCGCCCCTTGCGCGAGGGCAAACCCATCGAGGGCGAAGTGGTCAGCCTGACCCCGCGCGACGAGGCGCCCATGCTGTTCAACGTGAAGTCCGAGTTGGCCGATCCGCGATCGCGCCCGACCGAAGATGGTCCGGCCCAGGTGGCGACCGACGCCTACCGCAAGGGCTGGGACGCTGTGTGGGGCGGCCGGCGTCGGGCACACGCGCTCAACTGACCCGAACCCGATATATTTTTCGCCGGGTCACCGGCGCCTGGTATAGCTTCCCAGGATCTTGCGCAAACGGACCTCTCTCTTCGGCGGTGCGATTCGCGCCACGTGGACCCTGGCGGTCGGGCTGGGTCTCACCTCGATGGCCGGGGCCCCCGTCACCGGCTGCAGCGGCGCGAACGGGCCGGTGGCGCCCGCCACCCGTGGCCCCGAGTCCGGCGCCAACGGCGGCGCGGGGGCCGTGGCGGCGCGGGCGCCAGGCGCGGCCGCGCATGACGCGGGCCTGCCCTCGGGCGCGGGCGGCGCCACCGCTCACGACCTGGCTTTGCCGGTCGAGACCGGTCGCGTGCTGGTAGCAGGCACGGGCGAGGACAAGTGGATGGAGGCCCAGGCCGCCGTCGAGGCCGGCTACACGATTGTCGATCTGAGTGACGACTGGACGCCCTACATCTTCGCTGAGCAACACGACGAACAAGGCCATCCCTTCCCCAACCGTTATCGCCGCGTGATGGTGGGGCTCGCCAATGACCAGCTCGACGGCGACGGGACGCCCCTGCCCCCGGGCGAGAAGAACTTCCTGGAGCTGTACGGCATCTTCCCCTCGTTCTCGGTGCTGCGGACGCGCTTCATCACGGACGAGACCAAGACCTGCATGGATGCCGACGGTCAGCCGGCCCTGGAGGCGGTCGAGACCGTCACTTACATTTCGCCCGACGACATTCGCAAGGACGAGAAGCGGCTGGCGCGCTTCCGGCGTGAACTGGAAGAGGCCCGCAAGAAGGCGCACCTGCACACGATCCAGGAGCTGATCGCCAAGGACCCCGCCGCCGAGGCCAAGCAGAAGTCGATCGACAAGCGCGCCGCCGAGAAGCTGGCGATGGCCGAGGTGGAGAAGCGGTTGCTGTGCGAGGGCCTGCTGGGAAAGCGCAAGCATGCCACCGGCATCTACGACGATGCCATGCGGCTGGCGGTCCGGCGCTTCCAGCAAAAGAACATGATCTACGAGGCGAACTACCTGCGCCGCAAGACCATGGACGCGCTGGCCCGTCCGACCCTGGACAACGATTACGATGCCCTCTTGCGTGGCCTGCGTGAACGCGTGACGGAGGCGGCCGGCATCATCGAGGATGGCAGCACCGAGGGGAGGAACGGCCCGCCCCAGGTGCCGGGGCCGGGCGGTGCCGGCAAGGAACCGCTGCGCAATCTGGTCGACGAGTACACCAAGATCGCCGCCAGCCAGCTGGGATTCGACACGGCCGCGGGCGCGCTGGCCTTTTTCAAGCGCCATCAGCCCGCCGAGTTCCGCCACCTCCGGGTGGCCGTCAAGCTTCCGCCGCGGCCCCACTACTACGGGCCGAACATGGACCTATCGATCGTCGTCGACCGTGGGGACGTCTGGTACGACCCGCCCTTCGACGAGAACGATCACTGGAAGGTGCAACCGCGCAAGCACTATCCCTCGCTGACCCTGATGGCGAACGTGGGCGGGCAGCGCTTCCCTCTGGTGCGCTGGCGCACCACCATCGGCGCCTGGCGCTCCGAGCAGGCTCCCAACGGGTACGAATACTATCGATACAAGGGCTCGGACGTGGGGCCGCGCGTGATCCGTCACGTGGTGTCGGGGCCGGTGTGGATCGCCCCGTCGTCGACCCCCATCCGCAGTCTGGTGAAGGGCAAGCTGATCAACAACCACTGGGAGTCGGTGGTCAACTACGACGAGCTCGGCCCTGGCTACCTGTCAGCCTACGGCGTCGTCGCGGGATATTTCGTGGTTCCTGGGAAGGACGGCCGGCCGGACTTCGACAACGGCATCCGCGCCCACGGCTCCTCTGACTATCTGTCGATCTACAGCAACACGGGGTACTCACACGGGTGCCACCGATTGCCCAACCACCTGGCCATCCGTCTTTACGATTTCCTGCTGCGGCATCGGCACGTCAAGGTCGAGGGTGACTCGCCGATGGGCTTCGCGCGACAGTTCCTGTGGAAGGACAGCGCGTACGAGATGCGCATCCCATCGCGCGGCTTCGTGTTCACCCTGGATCCGCCGCTGCCGGTCAATGTGCTGGAAGGCGAGATCAAGGGCGACGCGCAGAAGCCGATCGCGGGATATGTCCCCAAGCCCGGCGTGAAGTACCCGGGGCCTCCCCCGCTGGTTCCCAATTCCCCCGAGGCGCGCGGAGCGGGCTCTGGCGCGGGTCCCGTCGAGGAGAGCCCATGACGATGCCGTCGCGACGCGTGTGGCTTGGCGCGGCCGCAGCCCTGGTTCTGGGCGCCATCGCTCTGGTCGGTGCGCGCGCCCAGAATTCGCCGGCGGCGACGCCGCCGCCGGCTCCCCCGCCCGGATCCGGTGGCGTGACGGAGACCAACGAGACACCCCCGCCGGCAACGCCAGCGCCGACGGTGCGCATCGTGTTCAAGGTGGTGCCGCCCAACATCGCCACGGTCAGCTGGGGGAACAAGCGCCTGGGCATCATCAAGCCCAAGGCCCCGTTGATCATCGAGCGGCCTCGCGACAGCGGCCCCATGGACGTGGTCTTCAAGTCGCAGGGTTACGTCACCGTGCACAGCCGGGTTTACACGTTCACGAACTCGACGCTGGCGGTGAAGCTGACCCCGCTCGACAAGAAGAACACCATCTACGGATTCAAGGAAGAAGCGCCTCCCGAGGCGGACGGCGGAGTCCCAGGCCCCGACGGGGGCGTGGGCGCCGGCATGCCGTAGCACCGCGGGCTCTGGCGCGGACTCTCTCGCGGGTGAACGGTGCTTTGCGCGGGATTCCACGCCGTCGCACGAAGAAGCCTGCGGGCCGCGCAAATGCGCTCCTCGATGCTGGCCGCGGACGGCCAGCATCTGCGGTGCGCCCTTGTTCGGAACGAGACCGGAGGCGAGGTCCACCCGACAGCGGGGGCGAGCGACCGTGCCCATCTTTCTCCCCGCGCGCGAGTGGATCAAGCGAGCGGGGAGAAAGTCAGGGCGGGAAGCTCAGACCTCGCAGTCGATGACGACCGTCGAGCCGGCCGGCGCGTAGGGCACCAGGTTGCCGGCGATGGCCTTGCCGTCGACCTTCAACTTGGCGGTGGCTGCGCCGCCACCGTTCTTGATGCGGATCTTGTACTCGGCGCCGCGGCACTTGCGGGTGATGGTCAGGTTGGGCACGTCCTTGCCGATGCAAGGCTGAATCCGCAACCCTTCGTAGTCGGGCCGCACGCCCAGGATGTACTGCGAGATGGCCACGAAGTTCCAGGCCGCCGTGCCGGTCAGCCACGAGTTCTTCGCCTCGCCGTGCCGTACGGCGTCCTTGCCCGCGATCATCTGCGCGTAGACGTAGGGCTCCGTGCGGTGAATCTCGCTGATCTCTTCCAGGTAGGAAGGCGTGATCTTCTTCCAGTACTCGAAGGCCCGATCGCCGCGGCCGATCATCGTCTCGGCGATCATGATCCACGGGTTGTTGTGGCAGAAGATGCCGGCGTTCTCCTTGTAGCCCGGCGGGTAGGACGTGATCTCGCCCAGCTCGACGTGATACTTGGTGAACGGCGGGTTGTTGAGGACGATGCCGTAGCGGGTGTCCAGGCGTTCCTTGACGGCGTCCAGCGCCTTCTTGGCCTCGCCGGTCTCCACGCCGATGCCGGCCATCACGCAGAAGCCCTGCGGCTCGATGAAGATCTGGGCTTCCTCGTTCTCCTTGCTGCCCACCTTGTTGCCGTAGAAGTCATAGGCGCGCAGGAACCACTCGCCGTCCCAGCCGTGCTTCAGCACGACGTCGGTCATCTTGGCCGACTCGGCGTCAGCCCGCTTGGCCTCGTCGGCCTGGCCCATCTTGGCGGCCAGGTAGGCATAGTCCGGTGCCACGCTGACGAACATGCCGGCGATGAAGATCGACTCGGCCGTGCGACCGGTCTTGTTGCCGGTGGTCTGGAACGACTCGTCCGGCGTCTCCGAGAAGCAGTTCAGGTTCAGGCAGTCGTTCCAGTCGGCGCGCCCGATCAGCGGCAACCCGTGCGGCCCCAGGTTGTTGAGGACGTGGTGGAACGACCGCTTCAGGTGCTCGAACAGCGACGCGCTGTTCTTGACGTCGTTGTCGAACGGCACGCTCTCGTTCAGGATGCCGAAGTCGCCGGTCTCGCGGATGTAGGCCGCCACGCCGAAGATCAGCCACAACGGATCGTCGTTGAAGCCGCTGCCGATGTCGTTGTTCCCGCGCTTGGTCAGCGGCTGGTACTGGTGGTACGCGCTGCCGTCGGGGAACTGGGTCGACGCGATGTCGATGATGCGCTCGCGCGCGCGCGCCGGGATCAGGTGCACGAAGCCCAGCAGGTCCTGATTGGAATCGCGGAAGCCCATCCCGCGGCCGATGCCGGTCTCGAAGTACGAGGCGCTGCGCGACATGTTGAACGTGACCATGCACTGGTACGGGTTCCAGATGTTGACCATGCGGTCCAGCTTCTCGTCGCCCGACGACACCTCGTAGTGCCCCAGCAAGCCGGTCCAGTGATCGCGCAGCTGCTTCATCGCCGCGGTCACCTGCTCGGTGGTCGAGAACGCCGCGATCATCTCGCGGGCGCGCTTCTTGTTGATGATGCCCGGCTTCTCCCACTTCTCGGGGACGGGGTTCTCGATGTAGCCCAAGGTGAAGACGAAGGTCTTCTCCTCGCCGGGCTTCAACGTCACGTCCAGGCAGTGCGAACCCACCGGCGCCCAGCCGCTGGCGACCGAGTTGCCCGATTCGCCCTTGGCGACCACCTGCGGCTCGCCCATGCCGTTGTACAGGCCCAGGAAGGTCTCGCGGTCGGTGTCGAAGCCCGCCACCGGCGCGTTCACGTGATAAAACGCGTAGTGATCGCGGCGCTCGCGATACTCGGTCTTGTGATAGATGGTGTTGCTGGTGGCGGTCTTGTCGATCTCGACCTCACCCACGCTGAAATTGCGCTGGTAGTTGGTCATGTCGTCGTAGGCATTCCACAGGCAGAACTCCAGGTAGGAGAACAGCTTCACCGAACGGGGCGCCTTGCCTTCGTTCTTCAGGCGCACCTGGTGTACCTCGGCGTTGTAGCCGGTCGGCACCAGGAACGTCGTCTCGACCGAGAGGCCGTTCTTCACGCCCGTGATCTTCGAATACCCCAGCCCGTGGCGGCACTCGAACTTGTCCAGCTCCGCCTTGACCGGCATGTACGACGGCGACCAGTAGGTCCCGTCCTGTTCCCGCACGAAGAAGTAGCGGCCGCCCACGTCGGTCGGCGCGTTGTTGTAGCGATAACGGAGGAGGCGACGGAGCCGCGCGTCCCGGTAGAAGCAGTAGCCGCCCGACTGGTGCGAGATCAACCCGAAAAACTTCTCCGAGCCGAGATAGTTGATCCAGGGATAGGGCGTCTTGGGCGTGTTGATGACGTATTCGCGGTTCTTATCGTCGAAAAAGCCGAATTGCATACTTCGCCTCCGGGGCAGGAACTGGGGTTGTTCGAGAATCGGGGTAGGGCTGTCGGGACAGCGGCAGGTGTCTGCGGGCGCGCATGATAGCCCACACGGGCCTACTCTCTGTCGGTTTTTTACCCGGATGTTGCACCATGGCCTTCGGCGGGCTATACAGACGCCCCTTTCGAAGGACTCCCGAGGAACACCATGGCGCAAAAAGGCATTCACCCCGTCTACAAAAAGTCCGTCATCACCTGCGCGTGCGGCCACAAGGCCGAGACGTATTCGACGCGCGGCGACTTCATGACGGACATCTGCTCGAACTGCCACCCGTTCTACACGGGCAAGCAGAAGTTCGTCGACGCTGCGGGTCGCATCGAGCGCTTCAACAAGAAGTACGGCACCAAGACCCCCGCGTCCCCGACCGAACCATAGGCCGATTGGGCCGCCGATTGGGCCAAGGACCGCTCGCCTTCCGCGCGAGAGGAGCTCTCCGTGCTGGATGATCTGTTGCTGTCGAAGCTGGCTGCGGTCGAGCAGCGCTTCGAGGAAGTCTCGGGAAAACTGTCCGATCCGGCTGTGATGGCCAATCGGCAGGCCTTCCAGAAGATGTCCAAGGAGCACTCGGACCTCCGGGAGCTGGTCGATGCCATTCGCGTGCGTCGTGAGCTGATGAAGCGGCTCGACGATGCGCGCGAGATGCAGAAGGATCCCGAGATGCGCGACCTCGCCTTCGAGGAAGAGCGCGAGATCGGGGGCGAACGGGCCGAGCTGGAGGAGCGCATCAAGGTCCTCCTGCTCCCGCGCGATCCCAACGACGACAAGAACATCATGCTCGAGATCCGGGCCGGCGCCGGCGGCGAGGAAGCCGCCCTGTTCGCCGGCGAGCTTTTCCGGATGTACACCCGCTTCGCCGAACGACGCCGCTGGGTGATCGAGATCATCTCGGGCTCCGCAGCCCAGGCCGGCGGCATGAAGGAAGTCGTGGCTCTGATCAAGGGCAACGGCGTCTACAGCCAGTTGAAGTATGAATCCGGCGTTCACCGGGTTCAGCGCGTGCCCGCCACCGAGGCGCAAGGCCGCATCCACACCTCCACCGCGACGGTGGCGGTCATGCCCGAGGTCGAGGATGTGGAGGTGGTCATCGATGCCAAGGACCTGCGGATTGACGTGATGCGCTCGGGTGGCCCGGGCGGCCAGTCGGTCAATACGACCGACTCGGCCGTGCGCATCCACCACATTCCGTCGGGCCTGATCGTTCACTGCCAGCAAGAGAAGTCGCAGCACAAGAACAAGGCCATGGCCATGGCGCTGCTGCGGTCGCGCTTGTACGCGATCGAAGAAGAGAAGCGGCAAAGCGCGGAGCGCGACGAACGGCGCGGACAGATCGGCACCGGCGATAGGTCGGAGAAGATACGCACCTACAACTTTCCGCAGGACCGCTTGACGGATCACCGCATTGGCATGACCAAGCACAACCTTCCAGGGCTGATGGACGGCGATCTGCAGGACGTGATCGACAGCCTGCGCGCCCACTTCCAGGCCGAGGCGCTGAAGCAAGCCGGCACCGCGCCCTGATCTTGGCACCGCCCAAAGGACAGTGGACAGTGGACAGTGGCGACTCTCTTGATCCCTGCGCTTATCCCCTCCGCCTTCTTGCCGACACCCATCCGGCCTCAGGCGAGCGAAGCAGGCTCCGCGGTCTTCGCATCATCGGGTCAAGTTCCTGCGTCGTTCCTCCGATCGAAGCGGCGAGGACTGAAATCCATCGACCCTTCGCGCAAACCTGCGGCATCGACCAGCCCTGACTCGCCTCCGTTTCCGGCCGGAATCGCCAAGCTTCGGCATGGCGTGATCCTCGAGGACGGGGCCGGTCGCGTGGCCGCCGCCAACGCTGCCTTCTGCAGGCTATGGAAGCTGGCGTGTGTGCCTTCCGCACTGGTGGGACATCCCGCCGCCGAGGTGGGACGTCCCCCCGAAGGCTTCTTCGCGGAGCCAGACGAGCTGGCGCGACGCTTGGATACCCTGGCCGCTGCACGCGCGCCCGCCTTCGAGCAGGTCTTGCGTCGCCGTGACGGCGTCGTCGTGGAACTGGACTACCTTCCGCTGCCCGCCGGCGACGGTTCGCCGACGCAGGGGGGATGCGCGTGGATCTATCGGGTCGCGAAGGAACCGAAGCGGTCGGACGACGAAGAAGTACGCTTGCACAACCGCGATCTGGAACGACGGGTCATCGAGCGCACCCAGGAGCTGGCGTCGTCGAACTTCGACCTGCAATCCAGCCTGCGCCGCCTGGGTGAGACCCAGGAACAATTGATCCATGCCGGCAAGATGGCAGCGGTTGGCGCGCTGGTGGCGGGGCTGTCCCACGAACTGAACAACCCGATCGGTGTCATCGTGGGCTATGCGCAGGGGCTGCTGAAGCGGGCCGCCCCCGATGCGCCCGAACGGGCGTCCCTGGCGGCCATCGAACGTCAGGCCCAACGCGCGGCGCACCTCCTGCGCTCGCTGCTGGACTTCTCGCGCAGTGCGCGGTCTACCCCCGAAGAGACGTCCATTCCCGCACTGGTCGAACGGGTGATGGAGCTGGTCGGGGGCCAAGCCCGCCAGCACGGAATCGCCTTGCGCTGGCTCCCGCGCGGTCCGCTGCCGACCCTGGTCGGCTGCCCACAGGACATCGAGTCGGCTTTGATGAACCTGATCGCCAACGCCATTGACGCGACCGGCGAGGGAGGCTCCGTGACGCTGACCGCCGCGGCAGCGTCACGAAACGACCGCCCAGGCATCGAACTCAGCGTGATTGACACTGGCTCCGGAATTCCCAGCGCCGTGCTGCCACGGATCTTCGATCCTTTCTTCACCACGAAACCGGTCGGCCGTGGCACCGGCATCGGGCTGGCGTTGACCCGCCAGGCGATCGAGGCGCACGGGGGACGCATCGAGGTTCGCACCGCCGAGCACATTGGCACCACCATGCGTATGTGGCTGCCGCTGGGTGTGGTGGCTTCGAAGGTCGCGCCGTCGAACGATGGTGCCGTCGAGGCCTCGGCGCCGGCACGCCAGGCCGCGCCGGGAGGTGGCTCGTGATCACGGGCGAACCCAAGGTCCTGGTCGTCGAGGACGAGTCCGACTTTCGCAATCTAGTGGCCCACGAGCTGGGCGAAGAGGGGTACGGCGTTTCCGTCGCGGGCGACGGGCTGGCCGCCATGACCTGCCTGGCGGAAACCGAGTACGACGTCGTGGTGACCGACGTACGCATGCCGGGCGCCAGTGGCGTGGATGTGCTGCGCGCCGCGCGAACCCGCACGCCCGATACCGAGATCGTCGTGACCAGTGGCTACGCGTCGCTGGACCTGGCGGTGGAATGCCTGCGCGCGGGCGCGTTCGATTTCGTGCAGAAGCCGTTCAACGTGGTGGATCTGGTGTCCACCGTCGGGCGCGCCGTCGCACGCCGACGCCTCCGCACCATGCGCGAGCTGGTGCAGGCGGGTCAGGCCGTGCTGGCCACGCAGGAGATCGAACGGCTGCCCGAGGTGATCGTCGAGGTCGCACGTCGCGCGATGGAAGCCGACGACGCGTCGCTGATGCTCCCCGACTCCGAGGGCCACCTGTACGTCGCGTATTCGTCCAGTCTCTTGGCGGAGGTTCGGGCCGCCGTCGTCGGCGAGGAGCGGGTCGCCTCCCGCATCGCTCGCCAGCGTGAGCCGGTGTTGCTGCTGAACGGTCTGGGCGGCGATCCGCGGTTCGCCGACATCAGGGACTACAAGCGCGTGTCGTCCAGCATCGTCTACCCGCTGCTGGCCGGGGAACGATTGGTGGGTGTGCTGAACCTGAATCGCGCCGATCCCGACCGTCCCTTCCGCCGCGGCGACGTCGACCGCGCGTCGGTACTGGCGTCGCAAGCTCTCCTGGCGCTCGAGAATTCGCGTCTGCTCCGTCAGATGGTGGCCTCGGAGCGCCTGGCTTCCATCGGGCAGCTGGCGGCCAGCGTGGCGCACGAGATCAACAATCCGGTGTCGTACGTGTTGAGCAGCCATGAATTCCTGCATCAATGCCTGGGACGGCTGGAGAAGCTGGCGACCGTGCTGAATGCGGAACCGGCCGGCTCACCCGCGCGAGAGGCGTGGCGGCAGGCGGGCGGCGCGGCCTTTTTGCAGGACGTCTTCCAGGCGACGGACGATCTGGCGGAAGGCGTGGGCCGTATCCGCAACATCGTGTTCGACCTGCGCGGTCTGGCACGCACCGAGGATGTCCCGGTCGTCGTCGACATCAATGACGCCCTTCGCTCGGCGATGCGGGTCGCGGCGACCGAGATTCGCGGCCGCACGGTGGTAGCCGAGCTGGGTGCCGGCACGCTGGCGATGGGGATCAGTGGTCGCCTGTCCCAGGTCTTCCTCAACTTGCTGGTGAATGCTGCCCAGGCGATCAGCGACCGCGACCAGGATGGCGGCGAGATCCGGATCGTCACCCGTCGGGAAGGGAGTCAGGTTCTGGCCGAGATTTCGAACAACGGGCCGCCCATCGCGCCCGCGCACCTGCCGCGCATCTTCGAGCCGTTCTTCACGACCAAGAGTCAGACCGTGGGGACCGGCCTCGGGCTGTCCACCAGCCGCGACATCGTGCGCCGGTTGGGTGGCGAGATCCGGGTCGAATCATCCGCCGAAACGGGAACCCGCTTCACTGTTTCACTACCCGCAGCACCATCGGATCGGGTCGCCGTGTTGACCCCGCCTCCCACCCGCTGAGCCGACAAGCCGGCCAGGCTGTGGCATCCTCGTCGCCACCTTGACCGATGCTCCCAGGATTCCGCTCGTCATTCTCACCGGCTTTCTGGGCGCGGGAAAGACGACCGTGTTGAACCGCGTCCTGGGCGCGCAACAACGCCTTCGGGTCGCCGTGCTGGTCAACGAACTGGGCCGCATCGACATCGACGCGGGTCTGGTCCGTTCGCGCGCGGGCGACGTGCTGGAGTTGACGGGCGGATGCGTGTGCCACCAGATCGGCGTTCAGCGCGAGCTGTGGTCGGCGCTGGACGACATCGTACGCCGGTCGCGGCCCGACATCGTCGTCCTGGAGACCACCGGGATCGCCGAGCCGGAAGCCATCGTCCGGGGCGTCGAGGAACTGGCGGCCAGCGATGCGTCTCGAACCGGTGCGGTGGTGCGGGTGTCTGCCGTGGTCACGATCGTCGACGCCGAGGCTGGGTTGGGTCAACTGGCGCGGCACGAGGAGGCCCGCGAGCAGGTGCGGTGCGCGGACCGCCTTCTGCTGACCAAGCTGGATCGTCTGACAGCGAAGTCGGAGAGCGCGCTGGCGGCACTGCATCAGCGGCTTCACGACCTGAATCCCCACGCCGAGCGCGTAGCCTTCCCCGATGGCGAAAGAGGCACCGCGGGGCTGGTTTCCTGGCTGCTGCAGCCGGGCGCTCACGGCCGGACCAACTGGGATACGCATGCGCATGCGCATGCCCACCAGCTGGCAGCGGCGACGTTTGTCGACGATGCGGCGCTGCTGGGCGACGCCCTGTTGCTGGTCTGCGCGTCGCTGGGGGAGCGGCTGGTGCGCGCCAAGGGATTTGTCCACCTGGCGAGCCAACCGCGACGAGGGTTCCTTGAGCGCGCGGGCGTGCGCACGACTTTAACGTTGGGCGAACCCTGGGGCGACGAGCCGCGCCGCACGCAACTGGTGCTGATCGGCGAAGATCTGGACGAGGTTGCGTTGCAGCGCCAGCTTTGGGCCTGTCGGGCACCGGCGGCTGATGCCCCAATGCCGTCTCGCCCAACTCCATAAAGCACCTATAAAGCACCTGATAGGATGCCGCGCGCGCCGAAACCTTTTGCTCGGCGGTTCGAAAACCGGGTGTGGAGTTTCAACCCCGAATGGCCGACATCCAGACGGCTGATGGGCAGCTCATACGGCCCAGGGCGGGGCGCCTTGGCGTCGCCGAGACGCCGCCGACGAAGCGCTGACGTCAGAAGTCTCCGAAGTCGCTTTCACCGCGTTGGTTGGCGACGACGTCGATTCCAGTAGTCTTGAAAGCCTTTCCGTCCAAGGTCCAGGCGATGAACGTATGGCCGCCGATCACCATTTCCTTGCCACGGGTGTCGAGGCTGACGGCGGCGATGTTGGGCTTGAGGCACTCATACTCGTTGGTCTTCTCTTTCCGCTTCCACAATCCCAGGCGACCCGCGCCGACCCACAGCTCTCCCGCGAACTTCGCCACGGCCTGGACATCGCCCTGCAGTGCGCCGGGAATGCTGCCAATCTGCGCCCAACCCCAGGGCGAGCCTTCGTACACGTTGCCCATGACGCCCACAGCGTAGAGCTCCTTTTCCTGCACTACGTGGATGTTGATGAGATCTTCCCCCGTGGGGATGACCAGCTCTTGCCAACTTGTGCCCGTCCACTGCGCCACACGTCCGCCCTTCCCGCAGGCCCAAATCGTGTCGCGGGAAAGGCCATGCAGGTTCGATACACCGAACGAGGGCGCCTTGATCTCGTCCCAGCGCTGACCGTTGAAGAGGAACATGACCGGCACACCCTGGCGGTTGCCCCAGGTGAAGACGAGCTCGTCTGAAAAGCCCCAGAGGCCGTCGAGGCCGGCATCGAGCTCGGTCTCGGTCCATCGGGTGATCCCTCCGACTTGAGCTTCAGGGCGGTGAGCTTGCAGGACCTCGCCGAATGACTCCGCGACGAAGGTGTTCCCACTCGCAGAACGCCAAAGTTGTACGTACCAGCCAGTGGATGTCTGCACGATGACGTTGATCGTCGAGCCGGAAGTCGAGCTCGGGCAGGTCGCCACGACGATGCTCTCGCCTTCGAGACGCCGGAATCCCTTGTCCGGGTCGTAGCGCTGCGCGAGATAGGCACAGTTGTCATGTTGCGTTCCACTGGCGGAAAAATAGTCAACGCGCGCTTTCATCGGGATCTCCTGCTGAGCTAGGCCTCCCCGTCTGATTGGTCAGTCTGGCTCTGCTGGCCGGTACCTACGGGCTTACGCGGATTCTGCCCCATCATCGGCGAAGGGCCAGAGACCTGCGGACCGCTTCGGCTGAAACCGCCCGCGCGACGGCCAGACGTCCGTTACCTCACGTCGCCCGCAAGTCTCAGTTCGTCGTCGGTTGGGGGTGTTCCGGCGGCCAGGGCGGTGGCTCGGTGGTCGAATCGAGGTACGACGACTCGTCCGGCACCTGGCCGTTCGGGTAGCGATCGTCTTCCCAGAGAAGCTGCCACGACTCGGGCTTGGATTCGTAGATGACCCAATCCTTCGCCGCCCGTCGCACGGGGTGCTGCGAGGGCGGCGCCTGGTCCCCCTCCAGCAAGAAGGCCGGACAAGCATTCGCACTGGCGGGCATCCAGATGCCGGTCGCCTTCACGTCTTCTCCCGTGCGAATGACGGAACCGTGAGGTCTGAGCAGAGCCGGCAGCTCGCGGTCTGCAGCCAAGCCTTCCTGGTTGTACTGCAGGATTCCCGGGAAGGCCCAGCTGCCATCGAGCGCTTTCCGTGAGCGCCAAGCCATCTCCATGGCCTGGCGCGCCCACCCGTAGAGTCCCACGGAAGGACCATGGAGTCGGAACCCGATCATCTCGTGCTCGAGGCCGCCTTCGAATCGCCGGCTGGTCAGATAGGAATGAAACTCCAACCCATGGCGCACGAGAGAGTAGCCGCTTTTGTAGCCAGCCAAGATCTGGTCGATGCCCTTCGAGAGGGTCGCCCTCGAGCCCAGCAGAGCCACCAGATTCTCTTCCAGCCAAGGCGAAGGTTCACGACGAACGAAGTTCTCGTACCCGCCCACGAAGTTGGAGTAGAGGCCGAACAGGCGGCGGACATAGGTCAGCGAGCTGAGCTTCTGCAGGAGCCACACGACCAGCGCGCGATCTTGCTGGGTGACGGGCGCCGTCAGCCCTTTCTGCAGCATCTCATCGGAAGCATCTGTCGTCATAAGACGCCTGAGAGAGCGAGAGCCCGACCTCAGGACGCCGCTGCGGCCGGCTGTTCCTCGGCGTGGAACGACCGCTCGCGCAGCTGACGGCGCCCCGTGTAGACGAACAGCGATCCCGACAGGGCGAAGGCCGCCGTGGTGACCAGCATGCTGTGCCCCATCGTCGCGTGCGCGGCGATCAAGCCGATCACCGTCGCGGCCGGGGCGTCTCCCAGCACGTGCGCGAAGAACAAGAAGACCGCCTGCAACGTGGCCGCGTAGCGCGCCGGCGCCAGCTGATCGACCACCACCGCGACCGGTCCGTTGTAGACGGACAACATGAACACGGTCGCGGCGGTCAGGATCGCGAAGCTGGGCTTGTGCGTGACCAACAAGCACCCCACGCTCAGGGGCGCTGCGATCAGCAGCGAGGCACCCATCACGAAGGCGTGCCCCCCCTTGCGGCGGTGACCATAGCGGTCGCCCACGTAGCCCCCCAGCAGCACGCCACCGATCCCGCAGCCCAGGCCAATCGACAGCATCATGATGCTGCCCCCGATCACCGAGAAACCGCGTTCGTCGATGATCAAGGCGCGCGACCAGAACAACAGGCCGCTGGCGCCGAAGGTGACCAGGATGCCGCCCAGCAAGAAAGCGATGAAGGTCGGGTTGAGCAGGTACGCGCGCGCGGGTTCCACGTGCGGCCGCTCGATCCGTCGGGGCGCAGCCACGAAGGCCGCCATCAGTGCCAGCAGCAGCGACGGCGTCCCGGCGATCCAGAACACGCCACGCCAGCCAATGATGGGCGCCAGTACCGCCCCCACGAACAATCCCGTCGACGCGCCGAACGCCATACCCGCGTTGTAGATGCCCAAGGCCCGCCCACGCGCATGCGGCGGCGCGTCCGCGCACAGAAGCGCGTTCGCGCTGGGGCCGTAAGCCCCCTCCCCCACCCCCACCAATGCGCGAAAAAACAACAACATCGGGAACGACGTGGACAGCGCGGAACCAATCGTGGCGATGCTCCACAACAGGACCCCCGTGAAGATCACCCGGCGCGGCCCCAGACGATCGGCGATGGGCCCAGACGCCAGCGACGCCAGCGCAAAGACCGCCAGGTTCACCAGCGACAACAATCCCAGGCGCGCCTTGGAAAGGCCGAAGGACTCGGCCAAGAAGGGCGTCATGCTGTAGACGACCTGCCGGTCCATGTAGTTGAAAAAGTTGATCGTGGTCAGCAGCGGCAGCGGCCGAATTCCGCGTCGGGGTGCCGCGTCCACGGCGACACTACCCAGCGACACGGGGCCCCCGGCAGCTTCGGTGGTTCGACGGTCGACCAAGGTTGGTTTTGTTCATGAAATCACGGGTGCCGGAGGGTAGCAGACGCGGAGGCGCCTGGCCCGACAGGATAAAAAACACCCAAACAACTCAGGGGAGACCAGGAAACGTGGTGACGATCTTTATGGAGAAGTCCGGCAGCGACGTGACCTTCTGGATCGTGAAATCCGGCAAGCTGGTGACCTCCTGCCACTCGCCGCAACGATCCGCCAACGAGGTGACCTTCTGAACGTTGAGATCGGCAAAGGACGTGACCTCCTGGACCTTGAAGTCCGCCAGGGACGTGACGACCTTGTATTTGCCCCACAGCTTCGTGCCTTTGTAGGTGCAGTCGCAGCTGATGCGTCCGCACATCGCGACCCCGCCGCCCGCCCCGCCCGCGCCCGCCGCACCCGCAGCCCCACCCGCGCCACCGCCGTCGCCGACACCGCCCGCGCCGACACCGCCCGCGCCGACACCGCCCACCCCGATACCGCCCGTCCCCGAAGCACCACCGGCCGCAGCGCCCGCGCTACCCCCGGTCGACATTCCACCGGCGCCACCGCCGCCGGCCCCAGCCACGCCCGTCGCACCACCCACGTTCCCGCCACCACCACCACCGGGCGCGCCGCCCGCATCCCCACCGGCTCCACCGCTGGACGCGCCGCCTGCGCCAGAGCCCCCACCGCCACCGGCCGCGCCGCCCGCGACTCCTCCCGCTGCGCCGCCCACCGAGGCTCCCGCCGCGCCGCCGCCGCCGCCATTCGCATTCTTCGACGCCGTGCTGCTGCACGCGAGGATGCCAGCCAAGGCCAGTGCAATTCCAAAGGGTCGCCACGCTCGTTTCGTCATAGGTTCGCGACAATAGCCGGGCTGCCTACATCAGGGAATCCCCTTCTATGTTTGGGCTGTTGTCGGCACGCCGCCCTGCGCCTGGCGACATCGGCGCCCGCCAGGTAAAACCGTGGGCACCATGTCGGCCACCGGAATCTCTTCCGTCGGATTGCGCGGCGTCGCCCGCGTCGTCAAGAGCACGCTGGCCACCGAGGGCGGGGGCTTCGCGGTTCGCCGGCCGTTTCCCACGGCGGCCCTGGACCTCTTCGATCCGTTTTTGCTGCTCGACGAAATGGGCCCCACCGAATCGGGGCCGGGCGAAGCCCACGGTGCGCCCGACCATCCCCACCGGGGCTTCGAGACCGTGACCTATCTGCTGTCCGGTCAGATGCAGCACCGCGATTCAGCGGGAAACGCGGGCACGCTGAGCCCCGGCGACGTGCAGTGGATGACCGCCGGATCCGGCGTGATTCACTCGGAGATGCCAACGCCCGCGTTTCAACAGACGGGCGGACGCATGCACGGGTTTCAGCTGTGGGTGAACCTGCCCGCGCGCGACAAGCTGATGAACCCGCGCTACCAGGACATTCCCTCCGAGGCCATTCCGGTGGTGACGGGCCATGACGACCGTGTGCGCGTAAAAGTGATCGCTGGCGAGTCCCTGGGCGCCAAGGCCGTCATCGAGACCCGAACGCCCATCCTGTACTTGCACGTCACCCTGCAACCGGGGGGCACGCTGATCCAGCCGGTGCCGTCCGCGTACCACACCTTGGCGTACGTGATTCACGGTACGCCCCAGGCGGGTGCCAGCCTGGCCGGACTGACCGAAGGCGATCTTGCGATCTTCGACGCGCAGGGCGACATGGTCCAGCTATCGCTGCCGGCCGACGCCAGCGGCCCTGCCGACCTGTTGCTGATCGGCGGTGAACCGCTGAACGAGCCCGTGGCTCGCTATGGTCCGTTCGTGATGAACACGCGCGCCGAGATCATCCAGGCCGTCGAGGACTACAAGGCCGGGCGCTTCGGCCAGATCACCGGTTCGTAGCAGGGGCTGGTCCCACCGACGGGCGCTCAGGATTTCTTGGGCGATCTCCGATCGAGCGTTACCATCCGGCGCGGATGTCGTGATCTCGACGACGCAAGAAAGCCCCCCTTTCAGAAAATAGGAGACGACCGAATGATCAAGAACGCGCTTCGTATGTCCGCCCTAGGAGTCGCAAGCCTCCTCGTGGCCGCTCCGGCCCTCGCACAGGTCCAGGTCCAGGTGACCACCCCGGAAATGCCCGCGCCGCCCGCGTTGGCGCCCCCCGAGGCCCCCATCTCCGAGGTTCCCTCGGCAACTTCGACCAACCCGGGAATGGGCCCGATGGCCCTCGCGCCCAAGGCCGGCGACGATCTGTCCGGTTCGATCGGGTTCGGCGTGGGCGTCATCGCCGGCGCGGAGCTGGTGGGCACCAACAGCCAGGTCGGCATCAAGTATTGGTCCAGCGACACCTTCGCCTTGGCACCGTCGCTGAAATTCGGCTTCGCGAAGCAAAAGGACGTGGACGCATCCTGGAACCTCGATCCCGAGCTCGTGTTTCTGTTCGCCCCCTACAAATCGGCCTCGACCCGCTTCGAGATTGGCGCCGGGCTCGGGCTGGGGCTCTCGAAGGGGGGCGTGGTGGTCACGCCGCCAGCGGTTGCCAGCACGGATACGGCCTTCAGCATCTACATTCCGATTCAAGCCGGTGTCGAGCACTTCTTCACCCGCTGGTTCTCGGTGGGCATCGCGGCCCGTAGCTCGTTGTTCAGCTTCAGGAAGCAAGGGGATGCGGTGCAGGATTTTGCGTTCGCGATCAACAGCACCAACCTGCTGGGTCAGCTGTTCTTCTACACCGACTAGGACCACCTTCGTTCGATCGCAACGGCGGCGCGACCCTGGGGTCGACGCCGCCGTTTTTATTTCAGGGCTTGTTTTCCTGGCATTGACCCGCCGGAAACGTGGTTGCTCCACGAGCACGCTCCGACGCACGCCTTCGTTGTCCGGCGCCCCGGTTGCGCAATGAAAGTGTTACCGTTTGCTCGCTCATGCCGCGAACGTCGCCAAAGAAAACCAAGGACGCCAAAGACCAAGACCTTCCCATGCGCGAGGACATCCGGCTCCTGGGAAGGTTGCTGGGGGACACGATTCGGGATGACGCGGGCGACGCCATGTTCGATCTCGTCGAACGCATCCGGCGCACGGCCGTCCACTATCGCCGCGACCACGACCTGGAAAGCCTGGCCCACCTCGAGAGCACCATCAGCGGCATGGACGCCAACCAGGCCATCACCGTGGTGCGCGCGTTCAGCTACTTCCATCACCTATCGAACATCGCCGAGGACCTGCATCGCCGCCGCCGTCTGGCCGCTGATCACCAATCGTCAGTCCCCGCGCCGGAAAGCATCCCGGCCGCGCTGGCGCGCCTGCGCGCCGCGGGCGTGTCGTCGCGCCGGGTGATCGGGCGCCTGGAGAAGGCCCGCGTCGAACCGGTCCTGACCGCCCACCCGACCGAGGTGCAGCGCAAGAGCATCCTGGAACGCCACCGCGCGATTGCGGCGCGCCTGGGCACCGGCCGAACCGAAGGCGGCGCGTCTCTGGACGGCGACCTGCGCCGGAACATCGCCATCCTGTGGAAGACCAGCGAACTGCGCCCCGCCAAACCCACGGTCACCGACGAGATTGAAAACGGCCTGGACTATTTTCGCTCGACCTTCCTGACCATCATCCCGCGCATCTATGCGCGACTGGAGGATGCTCTGGGCCGCAACGTCGAGCTGGCGCCCTTCCTGCGGGTGGGCAGCTGGATCGGGGGCGATCGCGACGGCAACCCGCACGTGACCCACGACATCACCGAGCTGGCGTTCGCGCGACAGTCGGCGGTGATCCTGGACCACTATCTGGCCGAGGTGCACGCGCTGGGAGGCGACCTCAGCCTGTCGTCGAAGTACGTGGAGATCACGCCCGAGCTGGAAGCCCTGGCCCGCCGCTCGCCCGATCGCGCGCCCAGCCGCGAGGAAGAGCCGTTCCGGCGCGCGTTGATCGGCGTCTACGCACGTCTGGCCGCGACCAAGGTCGCCCTGTCCGGGGTCCCGGTGGCGATCCCGGTCGCGGCAGCGTCCGCCTACGCCACCGCGCAGGAATTTCTTGCGGACCTGGACGTCATCGATCAAGCGCTCCAGGCGGCCAACCTGGGTTTCATCCGTGGCGGCCGCCTGCGCCACCTGCGGCGCGCGGTCACCGTCTTCGGGTTCCATCTGGTCCCGCTGGATCTGCGCCAGCACAGCGAGATCCATGGGCGGGCCGTGCGCGAGATCTTCGCGCGCGCCGCCGGCCGCGATGTTTACGATGGCAAAGACGAGGAGGCCCGCCAGCAGCAACTGTTGACCGAGATCGCGACGCCCCGGCCGCTGGTGTCCCCCCACATCGAGTACACGCCGGAAACCGCAGAGGTGCTGGCCACGCTGAAGGCGGCCAAGGGCATTCACGATCGCTTCGGTCCGGCGGCCATTCCCGGCTACGTCATCTCGATGACCGCGGGCCCCAGCGACGTCCTGGAGGTGACGCTGCTGTGCAAGGAGCTCGGCTTGCTGGTGCCGGGGGAAGAGCCGCGGCTGGCGCTGAACATCGTGCCGCTGTTCGAGACCATCGGCGATCTGCGCGGGTGCGGCGCCATCATGGATCGCCTGCTGTCACTGCCCCTCTATCGTCATCTGGTCGAGAGCCGCGGCGATCTGCAGGAGATCATGCTGGGGTATTCCGACAGCAACAAGGACGGCGGCTTCCTGACGTCGAACTGGGAGCTGTACAAGGCCGAGCAGAACCTGGTCGAGGTGGCAGGCCGTCACGACGTGACGTTGCGGCTGTTCCACGGCCGCGGTGGCACCGTCGGGCGCGGCGGCGGTCCCAGCTACCACGCGGTGCTGGCCCAGCCGCCCGGCAGCGTGAACGGTCAACTGCGCCTGACCGAACAGGGCGAGGTCATCGCCAGCAAGTACGCGGATGCCGTGGTTGGCACCGGCAACCTGGAGACGCTGATCGCCGCCACCCTGGAGGCCAGCTTGTTGCCGGCGGCCGATCTGGGAGGCCACAGCGCCGCGTTCCACGAGGTCATGGAAGAGCTTTCGGGTCATGCCTTCGCCGCCTACCGCAAGCTGGTCTACGAGACTCCGGGGTTCATCAAGTACTTCCGCGAAGCCACGCCCATCAACGAGATCAGCGATCTGAACATCGGCAGCCGCCCCTCGGCGCGTCGGAACACCGATCGGATCGAGGATCTGCGGGCGATCCCGTGGGTGTTCAGCTGGGGACAGTCGCGGCAGATCATCCCCGGCTTCTACGGCTTCGGGGCCGCCGTGATGGCCTTTCTTGCGCCGGTCGGCAAGCGGTCCAAGTCCAGCGGCGACGCCCCCAAGAGCCGCGCCGATCGCGAGACTCTGCTGAAGCTGATGTATCAGAAATGGCCATTCTTCCGCACGCTGGTCGACAAGCTGGACATGGTGCTGGCCAAGACCGACATGGGCATCGCCTCCCGCTATGCAGGCCTGGTGACCGACAAGAAGCTGCGTGCGGCGGTGTTCGGACGCATCGAACGCGAACACGATGACGCGCGCAGGGCGCTGTTCTTGATCACCGGCGCCAAGAGCCACCTCGAGAACAATCCGTCGCTGGCACACAGCTTGCGAAATCGCGCGCCGTATATCGATCCCCTGAACCACCTTCAAGTGGATCTGTTGCGCCGCCTGCGAGCCCACAGCGGCGACGGCAGCGCGCTCCGGCGCGCGGTCCACCTGACCATCAACGGCGTCGCGGCGGGGCTGCGCAACAGCGGCTAGCGCCGAACAACCGCTGGGACTTGACCCCGTCCCGCGCGCCGGACAAGGTGCCGGAATGGAACTTCACGAGCTCAACGACAACGAACGCATCGCGCTGGTGGGACTGGTCAAGGCGGTCATCTTCGCCGACGGCAAGATCTCCGAGGACGAACAGGACGAGGTAGCCGAGATCGTCGACGCCCTGGGTGAAGATGCGTACCAGAAGCACATGGATGACTTCGAAGCGCGCTTCCCCGACGAGGCGAGCTTCCAGAAGTTCCTGACGACGATCACCCGCCAGGAAGCGCGGGAGCTGATCTACGGGACCATCCTGGACGGGGCCGCGGCCGACGCCATCGAAGGTGGCGAATCCGAGCTGCTGACCTGGTTAGCGACGGCGTGGGATCTCGACGTCACCGTGGCCGACTAAGGGCGGCTTCAGTCCTCGACGTCTCCCTCGTTCCCATGCGGGGGGGACGCACCATCACCATGGATGCCGGCCCTCATCAGCTCCTCGGCGGCGCGGCCCGGCGCGCGTCCTTCGAGCGCGTCCTTGGCGACCCCGGCGTAGAGTCGCACCAAGGGATAGGCGTTCGACTGGCTCTGCCCGATGATGGCGGGCAGGGCCGCCGCAAACTTTCGCTCGCCCGCGATTCCCAGGGCCGTCGCCTGCTCGTGGGGATAACCGCGCGCGATCGTCGCCAGCAACACGTTCTGGTCGCGCGAACCGTATAGCCTGCGCAGGGCGGCCTCATCATAGTTCTTGCCCCACATTCGCTGCATGTCGTCCAGCAGCGCCCCCACCGTCTTCTCGGCGTGGCACATCACGCATTCGATCGGCCGATCACCCTCCACCCGCGCAGCGTCGGTCGGTGAGCCGATGCGGTGATAGCGGGTCAGCTCGTACCCCAGCCCCATGTTCTTGCGCGGCATGTGACAGGCGATGCACGCGCCCCCTTGGCCCCGGGGATCGTGATGGGCGTGGGCGCGAACCGCGTCGGCGCTGGCGAACTGGCCGTGACAGCCTGTGCAAACGCCGTTGCCCGCCGGGGTGGCCAGCCGAGCCAAGCGATCGCGACGATCCTCGCCGTGCGGATCGTGGCAGGTCGAACACGCCATTGCACTCGCGCACCCGCCCAGCAAGAAGTCGCGCGCCTCACCCGAGGTGATGTGACTGCCGCCAGCCTCGGCGGGCGACCGACGCGACCCGCCCTCCCAGGTGCGGGCATAGCGGGAGAACAGCACCTGATGGCAGCGGGCGCACGCCCGGTTCTGCCACGCCGCCGGTGACGGCGCGGCCGCCCCGGCGGCGACCGGTCGCACGTCGAGAAAAGGGGCGCGGGGCGCAAAGCTCGGCCGCCGCTCCGGATGCTGCGTGTGCTCGCGACTGCCACCGTGGCAAGCCTCGCAGCCAACGCCCACCTCGATGAAGTGACGGGGCTGAAATCGGGCCCGCGCCTCCAGGATCGCGCGCCGCAATCCCATCCGCACCGCATCGTCTGAACCGTCGCCGGTCCGCGCCATCGTACCGGCCGCCGCCCCCAGCGTCGTGACCTCGCGCTCCAGCGCCGCCAGCACCACGCCGCCATCGCGGACCCCGTACCGCAGCTGAGCGCGCGCTGGCAACACACGATCCACGACCTCGCCCTGATAGGACGGCGCCCCCGGACCGTGCAGGGCCCCCCACAGATCATCGAAGTACGGAACGGTGTTGTGGCAGAAGATACAGGTCTGGTTCCACACCCCACCCGCGCGCATCCCGGGCCGTTCGCCCACCATCACCGAATATCCCTTCAGGCGAAACGACGCGCTCTGATACACATACGACGTGGGCAGGATCAGCTCAGCCCGGGGATCACCGATGATCGGCGCGCCGACCTCGGTCGAGGCGACCTCCAGCCCGGCGAAGTCTTCGCGATAGCGCCCGCCGATCACCTTGGTGACGCGATAGAGACGCTCGCCGCTGCTGGCAGACCGCAGCCGTACGAACCGCTGGGCACCGACCTTCTCGAAACGCGCGACGTCGTTCTTGAAGTGGAACTCGCGTCCGTCGAAAGGCGCGCGCACCTCGGTCAGTTCGGGAAGGCGGGTCATCCGATGCATGGGCGACGTCTCCCACGCGGCATAGATCTCCGCATGACAGGCCGCGCACGCCGCCGATCCCACGTAGTCGTCGCGCAGAATGTTGCTGCTCACAAGCGACGTACCTTGCGACGCCACGTCGGTCCGGCGAAGCGGGGTCCCGCTTGGCGCGCGGCACCCCAGTACCAGCAGCGCAAACAGCGGAGCGACCAGGCGCAGAGTCACGCCAGCAATCTACAACGGCCGTCGCCGCGGTCGGAACCGGAGCGTGACTCAGTTCGAGGACGCCAGCGGATCCTGGCCGGGTTTCGTCGTCCCGCGTAGATCGGCGTGCATGGTCGTGACGAAGCGCCCCTGCGTTTCGACTTGCACCTCGACCGACACCGGACCCACCCCGGGCGCGAAGGTGGTTCGCGACAGGCGCGTCGGGTCGTGCCGCAGGGTCTCTACGACGACGCAGTTGGCGTAGTCGCCCGATGGCAGGCTGACCTTCTTGTCGACGGCCGCAATGGTGGCGGTTCCCGCGAACACGTCCCAGGTCGCGCCGCGAACGACAGGATTCTTGATGATGAAATCACGCCCGGTGGCATCGATGATCGCGATGCCCTCCTGGTTCACCGCGTACGAGATGCGCTGGTCGCCAGCCTGCACCACGGCACCTTCCGCCACGCGCTCGAGGACCGAGTAGACCGCCAGCATGTGCTGTCCTTCGCGATTCAGTTCGTAGGCCCACTTCCACCCCAGATCGAGGGGAAAGTAGTCCGCAGCGGTGGCAGCCTTTTGCGGCGCTGGGGCCGCGGGGGGCGGCGAGGACGCGCATCCAAGGGCGGCTGACGCCGACAGGGCCAAAAGGACGAGCCCCCCCTTGAAGAGGGAGAGGGAACGAACATCAGAGGACTCGAAGACCGGCATGGGAACACACCTGCTCTCGCCACCAAGGGCGGAAAAACACCTGCTGCATTCCTCGGCAGCTTCTCAAAAAACTGATGCACGAACGACCTTGGGCCTCGGTCGGTCGGGCCGTCAACAGTCAGCTGTCTCACATCCGCGCCGTGGACCCGGATCGCGCCCCCTGGCCCGGGCCCATGTTCCCGCGGCTGACGGCCCGCCCTGAAGGCGAAATTGTCCCCTCCGGACGGGTCGTCGGCTCCAAGAAGTCCTGGTATGAACGTTGCTTTTCAAGCGCCGACACAGGAGGACGTACTTCGAAGATGGTTCGCGGCTGGGTGGCTGGATTCGTATTGTTGACCTCGACGCTGCTGGCGCCCGTGCCGTCGGCGCGCGCCCAGGCCGCTCGACCTTCCATCGCTGCACCCGCCCCCCCTCCCGCGCTGCTGGCTGAACGGGCACGCCTGCAGGGCGCCCTCACCCGTGTCAACGCCGAGGTCGATGCGCTGAAAGCCAGCCCGCGTGGTCTTCGCGACGACTACCGCCTGCGCAATCGCATGGCCGACGCGGAAGAGCTGGCGCGCCGTCTGACCGAGCTGGACACGCGGCTCGGGGTGAGCGCACGGACAGCGCCCCACACGGACACCGCCGCGTGGCCGGACCCGCCCCGCGTCGAGCCGTCGGACAATCGCGCCGAGCTGGAAGCCAAGGCCGACATCTTGACCGATCAAGCGCGGCGACTTGCCGGTGAGGCCGACCGCCTGGAATCGCGGGTCACCGACCTGCGCGCGCGCCGGCAACTGCGTCGGCGCGCCGGACAGCTCGAGGACGATCCGTTCTCGCCGCTCGAGCAAGCCAAGGGGCGTGTCGGCGTCAGTAGTAGCAGTGGCAAGACATTGTCCGACGGTTCCAAGGCCTCCGGGCCAACCGGGCGGGGGCCCACCCTGAGCATCTCGGACAGCGCCGGGGCCGCAGCGCCCCCCACCGCCGCGACGCCCGAGGTGGCAGGGTCCGGGACCACCACCATCACCAACTCGCCCTCGGCTCAACTGCGGGGGGCGCTGGATCCATCGTCACTGGCCGAGATCCGGAGGCTGGACAGCGCTGGCTCGTCACCGGCCACCTTGGCCGCCCTGGAACGCGCCATCGTCGCGCTTCGGCAGAAGGCGGCGGCGCTCGAAGCGAACGCGCACCAGATCCGCGAGCGGGGCACCCCGCTCCACCCTTGATCGGGGACAGCGCTCGAACTCTGCGTCCTGAGTGAGGCGTGGGGTACACTCGCCGACCACATGGCCCGGGCGCCCCTTCGATCGGCCGGCTTGTCGGTCACGCTCGCCCTCGCGCTGGCGGCATCAGGCTCGGCCGCAGCAGAGGACGACGAACGGGTCAGCGCGCGCGCCGAGGTGGGCATCGAGTACGACGACAATGTCCATCACGTGGAACAGATTCCCACCATCGACGCGGTTCCCGTCGGCTCGGCCCTGACCCGAGCCGTGGTCGGCTGGTCGGCGTCCGATCGGTTGTCGGCCAACCAGGACGTCGCCTTCTCGGTGCGCGGCGGGATGAAACTATTCGCGGCGTCCGCCGCCCGCAGCGAGAACGTGGCCATCGTCGACACGTCGGGCGCCTGGCGCATCGCCCCGAACCCACGCACCCGGCTGGGTCTTTCGGCGACCTACTACGAAGCGATTCAAGCGGGGACCTTCACCGAGCGCGCGGTGTCGCTGGATGCGCGCGACTTTCGTTCAATCACCCCCACCCTGCGCGCACTGCGGGCGCTGAGCGACTGGGGCACCCTTGGAATGACGGTCGGCTATCGCTCGTTCGTCTACAAGCCGGCGCGCAACTACGACTTCCAGGCGCCCGTGATAGGAATCGAGCACCGCTTCACCCGTGAAACCTCGGACGGTGAGGCCGACTGGGACTTGATGAGCGCGGTCGGCGTGGAGCTGCGTCGGTTCGCAGGCGTACGCCTGGTACAGCCGGCGGGGGGATGCACCCTCGAGCCCTGCCAGGTCGCCGATCCCAGTCAGGCCCGTCACGCCGATCAATTCTTCACGGGACAGCTGGACGTGACCCGGACCGGGAGCGTGCTGGTCGGCGCCGGATACGCGCTGCAATGGAATCGGTCGAACAGTTACGCGGAATCCTTGATTCGGCACGTCGGCTCGGTCCGCTTCACGGCGCCGCTGCCTCTGGGCCTGTACCTGGCGGCGCGTGCCGAGCTGGTTTACGCGACATATCCGCAGAAGGTGGCCATTGCCGTCGGTGGGCCCAGCGGACAGGTGAGCGCCAGCATCGAGGAGGAGACCCGCAGCCAGGTACGGGCCGAAGTCAGCCGCGACCTGACGGGGGGGCTTCAGTTTGTCGCTCGCTACTCGTTCTATGCGAACGCGCTCGGTCAGGGACAGTACCGGCGACAGACCGGAATGCTCTCGCTGGTCTACACACTGGGGGACTAGAAACGAAAATCGCGCCGAGACTCGACCAGAACGGCTGTCGAATCTCGGCGCGAAAGCGGAGCGTCACGGCCGACCAGCGCCGTGAAATGCCCCCCGGGGACTACATCATGCCGCCCATACCGCCCATGCCGCCCATGCCGCCCATGCCGCCCATGTCACCGCCGCCAGCCGGGGCGGGAGGTGCCTCTGGCTTCGGGGCGTCGACGATCAGGGCCTCGGTGGTCAGCAGCAGCGCCGCGACCGATGCGGCGTTCTGCAACGCCGAACGGACGACCTTGGTGGGGTCGATGACGCCCGCCTCGATCAGATCCTCGAACTCGTCGGTGGCCGCGTTGTAGCCGTACGCGCCCTTTCCGCCCTCGCGGATCTTGTTGACGATGATCGCGCCTTCCTTGCCGGCGTTGATGGCGATCTGGCGGCACGGCTCTTCGCAGGCCCGCTTGATGATCGCGACACCAACCAACTCCTCTTCCGTGACATTCTCGAGCTTGTCCAGCGTCTGTAGGGCGCGGATCAAGGCCACACCGCCGCCGGGGACGATGCCTTCCTCGACCGCCGCGTGCGTTGCGTGCAAGGCGTCCTCGACGCGCGCCTTCTTCTCCTTCATCTCGGTCTCGGTCGCCGCGCCGACGCGGACCACCGCGACGCCGCCCACCAGCTTGGCCAAGCGCTCACGCAGCTTCTCTTTGTCATAGTCCGACGCGGTGTCGTCGATCTCGGTGCGCAGCTGCTTCACGCGCGCCTCGATGTCCGGCTTCTTGCCGGCGCCGTCGATGATGGTGGTGTTCTCCTTGTCGACGGAGACGCGCTTGCAGCGGCCCAGGTCCTTCAGCGTCAGGCTCTCCAGCTTGAGCCCCAGGTCCTCGGTGATGGCCTGGCCACCGGTCAGGATCGCGATGTCCTTCAGCATGTCCTTGCGGCGATCGCCGAAGCCCGGCGGCTTCACGGCGCAGATGTGCAGCGTGCCGCGCAACTTGTTGACGACCAACGTCGCCAGCGCTTCGCCCTCGACCTCGCCCACGATCAGCAAGGGCTTGCCGGCGCGCGCGACCTGCTCCAGGACCGGCAGCAAGTCCTTCATGCTGCTGATGGTCTTCTCGTGCAGCAGGATGAAAGCATCCTCCAGCTTGACCTCCATGCGCTCCGAGTCGGTCACGAAGTACGGCGACTGGTAACCACGGTCGAACCGCATGCCCTCGACCACGTCCAGCGTGGTCTCGATGGACTTGGCCTCTTCGATGGTGATGACACCTTCACGGCCCACGCGCTCCATCGCCTCGGCCAGGATCTTGCCGATCGATTCGTCGCCGTTGGCGCTGATGGTGCCCACCTGGGCGACATCCTTCTGGCCCTTGGTGGGCTTCGAGATCTTCTCGAGCGCCTTGACGATCTGCTTGACCGCCTTGTCGATGCCGCGCTTCAGGTCCATCGGATTGTGACCGGCGGCCACCATGCGCGAACCCTCGCGGAAGATCGCCTGCGCCAGTACGGTGGCGGTGGTGGTGCCGTCGCCGGCCGTGTCCGACGTCTTCGAAGCCACTTCCTTCACCATCTGGGCGCCGAGGTTCACGAACCGGTCCTCGACCTCGATCTCCTTCGCGACGGTGACGCCGTCCTTGGTCACCGTGGGAGCGCCCCACGACTTCTCGATGACGACATTGCGACCGCGTGGCCCCAGAGTCGCTTTCACCGTGTCGGCGAGAATGTTGACCCCTTCGAGGATCCGGGCGCGCCCGGCCGCGTCGAACAGAATTTCCTTGGCTGACATCTTTGTTGGTCTCCTTCTTCTAGCGACTACTTCTGGATGACGCCGAGGATCTCATCCTCGCGCAAAATGACATGGTCGACGCCGTCGACCTTGATCTCGCTGCCGGAGTACTTGCCGAACAGAACGCGATCACCCTTCTTCACGTCCAACGGGCGAACCTGGCCCTTGTCGTTGGCCTTGCCGGAGCCGACGGCGATCACGTCGCCTTCCGACGGCTTCTCCTTGGCCGAGTCCGGGATGATGATCCCGCCGCGGGTCTTTTCTTCTTCGGCGATCCGCTTGACGATGACGCGATCCTGCAAGGGTCGAACCTTCATGACGCTCTCCTTGAATTTCCTTGGTGATTTCTGGGGCTGCCCGCACCTAGCACTCAGCTGGCCAGAGTGCTAGCGGCAGAGGTTAATCACAAGTCCGCTCAAGTCAACGGAATCCATTGAACTTGCTGGCACTTGGAGGCGTCGCCTGCCAGGGGATTAACACGCTATATACACAGAATCATTATCGTTTTAACGCAATCGTGTCGATACTCGTGTCATAGGTGATTGATGCCCATGAGCGAATCGATCGAATCGTTCTTCAAGGATGAGGTGGAACGGGCTTTCAAAGCCGAGGGCCTCCAGGTGGTTGGCGCCACCGGGCCGTACCTGGCCCGCCTGCTGACCACCTACGCGGCGCAACCCATCGAGGACCGTCCGCTGGGCGTACGGTTCCTGGAAGCCGTGACGGCAGCAGGACCACGCCAGCGTCGGTCCAGCTTGCGCGAGATTGGCGACACGTCGCTGTTCCTGTCGGGGTACTGGGGCGACAGTCTGGGCGGCAAGCTGGTCGACGTGGATTACTACATCGACCTGGGCGGGATGGCGTACTCCGAGCTGGCGCGCGACCAAGAACGCGACGGCCGCGACGTGGTCGGCGCGGGCGCAGTGTTCTCCGAGCTGGCCACACACTTCTCGCGCTTCGTCGAGGTCCTGATGACGATCAGCCGGCGGACCACCCGCCTGCGCAGCGATCGCGATGTGGTTCGGTTGTATGAGCGCTGGCTACGAACGAAGAGCGGCTGGGCGGCGCGCCGGTTGGCTGAAGAAGGTGTCCTGGCGCGCGCCACGCCCAAGGGCCCCCTGCATTGAGCAGCGTCCTGGCGCGCCTGCAGGGAGGCCTGGAGGCGCTCTATCGGGTCCAGACGCACCTGGCGGTCGACCAGTTTCTGGTCGATGCGCACCAACGAGGTGCGACCCATCCCGCGCGCAGCCCGCGTGAACAGCTGTTGCTTCGGCAGGACGACGACGCGCTGGCGATCGGTCTGTTCGTCGACGGTGAAGCCATCTTCAATCTGGAGCGGAACGATCCCGGGGTGCGGCTGGACGACGGCAACTTCAGCGACTTCTGCCTGGCGGTGGAGGGCGTCAGCCACTTCGTCTACCTGGCGCTGTGCGCGTCGGAGAACCGTCGCGTGTCGGCGCTGGAGCTGGAGCTGCAGGCCGAGGTGGATAAGTTCGTGTGTTGCGCGTTGCTGGCCGGTGCGCCGAGCGGGCGCGGGCTGCGGCGCCGCTTGTATGACGACGTGGTCTTCGCAGCCGATCTGGATGGCGACGAGCATGATCGCTATCGGGCTGCCAACGCGCAGGCGCGGCGCTACAGCGTCGCGCTGGACCGACGTTACGTCGCGGCCGATCGGGTGGGCGACATGGTGACGGAGCTGCGCTGGTTCTATCGCCAGGGACTGGAAGGCAAGCTCGGCCACATCGCGCGTCGCGCGGCTTGACGCGCGCGATGTGGCCGGCCTTCGGTGGAGCGGCGACTTCGGAGTCGGTTACATCAATTTGGCGGTCAGGACGATCTCGGCGGCCTTCAGCAGCTTGCTGATCGGGCAGCCCTTGCGAGCGCCCTCGGCGATCTCCTGGAACTTCGCATTGTCGATGCCCGGGACCACCGCCTCGGTGGAAAGCTCGATCTTCGAGACCATCGCACCACCCGCGGGATCTGCGCCCAGGTGCACCGTCGCCTTGGTGGCGACGCGTGTGGGCGTGTGACCCGCCTTGGCGAGTTCGGCCGAGAACGCCATCGAGAAGCAGCCGGCGTGCGCAGCGGCGATGAGCTCCTCGGGGTTGGAGCCTTTTCCTTCCTCGAAGCGTGAGGCGAACGTGAAAGGTCCGGTGAACTTCCCCTCCCCCACGGTCATCGTGCCTTTGCCGCTCTTCAGATCGCCTTCCCACTGTGCAGTCGAGCTTCGCGTTGCCATGTCGGTATCCTCCTGATGGTGCTCCTAGCCGACGCGCGGGTCGCTCGTCAACCGAGTCGCACGTTATCGATGAGACGGGTCTGACCCAGAAACGCCGCCACCGCCATCACCGCGGGACGATCGACTTTCGAAATCGACTGCAGCGTCTCGGCGTCGCACAGCTCGAGGTATTGGAGCCGCGTCACCGCCGGGGCCACGGTGGCTTCTGCAGCCGCGAGCAACGTCGCGGCATCGCGCTGGCCGGCCTGACAGGCATCGCGCGCGGCAAACAACGCCCGCGACAAAGCGACCGCGCGCGCGCGTTCGTCGGGGGACAGAAACTTGTTTCGGGACGACATCGCCAGCCCGTCCGGCTCGCGCACCGTGGGCAGGCCGATGACCTCGACCGACAGGTCCAGATCGAGCACCATGCGGCGGATGACGGCCAGCTGCTGGAAGTCCTTCTCGCCGAACACCGTCACATGCGGCCGCACGATGTTGAACAGCTTGCACACGACCGTGGCCACGCCGACAAAGTGACCCGGGCGGGTCGCCCCACACAGCCCCTGTTCGAGCCCGTGCACCTGGATGGTGGTCTGGTGACCCGGCGGGTACATCCCGGCGCGCTCGGGCACGAAAGCCACATCGGTGCCCGCGGCCGCAGCTTTGGCCAGATCGCCGGGCAGATCACGGGGGTAGCGGTCGAGATCTTCCTGAGGGCCGAACTGCGTCGGATTGACGAAGATGGAGAGCACCAGACGATCCCCGCGGCGCCGGCCCTCTTGCAGGAGGGCGACGTGCCCCGCGTGCAGATAGCCCATGGTGGGCACGAAGGCGATCCGCTCGCCACGGGCGCGAGCCGCGTCGGACCAGGCCGACATCTCGGCCGGGCTGGTGATCACGCGAACGGCATGGGCCGCTGCGCCGGACGCGCTCATTCGAAGCTCTCTTCGTCCTTGGGGAAGGCCCCGCTGCGCACGTCGGCGAAGTAGCGACCGAAGGCGTCTTGGGCGGCCTCGCCCAGCTCGGCGTAGCGGCGCGCGAACCGCGGCTTCCAGGCGGGATCCAGGCCCAGCAGATCGTGCATCACCAGCACCTGGCCGTCGCAGGACGGCCCCGCGCCGATGCCAATGGTCAGCGCCGGCACCGCCGCGGTGATCTCGGCCGCCAGCGCCCGGGGGACGGTCTCGATGACCATGGCGTAGGCGCCCGCCTCGGCCACCGCGCGCGCGTCGGCCAGGATGCGCGTGCGCTGCGCTGCCGTCCGCCCCTGGACCTTGAAGCCCCCGAAGGCGTGCACCGACTGCGGCGTCATGCCGACGTGGCCCATCACCGGGATACCCGCGGCGACCAGCCTGCGGATGAGCTCAGCGACCTCGACACCGCCTTCCAGCTTGACCGCCTCTGCGCCGCCTTCCTTGATCAGCCGGCCGGCCGCCCGTAGACCGTCCTCGACGGAGGCCTGATAGCTCATGAAGGGCATGTCGCCCACCACATGGGCCCGCCCCACCCCGCGCGCCACCGCGCGGCAGTGATAGATCATCTCGTCCAGGGTCACCGGCAGCGTCGACGCGTTTCCCTGCACCACCATCCCCAGCGAATCGCCCACCAGCACAACGTCGGCGCCGGCGCGATCGGCCAGGCGGGCGAAGGCCACGTCATAGGCGGTGACGACCGCGATGCGATCGGCTCCGCCCTTGCGGGCGGCCAGCGAGACGGCAGTCAGCTTGGCGGATGCAGGCGGCGTCGGAGTCCCCACGGCGGAAACAGATCTAGCACGAAGATGCTGGCTACCGCCGAGACCAGTGGTTCACGCCAGCGCGCGTGCGGCGGATGACCGCGAACAGCTCGGCGCGGTGGTCGGCGTTGGAGACGAAGTCCAGCTCGGACACGTCGGCGATCAGCAGCGGGCCTTCCTCGTAGCGGAAGAAGAAATCGGAGTAGGCACGCGCGACCTCTTCGACGTAGTCGGTGCGAATCGGCTTCTCGGCCAACCGCCCGCGCCGGCGGATCCGCTCCAGCAACAACGAGGTTGGCGCCTGCAGGTAGACCACCAGATCCGGGGTCGACACCCGTGGACGCAGCATCTGATAGATGCGCTCGTAAAGCGCCAGCTCGTCGTCGGACAGGGTCAGCGACGCGAACAGACGGTCCTTCGAGAACAGGTAGTCCGACACGATCCCGCCGCGGGCGAACAGGTCCCCCTGCCCCAGCTCGCCCTGCTGCTGGTACCGCTGCAGCAGGTAGAACAGCTGCGCCGACATCGCGTGCCGGCGTGGATCCCGGTAGAACGCCGTCAGAAACGGGTTCTCGTCGGGCTGCTCGCAAACCAGCCGCGCGCCCAGCTCGGCCGCCAACAGCTCGGCCAGGCTGGTCTTGCCCACGCCGATGGGCCCTTCGATGGCGATGTATCGCGGGTAGTCGGTCACCCTGAAAGGGACCTATACGCGGGCGACGCGCGCGGCGCCAGACGGCTCAGATGTCCAGGTCCGCCTGGGCCGACCGCTCCATGATGAACTTGAAGCGCGCCTCGACGTCCTTGCCCATCAATTCGCCCAGCACCCGGTCGGTCTCGAGGCCGTCGACGATGGTCACGCGCAGAAAGCGGCGCGAGGCGGGATCCAGCGTGGTGCGTTTCAGTTCCTCCGGCTGCATCTCGCCCAGGCCCTTGAATCGCATGGACTCGGGCTTGGCGTTCTTGGGCAGGCCGACGATGATCCGGTCGCGATCCGCGTCGTCCAGGGCCCAGTAGGTGTCCTTGCCGTGATCGATGCGGAACAGCGGCGGCTGCGCCAGGTACACGAACCCGCCCTCGATCAGGGGCCGCAGGTGCCGGTAGAAGAAGGTCAGCAGCAGCGTCGCAATGTGATGGCCGTCCGAGTCGGCATCCATCAGCAGGATGATCTTGTGGTAGCGAAGGCGCTCGACCTTGAAGTCTTCGCCGACGCCGCAGCCCAGGGCCGAGACGACGTCCTGAAGTTCCTTGTTCCCGAGCACCTTCTGCAGCGACGCCTGCTCGGTGTTCAGCACCTTCCCGCGCAATGGCAGGATGGCTTGCGTCTTGCGCTCGCGGCCCTGCTTGGCGGACCCACCCGCGCTGTCGCCCTCGACGATGAACAGCTCGCTCTTGGCGGGATCGGTCGACGAGCAGTCCGCCAGCTTGCCGGGCAGGTTCAGCCGGTGCGACACCGCAGTCTTGCGTGAAACCGCCTGCGAGGCCGCGCGCGACGCTTCCCGCGCCTTGGCCGCCAGCGCGATGCGATCGACGATGGCCGCGCCCGCGGTGCGATTCTCCAGCAGGAACTTCTCCAACGCCGGACGGATGACGTTGTCGACCTGGGTCTGCACTTCGGGGCTGCCCAGGCGTTCCTTGGTTTGCCCCTGGAACTGCGGTTCCTGCATGTAGATCGACAGGATCCCGACGATGCCTTCGCGAATGTCCTCGGCGGTCAGCGTGACGCCCTTCGGCCCGACCCCCGCCACGTCGATGAAGGACCGCACGGCCTTCACCAGCGCCGCCCGCAGTCCCTGCTCGTGCGAGCCCCCCTGGGTGGTCGGAATGCCGTTCACGTACGAACGGACCGTCTCGTCCGGAGACTCCGTCCACTGGAGGGCCGCCTCCAAGCGAAAGCCCGCCTCGCCGTCGCGCTGCACGTAGAACACCTGGGGAACCGTCGGCGCCTTGCCCCGATCGGTGGTGACCTTGGTCAGAAAGTCCGCGATGCCGCCTTCGTGCTTGAACACCTCGGTGGTGCCCGCCGACTCATCCCGGAAGGTGATGGTCAGGCCCTTGTGAAGGAAGGCCTTGGTGTCCAGTCGGAATCGCACCGTCTCCGGATCGAACGACTGCTTTCCGAAGATCTCCGGATCGGGACGAAAGAAGATGGTCGTACCGGTGCCGCGCGCGTTGGCGCCCTTGGTCAGCTTGCTGGTCGGCTTGCCGCGCTGGTAGCTCTGCCGCCACTCGGCGCCGTCGCGCTTGATGGTCGCGACCAGATCCTCGGAGAGCGCGTTCACCACCGAGGAGCCGACGCCGTGCAAGCCGCCCGAGAACTGATACTGCCCCGACGAGAACTTGCCGCCCGCGTGGAGCGTCGTCAGCACCAGCTCCAGCGCCGACTTCTTGAATTCCTTCTTGATGTCGATCGGGATGCCGCGCCCGTCGTCGGACACGGTGACCGACTTCAGATCCTTGTGCAGCGTGACCTGGATGTGCGCGCCGTACCCGTTGATCACCTCGTCGACGGAGTTGTCGACGATCTCCCACAGCAGGTGGTGGTAGCCCTTGACGTCGGTACCGCCGATGTACATGCCGGGGCGCCGGCGCACGGGCTCCAGCCCCTCGAGGACGGTGATGTGGTCAGCGTTGTACGACGAATCGACGGGGGGACTCATGGGGGGCTTTGGTTCAGTTCAAGCTGTTGGAGGGCGGTGTCTCGGGAACGCTGACGCGCACGACCTTGATCTTGCGCCCCAGCCCGTGGCCGCGTCCGCCTCGCCCGGTGACGCTGTAGCGCCCAGGGCCGACCGGGATCTTCTTCCCCGCATCGGTCTCGACGATCAGGGCGTCCTTCTCGCCCTTGGGCGATACCGCGAACCCCATGACCGCATCGTCATCGTCCACCTTGATCAAGGTGACCCCGCGGCCCGGGTTGGCCAGCTCAGGCAGCTCGTCGGTCGCGCACACCAGCGCCTTGGCAGCAGCGGTCACCACGGTGACGACGCTCTTGGCGGCCGCCACCGCCACGCCAACGATCTCGTCGCCCTCGGCCAGCTTGGCGAACCGACGACCGGCGCGGGTCGAAACCTCGCGATGGGGATCCAGGTTGAACCGCAGACCAAAGCCCCGCTTGGACGCGGCGGCGCAGATCGCTCCGGCCGGGGCCTGGGCGGCCGTCAGCATCAGACCGCCGACGATCCGCTCGCCGTCGCGCAGGTTGAACAGCTTCTGTGCCGGTTCGCCGTAGCCCGTCGAGGGGGGCACGTCGTTGACGCGCAACACGTAGCAGCTGCCCTGGTTGGTGAAGAGCGCCAGCGACTCCTTGGTGCTGGCCCGACCCGCCATCAGGATGGCGTCTCCTTCACGCAGGCGCGTCGCCGAAAGATCCTTCACCTCGCGCACGCGCTTCATCCACCCGTCGCGGGACAGGATCACGGTGACGTCCTCGTCGACGATGAACGCCTCGGCGTCGAACGCGACGTCCTCGCCGCCCGGGCCGCCGATCTTGGTGCGCCGCTTGTCGGTGAAGCGCTCGCTGACGTCGACCAGCTCGCTGCGGATCACCTTCCACAGCTTCTTCTTGTCGGCGAGGATGGCCCGGATCTCCTTGGCCCTGGCCCGCTTCAGCGCCAGCTCTTCGCGAATGGCGTCGATCTCCAGCCGCGCCAGCTTGTACAGCTTCAGCTCCAGCACGGCGTCGGTCTGGACCGCGTCCAGGTCGAAGCGCTTCATCAGCTTGCCGGCCGCGTCCGCCTTGCCGTCCGACTTGCGGATGATGCGAATCGCCTCGTCCAGGGCATCGAAGATGGTCTCGAAGCCCACCAGGATGTGGATGCGTCGCTCCAGCTCGGCCAGCTCGAACTGGAACCGGCGGATCACCACCTCTTCGCGAAACTTCAGGAACTCGGTGAGGATCGACTTCAGGTCCAGGCGGGCCGGCCCGGCGATCTCGGGATTGGCGGTCGGCACCAGGCAGGTCATGTTGACGTGAAAGCCCAGCTCCAGCGGGGTGTGCTTGTACAGGTACGCCATCACCAGCGCCGCATCGGCGCCTGGCTTCAACTCGAGCACGATGCGCACGTCGCTGGTGGATTCGTCGCGCACGTCCAGCAGCAGCGGCAGCTTCTTGCCGATGATCACCTCGGCGATTTTCTCGACCAAGGTGGACTTCGAGATCCCGAACGGAATCGACGTGACCACGATCCAGTCACCGCCGCGCTTCTCGTGCTCGGTACGCCATTCGCCGCGCACGTAGACGCTGCCCTGCCCGGTCTCGTAGATCTCGCGCAGCTCCTTCTTCGAATTCGTGATCAAGCCGCCGGTCGGGAAGTCCGGGCCCTTCACGTACTTCAGCAGGTCCTTGGTCTCGAGCGCAGGCTCGTCGATGAGCGCGATGGTCGCGTCGCAGACTTCCTTCAGGTTGTGCGGCGGAATGTTGGTCGCCATGCCGACGGCGATGCCGGTGCAGCCGTTGACCAGCAGTTGCGGCAGCTTGGCGGGAAGGACGATGGGCTCTTCCGTGGTGCCGTCATAGTTGGGACGAAAATCGACGGTGCCCTGCCGGATCTCGTCCAGCAACTCGGTGGAAAGGGGCGCCAGTCGCGCCTCGGTGTACCGATAGGCGGCCGCGGCATCGCCGTCGAGCGACCCGAAGTTTCCGTGGCCGTCGACCAGGCGATAGCGAAGCGAGAAGTCCTGGGCCATCCGGACCATCGCCTCGTAACAAGACGAATCGCCGTGAGGGTGGAACTTGCCCAGCACCTCGCCGACGATGGTCGCCGACTTCCGGAACTTGGCGTCCGGATACAGGTGCAGGTTGTGGTGCATGGCGTACAGGATGCGGCGCTGCACCGGCTTCAGGCCGTCGCGCACGTCGGGCAACGCGCGCGCCGTGATCACGCTGACGGCGTAGTTCAGATAGCGACGCTGGGCCTCTTCCGACAAGGAGGTGTCGCGCGGAGGCTGAGGCCCAGGGCCATCATCATCGCCCCCACCCGCGCCGCCCTTGCGCCGTCCGCCCCCGGACCCGCCGGTAGCGGATGGACGCGGCGCCCCCCCGGCTGCGGCTGGTGATTCTTCGAGATCGAGTTGTCGCTGCTGCGCCATTGAACGCCGGACTCGGTCCGCAAGCTAAAGGACGCGGATCGGAAATGCAAGAAAGGCCGCCTCTCGCCCTACAATCGGTCGATGCTCACGCTGCCAGGGCTGTGGATGATGCTCCTGCTTGGGAGCACCGACGACCGCGCAAGCGCGACCTCCTTCGATGCCGCCGTGGCGGCCGTCTTTCGTCGCCACTGCGTGCGCTGCCACGGCCCGCGCGAACAATCCGGGGGACTGCGGCTCGACAGCTACCCGAACGTCATGCGCGGGGGCGACCAAGGCCCGGCCATCATCGCCGGCGATCCGGACGCGAGCTTGCTGTTCCAGAAGGTCCGCCGCCGCGACGAGCCGCCCATGCCGCCTCGCACACCGCTCCCGGCGCGCGACATTGCCAAGCTCAAGACCTGGATCGCCGCGGGCGCGTCCCCCTGAACTGTTCGAACGGGCAGTCCGCTAGGACTGAAGCTTCTTCCGCTTCCAGCCGCGCGGCGGACGCTTGTCGGGCGAGTTCGGGTTCGGGCGGGCATTGTCGATCCACCGGTAGCTGGGCGGAGGCCGAACGTCGAGGTGAACGAACTGCGCCCGGGGGTAAAGGCCGATGCCCATGCCACCCGCGTCCAGGGTCGCGGCGAACTCGCGAATCTTCTTCGGCGCCACCCCCGCAATCCGGATGTCGCTGGCCGAGCCCTTGAAATGGAAGCTGGTCTCGCGGCGCTGGTTGCGGAAACCGGACACCAGCTGCAACGGCTTCTGAAAGTGATCGTAGACCTGCGACAGGATCACGTACAAGCGCGGATCGATGGGCTTCTCCACGTCGGTGCGCTTGCACCGCAGCACGTGGTCCAATTCTTTCAAAGCATCGCTGTCGTACGACCCGTCGTCGTTGAAGATGTCCACCGACAGCGTCTCGTCGCCGCCGGCCAGGGCGCGAATCTCGATGTGCCCCGAAGGCCGGGGCGCCGGCTCTTTCCGGAGATCCGCGTCGCGCACGGCGAAACCTTTGACCTTCTTGGCCCGACGGTTGCGGGCCTTCGGCGCGGCGGTCTTGGAGCGGGCGGCGGCCGCGGGTGCGGCGGCGGCCGGAGCGCCCGGCGTTCCCTCCGTGTCATCTTCGCCTTCATGCGCGAAAGCCTTGTTTTGAAGGCCCACCGTGGCCAAAAACACAGCAAGACCGGTGGCAAACGTCAGAATTCCGGTTCGAGACGTCATGAGGGTCTTTAACTAAGCGACAGGAACTTCCAGAAATCAATACGCGGCCCTGAAAAGATTGCCAACGACGGCGAGGTCAGTCGGTGTTGGTCGGTGATGCACCTACAATTGCCCACTCATAACGCGACGGCGTCACGATCAATCGCATCCCAGAACGCGCGCACCAGCGGCAACGCCAGCTTGCGCCGAGGCGTGCACACGCCAACCCGGAATTCCCCCAACGTAGCCGCGTCCGCTTCGTTGGCCAGCACGCGAATGTTGGCGCGCAAGGGGCTGCGCTCGAACACGATGCGCGGCACGACGCCCAGGCCGCAGCCAAGCGCCACCAACGATAGCAATGCCTCGCTGCCCGGGACCTCGCCATAGACAACCGGGGTGACGCCCTTCCGCCGGAACCAACGATCGGCGTTCTGTCGCGCAATTCCGGTGGAGGGCAACACCACCGGAACTTCGGCCCACGGCAACGGACGAAGCGCGCACATTCGTTCGACCTCACAGGATGCCGTCGGCGCCACGAAGACCAGCGGCGTGTGCAACAACACACGGGCCACCAGCGCGCGGGGCACGCGATCCGGCAACGCGGCCACCGCGACGTCGACCCTCCCCTGATCCAGCATCTCCAGCGCGTCGGCGGCGTAGCCCGTCTCCAGCTGGATGTGAATGTCGGGGTGACGTTCGCGGAACCCCAGCAACAGACTGGGCAAGAAGCTTTGGCAAGCCGTGACCGAGGCGAAGATGCCGATCCTGCCGGTCAATCGGCCCTTCGGTCCGGTGAACTCGCGCTGCAAGCGGTCCCAGCGGTCCAGCGTTTCCCGCGCAAACAGCACGAAGCGGGCACCCTCCGGCGTCAGCCGAACTGTACGCCGGTCGCGCTCGAACAGCGGTTGTCCGACGTCAGCCTCCATGCGCGAGATCGTGCGCGACAATGCCGACGGGCTGACATGGCAGGCCCGGCTGGTTCGAAGAAAATGTAGCGTCTCCGACAAATGGAGAAACAGGCGCAGAGCATCGCGGTCCATGGCGGCTGGCCTTCATTGTTTCACATTCCGGCACACGGGGTCGAGGTCAATTCACTTGCCGCAACGACGAATCGCTGTCACTCATGTTCGACGGACGGAAGTTCGGTCCGTCGGCTCGAATCCCTCCGCGGCGTCTGGCTCGCAGTCCCGCCCGTCACACGGGCGGAGGGGCGGGCGCGACTTCGGGTGGCAGGTGCAACAACTCGATGCCCAGGCGCTGAGCGACCGAGAAGATGCGCTCGTCGCGGTAGAACTCGCCGAACACGATGCGGCGGATGCCGGCGTTGGAAAGCTGCTTGAAGCAGTTCCAGCACGGGCTGGCAGTCACGTAGGCGCTGCCGCCGTCGATCATCACGCCGTTCTTGGCGGCCTGGATGATGGCGTTGGCCTCGGCGTGGATGGTGGCCACGCAGTGGTCGTTCTCCATCATGTGCCCCTCCTCGCTGCAATGGGGCATGCCGCGTATCGAGCCGTTGTACCCGGTCGACAGGATGGTTCGATCGCGCACGATCACCGCGCCCACATACTTGCGTGGACAGGTGGAACGGGAAGCCACCACCGCCGCGATGTTCATGAAGTACTGGTCCCAGGAAACGCGCGCCATGGTTGGCAGTGTATCGGCACCACCCGCGCGCCTCAATGCGAGTCTGCGGCGCCCCCCGACGCGGCCCTTTTGCTAGTATCCGCCGCGCCGTGGACTGGAAATCAACGCTGAACCTCCCCAAGACCGACTTCCCGATGCGCGCCGATCTGGCGCGGCGCGAGCCCGAGTGGCTAGCGCGCTGGCAGACCGAGCGTCAGTACGAGCGCATTCTGGCCGATCGCGCCCGCGATGAAGCCCCGCCTTATGTGCTGCACGACGGCCCCCCCTACCCGACCGGCGGCATTCACTACGGCACCGTGCTGAACAAGGTCCTGAAGGACCTGGTGGTGCGTTCGCAGCTGCTGATGGGCCGGCGGGCCGTGTTTCGCCCCGGCTGGGACTGTCATGGTCTGCCCATCGAACAGCAGGTCGAAAAGGAGCTGGGCGGCCGCGAGGCCAAGGCCAAGCTGGGGGCGGCCGAGTTCCGGGTCCGTTGCGAGGCCCATGCCCGCAAGTTCGTCGACGTCATGCGCACCGAATTCAAGCGCCTGGGGTGCTTCGGCATGTGGGACGATCCGTACCTGACCCTGTCGAAGGGTTACGAGGCGACCATTGTCCGCCAGCTGGCAGGGTTCTCGCGGGCAGGGCTGATCTACCGCGACAAGAAGCCCGTTCACTGGTGCCTGGTTCACAGCACCGCGCTGGCCGAGGCGGAGATCGAATACGCCGATCATGCGTCGCCGTCGATCTACGTCCGGATGCCCCTGACGGATGGTCTGGGCGCGGCGCTGCCCGCGCTGGCCGGCAAGCCCGCGGCGCTGGTCATCTGGACCACCACGCCCTGGACGTTGCCCGCCAACCTGGCGGTGGTGGCGAACCCGGAGCTGGAGTACGTCGCGCTGCCCGTCACCCGCGACGGCGGCGTCGAATATTTGGTGGTCGCGCGCGGTCTGGCCGAGACCTTCCTGAAGGCGTGCGCCATCGATTGCCCGGACGCCACCTGGGTCACCATTCCGAAGGCCGCGTTCCAGCAACTGGAGCACGCGCGCTACACCCCGCCTTACCCCCCGAAATTTGGCGCCGACGGGGTGCCCGAGGCGTCAGGCGGCGAGTACCGGCTGTACTTCGCGCGCCACGCGACGCTGGAGGCCGGCACGGGCCTGGTGCACACGGCCCCCGGTCACGGCGCCGACGACTACGTGGTGGGACGCGCCAAGGGCCTGCCCATCTACGCGCCCGTCGACGAGGCCGGCAAGCTGCTGCCCGCAGTGGCGCAATGGGGCGGCCTGGGCGTCTTCGAGGCCAACCCGAAGATCGTGCAGGACCTGGCGGCGCGCGGGCTGCTGTTGAACAAGGCCGGCGAGACCATCCGCCACTCCTATCCGCATTGCTGGCGGTGCAAGCAGCCGGTCATCTTCCGGGCGACCGAACAATGGTTCGCGCGGCTGGGCGCGGCCGACGACGCGCAGTCGCTGCGCCATCGCGCGCTGGAAGAGATCGGTCGCACCCAGTGGATTCCCTCGTGGGGCGAGAACCGCATCCGCGGCATGATCGAGGCGCGCCCCGACTGGTGCCTGTCGCGCCAGCGGGTGTGGGGCGTGCCCATCCCGGCGTTCCGCTGCAAGGCCTGCGGCGACGTCAGCCTGGAACCCGACGTGATGGATCACATCGCCGATCTGTTCGCCGCGGAGGGCTCCAACATCTGGTTCACCAAGGAGGCCGCCGCGCTGCTGCCGCCCGGCAAGCGCTGCCGCCACTGCGACGCGCGCGACTTCGCCAAGGGTGAGGACATCGTCGACGTGTGGTTCGAATCGGGAGTGTCGTGGGCAGCCGTCTGCGAAGGCCAGCTGATTGCCCCTGGCGACAAGGTGGACCTTTACCTGGAGGGCTCCGATCAGCATCGCGGGTGGTTCCACTCGTCGCTGCTGGCGGGGGTGGCCACCCGCAACCAGGCCCCTTACAAGGCGGTGTTGACCCACGGCTGGGTGCTGGACGAGCGCGGCAAGGTGTACTCGAAGTCCGAGATCGCCAAGGCCAAGGCCAGCGGCGCCAAAGTGGACTATATCGATCCCGGCGTGTGGATGGAGAAGAACGGCGCCGAGCTGCTGCGCTTGTGGACCGCCGCCTCCGACTATCAGGGCGACATCGTCTTCTCGAAGACCATCCTGGATCAACTGGGTGAGTCGTACCGCAAGATCCGGAACACCTGCCGGTACCTGCTTTCCAACCTGAATGACTTCGTGCCCAGCCGCGATCGCGTCGAGGATCAATACCTGCGGGAGCTGGACCTGCTGGCGCTGGGTTTGGTGCGCGAACGCGATCACCAGATTTTCGAGGCCTACCGGCGCTACGCGTTTCACGAGGTGGTACGGCTGGTGAACGACTTCGCGATCACCATCTCATCGGAGTACCTGGACCCGGTGAAGGACGCCCTGTACTGCGAGGCGCCGACGTCACCCGTGCGGCGCAGCGTGCAGACGGCGTTGCACGAGACGTTGCGGACCCTGACCACCTGGATCGCGCCCTTCCTGTGCTTCACCGCGCAGGACGTGGCAGACGAACTGGCCCGCATCACGGGCGAGCCCTTCGATGTTCATGGTGACGTCCGCGACGAGGTGCAATTGCCCGGCAAGGAGATGAAGAACCCCAACCGACGCTGGATCGAGGAGATTCGCCCACGGCGCGAGGCGATCTTGCAGCCCCTGGAGGCCTTCCGCGCTGCCGGCCACAAGTCATTGCAAGCGCACGTGCGCGTGCGTCCCAGCGCGGCCGAACGCCCCCACTGGGAATGGAACCGTGCCACCCTGACGGAGCTGTGTGTGGTCTCCGCGATCGAGATCGCGCCGGACGACGCGCCTTCGGCCACCGAGATCGTCGTCGAAGCGTCGACCCTGCCCGATTGTCCACGCTGCTGGCGGCGCCTTCCTCTCTCGGGTGCGGCGCCCCACCCCGAGCTTTGCACCCGGTGCGCCGGTGCTGTAGCCGTCGCGGCGTCCTGAGCGCGGCCCGACCGCCGCCCGCCGGCTAGACTACGAAAATGCATCCCACCCTGGTGTCGATTCCCATCGGGGACCACGAGGTGGGGGTTCACAGCTACGGCCTGTTCGTCGCGGTGGGGTTCGCGGTGGGCATCGTGCGCTTCTGGCGCGCCGGGAGCCGCCGCGGCTTCGATGGTGGCCGTCTGCTGGACCTGGCGTTCTGGGCCCTGGTCGCGGGGATCGTCGGATCGCGCGTGGCCTTCGTGGCGCTGAATGCCCGCGCGTTCCTCAACGGATGCATCGATCCTGCGTCGGTCGCGGCGGGGGGACACGTCTCGGGCTGTCTGGCGGCGTTTCGTTTCTGGGAGGGCGGCTTGATCTTCTACGGCGGCGGGATCGCGGCGGGCGGCGTGGCGGCGTGGTTCTGCAAGCGCGAAGGTTGGTCGTTCTGGAAGCTCGGCGATCTGGCCGCCCCCACCTTGGCGATCGGGCATGGGATCGGACGACTGGGCTGTACCTTCGCCGGGTGTTGCTTCGGCGCCGCCTGCCGCGCGCCCTGGGGCACGGCCTTCCCGCGTGGCAGCGTGGCTTTCGACGAATTGCAGAGCGCGGGCGAGGTGGCGTCCGACGCGACCTTCACGATGGCGCTTCACCCCACCCAGCTCTACGAAGCCCTCGGTGAGTTCGTGCTGTTCGGGGTCTTGCTGCTGCTCGAGCGGCAGCAACAGCGCCGAGCCCCCGCACTGCGCCCCGGACGGCTGTTGCTCGTCTATCTGGGCGGCTACGCCAGCCTGCGCTTCGTGGTGGAAATTTTCCGGGGCGATGCCGGGCGCGGGTACCTGTTCCAGTGGACCTCGCCGGGAATCGCGGGCGCGCTCAGCTTGCCCGGTGGACACCCCCTGCTGCTGTCGGTGTCGCAGATCGTCAGTCTGGTCGTCTTGTTGTTCGTCGCCGTCATGGCGGCGCAGCGACGGCGCCCCGGCCCATCAGACGAAGCGACCTGACCGTTCGACGTCAGGGTTACGCCAGCACAAGCGGGACGCCTGCCGCGCGCATCAACTTGAAATCGCCGTCCCCGGTCAAGAGAGGAACCTTGTGGGCCAGGGCGTGACACGCAATCAACAGATCAAGGGTCTTGAGGGTTAACCCCTTCGGCCGAAGCATGAAGCCCAGATCTCCCGCTTCGTTCCACAGGTCGGCAGGTTCCGCCAACAGGCGGCATCCTCCGAGATGAAGGAGCACCCGCGCGCGCTCCCCCCTCGATCGGAGACCCCGACGCAACTCCGTCAGAACTGGCCCACAGACGGCTGCCTCGCCATCCTCCAACGCACGGTCAACATCTTCGGCGAGCCGGCCGTTGCCCCTGAAGAAATCAATCCAGGCCGACGTGTCGATCAAGATCACCGGCGGGTCCGAACCAGGTCGAGATCGAAACGCACCTTGCCCCGTAGATCGCGCAGTGCCGAACGATGAGCGCGCCGATCCAGCTCCTCAAGGGCCTCGACAATCGTGGGTGTGATGCCCCGCCCGGTAGCGATCATGGCCCGCGACAGGGTGCCCTCGGGCAAGTTTACCGTCACCTTCTTCAACTTTTCCGCCATCGGGCTAGTGTGGCACGACCATATAACAATGGCTATTGATATGGCCCCGCCAACCTTTGCCCGCTCCTTGGCCCACTCCTTTGCCCACACCTTCAGTAGCGGAGATCCACGCCCAGCCACCCGGCGCGCGGCATCCCTGGCCCGATGAACCGGCGGCTGTCGTAGGCGGGTCCCAGAACCCTGGTCGCGTCGCCCAGCACACCGAACGTGGCGTACGAGGTGTCGAGCAGGTTGTCCACCCGCGCGAACACCGTCGCCGGGCGCGCGACTTGATACGCGAGGCGCACATTCACGATGGCGTACGCCGGCAACGTCGGCAGACGATTGGCTTCGTCGCCGCGCAGGAACTGGCTGCCGTTGGCGATGACGTTGGCGCCGCAGGACAGGCCGAAGCCCGCGAACCACGCGACGTCGACCTTGGCCAGATGGGCCGGCAGCGACGGCAACCGGGCCCCGGCGGGCACGGCCACCGCGCCGCCCACGGCGTCCGGGTGCAGCGCGCTCGGCGCCAGGAACGGCGTCCGAAAGGTGGCGTCCAGATAGGTGTAGCGCGCCGTCCATTCGACGCGCGACCCGGATTTCCCCAGACGGTGCCGGGCGCGCAGGCTGGTCTCGACGCCGCGCCGACGCGTCTCTCCGACGTTGTCGAAGTAGCCCTGGTTCGAGATCTGCCCCGAGCTCACGAACAAGAGGTCGTCCGCGCTGACCGTGGAAAATACTGCCGTCGAATACTCGAGGGTTGTGCGGTCGCCCTTCCACCGCCCCCGCGCGCCCAGCTCGACGGTGCGCGCGACCACCTGCGCCAGCGGCGGATCGCTGACGAAGCCATTTGGCAGACGACAGGGGGCAGCCGGATCGGCACAGGTCAGCTCGACCGGCGTGGGCGCCCGCGCCGATTCGCTGTAGCTGGCGTAGCCGCCCAGCAGGGGGCGCGGCTGGTAGCTGAGCCCGACCGACGGATTGAATCGGTGAAAGACGTGATGCCCCGTCAGATCGTCCCCCAGACGATCCTCGAGCGACAGCGATGAGACGTTGAAACGACCAGAAAGCGTCAGGAAGAGATCCGCGCGGAGGCCGATGACCTCGCTGGCATAGGCGCCCAGGTTCCGCACGACGGCATCCACCGCGACGCGGGACGCCGGGTCGACGAACCCGGTATCGACGGTTCCGCGGGAAGGCTGTTCCAGCGAGGCGACCGTGCTCTGCGACGAGAACGCGATCCGCGCGTCGTCCGCGACGGCGCCGACTACCAGATGGTTCTCGCGCGTGAGCAGAGCGCGATCCACGACCAGCTGGGCCGAAAGGCCCGCCTGTCGTTGGCGCGTCTGCGTTGTGTTGTTGGCGGCGTCGTACGCGTCGTCGAACGCCACGGGGTTCCCCGCAGCGTCGGTGACCACGCTCTCCCCGCCTCCGGCGTCCATGCTGCACAGCCAGTTCATCGGGCCGGCCGTCGCGCAAGCCGCCCAGTCGCGCTGGTCGCCATTCGCCGTTTTCGTGCGCCCCAGGCGATACTGCGCGAGGCCAGTCAGGCGCACCTCCGTCGTCAGCGTCCGCTCGCCGCGCAGGACCGCCAGCAGGCGGCGGTTCAACGTGCGATCGGGGAACGTGAAGATCGCCGCGCGCTCGGTGGCCAGCAACTGCGCGGGTGCGGGGCCATTCCCGGTCAGCGTGGTGTCGGCCGCCGCGATGGACAGGTTCAGCAGCGACGGTCCGTCGGCGTAAGTACCCGCGACGAAGCCCGACAGCGTCCGCGACGGCGAGGCCTGCCTCCACCCGCGTTCCGCGAAATAGTGCCCCGCCGCGAAGATTCCCAGGCGGTCGCCGTGGCTGCCCGCCCGGAAGGCGACCTGGCGGCGCAAGAACGACCCGCCCGAGACCTGCGCCGCTACACCTGGATCCGAAAATCCCGTCTTGGTCTCGATCGACAGCGCGCCGCCCAGCGTGTTGGGGCCGAACACGGGATTCGAGCCGGGCATCAGGTTGACCGACCGGATGGCAGGGGTGGGGATCAAGTCCCAGTTGACTGTGTCACCAAACGGCTCGTTCAGGCGCACGCCATCCAGGTAGACCGACATCCCCTGCGCCGTCCCCAGCGAGGGCGACGACACGAAGCCGCGGTACTGGAGGTCGGGCTGCAGCGGATTTCCCTGAACATGGTTGATCGAAACGCTGCCGGTCGTTTCGTTCAGGTAGCCGGACAGATCCAGCGCGTGGCTGTTCGCCAGCGAATCCGCGGTCACCGTCTGAACATTGGCCGGCACGCGATCGCGCGCGACCCCCGAACCGTGCAGGGGCGCAGGCGCGCTGATCACGGTTTCGAATTCGTCGACAGCCGCCGCAGACGGACCCTCGGCAGCCGACGCCGCGTTCGCAACGCCAAGCGCGAGAGGAATCCCGGTCATCAGCGCGGCCACCAAGCGCGCGCCGACGGCCATCATCACGCCGGCTCGCCGGCCACCTCGGACAGCCGAGGCCCCGCCGCACCGTCGCAGGCAGCCCGGAACGCTCGGGCCTTGACCTCGGTTTCTTCCCACTCGGTGGCGGGATCCGAGTCGGCGACGATGCCCCCGCCGACGAACAGCGAGAGCGTCCCGGACGCGATGGTCGCCGTCCGGATCGCCACCGCCAGGTCCAGATCGCCGCCCGCCCCCAACCAGCCGGTGGCACCGGTGTAGATCCCCCTTCGCACGGGCTCCAGCTCGTCGATGATCTGCATCGCGCGCTGCTTGGGCGCGCCGGTGACAGAGCCGCCCGGGAAGCACGCGCGCAGCAGTTGCGCCAGCCCGACCTCGGGCCGTAAGCGCCCGCGCACCGTCGACACCAGATGAAAAACGGTGGGAAGCTCCAGCACGCGCATCAGGTCATCGACGCGGATGCTGCCGATCTCACATACGCGGCCCAGATCGTTGCGCTCGAGGTCCACGATCATCACGTGCTCGGCGCGATCCTTGGACGACGCCAGCAACTCGGCCCGCAACGCGGCGTCGCGCGCTGGATCCGACGATCGGGGACGCGTGCCCTTGATCGGTTGCGTCTCGATGGCGCGTTCGGAGGACACCCGCAGGAAGCGCTCGGGCGAGTTGCCCACGATCCCCCCATCGACGGGCCCATCCACCACGCTGCGCGTGCCCATCCAGAGGGCATGCGGCGCCGGCGCGGCTGCCCGCAAGGCGACCGGCAGCCACAGCGGATCGCCCGCGCCCATGGTGGCCGTCAGCCGGCGCGCCAGGTTCACCTGATACGCGTCCCCGGCCAACAGGTAGTCCTTGATGCGGGCCACCGCCTGCTGATGAGCCCCCCGCCCGTGCGCATCTTGAAGCGGCCCGACTGGCGGTGCGGGCGCCGGTAATGCCGGTCGCTCCAGCAACGTTTCCAGCCGCGCGGCGGCGGCGGCGTCACAGGCCACGATGCGCGCCGTCCCCGTCGCCACGTCACGGATCCACAGCGCATCGAAGAACCGAAATTCGAGCCCGCCGGAGGACGGAGGCGCCTCGACCGCGCCAGCAACCGCGATCCAGCTGCGCGCCAGGTCGTAGGACAGCCACCCGATGCCGACCGGAATCCCGACCGGACCACCGGGACCGGCCCCCTGCCAGCGCGCGCGCGCATCGGCCCACGCGTCCTGCAGGGTCTCCAGGTCTCCGCCGCGGACCACGGTGCGCGGCCCAGCGGCGATCACGTCCGTCATCACCTCACGCCCCCCCGACGAATCCAGGCCCGGCGATGACAACCAGATCGGATCGGCGCCGACCGACACGCGGCGCGCCGCCTCCGCGACCGACAGAACGGGTGCCGCCCGAACGATCACGCCGGCTGGCGCGGCGTACGCCAGGCCGCGCTGAAGAATTTCCACATGTACTCGGCGCCCGACACCAGCGACATGACCATCGACAACATCAGCATGATGCTGCCGACGTTGTGATAGTCGACGCTGACCGATTGCCGCAACAGCACCTCGGCGCCCAGGATTGGATAGCGAAAGTGGATCAGCAACATCATGATCGCCACCAGCTGCAGTGCAGTCTTGATCTTCCCGCCGTCGCTGGCGGCGATGACCAGGCCCTGCGCCGAAGCGATGCTGCGCAACCCGTTGATGGCCAGATCCCGTCCGATCAACACCACGACCACCCACGCGGGCGTCCGGTTCAGCGACACCATGGTCACCAGCACCGCCGTCACAATCAGCTTGTCAGCCAGCGGATCCAGGAACTTTCCCAGCACGCTGACCTGGTTGCGCTTGCGCGCCAGGTACCCGTCCAGCGCGTCGCCGGCCGCCGCCCCGATGTACAGCAGACTGGCCAGGAAGGTTCGCAGGGGGCTGTAATTGTCGATCAACAACAGCACGAAGGGCACCAGAGCCACCCGCCCCACGGTGATCAGGTTGGGCAGGTTGGTCAGCTCGGCGCGAAACTTCGAGCCGTCGATTCCTCCTTCGTCAGCGTTGCTCATGATCGGCCCTCTCGTTCCACGTCGAATAACACCACGCCCTCGCCTTCGCACGTAATCGGCTTGGATTCGCTGGCACGACCGCCGGTGGCCAGGCCGCCGCCACGCGCGACCACGCGACCAATCCACCCGAGCAGGTACTTGGTGGTCACGTGAGCCGGCTTCTCGGGACTGACCTTGATCGCACCGGGCTCCCCCCGGACGCAGATGACCACCAGTCCCTTGCCGCGAAACTGCAGCATGGCCACGGGTGCCCGCGGGACATGGCCGTGCTCCCAGACCACGCTACCCTCGAATGCCACCACACAGTCCTGGCGCAAGTAGAGGATGTCGTCTTCCAGCAGCAGCGGCACCAGATGCCCGTAAGGCGCGCCCACGAACAGCTCGCCGCGACCGCTCAGGCGCGAGAACGCTCCACCATCACGCCCCAGGCGTTCCTGGGTCGCGCGGCCCCGCTGCCGCTGGAACGCTTCCTCCCAGCGCACGGCCGCACCCGAGCAGGCCACCACCGCATCCGCGCGAACGAATGCGCCCTCGGAGATGGAAAGGCGCGCCGCCGCACCGACCCAGCTGGCCTGTTCGGTGGGCGGCGCCAACCGTGAGACCGCGTACCCCACCAGCGGAACCACCGGCAACCCGCCCGACCCCGTGCGCGGCCCGGTGGGCGGCCGATCGGGATCGACGCGCGGCTCGCGCGTGTCCGGAGCCAGCGCCTGCAGCGGCAGCGACGGCAACTGCATCGAGTGATCAAACGCCGGTTCATAGGGAGCGCTGGGCGTGGCGCCCACCGGCGCCGCGACGCGCCCGCTGCCCGAACCGTTGCCCGCCCCACGGGGGCCGCTCGCCTCGCTCTCGACCCGCACGGGGGCCAGCACCGCTTGCTCCCACCGCCCGGACCCCTCGCGCTCGGTCTCGATGGCAAGGGCTTCTTGTCCTGCCCGCCGGAACGCCTCCGCGGCGCGGGCCCTCTCGCCCCGGCGCGTGTACGCATACCCGAGGTAGTTCCAGGCGCGCAGGTCATCCGGCGCCAGCCGCGCGGCCAGCTCCAGCTCGTGCACCGACTCGTCGATGCGCTCCAGCTTCAGCGCGATCAACCCCAGCTTCAGCCGGATGCCGGGATCGGCCGGCAGCGTCGCGGCCAGCTCGCGACACAGGGCGCGCGCTTCGTCCAGGCGCCCCAGCTTGAACCGGACCAGCGTCAGCAGCTTCAGCGCCCGCAGATCGGATGGCGTGATCGACAGCGCGCGCAGCACCTCGACTTCGGCCTCGCGAAAGCGGCGGCCACCCACCATGTCCGCGGCGCTGGACAGGTGGTCGAGAAAGCGATCGTCAGGAACCCGACCGGGCACCCCGGGGCTTTGCAGATCCGTCATGTCAGCGCTCCGCCGACCCGCCCGCCCGCACCGGCGGGCTTCGGCGGTATTCGTCGAACCGACGCAACACCATCGTCACGTACGCGCGCGTGGTCTCGTACGGAGGCAAGCCACCGTACTTCTCGACCGCGCCCGGCCCCGCGTGATAGCCCGCGATCACCTTCACCTTTTCCTCGTCCGAGCACACCAGCGCCTGATCGGTGCCGCTGCCCTGATCGTTGTTGACCGCCGGGGTCTTGCAGAACCGGCGGGCCAAAACCTGAAGATACCGTGAGCCGCCCATGATGTTCTGGCGCGCATCGAACGCGTCGGTCACGCCCATCAACCTTCCCGTATCGGGCATCAGTTGCATCAGGCCCTGCGCGCCCGCGCTGGAGACAACGTGAGGATCGTAGTCGGATTCCACCTTGATGACGGCCCGAACCAGGGCTTCCGGGATGCCGTAATACATCTGTTGATCGAAAATGTCTTGGTCATATCGCGCATAGCGTGCCGCTGAAAGATCGCGGGGCGGGACCACGTCGGTTCGGCCGCGCAGCGCCGACGCCTTGCCGGGACCGGTCTTGAGCCAGACCTTCCAGTTCGCGCCCACCGGAGGGCGGATGTTTGTGAACTCCACCACGCCTCCGGCGCGCTCACGTGACCAGAAGGTCCCACCGTCGCCTTGCGAGGCGAGGCTGGTGCGCTTCCGGTTGCTGTAAACGATGGTGCCGTCGTTCTTGGTGTGGTTCCAGATCTCCGCCCCGACGCTCCCGGACCAGACCAGAAGCACCAGCGCCCCGGCCAGCGCCGAAACTGTGCACCGCACACGCAGCATGGATCGGTCGAGGGTACCATTGCCGGCGCCGCATCGCCTCGGTTCTTCGCGCTGATCGAGCCTACGTCGGCGCCGCGCCCCTACAGACCCGCGAGCAATTCGGCCAGCTTGACCTCGATGTCGGCGAACGCTGCGGGGCGAAGGATCTCCCCGGACCGATGCTCCTCGGTGGTGGTGTAGCCGTCCGCCTCCGGACCGCTGTGGACCTCGACGATCGCCTCGCCAATATTCACGATCCAGTATTCGGGCACACCGGCTCGGGCGTAGACGCGTCCCTTTGCAAGGCGATCCTTGCGCAGCGAACTCTCCGCGACTTCAATCACGAGGAAAGCCGTGTCGGGATGCTTGCGAGCGTAGTCCCCCAGTGGCACCAGCGCGAGATCCGGATCAGGCAAGGCATCATCGCCGCAGGCGAGCGGGCTTTGCAGCTGAACACGGGCTCGTCCCCTGATCTCTGCGAAGAAGAGCTCGCTCAAGCGTCGCAACAGCTCGGCATGCCGGGTTCCCTGCGGACTCATCGCGATCAGAATACCGTCGATGAGCTCGACCCGCTCATTCTCGAAGAGGCCAAGCTCGACCATCTTCTCAAACTCCGTCCGTCGAAGAGGACGGATGGTTTCCGGGAAGATTTCTGCCGCGTTGAGCATGCCGCAGTATAGCGCCGCCTTGAATCGAGGGCCGGCTGGGAAGTGGCGCGCGCAGGTGCCTCCTCGAGGACAGACCCCGCCGAGGAGCGATTCGGGGTCGCGGTGGGGCTGGAGGCGGTTTAGATTGAGCGCCCGTGTCCCCATCATCGCCATCGCCCACGCAAAACGACGTCCTCGAGACCGACTACCTGGTCATCGGATCGGGCCTGGCGGGCCTGGGCTTCGCGCTTTCCGCGTCCCACCATGGGCGGGTGATGATCGTGACCAAGCGGGGCCCGGCCGACAGCAACACCAGCTACGCGCAGGGCGGGGTGGCCGCGGTGCTGGACCCCACCGACGACACCGACGCGCACATCGCCGACACCTTGAAGGTGGGAGACGGCCTGTGTCATGTCGACGTCGTCGAGCGCTGCGTCCGTGAGGCGCCGGCCCACATCCAGCGTTTCGCCGACGAGATCGGCGTCCCTTTCGATCGCGACGATCAGGGCGACTTCGTGCTGGGGCGCGAAGGCGGTCACACCGCCCGGCGCATCGTCCACGTCAAGGACATGACCGGTCTGGCCATTGAGAGAGCGCTCTTGGCCCGGGTGGACGAGCGCAAGGATCGCATTCAGGTGCTGCCCGATCACCTGGCCATCGACCTGTTGACCACCGCCAAGTACGGCGGCCCCAACGCCGTGTTCGGCGCGTACGTGTACGACCAGCGATCCGGCGAGATCAAGACCATCGTCGCGCGGGCGGTGATCCTGGCCACCGGCGGCGCCGGGAAGGCGTACCTCTACACCACCAACCCCGACGTCGCGACCGGCGACGGCATCGCCATGGCGTACCGGGTGGGCGCCGCCATCGGCAACATGGAATTCTTCCAGTTCCATCCGACCTGCTTGTTTCATCCGGCGGCGAAGTCGTTCCTGATCTCGGAGGCCTTGCGCGGCGAAGGCGGAATCCTGCGGCTGCGTGACGGCACGGCCTTCATGCCCCGCTATCACGAGATGAAGGATCTCGCGCCGCGCGACATCGTGGCGCGCGCCATCGACGCCGAGCTGAAACGCACCGGCGATGATTTCGTGACGCTGGACATGACCCACTTGCCCCCGGAGTTCGTGACCGAGCGTTTCCCTACCATCCACCAGCGCTGCATGGAGCTGGGCATCGACATGCGCCGCCAGCCGATCCCGGTGGTCCCGGCCGCGCATTACAGCTGCGGCGGCGTGGTGGTGGACCCGCGTGGCCGCACCAACGTTCCCAACCTGTACGCCGTCGGCGAGGTCGCCATGACCGGACTGCACGGCGCGTGTCGGCTGGCGTCCAATTCGCTGCTGGAAGCGATGGTCTACGCCGCCCACGCCGCGGACGACGTGCGCCACGCGGCGGTCGCCCGCCCCGCCCAGGTGACGCCGTGGACCGCAGGCGAGGCCACGACGTCGGACGAGGCCGTGGTCGTGTCGCACAACTGGGACGAGATCCGCCGGCTGATGTGGAACTACGTGGGCATCGTGCGCAGCGATCGCCGCCTGGCGCGGGCCCGCCACCGCATCGACGTCATCCGGCAGGAGATCCGCGACTACTACTGGAAAGTCCTGGTGAACGGCGACGTGATCGAGCTGCGCAACCTGGCGCTGGTGGCGGACCTGATCATCGAGAGCGCCATCCGCCGCCGCGAGAGCCGGGGCCTTCACTACAACCTGGATCACCTGCAGCACGACCCCGCCTACGCGCACGACACGATCCTGGTGCGCGGCAACGGCGGCCCGCCCGCGTAGCGGCCACGCGCCGAAAGCGGCGGGCAAGGAAGAAGGGAAGAACGGTTGATGGGTTGAAGGGTTCCCACCGCCCTTCTCCCTCCGACACCTGACCTTCTTCGACTAGCCGCCCGAGCCGCGGGCGGCCAGCGCGATCCCGAGCTGGCCCAGCCAGTAAACCCCCAGGGTCAGGAGCGGCGCCAGCTTGAAGGGACGGTCGAAGCGATCGATGGCCAGGCTGGCGTCCCCGACGTAGAAAAACGCCGCCCCGACCGCCGCCGTCAGCGAGACGCCGAGGGGGGCTGAGGTGGTGCTGGCGGCCACCGCGGTGGTGACCATGGCCGACAGGGCGCCGGCGTAGACCACCAGCGGGGCCCGCATCCCGGAGGCGCCCGCCCACAACCGCCGCAGCAGCAGCGCGGACACCGCCGCCATGATGACGGCGGTGATGCCCACCGGCAGCGAGAAGGCCGCCACGCTGGAGAACGCCACGATGTACGACGCGTGCGCGCCCAGAAAGATGCCCAGCCCGATCAGCAGCGCGTTCTTGGAACGAAACAGCAGCGCCGTGTCGCCGGCCAGCGAGAACAGCAGTCCCAGATCGATGAGCCAGGCGAACCGCTCGCGGGGAACACCGACGACCAGGAACAGCAAGGCCGTGGTCAGTGGCTTGGCGATGACCAGCAACGCCCGACGGTCGGTAAGCGACGCCACCACGCCCACCAGCGCGCTGGCCAGAAACAGACCGACAAGCATGCTGGGGAACCCTGCCATGTCCCTGGGCTATCGGCCCTTCTCGACCTTTTCTTGTGTTACGCCCCCCGTCAGGGGCCCGCCAGCTCGCTCAAGCGCTGCTCGATCTCCTTGGCGTCGCCGGGTTCGAAGCCGCTGTTGACGTAGCGGACGATGCCGGCGCGGTCGATCACGTAGGACGTCGGCATCTTCTCGGGCTGGAACGCGTCGGCGATGGCGCCCTTTGGATCGTGGGCCACGGTCAGGTTCCAGCGCGGCCGCGCACCCAGGAACTTGTCGACGTTCTCGCGATCCTGGTCGACCGACACTGCCACCACCTCGACACCGCGCTTGTGCAGCCGCGCCGCGATGGCGTCCAGCATGGGCAGCTCTTGCTTGCAGGGTCCGCACCACGACGCCCACACGTCCAGCAGCACGACCTTCCCGTGCAACGACGACAGGGCCAGCGTCTTCCCGTTCAAGCGGTCGACGACGATCTCCGGCGCCGGGCGTCCCACGCCCGGACCCCGCGCGTCGCCCCGCCCTGCCCCCGCGCCGGTCGCGCAGGCCGACGCCAGCACCGCGACCCCCATTCCCCATGCCGCCAGGCGCGCTCCCGGACGAACGGCGCCGCGAACACGCGGCGGCTTCACTTGCTCAGCTCTTCCTTGACCCACTCGCGCAGGCTCTCGGTGTCCTTCGCGTCGGTGTACTCACGGCCGTTGATGAACAACGTCGGCGTCGACGACAGCCCCAGCGTCGTCCCGTCGACGCGATCCTTCTGCACGCGGGCCTTCAACTTCGGATCCTCCAGATCGGACCGGAACTTCGCCATGTCAAGCCCCAGCTCCTTGGCGAACTTCTCCAGCTCGGCCGGGCTCAGACTGTCCTGGTTCTCCCACAGCTTGTCCTGGAACGGCCAGAACTTCCCCTGCTTCTGCGCCGCCGCTGCCGCCTCGGCCGCCAGTCGGGCGTTGGTGTGCTGAGGCAGCGGGTAGTGCTTGAAATAGATGCGGATCTCTTTGCGGAACTCGTCCAGGATCTGGCGCAACACGGGCTGGAACCGCTTGCAGTGCGGGCATTCGTAGTCGGCAAATTCGACCAGCGTCACCCGCGCGCTGGGGTTGCCCTCCATCGGCGCTTCGGATACGTCGATGAACTTCTGCTCGGTGGACCGGTAGCGCTTCTCCAGCGACTCGGCAATCTCGGTCTGGGTGTAACCCTGGTCGGCCAGCCGCGCCACGTACTTCACCGCGTTCAGCGACCGCCGACAACCGGTGTCCGTCTTGGCCGAGGCCAGCAGGCTTTGTCCCTTGCCACAGACGGAAGGCTCGCTGTTGACGACCCGGAAAAAAATCTTCTTGGCCAGCTCGTCCAGCTTGGCGATGTCGACCCCGCTGGGGAGAACTGTATCCTGACCGTCGGCCTTCTTGTCTCCCGTCTTGTCTCCCGCCGTGTCCCCGGCTTTGGCAGGCGGCGAGGCCGTGGGCGCCGAATGGGCCTCGGGCGGGCTCTTGGCACAGGCGGCAGCCGCGCTCACCAAGACGAAGACGGTGACCCGTGCACCGAAGCCTGCCAGTCTGCCGAAAATCATACGCGCCTAGATATAGGAATTGCCGTCGACCGAGTCAACCGCTTCGCCGCACATGCCTGCGCGCCGACCAACCTGGCTTCCCCGCGCCGATGCCCAGCCAAACCGTTGACTGCGCGAGCGGGCACCACTATAAACGCCGTCGGCGCTGACGGGCGCAAAACGATGTCATCAGACTACACCTCTGCCGCACTCATGATTTTGCTCAGCGTCGGCTTCGCGCTGCTGCTGACGGCCGCCGCGAAGTACCTGGGACCGGCGCGACCGAGCAAAGCCAAGGATTACCCCTATGAATGCGGCTCCGACGTCATCGGCACGCCGCGGGCGCGCTTCGAAATAAAGTTTTACCAGGTGGCGATTCTGTTCCTGGTGTTCGACATTGAAACCGCGTTCCTCTATCCGTGGGCGCTCCGCTACCGTGAGCTCTCTTGCTCGGGGCCGCTGAACGCCGCCGGCGTGTGCACGGCCGGCGGTTCATTCTTCGGGCTGACGGAGATCCTGGTGTTCATGGGCGTCTTGATTGTCGCGTTGACCTACGTGTGGCGGAAGCGCGCCGTAGGTTGGGAGTAACGAGATGGGCCTCGAAATCTACAACTCTACCGTTCAAGCGGCGGTGAACTGGGCCAGGAAGTTCTCCCTGTTTCAGTATCCGTTCGTGACCGCCTGCTGCGGGATGGAGTTCATGTCCACCGCGGCGCCCAAGTACGATCTGGCCCGCTTCGGCGCCGAGTTCCCCCGCTTCTCGCCCCGTCAGGCCGACCTGCTGGTCATCGTCGGAACGGTCACCGAGCGGCAGGCCCCTGCCCTCCGCCGGATCTACGATCAGATGTGCGAGCCGAAGTGGGTCATCGCCTTCGGCGTCTGCGCCTCCACGGGCGGCTTCTACCAGAACTACTCGACGGTGCCGGGCTGCGACCAGATCATCCCGGTCGACGTCTACATTCCCGGCTGCCCGCCCCGGCCCGAACAGGTGCTCGACGCTCTGGTGCTACTGCAGGAACGCATCCAGCGCGGCGAAGGCCACAGCCAGATCACGCTCAAGGCCGAGGCCGGACACGACGTCCCCCTGACGGCGATTCGACCCCGCGACCCGAAACCGACCGGCGAAGCAGCACCTCCCGCCCGTCCCGCCAAGCCCTAGCTCAAAGGTCCAGAAGGAAAGCGCGATGGCCCAAATCATCCTGGACCGCTTGGTCGCCCAGTTTCAAAGCGGCGAGATCGAGCAAATTGGTTCGCAGCACGGCAACGAATGGGCGCGCGTTCGTCGCGACGCCTGGCGCACCGTCGCCGCTTTCCTGCGCGATGATCCCACCACCGACATGAAGATGCCCATCGACTTGACCGCGGTCGATCGCCTGACGCGCGCGCCTCGCTTCGACGTGGTCCTGCATCTCTACTCGGTGACCAAGAAGCACCGCGTGCGCCTGTACGCGGGCGTTCCCGAAGACGATTGCGCCCTGGACAGCCTGGTGTCCGTGTGGCCGGGGCTGGATTGGTTCGAGCGCGAGGCCTACGACCTGTACGGCGTCCGGTTCAAGGGCCACCCGGACCTGCGCCGCATCCTGATGTACCCCGAATTCGTCGGGCACCCGCTGCGCAAGGACTACCCGAAGGAGAAGCGCCAGCCGCTGATCCGGCGCAGCGGTCTTCCCGGAACCCCCGAGTGACGTGAGCCCAAACGACATGGACACCACCCTGACCAAAGGCGGACAACTTCCTGCCCCCGACACGCGACGCATCGTCCTCGGCGTGCAGGAGCCCGAGGACATGGAGCTTCCGACGGATCCGATTCCGTTGAACATGGGACCGTCCCACCCGGCCATGCACGGCACCGTCCGCATGGTGCTGAACGTCGAGGGCGAGAAGATCAGCGACGTCGACATTCAGATCGGCTACCTGCACCGCTGCTTCGAGAAGGAGTCCGAGCACGCGACCTACACGCAGATCTTCCCGTACACCGACCGGCTGAACTACGTGTCGCCGATGCTGAACAACGTCGGCTACGCGATGGCGGTCGAGAAGCTGCTGGGAATCGACAAGAAGTTGCCCGAGCGCGCGCAATACATCCGCGTGATCGTGGGCGAGATCTCGCGCATCACCGATCACATGACCTGCCTGGGCGCAGGCGCCATGGAGCTGGGCGCATTCACGCCCTTCCTGTACCTGCTGAAGGCCCGCGAGTGGTTGTACGAAATCCTCGAGGAGGTCTCGGGCGCGCGCCTGACCCACAGCTATGTGCGCATCGGCGGCGTTTCGGCTGACCTGCCCGACGGCTTCTCGGCCAAGCTGCTGGACATCATCAAGCGTTCGCGCGAGGTGCTGGCCGAGTGCGGAAAGCTGCTGGACCGCAACCGCATCTTCCGCGACCGCATGGACGGCATCGGAATCATCACCAAGGAAGACGCCATCGCGTGGGGCATCACGGGTCCGGTGGGACGGTCGACCGGCTTCGAGTACGACGTCCGCAAGGATCATCCGTATCTGGTCTACGATCGCTTCGATTTCGACGTCTGTGTCGGCTCGGTGGGCGACAACTTCGACCGGTACATGTGTCGGGTCGAAGAGATGAAGCAATCGATGCGGATCCTCGAGCAAGCGCTGGCGCAGATCCCCGAGGGTCCGGTGGTGGTCGACGATCCGCGCGTGCGCCTGCCGTCCAAGTCCGAGACCTACAACTCGATCGAGGCGATGATCGCGCACTTCAAGGTCATCATGGACGGCATCCACGTCCCGCCCGGGGAGATCTATTCGTTCACCGAGGCCGGCAACGGCGAGCTGGGCTTCTACATCGTCGCCGATGGCACCGGTCGCCCCTGGAAGTGCCGCGTTCGGCCGCCCTGCTTCGCGAACGTGTCGATCTTGCCCAAGGTGCTGCCGGGGCTGTTCATCGCCGACATCGTGCCGACCTTCGGCATGATCAACATGATCGGCGGGGAATGCGACCGGTGACGGCGCGGAAGGGGCTGCGCCCCTCCCGCGGGCCCTCCCCCACGCGACAAGAGCCGCACCCGGATCCTGCTTTCCGCACGTCTTCTCCGGTGGGCGAAGCCCACCTCCGATCAACTGAGGGAAATCGCTGATGGCTGAATCGACGCTCACTGCGCCTTTGACGATGATGACCGGAGCGCCGGTTCCGGGGCCTGTTGAACCGGGTCCGGTGATTCCGGCGGGGACCGAGATGGTCACGGTCACCATTGATGGGCAGGCGCGGCAGTTTCCCAAGGGCACCAACCTGCTGGAGGCCTGCAACCAGGCCGGGGCCGAGGTGCCGTATTTCTGCTACCACCCTGGGCTGTCGTCGCCGGCGGTGTGTCGGCAGTGCCTGGTCGACGTGAAGGGGCAGCCCAAGCCGGTGCCGTCCTGCTACACGCCGGTGGCCGACAAGATGGAGGTGACCACCGCGTCGCCTCGGGTGCTGGACATCCGCCGGCAGATGCTGGAGTTCACGCTCCTCAATCACCCCATCGATTGCCCGATCTGCGACAAGGCGGGTGAGTGCACGCTGCAGAAGCACTACTTCGACTGGGACGCCAAGTACGCGCGCAACGACGGTATCAAGGTTCACAAGGCCAAGGTCGTCGACATCGGCCAGCACATCGTGCTGGACCAAGAGCGTTGCATTCTGTGCACCCGCTGCATCCGCGTCTGCAACGAGGTCGCCAAGGAACCGGAGTTGACCATGGCGATGCGGGGCGATCACGAGGTGCTGACCACCGCGCCCGGCAAGCGCCTGGACAACCCTTACTCGCTGAACACCGTAGACGTGTGCCCGGTCGGCGCGCTGACGGCAAAGGACTTCCGCTTCTCGATGCGCGCCTGGGAGTTGCAGACCACGCCGTCGGTTTGCCCCGGCTGCGCCACGGGCTGCAACGTCGACGTCCACTCGTCGCGCGACGAGATCCACCGTCTGGTCCCGCGCGAGAACCTGGAGGTGAACCAGCACTGGATGTGCGACGAGGGGCGCTTCACCTACAAGCGCATCCAGGCCAACCGCCTGGGCATCCCGCTGGGCGACGGTGCCCCCACCGAGTGGGACAAGGCGCTGGAGGATGCGGCCCGCGCCCTGCGCGCTGGCCTGGATCAATCGCCGGCCCGCGTGGGCGTGGTGTTCTCGGCGCAGTCGACCAACGAAGATCTGTACACGTTGTCGCGCCTGGCCTTCGGCACGCTGGGGGTCAGCCTGGCCTATGTGGCGGGCCTGGATCAGGGCTGGAGCGACAACATCCTGGTCAGCGCCGACAAGAACCCGAATACGGCCGGCGCCATCGCGATCGGCGCGGGTCGCCTGAAGAGCCTGATGGATCTGTCCAACGATCTGAAGGCTGGCAAGTTGTCGGTGCTGCTGATCGTCGGCGATGCGGGGGTCTTGGGACCGGGCGGAAGCGCTTCGCTGCCGCTCGGCAAGCTGGACGCGCTGGTGGTCTTGGCCAGCCACCGCGGACCGCTGGCCGAGGCGGCGCGCGTGGCGCTGCCGATGGCCGCCTGGGCCGAGGTCGACGGAACGTTCACCAACCGCCAAGGCACCGTTCAGCGGATCCGGGCCGCCGTCCCTCCCATCGGAGACGCGCTGCCGGCCTGGGAAATCCTGTCCTTGCTGGCGCACCGACTGGGAATGCCCATGGAGTTCGAGATCGGTGACGGTCGCAAGGTGGCCCCTTCCGCGAAGTCGGTTTTCCTCGAGGCCAAGCAAAAGATGGCTTTCATGAAGAACGCGGACTGGGGTCGCACGTCGCTGCCCATACAACTGCGCTTCGCCAACACGCGAGGATGACCGGGATGATGTCCTACGGAACTGTGCTGTTCGGGATCGTGGCGGCGACCATCAAGATCTTGTTCATGATCTTGGGGTTCCTGATGCCGATCGCGTCCATCTTGACGTGGCTGGAACGTCGACAGTCGGCGATGATGCAGGACCGGCTGGGTCCCAACCGCGCCAACATCGGCCCCTTCAAGGCGTGGGGCATCACCCACTTCCTGGCGGACGCGCTGAAGTTCCTGTTCAAGGAAGACTTCGTCCCCCCCGGCGCGCACAAGTTCCTGTTCATGTGGGCGCCCATCATGGCGATGGCGCCGGCGTTGATCGTGGCGGCGATCATTCCGTTCGGCCCTCCGTTGTGCTGGGGCCAGCTGACCGAGAGCGTCGTCGGTGCGTGCCAGCAGCCGGTGGCGATGCAGATCGCTCACCTGGACATCGGCCTGCTGTTCTACTTCGCCATCGCCTCGTTGTCGGTCTACGGCGCCACGCTGGCCGGATGGGCGTCGCACAACAAGTGGGCGATGATGGGCGGCCTGCGTGCCAGCTCGCAGATGATCTCGTACGAGGTCACCATGGGCATGGCGGTGCTGGGGACCTTCCTGGTGTTCGGCACGCTGGAGCCCGGCGCCATCGCGGACGCGCAGAGCCACATCCTGGACTTCGACAACTACAAGGCCAGCTGGGGCATCTTCACCCAGCCCCTGGGCTTCCTGTTGTTCATGACGGCGGCCATCGCCGAGACCAAGCGTACCCCGTTCGACATCCCCGAGGGTGAACCGGAGATCATCGGGTACTTCGTCGAGTACTCGGGACTGCGCTTCGGCATGTTCTTCCTCGGCGAGTTCCTGGAGATCGTGGGCTCCAGCGCCATCCTGATCACGCTGTTCTTCGGCGGCTGGCACTGGGGCGCCACCATCGACACGTTCCTGGCGTCGCACCTGCCGAACGTCGCGTTCGTGCTGGTGATGTTCGCATTGTGGACCGTCAAGGTGTTTGCCTTCTGCTCGTTCCAGCTGCTGATCCGTTGGTCGCTGCCCCGCTTCCGGTCCGATCAGCTGATGCAGCTGGGTTGGCAGCGCCTCCTCCCCCTCTCGATCGCGAATGTGGTGGCCACCGCCATCGTGGTGCTCTGGGCCCAGATGTAGCGCGGACGGCCGCCTCGGAAATAGAAGGAGAAATCAATCATGGCCGTCGGAGTCAAAGTCGTCACCCGTCCGGGAAGCCTCAGCCAGCAGATGTACCTGCCGGCCATCGCCGAAGGCCTGGGCGTCACGTTCAAGCACTTCGTAAAAAACTTCTTCGGCAACGTGACCGGGCAACGCTCCAAGACGGACATCCAGACGATCCAGTATCCCGAAGAAACGAAGCCCTACCCGGCCCGCCACCGGGGCCTGCACCGCCTGATGGTGCGCGACGATGGTCAGACCCGCTGCGTGGCATGCATGATGTGCCCGACGGTCTGCCCCGCCCACTGCATCACCATCGTTCCCGAGGAAGCGCCCGACGGAACGATCGAGAAGCGCCCCAAGATTTTCGAGATCGACGAGCTGCGCTGTGTGGTGTGTGGCCTGTGCGCCGAAGCGTGCCCGTGCGACGCCATTCGCATGGACACGCTCGAACACGCCAAGCCCGTGTACAACCGTGGTGACGCGATTCTAGATCGCGAGGAACTGCTGGAGCGAGGCGCCCGTTCGATCGCCACCCAGGGCGGCGTGGGCGCATTCTGGCGCGAGAAGGTGACCGCGACGCCGCAGACGCAGCCCGAGGCGGCGTTGCTGCCGGAGGGCCCACCGGCCGGACCGACGCCGCTCGGCACCTTCGGACCCAAGGGGTAGCTCCCTTCCGGCGCCGCGCCTTCTCGTCAGATTGAGCTCGGTCTTGAACCACGGCTGACCGCCACGGTTTTGATCTTGACGGACGCGCGACGCGTGGTCATTGTGATCTCCGGGCCTTCTGCGCGGTTCGATACGAAGAGAGATTCTTTTCCCTACAAGAACGCATCCGGGAGCTGCCTCTGGTCGATGGATGTGCACGCCCGCCTGTCGGGAAGCCCGAGGCGACCAACGTCAGTAGCTCCCCCCTTACGAAAGTAGGGGCCAGGAAATTCTCTTCGACCGGCCGATGCGGAAGGTTTCACTTTTTTCTGGAAAGAGGATCAGTCGCCGTCGACCAGCACCACGGTTCGCTTCAAGAGCTGCCCGTTCAGAACCTCGATGCTCTCCCGGTGTTCGACGTTGGCGTCGCGGCTGAGGAACAGCAGGTCGTGCTTCCCGCAAACCACCGGCACCGCGGTCAGCGGCGTGATCCCCGCTCGTTTCCCGTCCACCCAGACCTCCGACCACGGACGTGAGCCGAGGGACAGCCGGCACCCCACCCCAGCTCCCGCGATGCCGCCGGCACCTTCGCTGCTGCCTCGCCCGGCGCCTACCAGGGGGGCGGCCTCGAGATCGACGATGCGCTTCAGCGGCTCGCCCGGACGCAGCGTGATCGAGATCCGACGTTCCACGCCCAGCGCGGGACTGGTGAACAAGATGTCGTGCTGGCCGCAAGGCACCGCCAGATTAGTGAGGGGCGTGAACCCCATGCGGCGGCCGTCGAACCACACATCCGCCCAGGGTCTGGATCCCAGGGAGACAGCACAAGCCCCGCCAAGCGCCGACGGCGCCGCCACGATGGGTTCGGCGGTTCGAGCGACTTCGTTGGTCGGCGCAGGGGGACCGCCGGGTAAGCCGGCAACAACCGGCTCCGCTGCCGGCACCGCGGTCCCCGGCCTGCCGCCGGAAGCGCTCGCCCCACCCGTTCCTCCGGCGGCGGCCACCAAACGGGGTCGCCAGGCGGCAACGCCCGGCGCGGCGGAGGTTCCCTCGGCCCGGCCAGGCACGGGCGCCTCGCGTCCCGAAACGGCGGTCGCCGGCGGCTGGACCGCCGCGCCCGCAGGCAGGCGGAAGGCGTCCGCCCCCGGAGCCCTGCCTGCCGGCGCTGGCATCGTACCCTCCCGCGGCGGCGCGGTAGAAGCGGTACCGGACGCCGTGGCCTCTGCCGGCATGGCCTCGATCGGCGCGGGGGCCTCTGCCGGGGTCGTCTCCGCGGATGGCTGTCCCGCATGCGCCGCCACCCCAACGGGGGAAGGCGAAGGGCTCGAAGGTCGCGACCCGCTTTCTGATGGCGACAGCGGTCCCCGCGACATCACGATTCCCGCCAGCAGCACCGTCCCAGCAGCAACCGCGACGCCGCCGGAGATCATGGCTCGCTTCGACGGCCTGGCGAAGGCGCGGCGGCCGAACGAATGGTCCTGGTAGTCTTGGTCGTCGCCGCCATCGTCGACCGTCTGAGGTTCAGAGAAACGGGCCGCCGTGAAGCGCGCCCCGGCACTTCCCCCGCGGGCCCCTCCTGCGACGGCCGGAACCGCCTCCTCGACTTCGCCTCCGCCCAGTTCGCGCTCGAGAACCTCCAGGCTCGCCCACCGGCTGGCGGCGACCGGATCCACCGCGCGCATGATCAGGGCGTCGGCATCCGACGGAATCTCGAGCTCGGGCCAGCTGAGCACGGGATCAGCCGGAACCTGCCCCGCGTTGGCCGACGCTTCGTGTCCCGTCACCATCAAGTACAGCACCCGACCCAGCCCGTGCACCTGGTCAGCCACCAGGCTGGGCTCGCACAGGCCCAGCAACTCGGGCGTCGCCAGATCCACGCGGACGTCCGCATCCAAGGGCGTATCCACGTCCGCATCCACCGGCGCATCCATGGGGGCAAGAAAGACCGCCCAAGGGCTCACCTCGGCCAGCGGCAAGGACGCCGCCTGCGCCGCACGCACCACGGACGCGATCTGCCGTCCCAGGCGGCGCGCCTCCCCCCATGGCAAGGCCTTGCGTCGCACCATGACCGAACGCAACGGCGCATCGTCGCCCAGCTCGAAGGCCAGGTAGACCACCCCGTCGGCGCTCTCGCCGACATCGATGACGGGCAGCAGATTGCGGTGCTTGAGGCGCGACAGCGCGCGCGCCTGTTCCTTCACGCGCAGCCGGACCGCCGGCGACGCGGCAGTCAGCCACTTCAACAGCACCTGCCGATCCAGGTGCAGGTGCTCGGCGATGACCGTGGTGAGCCCACCGGTTTCGCGCAGTCGCGCCTTGACCCGGTAAGGCCCGACGATTCGCCCGACCAAGGCGTCGGAGCGTGGCGTTTGCCCAGGCCCCATGTCAGTAGGCGAAACGCCGGATGGACACGTTCATCACCAAACCCAGCGCCGCCATGATGGTGAGCACGCTGGACCCCCCGTAGCTGATCAGCGGCAAGGTGACCCCCACGACGGGCAGCACGCCGATGACCATCCCCACGTTCACAGCCACGTGCCAGAACAACATCGCGGCCACCCCCACGCACACCGTGGCACCAAATCGATCGCGCGCCTCGCCCGCGATCTTCAGGATCCACAGGATCAGCACCAGATAACCCGCCAGCACGATCAAACAGCCGACGAAGCCCCATTCTTCGGCCCACACCGCGAACGGGAAGTCGGTCCAGAGGGCGGGCAGCCGACGGATCCGGATCTGCGTCGCCTGCAGGAAGCCTTTGCCCATGAATCGCCCGGAGCCGATGGCGTTCAGGGCCTGACGCGACTGCCACGCGTCTGCCGAGGCCGGGTTCAGCAACGCCTCGACGCGCTTGCGCTGGTACTCGTGCAGCCCGTAGCGCCAGATGGGCGACGCCGAGACCAGCGCCAGGCCCATGATGGCACCCAGGGTCTTCAGGCGTAGCCGCGCCATCAGCATCACGGTGATGAAGATCAGGAAGATCATGAACGCCGTTCCCAGGTCCGGTTGCCTGGCGATCATCAACACCGGCAGGCTGACAATGCCCACCGGGATGGCGACGTGCCGAAAGGATCGCCCTTCCTGTGCCGACGATTCGTTCAGGTACTTACCCAGCGCGACGATGATCAGCACCTTCATCAGCTCGGACGGCTGCAGGTGAATTGGCCCCAGATCGAACCAGCGCCGCGCGCCGCCGACCACCCGCCCGAACAACAACACGGCGACCAACAGGAACGTGCCGATGCCGTACAGCACGTAGCCAATCCGACTGATGGCCCGATAGTCCAGCGCCGCCACCGCCAGGAACACGCCCAGCCCCAGCGCCAGCAGCGAAATCTGTTTCGAGAACAGGTGCGGCCCGCGATCCTGAAGCGCGCTCCACAAGTTGACCAACCCCAGAGCCACCATGGCCAGCATCGCCAGGGTCAACGTCCAGTCGAAACGAAAACGCAGCTTCCGCCAGGCAATGGCGCGCGAGCCCATCATGGCGTCGGCTCCAGCGGGGCGGCCGGCTCGGGAGCGGGCACCGGGGCACGCAGCGAACGACGCCGCGGCAAGCCCACCCGCGGCGCCGCGCGATCGGCGGGGGCCACCGACTCGAAGTAGCCGTGGGCGATTTCCATCGCCACCGGCGCTGCCACCTCACCGCCGTGACCGCCGTGCTCGACCAGCACCGCGAACGCGATGCGCGGGTTCCCGGCTGGCGCGAAGCCCGCGAACCAGGCGTGGTCGTTCTGTTCGTAGGAGGTGATGGGCTCGCCCCGCCGCCCCATGTGGCGTAGCACCTGCGCGGTGCCGGTCTTGCCGGCTACCTCGAGATCATCGTCCGGGCGCGCCTTGTAGGCCGTGCCCTTGCTCTCGTTCACGACCCCCACCAGCGCCTGCCGCACCAGCGCCAGGTTGTCCGCGGTGACCGACAGCTCGCGGCGAACGCGCGGCGGAAAATCTTCGAGGATCTGTCCCGACGGAGCCTCGATGCGCTCCACCAGCTGCGGCAGCCACAGCTTGCCGCCGTTGGCAATCGCCGCGTACAGCATCGCCATCTGCAACAACGTCACCCGCGTCTCCTGCCCGATGGCCGCGTTCAACGCGTGTCCGACCTGGAAGCCCTCGTTCTTGGGGTTCAGGCGCTTCTGCTCGCGATACCATTCTTCGGTGGCAATGAAGCCGGCTTCCTCACCGTTCAGGCCCAGCCCGGTCGGCGCGCCCAACCCCATGTCGGTCCCGAAGCGCGCCAGGCGATCCAGCATGCCGGGGCGCGCGCCCAGCTCGTAGAAGTAGACATTGCAGCTCTGCACGATGGCATCGTACAGGGCCACCACGCCGTGGGTCTTGGTGCACTTGAAGCGACGCCGCCCGATCTCGAAGTACCCGTGGCACTTGGCGTGCTCGTCCGGCGAGATCAGCTTGTCCTCCAGTGCGGCCAGCGCCGTCACCACCTTGAAGGTCGAACCCGGGAAATATGTCTCGGTCAGCACCTTGTCGCGCAGCGGGTGAAACCGGTCCGCCAGGATCCGGGCCTGCGCCTCGGACGACAGGTGCCCCGACATTTCGTTGGGATCGAAGCCCGGCTTCGACACGGCCGCCAGAATGCGCCCGGTGGACACGTCGACCACCACCGCTGCGCCCGCGTTGGCGTTGCGCAGGGCACGCTCGGAGATGCGCTGCAGATCCATGTCCATGGTCAGGAACACGTTGTTGCCGGGAATCGGATCCTGCTTGATGGCGCCCTCCACCAGCTCGCGGATGTTGGTCTTGGGAATGCCGCGCCGGTCGACCACCACCTTCTGAAAACCGGTGCGCCCCCTCAGGTATCCTTCCAGCTGGCGCTCGATGCCCACCCGCCCCACCAGATCGCCCGCCCGGTAGTTCTCCTGCTTCTTGGCGCGCAGCTCCTCGCCCGAGATCTCGTTCATGTAACCCAGCACGTGGGCCGCGGCGGCGCCGAAGGGATAGTCACGGCGAATGGCGTGCTCCAGCCGTACGCCGGGTAGGTCCGCGCCGGCTTCCTCCAGGATGGCCTGGGCGTTGCGCGAGATGTCCTCGCGCACCGACAAGGGTCGCTCACGTTCCTTCTCGTTGACGGGCGCCCTGCGTTCAGCCTGCACCCGCTCCCACAGGTCGGCGGCTTCGTCGGGCGCCAGGTCCAAGGCTGTCCGCACCCGCTCGAACGACTCGGCCACCAGCTCGCGCGGCAGCACATAGACGTTCGCCGAGGGCCGCATGCGCGCCAGCACCCGGTTCTTCCGATCGCGGATCTCGCCCCGCACCGCCGGCTTTGTAACGGTGCGGATGATGCTGTCGGAGGTCAGCTTGTAAAAAGCATCACCCTCGATCACCTGGAGGTAGAACAACCGACACGCGATCAACACGAAGATCAGCACCGCGAACAGCGCGAACAGGCGCGAGCGCCTGCGGATCTCGGGCAGCTCGGCGTCTTGTCCGGTTATCTCCATGGCGGGTGCGGTCGGCCCAGCGGACGCGACCCCGCCCCTCGGCCCAGTCCGACGCGGGCGCGCGTCGCTTCCAGTTTCCCGTCGATGCGGCGCAGGCCGCCCATGACCACCGGGCCTGCCACCGCGGTCAGCAGCGCCTCCAGCGGCGCATCCCGCAGCCCGCCGTAGCCGCCTTCGGGCGCGACGCGCGCGCGAACGATCACCACCAGGACGGCCGCCAGAAAGCTGGCCACGAATGCCGTGGCCGCCGAAAGCACGATGCCCTGCACGGCCACCCGGGTCGACAGCGCCCTCGCCACGACCGACATCAACACGAACACGAACGCGTGAACCCCCTGCGGGGCGCCCGACACCAGGTCCAGCAGGTATCCCGTGCAAAGCCCGATGATCGCCGCCGAGGACATCGACCACTTGGGGGATACGCCGACGTACAGAACCACCAGCAATCCCAGGCTGGGCGCCGCCATCCGCACCGGCGCCAGCTCCAGCACGGTCGACTGCAACACCAGCAGCAGGTAGGCCACCAGCAACGTCAGCAGCGATCTCACGCGAACCCCCTCATCGATACACCGAGGGGCCACGGGCGGGCAGCGGTGCAGGCCGACGCGCGGCCGGCAACGCGGCGTCGGGATCGGGCGCGGGCGGGGGCGCCACCACCACCAGCACCTCCGACAGGCGCGCGAAGTCGACGTCGGGGGTGACCTCGACCTCCTGGTACAGGCCCGACGGGTTGGGTACCACCCGCGATACCTTTCCCACCGCCAGGTCGCGCGGGAACGTTCCGCCCAGACCGCTGGTCACCACCAGATCGCCCTCGCGGGCTTGCTCGCCGCGGATCAGATACTCGATGGTCGAGCGATAGCCATTCTCCCCGGCTTTGCCGCGCAGAATGCCCCGTCCGCCCGTGCGTGGGATGAACACATCGATGGAGGAGCGCGGGTCCACCGCCAGCAAGATGTCGGATGAGCCCCCCGCCACGCGGTTGATTCGGCCCACCACCCCGTCCGGCGTCAACACCGGCATCCCGCGACGGACCAGCCCCTCGCCCCGATCAATCTCGACCCGCGCCACCCGGAAGTACGGCGAGGCGTCGATGCTGATCACCCGCGCCGACAGCGTCTCGGCGGGCGTCATGTCGCGCAGGCCCAGCAGCCGCTGATACCGTCCGCTCTCGGCCGCCACCCGCTTGGTCTCCATCAACTCGGCGCGCAAGCGGCCATTCTCGCTGCGCAGGCGGTCGTTCTCACTGCGCACGTGCGTCAGCTCGGCGTAGCGTCCGGCCACGCCCCCGATCGCGCGGGCCACCGTCGACATTGCGCCCTGAGCGGGTGCGACCACGGCCAGAATCCCGCGATCCAGCGTGGACAGCTCGCCCGGGTTCTTGGCGCTCATGCGCAGCGCCAGCAACGCCAACAGCAGCGTCAGGGCCACCACCGCCCCCTCGCGAAGGCGCTTGCCGCCGGCGGCGATCACTGCAGCGCAACTTCGCGGAGCAAGTTCAACTCGTCCAGGGCCCGCCCCGTGCCCAGCACGACCGCGCACTCCGGCGTGTCCGCCACCATCACCGGCAGCCCGGTCTCCTCGCGCAACAACACGTCGAGGTTCTTCAGCTGCGATCCACCGCCGGTCAGGACGATACCTCGATCGACGATATCGGAAGCCAGCTCGGGCGGCGTACGCTCCAGCACGGAGCGCACGGCGTCGACGATCTGATTGACGGGCTCGGCCAGGGACTCGCGGATCTCGTCGCTGTTGACCACCAGGGTCTTCGGGATCCCGGCCACCAGATCACGCCCCTTGATCTCCATGGTGGTGACCTCGTCGACCGCGTAGGCATTGCCGATCTGCTTCTTGATGATCTCCGCGGTGCGTTCGCCGACCAGCAGGTTGTACTTGCGCTTGATGAAGGCGACGATCGCTTCGTCCAGCTTGTCACCGGCGACGCGGATGGATTTCGACACCACGATGCCGGCCATCGAGATCACCGCCACCTCGGTGGTGCCGCCGCCGATATCGACGATCATGTTGCCGCTGGGCTCGGTCACCGGCAGGCCCGCGCCGATCGCGGCCGCCATCGGCTCTTCGATCAGGTAGACCTCACGCGCGCCCGCCGCCAGGGCCGAATCCCGCACGGCGCGCTTCTCGACCTCGGTGATCCCGGACGGCACGCCGATGATGATCCGCGGCTTCACCAGCGTGCGCCGATTGTGGACCCGCGTGATGAAGTAGCGAAGCATCGCCTCGGTCACCTCGAAGTCGGCGATGACGCCGTCCTTCATGGGACGTACGGCCACGATATTGCCGGGGGTGCGGCCCAACATCTCCTTGGCCTCCTTGCCGACCGCCAGCACCTTCTTGGTGCCGTTTCCCGATCGCTGCACCGCCACCACCGAAGGCTCGTTCGAAACGATGCCCTTTCCCCGGACAAACGTCAGCGTGTTCGCCGTACCGAGATCGATGGCGAGGTCATTCGAGAAAAGTCCATAGACCCAGTCGAGCAGCATTACGTTTCTTGTCGCGTTTTCAGCCGAAACGGCGAGAGATTTTGGGGAGTTGCGGAGCCGCCCGCAGCGGGACCTTTTAGCACAAGCGGCCATCGCTCGCGACCCCCGAAGCGCGCAAATCGGTGCCTTCGATCGCTCAGAATCGATGGAACAGCGTCGCTGGATCAAAACGCGGCGGCATGGATCTGCTTGGCGGACTGCTTTCGCTGATCTGCTTTCGCTGATCTTGGCCTTGGTGGTAGATTGCGCGCGCCCTTGGTTCGGCGCTTCATCAACCTGAAAGTTCAGCTGGAGGTCCTTCGTCATGCTCGAGCAGATGCGTAAATCGTCGCAATCGCTGCTCATCTACGTCCTGTTCGGCATCGTCATCGCCGTCTTCATCATCAACTTCGGCCCGCAGTCGCAGCGGGGAAGCGGATGTGAAGGCTCGATGGGCGGCGACGAATCGGCTGCCCGGGTGGGCGGTGAGACCGTGTCGAGTCAAGCGTACAACTATGCCTTTCGCCTGATGGGCGGCGGCAACCAACCCGTGCAGTTCTTGAAGATGCGGCGGTTCAAGGAAGCGGTCATGGATCGCCTGATTGAACGCGAGCTGCTGGCCACCGAGGCCGAACGCCTGGGCTTCTCGGTCAGCGAGGACGACGTCCACAAGATGCTGATCGAGGCAAAAATAGTCGGGCTGGGGGTGCCCCACTCTCTCCCACGCATCCAGAAGGACGGCGTCTTCAACTACGACCAGTTCAAGAACTTCGCGCTCTACGAGCTGGGGCTGTCCCCCGAGCGCTTCATCGAGCAGCAGCAGCGCGAGCTGCTGGCCAGCCACGTGCGCGACCTGATGCGCGCGTCGGTGAAGGTATCGCCCGAGGAGGTCAAGACCACCTTCGAGGCGAAGAACCGCCAGATCAACCTGGAGTACGTGCGCTTCCCCTCGCGGAAGTTCGAAGGCGAAGTGGAACCGACCGACGCCGAGCTCGCGGCCTACATCCAGGCCAACGAGGCCAAGTTGAAGGAGACCTTCGGCCAGCGCAAGGCCATGTACACCGACGTACCGAGCGAGGTACGGGTGCGCGAGCTGGTCCTGAAGACCGTGGCCCCCGCCGACGAGGCCGCGACCCGCAAGCGCGCCGCTGCCATCGCCGCGCGTGTCGCCAAGGGCGAGCCGTTCACCAAGCTGGCCCGCGAGCTGTCCGAGGATGAGGAGAGCCGCGCCCGTGGCGGCGATCTGGGGTGGAAACGCAAGGGCACCCTGGGTCTGTCGGAAGAAGACGAGAAGTCCGTCCTGGCTGCCAAGGCCGGCACGGTGGTGGGCCCGTTCAAGAAGGGCGACGCGCTGGCGCTGTTCGTGACGTCAGGCAGCCGCCAGGGCACGCTCTCGTTCGATGCCGTCAAATCCGAGATGGCCGAGGAGCGAATTCGTCAGGAAAAGGCGGTGGCTCTGGCCAAGCAGCACGCCGAGGACGCGCTGGCCATTGCGAAGGGCGCCGCGGGGAAGAGCCTGAAGGAGCTCTTTCCCGGCCCGGCCGGGGCAGAAGCCGACACCAAGCCCGCGGCAAAGCCGGTGGCCAAATCAGCCAAGACGCCGGCCGTCCCGGCCGACACCCGCGCCGAGGAGACGGGCCTGTTCACCCGCCGCGGTTCGGTGGTGGAACAGATCGGTGATTCGCCCGCGCTGGCCAAGGCCGCGTTCGATCTCAAGACCGACGCCCCGCTGGCTGGCCCGTTCGACATCGCCGGCAGCTTCGTGATCGTCCGGCTCAAGGAACGGAAGGATCCCGATATGCAGGAGCTGGCGAAGAAGAAGGACGAACTACAGCGCGACGCCGAGCTGGTGAAGTGGAACGAAGTCCTGACCAACTGGGTCAAGAGCCGCTGTCAGCAGGAGAAGTCCGCCGGCAAGCTCAGCGTGAACCGCAGCATCCTGCGCTACGACGACACACAGGCTCAGACGGCGTACGAGCCGTGCGTGGGCGATGAATCGCCTCGACGTCCGCCTTCGTAGGTCACCGACGTGCGCGCCCAGGCGCCAACCCATCGCCCCACCTGGGTGCTGGTCCTCAGCTCGTTGATGCTGGTGACCAGCGGCTCGTCATTGACCTTCGGGTTGATGCGGGTTCAGGACCCGACGTCGGCGCTGCCGATCGACACGACCAAGGTCAACGGCTCGGCAGCCGAGCTGCAGCTGAGCCAGCGTCTCGCGGCGGTGCGAACCACCGCGGTGACGCCCCACCGTCGCGCTTTGCGCGCGGACGCGGTTGCGGAGATCGCCCTGTCACTGTTCGGGCTGTATGCAACGGCTGCAGTGTTGGCGCGCGATCGACACGGGCGCCGTCTGGCGCTTGCGGTCGGAGCGCTGGTGATCGTCTACCGCCTGGGCTCGCTGCCGGTGTATCTGGCGTTGATGCGCGACTACGCTGAGCAGGGGGCCGAGGTCATGGCCGAAGCGCTGCTGCAGAACCCGGCCTTCCACACCGACCTGACCAGCGCCGATCTGGCCAGTGGCCTGAAAGCGACCATGATCAAATGGCCCATCATCGTGGCGGCGGTGTGCATCGCCGGAGCGCTCATATTGATGGCCTACTTCGGCGGCCGCCGCGGTAAAGCGCTGTATGGACTCAGCGCGGCCCCGCCTCCGCCGCGCGCGCCGTGAGCGCTCGCACCCAGGCGCCCTGCGGCGGTGACGCTATTTCGACGGCGGTGCACTAGTATCCCCGGGATATGCCGTCTGAAGGTGCCACAACTGACGAAGGGGAGAACCCCGCAGTGTTTTCGTTCACGAGGGCGGACGGTGTGATCGGGTTATCCCTCCGTCAGGACGCCGATCCTCTGGAAGTGGGAGGCATCCAGATCCCCACGCTGGAGCTGGGCGGAGCCGCGACGACGGGTCCCGACCAGGCAGCTCCCCCGACGGCAGAGGGTGACCGGCTGTCGCTCGATGCAACCAAGACCCGCCGCCTGACGCTGCGGCGGGCCTTGCTATCGAGCCGTCCTGCGCAACTGCAGGCCGCTCTCGAACGACTTCCCCTCTCGGAGCGGGGGTTCAACAACCTGCGCCTGTGGTTCGAGGCCGACGGTCCCTGGCTGGCGGGGCGGGTGAAGGTCGACGAGCAGGAAGCGGCCTTCACGATTCGTGTGGCCCTCGAGGCGCAAGCGGACGCCCCGCGCCGGCTGCTCGTGTTTCTGGGCGACGTTCGTCTCTACGCACCCCTGACGATACCCGCTCCCCTGGTGGGCGCGCTGCTGGCAACGGCGGTCGTCGGCGCCTGGCCTGAGGCCGGGACCGCGCTGCGGGCGTCGGGCGCGTCGCTGGATCTGGCGCCCCTGGATCTGGTCCTGCCAAACGCGCTGGTCGCGAGTGGCTGGCGGCTACCCAACCTGAAGGCGGTCTTGCTTGACTCGATCGAGAAGCGCGCGGGCGAGCTGCGGTTGGCCTTCACGGCCGAGCGCGACGCCACAGCGCGCGACATCGTGCCGCTGGGCCCGTCGGCATGGATCGAAGGCCAGCGGGTGCCCGAGCCGCTGGCGATGGCGGACGAGAAGCTTTACGCGGGTGACCGCCCCGGGGCCGAAGCCGACTACCGTCGCCTCCTGGCCGAGGACGAGAGCAACGGTGCGCGCGCCGCGCGGGTTCGCCTGGCCGCCCTTCGCCTGGCGGCCAGTGCTCCTGATACGGGGCCGCGTGGCATCGACATGACCCGTCGCTGGCCCGAGTTCGTGCCCGGCTGGCTCACGGCGGCCCTGGCGGCTGTTCAGAACGACGAGCCCGCGTCGGCTGCAGAGCTGTTCGCGAAGGTGGCGGACCTGACGACGGCGCGCGGTGAGGCAGAAGACGCGCACCTGGCCAGGCTGGCCGGCGAAGCGGCACGGGCCGCCGAAGTCGCGCGGGCCGCCGCCGCTGCCCAGTGCACGACGCCTGGGGACGATGCCCCCGCAGCCGGGGCACCCTTCGCGGCGGCCCCGATCACCGACTTCACGCAGGGACAGGAACCCGCGCCGCAGCCCCACGCCTCCGCGGTACCTAAACCGATCGTGCGCACCGACCCGGGCAACATCACCAGCCAGACCAGAGCGGTTTATGCCGCCGAAAGCGATCCCGAGACGCGCGACACGGCGCTGGGTAATCTGTTGAAAGGCTTCGACAGCCTGCCGGTCGAGAACCAGAGCGCCGCCTACGCTAGCTTCGCTCGCGTCGCTGAATCCACTGGCGATCTCGCTCACGCGGAGGAAGCCTACTGGCGGGGCACGAACCTGGATGGCCGGCCCGAACAGACGGTGGATATGTTGCTGGCCCACGCGCGGCTCTTGCTCTCGCGCGGCAGCGATCGCGCCGCGGTGGTCGATCTGGAAGAAGCCCTGAAGCTGGCCCCCAACAACCCGCACACCGTTGCCGCGCGCGCCGAGCTGGCGTTTCGCGATCGGGACTTTCCTCGTGCTCGTGACCTGTACGACAAGCTCGCCGAACTTGCCAACGCCGCGGAGGCCGTCGCGCGCGAGACGGTGCTGCATCGGCGCGCCGTGCTGGCGCGCGCCGCCGGAGACGAAGACGATGCAGAGGCCTGCTTCCGCGAATTGACCGCGCTGGATCCTCGGCAAATCGAAGCGCGCGAAGCCCTGGCGGACATCGCGTTCCAGCGCGGCGATCTGGAGACTGCGGCGCAGTACCTGGACGAAGCCCTTCACCTTCTGCCGCCCGACGCCCTGGACGCGCAGCTCGAGCTGCGGACCAAGCTCGGCGACATCCACATTGGCCTTTGCGACTGGGACGCCGCCCGGCTCGACTTCGAGGCGACGCTGGACCAGGATCCGGGAAACCTCGCGACGCTGGAACATCTGGCCGACGTCTACGAGCGGCTGGATCGCTTCGATGAAGCTGCCAGCACCTGTGACCAGCTCTCGCGCCTCTATCACCAATCGAGAAAGCGCGCCCAGGCTCTGTACCGACGGGGCGAGATCCTCGAAGAGCGCCTGGGCGACGAGGCCCGCGCCTTCGATGCGTTCCTGAAATCCTCCGACCTGGATCCCACCTTTCTGCCCACGGCGCTTCGTCTGGTGGAGGGATTCTTTCGGCGTGGCTCCTTCGACGATGTCACCGACCTGGCCGATGAGCTCGAAAAGTCGCAGGACTTGGCCACCCTACCGCTGCCCATCCGACTGCGTCTGGCGATCAGCTTCGCGCTCGTCCAAGGCGGCGCGGCCTATGGGCTGGCGATTGTCGACCGGGACGATCTGGCCGGCGACGTCACCGATGCGATCGCGGCGTTGAAGGAAGCGGCGCCCCACCTGTCCACGCGTTCGCCCGATCAACTGGAACCGATCGTATCGTTCTACGATGCGCTGGGGGCCGAAGCCGCCGCGCGCAGCGCACTGGCGGCCGCCTCACCGTCATGATCGCGACCGTTCCCCCGTCGAGCCCATGGTGACCGTGACGGCCGACCCGGCGCGCCCGTTGCGCGTGTTCCTGGCGACGCCCACGTTCGAGTCCGCGTTGATCGCCGAGCTGGGATCGAACGCCGACGCACGCGCGGTCCCGCAAGCGCCGGGGCTGGTCATCGCTCACGAGCCGGCGGCCGACGCACCGGCGCTGGATTGCGTGTTCGCGCGGCAGCAGCTCCCCGCCGCCCGCGCCATCGGCGCAGCCAGCGTGGCGGGGCTGGCCGACGCTTGCTATGGCGCGGTGGAGGAAGCGATCGATCGCGCGGCGGGCCCTTTCACGGTGCACGCCGTGGTTCCCACCGGCGCGGATCCGCGCCTCCATGGCCGGTGCGCGCTGGTCGCGCAACAGACGCTGATGCTGCTTCGCCAGCGCCGTCGGCGCGCCGTCCGTCACTTCCAGCCAGCGGAGGATGCCGCGCAGGCCTTCGGCCAGATGGCGGCCCTGATCCAGATCCTGCTGCTCGATCGCGAGCACGGCTTCGTCTCGGTAGCGCCTCCACGCGCCCTGCCATCCGGCGGCTGGGACCTTGCCCCTTGGCCGGCGGGACTGGCGCCGGTGGCCGAAGATCGTCGGCCGCCGTCCCGCGCCTACCGCAAACTCGAGGAAGCCTTCTTGTGGATGGGCACCGAGCCTACCCCGGGCCAGCTGTGCGTGGACCTCGGCGGCGCCCCGGGCGGGTGGACCTACGTGGCGTTGAAGCGCGGAGCGCGCGTGGTCACCGTCGATCGCGCACCGGTCGAGCCACCGGTCCTGGGCCATCCGGCGTTGACGATGATCGAAGGAAACGCCTTCACCTACGTGCCCCCGCGCGCGGTCGACTGGCTGCTGTCGGACATCGTCTGCGAACCGGCCCGCTCGCTGTCCTTGATCAAGGACTGGCTGGCGCGCGGACTCTGCAAGAACCTGGTGGTCACGGTGAAATTCAAGGGCCGTGATGGATACGGCGTCCTCCACGACGTGAAGGAGGTGCTGGCGCAAGCGGGACTGCCGCGGTTCCGGGTCAAGCACCTGCACCACAACAAGAACGAGGTCACGGTGCTCGCCAGCACACGGGAGGATTCCGGCAACCGAGGCGCGTGACGCGCGCTGCGGAAGGGGCCGTCCGTCCTCAGCCAAAGGCGAACGCGACTAGAATGCCGCGCGTGCGCCCCAGCGACACCTCAAAAAGAAAACGCCCCTTCGGGTGGGACCGTCGGTTGGAACCCGAGGTCTCCGCCACGAAGAGGCGTTGTCTAGGAGCGGGGTGCTACCAGCGACCGCCGCCGCCGCCGCCACCGCGACCGCCGCCGCCGCCACCGCGACCACCGCCGCCACCGCCGCCACCGCGACCGCCGCCGCCACCGCCGCCCGAACGCTCCTGGGCCTCGTTGACGGTGAGGGGACGACCCATGTATTCACGGCCGTTCAGGTTGCTGATGGCCGTCGCGGCCTCGGCGTCCGTCGACATCTCGACGAACCCGAACCCACGCGGACGACCCGTGTCGCGGTCCATGACCAGCTTGGCCTCGGCAACCGTGCCCGAGTCCGCGAACAGATCGCGCAAGTCCATTTCGGTGGCGTTGAAAGAAAGATTACCTACGTAGAGTCGCTTGCCCATCGGAGACACCTGTCAGAGACCGCGCGAGTTCGTCAAAAACATCTTCGCCAGGTGATGCGCAGATCCCAAGAATTCCACCCGGCGAAACCCCATCCCTACCAGATCCCGATGTCATTTACCACGGGTATGTCGCCGGAGCGGGTTTTCCTGCTTACTTTTCTTTTGCCGCGGAATTGATGGAACTTCCGGGGTATCCCCGCCGGGGCCCTTGGAGAGCCCCGCGCTCTGTCGGAGATCGCCCAGTTCGGTCTTGGAAAGATCGCGCCAGCCGCCCATTTCAAGGCCTTCGAACGAGAGCCGGCCAATCCGCACCCGCGAGATCTTCAGCACCGAATGGCGAATCAGATCGCCGGCCGCCTTCAGGGCCCGCGGTCGAATCTCGGGGACGACCATCTCGACCCAGGTGTTCTTGCCGGTGGTCGCCAGCGACGTCACTGCCGAGGGTCGCACCGGGACGTCCTCCCAGCGCCAACCGCGCATCAGGCGCTCGATTTCGCTCTCGCCCACGGCACCCTGAAACTTCAAGTGATACGTCATGGGCACCTTCTGCCCGCGCTTCGAAATGGCGTCCGCCAGCTCGCCGTCAGTGGTCAGGAGCACCACGCCCTCGGCGGGAAAATCCAGCGGGGCCACCACGGCCAGGCCTGGCTCTGCGTCGCGCACGTACCGCCGCAGGGTGGTCCGTTCGCCGGCGTTGGTCAGGGTGGACAGGCACGCTCGCGGCTTCAGCAAGATGCGATAGATGGGATCGACGCGCAGCGCACGCTTCCCCTCCACCTCGATTCGGTCGCGTTCCGCAACCATCACCCCCGGGGTGTTCACCACCTTGCCGTTGACCTTGACCGAACCTGCGGCGATCAGCTCTTCGGCGCGACGGCGGGACGCGATTCCGGCCTGCGCCAGATATCGCTGCAGACGAAGCTGGGGCATCTAGCGCACGCTTTCGCAGGGGAGCCAGGTGGGAGCTGGCGCGGGTCGCGGGCCAACGGTGGCGCTATGTCGGGATGGGTGCACTACGGTTCTCCTGAATCCGGCGCGGTGGCGTCCTCGGCCCCCTCCGCATCGGGATCGATGGGGGCTTTGGTGGCGCGACTGGCCAGCTGCGTGGCTTGTTCAAGTTCGTCAAGGAGCGCATCTTCCTCGGCCGTATCGACCTCGGGCAGATCCGCGGTCGAGGGCCGCAGCGGCGGTGCGTCCGTGAGCGACGCCGGCGGCGCGCCATCGCCGCCCGGCGCGGTGGCGTCGACGCGGGCCTGCTCTTCGGCGCCCAGCTCGTGGAACTCACGCAGCGTCGGCAACTCGGTGAGGTCGCGCAGGCTGAAGGTCTTCAGGAACTCGGGCGTCGTGCCGTAAAGAATGGGCCGACCCACCTCTTCCTTTTTGCCGATCACGCGAATCAGCGTGCGGTCCAGCAGCGTGCGCAGCACCGGGCCGCAGTCCACACCGCGGATCTCGTCGATCTCGGGCCGCGTGATGGGCTGCCGGTAGGCGACGATGGCCAGCGTCTCCATCATGGCGCGCGACAACCGCTGCGGTCGGCCCGAGACCAGCTTGGCCACCCACGCGCCGTTCGCCGGGTGGGTTCGCAGCTGCCAGCCCCCGGCGACCGAAATCAGCTGCACGCCGCTTTCTGCGCGGCGCTCCTTCAAGGCCTCCAGGGCCGCCGACAGCCGCTTGCTGTCGCGCTCGCCCAGCAGACGCTTCAGGTCGGCTACCGTCAACGGACGATCGGACGCGAACAGGAGGCTCTCCAGGATGCTCTCGAAGCGCGAGTCATCGTTGGGCAACGCTTCGGCATCCTCGGCCTCGGACGCCGCCGAGGCGGACGGGTCGGCGTCGGACGACAGCCGCTCGTCCGCGGGGGAGGCCTCGCCATCGCCGCTACTTTGAGCATCGTCCCAGGCTGCGGCAAATTCGCTCGATCCGGCCGCGCCCTCGCCCAGCGTCGGTGCGCCCGCGACCGCCGTGATGGCTTCCTCGTCCCAGGCCGTCTCGGCGTCCTCCTCCGAAGTCACCTCCGTACCCATCATCGAGACATCCTGCCCCACCTCGGTCACCTCCTCGGCCACGGTGGCGACGTCCTGACCGGCGACGGTCACCTCCTCGCCGCGTGCCTCCACGGCGGGGGCCGCGTCGAGATCGGCGGCGGCGTCCTCAATCGAGTCGCCTGGAGGGACATCGGGCGTCACCCGTACCTTGTCGGCTGCGTCCGACGATGACTTACGTTTCTTCATGGCTCTCCTGGCCCTCCTGGATCTCCTGGAGCTCGTCGCTCTCCTGGCCGTCTTGGCCGTCTTGGCCGTCTTGGCCGTCTTGGCTCGGCGGGCCGTCCGCTTCGGAAACCGGCGGGGGCTCGGACGTGAACCCGTCTTCAGATTCCGTGACGACCGCGGGAGCCTCGACGTCCGGGCCCACCACGACGGCCGGTTCGGTCACGTCGGCGGTCCCCACCACGATGGCCGGGTCGTCGACGACGACCGGCGGAGCGGGATCGCCCTCACCCGCTGGCGCCGCTTCGGTCGCCTCCGCTGGCTCAGCGTCATCGCGTTCGGCGCCGTCGGGTTCGTCCTCGCTCAGCTCCATCTCGGCGGCTACCGACTCAGCGTCCGAGGTGATCTTGGCGCGGCGCGCGTCCTGCAAACGAGCGCCGTCTACCTGCGCGATGATCAAGGTCTCGTCTTGCTCGGAGGCCAGCACGCGGACCACCTTGAGACGCGCCAGCTCCAGGATCGCCAGCAGCGTGACCACCAGCTGACTCCGCAGCTCGGGTTCGGAGAGATTCAGATCGAACAGCTCGTCAAATCGCAGCGCCCCGGCCCCCAGCTCCAGCTTGTCGATCAGCTGGTTGATGCGCGAGCCGATCGACACGCGATCGAACGCGACCTCGTGGGTGACCTTGGGGCCGGCCTTCTCCAGGAGGCGCCCGAACGCCTCGATCAGCTTCCACACCGAATGATCGGCCAGCACCGCCGGGGCGTTGTCGCCTTCGATCTCCATGCCGCGCGCGAAGATGTTGCGGCCCTCGATCGGGCGGTCGCCCAGCAAGGCCGCCGCGTTCTTGTATTTCTGGTACTCGAGCAAGCGCCGGATCAGCTCTTCGCGCGGGTCCAGGACCTCTTCCCCTCCCTCTTCCTCGGTGGTCTCCATCGGTTCGGGCGCCGGCACCAGCTCGCGCGACTTCAGATAGGCCAGCGTCGCCGCCATCACCAGGTAATCGGCCGCCACGTCCACGGACAGCGTCTGCATCACGTCCAGATACTCGAGGTACTTCTCGGTCACGAACGCGATGGGTAGCTTGACGATGTCGATCTCGTGGGTCTTGCACAGGTGCAACAACAGATCGAGCGGCCCCTCGAAATCGGGAAGCTCCACCCGATACGAGTCGCTGGCGCGGACCTCCGTCATACCGGCACGAAGCTCATCAGAAAGCGCCCCCAGGCCGCCGCCAGGATCTGGGCCGGCTGCATCAGCACCGAGCCCACCCCGGTCAGGAACAACAGCATGAGCACCAGCATCCCCCAGCGCCGCATGACAAGCAAAACCCCGCGGAACTGCGCCGGCAGAATGACGTTCAGGATCGATGCGCCATCCAGGGGCGGGATTGGCAACAAGTTGAAGAACATCAGGCTGATGTTCAGCACCACGACGAAGCGGATGACGGCCTTGGCGGTGTCCACGCCCAGGTGTCCGGTCTTGGCGCCCACGATCAACAGCACCGAGACCACCACCGCCAGCACCAGGTTCATGAACGGCCCCGCCAGCGACACCAGCAGGCTGGCCACCGAGCGCGACAGCCGCGGCGTCATCGCCGAAGGGTTGGTCTGAACGGGCTTGCCCCACGCGATGAACGGAATCCCGGACATGAAGACCGCCAGCAGGGGAATCACGATGGTCCCCAGCGGATCGATGTGCCGCAGCGGGGACAAGGTGACACGGCCCTGCGAGCGCGGCAGACCGTCCCCCAGCCGATCGGCCACGAAGGCATGCCCGAACTCGTGGACGGTCACCGACAGGACAAAGGCGACGAGCGACAACAGCGCCTGCCTCACCTGCTCGTTCGACACGTCCATGCGCTGGCGTTTTAGCCGACTGGCTCCGGCAGCGTCAACGACGCCGGTCGCCACCGTCGCCGTCGATGGCCCGGAAATACGCGCCACAATTCGATTCCTCGTCGGCGATCTCGGCAGTCCGCTCTTGCGCCGACCGTAGCTCTCGTGATTTCTTACCGGCCCATGGACCTCAAAATCGCGTCCCGGTTGGCCCAGTACCTGCTGGTTGTCTTGAGTGCCACGCCCCTCGGCTGCGCATCGCAACCGCCTCCCCCGCCCGACACGGGTGGTCTGACGGCGACCGCCGCGCCGGTCGAGAAGACCTCCAACTGGAATGATCCGCCGGTGCTGGGCACGCACGGCGTGAACCCCCCGCCCCTGTCGGGACACGATCTGATCGCCAAGGGCACGTTCAAGGACGGCAAGAGCCTCCCCTGGACCACGTCGTTCACCGCGCCCGCCGACGGCGCGGCCACCGTCGAGAACGGCGAACTGTGCGTGAACATCACCAACGTGGGCACGAACCGGTGGGATGCGCAGGTCCGCAATCACGATCTCGCCCTGCTGCACGGGCACACTTACTCGATTCAGTTCACGATGCACGCTACCCAGAAGACGCGGGCCTACGCCAAGATGGGTATGGCGGGCCCTCCCTACAAGGAATACTGGGCGCAGGCGTTCGACCTCGAACCGGGCCGCAAGATCTTCAAGGGCGTGTTCTCGATGCAGGCCCCCGACGACGGTTCGCCGGAGCTGGCCTTTCACCTGGGCGGCAACATGGCGAAAGACGTGAAACCGCCGTTCAAGGTCTGCCTGGACGACGTGCACGTCGACGATCCCGCCTTCACGCCCAAGAGCGTGGCGGCCGTCCTGCCGATGGCCAACGTGCTGGTCAACCAGACCGGATATTTCCCGGGGCTGGCGAAGATCGCCACGGTTCGCAACGCCACGCCGACCAAGTGGGAACTTCTGGACGCGGCCAAGAAGCCGGTTGCTTCGGGAACCACGGTGGCCGTGGGTCCGGATGCGGCCTCGGGCGATCAGGTCTCCATCATCGACTTCTCGGACTTCAAGAAGGAAGGCGCAGGCTACACGCTGAAGGTCGGCAACGACGTCAGCCATCCCTTCGACATCCGGAACGACCTTTACAACAAGCTGAAGTACCAGGCGCTGGCGTTTTTCTATCACAGCCGCAGCGGCATCGAGCTCAAGATGCCGTTCGTGGGCGAGCCGCAGTACGCGCGTCCGGCCGGTCACATCGGCGTGGCCCCCAACAAGGGCGACACCAAGGTCACCTGCGCTCCTGGGACGGGCTGCACGTACACCCTGGACGCCAGCGGCGGGTGGTACGACGCCGGCGATCACGGCAAGTATGTGGTCAACGGCGGCATCTCGGTGTGGACGCTGCTGAACCAGTGGGAGCGCGCCAAGCACCTCGGCAGCTCGGCGGCCGACTTCGGCGACGGCAAGATGAACATCCCCGAGCACAAGAACAAGGTGGCCGACCTCCTTGATGAAGCGCGCTGGGAACTGGAGTGGGAGCTGAAGATGCAGGTCCCCGCGGGCGAGAAGCTGGCGGGCATGGTGCACCACAAGCTGCATGACAAGGTGTGGACGGCCTTGGGATTGGCGCCGCACGAGGATCCGATCGAACGTTTCCTTTACGCCCCCAGCACCGCCGCGACGCTGAACCTGGCCGCCAATGCCGCGCAGGCCGCTCGTATCTGGCACGACATCGACAAGGCGTTCTCGGCCAAGTGCCTGGCGGCGGCGGAGGCCGCCTGGAAAGCGGCCGAGGCGAACCCAGCCATCTACGCCAAGCCCGGTGGGCAGGGCGGCGGTCCCTACGACGACGACAACGTCACCGACGAGTTCTACTGGGCGGCGTCCGAGCTGTTCATCACCACCAAGAAGCCCGTTTACAAGGACTTCATCACCAAGTCGCCGCACTTCAAGCAGATCCCGTTGATGGCCCAGGGCACCGAAGGCGGCATCTTGACCGCGGTGACCTGGGGCAACGTGCAGGCGGCCGGCTCGATCTCGCTGGCGGTCGTCCCCAGCACGCTGGGCGCCGCCGACGTCGAGGCCATTCGCAAGAACCTCGCCACCACCGCCGACGCGTTCATCGACGCTGGCAAGAAGGAAGGGTATCGGGTCCCGTTGAAGGCGGGAACGAAGGGCTACCCGTGGGGCTCGAACTCATTCGTGTTGAACAATCTGATGGTCATCGGCCTGGCCGGCGACTTCTCCAAGGACGCCAAGTACGTCAACGCGGTCGCGGAAGGCATGGACTACATCATGGGCCGCAACCCGATGGATCAGAGCTACGTCAGTGGCTACGGCGAGCGCCCGCTGGAGTGGCCGCACCACCGGTTCTGGGCGCAACAGGCCAACGCCAAGTACCCGAAAGCGCCCGCGGGCATCGTGTCGGGTGGGCCGAACTCGGGCCTGGAAGATCCCTACGTTCAGGCGGCCGGCCTGAAGGGCTGCGCCCCGGAGAAGTGCTTCATCGACAACATCGAGGCCTGGTCGGCCAACGAGATCACCATCAACTGGAACGCGCCCTTGGCGTGGGTAACGGCGTTCCTGGACGAGAAGGCCCCGGGCAAACACGCGAAGGGCAAGGGGAAGTCCAAGTAGACGTTCGCCCGGCCAGGTTAACTCCAGAATAATTAGGAAAAGGGGTTTCCCATTCCGGGGCCCCTTCCCGTTTATCGGGCGTCCCATGACGCCCAGACGCGATCATTGCCCTTCGTTCCTCGAGCTGGCGCGGTGCGAAGCCGGCGAGTTGGCGGAGGCGCCACGGGCGCGGATTCGCTCCCATGCGGGCGTCTGCGACCGCTGCTGCGGCATGGTCTTCGACATCCGCGGCGGGCGGTTCGAGTTGCTCGGGACGGAGCCCGCCGAGCGCTTCGCCGCCGCGTATCGGGCGGCGCTGTTGCTGCTGAGCTTGGCGGAGCAGCGATCTCCGCCGTCCTAAACGCCGTTCTGCTCCCGCCTGCCCGCCGCCCCGCGCCGCACAAAAGAAAAAGCCCGCAGGGCGTACAAACGCGCTGCGGGCTTCTTCTACGAAACGCGGGGGAATAGGCCGCGCTTCTGCGGGACCGACTACATCAGCATCTTCAGGTTGCTGATGCAGAAGCTGTACGACGCCGCGGTGGCGGTGGTCGGCACGTGGAACTGAATCGACTCGATGGCGTGTGGATCGAACACATGCCCCTTCGGGCCGGTGATCTTGGCCGCCGTCATGTCCCACAGAATGGTGTTGACGCCCACCTCAACCGGCGAGTTCGGGTAGGCCGACGTAGCGCCCCAGTAGTCGCCGCCCGCCGCCATTGGATCGGCATCCGTGGCCTTGGAGGGGAACTCGACCCGCAGGCCGGCCGTGGGCTTCATGTCGATCTCGAACGAGATTCCCTTCACGCCCGCAGCGACCGCGTCCCAGTCTTTTTTGGGGTCCGTCCCGCCCGGGGCATTCAGGTCGAGGCCAATGCCGTTGCCGTAGATGTTGCTGTAGTCCTTGCCCGTCTTGGGGGGGACCATGTCGATGACCGCGGCCACCATGCCAGAGGTGCACATCTTCCCGGGGGTTTCCTGCGGGAACCCAGCCATCGTCAGGTCCGGCTTCGTGATCGACGAGCACTCGCTGGTCTGGTGACCGGCCATCTGGCACTTGCCGGGGGGCATGTTCATCTCGTACCCGTCGCCATACGCGTACCACGCGCCTTGCACCCCGAGAGTGTTGCTGGTCTTGTCGACCCAACCGCTCGCGTCCGGAATGATGTCCACCGCCGGTCCCGACGATCCGCCGCTCCCCGTTCCCATGGCCCCGCCGGTCCCGGAGGACGACGAGCTACCACAGCCCGCCGCCGCGACGGCTCCAATGAATCCGATGGCCAAAATGCTGGTTACTTTCTTCATGTTCGAAATCCTCGCATCCTCATGTTGGGGTAATATGGAGCTAGCAAAATTTCCGCCGACCCCAATTAAGTCGGCGTAGTATCAGCGCGGGTATCTGGACCGTCAAGCGCGCAGTGTGCCGCGACCGATGTGGTTGGTTGATCATTTGTTGGAGAGGTCCACCAGATTTCCGGACATCATCAACATCGTGATCACGCGAAGAGAGTCCTTGAAGTAGTCACCCGAGGTCGTCTTGGCCCCGAACGAAAAGGCGTCATCCAGCAAGGTCGGGAATCCCCCCGAGCTGGGCATACCGGAAATGCCAGCCGGGCCGATGAAGGCCATGTTCTTGTTGTTTCCAGAGGCAGCGCTGGTGCTTACCACGTACCCGTCCACGATGTTGTCGGCGCCCTTGGCGTTGAAGAACGCACCGATCTTCATCAGATACGCCAGCGCACGCGGCTCGTTGTTGAAGCAGTAATCCATGCCGATACGCCACGGGGTACGGCAGGCGTCGTAGCCGTATTTATCGACCGTGTTCATATAGGTCCCCGTGGTCTCGTCCGGGACCAAACCGTTCGCGCCCCCGACCTTGGCGATGACCTCGTAGTTTCGATCCATGATCGTCCCGGTCCAGTTGGTGTCCCCGGTGACGGTAGCGAACCGTCGAAAATACGCGGGGGAAAAATAATCCGGGAAGGTATGTTGATCGGTCGCGCCCCAGTGATCGCCGGGCTTGAGCAAACCGTCCGCGCCCACTTCATAGTTGGACATCGCGTTGATGACCCGCTTGGCGTCGTCGCGATAGGACGTGGTCGACCATTGCTCGGCGGCTTGAATCAATGCCCAGGCGATGTCCTCGTCCGCGTCCGTGGCCGACCCCGGCTCCATGCCGTTGTCCTTGATGGGGACGCCACTGGCATCGATGTGCCAGTTCATCAGTTTCTTGCTGCTGTAGCTGTCGCCCTGGGCCTGGGCGTAGGTCCATAGCCCATCGAACGTGGGCTTGTCGCCAAAATAGACCGCCGCCAGCATGCCGTACCCGATGCCTTCCGAAACGGTGTCGTTGGCGTTGCCAGGCCGCTTCACCCTCAGCCCGCCGCCCGCGCCATCGGCCGTCACGAAGCTGCTGCGCCAGCTCTGGTAGGCGGACATGGTGGAAGCGGCAGCCCCCGCCACTCCAGTCAGATTGCACATCGCGGGCTTCTTGTTCTGTGGAAACGGGAACGCGGGCGGCCCATTCGAAGCCGCGCCGCCGCTTCCCGAACCGCCGCTTCCCACCGCCCCGCCGCTTCCGGTCTTGCCGCCGCTGCCGGTGCCCTTGCCTTCCTCCTCCGGTGACTTGGAACAGGCGAGCACCGTGGCCATTCCGGCGATGGCCACCGTCAACATCATGTTTCTCGGATTCAAGCGTGTTCTCCTGACCGCGATGACTATTTACAGACCGCGCCTGCCAAACGGGAAGCCGCCCCAAATAGGAAATGGCAGGTCGGCCCCAAACGCAGGGCCTTCCTGCCACTTCAATCGGCTCAACGTGTCGAGTGAGGGCCTACCACCACATGGTGCCGGCGATCGCGACCAGATTCAGGTCGGGCTTGGCCACCCATTCGTTGGGATAGACCGGGTGAACCGCGGAGTTCACGAAGTAGCGCTGGTAGTTGATGGTCACGGCCTCGTGGGTGATGAACTGGGTCTTGAAGACCACCCGCGGCGAGAACACCGAGAAGTTCTGGTGGCTACCCTCGAACTTCGCGTCCAAGTCCGGCTGGACCATGTCGAAGCGACCGCCAAAGCCGACCCACGACAGGGGCGTATACATCACGTCGGCGCCGAACTTCAGCTTCTTGGTCTTGATGTTCCAGTCCGACGTGGTGACGCCTCCCGGCGTCAAGGTGTTGGCCTTGCCCTGCTCCACGCCGTTCACCACCGGGGCGGGGCTATCGACGATGGTGAACATGCCGAACGCCGTCAGCACCAGGTCCGGCCCCTGTCCCCAGAAGGCCGCCGGGTAGTTCGCCAGCGCGCCCAAGCTGAAAGAATACTGGCCTTCGATGGTCTGCACCTTACCGGTCTCGTTCTGCGGCCCCTGGTACTGGCCCGTGTGCGGATCGAACGTGACGCCGAAGTAGTTCTCCTTGAACTGCCAGCCGCCGAACGAGTGCAACACCTCGAGGGCGTCCGACAGCGCGTTGATGTTCTTCGCGTTGATGAAGGAATAGCCCAGGTAGCCATCACCATACACGCCACCGTTCAGACGGACGTCACCACCCGCGACCAGCATGCTACCCGGGGTCGGGCCCAGCAGCCGAGGCACGCGGTTTGATACGTTCTTGCCCTGTGAATTTCCCAGCATCGCCGAGTTGTCGATGTCCGTGATCTTCTTGGGATCGTTGCCGTTCCAGTTGTCATCCGGCGTCCAGGTGTAGAGGACGTGCGCGCCGAAGGTCAGCAACTTCTTGTACGCCAGGCCCGCGTGGCCATGCACCAGGAAAGTCGAGCCCTGGGGCACCGGCCCCGAGTAGGGCAGGTATTCCGCGTCGCGATCCGACAGGTAGTTCTGAAAGCCCCAGCCGTTGTTGTCCGTGCACTTCTGGTTGAAGTCGGTGACGTTGTAGCAATTGGCGCCCGACGACCCCTTGAAGATCTGGAACAGCTGGTTGTTGGTGAACGGAACCACCTCGATCTTGGCGCCGATGCCCTGCTCGAGGGTGAGACCCCACTCGGGGGCCACCTCGATGTTCGCGGTCAAGGTCTCGCCGGCAACGTGGGTGCGGCCAAACAGATACGTCTCGTACATGCCCCCGTCATACTTACCGGCCGTGCCGTACCGGTTCTGGAACGAACCGATGTTCCAGATCAAGCCGCCGCGATCGCCGAAGGCCTCCGGAAAATTCAGGGTCAGGAAGGCCTGATCGATGCCCTGCTGCGCTTGCAGATTGCGGTAGCCGGAAGACGTCTGGCTGTAGCTGTCGACGATGATGGTCATCATCGCCTTCGAATTGCCGTACGAGAAGTTCAGCTGCGCCCACGGACCGGGCACCGTGTTGGTGTACTCCCAGGTGATGTAGCTGCCGCCCGGAACGCGCGGCCAGCCGTGCCACTGCGTCCCACTCGGTGCCTCCTCCGGCTTCAAGCCCGTGACCGGGCGGCCGTTGGCGTCGCTGTTCGGCGGCTGGATGGTCGGCGAAGGGGGACCGAACGACACCCGCAGCGGCGCGCGCATGTAACCGTGAAAGCTGAACTTCCATTCGTCAGCGGAGGCCGACGACGTGGTCGGCGTCAGCGATTCAGCGTCCTTCGCATTGACGGTTGCGCCGGCATTCAGGACCGGCTGATTCGGATTCAGGCCGATGCCCGCGCCCACGGCCCCCTTCTTCGTCGGTTCCAGCGGGGGAGCGGACGGCTCGAGCTTGATGGCGTCGGGCGTGGCCGTCAAAGGCTTGGCTTCCTCGGCGCGCACCATGGCGCTCATCGATAGGACACTGCCGAGAGCAAGCGTTCCGAGCGTTCCGACAAGAGGGCGTTTCATCCGTTTTCCTTCGGTGAGGTGAGAGAAGGTGGCGAGAGAAGATGGCAGGGAGTCGTGACGACGGACGCATGCCGGCGCCCGTCTTCATGAGTCGTGATGCAACCGGGTCGGCGCGAAAAAAAATTGAACCCTTTCATCCGCCCCAGAAAAACGGCCGGAGTGTCGGCTTTTCTCGATGAGGTGTCAAGGTTGGCGCGGGGCGACCGCGCGGGTCTCGCCGGCTGACTTGCCCGGCGACACGCCGACGGCTTCGATCGATCGGGCGTCTCCCGTTTCATGTGCCGCGCACAAGGCGCGGCGACTCCTGATCCACGAACCTGGCCACGGAGGATCGGCGAGCTGTGTCGCACGATCACCTACATTGACTATTTCTGACTGAAACGGATATCAACGGGCCCCGTGGTTTTAACCGCCTTCCCCCAACGGGAGAGTTCCATGACGATGAAGAGAGACGTGCACCTGTCCACGCTGATGCTGGTCGCCGGTGTTTCCCTGGCCGCTGGTTGCATCAAGCCCGTGTCGGAAGCGACCCCGAAGGCGGCGGCCATGAAGGAATGCGGCCCCGCAGGCCAGATCGACGATTTCGAGGACAACAACAACCAGAACCTGGTCGTCGATAACCGCGGCGGTTACTGGTACACCTTCGTCGACAAGGTCGGTACCACGGTGTGGCCGGAGGCCGGCGAGGCCGGTGGGACCTTCACCCCGTCGGAGGGCGGCTACAACTCGAAATTCGCGGCCGAAATGAAGGGCAAGGTTTCGATCGCCGGGAATCCGCTGTTCGCGGGCCTGGGCATGAACTTTCAAGACCCGAAGGCGGTCTACGACGCCTCCAAGTACGAAGGGATCACCTTCTTCGCCAAGCGCGGCCCCAACTCGACCGATCAGGTCCGCCTGAAGGTGCCGGACGGGAACACCGATCCGGAAGGCGGGGTCTGTGGCGAGTGTTTCAACGACTTCGGCATCGACCTGAAGTTGAGCGAGCAGTGGACCCGTTACACCTTTCCCTTCCGCGACATGAAGCAGATGGAGGGCTGGGGCCAGCCGCGCAAGGCGCACATCGATCCGTCCAAGTTGTTCGGCGTGCAGTGGCAGGTCAACGTGCCGGGCGCCGACTACGACCTGTTCATCGACAATCTCGGCTTCATCTGCAAGGGTTGACCCGCGCCGCGGGGACGCCCGTCCCCCGTCTCGGCCTGATCTCTGAAAGGCGGACCTGATGTCGGGATCCTCGATCGACGCAATTGGCAGCGCGGCACCCGCATCGGAATCCGTCGCCGCGCCGTACAAGAACCCGTTCTTGTGGGTGCCGTCCAGCTACCTGGTGATGGGGCTGATCTACGTGACGGTTGGCAGCGTGGCCAACATCATGTTCAGCAACCTGGGGCTGCCCAACGACAAGGCGGCGCTGTACTCCAGCATCCTGGGCATGCCCTACACGTTCAAGTTTCTGTGGGCGCCCGCCCTCGAGCTGTACAAGACCAAGAAGTTCTTCGTGGTCCTGATGCAGCTGCTGATCGGCGCGGCCCTGGTGGGCCTGGCGCTCGCGCTGAAGCTGCCGGGAACGTCGTGGGTCACCCCCGTCGTCGTGCTGCTGGCCATCACCGCGCTGCTGGGAGCCACGCAGGACATTGGCACCGACGGCGTCTACGTGACGACCCTGTCGCCGGCCGATCAGGCCAAGTTCCTGGGATTTCAGAGCATGTGCTGGAACGGGGGCGCGCTTCTGGCCAAGGGCCCTTTCGTCAGCATCAGCGGGGTGCTGAACAGCAGCACGGGAAGCTGGGCCACGTCGTGGATGGCCATCATGCTGGGCATCGGCGGCCTGACCTTCCTGGGGGGGCTGTACCACAGCAAGTTGCTGCCGCACGGCGCGAAGGCCGACCACGCGCCGAGGAGCTTCGGCGACGCCATGAAGACGTTCGGCGACGCCTTCGCGACCTTCTTCCAGAAGAAGGGACTCGTGCGGCTGATCGCGTTCGCCTTCCTCTATCGATTGGGCTACGGCCTGCTCGACAAGATGGGTCCTTTGTTCATGAAGGACACCATCGCGAACCACGGGCTGGGTCTGAGCAACCAGGAGCTGGGTGGTATCTACGGCACCTTCGGCAGCGGCGCGTTCATCGTTGGCTCGTTGCTGGGCGGGTGGATTGTGTCGCGGTTCAGTCTGAAGAAGACCCTGCTGATCCTGTGCCTGTGCCTCAACGTTCCCAACGTGACCTTCCTGATCCTCAGCCAGGTGTTGCCCACCAGTCGGCCGCTCATCACGGCGATCGTCACGCTGGAGCAATTCGGGTGGGGCGTGGGAGCGGTCGGTCACATGATCTACATGATGCAGCAGATCGCGCCCGGACCGTATCAGACCGCGCATTACACCTTCGCGACCGCGCTGATGGGCGCGTGCATGATGATCACCGGTGCCGTCAGCGGCTACATCCAGACCGCGGTGGGCTACCAGTGGTTCTTCATCATCGTGCTGCTGGCGGCCGGCCCGTCGATCCTGGCGACCATCCTGGCGCCCTTCAATCACCCCGACGTCACGAAAAAAGCCAAGCCAGCCTGACGCTGCAACACGCGATTCGGTGAAATGCAAAACGCCGCCGGATCGTGAGATCCGACGGCGTTTGCGTATCAGCCTGGAGGAGAATCGCTTCGGAAAGGCCGCCTCACTCGTTGGCGAGGACGCGGCTCGAAGCGAGCGCCTTGGCGCCCGCGGGGCTACTCCAGTTCGTTGGTGACGATGGGAGCCTTGCTGCCCGACACATCGCCGTTCTGGTCGACCGCGCCCAGACGCTTGAAGTTGGACTCGGTTGCGTTGCAGTCCAGGTTGCCGGTGGCCTCGGCCGAGAAGGTGGAGGCCGAACCGGTGCCGGCGCTGGTGTACTTGGGCTTGTAGAGAAAAGGGTCGGGAATCGAGAACGACAGCGCAACCCAGCTGGCATTCTGCCATTCGGTGCCGCCGCCCGGGCACTTGCCGGTCGCCTGGCAGGAGCAGGCGAGGCCGGGAACGTTGTCCACGCTCGCCGGAAACTGCTTGGGCAACATGGCTCCGTTCGCATCGGTATGGTCGCTCTCGAAGTAGGTCACGGACCCGGCCCACATCTTGTTCAGATGGCCGGCAGCCTCGGCGGTGCGCGCCCGCTTGATGTACTTGCTGAACGCCGGGATGGCCACGGCGGCCAGGATGCCGATGATCGCAACGACGATCATCAATTCGACGAGAGTGAAACCAGAGCTGCGTTTGCGAAGGCGAAGCATGAGATCCTCCATGTTTTTGTTCGGGACTGGGCTGCAAACGAGAACATCGGCGGAAGGGCCCGAGGCTTTAGCGCCACGCGGTCACTACCTTCCGCCGTCACTTGCCTTCGTTGAAGGTGCGCAAGGTAGGCGAGGTGCTGGAGAGCCCCAGGACGGTCACCTCGGCCGGGTATCCCGCCGGGCCATTCAGGTTGCAGGCCGCCAGGCCGTAGAACCAGGGCGCGGCGACCCCACTGACCAGGAGGGCGCCATACGCCGCGCCGGCGGGAACGGCCTGCGCCGCATTCCCGGCGTTGGTCAGGTAGCTGCAATACAGCACCGTGTCGCGCGGGCTGACGCCTGCGGCGCGCCATGAAGTCGGCCAGGCGCCGTTGTTGGCGACGCTGACGGAGGTGCGAATGGACTCGAAGGAGGCCGCGTTCGGGGAGGTGGGGTAAAAGGCGCCGGCTGGCTCGTCGGGGCTGGGCAAGGTCACGTTCCCGTCCGCACGCAGGGGCAGGAACGTCCCGAACTCCATGCGGTAGGTCTGCTCCTTGCTGCTCATCTCGCCCAGCATGGTGACGGCCTCCGTCAGGCGGGCGCGGCCCACCCACCGCCGGTAGCCGACACTGCCGACCGCGGCCAGGATGCCGATGATGACCACGACGATCATCAACTCGACCAGCGTGAAGCCAGCGGGGCGGGTGCGGTGGGGTCGTCGCCGGAATCGAAGGACGCGCATACGTCGCTGGTCGGCAGAAAGCCGCCTGACCTCAAGCGGCCGGGGGCCTACCCTTTGTCGAAGGTGGCCACCACCTCGACGTGGAACGTGTGAGGCATCAGGTCCAGCGCCACCGCCTGCCGCAGAACGAAGCCCTCGGCGCGCAGGCGCGCCGCATCTCTGGACAGCGTCTGGGGATCGCACGAGACGTAAACGAAACGGCGACGCGCCTTGAGCACTGCCGCGAGGTTCTCGGGATCCAGTCCCGCGCGGGGCGGGTCAGCCAGCACGGTGTCGGCGTCGCCGGTGGTCGGCGGGTGCAAGGACCACGACGCCGCCGGCGCGTGGACGCGCCCGCGCGCGACGGCCGCACGATCCTGATCGCACGCGACGACCCGAGGGCTCCGCCCGGTAAGGTGCCGCGTGAAATTGCCTGAACCGGCGTAGAGCTCCAGCACCGATCCGGGAGCCGGCCCCACCGCCTGCAGCACCGCCTGGACCAGGGCCGTATTGGCGATGCGCCCGACCTGGGCGAAGCCATTGGCGGGCACGCGCAAGGCGGGACTGCCCGGCTCGGCGATGTCGACGTCGGTGGCTCCCGCGCGGCGCCCGGAATGACTGACGGCCACGCCCACGATCCCCGCGGGACGAAGCGCTGCCAGTAGCCGCTCGGCATCGAGGGTTCGCGCCCGGTCGGGTCCGTCGATCGCCACATGCACGCCGTCGCTTCCCAGTTGCAGCTCGATCTCGGTACCGGCCGACCAGGTCGTGGCCAGCGCGCGCAGGGCGACCAACGCTGGTCCCAGCCCGGGCGCCAGCAGCACGCACGAATCGATGTCGACCACGGTGTGATCCCGTCGTGCGCGAAAGCCGACGGTCCCGTTCGCCCCGACCGCCAGCCGCGCGCGATCGCGATAGCCGCCCCCCGTGTCCGACGGCGCAACCAGCGACACCGGGATCCCCGGCAACGCTCGCTCGACGATGGCCCGCTTGGCCACGCGCTGAGCGTCGAGTTCGACATGCTGCCACTGACAGCCTCCGCAGACGCCGAAAAATCGACAAGGCGGGGTCGCCCGGACGGGAGACGGAGACGTCACCGCGACCAGCTCGGCCCAGGCCACGCGCGCTTTCTGCCGCGTAAGGCGCGCCCTGACTTGCTCGCCCGGGGCGGCCAGCGCCACGAAGGTCGCGCGCCCTGGGTTCGCGCCCCCCTGCTGTCGGCCCACGGCGTCGCCGCCCGGCGCCAGCGCGTCGATCCGCACATCGACAAGTAATTCGTCGTGGCTCACCCGCGGCCGACTCTACCGCGCGGGTTGGCGGTTTCTTGCGCCCGCCTGTAATAAGATAGGGCGCCCATGGACAAGACCGTAGCTTCCGCTGACGCTGCCGTGGCCGACATTCCTGATGGCGCGACGATCATGGCCGGTGGCTTCGGCCTGTGTGGCATCCCGGAGAAGCTGATCGCCGCCCTGCACCGCCGCGGGGTCAAGAACCTTTCCCTGATCTCCAACAACTGCGGCATCGACGGCAAGGGGCTTGGCCTTCTGCTGGATGCCGGACAGGTCAAGAAGATCACCGCCAGCTACGTCGGCGAGAACAAGACCTTCGAACGCCTGTTCCTGCAGGGCCTGCTGGACGTGGAGCTGTGTCCGCAGGGAACGCTGGCCGAACGCATTCGCGCGGGCGGCGCGGGAATTCCCGCCTTCTACACCGCCACCGGTTGCGGCACGAAGGTGGCGGAAGGAAAGGAGGTGCGCGTGTGGAACGGGCGCCCCACCATCCTCGAGACAGCGCTTCAGGCCGACTTCGCGCTGGTGAAAGCCTGGCGCGGCGATCGCACGGGGAACCTGGTGTACCGGAAGACCACCCGCAACTTCAACCCGATGATGGCCACCGCCGCGCGTGTGACCATCGCCGAGGTGGAGGACCTGGTGGCGCCAGGCGGGCTGGATCCCGACCACGTTCACACGCCCGGCATCTACGTGAAGCGCATCGTGCTGGGCACGCACTACGAGAAGGCCATCGAACAGCGGACAGTGCGCAAGAGGTCGGCGTAAATGGGTCTCTCACGCGACCAGATCGCCATGCGCGCCGCCCAGGAGCTGCGCGACGGGATGTACGTGAACTTGGGAATCGGCATGCCCACCTTGGTGGCCAACTTCGTTCCCGCCGGCACCACCATCATGCTGCAGTCGGAGAACGGACTGCTGGGGATCGGCCCCTTCCCGTTCGAGGGTGAGGAGGACGCCGATCTGATCAACGCCGGCAAGCAGACCGTCACCGAGATCGCCGGCAGCGCGTATTTCTCGTCGGCGGATTCCTTCGCGATGATCCGCGGGGGGCACATCGACTGCGCCATCCTGGGCGCGATGCAGGTCGCGGAGAACGGCGACCTGGCGAACTGGATGATTCCCGGCAAGATGATCAAGGGCATGGGCGGCGCCATGGATCTGGTCGCCGCCGCCAAACGGGTGGTGGTCATGATGGATCACGTGGCCAAGGGGGACGAAAAGAAGATCCTGAAGCGTTGCTCGCTGCCCCTGACGGCGGTGGGTGCGGTTCATCGCATCATCACGGATCTGGCCGTGCTGGACGTCAGCCCCGCCGGTCTGGTGCTGGTCGAACGCGCACCGGGCGTCACCGTCGACGAGATTCAAGGCAAGACCGAACCTCGGTTGATCTTGCCCGACGCGGGCGTTCCCGAGATCTCCGTCGGAGGTTGAGCATGGCGGGCGGCCCCCCCGACGACGCGCGCGGGCGCGCGGTTCGCTCAGCACGCGCGGTTGAACCCGGCGAGCCCCCCACCGGCCGCGCGACCGAGACCACCGCCGGGATCCCGCTTCACGAGCTGTATGACAGCGCCAGCCTGAGCGACGAACCATTGGCCTTCGAGCCCGCGCGCGACCTGGGTCGTCCGGGCGAGTTCCCCTTCACGCGCGGCGTGCATCCCACCATGCATCGCGGACGCCTGTGGACGATGCGCCAGTACGCGGGCTTCGGCTCGGCCGAGGAGACCAATCGCCGCTTCAAGTTCCTGCTGGCGGCGGGCCAGACCGGACTTTCGGTCGCGTTCGATCTGCCGACCCAGATGGGCCGCGATTCGGACCATCCCATCGCCACCGGCGAGGTCGGACGCACCGGCGTCGCCATTGCCAGCCTGGACGACATGGCGGTGTTGCTGGCGGACCTGCCCCTCGAGCGCGTGTCGACGTCGATGACCATCAATGCCACGGCGGCGATCCTGCTGTGCTTCTATGTGGCGGTGGCCGATCAGCGCGGGATTCCGCGCGCGCGTCTGACCGGCACCGTGCAGAACGACATTCTCAAGGAGTACATCGCGCGCGGTACCTATATCTTTCCACCCGGACCGTCGCTGCGTCTGTGTGCCGACGTGTTCGCGTTCTGTCGGGCGTCAGTGCCGCGCTGGAACTCGATCAGCGTCAGTGGCTATCACATCCGCGAGGCTGGCTCGGATGCGGTGCAAGAGGTGGCCTTCACGCTGGCCGACGGCATCGCCTACGTCGAAGCCGCGGTGGCCGCCGGCTTGTCCGTCGACGAGTTCGCGCCGCGACTGTCCTTCTTCTTCAATGCCCATTCCCACCTGTGGGAAGAGGTCGCCAAGTTTCGCGCCGCACGCCGGCTGTGGGCGCGCGTCATGCGCGACCGGTTCGGCGCCCGTGATCCGCGTTCGCAGATGCTGCGCTTTCACGCCCAGACCGCCGGGTCGACCCTGACGGCGGAACAACCGTTCAACAACGTGGTCCGCACCACCGTCGAGGCCCTGGCCGCGATCCTGGGCGGCGCGCAGTCGCTGCACACCAACGGGTTCGACGAAGCGCTGGCGTTGCCCACCGAGACCTCCGCGCAGCTGGCCCTCCGCACGCAGCAGATCCTCGCGTTCGAAAGTGGTGCGGGGGACATCGTCGATCCCCTGGGCGGCTCCTATGCCGTCGAGGCCCTGACCAGCGAGATCGAAGCGCGTGCGCGCGATTACCTGGAGCGCATCGACGCCATGGGCGGCATGATCGCCGCCATCGAGGACGGCTTTCCGCAGGCGCAGATCGAGCAGCGGGCCTTCGCCTATCAACAAGCGGTCGAGCGCGGCGATCGGGTGGTGGTCGGGCAGAATCGCTTCAAGGACCAGCCCGCCGCGACCCGCGGCGGCGTCACGCTGCACCGCCTGGATCCCGCGATCGAACGCGCGCAGCGCGAACGCCTGAGCGCGCTTCGGGCCACGCGCGACGCTGCCGCCGCGTTGGCCGCTTTGGCGCAGGTCGAAGCCGACGCAAGGGGCAGCGCCAATCTCGTCCCCGCCATCCTGGCGGCCGTCAAGGCCCGCGCGACGCTAGGCGAGATTTCCGACAGGTTAAGGAACGTTTTCGGTGAGCATCGGCCGCGCTGAGACGCAACAAGAATTTCTTCGTTTTGCAGGGTTTTCTTCGAGGAAAATCGATTGCGCCCAGGACCGGATCGGAGGTACCGTGACAGCGCATTCGACGGTTGGAACCATGACCAAATCGGACTTGATCAATCGACTGAGCCAGAAGGGGAACGTTCCTTCGGCACGAGCGGAATCCATCGTGGACGCCATCTTCGGCGCGATCGAGGCCACGCTACGGCACGGTCAGCGCATCGAGATTCGCGGGTTCGGCAGCTTCGAGCTGCGCCAGTACGGCGCTTACTCGGGTCGCAATCCACGCACAGGATCGAAAGTGGACGTGCGTCCGAAGCGGTTGCCGTTCTTCAAGGTCGGGAAAGATCTGAAGGAACGGATCAACCGTTCGCTGGCCGCGACCCACGCAAGGGCCAACAACACGTTGGCCGCGCGTCCGGACGTCGAGCCGCTGGACGACACTGGGACGGAATCGGCCCAGTCGGCGATGACCGCGCCCTAGCGGCGTCAGGACCACGCGCTCGCGCTGCGCGCGCTCTGCTACACCGTGGTGACCATTCCGCGCGCGGCCCGCGCGAGTCGCCGCATGCGCACCGGCGCTGCCAGCGCATGGCGCGCCAGCGCCGCGTACAGGCTGGCGGGTTGATCCGCGAGCACCTTCGAGCCGCACACGCGGGCGGCGTACAGTTCGGCGACCCGTCGATCGAACATCACCAGCGACAGCCAGAAGGTGTATCCCCGTCGGGCGTAGATCCGCCGCGCCAGATGACGATCGAGGGCCAGCTCACGCCCGACGGTGGCGCGGCGGACGACGGCGCCATAGTCCAGGAACGAAAAGTCGCCGGTCTCCAGGGCCTGTCCGATGGCCTCCGCCGCCAGCAGTCCGTGTTCGAGACCGACGGCGATCCCCTCCCCCGTCAACGCGTCAATGCCCGCGGCGTCTCCGACGCACAGCACGTGAGGCCCAGCGATCCGGCCGCCGGGCGCGTAAGGCCAAGCCGGCCACCCGCGCGCCGTCGGCACCGACACGCCATGGCGCGCCAGCGTGTTTCCGAGGATGCGAACAATCTGCGCGCCGCCCAGCTTGCGGGACGGCGTGTGCATCGCGCCCACGTTCAGCCGGTCGCCACTGACCGGAAACAACCAGACGTACCCGCGCAGCCCCTCGAGCATCGGCGAAAAGTCGTAGATCATCTCCGGCGGAAAGGGCCGCGGCGCGGGAACTTCCATCTTGAACAGCTGCAGGGGTCGAGTCGGTGAGCGTGGATCGTCGGCGGTCAGGTCTTTTCGGATGCGGCTTGACGCTCCGTCGGCGGCCACCAGCACCCGCGCCCGCAAGGAGCGCCCCTCGGAGGTCGTGATGGTCACCGAACGCGCGGCCGCGTCGATCCGGTGCGCGGCGATCCCTTCGCCCTCGATCACGCGCACCCCGAGCGCGCGGGCCTGGGCGACCAGATCGGCGTCGAACTCTTCGCGGCGAACCACCTCGACGGGCCGCCCCAACATCACGGTCCGCGTCTCGGCGCCGTAGACGATCCGGCCCGCCCCGCACGGCACCGACGGGACACGCACCGACAGGCCAAGCTCGTCCAGCGCGCGACGCGCGTGACCGGTCAGTCCCCCACCGCAAGGCTTCTCTCGCGGGAAGCGGGCCTTGTCGAAGCAGACGATGCGCCCGGCGCGCGCCAGTTCGGGCCGATGGCGCGCGAGGGCCACGGCGGTTCCGATCCCGGCGGGCCCGGCGCCCGCCACTGCGACCTCGACGTCCACTCCAATGGCCTGCGACTGCTGAATCACAAGCTGGGCTGTGCCGAAAGGCGTCCCTTGACGGTCAGCGACAAACCACCCGTCGGCACCGGCGTCCCGCCCGGCACCACCACCCGCGAGCGCGCCAGGAACACGAACGGCGTACCGAAATGATGCGCGAAGCCCACAAAGGCATCCTGCCCGGCCTTGTCGAGCGTGACGTTACCCGCGGTGATGTTCATGTTCATGGGGATCGGGGGCACCGTTCCAAAGAGCTTGGCCGCGGGATCGCTGGTGGTGGTGACCCCCATGGGCGCCACGAACAGCTCGACCGAGGGCAAGGCGACGTTCATCGTGTTGCCGGTGACGTCGTAAGTGATCTTGCTGACGGTCACGTCGAGCACGCTTTGATTGCTGTAGCTCCCCAGCTCGGGGGCCTCGGACTTGATGTCGATGGTCTGGGGAGGTGTCTCGACGGTGATGACGAACGCACAGGTCTGCGTGGGCGGATCGCAGATCACGGCGGAGGGATCTATGCCCGCCGCCAGCAAGGGAGCCTGGCAGTCGGCGTCGGCCGAACAGGGAATGCTGGGCACCTTCGAAAACGCGGACGTCGACGCCGAATTCCAGCCGGCCTGACTGGTGTCGAACGAATAGGTCCGTTCCGGCAAATTGAACGAGACCTTCGCGATGTCCGAGCTGATCAACCCGCACGAAAACGCCCCCGACATCGCGATCGCCACAAGGAGTCTCGAGCCACGCGCCGACCTGCGGGGATGGTCCATGGATTCATTATCCCCCGCGCAGACGCGACAGCAACAACGCGGCGGCGGTTTCCGCGTCTTGCTGTCCGGCGACGATCTGGTCCACCAGGTCCACGGCGGCGCCGCCGGGCGCAAAGGCGGCTCGCGTCGCAGCGGAAATCCGCGCCAGCACCAGCTGTTCCAGGCGCAGCTGGACGCGACGACGACGACGGCCGTCGGGCGCGACGACGCGCAGCGCCTCGAGCGCGGCGTGCAGCTCAGGCACTCCCTCACCGGTCGTGGCGACCACCCGCAACAGCACCGCGCCAGCCCCTGGGCTGCCCGTCGCGTGGCGCAGGTCCAGCATCGCGGCCAGCTCGGCGTGAGTGCGCTCGGCGCCGGGCCGATCGCCCTTGTTCACCACCAGCACGTCGGCGACTTCCAGGAGCCCCGCCTTCAGGGTCTGCACATCATCGCCCAGGCCCGGCACCGTCACCGCCACCGTCACATCCGCGGTGGTCGCGATGTCGAGCTCGGCCTGTCCGACACCGACGGTTTCGACCAGCACCGTCGAGAAGCCCCCCGCCCCCAGCGCCGCGACCACCTGCGCCGCCGACGCCGACAGTCCTCCCGAAGCGCCGCGGGTGGCCACGGAACGAATGAAAACCCCTTCGTCGGTGGCGTGTTTCTGCATGCGCACGCGATCGCCCAGGATGGCGCCGCCGCGCAATGGGCTGGACGGGTCGACGGCCACGATGCCCACCCGCTGCCCGGCGGCGCGAAAGCGCGTGCACAGGGCGTCGACCAGCGTCGACTTGCCGGCGCCCGGGGGACCGGTGATGCCCACCACGAAGGGCGGCGGCGTCCCCGCCACCAGACGGGCAAGCTGGGCCTCGGCGCCCGGACGCGCGTCGTCGAGGTCCCGCATCAGCGCGGCCAACGCGCGGTGATTCCCGGCCCGGATCAGGCCTGCGCGTTCCATTCCTGCAAGAGCTCGCGGGCGATGACCATCTTCTGGACCTCGTTGGTTCCTTCGCCTATTTCACCCAGCTTCGCGTCGCGCATGTAGCGCTCGACGTCGAACTCGCGCGAGTAGCCGTAGCCGCCGTGGATCTGGATGGCGTTGGTGCAAACGCGCATGGTCGCCCGCGCCGCGTAGTACTTGGCGATCGACGATGCCTTGGTGGTCCGCTGTCCGTGATCCTGAAGACCGGCCGCGCGCCACACCAGCAAGCGGGCGGCGTCCAGCTCGGTCGCCATGTCCGCCAGCATGTGCTGGACGGCTTGAAACTCGGCGATCGGCTTGCCGAATTGCACCCGCTCCTTGGCGTACTTGCGCGACGCCTCGAAGGCGGCGCGGCCGATGCCGACCGCCCACGCCCCGATGCCGATGCGTCCCTTGTCCAGGATCTTCAGCGTATCGAAGAAGCCCTGATTGATGCCGCCCAGGCGCTGGCTGTCGGGGACCTGGACGTCCTCCAGCACCAGCTCGGTGGTATCCGATGCGTGCAGGCCCATCTTCTCGATGCGTCGGCCGGTCCGAAATCCAGGGGTGCCACGTTCCACGATGAACGCGGTCAGGCCCTTCTGCGCCAGGGCCGGTTCGGTCGACGCCAGGATCACGTAGATACCTCCCACCGAACCTTGGGTGATGAAGGTCTTGGTTCCCGTCAACGACCAACCGTCTGCGGTGCGAACGGCGCGCGCCTGGGCCGCCCCGGCGTCCGAGCCCGAGTTCGGCTCGGTCAAGCCCCAGCCCCCCAGCACCTCGCCGCGCGCCAGCCGCGGCAGGTATTTTCGCCGCTGTTCCTCATTGCCAGCCAGATAGATGTGCCCCGTGCACAGCGAGTTGTGCGACGCCATGGTCAGCCCGACGGAGGCATCGGCGCGGGCCACTTCCTCCATCGCGACCACGTAATCCACGAACTTCATGCCGGCACCGCCGTATTCCTCGGGGATCTGCATCCCCAGGAGGCCCATCTCGCCCATCGCCGGAATGATCTCGTGCGGGAAATGTTCCTCGCGATCCCAGCGGGCCGCGTTGGGGATGATCTCGCGCGCGCAGAATTCCCGGACCGCCTGCTGCAGAATGCGCTGTTCGTCGCTGAGGTCGAAGTTCATGGTGTCGTCGATCGTTTGGGTTGTGGGTCTGGAAACGCTACTTCTTGGTCGATCCGGTCTTGTATTTCTGTTCGGGTCCCGCGGGTGCGTAGATCTGAAGCGCCACGGTCTTTTCGCCGGCGCCGAACCGGGCAGCGTGCGGCTGGTCCTCGGGGATGTGGATGACCTGATCGGCGCCGAAGGCGACCTTCTCGCTACCGATGGTCACCTCCCCCGAACCGGAGAGGATGTACAAGATCTCGGCCGAACCTTCGTGGCTGTGGCGCGGCAGCTCGGTGCCCGGAGCGAACTCGACCACCGACGCCGAAGCCAGCGATGACCCGAGGTCGGAGGCGTCGAAAAGGATGTGCGCCTTGACCTTGCCTCCCGCCACGGTGTGGGTGGCGCTCTTCTCGGTCGCCCCCAGCACGAACTTGCCGTCGGCGCCCTTGGGGACCACCGCTTTCCGTGGATCGCGAATCACGTCGAACGCGGCGCGGCCCTTCTCGTCCATCGGATCGCGGTACACGCGCTCGGGCCCCATGGGCGCGAACACCTGCAAGATCTCGACGGGCGCCGAACGGACCATGTTCTCGATGACGTGCGGCATCTCGGGCGGGATGAAGATCGCGCTGCCCTCGGACAGTAACTCCGGGTTCACGCCCGACGGTCCCAGCACGCGGGCGCGTCCCTTCTTGATGTAAAGCAGCTCGGCACCCGGGTGCTTGTGCATCGCGATACGGTTCGCCGCCGCCACTGTCAGCAAAGACAGCGACGCCTGGCGCGCCCGCATGGTCGCCTCGTCGACCAGCACCTTCACCGAGAAGGTCGCCGCACCACCGGCCTTGGCCTTGGGCTTGGCCTTGCCATTGCCCTTGGCCGCGCCCGGTCCTCGCTCCGGCGCGTCCGCGACCTTGATCGAGAACTGCGCATTCTGGCCTTCGAACGACAGCGGCAAGATCACCGTCGAGCCGGCCGCGATGCCCGGGATCAACCACCCGACCGTGCTCTCTTGCAGGCAGGCCAGCAGCACCGGCGAGGCCGCGCTGGGGTCGACGGCCGCTGCGTGGGTCACCCGGCCGGCCTCGCCGACGTCGACCTCCAGCTCGACCCGACCCGAAACGTCGATGGAGTCGGCCAGCGCCTTCTCGAAGCAGCGATTCACGTCGCCGCCGTGCTTCTCCAGCGCGCTTTGCAGCACCCGCGACACGCGCTGCTCCTCGGTCTCGGTGTTGGCGAACGCCAAGGTGCGCGCGGGCGCGACCGTCAATGCCAGGGTCAACGCCAGCATCCCCATCCTCACGGGGCTCGCGGTCAGGTAACCAGAGATTGTCGGCACGGGGACTGGGTTCACGCGGCAGCTCCTTCCACGCGCGGCCTCAGCTCGCGCTCGATCCAATCCAGGATTTCGCCCGTCGACGCACCCGGCGCGAAGATGGCGGCAACCCCCTGGTCCTTCAGCACGTCGATCTCCTCGGCGGGAATGATGCCGCCCCCGAACACCACCACCTCGGACGCACCACGATCGCGCAATGCCGACAGGACGGCGGGGAACAAGGTCATGTGAGCGCCGGACATCACCGACAGCCCGACGGCGTCAGCCGATTCCTGCACCGCGGTCGCGGCGATCATCTCGGGCGTCTGGTGAAGCCCCGTGTAGATGACCTCGTGCCCGGCATCCGCCAGGGCGCGCGCGACGATCTTCGCGCCGCGATCGTGACCGTCGAGGCCAGCTTTGGCCACCACGATCCGGAGCTTGCGCGACGGGGACAGAGACACGCAGCTCATAGTATCGCAACCCAGGCGACGCGGCGACGCGAAGCACCCGAGCGACTGTCCTCACCACCGTCACCGCCGCGGAACGGCGGCGACGCGGGCGGCCGCGTTTGGTTTTGGCTTCGTTTGATTCGCTTGGTTTTGGCTTCGCGCGTGGATCCTGCGTACAACTGTTGGGTGGCGACCGCCCCCATCTCCGAAGCCGCCGCCGCGGGGTCGCGGCTCTCCATCATGAATCCGGGCACCGGAGCCTTGCTGGCCGAGGTGACCCCGGCGGCTGCCGAGGAGGTCGCGGCCGCCCTGGAACGGGCGCGGGCCGCGCAACCCGCGTGGGGTGCTTTGGACGCAGTTGAGCGGGGCCGCGCGCTGCGCCGGCTGGCGGCCCGCCTGCGCGACGATCCCGCCCTGACCGAGACGCTGGTGGCCGAGAGCGGCAAACCCCACTACGAAGCCGAGGGCATCGAGGTCTTTTACACGCTGGAGCTCACGCGCTACTTGACCGGCCGCGCCGGTCGAGCGGCCTTGCGCGATCAGGTGCGGCGTCCGTTCGTGTTCGCGCACAAGCGCGCGCGGGTGGTCCAGCACCCGCGGGGCGTGGTCGGCGTGATTGGTCCCTGGAACTGGCCGCTGCTGAACAACTTCGCCGACTGCGTGGCGCCCCTGATGGCCGGCAACGCCGTGATCCTGAAGCCATCGGAATGGACGCCCCTGACGTCCCTGCGCGTGGCCGAGCTGTGGCGCGAGCTGGGGCTGCCGGAAGGCGTCTTTCAAGTGCTGCCAGGACGAGGCGACGTCGGCCGCGCGCTGTGCGACGCGTGCGACATGATCTTCTTCACCGGCAGCCAGAGCGTAGGACGTCAGGTGGCGGCCCTGTGCGGCCAGCGCCTGATCCCGGCGGTGATGGAGCTGGGAGGCAAATCGCCGCTGGTGGTGCTGGCGGACGCCGACCTGCCCCGCGCCGCGCATGCCGCGGTGTGGAGCGCCTTCGCCCACAGCGGCCAGGTGTGCATCCGGACCGAGCGCGTGCTGGTCGAAGAATCCGTCGCCGACCGCTTCACGGAGCTGTGCCTGGCCGAGGTGGCGCGCCTGCGCCAGGGGGCCGCTCAGCCTGGACGGGACCACGACGATGCTGTGGACGTCGGCGCCATCACCTTCGCGCCACAGGTCACGCGCGCCGAAGCGCAGATCGCGGACGCGGTGGCCAAGGGTGCCAAGGTGGAATGCGGCGGTCATCGTCGTGGCGATGGTGCCGGGGGGCGATTCTTCGAACCGACGGTGCTGTCCGGCGTGACGCCCGCGATGGCCGTCGGCCACGAGGAAACCTTTGGCCCGCTGCTACCAATCGTCCGCGTGCGCGACGAAGCCGAGGCGTTGCGGCTGGTCAATGCCTCACCGTTTGGTCTGTCGGGCAGCGTGTGGACCGCCGACGCCGCGCGCGGACGCGCCTTCGCGCGCCGCTTGGTCGCCGGCTCGGTGTGCGTGAACGACGTGCTGATGAACTACTTCGTGGTCGAGGCGCCTCTGGGCGGCGTGAAGTCCAGCGGGTTCGGCGTTCGTCACGGCCCCGAAGGCCTGCGGCAATTCTGTCGCGTCGAGACCATCGTGGAAGACCACCCGTTGCTGCGCTGGCTGTCACCCTTCGTACAGCGTCAGCTCGGGTTTCCGTATCGGAACCGAACGCTGCGGCTGCTGCGGTGGGTGATGAAGAAGGTCTACTGATCCTGGTCTACTGATCCCGCGCGCGCTACATCCAGCCGCGCCACTTGAACCAGGCCAGCGGCACCAGCGCGCTGGCGAGCATCAGCCCGATCGACAGCGGGTAGCCGAAGCTCCAGTCCAGCTCGGGCATGTGGTGGAAGTTCATGCCGTAGATCCCCGCGATCAAGACCGGGGGCACGCCCACCACCGACACGACGGTCAGCGTCTTGACGACGTCGTTCTGCTCGATGCTGATGAACCCCAGCGTCGCGTCCAGCAGGAATTGCACCTTGCCTGACAGGTGTGCCTGGTAGTCGTTCAACGACAGGATGTCGGCCCGGATGGCCTGCGAGCGGGTCAGTTCCGCCGGGCTGCGGTCGCGGACGTTCTCGTGGGCAAAGGTCGCGATGCGCCCCAAGCCCAGCAAAGAGTCGCGTACGTGCGAGATGCCGTCGCCCATCCGCCCCAGCTTGCGCAGGGTGGCGCGCAGCGCCTCGCTGGCCTGGGCCAGCTTGTAACGGCGGCGGCCATCGCGATGAAACGCGTCGTGCGAGATGCGCTCCAGCTCCGCGCTGGCGTGCTCGAGCGCGTCCGCGGTGCCCTCCACGATTTCCTCGAAGGCCTTGAGCAGCACGTCGCGCGCCACCGGCGGGGTCGCGGTGGCGCCGCCATAGTGGGTCGTCAGGGTGTTGAACGCCGCCACGGCGCCGAAGCGCAACGTCACCAGGCGCGTCGGTGCCAGCACGAAACCGACCGACGTCAACCGGCCGTTCACGCAGTCGGTGTTCTCCAGCACCGGCGTCGATAGGTACGCGACCGGCCCTTCGGTGTACACGCGGCTCGACGATTCGATCTCCTCGATATCTTCGCGCGTGGGCAGCCGCAGGCCGGTGGCCTGCTCCACCCGCTGGCGTTCCTCCTCCGTCGGTTCGAGGAGATCAATCCACGCAGCGTCGGACAGCGAGGTAGCGGTGGCAGGGATGGACGTAAGCATCGTCTTGGCCGGGCCTCACGCCCGCGGGTGAAACTTATCGTAGACGCCACGCAAATGGGCGCGGCCGACGTGGGTGTAGATCTCGGTGGTGCCGATGTCCACGTGACCCAGCATGGCCTGCACCGCACGCAGGTCCGCCCCGCGCTCCAGCAGGTGCGTGGCGAACGAATGCCGCAACTTGTGCGGTGAGATGCGCTTGTGAATCCCGGCCACGATCGCGTACCGCCCGATCAGCTTCCAGAACCCTTGCCGCGTCATCCCGCGCCCGCGGTTGGTCAAGAACAAGGTGTCGGTGGCGCGGCCCGCGGTGAACTTGGCGCGTGCCGTCTCCAGGTACGCGCGCAACCCGACCAGCGCCACCTCGCCGATGGGCACCAGGCGTTCCTTGCGCCCCTTGCCGAACGCGACCAGGTAACCTGCGTCGAAGTTGATGTCACGCAGCCGCAGGCGCACCAGCTCCGACACGCGCAGCCCCGTGGCGTAGAGGGTTTCCAACATCGCCGCATCCCGGACACCCCGCTCGTCGGCGCGGTTGGGGGCCGCCAGCAGGCGATCGACCTCGTCGACCGACAGCACGTTGGGCAGCTTGCGACCGAAGCGCGGCAGATCGATGTCCTCGGTCGGATCGGTGTCACACAGACGTTCCGCCTTCAAGAACCGAAAGAACTGACGCAGGCAAACCAGACCGCGCGCTTGCGACCGGGCGCTCAGCTTGGCATCGGTCAGCGAAACCAACCGGTCGAGCACGTGCGTCGGGCCGATCTGCGACACGTCGCGCACACCGCGCGCGACGACGAACTTGGAAAACGCCGCCAGATCCTGGCCGTAGGCCTGTACCGTGGCCGGCGCCAGCTCGCGCTCGACCTTCAGATGGTCGAGGAACTGCTGCACGGCCAGGTCCAAGGTCAGCGCCACCCGACGATCGTGGGCCGTTTCGCCGGCGGCGCAAGTTTCCGGGCGTTACCCAACGCCCGGCGCGGTGCGGAGCCATTCCAGCAGCTCCTTCTCGACGGCAGGCGCCTCGATCACCGTGAGGCGCCGGAACCAGCCCTTGGTCGCCTTGCCGCGGGCCTCCCCCAGCACCAGATCCAGCGCGCGGCGCGCCGGCAGCACGCCAATGTCCCGCCCGGGAGGCCCGAGCGCGATCTCGTGCACGTCCAGTCCCTTCGCGGCGGTGAACAGCCGTCCCAATGCCGCGCGAAACCGTGTGCTGGAAAAGCCGAGGCGTGGCCCCAGCCCCATCACCATGATCAAGCGCCACGGCAGGCGCCCCCCCGACGGCAGCAAGAGCTGCTCGCCCTCGGCGCCCGTCAGCCGGCCAGACTGAATCAGGCCGGATAACTTCCCGCACAGGCGCCAGTCCAGCAGCCCCGCCGCGCCTCGCAAGGGCCGGACGTCTTGCCAGATGAACACCGCCAGCAGCTCGCCGCGCCCATCCCGATCCCAGCGGGCCAGGTCCACCGGTACGATGGCGACCGCGGGAGTGGGCCCAATCGACGGCGACGGCGACGGCGCGTTCACGTCATCCCCGGCGCGTCCGTTTCAGCGACGGAGTCCCTGATCGGTCACGGCCCGGTCCAGCAAGCCGTTGACGAAAGCCGCGCCCTCGGCGGTGCCGAAGCGCTTGGTCAGCTCGATCGCCTCGTCCAGCGCCACGTTGGTGGGCACCTCGGTGGCATACTTCAGCTCGTAAAGCGCCAGCCGGATCACGTTGCGCTCGACGAGCGCCATGCGTTCCAGCCGCCAGTTGCGCGAGAGGTTCTGCACGATCTCGTCCAGCTCGCTTCGGGCCTTGGCCACCCCGCGCACCAGCTCGTCGACCATCGCGCGATCGAATGACGGACTCGCCAGCGTGGCCGCGGTGAACGCGGCGTTCTTGGCCCGTCCCGCCGGGGCATCGTCGTCGTCGTCGGTGGCAGCGTCCACCGCCAGGTGGTCGAAGTACAAGCGAATGCCGCGCTCGACATCCAGCTCGGGATTCACGTCCAGCTGAATCAAGATCTGGAGAGCAATTTCGCGCGCGCGGCGGCGGGGACCAACCATGGTCATCCCCCTTTCTACGGGCGCCCAGAGGCCGGGGCCCCTGGTTGGAAGGTCGTGTACAGATCGGCCATTTCGATGGCGACCATGGCCGCATCGGTCCCGCGGTTGCCGGCCTTCGTGCCAGCCCGCTCCAGCGCCTGCTCGATGGTCTCGCAGGCCAGCACGCCGCACGCGATGGCGACCTGCCCGGTGGCAGCGATGCGCGAGATTCCCGCGATGGCCTGTCCGACGACCAGATCGAAGTGCGGCGTGGCGCCTCGGATCACGACGCCCAGGCAAATGACACCATCGAAGCGGCCGGTGTCCACCACCTTCTGCAGCAGACCGGGGATCTCCATGGCGCCCGGGCAGTGAAAAATCTCCACGTCGTCGGTCGCCCCGCCCGTGCGGCGAATCGCATCCAGCGCGCCATCGACCAAGCGGTCGCCGATCAGTTCATTGAAGCGCGACGCGACGATCGCGAAGCGACGGCCCGCGCTGTTCAAGCGCCCCTCGTGAATCGTGGTCCCGGCGGCGGCGTCCGCGGAAACGCGCGACGAAGATCCTGAGGTCCGGGCTTTCATGCTTCCTTGCGGGCTTCCTTGCGTGCTTACCTTGGCCATCAACATTCAACCTTCTTGTTCTCGCAGAGGTACCACTTTAGCGGTCGGACGGAAAGGGACGCACTCGACGATGTCCAGGCCATAACCGCTGGCGCCCACGACCCGACGCGGGTTGTTGGTCATAAGGCGGATCTTGCCGCAGCCGAGGTCGGTCAAGACCTGCGCGCCCAGACCAAAGTCGCGCAGCCGGTCGCTGGCCCCCACCGCAGGCCCCCCCACCGCAGGCGCTCCACCCGCCGCGCCGGACGGGCGGCCGCCGCCGGATCCACGCGCGACCACCGGCCCGCTGCCCTGCCCCGCCGACAGGTGCGGCCCGAATTCACTCACCAGACTGGCGCGGCCGCGTGGGAACACGTACAGCAAGACACCGGCGCCGGCATCCTCGATGGCCCGCAGGGCCACGCCCACCGAGGCCGGATCCGGCGTCATCGCGAACACGTCGCGCAGCACGCTGCCGGTGTGCACGCGCACCAGGGTCGGCTGGTCCGGCCGTGGGTCACCCAGCACCAGAGCCAGGTATTCGGTGTCCTCGACGTCGGTCGAATAGACGATCGCGCGAAACTCCTTCGAGACGCCACCGATGTGCGGGCGCACGCTGGACTCGCTGACCTTTCGCACCAGCAACTCGCGCGACAACCGGTATTCGATCAGGTCGGCGATCTTCAGCAACGGCAGGCCGTGGGCCTCCGCAAACGGAAGCAGATCCGGCATGCGCGCCATCTCGCCGTCGTCGCGCATGATCTCGCAGATCACGGCGGCCGGCTCACGACCCGCCAGGCGCGCCAGGTCCACCGATCCTTCGGTGTGTCCGGACCGCACCAGCACGCCGCCGCGGCGCGCGCGCAGGGGGAACACGTGACCGGGCGTCACCAGATCTTCCGGGCGAGCCTCGGGCGCCACCGCCGCGCGAATGGTGTCCGCCCGTTCACGCGCCGAGATCCCGGTCGTGATCCCGTGAGCGGCGTCGACGCTGACCGTGAACGCGGTCGAGCGCGGCGAGCGGTTGTCCACTGACATCATGGCCAGCGACAGCTGCGCCACCCGGTCCTCGGTGAGCGCCACGCAGATCAAACCGCGGCCGTGACGGGCCATGAAGTTGATGGTCTCGGGCGTGACCAGATCGGCGGCCATCACCAGATCCCCCTCGTTCTCACGATCTTCGTCGTCGACCAGGATGACCATGCGGCCCGCGCGCACCTCGCCGATGGCGTGCTCGACCGCGGAAATGTGCTCGGGAGGCGGTGAATGAATCATGACGTGACTCCAGCGGCGCGGACGTAAGGGGAGACCAGCCGATCGACGTGTTTGGCGATGACGTCGGCTTCCAGATTCACGCGCGCGCCGACGGCGCGTTCACCCAGTAACGTCACGGAAAGCGTATGGGGGATCAAGGTGACGCCGAAGCGATTTCCCTGGACCGTGTTCACCGTCAAGCTGACACCGTCCACCGCCACCGAGCCCTTGGGGGCGAGGAATCGCGCGAGTGCGGGCGGCACGTCGACCTCCAGTTCCAGCGCGTCCCCGCGCGAGCGCGCGGCAGCAATCACGCCCACGCCGTCCACGTGTCCGGTCACGATGTGTCCACCCAGCGCATCGCCGACCGCCAGCGGCGGCTCCAGATGCACGCGGCTGCCCTGGGGGCGCGATCCCAGGGTGGTGCAGGCCAATGTCTCGGGCCCCACGTCCGCCGAGAACCGCCCCACGGCCCGCTCGACCACGGTCAAGCAGACACCATCCACGGCCAGGCTGGCCCCCAGCGGCAGACCCTCGACCGGGAAGTCCGTCGTCACGGTCAAGCGCCGCGTTTCAACTCCCGGACCCCACGCGACGATGGTGCCGATGGCCTTGACGATTCCCGTGAACATGAAAGCGGCGCAGTATAGCAGGCCCGTACTCAAGGGCCTGGCGGCGAGGGCCACGCGTCACTCCAGGAATCCGCAGCGCAACCACATCAGCAGGCCTGCCGTTCCTGGTTCGAAATCGTCACCCCGCCGTCGGCGGGAGGCATTCGGCAAGCCACCACTTCGTCTCGAATGCTGTAGCAACGCGCGGTGCGTCCCGCGTGCGAGGGCGTCAGACCCGCCGCGTACGCGCATCCCATTCACCCGCTGTCGCGGCCTGCCGGAACCCCGTCGCCACGGGGGGGCCATGGCGGAGCGAGCCGTGCTAAACAGGGTCGACGCAATACTTGGGAAGGCGCTCTCGCCAATTTGCGCATCAGCCAGGACGCGCGCCCCCCGATAAATTCGAATCCAGGAGTGCACCATGTCGACGAAGACCTTTCTCCCGCTGGCCATGACATCGTTGGGCGCTTTTCTCGTGATCGGACAACTCGCCGGTTGTGGGAGTAGCGGAAACGGCGGCGGGACCGGGGGGAAGAGCGGATCGGGAGGCAGCAGCAGTACGGGCGGCAGCAGCGGCACAGGCGGCAGCACCGGCACAGGTGGCACCACCAGTTCAGGTGGCAGCAGCAGTTCAGGCGGCACCACCGGTTCAGGTGGCAGCAGCAGTTCAGGTGGCGCCAGCGCTAGCGGCGGTAGCGGCTCGGGCGGCGTGGGCACAGGTGGTAGCTCCACGGGCGGCGCCAGTTCCGGCGGATCGGGCGGCGGCAGCGCTGGCGGAGCGGGTGGAGCACAAGGTGGGTCAGGCGCCGCCGGTCGGGGCGGCGGCGGGGGAAGCGGGCCCGGGGGACGGGGTGGCAGCGCGGCCGGCGGGAGCAGCGCTGGTGGCGCCGGCGGAGGCGTCACGATGGCCACCGCCACCATCATGCCGTTCGCGCCTGGCACCATCACCGGCACCGCTGTCTTCGTCCCGGTGGCGAATGGCGTGCAGGTGACGATCAACCTTTCCAATTGCCCGACCGGTACTCACGGCATCCACATTCACGCCGGTACGGCCTGCGATACGACGGCAAGCCAGGGAGACCATTGGGGTGGAACGGGCACGGCGTCGATGCCGTCGCGCGGTGAAGGTATCGGCACCGGCATGGGCCAGATCATGTGTGATGCCCAGATGATGGGCGGCCCCCTGGTTTACACCCGCACGAACGCGGATCCGGATACGGCGTGGACCATTGGGGGCAGCAATACCACCAACGTCATCGGCCATCCGATTGTCGTCCATGCCGCAGGCGCCAGCGATCGCCATGGTTGCGGCGTCATCCGAGCGGACTAGGCGAAACCGCGCAGGCGAACCAGCGCCTGCGTCGAGACGCTGAGTCCGGCCCCATCGGCGGCACCACTCCCCCGGGTGTCGCCGATGACCTCGGTTGAGGCGCAGGCACCACGGGGTGGCCCCGCAGCGCCGCTCGCCTCGCACGGGTGCGCGGGGCTGGCGGGGCTTGGGTCGGTTCGGCGCCCCTGCCGCGTCCGACGATGGGAGTACCGCTGGTTGCACGTGGCCCCGCGCTGCTCTCGGCGCCAGCGATCAGAACAACCGGCGACCGGCCCCGGCAGCCCTCGGCCATCCCCGACGTCGGGGGGCCCTGGTGGAACGTGGAAACGACAAATGGTGCGGCGGTTCCCCGCCGCACCATCATGAAGAGCGCTTCGAAGAGACTAGAGATTACAGCCGGTACGCTGCCCACTTTATGGCAGCAATGATCAAGTCCATGACGGGCTTCTCATTGAAGGCTGACGTGGCGTGACCGAAGGCCGTATAGAACATCCGACCTGCGCGCGTTCCGCCGCTCGGAATGGGCATCTCGTGGATCCAGGCGGTCGGTCGCTCGGTGGTAATCGAGTTGTCGTGACAGGTGAGCAAGATCTTCATCCCGGGAATCGTCGATGACAATGGATCGCGCGTCAGCGTGTACCACTCTTCGTTCCGATTCCACGGGTTGGGCGTCATCGCCGCCGTGAGGATCGGGTGCGTCATCATCTGGTAGTACTGCGCCGTTCCTGCCGTGCCGGCGTTGCTGTGGCCCTGGAAGTTGGCGCCGATGAAGTTCACGTACCAGGGCCAGCTGCTGCCCTGATAGGTGTCCGTCGCGGAGTGGGTGCCAACGAAGCCGCGTCCCTTCTTCTCGATGAAGTCCTGCAGGGCCTTGCGACGGACGTCCTTCATGCCGTCGTCGATGGTGGTTCCGGTCGTGTCGAGGAACAGCACCACGTCATATTTGTCGAGCTTTTCGTCCGTGAACACGGAGGCGTCGAAGGACGTGTCGCTGGGCCCCTCGCTGACGTTCGTCGGATGGGCGTAGGTGAGGTCGAACTTCATGTTGTCCGTGGTCTCACGCTTCTGCAAGTACGGAATCGCCCCTCCTCGCGCTGCGTGACCGTACGCCAGGGCGTTGTTCCAGACCAGGACGTTGATGGGAGTGGTAGGCGTCGTCCCACCGCTACCGGTCATCATGACAGGGCTGCCCCCCTTTCCCCCGCCGACTCCGGCGCCGCCCGACCCCGTCGCACCGCCCGACGCCGCGCCGCCCGACCCCGTCGCGCCACCCGAAGATACGCTCCCTCCCGAGCCCGTTTCGGACACGCCCCCGCTCCCGGATTCCGACCCACCGCTGCCCGAGCCGGAACCGCCCGAGCCGGTCGAAGACCCGCCCGAGCCGCTGCCAGACCCACCCGACGAGCCCTGGCTTCCGCCGGAAGACCCGTTGCTGCCTCCACTGTTGGTGGCGCCACCGCTGGCCGAGCCCGTGCTGCCACCGCTGGCCGAACCGGAGTCCGGCTTGTTGAGAACCTCGCTGCCGCCCGTGCATCCGTACCCACCCATCGCGGAACCCACCACCATTGCCAGCAGCGTCAATTTAAACTTCGATACCATGGTGTTCCTCCGGTGGATCGTTACCAAACGAGCGTTGCGCCAGCATTCACGAAATTCACGACCTGGCGTGGTCTTACTATTGTCTTGTCCTCGAGCGCATGGTCAAACCAAGTGAACTGCGCGCCGAAATACTCTAGCGCGAAGGTCACCATCCCGAAGGCCTGTTGATAGACGCCGGCCGAAAAACCCCGCTGCTCGGAGATAAAAGGAATGTTGGTTGCCGACTGCGGCGGGTTGGGATCCGGATCCGCCTCGTCATGTTTGGACCGGGTAATGCCCGCTCCGCCGGCGACTTTGAAGCCGCCAAACACCAACGCCGCACCGCCCCAATAGCCGTCTTCCTTACGAAGGCCGGGGCGGCCGCTCAGGATGATCGCGGGGTTGTCCTCCAGTGGAACCAGCAGACCCAAGCCCTGGCCAGTAAACCCGCTGAATCCCAGCTTGAGGGGACCTACATTCAGGCCCAGTCCGTAGTTGACGCCCAGCGCATTGAAATTTTGGTCGATGAACGGCGGCGCGTTATCCGACATGTCCTTGTTCATCGCGGTGGTGGCCAGCCGCTGCCAAAGACCACTGACGAACCCTGTTATCGTCCGATTGGGGCTGGCGTAGGTCAACTCGGCTTCCGGACGAGGATACGGGGTTCGCCGGTAGTCGGCCGAGGTGTACTGAACCGGATCGTAGAGGCCCACCGAAAGCTGAAACCCACCGGCGGTAGGTGTGTTGTAGACGAAGCCGGAGTGAAACCCGGGAAACAACAAGCCAAAGCCTGCGTGGCCGCACGCGCCGCCGTGAACTTCCTTGGTGGAACAGGGGAAGCCGAGGCCCATGCCGTGCTCGACCTCGTAGTCCAGCAAGATGCCGCCCCGCGCATAGAGCGCCAGCGAGCGGCCAACGAGGAGGCCGCCCCACTTGCCTTCGAGCTTGAAGTAGAGCTCCCGGGCCTCGACCTGAGGGGCGTCGAACGCGCTGCGCTGCGAGGCCGTCAAGGCCCACAACCCGACGCGGGTCTTGAGGTGGGTGCCTTCGGTCAGCTGCTTGTTCAGCTCGAACGCCAGCACGTTCATGATGAACCCGCTGCGGAGACGCGTGGAGATGATTTTGCCGTTCGCCGTCTGCGCTTCGTCGACGCCGGTATAGGTGGAAGGTTCGCCCGCCGGGAGCCAATCCCCGCTGGCAAAGCTGATGAAGTTATTGATGCGGCCGTCGGTGGAGAACGTCCATCCGTCGACCTCCAACAGCTTGATCTCCGCTTGCGCACGCCCCGCCGGCAATGCCGCCAGCAGGCCGAGAGTCGCCGCGACGAGGAGAGTCCGGGGCCGCTTCCATTGCGCTTTGGTTGGTTTTGTCAATCTTGTCTCTCCGGTAGGTCCTTCGTTGTCATTCTTGACCCGAACTACGCGACCAGGGTCCATTGCCTGGTCGTTGCCGACTTTTCGATTGCATCGAGCACGCGCTGATTCCGGACCCCATCTTCGAAATCGGGCCGGGGTGACTTGCCCTCCACGACGCCTTGCAGGAAATCGTGCACGGTATGCGTGAACGAATGCTCGTAGCCGATGATGTGGCCGGGGGGCCACCATGCAGAGACATAGGGGTGCTTGCCGTCAGTGACGTTGATCACCCGGAAGCCGCTCAAGGGTCCAGCTTCGGAGTAGAACTCGAGCTCGTTCATTCGCTCGAGGTCCCACACCAGGCTCCCTTTCGAACCATTGATCTCGAAACGGTTGTAGTTCTTACGGCCGGGCGCGAAGCGTGAGCCTTCGTAGTACCCGACCGCCCCGTTCGCGAACTTCACCAAGGCCTGCGCCGAGTCGTCGACGTCGACCTTGCCGCGACGGCTGGGATCCTCGGGCAACGGACGCTCTGCGATGAACGTTCGCAGCAAGCCCGACACCTCGACCGGCTCACCGACCAGGTGGCGCGAAAGGTCCATCGTATGCGACAGGATGTCCCCCAGCGACCCCGAGCCGGCGCGCGCCTTCTCCAGGCGCCACACCCGCGGAAAGTTCGGGTCCACGATCCAGTCCTGCAGGTACACCCCACGGTAGTGGTGGATCTCCCCCAGCTGGCCCTCGTCGATCAGCTGCTTGGCCAGCGCCACGGCAGGACAGCGGCGATAGTTGTGGCAAACCATGTTGACCACGCCGGCCTTCTTGGCGGCAGCAGCCATCCGTTCCGCGTCCTTGACCGTGTTGGCCAGCGGCTTCTCGCACAGGATGGCCTTCCCCGCCTCGGCGGCGGCGATCGCTATCTCGGCGTGCGAATCACCGGGGGTGCAGATGTCGATGATATCGATGTCCTTGCGGGCCAGCACCTCTTGCCAACTGGTGGCCCAGCCCTCGAAGCCCAGGCGCTCGGCGGCCTCTTTCACCTTGGCCTCGGTGCGGCCCACGACCACCTTCAGCACCGGCTCGACCGCCAGGTCCGGAAAGAAGCGTGCGACCTGGCGCCAGGCGTTCGAATGCGCACGACCCATGAAGTCGTACCCGATCATTGCCACGTTGAGCTTGCGTCTCGCCATCGACGGTCTCCCTCAGGTCCAGTAAGCGACGCGGCCCCGGCCCTGCACGGGGATGTTTTGCGCCGGCAACACTTCGTGGTGAAGCGCATACATGCAACCGGCGGCCTCGTCCATCCTGCGCGCGAAAGCGATCGATCCCTCGAGGATCGGCTTCAGCAGCTCCTTGTTCTGAATGCGGGCCCGAGGGTACTCGTGCTCGATGACCAGCGCGGTGTTCGACACGTCCAGCTTGAGGAGTTCCCTCGCGGCCAATTGATGGTCCAACCAATCGACCGTGCGGTTCTGCAGGTAGCCGAGCGGGTCGTGCTTGGCGGTCCCCGGAAGCTCGTGCTCGGAGATGGCGGTCTGCTTCTTCCACGCGTTGCCGTGGTCAGCGGCGTTCGGCGACGGCTGCCCGTTCTTCCAGTCACCGCGCTCGACGGTCTGTCCCCCGTATCCCCAGGCCGCCACGCCCTTGGGATCGATCACCTGTCCCTTGACGTGAAAACCACCGATGATGAAGCCGTACCCTTCGTCCTTCAGGTACTGAAAGATCGACCGGGTGTCCTGGCCCATCAGGATGGCGTGAGACGGATCGTAGTGGACGCGGAACTGGTCGCCGACCCCGTGCCGCTCGCAGATCCGGTGCAGCGCGATCCACATCCCCGGGGCGTACCCGATGTTGTTGTGGAAGTTGTCGCCCACGGTCCATCCGGGCATCGGACACTGCTCGACCCGGTACTCGATCTGTCGCGCCTTGGCCTCCTTGAGGAGAGGGATGAACACCTCCTCGAAGAACAGCAGGTTCTGATCCATGGACAGCTTCTGGTTGCGTCCGACGAAGCCACACACCGCCTTCAAACCCAGCAGGGCGGCGGCGTCCATCATGCGCAGCACGAAGTCGTGCTTCTTCTTGCGCAGCCCCGCGTCGTCGTGCAGCAGGTTGTCGAAGAACGCGATGTCGGTGACGCCCACGCCGGTCGCCGCCATGGCGGCCTGCACCCGCTTGGCGCGCGCGCCGTCGAAAGGCTTACGCAGATCCAGGGTGTTGGCGACGGGATCCAGCATCGCCTCGGGTGGCACATCCGACTCGGTGGGATGCAGCGCTGCGGAGATCTGGATGTTGGGACAATTCATCTCCTTCGAGAACTGCAGCCAGTCTTCGATGGCGCGGTCGGGATCCTCGTCGCGGATCTTCCGCGGCGTCAGCTCCTGCAGGGCCGCTGTCAGGACGCTCATCTTCATGAACTTCGGTTCGAACGGACGCGTCTTCATGGTCGCTCCTTCGGTTGCTCCGCAGTGTCGAAAGGCAAAGCGCGCGTGAGGTCGATGCGCGGGCGGACACGGTCACCGGGCCGGACGCGGGCGCAGCGCGGAACCAGAATGGGGATGTGCGTCCCCAGCCACTCCACCAGCAAAGTCGCACGGACTCCCGTCGCGTTGGCGATCGAAAGTGGGTAGCTGTTCATGGAGGTCCCCTTGGCGAACTTCGTTAGCGGCCGGTCTGGGAGTAGCCCTGGCACGAGCCTACCTACGACGTTGAAATGCGGGTGTGGAGTTTGGAAACGCCGTTTCCGCAACTCGTTTACCTACGTGATGAGGGTGCTGTCAACCAATCATCGAAGGCGATGCGATCGACGGGATCGGCACATCGTCGATCTGCTGTCGTTCCGGGCGCTTGAGCGTAGAGCGGCTCGGAGGTGGGGATGGGGCAGGTCGTGTTCGGGCATTCTTTTGGGATCCAAAAAATGAATCGGGAACTACCTATTGTCAGAGATCGAAGTTCTTGGCTCGACAATTGCGCGATTGACCCTTTTTTGAACCGCACTTCGGGCATCTGAGATTCGTAGGCCGTGCCACCAGAGGGGCGGGACTAGGACGGCTGAACGACGTCGTAGCCGCCCACGACGATGTTGAACAACGAATGCGAGAACATCCGCACGACCGACTCCCGGAGGGTGTGCCCCGGTGGCAGGCCGGCCCGTAAGCCGGCCACCATTTCCTGCAATTGCGCCGGACTGGTCGCCACCAGGGTGAACTTCTTCAAGGGACGGGGGCGAGCGCCGAAGACCATTTCCTTGCTCGTGTAGAAGTAGTGGACGAGCCACGCTGCGCGGGCCGCGGCCTCGGGCGAGAACCTGTGGCAGAAGTCGTGCCCGTCGAAGGCCGGTTCCTCGATGGCGACCCCGGGGCTGGCCCATTGCGCTTCGTTGTTCGGGTCGAACTCGCTGATGACCTTGTCGACCTCGAGCGCGGCCTGGAACGTCTCCGCCCGGAAACGACATTCGGCCCCGAGCTGATAGAGGTTGGCCGGCTGGGTAAATTCGGTACACAGCAGATTGGCGAGCCCGAGCGCCGCGGCGATGACGATCGCGGGCCCCTGGCCGCGATAGCGCTGAGACCAGGCAACCCCGATCCCGAGCGCGGCGAGCATGAACACGAACGGAACGCCGGCCACAGCCGCCGGCCAAGCGGGTCCAATCCGCAGCAAGAGCTGCGAGGTCAAGCTCCCGCCCAGCGCCAGCGGCGCCACGAACAAAGCCGCCACCAGCACGGCGAAGCGCCATCCAATCGGGTTGTATCCGCACAGCAGGGCGCCGAGCGCGAGGTACATCGGTACGTTGAACACCTGAAACAAGGCGAGATTGTCGAGCACGGCCATCCCCCGCGCCTGACCGACGGCGGCGAACGCGAGGGACATCACGTAGCCGCCTGTCTCGATGGCCACCCGTCCGAACCGCCGGTGCCAGAGACACCACACCAGCTTGCCCAACGAGGTCAAGCCGATGACCGCGGGTAACGCGAGCATGGGGAGCTGGAAGATTTCTACAGGCAGCTGGCTCAGCGACACGCGCGACCAGACCAGGAACTTGGCGACGTCGGCGGAGTAGTTGACCTGCTCCATGAAGAACAGGAACGGGCCGCCGAGCGCGACGTTGAGGAGGCCAACCAAAGCGAGCGCCGCCGCGCCACCAGCCACGGCGAGGACGCCCGCGATGAGGATGTCTTTCAGCCGCAGCGGACGCGGCAGCGCGACGAGCGCATGCACCACCAGAAACGGGCCGAGCAACACCAGGATGGAATTGGTCGTCAACGCCATCGCGTAGACGGCACCCGCGCGGGCCAGCCGTGCCTGCCACCGCGAGCGCGCGGGCCATTCCAGCGCGAACACCGCCAGGATGAAGTACGCCGCGGACGCCTGGTTGTGATACGAGGAGAGGGTGTGCGAAAACGTCGACGTCACGAGGGCCGCGGTCGACACGTACGCCGCGGCGCTGCCGAAGCGGCGGCGCACCATCGCGTAGACCACCACCGCTTCGATGGTGAGGAATCCGAGATGCAAGAGATGGTGCGCGATCGCCCCGGGCAACAGTCGGTAGAGCAGGATTCCGGGTAACACGAACGGCAAGCGCGACGACTTGTAGTTCGCGGCGTACGGCAGCTTGAATTCCAGATAGTGCTTGAAGAACCCGAGGTACGCGTACGGATCGTAGTACCTCGGGGTGTCCCACAGCCAGGACCCGTTGGCGGCCAGCAAGATGAGCGGCAGCGCGATCACGAGCCACAGTTGTGGGTCGACGGGGGACGACTCGTGCGATCGCCCAAGTGCCAGACGCGCCTGGAGCGCTCGTAACAGTCGCGACATGGGCTGGCGGAATCTACATGAGGGTCTAGCAGCGGGCTAGTCCGACGAGTGCCAGGCGGTAAGCGTTCCGCCCTGGCAGGGGCGAGTCCGGCCGGACCTAGACAGGTCCACGCGCGACGGCGTTCAGGGGCGCCGCTCGGGCTTCGTGGCCACCACCAGGAACTGCTTCCCGAGGACCGCCGCGCTGAGCGGACGCAGAGCCAGGTAACCGCGGATCAGCCAGCCCCATTGGGGGAGCAGGCTCTTGACGGTATAGGGCATGAATCGCGGTTCGACGTGGCGGATCTCGAAGCCGCACATCGACAGCGCCTCGCAGACGCTGCGGTCGCTGAGCGCGATGTGGTGATCGTAGTAGTCCCAGTACAGATGCGGCAGGAAGCGGATGTTCGGCCCCATGACGATGAAGGTGCCTCCCGGGCGCAGCACCCTGAACGTCGCCTTGATGGTCTTGGTCAGCACGTCCTTGCTCGGTAGGTGCTCGAGGAAGTTGGACGTGAAGGCGACGTCGACCTCGGCGTCGTGCAGGAAGCCGAGCTCGCTGACCGATTCGTTGCGGACCTCGACCCCCGGCGCGGCCAGCTTGGCCGTATCGGGATTCAGGTCCACGGCGATGCGCCGCTTGGCGACGGCCGCGTTGATGAACTCGCAGTAGCCTGCCCCCAGATCCACCACCGTGTCATCCGGGCGAACCCAACGCGAAAAGACCATCTGCCATAGGATCGACCAGACGCGCATCTTGTCGGCGCGCGCCTTGGCGTCGAAACGATTCTCGTATAGCTCGGTCAGCTCCACGCGCTCTTCATCCCGTGGGCGGCGGTGCGCACCCACAGCTTCGCGTACAGCGGCAGCCATCGGCGCAGGTTGAATCGACTCTGACCGGCGACGCGATCGCGCCAGGTACACGGAATCTCGACCAGGCGGTGGCCCTTCATCCACGCCTTCATGGTGATCTCGAAGCCCACCTCGAAGCCGCCGCGGCTCTCCAGATCCAGCGCGCGCACCAACTCGGCGTCGTAGAGGCGGAAGCTGTTCGTGGCGTCGTGCACGGGGAATCGAGCCAGCCAGGCCAGGCTACGTCCTCCCCAGCGCGACAGCTGCCCCTTCAACCACGGCCCACCAAGCTGTCGCCCGCCGCGCATGTAGCGCGACGCCACCACCACGTCGGCGCCCACGCGGTAGGCGTCCAGCATCGACGGGATGATGGGGAAGTCGTCAGACAGGTCCGCCATGCTGACCAGCACCGGCCCCGCGTCCACCGAGCGAATGCCGGTGATCAAAGCGGCGCAGACACCACGTCCCGCGTTGCGGACCAACTCGATCGGCGCCCCTTCTGCCCGGAGGCGCTCGGCTTCGGGTAGCGTGTCGTCCTCGGGAAAGTCATAAACCAGGCGAACGCGCGTGCCCGATGGCAAGTGGGGGCTGGCCTGCAGCCACCAGTTCCGGATGTTTTCGCCCTCGTTGTAAACGGGGACGACGACGGTCAGCGGCGCCTCCCGGTTCATATGTTGCCGAGGCGGGTCTGCTCGACCACCCAGGGAACGACCTCGTCCAGGATCGCATCGAGCGAGGTGGTGGCCTCGTAGCCCAGCAACCGCTTCGCCTTCTCGACCGAGGGCACGCGGAGCTGGACGTCGTACTTGAAGGGGTCGTCCGAGACGTAGCGGAAGGGCTTGCCGGGATTCAGACGCCGCCAGATCGGCTCCGCCACCTCCAGCACCGTGTGCGCGTGCGGGGTCGACAGGTTGAAGTCCTCGTTGATGGCCGCTGGATGCTCGATGCAGGCCCGGATGCCCTTCGCCAAATCGCCCCCGTAGGTGTAGTGGCGGACCTGATTCCCCTTGCCCAGGATGCGCAGGGGGTCCTGGCCCTTGGCGATCTTCTGCACCAGGTCGGGAACGACGTGGCTCATGGCCAGCGACACGTTCCCGCTCATGATGGTCTTGTCGGACAGAGCGCGACGCTCGCCCACGCCCACGCAGTTGAAGGGCCGGATGATGGTGTAGGGAAGGCCGTACTGCTCCTTGGCGCCTTGCGCGAAGTACTCGCAGGCGAGCTTCTGGAACCCATACGTGGACAGCGGAGGCGGGCTGCGCCGTTCCGCGCCCTCCGGAGAGGGAAACTCCGTCGTCCCTTCGAAGACCATCGAGCTGGACAGGACGTTGATCTTCTTCAGCTTGCGGTTCTGGAACGCCCAGATGGCCGCGTCGAAGGTGGCCGCGATGATGCGCTCGTTCTCGGCCAGCAGATCGTACGCGTGCGTGTGAAAGTAGGAGATGCCGCCGATCATGGCCGCCGCGGCCACGATCTGGTCCACCTCACCGGCCAGCTCGCGCATCACGGCGACGTTCTTGCAGTCCTCCTTCACGATGCGGTAGCGGGGATGTGAATCGTAGCTCTTCTCCACCGGGCCGTACTTCGAGTAGTTGTCGATGCCGATGATCTCGTGTCCGGCCTCGAGCAGCTCGGCCACCACGTAGCCGTTGATGAACCCCGCAGAGCCAGTGACCAGGATCTTCATTTCAGGAGTCCCCCGCGGCCCAATAGATTCCACGGATCCAGCGTGGGCTGCTTTGGATCCAGCTTGCGATAACTTGTGTGCGGCGCGGCGATGATCAAGGCATCGGATTCCGCGAGAACCTTCTCGAGAGGAACGTACCAGGGGCCGCGGGCGAACTCGTCGGTGCACAGCACCTTCTTGCACTCCAGCTCGAGCACCTTCTTCACCTTGAACGCCAGCGATTCACGGGTGTCGTCGTCATCGCCCTTGAAGGCCATCCCCACCACACCGACCGTCTTGTCGGCCAATCCCAGCGGCTTCAACTGGTCGACCAGAACCCGAGGAAAACCTTCGTTGACCAACATGGCACTTTGCCCGAGCGAGAAGTCGTTGTTGTAGTACGCAGCGAGCTGCATCGTGTCCTTGAACAGACATGGTCCGGCCGCCAGCCCTGCGGTTGGCAGACCCCGCATGCGCGGGTAACCGCGGGTAATGCCCGCATGGACGCGCGCGTAGTCGATGCCGTTGGCCGCGCACAGGCTGTAGAACTGATTCGCGATCGCGAACGTCACGTAGCGCCAAGCGTTGCAGAACAACTTCCCCAGCTCGGCCTCGACGGGCGTCAGCTCGATGATCTCGGGCGCCACTCGAGAGAACAGCTCCCGGGCGCGGGCCGCGGCACGGGGGGTCACTCCGGCGACGATCTGGGGAAGGTTCTGGATCTCCTCCACCGCGTATCCCTGCGCCACGCGCTCGGGGCAGAAGGCGACGTCGATGCCCGGGGCGTTCTCCCGGAACCAGCGATCCAGCAGCGCTGTCGCACCCGGGTACACCGTCGAACGCAGCACGAAGAGCTGCCCGGACCGCAAATGAGCCTTGATCTGCCCCACCGCCTGAAGAAGCTTTCCCACCTGCGGGTTCAGGTGCTCGTCGATGGGTGTTCCCACGACGCACACGACGGTGTCGGCCTGGCGCAGTCCCTCGGGAGATGCCGTCGCGCGTAGGTTCTTGCCGATGAACTTCCGCAGTAGCTCTTCGGTCCCACGCTCCATGAAGGCGACCCGGCCTTCGTTGGTTCGGGCCACCGCCTTCTCGTCGATGTCGACGATTGTGACGTCGCAGTCCTTCGCGGCGAACGTCACCGCCAGCGGTAATCCCACGTGTCCACAACCTCCGAGGATGGCGATCTTGGGCTGAGGATTCATCGTGGGGCATTGCTCCTGCGCGAGGGAGAGGTCTTATCTCCCCACTTCATAGAGGGCGGCCCGCCAGCCAAGCAAGCGAATTCGGTCCCCGTACGCTAGAGAACGGAACCGACAGTGACCGTTCCTCCAGCAGTGACTTCCCCGGCGGCAGAAGCCGCGAGCCCTGCGACAACGATGCAAACGGAGAGAGTCGATCGGATGCGCCCGGCGCGGCGCCGCCCGATCAGGTAGACGATCAACCCCACCACCAGCCAGATCCCGAAGCGCCAGAAGTTGGTCGCCGGGAGCCCCAGCATCAGCACCAGCGACGCCGCGATGGATGCCAGCGGGGTCCACGGATAACCGGGACAGCGGAACGGACGCGGGCGGTCGGGTTGACTTCGGCGCAACGCGATCACCCCGCCCGCCACCACGATGAACGCGAACAAGGTGCCGATGCTGGTCAGCTCGAGCGCCTGCGACGGCGTCAGCAAGGTCGGCATCACCGCCACGAACGCGCCGGTGACGATGGTCCCGAAGGCCGGCGTGCCCCGCCGCGGGTGCAAGCGTCCGAAGGCCGCCGGCAGCAATCCGTCGCGCGCCATCGCCAGCAGGATGCGCGCCTGGCCCAGCTGAAACACCAGCAACACGGCCGTCACGGCGACCACGCTGCCGAAGGCCATCAACGTCGCCAGCCGATCCAGGCCCGCGCTGCGCAGGGCATGCGCCAAGGGATCCCCGGTGCCGAGCTGACTCGACGGCACCAGGCCGGTCATCACCGCCGCGGTGACCACGTATAGAACCGCGCAGATCGCCAGCGACGCCAGCATCGCCCGCGGCAATGCCCGCTCGGGCGCCCGCGTCTCCTCGGCGACCGTCGAGATGGCATCGAAGCCGATGTACGAAAAGAAGGCCAGCGAAGCGCCGGTCCAGATGCCCTTCCAGCCGCCCGGCGCGAACGGCCGCCAGTTCGCGGGGCGCAGGTAGGCCGCGCCGACGGCGACGAAGGCCCCGATCAACGCCAGCTTGAACAGCACCAGCAAACTGTTCAGGCGCGCGCTGTGCCGGATGCCCGCCACCAACACCACCGTCAGCAGAATGGTGATGGCCGCCGCGGGCAGGTTGACCGCCACCACGTGGCCGCCGATGCGGGGCGCGCCGGCGCTGATCAGCGGATCCAGCGCGGCGGTCTGGAAGTCGGACGCCAGCCAGCCGGGCAGATCCACGCCGGCCGCCCCGCGCACGAACGAACGGAAGTAGTCCGACCAGCTCTGCGCGACGTAGACGTTTCCGATCGCATACTCGATGATCAGATCCCAGCCGATGATCCAGGCCCAGATCTCACCGAAGGCCGCGAAGGCGTAACTGTAGGCGCTGCCGGCCGCGGGAATCAGCGCGGCGATCTCGGCGTAACACAGGGCCGCCAGGCCGCACACGACGGCAGTCAGGACATACGACAGGCACAGGGCCGGGCCGGCGCCGGGCACGCCCGGGCTTCCCGCCGCCATCTGTCCGATGCTGGAGAAGATGCCGGCGCCCACAATGGCGCCCACGCCGAACAAGGTCAGGTGCCCGGCGCCCAGCACGCGGTGCATGCCGTCGCCCGCGACCGTCGCCGAGGCGATGGGCTTGCGACGAAACGAACCGGCGAATCGCGACATCTGGTCAGACCACGTCGGCTTCCAGCAGCAGGTCGTTCCCGATCCGGCGCACCCGCGCGGGCCCCAGCCGAAGGGCGTCCGCCACGGCGCGGCCCTGACCACGCGCGATGGGCGTGCCCGCCCCCAACAAGCGCGGCGCCAGGAAAAAGGCCACCCGGTCCACCAGGCCGGCGCGTATGAAGGCGCCGTGAACGTCGGCTCCACCTTCGACCAGCACGGATTGCACGTCGCGCGCGGCCAGCTGGCGAAGCACGTCGGCAATCGCCACCCGCCCCCGCCGCGCGGGGCGCAGGTCGACCTCGGCACCGGCCGCCACCAGCGCCCGGACCCGCGCCGCCGGCGCCGGCCGCGCCCCGAACACCAGCGTCGCCGCGGCTTTCGTCGCCCCCCCGCGCTTCAACACAGCCGCCGCGGGCGGGACGGACAGCCGGCCGTCCAGCACCACCCGCAGCGGTTGTCGGCCAGCCCCGGGGCCCCGGTTGGTCAGGGCGGGATTGTCCACGCGCACCGTCCCGGCTCCCACCAAGATGGCGTCATGCTCGCCGCGCAGCCGGTGCGCCAGCCCCCGCGCCGGCTCGCCCGTCAGCCAGACCGGCGCGGCCTTCGTGCGCAGGCGGCCGTCGGCGATGAAACCATCCCAGGTCGACGCCACCTTCAGGGTCACCAGCGGGCGCTGGTGGCGCACCCAGATGAAGAAGGCTCGATTCAGGTCGTGGCAGTCCTCGCCCAGGCAGCCAACGTCCACCTGGACGCCCGCCCGGCGGAGCTTCGCGATCCCCGCGCCGTCCACCAGCGGATTGTCGTCGGCGCAACCGACCACCACCCGCGCCACGCCCGAGCTCAACACCGCCTTCGTGCAGGGCGGCGTCCGTCCGGTGTGACAACACGGCTCCAGCGTCACATATAAGGTCGCGCCCGGTGCGCGGCCCTCCAGGCTGGCCAGGGCCGCCACCTCGGCATGGGCCGTCCCGGGCCGGCGGTGGAATCCCTCGGCGATGATCTTTCCCCGCCGGACGATCACCGCCCCCACCATCGGGTTCGGCCGCGTGGTGCCCCGCCCGCGTTTCGCCAGGGTCAGCGCCCGACGCATGAACCGCCGGTCGTCGGCGCTGAAGCCGCCCGTCACCGGCGCGGACCTCCCCGCGCTTCGACCAGCTCTTTCAGTTCATCCATCAATTCAGATACGTCGCGGAACGACCGGTAAACAGACGCAAATCTGACATACGCTACGTCGTCGATATTGCGCAAGGCCGCCATCACCGCGTCGCCGATCCGGCTGGACGGGACCTCCTTCTCGCCGCCCTCCTGAAGGTCGCGCTCGATGCGATCGACCGTGCGTTCGACGGTCTCCATCGACACGGGCCGCTTGGAACACGCGCGCCGCAAGCCCAGCTGCACCTTGGCCCGGTCGAACGGCTCGCGGCGGCCGTCCTTCTTCACGACCAGTGGCAGGATCTCGTCGATGCGTTCGTAGGTGGTGAACCGTCGTTCGCAGCCGACGCATTCGCGTCGGCGTCGGATCACCTGCTCATTGTCGGACGGGCGGGTGTCGACGACCTTGTCCTCGATGGCCTGGCAAAACGGGCAACGCATGGCGGTCGGGAGGTGTTTAACACGCGGTTGCGATTCCCTGTTGTATGTTGGCGCCATGAATCAGCTTCACATCACCGTCAATGGTGAGACTCGGCTGGCGCCAGCCGGCTCGACCGTCGCGGCTTTGCTGTCGTCGATGGGCATCGATCTCGCCCGCGTGGCCGTGGAACGCAACGAGGAGGTCGTCCCCCGCGGCACCTGGCAAACGGCCGCGCTGTCGGACGGCGATCAGGTCGAGATCGTGTCGTTCGTGGGCGGCGGCTCGGACAGCGCCACCGCCGACGATCCCTTGATCATCGCCGGCCGCACCTTCAAGTCTCGCCTGCTGGTCGGCACCGGAAAGTACACCTCGATCGAGGTGGGCAAGGAAGCCATCCTGCGCTCCGGCGCCGAGATCGTCACCGTGGCGTTGCGTCGCGTGGACATGACGCCCGGCAAACCGAACGTGCTGGATACCATCGATCGCAAGCGCCACATGATCCTGCCCAACACCGCCGGCTGTTACACCGTCGAGGACGCCCTGCGCACGTGCCGCCTGGCGCGCGAGCTGGGCATGGCCGACATGGTCAAGTTGGAGGTCATCGGCGATCCGCAGACGCTGTTCCCCGACTGCGAGGCCACCGTCGCCGCGGCCGCCATCCTGGTGAAGGAGGGCTTCGTCGTGCTGCCCTACTGCCTGGACGATCCGATCGTGGCGCGCAAGCTGGAGGACGTCGGCTGCGCGGCGGTGATGCCGCTGGCGGCGCCCATCGGCTCGGGCCTGGGCATCCGCAACCCGTACAACCTGCGCATCATCCTGGAGCGCGCCAAGGTGCCCATCATCGTCGACGCGGGTGTCGGCACCGCGTCGGATGCCGCGGTCGCGATGGAGCTGGGTTGTCACGGGGTGCTGATGAACACGGCCATCGCCGAGGCCAAGGATCCCGTCCTGATGGCCGAGGCCATGCGCGACGGCATCATCGCGGGGCGCAAGGCGTTCCGGGCCGGACGCATGCCGCGGCGGCTCCACGCCAACGCTTCGTCGCCCCAGAGCGGCCTGATCGAGTGACCGTCCAAGCTCGCGGCGCGACCGCGCCGCGCGTGTACCTGGTCACCGATCGGCACGCCACCCTTGGGCGTCCCCTGGGGACTGTGGTACGCGACGCGCTGGCGGCGCTGGATGATGTGCCCTTCCCTCGGACCGCGGTCGTGGTGCAGATGCGCGAGAAAGATCTCGACGGCCGGGCGCTGGTGACCCTGGGCGGCGAGCTGCGCGCCATCACCGACAGGGCCCGCGTGCGCCTGTACGTGAACGATCGGGTCGACGTGGCGCTGGCGATTGGCGCCGACGGGGTTCACCTGGGTGGCGGCGCCCTGCCCCTCGCCGACGTCCGGGCCATCGCGCCCGATCTGGGCGTGGCGGTTTCCACCCATGCGGTCGCCGAGGTGGCCGCGCTTCGCAGCGGGCCGCCGGTCGACTTCTGCGTGTTCGGGCCGGTGTTCGCGACACCGTCGAAACAACGCTACGGACCACCCCTGGGATTGCCGCGGCTGGCCGAGGCGTGCGCCACCGGCGTTCCGGTGGTCGCCATCGGCGGCCTCGACGTCGCGCGTGCCGTCGCGTGCCGCGCGGCGGGCGCCTCGGGAGTCGCGTGTATTCGCGCGGTCCTGTCAGCGCCATCGCCCGCGCAGGTTTTGCGGGGACTTTTCGAAGCGATTGAAAGCACTTGACACCTTTTTCCGACCCTGTACCTTGCCGACGTAGAAATCCGTGGTTTGCACCACGGGCGTAGAGCAACTCAATGTTCGAGGAGGGTAGTAAATGGCAACTGGCAAGGTGAAGTGGTTCAACGATGCGAAGGGATTCGGATTCATCGCCCGCGAAGACGGGCCGGATGTGTTCGTGCATCATTCGGCAATCGTCGCGGAAGGTTTCCGCTCGTTGACCGAGGGACAAGAGGTCGCCTTCGACATCGTCGAGGGTCCCAAGGGGCTTCAGGCCGCGAACGTACGCAAGGGCCCCTAATACGACGCTAGGCTCGCCGCGAAGAAGATTCGGCAGACGGTTCAGCTGAGTCCTTCGTTGGCCGTTCCCCTCGAGGCCGGGTATCTCGCGATGCCCGGCCTAATTTTTATCTTCCGGATTCCGTCGTAAGGAAACTTGCTCGATTCCACAAACAAGACGTTGACCACGACGCGCGGCGCAGGCAGCATTCCCCATCCCCCATGGCTGAAGAAAAAGCGGACCAGCGCCGCACTTTCCTGAAGGTTCTCGTAGGTGGTATCAGCGCCGTCGTCGGCGCCGCCGCCGCCATCCCGGGCCTGGGCTTTCTGGCCCATCCCCTCCGCGCCAAGACCGTGACCGGCGGCGAAGACCCCGTCCGCGTGTCGGCGACGGCGGCCGACCTGAAACCCGGGAAGCCGGTGCGGGTCGAGATCGTCAGCGGACGCGGCGACGGCTGGATGCGCCTCGACAAGGTCAAGCTGGGGGCGGCCTGGCTGGTGAAGAGCCCCGAGGGCACCGTACGCGCGTTCTCGACCGTGTGCCCGCACCTGGGTTGCGGCATTGACTGGGATCCCAAGGCCGAGCGCTTCGATTGCCCCTGCCACCAGTCGGGCTTCGGAACCGACGGCAAGTGCCTGTTCGGCCCGTCGCCGCGCGGGCTAGACGAGCTGGAGGTGACGTCCACCGAGACCGAGCTGCGCGTCCGCTACCAACGCTTCAAGGCCGCCAGCAAGTCGAAAGAACCGATCGGATGAGCGACAAAGCGCATCACGGATCGCGATCGTCGGCCCACCGGGCATCGGCTCCCGCCCGCGTGGCCGCGTGGCTGGATCAGCGCACGGGTTACTCGGCCGTCGTCAAGCTGATCACCGACGAGCCGATCTCCGGCGGTCCCCGCTGGTGGTACGTGTTCGGGTCGGTCCTGACCTTCCTGCTGGTGCTCGAGTTCGCGACCGGCCTGCTGATGGCGGCGTACTACGATCCATCGGCCAGCGGCGCCTGGGCGTCGACCGCGTTCATCCAGGACACGCTGACCTTCGGCTGGTTCGTCCGCGGCCTGCATAGCTTCGGCTCGACGGCGCTGATCGTGTTGACGGTCGTGCACACCTTGCAGGTCGTCCTGTTCGGCGCCTACAAAGCGCCGCGCGAGATGAGCTGGCTGACGGGGCTGGTCATGATGGCCCTGCTGCTGCTGTTTGCGCTGTCCGGCTACGGGCTGCCCTGGGACGAGCAGGGCTATTCGGCCAAGCAGGTCGACTTCATGATCACCGGGACGGCGCCCATCCTGGGCCCCCTGCTGCTGAAGATTCTGCAGGGTGGCGACTCGATGGGGAATTACACCCTCACCCACCTGAACATGGCGCACACGCTGGCGCTGCCGGGGCTGGCGGTGCTGATGCTGGTGCTGCACATCGCGATGGTGAAGCGCCACGGCGTCACCCCCAAGTGGGGCGTTGGCGAGGTCGTGCTGGCGCGCAACACGCGGACCTATTGGCCGTACCAGGCCTCGCGTGACGCCGTCGCGTGCGGCGTGACGTTCGTGATCCTGGCCTTGATCGTCCTCAAGACTCACGGCGCCGAGCTGGCCGGTCCGGCCGATCCGACCGGCGCGTACCAGGCGCGGCCCGAATGGTACATGTTGCCGGTCTACCAGATCCGCAAGTACTTCGAAGGCCCCCTGGAGATGCTGGTGGTGGTCGCCCTGCCGGCCGTCGCCGCGATCGTGCTGGGCAGCCTGCCCTGGCTGGATCGGTCGGCTGATCGCCACCCGCGCAATCGCAAGGCGCTCCTTTTGGCCTCGGCGTTCGGCACGGTCATGTTGTGCGTGCTGGGGTACCTGCCCATCCTGCACGACAAGAAAGACGCCAGCTTTGTCCAGTCCCGCGCCGAGGCCGACGATCGCGCGCACCTGGCGCGGACGCTGGCCAAGAGCGGCGTGCTGCCCGAGGGGGGGCTGGCCGTTTACCGCAATGATCCCAACTTCCAGGTGCGCGAGCTGTGGAATGAACACTGCGCCAAGTGCCACTCGTTCACCGGCCAGGGCGGCAAGGACGGGCCGGACCTGAAGGACTACAACTCGCGGGCCTGGATTCTGGGCTTCCTGCGCGACCCGCAAGGCCCGCGGTACATGGGCGGCGCGAAGATCGAAAAGCCGATGAAGCCGGTGGTCGGGACGGACGAAGAGCTGCGGGGACTGGCCGAGTTGATCTACGTCGAGACCGGGGCCAGCGATGTCAACCTGGCGCTGGTTCAGAAGGCGGCGCCGCTGGTGTCCGAGAAGGACTGCGACTCGTGCCACGACGTCGACGGCACCAGCGCCAACACGGGTCCCAACTTGAAGGGGCGCGGCACCCTGCCCTACCTGATCGACTTGATCGCGGACGCGGGCGAGGACCGACTGTTCGGCGCCAAGAACAAGATGCCCCGCTTCGCCGGCAAGCTGTCGCCCGAGGAGATCGCCCAGCTGGCGCGCTTCGTGCTCAGCGAGTCGCGCCGGTAAGCCCCGGCGCGCTCGAACCGCGCTAGAGTTTCGGTCGTATGCGGATTCAGTCGTCCGTCACGTCGATCTCCTGGATTCCGTCCGAGGCGGTCACCGGCGCGTACAAGCTCCCGTTCGCGATGGGCATTGCCCACTACGATCAGCCGCCGCCGGATGCCTTTGACGACATCCAGACCCTGCGGCAGATGGTGGCCGAAGATCAGTTCCGGTTTGCGAACTGCCTGTCGGGGTGGATCGACGTCGAAGGCGGTCGGGTGGTGGCGCGCGGCCTGGATGGCGAAGGTGCCGTGTGCGCGACGACCCTGCGGCTGGGCGTGGGGTCGGTGACCTTCGCGCCCACCGTTTTACCCGTGCTGCGCCCCCCCGCCGAGCTGCGCGCGGATGGCAGCGTCCGCTTCGTCCAAACCTGCGGCGGACGCACGGGCGTCCCCGCCCCGCGGCGGGTGAAGCGCCCGCCCTGGTTCCAGATCGCGGCCGCCACGGCCTGGAGCACGCTGGAGTTGATCCTGTACCCGGACGGTCGGGCCGAGGGCCGGCTGATTGGCGCCAGTCCGTTTCCGCGCCACTGGGTCTACGGCGCGGACCATCGCCTGGCACAGAAGAGCAGCCTGACCGACTTCAAGTCCTGGAGCGCGGGCAGCTTCGGTGATCAAACGCCGTGGGGAGACGTCGATTCCCCGGCCATGGTGCACGCGGTGGAGACGGAGCTCGAGCGCCGCCTGGCGACGGTCATCATGCGCGAGGGCCAGAGACCGACCATCCAGCGGCTCTCGCCCGGAGACAACCTCTGCGAGCAGGGAGCCCCCGGGCGCGAGCTGTACCTGTTGCTGGACGGTGTGCTGGAGGTCCTGTGCAACGGCACGCAACTGGCAGAGGTCGGCCCCGGCGCGGTGCTGGGCGAACGCGCGCTGCTGGAGCATGGCCTTCGCACGGCCACCCTGCGCGCGGTCACCGCCTGCAAGGTCGCCGTCGTCACCGAGGAGAAGGTCGATCGCCCGCGACTGGAAGCGCTGGCCGCCCAGCACCGCCGGGAGCTGGTCAGCCACGACGACGCCGGCTAACCGGTCAGCCTGGCATCAAGGTTTCGCCGCCCCCCGGCCCGGCCACCAGCGGCCGGTTGAAGAACTCCAGCGTCGCGACCCGGGCCACCCGCACGATGCTGCCCGGCTTGATCAGAATCTCGGTGCCCTTGCTGGCCAGGACGCCGTCCACCTCCGTCAATTGCTCCGACACCGGGCGCAGCCGAAACCCGTCGGGGTAACGACGCAGCTCGAACTGCCAGCGCGAGATTTTCAGCGTTTCGGCGGCGTCGGCCAGTGCCAGCACGATGTCGTTGGCGGCCACGCCGCCGTTCTCTTGCAGGCGGCCGAACGAGATCGTGTCCTGCGCGGGCAAACGCACCTGCCAGCCGGTCTCGCACATCCGCACCGAATCCGGGAACACCGCGCGATCGCGCCAGTCCAGCGACAAGAGCTCCACCGGACGAAAGATCCCCTTCAAGGTCACCGGCCCCAGCATGCGGCTCGCCAGGCGATAGAACGTGCTCGAGAACTGGCGAAACGCGTCCATGGTCAGCCGGATCTCGCCGGGCGCGGTGGTGGCGGTCGCGCGCGCGGCCAGGTTCACCGCCTCGCCGGTGACGTGGTCACCGTCGGTCAGCACCGGGCCATAGTGCAGCCCCAGCCGAATCGACAACTGGTGCTCCCGCGGTCGCGTGACGTTGTCGATGGAGATCGCGTTCTGCAACGCGATGAACGCCGCCGCCGCCGCCTCGATGGCGGGAAACACCATGAAGGCCCCGTCACCGGCGGTATCGACGACCCGCCCGCCGCTGGCGGGCAACACCTGCTGCAGAAAATCGAAGTGTCGCTGCTGAAGCTTCCGGCCCTCTTCGTCGCCAAAGCGGGTGAAGTATTCGGTCGAGCCCGCGATGTCCGAAAACCCGAGCGCCAGCTCCTTCTCGAAGCGGCGCTTCAACTCCTTCGACAGCAGGTCCTGCAGTCGGACAATCTCGGTCATCGACAGCGCGCCGAGCTGTCCGCCCATCGAATCCAGAATGTCATCCCCCGCCATGACGGCCAAATAGTACGGAGGTCAACCGGTTGGGGGCAAGCCGTGGCGAGGAGCGACGTTCAGGCGAGGAAGCGCGACCGCGACTCGGGCGTGGGCATCGGACACGCGTCGTAGCGTCCAAAGATGCGGTAGCGGCTGCGCGCCACGCGATCGTAGACCCAGTCGCGCACCACCCGCGGCACCAAACGAAAGAGGCCCGATAGCCGCCAGACCCCGGGCAACGCGGCCGCGATCCGCAGCGCCGCCTCCGATCGAAAATACAACCGCTCGTCCGCGGTCCCGGGCTGGTCGATCAGCACGATGGATTCGGGAGCGCCCGGCGGGAGGACGATCCCGTGACGCGCCAGCGCCGCGGCGGCGTACGCGCCCTGCAGCGCTGCGAAGCGAAGGCGCTTTCCACGGTCGCGCGGCAACAGGAACTTGACCACGCCGTTGCACAGGCCGCAGACGCCATCGTAAAGGATGACCAGTTCGTCGGCGCGCGGCGAGGCCAGCTCTTGGGCCGCGGGGGCGTTCATCTCAGTCGGCTTCCCCCAGCCAGTCGGCCTTGATCCCCTGTCCCATCCGCGCCTCGACGCGGTCACGGAACTGCTTCTTCAGCTTGTCGGCGATCTGTCCCATGCGCTGCTTCGATACCCCGAAGCGCGCCCCGATCTCGCCCAGCGAGAGTGGCTCCTCGGCGGCCAGGTGTTCCTTCCAGACCGCCTGCTCGCGCGGATCGGTCAGCCCATCCACGAACTGCCCCATCACCTCGTGCAGGGATGCGGTCATCTCGGCCGAGGCGGCGCGATCCTCGGGCGACGCCTGCGCCAGCGGGATGCGCTCGGCCAGGCTGTAGCCCTCGTCGGCCTCGGCGCCACCGCGCGGCGGATCGAACGACACCTCCCGCGAGTCCAGGTGGCGGCGCACCTCCTCCAGATCGTGCTCCGATACGTCCAGCTTGGCGGCCAGCAGCTTGGGCGTTGGATCGAAGCCGGCGGCCAGCAACTTTTGCCGTTCCTTTTCCAGGCGAAAGAACAGCTTGCGTCCCGCGCGCGTGTTGCCCACGTGAATCAGGCGCGAGTTCGTCATCAGGAACTTCAACAGAAAGGCGCGGATCCAGTAGGCCGCGTAGGAACCGAAGCGCGGACCCAGCGTGGGCTCCCAGCGCTTCACCGCCTCCATCAACCCGACGCTGCCCTCCTGGAACAGGTCCAGCATGTTGGCCCATGCACGCCGGTATTGGTGAGCGATCGAGACCACCAGCCGGAGATTGTGCACCACCAGCTTGCGGGCGGCGTCCAGATCACCGCCCTCGCGCACGGCGCGCCCCAGGCGGCGTTCGTCCTCTTCGGACAGCCGTGGATAGCGGCGAATCTCGGCCATGAACCGTCCGACGGGATCGCGTCGACTGGCAACCACGTCGGCGTCGCGCGCCGTCGGCAACAACTCGGTAGCGGCGCGGTCGGCCCGGACGGCGCCGGCGCCGTCGCCCCCTTCGGCTTCGTCGGGATCGGGAAGCGCGCCGTCGGCGGACTCATCATCCTGATCGGCCTCGCCAGCGGGCGAGCGGGTGGCGCGGGTCGGGGTCGTCATTGGAGTTCCCTGTTGCATAGCATGACGCCATCGCATCCGATTTCGGAAGCCGCCGAAATTTTCCCGTCGGCGCGCCGGCTTAGGGGCGTGCCTGGGTCAAGTTTCCGGTCCTGACGAACCCTCGCGAAACTTGGAGCGCGTTGTGGTTTAGTGGGCGCGGTGAAATCGACCTGGATCTCGTCGACCACGCTGGCCCTCATGGCGGTGGCAATACCCGCGTGCACCCGCGCCGCGACGCCAGCGGCCGGGACGAGCGGAGCCGGGGGCCAGGCCGTTGGCGGGCCTCAAGCCGAGATATCCTACGCGGGCCTTTGCGCGCCTTGCCACGGGAAGGACGGACAGGGCTACGCCGCCGACCACGCCCCGTCGCTGGTGAATCCGACCTTCCTCGAAAGTGCGACCGACGATTTTCTCCGCCGGTCGATCGTCACCGGCCGCCCCGGAACGTCGATGGGCGCGTATGGAAAGGCGATGGGCGGCCCCCTCGACGATCGGGGCATCGAGCGCATCGTTTCCTTCTTGCGTGCGGGCCGGTCGTCGGCCCGCGCGTTGCCGACGCCTGGTCCCGGCGACGCGCGGCGGGGCGCCCCCATCTATGCCCAGCTCTGTCAGCCCTGCCACGGAGACGCCAAGACGCGCGGGGAAGCCGTGCACCTGGCCAACACCGAGTTCCTGAAACAGGCCAGCGACGCGTTCATTCGCCACGCCATCGTCTACGGCCGCCCGGGCACCAAGATGATGCCCTTCGCCAACTCGCTGTCCGCATCGATCATCGACGACGTCGTCGCGTTCGTGCGGGGCCTGGCCAACACCCAACCCCAGGTGGACCTGTTGCCCGAGCCGACCGGCACCGAGCCGCTGGTGCTGAATCCCAAGGGCAAGGATCCCGGCTTCAAGACGCGCGAGGGTCGCTTCGTCGGGGTCGAGCAGGTCAACGCCGCGCTGGCGGCCAGGCGACGCATGATCATCATCGATGCACGCCCGCCCTCCGAATGGCGACGCGTTCACATTACCGGCGCGGTGTCGATCCCGTACCACGATCTGAAGCGGCTGGCCGAGGTGCCCGATGACGTCTGGGCCATCGCCTATTGCGCGTGTCCGCACCATCTGTCGGGCGACGTGGTCAACGCCTTGATCCAGCGAGGACACAAGCAGGCGCTGGTGCTGGACGAAGGCATCAACGAATGGCACCGTCGCGGGTACCCGGTCATCGCCGCCAAGGGCGTCCGGCCGCCGGCCAACGAAGGCGCGCCCGTTCCCCTGCCTCCCAAACCCTGAAGACACCGCAATGGCCAGGCTGCGTTTCGGGCTTCCCCTGGCAGTCGCGTTGGCGCTGTCCGGGGCCTGTCGCCGTCCGCCGTCCCCGGTGCCCCACGGCGACGCGGCGCCAGCGACGAGCGCCCGCACCCCATCCGCGGCGGACCTTCCCGCCGAGACCAGCGCCGCGCGCGGGACGCACATCGCCCTGCTTTACGGCGCCGACCTTCAGGGTGAATACGAGAACTGCGGCTGTGCTTCGCATCCGCTGGGCGGGATGGCACGCCGGGCGACGGTCATCGATCAGGCGCGCGCCGAAGCGGACGGCGTGCTGGTGGTCGACGCGGGGGACTTGCTGTTGCCCGAGCGTTTCCACGCTCCGCGCAAGCTGCCTCCTGACGCGGGCGAGGTGGTGCGTCGCGCGCGACTGCTGTTGAGCGCCTACGCTCGCATGGGATTGGCGGCGTTGCTTCCCGCCGAACGGGATCTGGCGATCGGTCCGGCGCGCTTGAAGGCATTGCTGAACGCAACGCACCTCACCGCGGTGGCGTCCAACCTGGTGGATGCGAATGGTCGTCCGGTCTTCCTGCGCGACCGCATCGTCACGGTGGCGGGGATGTCGATCGGCATCTTCGGTGTCGTCGGTGCGCAACCCGAGGACGCCGCGCTGTGGAAGACCTGGGGGTTGGCGACGACTGATCCGGTCGCCACCGGACGCGAAGAGGTCCGAGCGCTGCGCGCCCGCGGAGCGAAGATGATCGTGGCGCTGGTCCACCTGGGGCCGATCGGTGCCGCCAACAAGTTCCTGGAGGCCGTACCGGGGATCGACTGGGCCGTCCAAGGTCACACCGGCATGCAGCTTCAACCGCCTTCGGTGGCGGGAGGTGCGCGACTGCTGGACGCCATGCCGATGGGCAAGCAGGCGGGCCGGTTGGATATTCACATCGTCGAGGGTGGGCTCACGTTCAAGGACCGGGGGGCGCGCGCGCAGGCGCTGGCCATCATCGCGGACCACCGGCAGCAACTGGCCGAGCTGGAAAGACGCGCCTCCGGCGACAAGCACACCGAGCGGACGGACTTTTATCAGCAGCGGCGGCAAGCCATCGGCGCCGCCCTGGTGCGCGAGCTGGAATCGGCGCGGCAGCTCCCCACGCGCATCGACGGCAGCTGGTACGAGGGGCGCATCCTGCCGCTCGACGAATCGGTGCCCGACCAACGTGGCGTCGGGCTGCTGGTCGCGGCCTACAACGCGGAGAATGCGCGGCGGGCCGCCGCGCGGCTGCCGGTGGGCATTGCCCTTCGCGATCCAGCCGCACCCGAGCCTTCGGCAGAGATCCGTCCCGAGGACGTCGGACAAGAGAAGATCACCCGCTACGCGGGCAGCGCGGCCTGCGCCCGTTGCCATGCGACGGCCGCGCGCTTCTTCGAGACCACCGCGCACGCACACGCGCTGGGATCCCTCAGCGCTGCGCACCGCGATCGCGATCCGGCCTGCATCGGCTGCCACACCACCGGCTTCATGTTGCCGGGCGGCACCTGGAACGTGGCGCTCGCCACCCAGAAGCTCGAGCATGTCGGCTGCGAAGCGTGCCACGGCCCCAGCCTGGGTCACATCAGCCTCGACGACAAGCAGGCCACCACCCAACGGCTGGTCCCGCAAACCGTTTGCCTGGGCTGCCACACCCCGGAGCAAAGCCGTCGTGCGTTCGACTATCAGAATGCCCGCGCGGCGATCCTGGGTCCGGGACACGGCGCGCCGCCGCGCTAATCCGAACCGGCTCGAGCGGCGCAATTGGTTTCGGGAAGATTGCGCCGTGTTACCGTCGCGAGGGCTCGTGGCGAGAACACCAAGAGGAACAAGCATGAAACCCGGAAATCGCGTGCCCTCGCTGTGCCTCGGGGCGGCGCTGGTCCTGCTCGTCGGCTCGCTGGCGCTGTCGCGCGATCGCTTCACCTGGGTGCTCGAGACGTTCCCGGTGCTGCTCGGGCTGCCGATCCTGGTGCTCACCTACCGCCGTTTTCGCTTCAGCGACTGGATGTACGCGTTTCTGGTCCTGCACACGCTCATCCTCTGCACCGGCGGCGTGTACACCTATGCCAACGTACCGCTCGGCTTCTGGATGCAGAAGTGGTTCGGCTTCGCGCGCAATCACTTCGACCGCATCGGTCACTTCGCGCAGGGGTTCATCCCCGCCATGCTGACGCGCGAGCTGCTGCTGCGCACCAGCCCCCTCCGCCGCGGGCGCTGGCTGAACTTCCTCACGTTGGCCACCTGCCTGGCGGTGAGCGCCTGCTACGAACTCATCGAGGCGGCCACCGCCATCGGCATGGGCACAACCGCCGACGCGTTCCTTGGCTCGCAGGGCGACCGTTGGGACGCCCAGTACGACATGTTGTTCGCGTTGATCGGGGCGGCCAGCTACCTCGTGTTGCTCACCCGAGCCCACGACCGGTTCATCCCTGCGGGCCCCGCCGCAGATGCCCGCTAGGAAGATGCGCGGCGCCGCGGTCGCGCTGCTGGTCGCGACGTGGCCGGTGCTGTGGTTCGCCCGGGTGCACGCCCTCCCCGGGCTGGCCAGCGTCCTGATTCCCGCGTTCGGGCTGATGGTCCTGGCCAGCGTTATCGCCTGGGGTCATCTCGGCTCCCCGCTGGCGACGCGGCTCGTCCAGGTCGGGTTCGCCCTGATCGCGGCGGGCGACGGCTTCATCAACCTGACGCCGTGGCCGGCCGCGGCGGCGCCGTCGTTCATCGGCGCGCACCTGTGTCTGGCGGTGGCGTTCACGCGCGAGCGGGGGCTGCGCTGGCGCGATCTGCCGTGGTTGTTTCCCCCGGCGCTCGCGGTGCTCGCCTTCGCGCATGCCGAGCTTCCGCGCGTGTCAGACCCGGGGCGGGCGGCTGTGCTCGTCGTGTATCTGCTCGCGCTGTCGGCGATGGTGTGGCGAGCGCTGTGCTCCGCCGCGTGGGGCGCCAAGGGGGCGGCGCGGGTCATCGGGGCGGCGCTGTTTCTGGCGACGGATCTCTGTGTCATGGCGGAGCTCGTCGACGGCAGCCGGGCCCACGCCGGGTGGATCTGGGCGATGTATCCGCCGGCGCTGCTCGGCCTGGCCTGGTCGTGCTGGGAGCGCCACCCTTCGAACGGGCGTTAGTTCGAGCAAGCCTCACTCCTGCGCGCAAGCCACGGAGGCGTGCTTGCTGTCGGCCGACGCGGTCAAGGGACCGCAGTCGGCGTTCTCGCAGATCCGGAACAGCGTGGTCGCCGTCGCCGCGGGATCCTTCGTGCAGTCCTTGTGCAACGGGAGCAGTTGGTAGCAAGGCGCGTTGGTCGGACGCTCGGGGTTGGTCGCGTTGCCGGCGATGGGCAGGCATTCGTCCAACTTTGTCGCCGTCGCCTTGTCCTGATCGTTCACGACGGTTCGCACCACGCGACAGTTGTGCCCCATCTCGTGCTTCTCGGGCTCCTTCCAGCCAGGGTTGGCCGCGACGCAGGACGCGGGGATCTTCTCCTGAATCCGGTGCGCGATGTCCGTCATCGCCATCTGCAGGTCGCTGGCGCAGATCGGGTAGCTGAAGCCATTGGTGTCAAAGGTGCGCACCCACTGATTGATCCGAATGGCCGGGTCGGCGTACTCAAGCTTCGCGTCTGGTTCGCTGGGGAGGAACGTGCACGAATGGTCGACCGAGGGAATCATCTCGCCATCGTGAAACTGATTGTTCACTGAGATCACGCGGTAAGGGGCAGACGGACCGGCGATGGCGGCCACCAGGATGTCGTTGGGGCGGTCCGGCTTCAGGGCCTTGATGTAGTCCGAGAAATATTTCACGGTCGGCCACAGGTGCCCCTGGGTGGGATCCGAACCCCCATTGGGATCCTTCACGCCGTCGTCGGTCCGGGGACCGTTGTCCTCGGCCGAGACGCAGTCGTTCAAGACCACACCCCCGGACGGGATGGCATCGGGATAGCCGTGAGGCGGCGCCTTCCCGCCGCAGACGTGCCCGAATTCGTTGCAGCGATAATTGTAGAGCGCCCCGACACCCATGGGATCCTTCACCGAGGTGACGAGGGGGGTCAGCAGGAGGGAATCCTCCCCCACCGAGCAATCGTCCTCGTTGGTCACCATCACGATGGCCAAGATCGCGTCCTGGCGCAGGAACCCACCGTTGTCCGGATCGTCCGGATTGCGCGCCTTGTCGAGTGCGTACAAGACCGACTTGAACTGGCTCTCGAAGCCGCAACCGTCCTGGCCCAGCAGGGCCATGCACTTGAACGCATCGCGGATGTCGTCATTGTAGTTGGGGTGCGTGTTCAGGCCGTCGCCGGTGTCCAGGAACTTGGCTCCCGGATGCAACATCGAACAACTTCCGGTGCCCGCCCCGCCCTTCCCTTGCAGAAATTTTCCCTCGTCATTGTCCGGCCATTTTTTGCCTTCGCAGGACCCGACCCCCAACCAGGCACCGGCCGCGTAGGACGAGGACACGACCGCCACGTGCAGGTCCGGCAATTGCCCGGTCATCGGGTCCACCAGGATGTCCATGAAGTTGCCCAGCTGCTTCGACATCTTGTTCTGCAACGGCTCCATCGACTGGGAATCGTCGACCATGAACAGGATGTCCAGCTTGTGGTTGACGTTCTGTTCGAACCTGCGCGTGTCGACGATGGCCGGGTCCGGGTCGGGCACCGCCAGCCGGTGAGAGGTGCAGGCCCACAGCGTCGGGGCCAGGGCCGCGCAGGCCAACCACCGCCCCACCCGCCAGAGCCCACCGCGTGCGCTATTCGCTATTGTCGTTATGCCCAAGACCGGGCGCAGGCGTAGCCCGGGCGTCCTTCTCACACATCGCATGGGATCCCTTTCCTGGAGAGAAACGCTCAGAAGGAACGTTCCGTCATCTCGGAGAAGAGGTGCGCCGCGCCCCGCTGGAACTGGTCAGATTTTTTCGGGCGCGTCAGATTATCCCGGGGGGGACCGGTTTCGAGCCGCGCCGCCGGGGAAGACCCAGCGTCAGGGCGACCACCGCCAGCAGGCATCCCCACGCGAACAGATCGCCGATGCGGCCGTAGAGGCCGCCCCGATCCAGCAGGGCCGCCTCCACCAGCAACTTGGTTGGCGCCGGCACCGGCTCGTCGGCCGGATCCTCGGCCGGCAGGCTCGACCGGACCCGGCCGGCGGCGTCGATATGTGCCGACACCCCCGTGTTCACGGCCCGCACCATCTCCAGGCGATGCTCGACCGAGCGGAACACCGCCAGCGCCAGGTGCTGGTAGGGCTCGAAGGTCTTGCCGAACCAGGCGTCGTTGGTGATGTTCACCAGCAGGTTGGGATCCAGCGCCGCGGTCCGGCGGGTGAAGCCGGGCAAGATGTCCTCGTAGCAGATCAGCGGCCCCAGCCGGAAGTCGCGGCCGTGCAGGCGAAACGGGAAGCTGCCGGGCGTTTCGCCACGATTGAAGTTGGACGCCTCGGGGACCAGTTTCGTGAACCACGGAATGCGGTCGTAGAAGGGAATGTACTCGCCGAAGATCAGCAGGAAGACCTTGTCGAACTTGCCGGTGATCTTGCCTTCCTGATCCAGCATCAGCGCCGTGTTGTAGGGAAAGCGGGCCTTGCCGACCCGGCGATCGGACTCCAGCGTCACGGCGCCAAACAACGTCGGGGTGCTGTCAGCCCCGCGGATCCGGCGCGGATCGCCCAGCGGAAAGTCCTGGGCCATGTCGCGGTTGATGGCATAGGGATACGACGACTCGGGCCACACGATCAGGTCGGCGCCCTGGCGGGCCAGCGCGCCCGAGAGATCCTGGTGCGTCTTCAACAATCGTTCGCGCTCGTTGGGATCCCACTTCTCGGAGATGCCCACGTTGGCCTGCACGATGCCCACCAGCGCTTTGGGGGCCTCCTCGCGCTGGCGGTCGACCTGATGGATGCGCACGGCCCCGTAGCCCAGCACCAACGCCACCACCGCCGCCGGAATCGCCAGGCGCCTTCCGATGCTCTTTGCCCATGCGGGACGCGCCGCCGAACGCATCGCGCGACCAGCGTCGTAAAGCGCGCCCGTGACCATCACCAGCACGAACGACACCCCCATCGGCCCCGCCAGATCCGCGATCTGGATGACGGGCGGAACGAACGCCTGCGAGATCGCCAGATAGAACGGAAAGATCTGCGGAACCAGCAGCTCGACGACGACCATGACCAGCGGCGCGATCAGGGCCAGCGGCAACGCGGGCCGACGCTGCGTCAGCCGGCGCACGCCCCACGCCCACAGGCCGAACTCCAGGCCCTGGTAGGTGGTCAGCAACATCATGATCGGAATCGCCTGGACCGCGGGCATGTGGGCGAAGCGTTCCAGCAGTCCCTTCATCCAGTAGAAGGCGATGGTGTTGCCGACGATGCCGGTGAACCAGCCATAAAGGAACGCCCGCCGCGGCGTTGCCACGGTCAGCGCCACCGGCAACAGCGGCAACAGGCCAATCCACATCAACGGCCACAGATTGAACGTCGGGACGGAGAGCACCATCAGCAATCCCGACAACGTCGACAGTCCGAACCGGAGCGCAACAAGCCGTCTGGAGTTCATGGAAGGGCGTGCAGATTACCTCAGGACGCCCAGGCGCCGGCACGCCAGAAAGGCGGGGCGCCATCTGTTCGAACCCCGACCGCCAGACTAGACTGCCCGCCATGACGGCAAAGCGGCAGGTGTATGTCGGAACGGATTGCGGCGCGACGATGTCCAAGGTGGGAGCCGTCTGGGAAGACGGGACCACGGTGTCCACGAAGTTGCAGCAACACCCCACCAGCTCGCAGAACGGCCAGCATGCCGTGGTAGCCGGCTGGATCCAGGCGGTGTCCGCCTACCTGGCCAACAACGAGCTCGGCTGGGAAAACGTCGCGGCCGTCGGGCTGGCGATTCCCGGACCGTACGCCCGCTACGGCGTCCTCGGGCATTCGGCCAACTTGCCGGCGGCGTTCGACGGCTGGGACTTTTACACCGACTACAGTCGCGCGCTGGCCGAGAAGGCCGGGCGCGCGATCCCGTTGGTCGTGGGCAATGACGGCGCGTTTGGCGGCGTGGGCGAGGCGCAGCGCGTGCGCGGTGAGTCGGCGGCGGGCGTGCTGATGCTGGCGCCCGGTTCGGGACTGGGCTCGGCCTTCATCGACGCCAACGGCCTGCCGTTGCAGGGCGACACGCTGGCGGGCATGGAGACCGCGCACATGGCGGCGCCCCTGCAATTGCTGGGCGCCAAGGCCTACCCCTGCGGCTGTGGCCGAACCTGGGGGTGCGTCGAGCTCTACACCACGCTGTCGGGCCTGCCCCACTTGCTGGCCGAACGACTGCTCACCCTGCCCGACCACCCGCTGGCCCATTCGACGAAGACGCCGCGCGAGAAGGCGCTGGCGCTGCGCGGGCTGGCGCAGGAAGGCGACCCGCTGGCGATCGAGCTGTTCGATTTTCAGGCGCGCGCGCTGGGGCTGCACATCGCCAACCTGTCGATGGCGCTGGATCCGGAGTTCGTCGTCATCGGCGGAGGCCTGATGGATCCCGAGAGCACCAGCGAGGCGTTCCGCGAGCGCTACCTGCGCATCGTGCGCGAGACCGCCAAGCCGTACCTGTGGCCGCAACAGCGCGAGCGCATCACCATCGTGCCTTCCACCCTGGGGGAGCTGTCGCAGTCGATCGGCGCGGCCCTGGTCGCGCTGTATCGCAGCCGCACCTAGCGCCGGGAGGCTGACGCAAAGCGGCCGTTGCCCGCCGCCCGCGCCGGTCGGGTACAATCGACAGGTGCTGATTCCATCGGCATGGACGGGGCATCTGGTCGGGGCCGTCCTCGGTCTCGCGGTGCTGTGCGGTTGCGGCGCGTCGGCCGGCCGCCTGATCGACGCGGGCCCGATGGTTCCCGACGTGCTTCACAATGCCGACGGTGCCCTGGGCGGCCGCGCCGACGTCGTCGTCGCCGCGCTGACCGCGGGCGACGCCGAGTTCCTGTGGGACCGTCCGGCGCTGGCCACCGGCAAGTACACGCGCATGGCCAACGACGCGTTCGCGTTTTTCCGGGGGGCCCTGGCGCTATTTCTGCACGACTGGAACGATCCCACGATGGGTTTGCAGGCCACACGCTTCGCGGCTGGCGACGCGCGTCCGATGGGGCTGGGGGACGCGCACCCCGAGAACTTCGGAACCATGCGTACGGCGGACGGCGTGTTTCGCCTGGAACCAAACGACTTCGATACCGCGGATCGTCTCCCCTATCTTTGGGATGTCCGGCGCTTCGCGATCGGGATGTGCCTGGCCGCGCGGGTGTCGAACCCCAGCGACGACGGCGCGCGCGCGACCGCGGCGGCCGCGGCGCGCGCCATCGCCCGTGCCGCCGTGGTCTCGTATGCCGACACGCTGGCGGCGCTGGCGGCGGGCGGGCCGCGACCGGTCATCGAAAACGACCAGGGCAATGCCGTGCTGGCGGATCTGTTTGCCCGATCGGCGGCCGCCTGGGACGATCGCGCCGAGCTCAGCGAGTTGACGATCAAGGACAAGGTGCGGCTGCTGATCCGCGGCACACCCGATCCCCTGGATCCCGTGTCGACCACACGCAACCTTCCGGCCCGCGCCTATCGCCAGCTCTCGGCGACGCTGTCCGGCTACCGCGCGACGCTGACCGCCCCGCCGTCGGCGCGCGAGCTGGTGCCGCTGGATGCCGTCCAACAGTTCGGACAAGGCGTCGGCAGCTTCCCGCGCATGCGGGCGCTGGTGCTGGCACGCGGACCATCCACCGACGACGAGGACGACCTGTTGCTGGAGGTCAAGGAGCTGCCGCCGCAGGGCACGCCGCCGCTTCCCGGCAAGACCGGCTTCGCCAATCCGGGCGAGCGCGTGCGGGCCGCCCTGGCGGCGGGCTGGACCGAAGCCGGCGCCGATCCGCTGTGGGGCGTGGGCAGCTGGTCGGGATTCCCGGCGCAGATTCGCACCGAAGCCGCCGGCTTCAAGACCGTGCGCGTGGCGCGCCTGGACGGCGAGCGAGGAACGCCCGATGCGATTTCAGGACTGGGCGTGGCGCTGGCAGGGCTGATCGCGCGCATGCACGCCGCGCCGGTGGCCGGCCAATCGGCGTTGGGCGCGATCGCCGGTGCGATTGCACGTGATCCGGGTGGCTTCGCTGACGAACAGACGGATGTGGCCACGGCCTACTGCGATCAGGTCGTATCGGACTGGACGCTGTTCACGCAGGCCCTGACCCTGCTGGGACCCACCCTGGGGGCCGAAGGAGATCCGGCCCATGCCTGGACCGCCGAGCTGAAGGTGATGTTCGATCCGCTGTCCGCGCCGGCCGCGGCCGGCGTGGATCCGGTCACCGGGCCAATCACCATCAACGAGATCGGCGCGATCGGCTCGGAGTTCGTCGAACTCATGAATCCGATGGGACCGGGCCAGGATCTGTCCGGCAGCGCCGTGGCGGACGCCGATACCGATGGCGGCCCCCGCTTCGATAAGGCCGTGCGTTTCCCTGCGGGTGCCAGCCTGCCGAGCGGCGCACGCCTGGTCATCGAAGGGGGCGCTGCCGAGCCCGCGCTGGGCCTGCAGTCGAAGTGCAAGGACGGCGTGAAGAAGTGCTACGAAGCATCCTGGGACGTGAACGGTGGGAACGGTGAGACCATCTACCTGCTGTCGCCCGACGACGTCATTCTGGACCAGGCCGTGTATCCGATGGACGCCGCCACCGACGGACAGACCTGGTGCCGCCTGCCCGACGGGGCGGGACCCTTCGCGGTCGGGATGGCGAGTGCGGGCAAGGCCAACCTTCCGCCTTAGGGGCCAGGCGCCCTTGTGCTAGACAAGGCGGTCGTGCGTATCGCCCGCCGCTCTCTCCGTAGAACAAGACTGATGCGCTGGCTCCCGGTCCTGGCAGCCCTTGCTATTTCGGGCTCCGGCGCGGCGTGGGCAGTCGAAAAGACGAGCAGCGAAGAAGTCGAGATGCTGGTGCAACGGGGTCTGCGCCTGCGCAAGGCCGGCGATGACGCCGGTGCCTTGCCCGAATTTCAGAAGGCCTACCAGCTGGCCGCCAACCCGCGCACGGCCGCCCAGCTGGGGCTGGTCGAGCAGGCGCTGGGGCGCTGGGACGAAGCCGAAGGACACCTGACGATTGCCATTCGCTCGACCGGCGATCCGTGGGTCGAGAAGCATCGCGAGAGCTTGCAGAGCGCGATGGTGATCGTGCGGGGTCACATCGGCAGCGTGCAGATCGCTGGCGAGCCGAGCGGGGCCGAGGCGTACGTCAACGGGCGGCTGGTAGGGCGCCTGCCGATGAACCAACCGATCACCGTGATCGCGGGCGAGGTCGACATCGAGCTGCGTGCCGAGGGCTACCAGAAGCGGGTCGAGAAGGTCGTGATCGCCGTGAATCAACACAAGCCGATCGTGTTGCGGCTAGAAAGGGTCGATACGCCTTCGGCCACCGACGACGGCAAACGTTCAGGCGATGCGGTCGCGGCCACGGAGACGGGGGCGGCTGCGGGTACCGCGCGCGCAGTGTCGACGGAAGCACACGCCATCGGACCGATCGTCGGGTGGTCGCTGGCGGGCGTCGGGCTGGCCACGGTCACCGTGGGCGTCGTCGAAGCGCTGCTGGGCCAGTCGAAAATGGACGGCGCCGTCACCGACGCGACCGCCGCCAACGCCATGATGAACATGAGCCTGTATGCCAATGCGCAGGCCAAACTGTCGACTGGCCGCTCGCAGCGCTCGCTGGGCATCGTCGTGGCGAGCATCGGCGGCGCGGTCGCCGTCGGGGGCATCATCGTCGCGCTGCTGACACGCTCGACTCCGGCGGACGCCACACAAGTGACACGCCTGGAACCTTGGTTCGGGACAAGCGGCGATCAGGTCGCACTCGGGGGAATAAAATGGTCAAGAACATGGTGATTCACCGTCGAACGCTCGCCCGTCTGCTGACGCTGGCCTTGACCGCGTTCCTGGCGGCGTGTGGAAGCGGTTCGCTCCCCGAATTCGCGGGCTCGGGCGGCGCGGGGGGCAAGGCCAGCGGCGGCGCGGGCGGCAAGGCAACCGGCGGCGCGGGCGGAACGAGCAGCAGCGGAACCGGCGGCGTGGTGGCGACGGGCGGCATCACCGCCAGCGGCGGCGCGGACACAGGTGGTGGGAGCGGCCTCGGCGGTGTCATCGGCACGGGCGGCGTTTCCAGCGGGGGCGCGGGCGGCGCCGGCGGCAGAGGTGGCAGCGGCGTGGCGGGCGCCAAGGGCGGCGCCCCCGGCAACGGCGGTGCCGGCGGCAAGGCCAGCGGTGGAACCAGCACCGGCGGAACCAGCACCGGCGGGACCAGCACCGGCGGCAGCAGCGCCGGTGGAAAAGGCGGCGCCATGGGCGGTAAGGGCGGCTTCGGTGGTTTCGGTGGTTTCGGTGGATTCGGCGGATTCGGCGGATTCGGCGGTCCCCCGGGCAGCGGCGGGATGACCAACATGTTCGCCAGCGGTCCCTGCATCTTCACGCCCGACAACACCACCTTGGAGGTGTTCGCCCGCGGGATGGACCTGCACATCCATCGCAAGACCGGCGGGACCACGTGGGCCGGAACCTGGGCCACCATCGCCGGGCTCGACAGCACGACGATCGACGCGCGCTCGGATCTGGACTGCACGTCTGACAACACGAACAACCACATCGTGGTTTCCGGGACCAGCCCGCTCGGCGCCTACCTGCACGCGATCGGTTCGGGCACCACCTACAACACCTTCGCGCGCGAGCTGGCGTCCTTGAATCCCGCCACCTTCGAACTCGGCCCGTCGATGGCCGCCGTGCCTTTTGCCAACGGCTACACGGCCGCCGCGGTCAAGAGTTCCAATGCGACGGTCTACGAGATTGCCAACGCGAAGGAGCTGACACCGATTACCACCCGGTTGACGGGGTTCACCTCGGGCGTGGACATCTCCATACGGTTGTCGGCCGGCAACTCCACGACCTTTGTGGCCGGGTTCGAGTCGCCCAAGTTGTCAATCTACTGGGTCACCCAGAATTCCGGGGGCACCACCTGGGCGGCCCCGGTGCAGGCGTCACCCCCGGCAGGAAACACGTTCACCTTCAGTCCGGCGTTCTGCAACGAGAACCCCGCCGTGCAAGGGGGCGACACGAAACACGTGGCCGCGGTGGCCGGCGGCAAGCTGTGGCACGCCGAGCTGGTCACCTCGACCGCAACGCCCACGTTCTCGACGTGGGAACAGATTGCGCCGGCCGTCACGTCGTCCCCCGACTGCGCCGTCCTGGGCGACGGAAGCGTGCACGTGGTGGCGCTGGGCGCGTCGGGCAACGTGATCGAGGCGAAGGGCAAGACGGGCACCACCTGGACGGTCACTGATCTGAAGGCGTACTGACGGCGCCCCTAAAGCGCTGGCGTTCTGAACGCGAATCGCGGACGTTGCAGCGGCGCTGACGCTCGCCACCTCGCCACCGCGGCGACGGCCAGCGCCGGCAAGGCGGCCAGCGCGCTGAGCACGCAGGTCAAGCGATCAGGCGCCAGCAACGGCTGGCCGCGCAACGCTTGCACCAGCGTGGCCGCCGTCAGCCCCAGGTAGCCGAGGCCCACCGCCAGCGTGAACGCGTTCGCCCGCGTCGCGGCCGTCGCCTGGTCTGCCCCCCGTGCGATCGCGCGTCGTCGACGCCGCGCGATCAGGCCGCCGGCCAGCGGCAAGACCTGCAGGGCATGCAGCCCGATGAAGTGCGGCACGCGTAGATCGCCGCCTTCGGTGCTCCAGCGGGTCACGGGCAGGCCCGGGCCGCCGTCGGGAACACCGACCGCATGCGCTCCGACCAACGCCGCCGGCTGCCCGGCCTTCAAGGCCACGACCTGCGTGGGCGTAGGCCGCGTCATCAGGAACGCCACCGCCCCGCCCGCAAGCGCGAGCCCCAGCCCCCAACGAATCCCCCACCCCACCGCCGCATCCGCGAACTCGTGTCGAAGCGCGCGAACAAACACATAGCCCTCGGCCAGCCAGAAAATGGTGATGCCCACGCCCATCACCGCAAACGCGATCACGTCCACCGGCGTCCGCGCATTGAAGTGGCTGGGCACCCCGCGCGCAGCCTGGACCGTGATGATCGCCAGCTCGAGCGCCGCCATGCTGGCAATGATTCCCGCCGCGCGCCGCAAGCCGCGCGTCTGCCCATCCAGCTGGCGAAAGATCCAAGCCAGCGTGAAGGCCGCGATGGCCACCGAGGTGGCGAACTTGGCGGGCTTCATCCAGGTGGATACCCCCAGCACCACGCGGTGATCGACGGTCTGCAGGAGCAACGACGCCGCCAGCAGGCCCAGCGACGCACCGCCGATCCAGGTCAGCGGGCCGTTGGCTGCCGCCAGGTTTCGCGCGAGTCGCAGGAGTTCGGACCAGGCCACCCTGCGCAGGACCAGGTATGAAGCCAGCCCGAGCGGTCCCAGCAGCAGGGTCAGCATCAGCGTCGGCGCGACGGCCAGCCAGGGCAGCTTGCGTTCCACGGCGTCCAGGTAGATCCAGCGTCCGACGAACAGATCGAACGCCAGGAAGTGCGCCCAGGCCGCGGTGGCGGCCGCGGGCTGATTCAGCAATGCCATCACCGTCGCCAGGGTCGGCCGCGCCACCACCGGCAACACCGTACCGAGCGCCGGCAGCACCAGCCACGCGTAGAGGGCCACGGCCCCCAGCACGATGGCTGGCGAGCCCATCACCTTGCGGGTCACGCGCCATCGCGGCGCCGCGATCATCCCGATCCAGAACGGAAGCACCAACAGGGAACTGGCTGAAAACATGCGATCCATGGCCTACCTCCTTGTGACAACCGATTGCTTACAATGTAAACATTCTATGTTGTCATCGTCAACATAAAATTCGTACAAGGGCCGCCGCTGAGCGCCCCCGGACGGTGGCCAATCCGGACCCCGGGGACCCTCCTGGCGCTCAGTGCGAATTCAAGGCGATCGAGATCCCGTCTTGAAACCGGCGGGACCACCCATTCCGATCGAGGGTCGCGAGCGCACGTCGGAGCCGCAACTCCTGGCGGACGACGTCGGTGACAATCCAGGCCGTCACCGTTCCGATGAACGTGAGAACGGCCCACCCCACGCTCCGGCTGATGCCCCCCACCACGGCTGACGCCCCGAGAATGCCCAAGAGGAGCCCGATGGTGGTCGATACGCGCGCGGTCGGGGGCGCGAACGTCGGATCCACCAGCAGTGACATCTCACGCGAGGATGGTCGCAAGCACACGACGACCAAGGCGCCCTCGACGATTCCCTCGGCGGTCCAGTCAACGCCAGTCGCTTCTCCTCGAGTCCAATGCACGGGGCCCACCGATCGCTCGAGCCCCGGCGAGAGATGAGACGCGACGCTCGCTACCAAGTCTGGACACGCCCGCTCGCTCAGGTCGACGTCCAACGGCAGACCCACCTGCTCGCGCAGGTCCGCCGCCCTTGTTTGTCCAGTTCTGCACGGCCCTTCCAACATCCCGCTGGCGCGGCTTTTATGCAACGGGACACGCGGGCCATCGACGCGGCCTCAATTCGGCGTGCCCGCCCGTTGGCCTGCTCGTGACCCGTTAGCAATTGATCCGCCTCTCATGGGCGTGCTCGGTTGGTCCGACGTCGCACGTGCGGCTGGTCCATGCCCGCTCCCGAAGCAGTTCGGGCCCGCGCGCCAGGTGAATTGCGAAGATCACGCCGGACAGCCCCAGCAGAATTCGCCGCCGAAAGCGGCTGCCCCGGCACCATCGCGGGATCGAGCTCGACCTCGGGATTGGTCGCGGGTGGCTGATAGGGATTGGGATCGATCGGGGGCGGCGGCATGCGGTGAGCGATCACATTCGAACATGCCGCGTCCCGCGCGAGCAAGCCGCGACGGCGGTGATCCTACAACTGGGGTCGGTGCCGGCGGCAGGATCGATTTCGGCGCGCGGGCAGCCGTTGGCACCGCAATCGCTAGGCTCCTCCGGCACCGCCACGACGACAGCCATTCGCGCTTGTCGCTGGCGCAGGGAGTGATTACTTGCGAAGTCGAGAGGAGGACCAAAATGGCCAATATCATTAGGAGAGACAACAACGATGTAGCCCGTTCATCTGGTCGCGACTATCGGCTGGATCCGTTTCGGATGATGGACTCGCTGTTTCGCTGGGACCCCTTCCGGGGTGACGGCAACGGGCTGTTCCCGGTCACCGCTGAGTTCACTCCGCGCTTCGACGTGAAGGAGACCAAGACGGCCTTCGTGATCAAGGCGGACTTGCCGGGCATGAACGACGAGGATGTAAACGTTTCGGTGACAGGACATCAGCTCACGATCTCCGGGCAGCGAGAACACGAGCAGCGCGAAGAGGGAGATCAGTTCTTTACGCTCGAACGGAGCTCGGGCAGCTTTGCCCGCACGTTCTCCCTGCCCGACGTCGTCGATCCCGATGCGGTCAAGGCCGACTTGAAGAACGGCGTTCTGACCCTGGAGATCCCCAAGCGCCCCGAGGCGCAGCCGCGGAAGATCAGCGTCGGACGAAGCGCCGGCACGCCCAACGCCGGCGGCGGCAAAGCCTGATCCGGGAAGGCCAGCGGCCGTCGCCCGTGCGGGCGGCGGTCGCTGCTCCGTCCCTCTGCGAGCCCGTCGCCTGGCCGGCGGAGAAGGCAAACCCGCATGATGACGCCGTCAACCTCGAATGTTTTCGGCGTCAACATGCTATTCTGGCGTGCGACATGGCCACCATTCGAGTGCGTCGCAAGCCGGCGGACGCGTACCAGCACGGGGACCTGCGCGAGGCGCTGATTCAGGCCGGCCTCAAGCTGCTGACCGAAGGCGGCGTGGCGGCGCTGGGATTGCGAGCGGCCGCGCAGCTGGCGGGGGTCAGCCACGCCGCCCCGTACCGCCACTTTCGCGATAAGGACGCCCTGGTGGATGCGATTGGCGAGAGGGGATTCCGTATGCTGACCGCCGCCATGCAGGAGCGGATCGCGCAGGTGGCCACGGCCGACACGCCCACCCGCTTGCGTGCCAGCGGCGTGGGGTACGTCAGCTTCGCGCTCCAGAATCCGGGCTATTTTCGCGTCATCTTCTCGGGACTGATCGCGCATACCGAAGCCTCGCCCGCGTTGCGCGCGGCAGGAGACGAAGCCTATGGCGTGCTCCGCGGGCTGATCGTCGAAGGGCTGGCGGATGGCTCGGTGGGTGGCGCCGATCCCGACACGCTCTCGCTCGCCGCGTGGTCGTTGGTGCACGGCCTCAGCATGCTGGCGATCGACGGGCAACTGTCACACTTTGGCGATGCCGGCCAGCTTGCAGACCGGGTGACTCGCCAGCTGCTGGGCCTCCTGGAAACCGGGATCGCGTCCCGCGCGCCGACGTCCTCCCGGCAAACGGCGAAGCGCCGCCGTCAGTAGGTCCCGCCGAGCGACAGTCCCCCCAGGGCAAGGCGGTGGCCGTCTGGCACCACCAGGGGTGCAATGAACAGCGACGTTTCGCTGCGCCTGGCGAGTTCGGCGGCGTGAGCCGTGCGATACGTGTCGACGCTCTCCCAGGCGGAAAGGCCGAGAACCCCCGCGCCGCACAAGAGCAGCCCCACCATGTAGGTCCGCGCGGTGTCCGGGCGGTAGTCGGATTCGCTGGAATCGCTGAACTTGATGCCTTCGGTGAAGGCGATCAGTGCAGCGGTCGCCAGCAGCAGGCGCCCCCCGGTGAAGGCAAGCGCCCGTCCGCTGCGGCCGATGTAGAGATTCCCGCCCGAGGGTCCTGCCAACGCCAGGGTGGCGCCGGTTACCATCGCCACCTTTCGAAACGTCGTGACATCTCCCGGGACAAGCCCCGTGAGGGCCATCATTCCGTATCCCGCGACCGGAAGACCGACCGAAAGACCGAGCGCCAGGCCCGACGATTTCGGCGGTGACGATTCCCGGAGGGGCGGCGCCTCGCCCTCGGCGGAGGCGCCGCGTGGGATTGCCATCAGGATTGTCAGCGCCATGAAGATGAAGGTACGGCCGGGCACGGCGAGAACTCTGTGCAAGGCGCGTGCGCGTCGAAGCCCCTGATTTCTCGCGGCCCGAGCGCCCAAGGGCCCGAAGCCCTGTTCAAGACCTGACAGGCGAAGCTATCGGGACTGGTAGGTTCGTGTCACTCCGGTTCGGCTGTTCTTGAGCGTGAACGAACCGGTTGCGTCGATCGTGGCCTCGATCCAGTAGCCGCGGTCGGTGCCGTCCAGGTTGGCCGTCAACTCCGGATCCGCGTTGTGGGCGGCGTCGTTGGCCCGTACTTGGTGGAGGGACCACAGATCCTTGAAACCGGGCGCCGCCTTCAACGTATCGAAGGTCGCCGGCGAACCGCCCTTGGCCGCGCCGTTGTTCATGACCGCGACCAGGGGCGCGATCGAATTCACCAGCTGCGGCGAAGACGACAGGTCCATGCCGTGATGGTTGACCTGATACAGATCGACGACACCGACCCGGTTGGTGGGGCAGACCAGCTTCTGTTCGGCGTTCCAGGTGAGATCGCCGGTGTCGAGGAAATCGAACTTTCCGTAGCGCGCCACGAACCCCACGCTCATCGGGTTCTCCGCGCCCGCCAGCGCGCTCTTGGTGGTGGCGCTGTCACAGGTGGTGTTCGCCAGCGCGGTGGGCAGCGGGGGATCGACCACTTCTCCCGCGGACGTGACGAACGTCAGCTCGACCGCACCGAACGTCAACAGGGTCCCCGGAGTGACCACCGTCCGCTTGGGTGCGTCGGTCTGGGAAAACATGGACAGATAGGCGTCGATGGCGCTGCCGGCTTCGACGGCTGCACCGTGATCGAAGTACTGGCCGATCGGGATCAGCGCGGCCAGGGACGGCACGCCGCCGACGTGATCGATGTGGTAGTGGCTGACGAGCATGGCATCGATCCGGCTGGCATGCAGCTCGTTGCTCAGGACATCCATGACCCGCTGGGCGTGAGCGCTCGACGAGCCGGCGTCCATCACCACCACCTCTCCGGAAGGCAGCGCGATCACCGTTGCCGCCCCGCCTTCGACGTCCACCCAGAAGATCCGAAGCGGTCCACCCGCGGTGGCGGGACCACCGCCCATCCCCGTTGCGCCTCCCAGGCTGACGCCGCCGGTGGCAGCGCCGCCGCCGCTGCCGCCGCTACCGCTGCTTCCACGCGATTGGTCGCCATGACACCCCGTCAGGGTGACCGCAAGCGCCAACACTGCCACCCGCTTCGCGGCCCACCCTCCCTGCGGCGTTCGGGGGACATGCATGGTCACAAGGCAGCTTCCTTTCGTCTCAGGGGGCGGGCGCGCAGGTGCGCAAGCGCGCGGCCGGGAACAACTCGTACGGACCACGCTGCCCATCGAAGCGAGCCTTCCCGCCCCCGTCGACGGTCAGGTTGCGCAGGTAGATGTGGTCGCGCGGTGGACGCAACGTTTCTCCTCCCTCGCTCTGCTGACCCCAGGGCTTCCCGACAATGTCCAGATCCCCATCGCAATCCACGTCTGCCACGCGGGCTTCGTGGCCGCGCGAATCGGCAGCGATCTTGTGCTCGGTGAAGGCGCCGTGGCCGTCGTTCTCGTAGATCCATTGCGGGCCGATGTTCTGGCCCAGATAGATGTCCAGATCGCCGTCGTTGTCGAAATCGGCGGCGACGATGGTGTGCGTCCAGCTCTTGCCGCTGGCAATCGCGTGCAACGTCCACTGGCCACCGTGCCCGTCTCGGTTTTCTGCCCAGGCGACGCGGGCCGCGCCTTCGGTCGCGCCGAAGTGGGTGCACATGGCGACGTCGACGTCGCCGTCCCCGTCGAAGTCGCCCAGGTACGTGAGGGGCTCGTTGTCGAAGCCACTCGCCAGCAACGGAACGGCTTCCCAGCGTGCTCCGTCGCCGCTCGCGTTGCGGTACCACCATTGATAGCCGACGACGATGTCGTTGTCGCCGTCGCCATCGATGTCGCCGATCGCGCCTCCCTGCTGCTGGCGCTTGCTGGTGTCGGTGGTCAGGACCACGCTGCTCCAGGGTTTGGTGGGATCGGTCCCGGGCGCCCAGTACTGGGGCTGGATGCTGCGCCAGACGTACAGGACCTCTGGCTTGAGGTCACCGGTCACGTCGCCGACGATCACCTCCTCCGCGCCGGGAGCGCCGATCGAATAGCGGCTCCACGGCGAGGCCGTGCGCGGATTGCCCGGATTGCGGTACCACGAATCCCCGGCGAGCAGATCGACCCAGCCATCCCCGTCCACGTCCGTCGCGTTGCCGCCGGCGGCCGACGTGTGACCTGTCCCGACCTTGTGGCGGACCCAGTGGTCGGGCCCGCAATACTCCCACCAGACCATGCCACCGCCGACGTCCTGCCGCTGCCCGTCGGCGAAGTCCAGATCTCCATCGTGATCCAGATCGGAGAGCGACGTCATGGAAACGTAGCTGTTGGCTTCGTAAGTCGTATCGTCGCTGAAAACCCCCACCCAGTGCTGGCTGAACGGGAACTTCGTATCGATGGGGTCGGTACGGAAGGCTTCCTTGCCGGGCGGCGGCGCGGTTCGCAACACCGCCTCGGAGCAGCCGCCCCGGGCGACCGAGCCCCCCGCGCCCGCCTTGCCGCTGGTGCCACCGCTGCCGCTCCCGCCGGCGATGCCGCCGCTGCCGCTGCCGCCGGCCGTGCCGATGACGCCCGCAATGCCGCCGGTCCCCGCTGGCGAGCCACCGGTCGTCCCCCCGGCGGTGCTGCCACCTGCGATGCTGCCACCTGCATGGCTGCCGCCTGCGCTGCTGCCGCCTGCGTTGCCGCCAACCGCCCCCGAGCCGGTGGGAGCGCCTCCCGTGGCGCCCCCCGTCCTTCCCGCGCTACCGCCGCAGGCAACTCCGAACAACAACACGACCAACGCCAGCGGACGCATCGTCGGCGATGGTATCGGGTTCCCGGCTCCGAGGCGACTCCCAGGGCTGGAGTAGGATGCTGCGATGCGCGCGGATCCGCCGAGAGCCCGAGGGCGCCGCCTGGCCAGCCTGCTCTTGCTGGCGGTTCCTCTGGCCTGTCGAGCGGAACGCCCGCCGGCCACCGAGGGCGGAGCCCCCGACGGCGGGGCCGCGGCGAACGGCCCGACGGTCGTGTTGTTTCTGGTCGACGGGATGATGCCGGAAGCCGTCGACACCGCGGTGAGCGCCGGGGCCACGAACTTGGGTTTCGTGCTGGCCAACGGGGTTCGCGTCGCCACGTCTTATTCCACCAGCCCGGCGGCCGTCATTCAATTGCCGGTCGGTTCGCCGGGGGGAACCCAGCCCTGGGCACACGCGACCTCGGGCAACGTTGCCGTGCACACCGGTTGCCACTTGTTCGAATCGCGACTGATGGACGACATCTTCTTGGCGGCGCGCGCAGCCGGCATCAAATCGGTCTATTCGGGGGGCGATGCCAATTACGCGGTCTTCACCACCGCGGATTTTCACTACGGCACGACCATGGACGACGCGACGACGCTTCAACACGCGATCGATCATCTCAAGAACGACGGCGCTCGGCTGTTGCGGGTCCATCTGCAGCGCGTCCGCGATGACTGGCACGGTCCAGGCGATCGGGTCGATGCCGGTTCGGATTACATCCGCCACCTTCTGGAAGTGGATGCCCTGTTCGGCCACCTCATCGACGCGCTGAAACAGGTCGGGGCCTGGGACAGCACCTACCTGATCGTGGCGGCCGATCACGGGATGGGGCAGATGGCATCGAGCACCCACCCCGCGTCGACGCTGTCGTCGTGGAATCCGTTCATGGCGTTCTACGGCCCCGGCCTGAAACGGGGGGCAACGATTCCCTACGCCGAGCTCCCCGACATCGCGGTGACGACCGTTCGATTTCTCGGCTTGCCGCCGCTGCGCGGTCACCTCGACCCGGCGGTGACGTTGCCGGTCGCGGGCGCCACCGGAACCGTCCTTACGAATCTCTTCGAAGGCGAGCCGGACGAGATTGCGCACCCACGCATCATCGAACGATGTCTGGCCATGGGGACCGTCTGCACCAGCGACGCCGACGACTTCGGCCCGTATCGGGAGACGATGCTCTCGCTCCTCCGCTAGCCGGAAGTCCCGCCCGCGCCGGCGGTGCCGACGGGAACGCAGGCCGCGTTCTGACAGAAGGTGGCGCTGGGGCAGACCTTGCCGCAGACGCCACAGTTGGAAGGATCCGAGAGCAGATCGGTGCAATACATTTGTCCCGCGGCATTCACGCAGGAATTCCTTTGCGCCGCCGGACAGGTCATGCTGGTCGTCCCGCCCGTGGGCGGTGGCATGCACGTTCCCTCCACGCAGGTCAGGCCGCCCGAGCAGACGTGGCCGCAGTCACCGCAGTTGGAGGGATCCCGCAGCACGACCGCGCAGTACATCTTGGACGGCACCATGGGATCCGCGCAGAGCTGGGCATCGGGTGGACAGGTGGTCGCGGGTGGCGTCGCGTTGCATACGCCGCTGTAGCAGCCAAGTCCGGCGCCACAGACCTTGCCGCATGCCCCGCAATTGGCCGGATCGTTCAACAGGTTGGTGCACATCGGCGCACCGTTCGTGCCCGGGCACGGCGCAGCGCCGGCGTACGCGCCGCCTCCGCCTTGACACATTCCCGCCGTGCAGATCGCGCCCGCCGGACACGTCCTGCCACAACCCCCGCAGTTGGCGAAGTCAGTGCTGGGATCGGTGCAGTACATCTTCCCGGTCGGCGGGTCCAGGCAGACCACCGTCGGGGCCTGGCACATCGGGGAGCCTGCGCAAGCGCCGCTTTGACAGCTGGTCCCGGCCGGACAGACCTTGCCGCACACCCCGCAGTTGGCCGGATCGCTGAGCAAGTTCGCGCACCAGGTGCTGCCGGTCGCGGTGCTGCAGGTCCCGAAACCGGCGGCGCACATCGACCCGCTGCCCCCCGTGCCCGGCGGCGTGCCGCCCGTGCCACCGGTGCCGGAGTCACACACGCCCGCGCGACAGACGGTGGCCGCGGGGCAGGCCCGTCCGCATCCACCGCAGTTGGCAGGATCGCTCATGAAGTCCGCGCACCACATCGTGCCCGTCGCGGACTGACAGGTGCCCTGCCCGTTCGGGCAGGTGATGCCGGTGCCGCCGCCGGCACCCCCGGCGCCCGTCCCCACGCAAACCCCCGCCTGGCAGGCCGAGCCCGCCGCGCAGATCTTGCCGCACGCTCCGCAGTTGGCGGCGTCTCCATCGAGGAACGCACACCACATCCCACCGGTCGCCGCCGGGCAGGGCCCATAGCCGGCCGCGCACGTCATCGTCCCGCCCGTGCCCCCGGTGCCCCCCATCGGCACGCAGGTTCCCATCTGGCAATAGGTGCTGGCCGGACAGGCCCGCCCGCAGCCGCCGCAGTTCATCGGATCATTCATGAAGCTCGTGCAGACCACGCCACCCGCCGCGAGCGGGCAGTTGTCCGCACCCGCCGGACACATGTTGGTCATGGTGCCCTGGCAAGCGCCCATCTGGCAGGCGACTCCCGCGCCGCACGTTCGACCGCAGCCGCCACAGTTGTTCGGGTCGTAATTCGGATCGGTGCAGTAGACCTTTCCCGTCGCCGCGTCGCTGCACACGGCTTTGGGCGCCGGACAATCGAGCTTGATCGGCGAGCACGCGCCCGACAGACAGCTCTCGGTCGCGGCGCAGGCCCGTCCGCAGGCTCCGCAGTTCGCGGGATCGATCATGAGATCGGTGCACACGCTGCCGGCCGGGCCGGCGCAGGAAGCCAGGCCGGGCATACCGACGGCGCCGCCGCTCCCGCCCGGCGAAGTCCCGCCGGTGCCGCCACTACCGCCACCGCTCATGGCGCATCGGCCCTGCGAACACGCGACACCCAACGCACAGACGACGCCGCAGGCGCCACAGTTGCGGGGATCCGCCAGCAGATCGAAGGTCTCGTCCACCTTGCCGTTGCAGTCGTTGTCGACGCCGTCGCAGGCCTCGGTCATCGGGATCTGTTGCGCCTGCGCGATGACCAGCATTCCCGCCTTGCAGATCCGCACACCGCCATGACAGACACCCACGCCCTGAGTCGCGGCGGGCGCGTCGTAGTACGTCGCGGTCACACCATCGTCCACGGCCCCATTGCAGTCGTTGTCCAGGCCATCGCACACTTCGATCCCGCCGTTGGTGGTGCCGCATTCGCATCCGTTGACGGTGTCACCATCCGCATCGACGAAGCCGGCGGCACAAATCGAGGTGCAGCCGCCGCCGACACAGGCGGCGATCGTGTTGGCGCGCGCCACGCAGGCGATGCCGCAACCGCCGCAATTTGCGTTGTCCCCCAGCGTTTGCCCGAGCACGTCGTCGACGCGGCCGTTGCAGTCGTTGTCGACGCCGTCGCACGTCTCGGGCGTCGGCACCAGCAGCGCGGCGCCACACACGGCGCCGGTGAAGTTGGCGCTACACACGGTCTTGCCCGGTGCCTGGCAAGCCCCCTGCCCCATCGCACACGCCTTGCCAGTCTCGAAGCCCTCGTCGACGACACGGTTGCAGTTGTTGTCGATACCGTCGCACCGTTCGAGCGCGGCCGGGCTGATGGCGGGGTTGCGATCGTCGCAGTCGCCCTGAATGACGGAGAACCGGTCACCGTCCAGATCGCAGGCGTCCATGGGCAAATCCTTGCCGTCGCAATTCTGATCGACGCCGTCACCGCACATCTCCTTTGCGCCGGGAAACACCCGGGGGTCGTTGTCGTTGCAGTCGAACCCGGCGGGGTAGCCATCCTTGTCGGCGTCGATCGGGACCGTGGGCAACTTCGACAGCACCTGGATCTTCACCGGGCTCCACGGGCCACGCGCGCCGTGTTCGTCGGTGGCAGTGACGTAGAACAGGTACAGGCCGTCGTCCTTGGTGGTGAAGGCAGCGGTCGCGCCGTCCTTGGTCAGCGTGAAGGTCGAGGGCGTGGTCGGATCGGCCACAAAGTCGAACGCCAACGCGTCGCCATCGGGATCGCTAGCCACGGCCTTCATGGTCAGGCTGACCGGCTGGCCGGGATCGTGTTGCAGCGCCGCGCCCATCGGACTGACCGACGGGACACCGGGGGGGCGGTTGGCCAGCTCCGAGATGACGGTGATCGTCATCTTGGCGGGCGCCGACGAGACCAAGCCATCGCTGGCGATGCAGGTGATCTCGTGATCCCCCAGCCCGCTGGCCGTGAACACCACGGTCGGACCCGTCACCGTCGACAGCGCCATGGGATCGGCGGCGGCCCACGAATACGTCAGCTCGGGTTGCTCGGCGTCCTTGCCCAGCGCGGCCAGCCGCACCGACTCGCCCACCCGCACCACGTGCGCGCTGGCGGTCACGGCGACCAGGGGAGGCGTGTTGGCCGCCGCCACCGACGCCGGATCGACCAGGACGTCCCACGCGCGTACGGCACTGGTGCCGTTGGCCGTGCCGGTCGCCCACACCTGAAACGCGCCGGTCAGCCCGGGCGTCACCGTCGCGGTCAGCCCATCGGCGGAAGCGGTCATCACCACGGACGGATCGCTCGTGGTCCAGGCGAAGGATGCATCGATCGCCGAGGTCGGCGCGACGCCGACCTTCAGAATCGTCGGGCTGCCCACCACGAGATGAACCGGCCCGTCGGGAAAGCCGACCAGCATCGGCGGCGCCATGCCACTTGGCTCCGGATCCCACGCATTGGGCGCGCCATCGCAATCATTGTCGTATCCCTCCGTCGCCGCGAGCGCAGGGCCGCTGATCTCGGCGGTGGCCAGCGCGTTGGCGCTGCTGGGCGGCGGTCGGCTGGCGTCGGCGGCGGGCACCAGGTACAGCGAGACCTCGGCGTTCGCCACCGCACCGGCCTCCAGATGGCCAAGCCCACCGAACACGAAATCCACCCGCGTGCCATTCAACCACGCGAGCAACTCGGGATCGGTGGCGGCCAGCGTGGACGATGGTGTGCTGAGAAACGGGCCGGTGTGTCCATCGCTGTTCACGCTGACCTTGAAGCGTCCGTCGGCTTGTCTGATGGCCGCGCCCAGTACCCACCCTGACTGGTTGCCGGTGGCGGCTTGCGCGCGTGCGGAGACGCGGATCAGAACCTGCAACGCCTGCCCCACCGACATGCCGTTCAATACGGTGGCCACCGTCGCGGTCGCCTCCTTGCCCTCCCAGCCATTGATAGCCGCGGCGGGCACCTGATCCAGCGCCAGCGCCAGCGGTGCCTGCACCAGCAGGGCGTCCTGACAGGCGCTTCCCGTGGCGCCCAGACCCAGCTTCAGGTCGAAGGCCTTGACCTCGGGGGCGACGACGTAGGTCGAAAAGTGCGGGGCCTCGGCGATGGCGAAGCCGTTGACCATGTCGACGGACAGCAGCTTCACCTGGTGCCAGTTGCCGGTCGCATAATCGAAGGTCTGCACCACCACCGGAATTCCCTTGGCGCGCAGCCCGGCCGGAATCGGCAGCTGCAACTTCACCGGCTTCTTGAAGGCGGTGCCACCGGGCCCGAACTCCATCGGGCGCAAATCACCGGGGGGCACGCCCGCCGACGCCGACATGGGAGGCACGGGCGCGTGCTCCATCGACGAAATGGTCATCGACAGGGGGGGACCCGACGGAAGCGCGCCGGGATCGACCTGCACGGTGGTCCCGCGCATCGGTGACAGGGGAGCGTCCACCGAGATCGTCGCGCCGTTCGGATCCTGCGGATCGACGGTGGCGTTGGCGGCCATGACCGACTTGGTCGCGGTGACGCTGAAGTGCTGGCGGACGCGCTGTCCGTCGACCTCGGCGGAGATGGTGAAGTCGTACGAACCGCTTTGCTCGGGCGAAGGCTTCCAGGTCATGGTGCCGCCCGCATCGATGGTCGCGCCGGCGGGCCCGGCTTCCATCTGCCAGGCGGAGGCGCCCGGCTTCGAGGTGACCGCCCGATACTTCATCGGATCGCCCCCCTGCGTGAAACGCATCGGCTGCGATACGAAGTGAACCAGCCCACTGCTGGTGCTGGACGGCTGGACCTTGCTATTGCCGCAGCCTGCTGCCAGGACGACCACCGCGACCATCGACACACGGGCGGCGCACGCGCCGAAACGACCGAATGAGCTCACGTCCAGCCTCCAGGGAATTTGGGTTCCAACGCCTCGACGAGCGCGCGTTCGGATCAGTTCGACTCCCGATGGGGAATCTTGAGGATGCGGGTCACGCCGAAAGTTAGGAGAAGCAGGGAGAGGTCGGGAACTGAGGGGATTTCACCCACCCCCCCGGGGACCTGGCACGCGGGCGTAAGATGCGGGCGGATGCAGCGCCGCCCGCCGGAACCCATCGCCGCCCTGGGGGAGTTGACCCTGGAGGAGCTGCAGCAACGTTTCCCCAAGGAATGGATCGTCGTCGGTGAGGCGCTGGTGGCGGCCGCCGAAACCAAGCGGCCGGAGGCCCTGGCAGCCTTCATGCAGCGGTTTCACGCGGCCGCCAAGCCCTGGCAAGCGCGGGCTGCGGCACGGCGGCCCCGCGCGGCCGATGTCACAGGCGCCCTGCCCCACCTCGCCCAGGCGCACATGGCACGGCTGGCGGCCGAGCAGTTGCTGCGGGCGGCGGCGGCCCGCCTGGCGACCGGTCGTCCCGACGATCAGCCGCTGCGCTTTGGGTGGTGGAGCGGCTGGCTGATCCAGCGTCTGCTGTTCGAACGGGATCTAGTGCGCAAGCCGGTGTCGATGCGCACGTTCCGCTGGCTGTGGCCGGTGATCCGGCAACGGCGCCTGCTGATGCCGCTCGTGAACCCGCGGGGCATCTATTGCTTCTACTCACGCGAGCTGGTGCTGGCGCTGGCCGACCTGATCGGGGATCGCGCGTGCCTGGAGATCGCGGCTGGCGACGGCACCCTGTCGCGGTTCCTGAACGCTGCCGGCACCGTGGTGCAGGCGACCGACAACCGAAGCTGGTCGCATGCGGTCGCGTACCCCGACGACGTGGAGGACGCCGACGCCACGTCATCGCTGGCGCGCCACCAACCGGTGGTGGTTCTGTGCAGCTTCCCGCCACCGAAGAACGACTTCGAACAGGAGGTCTTCCGTTGCCCAAGCGTTCACGTCTACGTGGTGATCACCACGCGACACAAGTTCGCGGCGGGCGACTGGGACGCCTACACACGGCAGACACCGTTCGAAATGATCGACGACCGTGCGTTGGCCAGGCTGGTGTTGCCGCCGGAGATCGATCCGGCGGTGCTGATCTTTCGTCGGCGGTGACTCGCCGGGCTGTCCGCCGGGTAGCTCGCGCTTCGCGCAACGCTCCGGTGCTTGCGGTCGAAAACGGGCAGCCCCTGCCGGCATTGCGGGGTCCAGCCGTCCATGGTTCGCTGATCACCTGGGTGAACCTATGAGCTACGACCGAGACAAGGCATACAGCCACGCCGAGACCTATTGGTGGCGTCCCTGCACCGACGGGCTGGTTTGGATTGCGTCCCAACCGATCAACGTCGCCAGGGAAGCAGCGTCGCGCAAGCTGAACAGCTACACGGGCGTGTTCCTGTGGTACGGCGCCAGCGATCTCGAGGGTCTGTTCCTGTTGCCGGCGGCCAAGGCAGCCAGCGCCAGAGACGGCAAGCTGAGCAGCTTCCCCGAGGCGGTCATGCTGGCGTCGTACAAGGATCGTCGCGCCGACGAAGCGACGGAGCTGAAGGCCTTGAAGCTGTCGCCGCCGTATTTTGGGCTGAACGATTGCACGCACTTCACCACCGAGTGTCTGGCCAAGGGTGGCTTCACCGTGACCAACGACCACGCCCGTCGCGGTGCAAACGATCTGTATCAATATTTGCTGGCTCACGGGAGTACCAAGACCCTGGCCTCGGATGTCACCGAGGCCGACGCCAGTGCCGTCATCTCCGCGGGCCTGATGAAGAAGGGCGACGTCGTGGTCTACTCGAACGACGGCGAAAAGGTCCATCATCACGGGGTGCTGTATGTCGGTGACGGCGGAATCGCCATGCATACGTACCACCAGTGGCAGCGCGACTGGCAGACAGCCGGCGGCTGGAACCAACGCTACAGCTTGTTCCACATCTCCGAGGACGACGACCTGACCAGCGCCGTCGCGACTCGTTGGATCGGTTGGTGGCAAGTCACGCCCCCGGCGGGAACGCCGCGCTATTACTACATCGGCGCGAAAGGGCGCGTGCACGTGCAGGCGAAGGCGCCCACATCGACCAAGCTGGCGCCTGCCGGCGAGAGCTACTGGTTCGCGGACGCCCTGAGCTTGAAGATTTGCGCTCGCTTGAAAGGCGACGTCGAGGAGTTTACGTTCAAGGCGGCTCCCGCCAGCGGCGCATGGACAGTGACGGGCAAACACATCAACGACGGCTCCAAGCTGACGGCGACGAAGCTGCCATGAGTTCCCGCCGCCAGGCAAGGTCGATGGCGGCGTGTGGAGCGGGTTGGGTGGGCCTGTCCGGGATGGCGGCCTTCGTGCTGACCTTCGAAGCGGCCGCTGCGGCGCCGACGTCGCCCCCCGCCCCCGCTGTCGTCGAGGTGTGCGTGGGGGACGCGCATAGCTGCGCCCGCGCGGCGGATGGCGCCGTCGCCTGCTGGGGCGACAACGGCCACGGTCAGGCGGCAACCGACGTCGGTGTCCTGGAGCTGGACGCCCCCCGCTGGGTCACCACCCTGCCGCGGGCGACCCGCTTGCAGTGCGGACCGCGCTCCACTTGCGTGCTGGACGGCGCTGGGCAGATCCAGTGCATCGGATTTCGCTATGACGCCCGGACGCGGGTCCCGCACGCGACCGACGGTGGGAGCGGCGCTGTGGTGCGCATTGGGCTGCCCGGCCCCGCCCGTGACCTGGCGCTGGCGGAACACGGCGGCTGCGCCATCTTGCGCGACGGACGCGTCGCCTGCTGGCACGAGGAAAGTCCGACGGCCCCCTTCCTGATCGACGGTCTCGGCGGTGTCGGCGCGGCGATGGACGACGGCGCGCCGCTGGCATTCGCGATCGCTTCGGCGCACCCGCAGACGCTCTGCGCGACGCGCGCCAGGGCCGCGCCGGCGTGCATCCGCTTCGGGGGACGCGGACCTCACGATCCGGACAAGGGCTTTCCTTACGAAGTGAAGGTCCGACCCGAGCTCGCGGGCGCGCGTGCCCTGCTGACCCTGGAACAGCCGTTCCCGCGCGTGTGCGCGGTGGGTCTACCTGATCAGGCCCATGGCTCGGTGAAGTGCATCTCACCCGACGGGCGCACCGGGTTTGATCCCAGCAGCGAATTGACCGCACCGGTGACAGCGCCGCTCGGCACCAACGGCACCGTGGCCTGCTTCAGCGGCGCCGCCGGAATCCGCTGCGTCGGCGCCGAGGCCGGGGCCAGCCCGCCGGTGCCGCCCGATGCAACCGCGATCGCCTTGGGGACGCGGCACGGGTGTGCCATCGCGGCCGGGCGCGTGTCGTGCTGGGGCGCTGCCGATCAGGGACAGCTTGGCGACGGCACGCCCTACTTGCACGGCCCGCAACCCGTGCCAGGTGTCGATGACGCCGTCGAACTGGTGGCGGCGCGCGGAATTGTCTGCGCATCCCGTAAGACCGGCCAGTTGTCGTGCTGGGGGCGTTCCGAATCCTGGCAGCCTGCCCCGGGACCGGTTGAGCTGCCCGCGCCGCCGTCGGGTACCGTGGCGCGCGTGACCGCGCTGGCGATTGATCGGCACGGTTGGCCGTGCGCACGCCCGAAACAGGGGGGACGCTGGTCGTGCTGGAATGGCGCTGGCTGGGTGACACGCGCCAGAAACGACTCTGCGGCCAGCAGCGAGATGACGGGCGAGAGCGCGTTCTCTCGGTTGGGGATTGCGATGCGCACGCTTGCTCCCGACGGCGCCTGCGGCATCGACCAGCGTGGCCGCCTGGCTTGCGTGGATTGCCCCGGATCGCACTGCACGCGCGCGGGTGTGGTGTTCGCCCCCGGCACGGACTTCGTCGAGGCCACCTCCATCGTCGGCCCTGTACGGGTGGCAACTGGGACCGCGCCGAGCGACGTCGAAAGGATGGTCTGCGCGCGCAGCAAGGACGCGCGCGTACGCTGCTTCGACGTGAACGACAAGGGCCTGGCGCCGTTGAGCATTCAAGGCGTTGACGGGCTGACGAACGTCCTGCGCGTGACCGCGTCGCGCGGAGAGGCCAACCTGGCCGCGGCGCGCAGCTACGCAAGCCTGGTCTGCACCATCGTTCACCGCCCGAGCGATGCCCCCGGCAGCGGCGCCGTCTCCTGTTGGGGCGACGCCGAGCGAGGCCAGCTCGGGAGCGCACGCGGCAATAGCGCGGGTCAGGTCATAGCCGCAGTGCCCATCGACGGCGTGCCGGCCGCGAATGACGTCGTGGTGGGCGGCACCTTCGCCTGCGTTCGGCTGCCTGACGGCAAGGTCCAATGCTGGGGCAGCAATCGTGACGGCCGCGCCCCGAACGGCGCGCCCGGGTCGAGCCCGAAGCCAATCCCGGTGGCCTGGCCACCGCTGCGCTGAGCGTCACACCCGAGGCAGGCGCTTCAACACCCGGTGCCCTCGACCAGGATCAGCACCACCAGCGGCGCGGGGCGTCCCTGCTTGGCCAGCGTGACCGCCAGGCCCAGCTTCTTCAGGTTCGGGCTGGCCAGCAACGGCAGCTCGCGCAAGTCTTCCAGCTCGAGAATCTCCAACCACTCGGCGCAGCCGCCCGCGCGCGCGAGGCCCAGCCGCCGATCCTCGCGCCGCAAGGTGGTCTCGGCCGCGTCCATCGCCTGATCCTTCGACCCTGCCGCCCCCTTCGCGAAGGCGTCGATGCCGGCGGTCGCGGCCGCCTGCAATGTCGGATCGAGCAGCGCCTGGGGCAGGCGCTTGTTCCGTCGAAGCGCGTTGATCGCGGCGACCACCTGAGGCGCCGTCAATCGCGAGGGATCCGGCCGCCGCGCGAACACCAGCGTGGCCACCAACGGCGGCTCCGTCTTGGTCGCCGCGACGCCAATGCCCACGTGCGTGAAGCGAGGATCCAGCATATTGGCCCGATGACCGGGACTGTCCATCAACCCCTCGTGCGCCGACTGCGCCGATTCGCCTTGCGAGATGTTCTCGCCGACGATGGTCAGGCCGATCCCGGCGCGTCGCACCCGATCGGCGACATTGCCCGTGGTCGGGGACACGTGACCGAAGAAGTGGCCGGCTATCATCTCCTGGCTGTATCCCAGGGCCACCGCCGCCAGTTCGGGATCCCATGCCAACGCAGGTAGATGCGCGGCGCTGCGCGCGCCATTCAACAGGCCCAGCATCTGCGCCGCCGCGTCGGCCGTATCACCTGGGTTGGCCACCGCCCCGGGTGATAGTTCCGCCTCGACGGTGTCAACGAAGACCGGCACGTTGGCCAGCACCACCGGGCCGGCCGGGCCGTCGCCCATCACCTCGACGCGATACGTACCGGTCTGGGCCAGCCGAAGGTCCAGGTTGATCGCTCGACCCGCCAGATCGTGACGTTCGACGGCGCCCGCGGGTGGCGTCAGAAAGATCTGGGCCCGCTGATGGCGGGCCGCGATCTGCCCACGCAAGCGCAGCGAGGCACCGCGCCCGACGTGCCGTGGAAATGGCGCCAGTGTCAGTTCGACGGCCGCGAACACCACCGAGCCGATCTGTCCGTCGGGGGAGCTCCACACACCGAAGCGATTGACGGGCGCGTTGCGCACCAACTGCGTCAGCACGTCCCGCCACGGACCTGCGGCCAGATCGCCCTCCAGCGAGAATACCGACGCCGCGTGCAGCGCGCCGACAAATCCCAAGCGCGCGGCGGCGCCCTCTGAAATGGCCGAGTTGGGATTGCGTCCCGCGACCGCCTCCCCGTGGTACCAGGCCGCCATCATGGACAGCGTCGGATCCGACCGCGCATCATCGCCTCGCGCGCGCAGCGCGGCTTCCACCACGCGCGCCAGTTCCTGCGCCCGCGGCCCGGCGTCCTGAGCTGCTCCCGCGGGGGGATCGGTCTGGTACACCGAGGCGCCCGTCAGTATCACGCCGTTCGCCCCCGTCGCCCCCGCCCCCGATCGAACTGCGCCACCAGAGGTGGAGCAGGCAACCCCGAGCAGAGCCAACGCCCAGAGCAGCCGTCGCATCAGAGGAAGAATCGCGTACGCACCTGGCAGGCGCAACTTCCGATTCAGCGCGCGCGTCCGCCGATTTCGTATCGCAGCAGCCGGACCTCGAGCGGTCCATTGAACAGGCGATGCGAGATCACCGGCTTCTTTCGCATCTCGCGCGTCCACAGCGGATTGCCCGACAGGACCACCACGCCCCAACCCGCCATCTTCTCGAAGGACTCGGCCAGCCCGCGATACAGCCCCGCCAGCTTCAGCGTCTGCACGTGCTCGGCGCGGCGTTCGTCGTCGGTGGTGCCCATCAAGCGCTCACCATAGGGCGGGTTCACCACCACGTTGCCTTCCGGCCAGCGGGGCGTGATGTCGCGCGCCTCGGCCAGCTCGAAGGTGATGTCGCGCGCCACGCCCGCGGCGGCGGCGTTCTGCTGCGCGGCCTCGACGGCGTCGCGAAATCGATCGCCGCACACGATGGGGGCCGGCGCTTGCGCCAGTTCGTCGGCCTTGGCCGCCTCTACCAGCCGCTTCCACGCTCGCTGGCTGGCCTCTCCTCCGAAGCTCGGCCAGCGCTGAAAGCCAAAGCGACGCTTCATCCCCGGCGCGATCCGCCGCGCCTCCAGCGCGTGCTCGATCGCCAGCGTGCCCGACCCCGCCATCGGATCGATGAAGGGCAGCTCGGTGTCGACCCGGCCCAGCGCCAGCATCGCCGCGCCCAGGCTCTCCTTCAACGGCGCATCGGTCATCGCCACGCGATAGCCCCGCCGGTGCAACGGCTCGCCCGCCAGGTCCAGGAACAGGCGCGCTTCGTTGCCGCGCAGGTGCAAGCGAATGGCGACGTCCGGATCGCGCGGATTGACGTTGGGCCGCACCCCCAACGTGTCGCGAAGCGCATCGACGATGGCGTCTTTGACCTTCAGCGCCGCGAAGCCCGAATGGTGCAGCGCCAGGTTGTCGCTGACGTCGGCCGATACCGACAGCGTGGTGCCGGCGTTCAACCACGCGCCCCAGTCCACCGCGCGCGTGCCCGCGTACAGGGCGTCGGCGTCAGGGGCCTCGAAGCGGGCGACCTCCAGCAACACGCGCATGGCGACCCGCGCGTGCAGGCACACCGCCATGCCCATCTCCAGCGGTCCCTCGAACCACACGCCGCCCATGTCCCCGCGCGCGCCCGCGATGCGTAAGGACGCGATCTCGCGGCGCAAGGGTCCTTCCGTGCCGCGCGCACAGCTGACGAAGAAGCGGTGTCCACCCGAGCGGGGCGGACGCGTGCCCGGATCTTCTTCGCCGCCGTCGTTCAGGATGGATTCAACCGAGCTGCGGCGGAGAGCTGCGCCATGGCCCAGTCACGCCGCACGCAGAGCGCCTTGTAGTGGCCGTCGAGCTCCTGCTTCCACGCGTTGATCTCGCCTTCCAGCTTGACCAGATCCTTTTCGGCCGCCGCGCGATCGACACCGCTGGCGTTCACCGCCTGGTCCACCAGCACCAGCACGCGGTCCTCGCCGTTGGCGCCGCTCGGCGCCACCTGCAGGAAGCCCTCACCCACCGCCAGCGTGCCGGAGTGATCCGCCGCGCGGTAGGTCAGCACGCCGGGCTTCAGCGCCGACATCAAGGGAACGTGACCCGGCAGCACGCCGAACTCGCCCAGCAAGCCCGGCGCGGTGAGCTCTTCGACGGCCGTGTCGACCAGCGCGCCCCGCGGGGTAGTGACGGAAAGACGCATGACTTAGGCGGCGTTCTTCTTGGCGATCTCTTCGGCGTGCGCACGCACGTCGTCCAGGCCGCCCTTCATGTAGAAGGCCTGCTCGGGAAGATGGTCGCACTTGCCCTCGACGATCTCCTTGAAGCCCTGGATGGTGTCCTTGACCTCGACGTAGCGCCCGGGCGTGCCCGTGAAGGTCTCGGCCACGAAGAACGGCTGCGACAAGAACTTCTCGATCTTGCGGGCGCGCGCCACGCTGATCTTGTCGTCTTCAGAAAGTTCATCCATGCCCAAGATGGCGATGATGTCCTGAAGCTCCTTGTACTTCTGCAGCACCTTCTGCACCGCGCGGGCGACCCGGTAGTGCTCCTCGCCCACCACGTCCGCCGACAGAATCGTCGACGTCGAGTCCAGCGGATCGACCGCCGGGTAGATGCCCAGCTCGGAGATGCGGCGCGAGAGCACCGTGGTGGCGTCCAGGTGGGCGAACGCGGTCGCCGGCGCCGGGTCGGTCAAGTCGTCGGCGGGCACGTAGATGGCCTGCACCGAGGTGATCGAGCCCTTGCTGGTCGAGGTGATGCGCTCTTGCAGCGTCCCCATCTCGGTGGCCAGCGTCGGCTGATAACCGACGGCCGAAGGAATACGGCCGAGGAGCGCCGACACTTCCGAGCCCGCCTGGGTGAAGCGGAAGATGTTGTCGATGAACAGCAGCACGTCCTGGCCCTCGATGTCGCGGAAGTACTCGGCGACGGTGAGCGCCGACAGCGCCACGCGCTGGCGGGCGCCGGGCGGCTCGTTCATCTGGCCGTACACCAGCGCCGTCTTGGAGAGCACCGACTCGCCGGTCGACAGCTTGGACTCGCTCATCTCGTTGTAGAGGTCGCGGCCCTCGCGGGTACGCTCGCCGACGCCGCCGAACACCGAGAAGCCACCGTGCTTCTTGGCGACGTTGTTGATGAGCTCCAGCATGGTGACCGTCTTGCCGACGCCCGCGCCACCGAACAGACCGATCTTTCCGCCGCGGCGATACGGCGCCAGCAGGTCGATGACCTTGATGCCCGTCTCGAACATCTCGATCTTCACCGACTGCTCGACGAAGGTCGGCGCCGCGCGGTGGATCGGCATCCGCTGCTTCACGGTGACCGGTCCCCGCTCGTCGACCGGTTCACCGACGACGTTCAGGATACGACCCAGCACCTCGCGACCGACCGGCATCATGATGGGCGATCCGGTGTTCTCGACCGGCATCCCGCGCACCAGACCGTCGGTGGTGTCCATGGCGACGCAGCGAACGCCGTGCTCGCCCAGGTGCTGCGCGACCTCGACCGTCAAGTTGCCCGGCTGGTCACTGATGGCCGGATTCGAGATCCGCAGCGCGGTGTTGATTTCAGGGAGGGAGCCGTCGAACTCGACGTCGACGACGGGGCCGATGACCTGAAGAACTCGCCCCATGCTCTGCTTGCTGCCGGTCGTTTCCATGTCGCTTTCCTTCTTCGAACCTTCGTCGAAACCTTCTAGAACCATCCCTTTGACGGGACCTTGATTAACCTTTGAGTGCCTCGGCGCCGCCCACGATCTCCATCAGCTCCTTGGTGATAGCAGCCTGGCGCGCCCGGTTGTACTGCAACGTCAGCGCGCCAATCATGTCGCGAGCATTGGTGGTGGCGCTGTCCATGGCGGTCATGCGCGCGCCAAACTCGGACGCCACCGATTCCAGCAAGGCGCGGTAGATCTGCGACTCGATGAACAGCGGAATCAGCGTCGAGATCACCTCTTCGCGGTTGGGCTCGTAAAGGAAGTCGATCGCCCCCGGCGCATCGGCGCCCGTCACCGGCGCCGGCACGGGCAGCAACTGCTCGACCACCAGGCGCTGCTGGATCGCCGACTTGAACTCGTTGAAGACCAGCTGGACGGCGTCCACCTTGCCGGCCTCGAACGCATCCGCCACCGTGCGCGCCAGCTCCTTGGCCAGCGCCGCCGCGGTGTCACCCGTGGGGGCCGTCCACTCCTGCCGAACGGTCGCCTTGCGCCGCTTGAAAAAATCGCGACCCTTGCGCCCGACCACGAACAGCGATGTCTCGGTGCCGGTCTTGCCTTCGATTTGCAGGCGGGCCACGGCGCGGAACACGTTGGCGTTGAAGCCACCGGCCAGACCGCGATCCGACGTCAGCGTCAGCAGCGCCACCCGCTCGGGCGGGCGCACTTGCATCAGCGGGTGGGCGTCGCCCCCCGCGCGCGCGACGATCTCCTCCACCGCGGCCTGCAACGCCTTGGCGTACGGCCGGGCAGCGACGATCGCGTCCTGCGCGCGCCGCAACCGCGCCGCCGACACCAGTTTCATGGCGCGGGTGATCTTCTGCGTCGACTTCACCGACGCGATCCGGTTGCGTATGACCTTCAGGGACGGCACTAGCCCGCCTTCACGTCAGGCGCGAATTCCTTGCCGAACTCGCCGAGCACGGCCTTCATGCTGGTCACCAGGCCGTCCCACTGCTTGCCGTCGGTGCCCTTGGTCTTGAGATCGGTCCACAGCTGCGGGTGCCGCGTGTCGACGAAGCCGAACAGCTCGCGTTCGTACCGCAGCAACGCCTCGACAGGAATCGTGTCGACGAAGCCGTTGGTCACGGCGAACAAGATCAGCACCTGCCGCTCGACGGTCTGGGGCTGGTACTGCCCCTGCTTCAACAGCTCGACCATGCGGGCGCCGCGGGCCAGCTGCTGCTGGGTGGCCTTGTCCAGGTCGGAACCGAACTGCGCGAAGGCCGCCAGCTCGCGGTACTGCGCCAGCTCCAACCGCAGCTTGCCGGCCACCTTCTTCATGGCGGCAATCTGCGCGGCGCCACCGACGCGGCTGACCGAGATGCCGGCGTTCACGGCCGGACGCTGACCCGAGTAGAACAGGTCGCTCTCGAGGAAGATCTGGCCGTCGGTGATCGAGATGACGTTGGTCGGGATGTACGCCGACACGTCGCCGGCCTGGGTTTCGATGATGGGCAGCGCGGTCAAGGATCCAGCGCCTTCCTTGTCGGAGACCTTGGCGGCGCGCTCCAGCAAGCGCGAGTGGAGATAGAACACGTCGCCCGGGAAGGCCTCGCGGCCCGGCGGGCGGCGCAACAACAGCGAAAGCTGACGGTAGGCGACAGCCTGCTTGGAGAGATCGTCATAGACGATCAGGGCGTGACGACCGCTGTCCCGGTAGTACTCGGCCATGGTGACGCCGGTGTAAGGCGCCAGGAACTGCAGCGGCGCCGGCTCGGACGCGGTGGCGACCACGACGGTGGTGTAGGCCAGGGCGCCCTGCTCGCGCAGCTTCTCGACCACCGCGGCCACGGTGGACTGCTTCTGGCCGATGGCCACGTAGAAGCAGAACATGTTCTGCCCCTTCTGATTGATGATGGCGTCGACGGCGACGGCGGTCTTGCCGGTCTGGCGGTCGCCGATGATCAGCTCGCGCTGACCGCGGCCGATCGGAATCATCGAGTCGATGGCCTTGATGCCGGTCTGCATCGGCTCGTGCACCGTCTTGCGGGCGATGATGCCGGGCGCCTTGACCTCGATCTTGCGGCGCTCGGTGGTGGCCAGCGGGCCCTTGCCGTCGACCGGCATGCCCAGCGCGTTCACCACCCGACCCACCAGGCCGTCGCCCACGGGAACCTCCGCGATGCGCCCGGTTCGCTTGACCACGTCGCCTTCGCGCACCGCCTCGAAGTTACCCAGCAGCGCGACGCCGACGTTGTCCTCTTCCAGGTTCAGCACCAGACCGACGACGCCCTTGCCGAAGTCCAGCAACTCGCCGGCCATCGCCTTTTCCAGGCCATAGACGCGCGCGATGCCGTCGCCTGCTTCCAGAACGGTTCCGGTTTCCGTGACCGAGACCTTCTGGTCGAAGCCCTCGATTTCACGGCGAATGATTTGGCTGATTTCTTCTGCGCGAATTTCCATGACTTGTTTTCCTGCTGCCTTTGGTTCGGCTGCCTTGGTCTGGCTGATGGTCGTTGTCGAAAAAATTCCTAATTGAGGAGCCGGTGCCGCATCTCATCCAGCTGGGTCCGCACGCTGCCGTCGAGGACCAGGTCCCCCACCCGCGCCACCACCCCGCCGATCAGCGTGGGATCGACGGCGGTCTGGATCAGAACCTTGCGACCGGTGCGGGCTTCCAGCGCCTTGCGGACGCGATCCAGATCGCCGGGGGAAAGCGGCGCGGCGGCCGTGACGGTCGCGCGCACTTGCCCGGCGCGCTGGTCGGCCAGATCGCTGTACACGCGAGACGCCGCGCGCAGGATACCGATGCGTCCACGCTCCAGCAGCAAGCGCGCGAACCGCTGCACCGACGGTGACGGCGCTATGCGGGGCAGCAGGGCGTTCAGGATGGCCTGCTTCTCCGTGGGCTTGATGACCGGGTTCTCCAGCACCAGCCGCAGGTCGGCCGAGTCCGTGTAGGCCCGCGCCAGATCCGCCAGCTCCTGCCCCAGCCGTTCGTAGTTGCCTTCGGCGACGCCGATCTCGAACAGCGCCTTGGCGTAACGGCGGGCAACCGAGCCTCCCAGGGCGGCCATCAGCTCGGCCCTCCGGCGACGTTCTTGGGGGCCTGGACGTTGCCGACGAAGGTGTCCAGCAGCTTCTGCTGATCGCCCGCGCCGATCGACCGTCGCAGAATGTCCTCGGCGATCTGCAGCGCCGACTCGGCCGACTCGCGGCGCAGCCGCTCGGACGCCTCGCGCACCTGCTGCTCGATCAGGAACGCGGTCTCGGTCTTGATGCGGCCGGCGCGCTCCTCGGCGGCGGCGATCAGGCGCGCCTTCTCCCCTTCGGCCTCCAGGGCCAATGTCCGGCGCATCTCGGCGATCTCGGCTTCCAGGGAGCTGAGGCGCTTCTCCTGGACAGCCAGCTTGGCCTCGGCGGCCGCCTTCAGCTCGGCGGCCGACGCCAGGTCAGCCTTCAGTTGCTCATGCCGGGCGGTCAGGGCCTTGTTCACCGCCCCGCCGCCGAACTTCACCAGGATGAACAGCAGGACGCCGAAGTTCACGAACTGGAAGATCAGCTTCTTGGTGTCGATCTCGGGGGCAGCCTCACCGTGGCCCTCGCCCGCATGACCTTCGGCGTGAGCGATCTCGGCGACCTTCTCGTCGTGACCGCCTTCGTGTTCGGCGGACTCGGCCAGCGCGCGGCCTTCCGAGGCCACGAACAGGGCCAGGGCCGCCATCAGCGCCAGGCCTGCCACGCAGGTCACCATCTTTGCGGTTGCGGTTTTCATGAGCGTGTCACGTCCCGTCCCAGGATCCGGCGCGCGGCCTCGGCCCCGATCTCGGCGGCCACGGTCTGAATCCGCGCCCGCTCCCGGGTGACAATGGCTTCCAGTCGTCCGCGCGCGGCGGCCAGCTCCTTCTGCGCGTCGGCCTGGGCCGATGCCACCAGGGCCTGTTCCTTGGCCTGCGCCTCGGCGCGGGCCTTGGTGCGTTCGGTGCTTCCCACGCGGCGCGCATCGGCCAGGGCGGCCTCGGCGCGGGCCAGGCGCACGGCGGCGTCGCTGTCCATGCGCTGGGCTTCCTTGCGGTAGCCGTCGACGCGCGATATGCGCTCGGCCTTGACCCGCAGGTACGGCTTCCAGAGCAGCTTGGTCATGATGGCGACCAGCAAGAGAAACAGCCCGAACTGGACCAGGGCCGTCCCATCCAGATCGATCAGCTGCGGGGAATGGACCTCGGCAGGGGCTGCCGAATCGGCGAGGAGAGCGAGGGGAAGATGTACGGACATGCGTTTTTAAAACCCGCGGGTCCGCTATCAAACCTGGTGCGTTCCGTCAAGGGTCAGGGCCCTCTCCGACGGGGTCGGGCCGGGGCGAATTATTCGTCGTCCTTGGCCTTGGCGACGGCCAGGGCGGGTCCGCTGGGCGACCGGGCGATCTGGGGCGCGCTGGGCTCCATCTGACAGGAACCATCGAACATCACGCCCTTCTCGATGAAAAGCGACGGTGTGATGATGTTGCCGCGCACGCGGCCCGGGGTGTGGATCTCGACCGACCGCTTGGCGTGGATGTTGCCCTGCACCGAGCCTTCGATGATGACCGCGCCTACGTTGATCTCGGCGCGCACCTCGGCGCCCTCGCCGATGATCAGAACGTCCTCGGTGAAGATCTCCCCCGACAGCTTCCCGTCCACGCGCACCGTTCCCTCGAACGAAAGTTTCCCTTCGAACTCGCTGCCACGCCCGAGCAGCGTGGTGACCTGAACACCACCCACGGTGTCGGCCGCAGAATTGGAAGCGGGAGAGATGGCCATGGACGTCTCCTTGGAAACCCGGGACGGTATCGCCCGCGCTCTGATCTTGTCAACGTAGGCGCCACACTCCATTCGAGCCGTGGCTGCCGTGACACGACGGCTTCGATTCGAGTCGGTGAGGTTCCGGTTCTGGCTAGACGTCGGTTACGGTCTGGCGGAAGCAGAAAGGAAACACCCGGTCGCCGGCGCGGACCTCCAGCCACACGAAGCGCGCATCCTTATGGAGCGGGAAGTACAGCTGCCCCGCCACGGCGCCGCCGGGCCGGAGCGTGGTCCTCCGCAGCGCGATGTTGGCCCACTCCTGTTTATCAGCCATGGCGCCGCTTCCGATCCGATGACGTTCCGCCACGGAAGCGTCCATCCGACTCGCGATCGCGTTCGTCTGAAGGCCGGTCGTGGAGCCCCCCTGTCCGGTGGCGACACCGGCCACGTCGCCCATGGCGCTGACGAACAACAGCGGCGCCAGGAACGCCCGGTTGTTGATGTCGTCCGCCTCGGCGCGGGCACGACGGGCGTCTAACTTGGCGAGCATCCGCTCGGGATTGATCACCTGCACGTACTCTCCACACCCCTGCTCCAGCCCGGCACTGCAGGTCCGGTACGCCATGTCGCGGGGATCGATGTCCAGCTTGTCGTCGCTGCCGTTGACGATCTCGACCCGCACCGCGAGGAGCCTGCCGTTCTGTGTCTCGAACGCTACGGCAACGTGAACGTCGTCCTCCTCCTGGGTCGTTACCGCGCGGCCCGAGACCCAGGTGACATGTCCGGCGTCACGCGGTTGGAGACGAGCGACGGGCGTGGCGGTGACGCAACCGGCGCCCAGCGTCGTCGCACCGGTGGCGCAGAAAAGCAACGATCCGATGAATACCAAGCGGTTGGTGGACGTCATGGGGGTCGGGAACAGCAACCGGCATGCCCGAGACGCGCGGGCCATCGAGGACCAGGTGCCCGCAGCTCTTGAGGCCCGCCCACGCGGATGCGACACTGCCGGCGCTCCCTTCATGAAAAACCAGACGACCGGCGCGCGGCGTGAGGAAGCATCGACACCCGCGATGTTCAGGGCGGTCGTGCTGGCGATCTTCGCGCTCGGGATCCTGCTGCGCATCCCGACCTTCGGCCGGCCGCTGTTGTCCGACGACGAAGCCATCTATGCGACCACCGCCGACGCCATGGCCCGCGGCGATCTGCTTTACCGGGATGTTGTCGATCACAAGCCGCCGCTGGTCTATCACGTCTACCAGGCTGGCTTCCGCTTGCTGGGTCGCTACAACGTCCATGGGGCCCACGCCTTCGTCGTGCTGTCGGTGCTGTCGACGGCCGGATTTCTGCTGAGCATGCTGCGCGGCCGGACTGGCCTGGCCGCCGCCGCGCTGTTCCTGATCTTCTCGACGACGTGGCACGACTACGACGCGCTGGCCGCCAACTGCGAGCTGTTCTTGCTGACGCCTCAGGCGGCTGCCGCCTGGCTGTTGCTGCGTGAGGTGACCAGGCCGTCGCCCGGGGCGCGCGCATTCGCGTTTCAGCTGGGGGTGGGTGCGCTGATCGGCACGTCGGCCTTGTTCAAGTACCAGGGGCTGACTTTCCTCGGGGCATCGACGGGGCTGATGATCTGGTGGGCGATTCTGGGACGCATGTCCTGGCGGCGGGTGTGCGCGATGGCCCTGTGCCAGCTGGCGGGCGCGGCGGCGCCGATCGTGCTGTATCTGATGGGGTGCGCGGTCGCGGGCAATGCCGCCGCCACGGTCTACTGGTTCAAGTTCAACTTTTCCTACGTCGGGGCGGGTCTGTCCGGGATGGCGGCAGCGACGCGCGCGTTGCACCGCACGGCCTTGATCGGCGGCGTGGCGGCGGTTCCGTACGGGCTGGGACTCGCGGCGGCGGCAGCGGCGGCGGCGGCGGTGGGCCGTGTGTTGTCCCGACGCTGGCGGCACCCACGCGGGCTGCCCACCGACGTTCCCGAGCCCTCCGTCGTGCTGGGCCTGGCGTGGCTGCTGACGTCGGCGCTGGCGGTGACGGCCGGCGGGCGCTACTTCGGGCACTACTTCCACCTGGTGCTGGCCCCCCTGTGCCTGCTGGCGGCGCCGACATTCCTGCGCTGGTGGACGCGCGGCTGGTCACGGCGGGGCCCCCTGCTGGTGTTTTGCGCGCTGCCCGCGCTGGCGTTCTTCTTCCTGGCCACGTTCGGACGCTCCCTGGCGGCGTCGATCGACGAGGGCGAGCCGCCCTACCACGACGTGGCCGCACGGATCGCCGCGCTGACCTCGCCCGATGAGCGCGTGTTCGTGTGGGGCAACTCTCCGCAGCTTTACATTCTGGCGCGGCGCCCGATGGGGACGCGGTTCTCGTTCTGCAACTACATGACCGGCGAAAGCCCGGGCACGCCCACCGAGAGCGGACGTTGGAACGCCGACGCCAATCAGCTACCGGCCGCGTGGGACCTGTTGTTTTCGGATCTGGAAACGCGCCGGCCCACGCTGCTGGTGGATGCGGCTGCCGCGGGGTGGGACGGCTACGATAAATTTCCGATCGCGCGCTATCCGCGGCTGCGCGCCTACGTCGACAGCCACTACATCCCGGCCGAGGTGCGCGCGGGCGTCGTCTTGTATCGGCGACTCCTGACCAGGTAGACCACGGTGGCCAGCAGCGCCACCGGTATCACGTGGCTCAGGTGATACGTCAGCGCGTAAGACACCGCCACCTCGCGCGGGGTCCCACACAGCACCAGCGCCATCGTGGCGCCCGCCTCGAAGGTGCCGAAATTTCCGGGCAAGGTCGGGATGACGATCGCAGCGTTGATGCCCACCAGGGTCAGCAGCGCCGTGCGAAACGCGATGGGCAGGTGGAACGCAGCCTGAAACAGCACCAGCATCAACAGTTCGCTGCCCCAACCGACCAGCGATAGTCCGGCCATCACCGCGATCCGGCGCGGCGTGGACGCTTGCAGTCCGGCTGCCAGCGCCGTCTGCACGCGCGGCCACCCCGCCAGACGCGGGACCAGCCAACGACCACCGGCAATCAGCGCCAGGTAGCCGGCCGCAATCAATCCCGACACCACCAGGGCCAGCGCGCCCAGGTGGGTCACCAGCGCGGCGACGAACAGCAACAGCGCCAGCGCGAGCACCTCGGCCCCGCGCTCGGCCCACACGCACGCGTAGTCGACGGCCAGTTGATCGTGGCTGCCGCGCAACCGCGCCGCGCGCACCAGATCGCCGCTGCCAAAGCCGATTGCGGCGTTGGCCAGCAGCCCTTCCAGGGTCGCGGCCAGCACTTGCCGGAACGGGGGCGGCTCGCTCAGCGCCACCCGCCAGCGTGCCGCCTTCAGCGGCAAGAACACGATCAGGTTCAGCAGAATCGATGCCGCGATTGCCCAGGGCGCGTCGGCCGACAGGCGGATCGTCCACGGTCTTTCGCGCCACAGGACCAGGGCCAGCAGCAGCAGCGGAAGCCAGCGCACCGCCGACTTCCATCGCCCGCCCGAACGCCCGCTACCCAAACGCGCCTCGGCGGCGGCTCACGCGCGATCCAGCGTCAGGAAGGTAAAGCCGTCGGCGCGCAGACGTTGCAAGATCCCGGGCAGGGCCGCCAGCATCGGCTCGATGTTGGGATGCTCTTCGTCGCCGCGCCCGTCGTGCAACAGCAAGACCATGCGCGAGCACGCGAAGCGCGTCGCCCGCTTTACCAGCACCTGCGGGTCCGGCTTGTCGGTGTCCCAGATGCCACGGCTCCACGCCCAGGTCTGGAAGCCCAGCTTGCGCGCCGCGCGCAGCGACGCTCCGCTTTTCAGCCCATGGGGCGGACGGTAGAGACGCGCTGGCGGAACACCCAGCGCGGCAAGTTCTTGAACGGCGGTGGACACCTCGCGCTCGACGGACGCCTGGTCATCGCGATGAACCTTCCGGTGCGTGACCCCATGAACGGCGATGGTGTGGCCCTGCGCGGCCACTTTCCGCAGCACCTCGGGGTGGCGGCGCGCATTGGCCGCCAGCACGAAGAACGTCGCTTTGATCTGGTGGCGTTCCAGGATGTCGACGACCCGCGCGGTGTGCGCGCTGGGCCCATCGTCGAAGGTGATCGCGCAGGCGCGCTCGGGGCGATCGGGCAACCGCCAGGACACGCGACCGAACAGATCGAACGCCGGCAGTTCACGAAAGGCGGCAGTCGCTCCGATCGCGGCCGCGGCAGCCAGGCACGCCAGCTTGGCGATGGTCGGGATTGGCAGCGCCAGCGTCAGACCGATTCCCGCCAGCACCGCCAGGACCACCAGCCCGCGGTTCACCCACGCCCGGGCCTTGGCCCCCATGGGCTAGGCCGCGACCTTGGGGTGCCAGCCCTCGGCGCGTGCGGGCGCCCCGGCGACGCGCCGGAACACATCGAAGATTCGGTCGCCGACGCGGCTCCAGTCCAAACCCTCCGCGATCTCGCGTCCCCGCGCGATGCGGTCGCCTTGCTCGGCACCCAGCGTTCTGACGATGGCGTCGGCAAAGGCCATGGCGGTGTTGTCCTCCGCAACGATCACGTTCGACCAGTGATCGCCGGCCCGATCGGTGCCCAGCGCCGGCAACGCCACCACGGGCAGCCCCGCCGCGAACGCCTCCAGCACCATGATCGAAAATCCCACGGCGCGCGCCGGCAACAGGAACACCGACGACGACGCCAGCAGCTCGGCGCGTTGATCGTAGATCGCCCCCAGAAACTCGACGCGCGACCTGAGCTCCGGGGGCACTTGCGCCTCGAGCGCCGCGCGCATCGGACCGTCGCCCGCCAGCAGCAAGCGCACGTCCGGCAACAGCGCCGCGATCCGCACAAAGGATTCCAGCGCCACGTCTGGACCGTTGCGTTCTTCCAACCGCCCCAGGTAAACCAGGTTGCGCATGCCGGGGCGCATGTAACGGGTGCTGGGCACCGCGCGCCACGAAGCGACGTCGATGCCATTGGGGATGATGGTCGATTCGAAGCTGGCGTAGCGTTCCATCGACTGCGCCGTCGCCTGGGAGACCGCGATCACCGCCGCCGCCCGCCGGAACACCCACCGGTAGTACGCGGCCACGCGGCGCCGCCAGCGCGCATCCGGAAAGCACGAGTGAAGGGTCAACACCTTGGGCCCGCGAAACATCAGCAGCCCCAGAAATGCTAGGCCGAAATCGCACGGGCCGTGAATGTTCAGGACGTCGAACTGGCCCTCGCGCAGCGCTCGATGGAAGTTGTAGGCCACGCTGGGACCAAAGGTGGTCTGGACGAAGGTTCCCCCGCTGCGCAGCGTGCGGGCGCGGCCCACCCGCACCACGCCGCGCTCGGCGTCCGCGGGACCGGGCCTGGTCGGGGACGTGGACGTGGGGTCCCCCGTCAAGATCGTCACCTCGACGCCCTGTCGATCGAGGAGGTTGCGCAGATGCCGCACATGCTCCTGAATTCCTCCCAGGCTGGGGAAATAGCTTTCGGCGACGATGCCGACACGAAACGGGCGCATGAAGCCTTACGGGCCTATCCCAGGGAAGCGCACCCGGTCAAGCCCGGAATTCATCAAAGTGCCCTTTACGCACGCAGATTTCGCGCATATTTCGCGCGGCGTGATCACCGTCGCGGGTCCCGGCAGGGCCACCCGCGGTTGCATGGACAACAGCCCCTATGGTCACTGTCCTCCGCGCGCTCCTGGCTTCGTCAATCGAGGACCAGGTGGCGCTTGCGGCAGGCCGCCACGTCGATGCGCCCGTCGGGCAAGAGCGGCCGGCTGAGCTTCGCGGCGCACGGGCGCTCTGATCTTCCGCAGCGGCCACCGTCCGAGGATATTTCCGCGCCCTCACCATCGCGGTGACGCCGGTGCCCCGCACGCCGGGGCCGTTCGCCAGTGTGCGGAGTCGAGCAGAGAATCGTCCGTTTCTTAACAGCCAGCGGCGAACGCGCGCCTCCTCGCGCGCCCAGGCGTGCGGTGCCGCACGAAGGTGGCGTGGCATGCGTGCTGCACGGGGGCTCGGGAAATGAAGACGAAGAAGACGCACGTGAAAGCGCTCTGGCTGGTCGCCGGGATCCTGCTCACAACGAACGTCGCGCGGGCCAACACCCGCATCTGCGTCAGCGTCCAGCAGCGGTCCTGGTACAAGACCCCAGCCCCCGCAACGGGCGTGACGCCGGCTCCGGGGCCTGAGGGACCAGCGGCGCCCGACAGCAAGCCGGCCGCAAGAGCCGAGCGGGTCGAAGATCCGACGCCCACCCCCGACGGGCAAGCGAACGGCGCCGCGCCCCCGAAGCCCCGCGGCAACAAGCACGAGATCGATCCGCACCGCTACCTCGAGCGCAGGCTCGAGTACGAGATCTCGCACGAGACGGGATTCTCCGCCGTCAAGGAGCGGTGCGAGCAACAACTGTCCGTCGAGCTGTACCCCCTTGACCAGGGATGGACCGTGTTCGCGCGTTATTCCGGAACGGAACGCGAGGAGAAGGTCGACCGCGCCGATCTGGACGAGTTCGCCGAGCTCGCGCAGCGAATCGCATTCGCGCTGCTGCGCAACCGGCCGATCACCCACACCATCACGCGCGAGAATGTGTTGCGCTCGGACAGCGAGGTCAACCTGCGCACCATCGACGGCACGGGCCACTTGTTGTTCGGGATGGGCACCCAAGCGCGCCTCGCGCGGCTCCCCACCGCTCAAGCAGCGGACAGACCCGCGGCCGTGGAGACGCGCGTGCTGACCCCCGTCAGCGTGCAACTCGGCTATCGCCGCAAACTGCGCGCCTGGGGCCTCGACGCCTTCGGGCGCCTGAACCTGGGCACCGAGAACACAGGCATCCACCGCAACGATCTCGGCGGCCACGTCGACTACCAGTGGAGCCTGCTGGCCGGCCTGCACTTCCTGCACTACGCGGACGCGCCGGGCATCAACTCATTCTACTTCGGCGGCGGCGCCGCGTTCGAACTCGCGTTCTTCGGCGCGATTCGGCCCGTGGGCAACCGAATCGGCGCCGAGCGCGACACGTTGATGGGCGGCGGTCTCAACCTCGACGTGCTGGCGGGCTACGAATTCTTGCGCGCCAGCTCGGTGCACTTTTTCGGACAGATCGAGCTCAATGCACCGACCTACCTCATCAACACCGAGAACACGTCGGGCGCGATCAACACGTACATCCCCGGAGCGCTGGCCGAGATTGGCGTCGTGTTCTGACATGATCGGGCACCGATACGTCCTGGTCGCGGCTCTGGCGTCGCTGTTCGCGGCCCTGCCGGTCGGGGCACAACAGCTGACCTGCGTGGACGTCGCCGCCCCGGCGGCCGACGCCGACGCGCTAGCGAAGCTGGTCCGCGCGGAGCTCGACCGACATCCAACCCACCGCACGACGCTGACCAAGGACTGCCAGTCGGAGCTCACCGTGGAGCTGATCGAGGTCGGCGGCAGCGGCGGCAGCAACAACAGGGAGCGGTGGGTGACGGGACGGATCAACGCCCAGGTTCCCCACCGAGAGAAGGTCGGAACCGATGGTCTGGCGCCAGCGGTCGAGCGACTGCTGACCGTGGTCCTGCACAACGACCCGCTGGTGCTGCGCGGCCCCGAGGCGAACTCCTGGATCGCGCAGCAGAAGCACGAACTCGAGCGCAACAGCGTCACCCACCTCGGCGCCGAGGTGTACCAGCTCGGGACGACGCTGGGCGCGGGCCCCGAGACCTTGCCCGGCATCTCGTTCGTCTTGCGGCGCGATGTGAGCGCGCTGTCGATCGGGGCGCGGCTGGGAGGAGCGCTTTCCCCCAGCCATCACCCAGACCAGCTGCGCCTGCGCGCGCAGGTGGACGCGCAGGTCGAGCTGACGCTCTACGCCGCCCCTGAGGCCAACGTGTCGTGGTTCGGCGGCGCCCTGCTGGGCCTGGTCTATCAACGGTTCGAAGGGCCGGCGCCGTTCGACGGGGCCGACGCGACGGGCAGCGCCGTCAGCGCCGGATTGTCCCTGGCGGTGCGCGGCGGGATCGAGGCGATGCGCACCTCCAACGTCCGCGTGCTGGCGTTCCTCCAGCTGCAGGCGCCCGCGTTCGTCAGCCGCGATCCGGACCACGGCGTCGTGGATCGCTGGGTCCCCAACGCCGCCCTTGGCGCGGGCGTGCTGTTTTGACTGTCAGCCGTCGGACAGACGCCGTCCGTTCGCAGCCAGAAAGGATGGCTTCGCGAGTCCCATGCGGGCCAGGCGACATTGCACCGCCGCCTCCAGAACACCCAGGCCATAGCGAACGCTGCGACTGAAGCTGATGGACGACGCCTCTTCGAAATACAGCGTCGGACACGTGACCTCCGCGATCTTGAACCCGAAATACACGGCCTGAACCAACATCTGGTTGTCGAAGACGAAGTCATCACCGTTCTCGTTCAGCGGCAAGGTCTCCAGCAGCTTGCGCGAGAACGCTCGGTAGCCGGTGTGATACTCGGAGAGCTTCTGATCGATGAGCAGGTTCTCGATACCGGTCAACACCCGGTTCGCCACGTACTTGTAGGCCGGCATTCCGCCTTGCCGCGCCCGTCCGCCGAGGATCCGCGACCCCAGCGCCAGGTCATAGAGGCCGCTCGCCACACAATGGGCCAACGCGGGAATCAGCTTGGGCGTGTACTGGTAGTCCGGGTGGACCATGACCACGATATCCGCGCCCTGTCGCAGCGCCTCCGCGTAGCACGTCTTCTGATTGCCCCCGTAGCCCCGATTCTTGGGGTGGACGATGGTGCGCAAGCCAATTCGACGGGCCACCGCGGCAGTCTCGTCCGACGAACCGTCATCGACCAGGATCACCTCGTCGACCATGGACGGAATCTCTGCCACCGTGCGTTCCAAAGTCTGCGCCGCGTTGTACGCGGGCATGACCACTACCAATTTCTGACCTTCAATCATTTCGCGAGAATTCGTAATTATCAGATGGTTGAAAAAAGTACCATTCATTACAAGAATTCGCAGGAAATCGTTGACATGAACACTCAGGAGAGTAGCGTCGCCTATGAGTTCGGTCCGGTTCGCCTTCGCGCGGGCGCGTTTCCCCGGTCGCAGGGACTTGCCACCCGCCCTGTCAACGAGGTGAGTTGCCATGAACACCTGGGCCAAGGCAGTCGTCACCGCCGCTGCTCTCCTGACGGGATGCACCGGCACGATCTCGGATCCCGGCGGGAACGCGCATCCCTCTGGCACCGCCTCAGGCGGGGTCCCGGGCGGTCCTCCCGGCTCGGGTGGCGTCTCCGGCAGCGGAGCCGCGCCCGCCACCCCCAGCGCCTGCTCGCCCGGCATCCCCGGGACGACGCGGATGCCGCTGCTCACGAATTCGCAATACGACAACACCGTTCAAGAACTCTTCGGGCTGGGACTGACCGCGGAGACCCTGCCCTCGTCGATGTTGGCGCCGGACGACACCGGTGGCAGCGTCGATCAACGGACCTGGACCGGGTTTCTCGGCGCCGCCGACATGCTGGTCGGCAAGGTGATGGGTGATGCCGCGGCGAAGGCCCGGGTTCTCACCTGCACGCCCAGCGGCGACGGCAGCGCCTGCGCGATGCAGTTCATCACCAACTTCGGCGCCAAGGCTTTCCGCCGGCCGCTGTCCGCCGACGAGACCAAGCGTTTCATGGCGCTGTTCACCAACGGAAAGCAGATCACCGCGACGGGTGACTTCAACGAGGTGGCGGCGGTCATCTTGAAGGCCTTCCTCGTGTCGCCGAATTTCCTGACGCGCGCCGAACTCTCCGAGACCCCCGAGGGCTCCGCCTTCGCCCTGAGTGGCTACGAGGTCGCGTCGCGACTCTCTTACACGCTGTGGGGGAGCATGCCCGATTCGGCTCTGTTCGCGGCCGCCGCCGCCGGGAAGCTGACCACGCCCGGGGGAATTCTCGAGCAGGCGCAGAGGATGCTCGGCGACAAGAAGGCGCGCACCAAGGTGGCGTCCTTCCACGACCAGTACGCACACATCACAGCGCCGTCGCGGTGGACGACCTATGACCGCGACAAGAAGGTCTTCCCGTCGTTCGTGCCGGCCATGATTCCCGCGCTGCAGGCGGAGACCCAGCGCTTCTTCGACTACATCACCTTCGAAAAAAAGGGCGGACTGCGGGATCTGTTGCTGTCCCCGGTGGCCTTTGTCAATGCGACCACCGCGCCCCTTTATGGACTGGACGCTTCGAAGTACGGCGCCGACCTGGCGCAGGTCAATCTGGACGCGGCGACCCGGCCAGGCATCTTCACCCGCGCCGGCTTCCTGGCGGCGTACTCGGAGTTCGACCGGTCCGCGCCCATCTTGCGCGGCGCCTTCATCCAGAAGGAAGTTCTTTGCGCGCAGATTGGCGCTCCCCCCGCGGATGCCCTGAGCATGGCCGCGCCGGCGACCGGCACGACCAACCGCGAGCGCGACGATGCGAAGACCTCTCCGGCGGCCTGCGCCGGTTGCCACCACAACTTCATCAATCCCACCGGATTCGCCTTCGAGGGATTCGACGGGATTGGAAAAGTACAGACGATGGAAGGCAGCGCGACCATCGACACCTCGGCGCAGGTGGGCATCGGGGCAACCAAGGTGGATGTGAAGGGCGCGGCCGACCTGCTCGGGAAGATCGCCGATTCCAAGGAGGCCAAGGCCTGTTACGCGAAGAAGTGGGTGGAGTTTGCGTATGACCGCTCGCTCACCAGCCAGGACCTGTGCACGGTCGACACCTTGGTCGGCAAGCTTGCCCAGAACGACTACCGCCTGGTCGATCTCATCACCGACCTGACGCAGACACAGTCTTTCCGCTATCGAGCCCAAGAAACGGAGTTGACGCCGTGAAACGAAGAATCTTTCTGCGAGGCGTGGCCGGTGCAGCCCTTGCGGCGCCCTTCTTGAGCTCGCTGGACCGCGGGAAGGCCCGCGCCGCGGATGGCGGCTCTCCGAAGCGACTGGTGATTTTCTACACCCAGAACGGGTGCATCGTGAATCGCTGGTTCCCCAAGAACGAAAATGGCGTCGTCGACGCCGCGGCGCTGGCCGGAACGACATTGGAACCGCTGACGAAGTGGGCGTCGAAGCTGCTGGTGCCGCGGGGGCTGGCGATGTTCCCCAAGGGCACGATCAACGGATACTTCGATCCGCACGATCAAGGCATGGGGTCCAAGCTGACGGCGGCGCCGATTGATCCCGCGAATTCCCACTGGTCGACCGGCAAGTCCCTGGATCATGTCCTGGCGGGGATGATCAATCCCGGGACCAAGACGCCGCTGGTGCTGTCGGTCGGCAACGTCTTCTCCAACGTCAAAGGGATCCTGTCCTACAAGGACGCGCTGACGCCGTTCCCGCCCGAGACCAAGGTCAAGAACGTCTACAGCACCTTGACGGGTCTGTTCGCCGGAGGCGGTACCACGTCGGCCGCGGACTACAAGGTCACGCAGGGCAACAGCATCATCGACCTGGTGAAGGGGGACCTGGATAGCTTCAAACGCCTCAACATGAGCAATAGCGACAAGAAGAAGATCGACGACTGGTTGTCATTGCTTCGACAGACCGAACAGAATGTCGTCGTCTCGGCCTCGTGCAACATGGCGAACGCGACTGCCCTGGGCATCACGGACGCGTCCATCAAGTCGGCCGCCGGGACGGGCGTGGCCACGGCGTTCACGCTGGGCGGCGACATGATGATCAACCTGATGGCGCTCACCATGATGTGCGACGCCAACCGGGTCTTGCTGCTCCAGTGGCCGGGCTTCGTGACCTTCAACTGGGACGGCATTGCCCATAGTTACGACCATCATGGGTTGTCCCACCGGGTGGGCTCCGCCGCGGTCAGCGGGCCGTGCGTCGACGGGGTCATTGGCATGATCACCGAGATCGACAACTGGTACGCGGGCCGATACGCGAAGCTGGTGGGCCTGATCGACAGCATCAAAGAGGGTGACCGCACCATGCTCGACAATTCGGCGGTGATGTGGCTGCCGGAGCTGGGCGATGGGAACGCGCACAACAACACCAATCTGCCCATCGTCATCGCCGGCAGCGCGGGCGGCTACCTGAAGCAGGGCGTCTCGGTCAACCTGGAAACCAAGGCCATCGGCACCGGCGACAGCCTGGGCACGTGCCAGGCCCCTGGGGATCAAGCCGGCTTCAATCGGCAAGCGTCGGGAGGAAACGTTCCGCTCAACAAGCTTTACGTGACGTTGATGAACGCGATGGGCGCCAAGGATGCCGCCGGGCAACCCATCACCTCGTTTGGGCTGATGGACACCAGCGACGTCGCCAAGGGCATCACCAACCCAGGCGAACTGACCGCCCTCAAAGCATAGGCCCACGAAAACCGGCGCCCCTCGTCGTCCGCAGACCGAAACCCTGCAGCGGAGTCATGGCGCACCTGCTACCCTGTTCAGGTGTCGCAGGACGCGCGCGCGATCATTCATGTCGACATGGACGCGTTCTATGCGTCCGTCGAGCAGCGCGATCAGCCGACGCTGGCCGGCAAGCCGGTCATCGTGGGTGGGCATGCGCAGCGCGGGGTGGTGCTGGCCGCCTCTTATGAGGTCCGGCCCTTCGGTGTGCGCAGCGCGATGTCGATGGTCGAGGCCCTGCGTCGCGCGCCCCACGCCATCGTCGTGCCGCCACGTTTCTCGGCCTATGCCGCCGCCAGCGAAGAAGTCTTCGCGATCTTCCGGCGCTTCACCCCGCTGGTCGAGCCGCTGTCTCTCGACGAGGCCTTTCTGGACGTCACCGCGTCGCGCGCGTTGTTCGGCGACGCCGCCACCATCGCGACCCACATCCGCGCCGAGATCGCGCGCAGCGTGCGTCTGCCCGCGTCCGCCGGCATCGCGGCGGTGAAGTTCGTTGCCAAGATTGCGTCCGACGTCGCCAAGCCGAACGGTCAGCGCGCGGTCCCGTCAGCGGAGACGTGCGCTTTCCTGGCGCCGCTGCCCATCTCGCGGCTGTGGGGGGTCGGCGCCAAGACCGAGGCCAGCCTGAAACGGCTGGGCCTGCACACCATCGCGGACGTGGCCGCCGCGGATCCCGACTGGCTCGAGCGACGATCCCCCGGTGGCCGCCACTTGTGGGAATTGAGCAACGGCATCGACCCGCGCGACGTGATCCCCGATCGCGCCGCCAAGAGCATCGGCGCCGAGGATACCTTCGACCAGGACCTCGACCGCGGCGATCTGGCGCCGCACCTGCACGCCCAGGCCAGCCGGGTGGCGCGGCGCCTGCGACAGGCCGAGGTGAAGGCCCGCGTCGTCCAGCTGAAGCTGAAGCTGTCGGACTTCACGCTGATCACCCGCCGCTCGACGCTGCCGGAACCGACCGATGACGGTCAGGTCATTTTTCACGCGGCGCAGGCGCTGCTGGAACGCGTGCCGAGCTTCGGACGGACGCGCCTGACGGGCGTCTCCGCGGCCGAGCTCATCGCGCAAGGCCCGCAGCTGGGCCTGTTCACGCCGCCCGTCTCACGGAGCGCGCGGCTGAACGCCGCGCTGGATCGGATCAACGCCCGCTACGGCGGCGACACGGTGGCCACGGCGGATGTGACCCTCCTCGACGAGCGCGACGACGGCCCCCGCGGACGCGGCTGACCGGCATCGCGCTCCTCAAGAAATCCCGCAAACGGCCGCAATGACTGTGGTCCGGGTCTGGACGGGAGGGCGCGTTCTTGAGACCATCATGGCCGGAATCACAGGTGCGTTACCTTACACTGAGGAGGTCGGAAGATATGAAGCGAGAGATCAAAGGCGCGGCGTCGTTGGCAATGGGATTCCTTTGCATGGCCGTGGTGGGTTGCGGAGGAGGAAGCAGCAACAGCGGTCCGCCCGCCAAGAAGGGCACCGTCAACCCGACCAGTGCCATGACGGTGGTCATGCAGACGCTGTCGATGAAGTCAGCGGTGGAGACCATGGACGGCGCCACGCTGTCGGCCAACGTCGAGTCCGTCGGCCTGACGGGCGCGACCTTGCTGGTTTCGCCGGCGACCGCGGCGCTGACCGAGGCGCCGCCGATCCCCTTCCACCCTGCGGCGGCTGTCATCGCGGGGCCCAGTGGTGGAACGGTCGACTGCAACGCCGCGGGCTGCACGTACGCGAAATACACCACCGGTACGGGCACGGCGACCGTCGTGTTCGACGGCAAGGTCGTATCGACCACGGCCGCTGGCAAGACGACGGTCACCTCTGATCTGGTGATCAGCGAGGACCTGTCGGGCATGGGGAAGGTCGACTACGACATCACCGGCAGCCTGAATTTCACGGCGACGACCATCGACGGCGACCTGAAGTCGGTGGGCCACTTTGCACAGGCGGCCCAGGGATTGAACCTGACCTACGACTACTACAACGAGATCAAGTACACCCTCTTGACGGTGGCGGCGGGCGCGGCCAAGCCGACCGCGGGGAGCATCTACGCCAAGTGGGGCGTCACGGTGGCGGGGATTCCGGGAGCCAGCCAGGCCTACGAAGGCACGCTGACGTACTGAGCGAGTCCGCAACGTCGAACGAAGAACGTCGGTCACGCGGCCGACGTTTTTTTTGGCCCACGCTCAGCGGCCGTCGCCGCGCTGACAACCGTAGCCACCGACCAGCAGCAGCGCGTGGCGGCAGGTGATCGCGACGTCCGCACCTCCCACCCGAAAGACGAACGTCTGCCGCACCGGCGAGCGTTCGAAGCGAACCAGGCGCGCGGTGCACGACGCCGCATTGCCCGCGCAGGCCAGCCCGCGCGCTGCCGTCTCCACTTCGTGGTTGTCCTCGTAGAAGCTGTGGAGCGCGAGCGCCGCAAGCCCCACGAAGACGGCCAAGATCAGATAACGAAGCACTGTCGAAGAATATCGCCGGGAATTGGGAGCGGCGCTATCGGCTGGTCGAGCCGCCGGGCCCGAGGCCCCGCCGCCAGGCCGACGGTTCGACCGCCGAAGTGTCCAGATCGCTGGCGCCGCTGGGCTTGGCGGCGCGCGCCTCCAGCGCCGCGCCGATCGCCGCGAGGTCAGCCGACTCCGCGTCCAGTGCGGGCGGGGTCAGGTCGGCCTTGTGGCGCTCGATGAAGCCAGTGTCGTAGTCGCCGGACAGAAAAGCCGCGTTACGCATCACCCGCCGGTGAAAGGCCAGGTTGGTCTTGATGCCTCCGACGTGATACTCGGAAAGCGCGCGCCGCATGCGGTCGATCGCCTCGGCGCGGGTGGCGCCGAACGCGCACAGCTTGGAGATCATCGGGTCGTAGTACACCGAGATCACGCTGCCCAGGGTCACGCCTGAGTCGTCGCGAATCCCGGGTCCGGCGGGCACGCGCAGCGCGGTGATGGTGCCCGGCGACGGCAAGAACTTCACCGCGTCCTCGGCGTACACGCGGCATTCGATGGCGGCCCCCCGCCGCGGAATCTGGTCCTGGGTCAGCGGCAACGGCGCGCCCTCGGCGACGGCGATCTGCCAGCGCACCAGATCGACGCCCGTCACCAGCTCGGTCACCGGATGCTCGACCTGCAGCCGGGTGTTCATTTCCAGGAAATAGAAAGTTCGCGCCACGCTGTCGAACAGCATCTCGATGGTGCCGGCGCCGACGTAGCCCACCGAGCGCGCGGCCTGCACCGCCACCGCGCCCATCTTGGCGCGCAGCTCGTCGTCAATCACCGGAGACGGCGCCTCCTCGATGACCTTCTGATTGCGCCGCTGGATCGAGCAATCGCGTTCGTTCAGGTGCACGACATTGCCGTGGGTGTCAGCGAACACCTGGATCTCGATGTGCCGGGGCCGGATGATGGCCTTTTCCAGGTACACGGCGTCGTCCGCGAACGCCGCCTTGGCCTCGCGTCGCGCGGCGGCCAGGTTGGCCTCCAGCTTGTCTTCGCCTTCGACCAGGCGCATGCCCCGCCCTCCCCCGCCCGAGACCGCCTTCAGCAACACCGGATAGCCGATGCGCGCAGCGGCGAGCTTCGCGGCCGTCGCGCTGGCGAAGCCACGCCCGTCGTCCCCGTTGTCGCCGGGAACCACCGGTACGCCGGCGGCTTGCATCAACGCGCGCGCCGAGGTCTTGCCTCCCATGGCCCGAATGGCCGACGCCGGCGGCCCGATGAAGATCGCGCCCGCCTGGGCCACCGCCTCGGCAAAGTCCGCGTTCTCCGAGAGAAACCCGTAGCCCGGATGAACGGCGTCGGCGCCGGTCGCGCGCACGGCGCCGAGCAGCTTCTCCGCGACCAGATAGCTTTCGCGCGCGGGCGGAGGGCCCAGCCCCACCGCTTCGTCGGCCATGCGGACGTGAACGGCGTCGCGATCGGCGTCGGAGTAGACCGCGACGGTCGCGATGCCCAGCTCGCGGCAGGCGCGAATCACCCGACAGGCGATCTCGCCCCGGTTGGCGATCAGGAGCTTTCGGATACGAGGAGGAGCCACGCGGGGATTTCAACACGCTCCGCCCGCCAAGGCGAAACTGGAAGTTGCCCACCGAGGAAATTTCCAGCGGGCGCTGCCCACACGGGCCCACCCGAACTTGCGGGAACGTCGACGGAGCCGCCGGGACGTATTACCCTCAAGTGGCCATGGAGAGCGCGCCCACCGGCAAAGTCACCTACGTCAGCCTCTCGGCCGATGACCCCATCGTGAACGCGGCCTTCGATGACGCGTTTCATGCGGTGCGCAGCCGGCAGGGCCGCACCTGGCCGCTGTCGATCGGGGGGGGCCATCGCCAGGCGGCGGCCACCATCGACAGCCTGGATCCCACCGACACCCGCGTGGTGGTGGCCCGCGTGGCCAGCGGCACGGCCCAGGACGTCGCTGACGCTGTCGCCGCGGCACGCGCGGCCTTCCCTTCCTGGAGCCGCGTGCCGTGGACCGAACGCGCGGCGCTGCTGGAGAAGGCCGCCGAGCTCATCCGCGCGCGCCGTTACGAGCTGGCGGCGTGGATGATCCTGGAGATGGGCAAGAACCGCATCGAAGCCCTGGGCGAGATCGAGGAGACCGCCGACCTGATCAGCTACTACAACGCCGAGATGCGGGCCAACAACGGGTACGTCCGCAAGATGGGCAAGCTGGTGCCCACCGATGACAACACCAGCGTGCTGCGCCCGCACGGGGTGTGGGCGGTCATCGCGCCCTGGAATTTTCCGTACGCGCTGATGGGCGCGCCGGTCGCGGCCGCGCTGCTGACCGGGAACACGGTGGTCATGAAGCCATCGTCGGAGACGCCGCTGTCGGGAGTGTTGCTGGCCGAGATCTTCATCGAGGCAGGCCTGCCCCCGGGCACCGTCAATTGCGTGGCTGGCAGCGGACGCGTGGTGGGCGACGGTCTGGCGCGCCACCCCCACGTGGACGGCCTCACCTTCACGGGTTCGTTCGACGTTGGCTTCAAACAGATCTTCAAAGAGTTCTCGACCGATTTTCCCAAGCCCTGCATCGTCGAGATGGGCGGGAAGAACCCGGCCATCGTCATGGACAGCGCCGATCTGGATCGCGCCGCGCTGGGTGTCTACCGCTCGGCGTTCGGCATGAACGGGCACAAGTGCTCGGCTTGTTCGCGCTTGTATGTTCACGAGGCCGTCGCCGACGACTTGCTGGACCGCCTGACCCGCAAGCTGGCGGCAACCGTGATCGGCGATCCGTCGCTGAAGGAAACCTTCCTGGGGCCGCTGGCCACCCGCGCCAGCTTCGATGACTTCCAGGCCTTCGTGGCGCGCGCCGGCTCGACGGTGCGGACCGGTGGCCAGGTGCTGGCCGATGGCGCGCGCGCGCACGGCTTGTTCGTGCAGCCGGCCATCCTGGATGGCTTGCCGCGCGATCACCAGTTGATGCGCGACGAGCTGTTCGTCCCCATCCTGGCGGTCCAGCGCGTGAAAAGCCTGGACGAGGCCCTGGACGCCGCCAACGACACCAGGTTCGGTTTGACCGCTGGCGTGTTTACGCGCAAGCAAGGCGAGATCGACGCTTTCCTGGATCGCATCCAGGCCGGGGTGGTTTACGTCAACCGCGCGGCGGGGGCGACCACCGGCGCCTGGCCCGGCGTGCAACCCTTCGGCGGGTGGAAAGGCAGCGGCTCCACCGGCAAGAACATCGGCGGTCTCTACACCCTGCCACTTTACTTGCGCGAGCAGAGCCGGACGGTGTGCTCGTGAGCGCCGTGGGGACACCGGCCGACGAGATCACCGCCGTCGACGACGAGGGACGGCTTAGCCAGCGGGACATCCGCATCATCAGCGGGCCGCCCGGCCCGCGCGCGCAGGAGCGCATCGCGCACGACAAGGCGTTCGTGTCGCCGTCGCTGATTTTCTGTTACCCGCTGTACGTCGCGCGTGCGTCCGGCTGCATGGTCGAGGACGTCGACGGCAATGTATTTCTGGACGCGCAGGCGGGCGTGGCGACGGCGTCGACGGGGCACTGTCACCCCAAGGTGGCGGCCGCGATCGCGGCGCAGGCGCAAAATCTGATTCACATCTGCGGCACGGACTTCCACTACCCGGCCTACGGCGCCGTCTGTGAGCGGCTGAACGCGCTGGCGCAGCGGCTTTCACCCGCGCATCCCATCACCTGGCAGACCTTCCTGACCAACTCGGGCACCGAGGCGGTCGAGGCTGCCCTGAAGCTGTCACGCCACCACACCAAGCGCGGCGGTATCGTCGCGTTTCGCGGCGGCTTTCACGGACGCACCTACGGCTCGCTGTCGCTGACGTCCAGCAAGACCAAGTACCGGAAGCACTTCGGGCCCCTGCTGCCCAGCGTGTTTCACGGCACCTGGGGCAGCGTGGCCAGCGTGCAGGACGATCTGTTCGCCCACCTGGTCGCGCCCGAGGACGTCGCCGCCATCGTGGTCGAGCCGGTGCTGGGCGAAGGCGGCTACATCCTGCCGCCCCCCGACTTTCTGCCCGGCCTGCGCCGCCTGTGCGACGCGCACGGCATCCTGCTGGTGTTCGACGAAGTGCAATCGGGGATGGGCCGGACCGGCAAGATGTTCGCCGCCGAGCACTTCGGCGTCACGCCCGACGTGGTGGTGCTGGCCAAGGGCCTCGCGTCCGGCATGCCGCTTGGCGCGATGACGGCGCGGAAGGAGCTGATGACCTGGCCGCCCGGCAGCCACGGCTCGACCTGCGCCGGCAATCCCGTGTGCTGCGCGGCCGCGCTGGCCACGCTCGATCTGCTGGAAGAAAGCCTGGTGGACAACGCCGCCCGCCGCGGGGAGCAGCTGCTGGAGCGGCTGGGGCGCGACCTGGACCTCAAGACCGGCGTGATCGAAGTGCGCGGCGCGGGCCTGATGATCGGCGTCGAGTTCGACAACCCGGCGCGCGCGGACACGGTGGCGGACCTTTGCTTCCGGCGCGGCCTGCTGGTGCTGGAGTGCGGGACCAAGGCGATCCGGATCTCGCCGCCCCTGATTCTCACCGAGGCCCAGGCCCACACCATCGCCGACGTGTTCATCACCGCCTGCCACGACGTGTTCCACGGCCCGGTGCCCCCCACGCCGTGAGCCCGACCGACGCACCGTCCGAGCTGGCGCAGCGGCAACGCGAACGGGTGTTCTACACGTGGTCGGCGCAGAACCGCGCCGTGCCGCTGGAGATCGTGTCCGGGCAAGGCGCGCGCTTCGAGACCGCCGACGGCGCGCGATGGATCGATCTCGGCAGCATGACCTGGAACGCCAACCTCGGGCACGGGCACCCGCGCATGAAGGCCGCGCTGGCGGAGGCCGCGGGCCGCGGGCTGCTGGCCTATCCGACGTCGGTGTTTCCCGACAAGGTGCGCGCAGGCGAGCTGCTGGCCGAGGTCGCGCCGCCCGGTCTGGACCACAGCTTCATCTGCTTGTCGGGCGCCGAGGCCAACGAGAACGCCGTCAAGATCGCGCGACTTTTCACGGGGCGAAAGAAGGTCATCGCGCGCACCCGCAGCTATCACGGGGCCACGCTGGCCATGCTGTCGCTGTCGGGGGATCCGCGGCGCGAGCCCTTCGAACCGGGGCTGCCGGGCGTGGTGCGCACCGTGGACCCGTATTGCTTCCGCTGTCCGGTCGGCCGCGAGCCCACCCGCTGCGCGCACGAATGCGCCGACGACCTGGAACAGGTGCTGCTGCGCGAAGGTCCCGAGACCGTCGCGGCGGTGATCATGGAAGGCATCGTCGGCGCCAACGGCGTGTTCGTGCCGCCGCCCGGGTACTGGAAGAAGGTGCGCGCGATCTGCGACCGGCACGGCGTCTTGCTGATCGCCGACGAGGTGCTGTCCGGCTTCGGCCGCACCGGGCGCTGGTTCGCGGTCGACCACGACGGGGTGACCCCCGATCTTCTGACGATGGCCAAGGCGCTGACCGGCGGCTATGCGCCGGGCGGCGCCGTCATGGTTGGAGACCGCATCGCGCGTCACTTCGACGACAACGTCTTGCTGTGCGGGCTGACCGCCTACGCGCATCCGTTGACCTGCGCGGCCATCGTGGCGGCCATCGAGACCTATCGCGACGAAGCTCTCATCGCGCGCGCCGCCAACCTGGGCGCGTGGCTCGAGCCGCGGCTACGGGCGCTGCAGACCGGCCGATCCTTCGTCGGCGACGTGCGCGGCGTCGGGCTCTTGTGGGCGCTGGAGCTGGTGGCGCCCGGCACGCGCGATCCGCTGGATGGGCCCGCGATCGCGCGGGTGGCGGCCGCGCTGAAACGCCGGCACCTGCATCTGCACCGGCGCGACAACCTGATCTACGTGGCGCCGCCGCTGGTCGCGACGGAAACGGATCTCTCCGAGGCGATCTCTCTGCTGGCGGAGGCCCTCGACGAAGGCGTCGCGAAAGGCAGTCCATGAGCAGGTCGCCGGCGCCAGGGACGGACAAGATCTTTCCGACGGTCGCAGCCGCGCTGGCCGATCAGCTGCGCGACGGCCTGCGCATCATGTCGGGGGGCTTCGGTCTGTCGGGCATCGCCGAGGCCTGCATCGACGAGATCGCCCGCCGCGCGCCGCGCGGCCTCACCATCATCAGCAACAACTGCGGCAATCAGGGGCAGGGTCTGGCGGTGCTGTTGCAACGCAAGCTGGTGGCGCAGGTGATCTGCAGCTACGTAGGCGGCAACCCTGACCTGGCGGAGCAGTATCTGGCGGGCACCGTGAAGGTCGAGCTGAATCCGCAGGGCACCTTCGCCGAGCGCATCCGCGCGGGCGGCGCCGGCCTGGGCGGCTTCTTCACCCCCACCGGCGCCGGCACCGTGGTCGCCGAAGGAAAGGAGACGCGGCTGATCGACGGGCGACCGCACGTCTTCGAGACGCCGTTGCGCGGCGATCTGGCCATCGTGCGCGCGCAGGTGGCCGATGTCTTCGGCAACGCGCGCTTTCACCGCACCGCCCGCAACTTCAGCCCGCTGATGGCCATGGCGGCGACGACCACGGTGCTGGAGGTCGACCGCCTGGTGCCCGTCGGCGACATCGATCCCGACGACGTCCACCTGCCGGGTCTGTTCGTCGACCGTATCGTGCACGTCCCCACCCACCGCAACGTCATCGAATTCCGCACCACCCGACCCAGGGAGTCGGCGTGAGCTGGTCCCGCGAGGACATGGTCCGGCGTGCGGCGGCCGAGGTGCGCCCCGGGCAGATCGTGAACCTGGGCATCGGCATGCCGACGGAGGTCGCCAACGAGATTCCCGCCGGCCTGAACGTGATGTTGCAGTCCGAGAACGGCCTCCTGGGCATGGGGCCCTACCCCTACGACGATCAGGTCGATCCGCTGCTGATCAACGCGGGCAAGCAGACGGTGACCGCCCTGCCCGGCGCCAGCACCTTCGATTCGGCGCTGTCCTTCGCGATGATCCGCGGCGGGCACGTGGATCTCGCGATCCTCGGCGGACTCGAGGTGGCGGCCAACGGCGATCTCGCCAACTGGACCGTCCCCGGCAAGCTGATCACCGGCATGGGCGGCGCGATGGATCTGGCGGCCGGCGCCCAGCGCCTGGTGGTGCTGCAAAGCCACGCCTCGAAGGATGGCAAGCCCAAGCTGGTGACCGCCACGACGCTGCCGCTGACGGCGCTTGCGTGTGTCGACCGCGTGATCACCGAAGCCGGCGTCTTCGATCCCGCCGGCACGCACTTCGTTTGCGTGGAGCGGGCACCGGACGTGACCGAAGACTGGATCCGCGCGCACACCGGCGCGCCGGTCATGTTCACGCCCTGAGCGCGGCGCTCTAGCTGCCGCGCGGAGGCACGAGGCCCATGCCACGCAGGGCCGCCATGACCGCCTTCAGATCCTCCCAGGCTTCCTTCTTCTTGGTGGGATCGCGCAACAGATACGCCGGGTGAAAAGTGGGCATCAGCGGGATGCCTTCGTAGGTCCTGAAGTTGCCACGCAGGCGGCTGATGGGGGCGTCGTCGCGCAACAGGCACTGCGCCGCGAACTTGCCGAGCGTCACGATCATCTTGGGACCGATGGCCGCCAGTTGGCGCTTGAGGAACGGCTCGCAAGCCGCGATCTCGTCGGGCTCGGGGTTGCGATTGCCCGGCGGACGGCACTTCACCACATTGCAGATGTAGACGTCGTCGCGCGCGTAGCCCATGGCCTCGATCATCTTGTTCAACAGCTGACCGGCTTTGCCCACGAAGGGTTCGCCCTGCAGGTCTTCGTCGGCGCCCGGGCCTTCGCCCACGAACACCAGATGGGCGTCCGGGTTTCCCACGCCGAACACCAGATTGGTGCGGCCCTCACACAGCTTGCAGCGGCGGCAATCGCCCAGCTCCTCGCGCACCCGGCGCAATCCCTCGGCGCCGCGCGCGCTGATCGTCGCCGGCGTGGAAGACGTCGTGCCTCCAACCGGCGTGGGCACGACCACCTCGGTCGCTGCGCGCCGCATGCGCGCCGCGGGGACGCCCAGCAACCCCGAGCGCGCGCGCAGGTCCAGCTGGGTGCGCAGCCCCGCCGCCAGACGGCGGAGCTGGTCGCTATCCGCGGGCATACCCGCCCCGGGCCGCGACTCCGGTGGCCGCGGTACGCACCAGGCCATCGGCTGCCAACGACGAATAGAAGGTGAACAGCGTGTCCGCGACTTCGCTGTTTGCGGCCGCGGGAATCTCCGCCCCCCGTCGGTCCAGCTCGGCGCGGATCGCGCGATAGGCGTCCAGGAAGCGCGTCTCGGTGGCGATCACGTACGCCCGTCCCAGCAACGCGGCGACGCATCCGTTCCAGGAGTTCTCGTCCAGCGCGCGCCTGACGAAGCCGGGCGGAATCGCCGCCACCACCCGTTCGCGCAGCCACGCGCCCACGAACGGCGTGTTGCCTTCGCTGGCGACGATGGCCAGCACGCGCGTGGCGGTGGTCGACGAAAAATCGAACAGGGCTCCCGGTGTCTCGGGTTCGGTGGCGAACAGCGGCGGCGCCTTCATGCCGAACGCGCGCTCGACGAACCGCCGCCCCGCCGCCAGCAACCCACGGTCCTCGAAGGCGCGCGCATAGTCGATCAGATTCCACGCCAGAAAGCCCGGGTCGTGGAAGTCGCGCCCCGACAGGTCGTCCAGTTCTCCCAGATACGCGGCCAGCACCCGCGCGGCGCTGGCCGCAAGGTTCGCGCGCGCCTCGTCCACCGGCCCGAGGTCCACCTCGCCCAGGACCGCGCGCAGCACCATGGCGCAGTCAAACGCCGCCTCGTCGCTGGCGTGCGGCCCGATCGCCTCGGGAACGAACGTGCGCCACACCCGCGCCACAAAGCCCCAGGCCGCGTCGCGCTGGGCCGCGAACCGCGCGTCGGCCGACAGGCTCTGGTGGCGGGCCCAGATCCAGATCGCCCCCAGCGTGCCGTGGAAATCCGGATCCGTGGAGCCCGACCACGGCGGCACATTGCCCCGGGCCGGCGAGCCGCGATCTTGGCGGGTGGCCAGCATCTTCGCCGCGCGCTCGAAGTGTTGCAGCGCCTGGACGTTGTAGTTCTTCAGGATCGGATCAGCCACGGCGGCCTCGTCCGTGCGCCCGCAACGCGATGGCGGGTCTGACCACCGTCGCCCGGCGCGGGCTGCCGGCCCGCGCCAGCGGCCGGTCGACGTCGCGCAGGCGTGGAACCAGGCGATCCCAGATGGTCTCGGCGATCGCAACCTTGGGCGCCCGCGGAACGTCATCGCTGGCCCCATCGGCGAACAGCAGCGTCACGGCGTTGTCGTCGCTGCCGAAGCCGATGCCCGGCTGTCCGATGTCGTTCAACACGATGACGTCGCAGCCCTTCTCGCGCAGCTTCTGGGTCGCGCGGGCGCGCCGCGCGTTTGGATCGCCGCCCACCTCGGCCGCGAAGCCCACCAGAAAGGCCCGTCCGGTGGGCCGGGTGGCTCCCAGCTCGGCCAGCAGGTCGGGGTTCGGAACCAGCGGCAGCGACACCGACGCCCCCCCCGCCTCCCGTTCCAGCTCGGCCGCCCGCCCCCGGCGCGATAGCTTGCCCTTGGCGCGCGTGGCGGGCCGAAAGTCGGCCACCGCCGCCGCCATCACCACCACGTCCGCCTGCCCGGCGATCGCAACCAGCCGGGCCCGCATCTCCTCCGCCGATTCGACATCCAGGCGGGTCAGCCCGCCCCCGGAAGGGGTCGGCAGCGCGACCGGTCCGGCAATCAAGGTGACTTCGGCGCCACGGCGGGCGGCAGCTTCGGCCAGGGCGAAGCCCATCTTGCCGGAGGAACGGTTGCCGAGGAACCGGACATCGTCGATGGCCTCGAACGTGGGTCCCGCCGTCACCACGACCTTGCGTCCGGCCAGATCCTGGGCGGTCAGCATCCGGGCCGCCGCGGCGACGATCTCCGTGGGCTCGATCAGCCTTCCCTCGCCGACCCAGCCACAGGCCAGCTCCCCGGCGTCCGGTCCAACGGTGCGAAAGCGCCCCAGCGCCACCAGCCGCCCCAGGTTCTGCTGCACCAGCGGGTTGCCCCACATGTTGACGTTCATGGCCGGCGCCAGCAGGACCGGGGCCCGGCTGGCCAGCACCACCGCCGCCAGCAGATCGTCGGCGCGTCCGGCGGCGAACCGCGCGATCGAATCGGCGGTCGCGGGCGCCACGACGATGAGATCGGCCTGGTCCCCCAGCTGGATGTGCCCGATGCGGGCCTCGGCGTCGGCGTCGAACAGATCGTCGGACACCGGGGATCCGGAAAGCGTCTGCAGCGTCAGCGGACCGATGAATTTCTGCGCGGCTGCCGTCATCACCACCCGCACCCGCGCGCCCGCCTTCACCAGCAGCCGGCAAAGCTCCGCCCCCTTGTAGGCGGCGATTCCGCCCGTGATCCCCAGGACCACGTTCTTGTTTTTCAGGCCGGTCATGAAAGTGGCGGTCAAAGTTACCTCAAACCTGCCCCCGCGGCGCCATCCGCCGTGCGGTCGCTCGCGGCCGCGCGTCCCGAACTCGAAGCGAACCGAAAATGAAGCCGGCTGGAAATGTCCAATGCGAGGCCCGCACGGTATAAGCTCCCGCAACGTGGATACGGCCGAATACCCCCGACGATTCGGGTCGTACGTCCTTCTCAAGCGACTGGCCCGCGGAGGGATGGGCGAGCTGGACCTGGCCGTCACCGGCGGCCGGGGGATGGAGAAGTTGTGCGTGATCAAGCGGGTGCTGCCGCACCTGCTGGAATCGGACAACGTCCAGCGCTTCCGCGAAGAGGCCACCGTGGTGGTGCGCCTGTCGCACGGCAACCTGGTGGGGGTGCTCGACGCCGGCCGCGAGGACGGCGAGTTCTACCTGGCGATGGACTTCGTCGAGGGCAAGGATCTGCTGGCCACCTGGAACCAGTGCGCCGCGCGGCGGATCGCATTTCCGATCGAGATCGCCGCCTACGTGGTGAAGGAGTTGGCGCGCGGGTTGGGGTACGCCCATTCGTATCGCGATCTGCAGCTGGTTCACCGTGATATCTCGCCGGCCAACGTGCTGCTGTCCTACAGCGGCGAGGTCAAGTTGACCGACTTCGGCCTGGCGACGTCCCGCCTGAAAGAACAGCGCACGGCCCCCGGCATCATCTTCGGCAAACTTTCTTACCTGGCCCCCGAGCAAGCGCGCGGCGAGACGCTGGACTGCCGCACCGATCTGTACGCCGCCGGAATTCTGCTGTGGGAGATGCTGACCGGCCAGCAGCTTTTCCCGGTACGACAACCAGAAGGCAAGCAAGCCCGCACGTCCCAGCCTGAAGAGAACGCGTCCAACCCCACGCTGGAGGCGCTGGATCGCGTGCGCAATCCCAGCATCGCCGCACCGTCCACGTTGACCACCCGCGTCCCGCCCGAGCTAGACGCCATCGCGATGTGTGCGCTGGCCATCAATCCCGCCGACCGCTACCAATCGGGAGAAGCGCTGCGGGCCGACCTGGGCTCTTTCCTGGCCAGGAACGCGCCCGAGACCGACGCTGCATCGCTGGCGACCTTCATGGCCACGTTGTTCCGCGAACAGATCGAGGCCGAACGGCAAGAGCGTGACCGGCTGCTGGAGACCGCTTCGCCGCTGCTGTCGAGCACCCACACCATGATCCGCGCGGTGGTGACGCCGGTCGGTTCCAAGGCTTTGACGGGTCAGGAGTCGGCCGGGACGGCGGCCGCGGATCCCGTGGCCGAGACCGGAAACGCAAGCCCGCGCGCCCTGGCGGCGGCAGGCTCGGGCGATCGGCCGGGCAGCCACGGTCACGACGATGATCGCCGCGTGGGGACCACGCTGGAAGGTCGTTACTTTCTGCGCCGCCTGTGTGGCGAGGGCGCGATGGGCCGGGTCTACGAGGCCCAGCACATCGAGATTGGCCGGCGGGTGGCGATCAAGATCTTGCACCCGACCTTCCGGCACACGCCCGACGTGGTCGAGCGTTTTCGCCGGGAGGCCCGCGCCGCCTCGAAGATCGGCCATCCCAACATCGTCGACGTGACCGACTCCGGTACCACCACCGATGGCGCGTTCTTCTTCGTGATGGAGTACCTGGACGGCGTCAACCTGGAACAGGTGATCGCCCGCGACGGGTCCCTGGCGCTGGAGCGGGCGCTGCTGATCGCCGCGCAGGTCTGCCGGGCGCTGGCCGGAGCGCATGCGGCGGGCATCATCCACCGCGACCTGAAACCTGCCAACGTCATGCTGGTCCGCAACCGCGACGAGGAAGACTTCGTCAAGGTGCTGGACTTCGGTATCTCGAAGCAAAGCGATCTGGATCTGGGCGCCAAGGACGTGGGCCTGACCCAGCCGGACGTGGCGGTGGGAACCCCCATCTACATGGCACCCGAGCAGATTGCCGGGCACCCCGCCGATGCGCGCACGGATGTCTATGCCGTGGGCGAGCTGCTGTACGAGATGCTGACCGGCAAGTCGGCGTTCGCGGGCAAGGACGTGATGGTGGTCTTCAACAAGAAGGCCAACGTCGATCCGATTCCGGTGCGGCTGATCCGCGCCGACGCGCCGGAACAGCTGGAAGCCATGCTCTCGCGGGCAATGGCCCGGCGCCCTGACGATCGTTTTCCGACGATGGGCGCGCTGAAGGACGAGATCATGCGTTGCCTGGCGCACATCGAACAGGCTCCCGTGCTGGCGCCGATCCCGATCGCCGGCACCCCGACCATGGTGGGTGCGGATCGGCGTGCCCGGCGCGAACGTCGCAGCGGTCTGCCGCGTTCGATGCGCACGTACTGGATCGTCGGCGCGGGGGTGCTGGTGGGCATCGGCGCTGCGCTGTTGGTCGTGCTCGGCAGGGGCGACAGGGCGCCGGACAAGCCGGTGGCGGACGTTCCACCCGTCGGCGCGCCTACCACCCCGCCGACGGGCGAACGAACAGCGCCTGCGACCATGGCAATCAAGATCCCGCCCCCACCCGCACCGCATCCGCCCGTCGCGGCCGCGGTGCCCACGGCCGAAGTGCCCACAGCCAGAGAGCGCGAACCTGCCAGGTCGGCCGCGGTGTCAACCCATCCGACCGCGGTGTCGACCCGTCCGACCGCGGCGCCAGCCCGGCCAACCGTCGGGCCCGCGCGTCCGACCTCGGCGCCCCACCCGCCCGCGGCGCCGACCCGCCGTGCCCGGTCGACCAAGGCCGCGCTGGCCAATGTGCCGGCCACGGCCACCGCTGCCGCGGCCAGCGACGCGCTGGTCGCCAACGGGCGCGCCGCCTTCGCCAAGGGCGACTTCGCTCAGGCCGTCCGTTTGGGTCGGCAGGCATCGGCCGTCGGGGATTCGCTGGGGGGGCGACTGCTGCTGGGCGATGCCTTCTTCAAGATGAATCGTTTCGCCGACGCCTTGCGCGAGTATGGCGCGGCGGCGCGCCTGGCGCCGTCGAACGCGCAGGCCCTGCGCGGCCAGGAGCTGGCCCGCCAGCGCCTGGGCACCGAATAGCGACTGGAAAAGCCCGCCGGGCCTGATCGTTTGTCGCTGCCGCGCTCCGCTGGCGCTCGACGAGCGCATCACCGCGATTCCGTGGTGGGCTCTCTCGTCACGAATTGTCCGGTCGGTTCGTCCACTTTCCAAGCGCCGTTCGTTCTATTCATGGATGCCCTTGACCAAGCTCCTTGAACCGCCGGCCGATTCCAACCCCTCCGACCGGGGCGACGCGGCGTGGCTTCACGCCTTCCACGAGGGGGACGCGCGGGTCATGGAACGCTGCTACCGCGAGCACTTCGCGACGGTCGCCCGCGCCGCCAGCGGAATCTCGAGCGCGGCCGACCGCGAGACGCTGATTCACGAGGTGTTCTCGCGTCTGCTGACGAACGAAGCCGTGCGGCGGGGATTCCGCGGCGGCAACTTTGGCGCCTGGCTAGGCACGCTGGCCCGGCATCAGGCCATCGACTATCAGCGCCGCGTGGCACGCGAGCTGACTCTGTCGCCCGAGCATCATCAGCAAACCGGCCCGGGCGCGCAGGAGGCCGCCGACGCCCACCTGCTGATCGAACGCTTCCGCCGCGATTGTCTGCCCGAGGCGTGGAGGCGGCTCTTCGATCTGCGCTTTCTCGCGCAGCTGTCCCAGCGCGAAGCGGCGGTGGCCTTGCGCATGCGGCGCACCACCCTGGCCTATCGCGAGCTGCTGATCCGTCGAGCGTTGAAACGCTTCTTGCTGGAGGGTGAACCATGACGTCCGAGGATTCTCATGACCGCGCGGTCCGTGCGATGCGGGCGCACTTTCAGGGGCGCGTCGCCCCGGTCGATGAAGCGGCCTTGCGGGCGCACCTGCCCGGCTGCTCGCGCTGCCGTTCGCGCTACGATCGACACGCGTTGTTCGCGAAGCTGGTGCCCGATCAGCCGAGCGCCTCTTTCCGATTGGCGCGTGGGCTGGGGTTGGCCCTCGACCGGGGCGCCGACCATCGCGCGTCTTGGCTCACTTGGAAGCTCGCGCTGACCCTCCCCGCACTGGCGGCGGCAGCGATTGCGCTGTTCTCGCTGGCGCCGTTCAGGCGGCCTGTCGCCGACGGGGTGACCGGCCAGGGGACAGGATTCGCGGCGCGCGGTGAAGCCACGGCGCCGCCCTGGCTATGGATCTATCGGGTCGCTCCCGGCGGGCCGCCCCAGGCGTTGGGAACTTCCATGCGCGCCGACGACGAGCTGGCTTTCGCGTATTCGAACCCGGCTGGCGCGGCGTCGGCCCTGATCTTCGCCGTCGACGAGCACCGCCGCGTTTACTGGTTTCATCCGGGCTGGGCCAGCGGTGAGGCGGCGCCGCGGGCGGTGAGCGTGCGAACGGGAGCCGGCCCCTACGAACTGCCCGCGGCGATCCGGCACCACCTGGAGGATGGTCGGTTGGCGATCTATGGCTGGTTCACGTCGAAGCCGACCGACACCACCACCATCGAGCAGGCTGCGCTGGCCGCACCGCGGTTCGATGCGCTGGCGGCGCCACCCGACGCGCAGTTGGTCCGCGTTCTGGTCGAGGTCACGCCTTGAGGCGGGCGCTCGGGATCCTGGCAGCGTCGCTGGGCGCCGGCCTGTTCGTGGCGCCCAGCGCGCCCGCGGCCTCCGAACCGGCAGCGACCTTCGCGTTGATCCTCGGCGTGAACGCCAGCCCGGATCCCGACGTGCCCGCGTTGCAATACGCCGATGACGACGCCGCCCGCTATCTGGATCTCTTCCGCTCGCTGGGCGCCCGCACGTACCTGTTGACCCGCCTCGACGAAAGCACCCGTCGCATCCACGTCCAGGCCGCCGCGGAAGCGATTCCGCCCCGCCGGGACGACCTGCGCCGCGTGGTGGCCGCCGCCGCGCATGACGTCGGCCAGGCGCGCGCGCGGGGCCTGCGCACGCAGGTCTACGTCATCTACGCGGGCCACGGCGAGGCGCGCGACGGCAACGAGCTGTTGACTTTGGAGGACGGGCGATTGACCAGCGCCGACCTGCTGCACGACGTGATCGACCGCATCAGCGGCGATCAGAGCCATCTGATCGTCGACGCCTGTCACGCATCGCTGCTGGCGCTTTCCCGCGGCCCGGGCGGGAAGCGCCGGCCGTTGAACGGGTTCGTCGAGCTGGAGGCCGCCAGCCGCGCGGGTCGCCTGGGTTATCTGCTGGCCAGTTCGGTCGGAGGCGAGAGCCACGAGTGGGAGGGCTTTCAGTCGGGCGTGTTCAGCCACGAGGTGCGCTCGGGCCTGTACGGCGCCGCCGATGCCGACGGGGACGGGCGTGTCAGCTACCCCGAGATCGCGGCGTTCGTGGAGCGCGCCAACGAGGCCATCGTCAACGAACGCTTCTGGCCCCAGGTCGTGGCGCGCGCGCCGCGGGACAGCGACACCCTGCTCGATCTGCGTGGCCGCAAGGATCGCGCCGTGATCGTCAGCGGTGCCGCGGCCGCGGCGCACTACCTGCTGGAAGACGAGCGCGGCGTGCGCCTGCTGGACTTTCATGGCACCGGCCAGCGTGACATCAATCTCGTCCGCCCAACGGCGCCCGGGACACTGTACCTGCGTCGAACCAGTGACGGGGCCGAGCGGGCCATTCCACCCGGTGACGACGTCGTTCACGCCGCCGAGTTGACCGTCCAGCCGCCGCGGGTTCAGACACGCGGCGCGCTGCACTTGGCGTTCGGCAAGCTGTTCGCCCTGCCCTTCGACACCGCCGTCGTGACCTCCTATCAGCAGCGCGCCGAGGCGGCCGAGGCCACCCTGCGCGCGACGACAGTGCGGCAGGAGGCCGCCGAATCGCACGCGCGCACGCGACGGATCCTGGCGTGGACCGCCGTCGGTGTCGCGACCGGTGCCGCCGCGGGAGCCACCGCTGCGCTGGTGTCGGCCCACCGCATCCGAAGCGCGGCGCCCGCGGGGGAAAGCCAGCGCGACGCCGTCGACCGCAATGATCGCATCGACGGCCGCAACCATCTCGGCGGCGGACTGATCGCGCTGGCGGCAGGCGCGCTGGGCGCGGGGCTGTGGTTGTTTCTGGCGCCCGATCCCGATCACCAACCGGCGCTGCAACTCGGTTTGGCGACGTCGTCGATGGACGTCACGGCACGCATTCATTTCTAGCGGCTTCGTCCAACCATCGAAGCTGCTTCGTTTCCGATCAGGAGGTTCGAATGTCCAACTTCTCTCGAAGCATCATCATCGCGGGCTTCGTCGCGACCGCCGCCGGGGCTGGTTGTGCCGACAACGTGACCACCGCCATCCGACCGTGCCCCTGCGCAGAAGGCAACGTCTGCTGCAGCTCAGGGGTGTGCGCCGCGAATCAATCGGCCTGCGGAGCGGCCACCGCCGCGCTGTCGGCGCAGGCCGTCGGCGATTGGGTCGGGTACATCGAAAATTTTACCAGTGCGCCGTTCGAGTCGGGATCGGACCGCATGAAGCTTACTTTGGCGGCTCAACCGGACGGCTCGCTGACGGGAACCGTGACCCTGGGCACCGGATCCCCCCCCGCCGCGCCCACCGAACGAGACGTGGGCTGGCCCGCCGCCGGATCATCGATCTTTATCGAAGGATTCGGCTACTCGGTAAACGCTCCCAGCTGGGAGGCGCTGCGACTGCGAGGCGCCTTCTCGACCGTCGAGCCGTGGGGACAATGGTGCGACCTTCAGACGCCCATATTCAGCGAGCTTACCAGCGAGCTTAGCTACTACGCTTGCAGCCCGTCCTATCAGAAGCTATCCAACGGCATATGTGTCACGACCGCCTCGCCGACGACTCCGGATACGATTTACGATTGCGGGAGACTATCTTTGTGCGACGACGGCCAATGCGCCTGCGATGCAAGCCACTGCTTCTCGGCGCCGACAACCATCGACGACAACACCTTCGACATTTCCTTGGACGGAGATCGTGGCGACGGGAGCATTTCGCTGGCCCGTCTCGAAAGGGGCGTCTACAACATCCGGCTGCTTCGCCAGTAGCCGCCCGCCCGTGATGGTGGGTGCGACGCCCAGGGCCCTTGGAAGCACGCCCCACGGCGCGGTGGGTGGTACGATGCCGCCCTTTCATGCAGTTCAATCTTCGCTGTCGGTTCGCAGCGTGCCGCCCGCTGGCGGGGCTCGCGCTGCTAGCCCTCTGGCTAACCAGCGGTCGCGTCGCGTGGGCGCTCGACAAGCAGGGCAGCGCGCACGGGGGCGAGGCATCCGGCACCACCTCCGGTATCGCCGTCTCCGGCGCGTTGAGCCTGGGCACCGCGCTTCACAACCCGTCGTACGCCGCGCGACCCGACAACACCGGGCTGACCCTGATGCGCTATGCCGGACACGCCGACGTGGATCTGATCGGCCAGCGGCTCTCGATTCCGCTGGACGTCAACCTGCTGAGCGATCGCCTGCGCGGGGGCGCCGCCAAGCTGTCGCCCACCGAGCTGGATCTGATCGCCGGCCTGACGTCGACCTGGGTGCTGGGCCCGGGCGCGCTGGAACTGGGCGCCCGCTTTGAACAGGATCGTCAACTGGGGACACTTCCGGCCTACGAAACGGCCCCCGTGCCCGACCTCAAGACCCAGTCCTACGTGGATGCACGCGCGCGGTACCTGCTGTCGCTGGCGAACGCCAGCCCCTGCTTTCACCAGGTCTCTCCGCACACAGACGTGACCGGCTGGGCGACGCTGGGGTGGTTTGCGTACAACCGAACCTACGCCGCGCGCCCCGACAACAGCGGCCGCGCGCTGCTTCGCTATGCGCTGCATGGCGAGCTGTCGCTGCTGGACGACCTGATTTCGCTGGGGCTGGACGGCACTTTCTTCACCGATCGCCACGCCGCCAACGTCTTCCGGCCCTCCGAGATGGATCTGACACCAGAGCTGATCTTCCATCGTGCGGCCTTCGAAGTACACCTCGCCTACGAGTTTGATCTCCCCCTCGATCAGGGCAGCTACAGCCAGCGTTACCTCTACGTGCTGGGCGTGTGGAGCTTCGACCTGCAGCACGCTGCGTCCGCGCCGCTGGAGTCCCGTGGGGAGATCTTGTAAGCGCCATCGCAGTCCTGCGCACCGTCGGTGACGCGCGACGAAAGGGGCCAAACGCGATATTCCGCGATAGGGTAGCCCCATGAATTTTCTTCCCAAAGGATGGATGCACGCGCCCCCCCCGCGAGCGTCCGGGTCGGCCGTCCGCGCATCGATCTTCTGGCTCGCGCTCGCGGTCTCCGTGACAGCAGGTCTGTCGTGCCACAACGACGGTGGCTGTCCGAGCGGCGTCCTGTGCGAGTGCCACGACGGCACCGATTGTTACCTGGGCTGCGCCGACGGCCACGACTGTCGTCAGAGCTGCCACAACGCCGACCACTGCGGAGAAGTTTGCGGCGACCATTGCGATCAGACCTGCCACGATGTCGGCGACTGCAGCACGTCCTGCGGCGACAACTGCGTGCAGACCTGCCACAACACCACCACGTGCGGGGCATTCTGTGGCGCGGGCTGCGACTACGAGTGCACCGCCGTCCAGACCTGCGGCGTTCGCGTCGGCCCGGTGTCGAACGTGAGGTGCAACAACGTCACCACCTGCGCTGTCGAATGCCAGGGAGACTGCCACGTCACCTGCATCGGCGTGAACAACTGCGGCGTCAAGTGTTTGGACGGCACGGCCGTGGTCGAATGCGGCGGCGATGTCCTGGCGTGTGGACCATGCTGACGCGCCCCAGGCTTGTGCTGCTCGGGCTCATCGCTACGGGGCTATTCAGTGGTGGCACGGCGGTCGCGCAGGTCGGTCGCCGTGCTTCCGATCAACCGCGCTATCACCTGGAGCTGGAGCCGCACCTGACGATCGGCCCCGGACGCGGCCCCGGTCCCGACGCGGGCTCGGGCCTGGGCGCGGGCGCGCGCGCCAACATCCCGGTGTCACCCGACGGGTTCATCGACGGCGTCAACGATTCCATCGCGATCGGATTTGGCATCGACGCGCTTCACTATGGAGGGGCCACCAATGGCCTGTTCGGGGAGTGCGTTCGCCGCGAGACCGGCCCGGCGGGGACCAGCGTGTGCACCGAGGTCGTCACGCCCGGCGCCCCCGGGACCTACCTGTCGATCCCGGTCGTGATGCAATGGAATTTCTGGTTCACCGAACGATGGTCGGCCTTCTTCGAGCCCGGCATCGATCTCTACTTCGGCCATCGCGTCACGGGCCTCTCGCCCTCTATCTCCTTCGGGGGACGCTTCCGTTTGAACGACACCGTCGCGCTGACCTTGCGCATCGGAGCCCCCACCAGCAGCTTTGGCGCGGCGTTCTTCTTCTAGGAGGAGGACGTGAAGCTGCGCAAGCACGTGCTGGTGGTCGGGGGCGGCTTCGGTGGCGTCGCCGTCACACGCGCGCTCCGCTCGGCCCCGGTTCGGATCACGCTGATCGATCGCTCCAATCACCACCTGTTTCAGCCGCTGCTGTACCAGGTGGCGATGGCGGGACTGTCCCCGGCCGAGATCGCCATTCCCATCCGCAGCGTGTTTCGCCATCAGGAGAACGTCCGGGTGCTGCTGGACGAGGTGACCGCCGTGGATCTGGCTGCACGACGCGTGTCCACCCGCGCCTGCGGGCCGCTAGAATACGACTTCCTCGTGCTGGCCCCTGGCGCCGTCAACAGCTACTTCGGGCGCGACGCCTGGGCGGCGCAGGCCCCGGGCCTCAAGAACCTGGACGACGCGGTCGAGATCCGTCGCCGGGTCTTGCTGGCGTTCGAGGCGGCCGAGCGCGAGACCGACCCCATCCGGCAACGCAAGCACCTGACCTTCGTGGTCATCGGTGGCGGGCCGACCGGGGTCGAGCTGGCGGGCGCCATCGCCGAGCTGGCGACGTTCGTGCTGTCCCGCGATTTTCGCGCCGTCCACCCCGACCAGACCCAGGTGCTGCTGATCGAAGCGGGCCCGCGGGTGCTGCCGTCGTTCTCCGAGGAGACTTCGGAGAAGGCCCGCCGCAGCCTGGCCGAGATGGGCGTCGAAGTCCGCGCGGGCGTGCGGGTCACCGCCATCGACGGCGATGGCGTGCAGCTGGGCGCCGAGCGCGTTCCCGCGTCCACGGTGCTGTGGGCCGCCGGCGTCAGCGGCTCACCGCTGGTGGCGATGCTGGGGTTGCCGACCGAACGCGGTGGGCGCCTGCGGGTTCAGCCCGACTGTTCGGTCCCGGGACACCCCAACGTCTTCTGCATCGGCGACGCCGCCGCCTTCTTCACCGGCGAAACGGCGACCTTGCCCGGGGTCAGTCCGGTGGCCATGCAGCAGGGCCGCTTCGTGGCCGACGCCATCGAAGCCACCATCGAGGGACGCCCGCGCCGCGCTTTCCGTTACGTCGACAAAGGCTCGATGGCAACCATCGGCCGCAGCCGCGCCGTCGCCGAGGTGGCCGGCCTGCGCCTGAGCGGGCTCCTGGCCTGGCTGGCGTGGCTCTCCGTCCACATCTTCTACCTGATCGACTTCCGCAATCGGCTGTTCGTGCTGATCGACTGGGCCTGGTCCTACTTCACGTATCGACGCGGCTCGCGGCTGATCACCGGAGGCCGGCAGGACGCGGGGGCTCCCGCCGACGGCACCACCAACGTCTAGGCTTCGTCCCGTTACGCTTCGTTCCGTTACGCTTCGTTCCGTTATGCTTCGTTCCGTTACGCTTCGCCGGCGGCGTAAATCTTCGCGGCGCCCAGGTGGTTGAAGCGGTTCCACCGGACGTACAGCCGCGACAGCAAGAACAACAACTCCAGCGCCGGGGTGTTGCGGGCCGTCGCGCGCTCCACCACTTGCAGCACCTGCTGGTGCGCGTCGGGCGGATGGAAGAGAAAGGTCTTCCCGAACACGACGCCCTGCCCGTCCCACACCAGCCGCGCCTCGAACAGAGCCCCCGGCTCGAACCCGATGGTGCTGCGCCGCTCGGTGACCAAGAAACGCGCGCCCCCCAGCAGGTCGTCGACCTCGACCACGTTGCCGGTCACGGTCGCCACCTCGAACAGGCTGCGGTGGCTGGTCGCCAACCGCACGGCCACCGCCTTCTCCTCGGCAGTGAACTGCGCCGTCGTGTCGCTGGCGACGCGAACCGCCGGTGGCGCACCGTCGGCGAACCCGCGCTCGATGATGTACCACTCGATGAACGACGCCATCCGCCCCTCGAACAGATCGCCGTCGTCGTCGAAGACCTTGCCGGCCTTCTCGAAGAATTCATCGCGCGCGCGGATCGCCTCCAGCTTGTTCTCACCCTCGGCAAACACCTGGGTCAGGCGATCCACCAGGGACCAGACGGTGACGGCCACGCGGCGCCTTTTCCTTGCGACTGCGACGCCGCTAGCCGCGGCGGCGTTCGTCCATCAGCTTGGTGAAGCGCGCGAACAGATAGTTCGAATCGTTCGGACCCGGCGACGCCTCGGGGTGGTACTGCACGCTGAACACCGGCAAGCTGTCGTGACGCATCCCTTCGACGGTCTTGTCGTTCAGGCTGACGTGGGTCAGGACCGCGCGCCCTTCCATCGACGCCACGTCCACCGCGAAGCCGTGGTTCTGCGAGGTGATCTCCACCTTGCGCGAGCCCAGATCCATCACGGGATGATTGGCGCCGTGGTGCCCGAACTTCAGCTTGTAGGTCTTGCCGCCCAGCGCCTGGCCCAGGATCTGGTGGCCCAGGCAGATGCCGAACAGCGGCAAGCCCGACTGCACCAGCTCGCGCGTGGCCTCGACGGCGTACGGCAGCGCCGCCGGATCGCCCGGGCCATTCGACAGGAAGATGCCGTCCGGCTTGTGCTGAAGCGCGTCCTTGGCCGACGTGGAGGCCGGCACCACCGTCACCCGGCACCCACTGGAACGCAGGTGGCGCAGGATCCCGCGCTTGATGCCGTAGTCGTAGGCCACCACGTGGTGACGGGCGGGCGGCTTGTCGGCGAAGGGGGAGGCCCGCTGCGGGCCAGCCAGGGGCCCCGGGCCCTCCCAGAGCGTCTCGTCCCAGTCATAGCTGGACGCGGTGGTGACTTCGCGGACGAGATCGCGGCCGTCCAGGGTCGGGTGGCGGCGCGCCTGCGCCACCGCCGCCGCCGGATCGCCCACCTTGCGCGTGATGACCGCGCGCTGCGCGCCGCTCGTCCGCAGGCGGCGGGTGATGGCGCGGGTGTCGATGCCCGTGATGGCCGGGATTCCGTGCTGGGCCAGGAAGGCCCCCAGGTCATTCTCGGACCGCCAGTTCGAGACCGAGGGCGACAGATCGCGCACCACGAAGCCCGCGCACCAGGGCCGCGCCGACTCGAAGTCGACGGCGTTGATGCCGACGTTGCCGATCTCGGGCGCCGTCATGGTGATCAGCTGACCGCGGTAGGAAGGATCGGTCAGAACCTCTTGATAGCCCGTGATGGCGGTGTTGAAGACGATCTCGCCGGCGGAGTCCGCATCGGCGCCGAAGCCGAAGCCACGGTAGATCGTCCCGTCTTCCAGGGCCAACAGCGCCGGCGGATGGGTTTCGTTAGCCAAAGCGCTTCTCCTCCGCGAATACGATGTTGCCGTTCACGATGGTCAGCATGGCACGACCCCGCGCCGCGCGGCCACCGAAAGGCGTGTTCTTGGAACGGGAATGCATGGCCTTGGGATCCACGGTCCACGCGAATTCGGGATCCACGACCGTGACGTCAGCCAGCGCGCCGGCCGCCAGGGTACCGCCCGGCAGACCCAGCAAGGCGGCCGGCTGGGCGGACAGCAGGGCCACCCAGCGGGACGGCGACACGAACCCGCCCCGCACCATCTCCAGCGAGAGCGGCACGGCGGTCTCGAGCCCGATCATCCCGAACGCCGCCTGCTCGAACTCGACGTCCTTCTCGATCGGCGAGTGCGGCGCGTGGTCGGTCGCGATGGCGTCGATGGTGCCGTCCCGCAACCCCTCGTGCAACGCCACCAGATCGCCGGCGGTGCGCAGCGGCGGATTGCACTTCGCGTGGGTATCGTAGGCCGCGCAGGCCTCGTCAGTCAGGGTCAGGTGGTGGGGCGTGACCTCGCAGGTGACGGGCAAGCCGCGGCGCTTGGCGGCGCGGATCAGTTCCACGGATTCGGCGGTGCTGACGTGGGCCACGTGGTAGCGCGCCCCGGTCAGCGCGCAGATCTCGATGTCGCGCGCGACCATCGACGATTCGGCGGCGCCCGGCTGCGCGCGGATCCCGGCGCGGGTGGACACGACGCCTTCGTTCATCGAACCGCCCTGCGACAGGGTCAGGTCCTCGCAGTGCTGAATCAACGTCAAATCGAACGTGCGCGCGTACTCCATCGCGCGGCGCAGAAGCTCAGCGTTCATGACCGGGCGGCCATCGTCGGAAACGGCGACCGCGCCGGCTTCCTTCATCTCGGCCATCTCCGCCAGCTCCTCACCCTTCTGTCCCTTGGTCACCGCGCCGATCGGGTAGACGCGCACCACGCCGGCCTCGCGCGCGCGCGTGACGATCAGCTCGGTCACCGCGCGGCAATCGTTGGGCGGAACGGTGTTGGGCATGGCGCAGACGGCGGTGAAGCCACCGATGGCCGCGGCGCGCGTGCCGGTCGCGATGTCTTCCTTGTACTCCTGGCCGGGCTCGCGCAGGTGGGTGTGCAGATCGATGAACCCGGGGGCGACCCACAGGCCGCGCACGTCCAGCACGCGGGCTCCGACCGCCGCCAGCCCCTTGCCCACGTCCAGAACGTGCCCGTCGCGAAGCAGCACGTCGGCCTCGGAATCGAAGTTCCTCCGCGGGTCAATGACCCGACCGCCGCGCAAACAAAGGTCCAAAGCGCCCCTTGAATAGAAGCTCGCGCCCTCCGCGTCAACCCTTTCCTTTCTGCCGGTCCTCCCAAGAGCAACGACTGGCCGGGCTGGCCGATGACAACCGGTGACATGGCGACCCCGTGCTATCTTGACGACGTGCTGGATACCGCACACTTGGCGCCCGAACGCCCTCGCCCACTCCGCCGCACCGAATACGAGCATCTGGTGGAGTCAGGCTCCTTCACCGACGAGCGCATCGAGCTGCTCGAAGGGGTTCTGGTTTCGATGAGCCCCCAGGGCACCGAGCACGCCGACCTCGTGAGCCGATTGGCCATGATCTTCATGCGCTTGATGGGCGATCGGGTCGTCATCCGCTCGCACAGTCCGTTCGCCGCGTCCGATGATTCCGAGCCCGAGCCCGACCTGGCCCTGGTTCCCCACGGCGACTATCGGCGAACGCACCCGACGCAGGCGTTCCTGGTCGTCGAGGTAGCAGAGTTGAGCCTGCGCAAGGATTCCGGCATCAAGGCGGACCTCTACGCGCGGTCGCACGTGGACGAGTATTGGATTGTCGACGTGAACGGGAGGTCCGTCATCGTCCACGCTGCATCGGATGGCAGCACGTTCCAGCGCAGGTTCAGCGCATCGCGAACCGATTCCTTGAGTCTTGACGCCCTGGGGGGCGGAACGCTGGCGATCTCCGAGTTTCTCGCGCCGGCCTGACCTAAAGCGGGTCCGGCGCGCCGCCGCCCAGCAGGTACAGCACCGCCATGCGAATCGCCACGCCGCGCGCCACCTGGTCCAGGATCACCGCGCGCGGCCCGTCGGCAATGGCGGGATCCAGCTCGACGCCCCGGTTGATGGGCCCGGGGTGCATCACGATGGCGTCCGGACGCGCCAGCTCCAGCCGGCGCGCGTTCAACCCGAAGTAACGCGAGTACTCCCGCGTGTTCGGAAACAGCGGCGTGCCGAAACGCTCCTTCTGGATGCGCAGCATGATGATGACGTCCGCGCCCTCCAGCGCCGGCTCGATGCGATGGAAGGCGGTCGCGCCCAGCGCTTCGATCCCCACCGGAAGCAAGGTCCGCGGTCCCGCCACGCGCACCGTCGCCCCCAGCTTGGAGAGCGCGTGGATGTCCGACCGCGCGACCCGGCTGTGGGTGATGTCGCCGCAGATCGCCACCGTCAGGCCGGCGATGGTTCCCTTGTGCGCGCGGATGGTGGAACAGTCCAGCAACGCCTGGGTGGGATGTTCATGGGCGCCGTCGCCCGCGTTCACCACCGACGCTCGAATGTGCTTGGCCAGCATCGCCGCCGCGCCGGCCTGCCCGTGCCGGATGACGACGATGTCCGGCCCCATCGCGTCCAGGTTCTGGGCGGTGTCCAGCAGCGTCTCGCCCTTCACCGTCGACGAGGTGGATCCCGAGATGTTGACGGCGTCCGCCGACAACCGCTTGGCTGCGATCTCGAACGACGTGCGCGTGCGCGTCGACGGTTCCAGGAACAGGTTGATGACCGTCTTCCCGCGCAGGGTCGGCACCTTCTTGATGGGCCGCGACGCGATCTCACCGAAGCGCTCCCCCAGATCCAGGATCGTCGTCAGGTCTTCCGCAGAAAGCGTCTCGATGCCCAGCAGGTGCTTGTGCGGGAACGACGTCATGCGCGCCGTTCTCGTAACACCACTCGGTCGGTCTCGCCACGCTCTTTCAACATGACGCGCACGGATTCCGCCGCGGCGGTCTGGACGGTCACGCCCACCACGTCCGGCTGGATGGGCAACTCGCGGCGGCCACGGTCCACCAGGGCCGCCAGCTTGACCACCCGGGGCCGCCCGTAATCGCCCAGCACGTCCATGGCGGCGCGGATGGTGCGCCCGGTGAACAGCACGTCGTCCACCAGCACCACGGTCCGGCCATCGAGCGGCTCGGGCAGGTCGGTCGGACCAATCTCGGGTTTGGGCAGGCCGCGGAACACGTCGTCTCGATAAAGCGAGATGTCAACCGCACCCAGGGTGGGCTTGGGAACATCGCCCGAAGCCCGAATCAAGTCGGCCAGGCGCACGGCCAGGTGAGCGCCCCCGGTGCGGATCCCCACCAGGTAGATGGCATCGCCTTCGTGCCCGACGCGCTCGACCAGCTCATAGGCCATGCGTTTCAGGGCCCGCGCCATCCCGGCTTCGTCCAGGATCTCTCGGCGTTCGATCAGATCGGCATCAGGCGGGGGCCGGCGGGGCGACATGAATTCAGAAATAGTACCGCAAGGCCACGTCGTGGAAGAGGGAGGAAATCGTGGTCGTTCCCGCCGCGCCCACCGACCACAGCGTCGCCTCGTCGGCGTGCTCGAGGCGAAACAGCAACCCACTGCGGATGCCGACCGACAGCGCGGGGGCGCCGATGAAGCCGAAGTGCAGCTCGGCCTCGACGTTGGCGGACAGGTCGGCGACGTAGGCCGTGGTGGACGAGCCGGAACCCTTGAAGATCAACACGCTCACCTCGGGACTGGCGGCCACCGCGACGTGCTTCCAGTTCGCCAGCAAGATGGACGTCCCGATGACGGGACCAAAGCCGAAGTACGTATCCAGCAGCTGACCACTCTGGCGACCACCCCCCATCGAAAAGGCCAACCCGACGTCCAGCGCCAGGGTGCGGTCCAGCCAGCGGCGCGCCGACAGCGACGCCACGGATACCGACGGACAGGTGCGCTCGCCGTCCGGGACGGTCAGCTCGGTCGGACAGCCGCTGGCCGGGCGCAACCGGGTGACCGAAAGGGTCGATGCCACCGGGCGAACGACCATGCCCCACCGTCCGCGAACCAGATCGTGATCCGAATCGGCGGCGACGGCGTCGATCGGCGGTTCGGGCGCTTCGACCACCGGCGCTGGGACCTCGACCGCGGATGACGGCACGGAGGCGGGCGCCCCCGACCCGGAGGGGACCGTGACCGGCGGCGCCGAGGGCGGCGGCGGTGTCACCGAGGCAGGCTGCAGCGGAGGCGGCATCGGAGACGGGGGCGCCGGGGAGGACGGCGGCGGCGTCGCCGCCACGGCTGCCCCGCCCACCAGGCCTCCGATCAACAAAGCGACCAGCGCCAAGGGCGTTCCAGTTCCAAGACGACGGCTCATGCTAGGTGCCTCCATTCCAACGGCAGAACGGTGCCGCGGCCGTGGTCCCGGTCAGGTCGCAGGAATACGCTTCGGCTTCGCGCGAGCACCGCTGCTGCGGTCCGCAGGATTCGTAACAACCAAAGATCGGTCGATCGGTCGGACGCTGGATGCAGACGGCCCCAGCCGGGCACGCGTCGACACCCGCCGCCGCCGCCGGATCGCAGCCCAGCGACAGGCACGCGCCGCCCATGAAGCGGGGATCATTCGAACGGCAATACGCTCCCAGCGGGCATTCCGCGCGGTGGGTGCAGGCAACGCCGATGGTGGCGGTGCGCTTGAAACAGGTCAGGTGGACGGGATCGCACGCGTCGCCGCCCATCTCGTCGGGATTCGTCTGCACCAGGCAGTCGGCGTCGACGTGGCACGCCCCAGCGCGCGCCGGGGCATCCAGCGTCGTGCAGTATCCCAGCATCACGTCGTCCAGGGGATTGTCGACGGTCAGGTTGTTGTTGGCGACCACCGTCAGGCAGATCTGGCCGCTGCCGCAGTCGCTGTTCTTTCCACAGTAGCCACCGCACGACGCCCGGTTCCCGGTGTTGGCGTTGCGCAGATCGCGATCGACACAGGCCCCGCTGCGGCATTCGGCGGGCGCGGCGCACGACGTGCCGACGGCCTTGGTGCCGACGGCAGCCTGACACAACAGCAAGCCCGTGCGCGTCCCGGCGGGCAGGCACGTTTGCGTGACCGGACAGTCTTTCTCGGCGTGGCAGGTGGTGCCGGCAATCGCGGCGCGCGGCACGCACATCGCCACCCGGGCGACCGAGCCATTGGGCAGCGGCGCGGTCACGAAGTCGTCCATGCAATAGCTGTCGGTCGGGCAGTCGACATCGGCGCGGCACAACGTGCTGCAGGTCGCGGGTGCCCCGCCGCGGGAGACGCACAGAGCATCATCCGCGCACCGAGCGGGCGCCGCCGCCCCCGTTCCACACGGCATGCCGTAGGCGACGGCACCCGTGCGCGGCAGCACGCAGGACAGATAGGCGGTGTCGCCGGCCGCCCCGACCACGCCCGTGGGCACGCAGATCTCGCCGGTCGGGCAGACCGCATCCGCCCCCTGCTGGGTCACCTGGCCGGTCGGCAGGCCCGCCTGCCCATGCACCTGGCCGCACATCCGCCCCTGACAGATCCCGACATCGGCCAGCGTGGTGAACGCCGAGACGCCGCCCTGGGTCGCCGAGAATGGCGGCGGCCCGCAGAACGTCCCGAAGGGACAATCCTTGTCCACGCGACAGGCCTGGGTACACCGCCGCCCGACGCAGGCACTGCCCAGGTATCCGCCCTGGTTCTCGCACGCGTACGGTCCCTGCTCGGGCTCGCAGGCGCTGCCCGCGATCTGAAACGGTGTGGCCATCAACGTGGTCAGGCAGACCCCCGCGTACGAACCACTGGCCGCCTTGGCGGGCGGCACCGCCACGGGATCCAGTCCCAGCGCGCACGCCTCGCCGGTGGGGCAGGCGGCCCCCGGGGCGCAGGGCGCGAGCGATCCGGGCAGACAGTAGGAAAAGCCATCACCCAGCTGGTTGGACGCGCACGCCATCGGCGTACCGATGGGCAAGGGCGACGGGGCCACCACCGGACTGCACTCGGCGGTGGTGGTGCAGGCCTTCGTGCAGAACCCGTCCCAGCAGACGCCGCCCAGGCAGTCGGTGTCCCCGACACAGCAAGCGCCCATCCCGCGGGGCGCACCGACGGAGGCGCCCGGACAGGTGACGCCCACGCGCGCGTCCGGACCGTCCAGCCCGCCGTCGGGCGGGGTGACGGTCACCTTCCCTCCCCCGCCTCCGCACGACGCCAGCCAGCAGGCCAGCGCCACCATCCCCACCCGCTTTGCGAAAATGAACGCCGTCATGGTCCTCCCCGATGTAGCATGATTCGACCTCGCGCTTCGAGTTTCTGGGGCCATGGGTCGACCGCGCCATGCACACGAAGCCCCCCGCTGCTGCCATTCTGCTCATCGGCAACGAGCTGTTGTCGGGGAAGGTCGACGACGAAAACGCCCGTTACTTGTTGCGCGAGCTGCGCGCGCGGGGCGTGGCGATCGGTCGCATCGAGATCGTCCCCGACGATCTGGAGGACATCGCCACCAGCCTGCGCGCGCTGGCCGCCCGCTTCGACTGGGTCTTCACGTCGGGCGGGATCGGCCCCACCCACGACGACGTGACGCTGCCCGCGGTGGCGGCGGCGTTTGGACAGGCGATGGTCCGCAACGCCGAACTGGAAGGGCTCATCCGCCAGCGGGTCGGCCACGGGTTGCACGAACGCGACCTGCGCATGGCGGATGTCCCGGAGGGCGCCCGGCTCGAGCACGGGCCCGGCGGGCCCACCTTGAGCTGGCCGGTGGTGGTGGTCGAGAACGTCTGGATCTTGCCCGGCGTCCCTTCCATCTTCAGGCGCAAGTTCGAAGCCATCCGGGAGTTGTTCAACGGCCCCGCCATCTACGGGCGGGCGGTCTACTCCAGCAGCCCCGAGGGCGCCATCGCCGACGCGCTGGACGCGGTGGTCAGCGGCTTTCCGACGGTGGACATCGGTTCGTATCCGCACGTCGACGCGCCCGACTACAAGGTGAAGATCACGCTGGACGGGCGCGATCACGACGCGGTGGACGCCGCCGCCACGCAACTGGTCGAGCGTCTCGGACCCGCGGTGGTTCGCACCGAATGAACCCGGTTCAGGATTCGACGCGGGCGCGCCGCAGCTCGGCCTCGAGCTCGGCGATGCGGCGATCACGCGCGGCCAGCACGGCCTCGACGTCTTCGGCGTCGAAGCGCACGGGAATGTGCTGCGGGCAGTTCGCGTCCCAGGTCGCCACGTCGATGACGATGGCGCGCTCGGGCTTCCCTTCGTCGTAGCCCTCGACCTTCAGCCGCTCGACCAGCGCCGGATCGTCCTCGACGACGCGGGCGCGGCCCCAGATCTTCACACGCTGCCGGTGCGCGTAGTCGATCAAGAACAGGCAGACCTTGTCGTTCTCCGCCAGGTTCCCGAGCGAGATGTACTGCCGGTTGCCGCGAAAATCGGCGAATGCCAGCGTCCGCTCATCGAGGACCCGCAAGAACCCCTTGGGGCCTCCGCGGTGCTGGATGTACGGCTGCGCGGCGGCACTCGCCGTCGCCAGGAAGAAGCTCCGCTGCTCGGCGATGAACGCCGCCAGATCGGTCCCGATCGTCGTCTCCCACCCCTCGCCGGTCTCGAGCTTCGCGTACGTACGTCGCGACCCCAGGCGCGTCTGCACCGCCTTGACGGCATCACTGAACGCAACATCGCTCGACGGACGAGTCCGGCCCGGCATGCGGGGTGAGATGCCAGACCAAACCGATCGGTGTCATGGGGCGCCTCCCGAACGACCGGCTCCGACAGGCCGTCGAGCCAGGGCACCTTTGCGGTGATCGCGGGGCGCCGCCCCGGCCCGTCATGGTCTGGGGTTGAAGAACGCCCCGCAAGGAATCGTGTCCTGGCGCAGGGAGTGTCCATCGGTGGCGCTGTCGTCGGACCAGAAGACGGGCTTGTACCCTCCCTTGCACTCTGCTTCCGGCGCTATCGCGAAGCCTTCGTTGTTGACGTTGGGCAAGGTACTCGGGCGATTGAAGAGCGCGCGTACCACGAATTGTCCGCGCCGGGCCGACTGCGGGGCCAGGTCGATCTGCAGCACGGCCGCCAAGTTGCCGCAGGAGTTGTCGCAGGTGGCCCACAGCGCGCCGACGTCGCGATCGAATTGTAGTTCCATCAGCTGGGCCATTCCGCTTGGGAAGGCCGCCACCCTGTGGAATCCGCCACCGACGTGATCCAATGCGTACGCATAGATCATTCCCAGCCTTTCCAAGCCCACGAAGATCAGGCCGGTTCCGTGATTCGGGTAGGCCTGGGGGTCGTACAACGTCATGGTGGTTTCGTCCACGAACGCATTCGCCACCAGATAGCTGTCGGGCACCCACGTCAGCGACTCGAATCCAAAGTTCGCGTCCACAGCCGGCAGATCTGCGGTCAGATTCCATTCGTGGGTCGCCACCAACGACGTGCCGAGACCAGCCGTGTCGTAGCGCAACACGCTGAGGCGACTGACCGTGTTGGCGTCGTTGCTCCGCTCCGCCGCGACGTAGATCGCGGGCGAATTCAGCTCGGCCTTCGTGACGCCCTCCGCATCGGGACTGCCGACACCGCTTGTGTACAAGATGGTCTTCCCCGCGTTCCAGTCGTTCACCGACGTCGACGTCCACAAGGTTCCGTCGAACGCCAGACGATAGAGCACGGTCGGGCCGTCCTTCGGAGGATGTTCCACCGAGCCCACGACCCACAGCAACGACGGCTCCGTCATCGTCGCCGGCTGGTAGGTGATTCCGCTGGCGGAGGCGGCGAACGCCTTTGTGCCGTCGACCGCGGCCACAGCGTTTTGCCCCGGCCAGGCCTGGGCGGTGGGCGCGGAGCCGCCGCGCCCTCCCACGTTGCCCGCGGCTCCCCCGCCCCCGACACCCGGCATTCCTGCGACGCCACCCGCACCCGCGCCTCCACCCATACCCGCAACGCCGCCCATACCCGCAACGCCGCCCACCCCGTGCCCGCCGACGCCACCCGTCGCGGTGGCCTCTCCGATGCCTCCGGTGTTGGCGTCGCCGCCATAGCCACCGTTGCCGGCTTTGTCGCCGGCGCCGCCACTTCCGTCGTGGCCGGCTTTACCGCCATTGCCGCCGCTGCCGTCCTGACCAGCTTTGCCGCCATTGCCGCCGGACGAAAGGTCCCGCGCGCCGCCCGCTCCCGCGATCCCCCCGCCGCCAACCCCACCCGCGCTACCCGCGACGCCACCGTTCCCGGCGACCGCTCCACCGCCCGCGCCACCACCACCCACGCCGACGGCACCTCCGCCTTCCGCGCCACCACCGGCTCCCTGGTTGCCCGCGGTGCCGCCGTTCCCTCCCGTGTTGGATTGAGGCGCGTCGCCGGAATCATTCTCGGCGCGCGCGTCCAAGTCGTCTTTGGCGGCGCTGAGTTGACAGGCGCCACCGTCGATTTCGCAGGGGAGCATCTTGGCGCGCCCGCACCCTGCCCCCCCCACGATCAAAGCCGCCAATGTCACGAGTGCAAACGAACGTGGCTGCGACCTGCAATGACCGAATGCGACTTTCGTTTGCATCGTTCCGGATACTAACCGACGCTCCCACCACAATTCGCTGGTCGATAGCGACCACCGACAGAACGTTCAGGCGCCCCGGGGAATCAGCTTCCGAACAGCGCCGACGGGGATCCACCTCACGGACAGGCCGCGTTCACGGTCGTCATGGCGGCTGAGCCGTGTGACGTGACGAAGTTCTTTATAGCCGACGCCCGCGACTGAAAGGCCGCCGTGGTGGTCACGGAGTCGGGGAATCCAGGCATGATGACCGACGCCATGGCATCGACGGCAGCGGGCTTGTAGATCTTCGTCAGGAAGTCCTTCATCGCCTGGCAGTACTCGGACTTGAACACGGTCGTCAAACGGGTCATCAGCTTCGCGCGCGTCCCCCCGGGACCGTAGAAGCTGGCGGTGGACGTGAACGGATCGCAGTTGCTGGGGTAACAGGACGCCCTGTCGAACGCCACGTCCAGGTCCCAGGACGTGAACTGGAACCGCCCGCCGTGCGGGGCCGCCGCGTCGGGAACGAAGTACAGATTGTAGTTCCGCTGAACGAAGGAGGACTCGACGGTCGGAATCAGCGCCTCGGCGGCGATCTGCCGCAGCCATTCCCCCACGTCCAGCCATTCGGAAATACAGGTCTTGAAGGTCGCGTCGTCGGCGGTTTGGGTCGCGTCCCCGCACTTCAACATGGGGAGCAGGTGGGCCTCGGCCGAAGCGGTGGAGCCGCGGGTGATGTTGTACTGGGAGGTGTAGCTGCTGAACGTAGCCCCCGAATAGAGCAGCTTGGCCTGTCCGTCCGAGAACCTGGCCGCGCCCGAGCAATCCCCCTGCGATGGCGAAGCTTCCAACACGTCGCCGGTCGTATCGCCGTTGAAGTGGTGCGCCTGGAAGCGCCCGGTATCGGGCTCCTCGATGTTCTCCATCAGGCCGTAATACTTCCCGTTCACGTTGACCTTCAGATGGTTGCAGTACGGCGCGGGGTTGCCGAAGTCGCGCATCATCTTGTAGGCCAAACACTGCATCATGTGCGAATCGTCGGGGTTGGTCCCCGGCTCGATCGACAGCGTATTCAGTCGATTGATGTCCGCGAAGCGACGGCGCGCGGTGCCGGTCGCCGTGCCCAGCCACTTCTGGAAATCGAGCTTGAAGCCGGCCAGCTTGTTGTATCCGCTCGGCATTCCACCGCGTAGCCGCATGCCCACGTCGGGGATGGTGATGTCGCCCTTGCCGTCCGGGCTCTTGTACTCGAACTTCACCCTGACCAAGGCAGACTTGTCGAAGGGAGGACAGTGTTTGTGCTTCGACCACAGCACGTCCAACCATTTGTCCGCGGCGCTGCCGCCCAGATCGGCCGCGTCGATGGTGATGTTGATCGTCGCCAGCTTGGTGTTGTCGAAGAAGTCCGTGACGGTGGGACCGCAGGTGGGTGGATTGCACGTTCCGGGGCTCGAGCCCCCCGTCCCGGGTGCGCCGCCCGACCCCGTCGTCGCGCCGCCTTTTCCGCCCGAGCCGGTGGTCGCGCCCCCCGTCCCGCCCGAGTTCGTCCCGCCGGTGCTCGTCCCCCCCGAACCTGTCCCCGAACCTCCCGTGCTGCTTCCCCCCGAGCCCCCCGTGCTGCTGCTTCCCCCCGAGCCCGTCCCCGAGCCCCCCGTGC